>ERZ761602.217-NODE-217-length-140283-cov-21.173040_pt1 | contig 140283 bp, 149 predicted proteins | sample MGYA00512165_ERZ761602 | MGnify/ENA primary metagenome ERZ761602 (study PRJEB28899, sample SAMN02445085) | bioreactor sludge metagenome | biome: EBPR sludge; isolation source: Thorneside wastewater treatment plant | place: Australia: Brisbane, Thorneside... | reverse complement strand
TTCGGCCTCCACGGGACGCGCCGCAAGCGGCGCGCCCCTTACCTTAAACGTTAGCTGTCTCAAATGACTCAGCGTGTGCCCTGCTCTCGATGTGGTGAGCTAATTCTCCCCGATACCGCTGCCAAGAACGCGGGGCTTTGCATGCCCTGTAAAGGTGGCTACCGGGAACGGATTGAGGAAGGAAAACGACAGCGACAGCGTGAGCGCCAGTATGAGCAGAGCGCCGAACGAAAATACTGGCTTGATCTTGTCCATCGTATCTTCAATACGCCAGAGGGTTTCACTGGACTTGGCCAGCCAGAGAAGACTTATTACGCCGTGTCCTGTCTCATCGGCGAGGTATACAACGGCGGCTTTGATCAGTTTTTCTCCAATAGCAGTGGCGACTTGTATGGGCTCGCGCTTGATGGATTGTTCGAACTGGAGGCGGAGAAATCAGCTGCATTGTTGGTTCAGGCAAAGGAAGTTCTATTTGGCGACGGGCTGGTTCCACTCGATCGATCCAAACGACTTGATCTGATGCCCACAGTGGGGAATGACTCGCACCCTGCATGGGATCAGCTCGATGCACTTGATAAGGCGTTCTATAGTGATCCGGATCAGTTATCAGAGAGGTGCAAGGCGTATGCGATCGAGCATCACCTATACTCCGACAGCTAACACTGCGCTCCAAGGGACAGGCCAAAAGCTGCGCTTTTGCCCTGCCCCTGAGCTTGAACGTTGATCCGCGTCGACCGGTCACAAGCCAGTAGCGGCCGTATTTGCCGTGCTGAGCAAAAGGCCGCTTTGGCCGAAAAGCGGATAGCGCCTGATCCGGATTTCCCAGTTTGCCAGTATCAACCTAGACCTGTTGGTGTCGAGCGAAACACTACTTCGCCCGCAGCGCGCTCCAGCCCTTCGCCTTCATGCACAGCAACAGCCCCCGCGTGGCCGTCTGGGTTTGCTGGGTCTGCACCGGACGATGCGCCTCGCCCAATTGCGCCACACATGCGTTGGTATCGGCTTCGAGGCCGTTGGCGCCGCTGCCGGCTTTCCACCACGAGCTCACCTTGAAGGTATCCAGCATGTCGGGCTTGCGTGTCGCGGCGGGCCTATCGGCGTGCTGCTCGCTAGGCGCGGCGCTCGTCGCGTTTTCGATCCGTATATTGCTGGGGATGACGGAGGCCTCGATGACGGGGTCGACGTCCATGGGCTCCATCCTGCCCAAATTCTGAACGGTCCAGCCACTGTCGGCCATGCACTTCTGGTACGCGGCGTCGTCGCCTTGTTTCCGACAGGTTTTCTTGGTGGCTTCCAGGTCGCCCGACGTGGCGCCGCGCTTGTAGGCGAACTCGCCGCAGCCGCTGAACAGCAAGGCAAGCAGCATCAGGGTGCAGGTGCTACGGAGGGTACGGGTTGGGGCGAAATCGATCATCAATAGTCCTTCTGTAGGCGTCCGCGTCGATCATCCGACACCGCAAAAGGTAGCACCGCTGTCCGCAGTCAGCCATCCGTTCCGTCTACGTAGGATGACGTATCTTCTGCGCCGAAGCCCTGACGTCGAGGACATCCCGGGTGACGCATGTGATGTCGCCGTGGATGTCTGTTCTGGGCAACCAGCCCATCCGACCCACGTTGATGACGATGTCGCCACCCAGAAATACGGAATTCGTCAGGAAACTGCGTTCGATCGCCGGATAACGTCCCCGGGTTTCAGCGCGGCCTGAGTCCTTTTGTCGCGCGGAAAGTGCGGCCCTGTTTCGAGCCTTCCGCAAGCCTGCGCGGCAACCTAAGTCAGATGACGTATTCATCTCCTGCCCGGGAAATCCTACTGTTCGGCCACAGCTTTTTGATTCGCGAGTTGTTCGATGTTTCCCACAATCCAGCAAGGAGTAATTGTCATGCTAAGCAAGAAATCAAGATTTTCCGCTACTGATTCTTGTGGTCGGTCCGGAAATGGCGCGGCTGTGCCATTTCGAAATCAGATTGCGCTTGCCGTAGTTGGCGCATTCATGTTTGCCGCTGCGGGAAGTGCTTTTGCAGAGACGCCCCCTACAAGCAAAGTCAACACAACGCATCTGGCGGTCACCGACAAGGAAGTCATCGTGGGGCAGCTGCATTCGTCGACGGGAACGATGGCGATCTCGGAAACCGGCTCGATCGAGGCGGAGCGTCTGGCGATCGAACAGATCAATGCCGCGGGCGGTGTTCTCGGCCGGAAGATCAAGATCATCGAGGAGGATGGTGCGTCCGACTGGCCGACATTTGCCGAGAAGGCCAAGAAACTCCTGGAAGAAAACCACGTGGCGGCCATCTTCGGCTGCTGGACATCGGCTTCGCGCAAGGCGGTGCTCCCCGTTCTGGAACGCGACAATGGCCTGCTGTACTACCCGACGTTCTATGAAGGCCTGGAGCAGTCCAAGAATGTCGTCTACACGGGGCAGGAAGCGACGCAGCAGGTGTTCGCCGGACTTGACTGGGTTGCGAAGACCAAACATGCCAAGACTTTCTACCTGATCGGTTCGGACTACATCTGGCCGCGCACCACCATGAAGCTGGCCCGCAAGTACATCGAGACCGTACTGCACGGGAAAGTGGTCGGCGAGGAGTATGCCGCCCTGGGCAGCACCGCATTCGGTTCGACCATCAACAAGATTCGTCTGAAGAAACCCGACGTGATCTACGCCGCGGTCGTGGGCGGTTCCAACGTGTCCTGGTTCAAGCAGCTGAAGGCGGCCGGCATCACCGGCAAGACCAACACTCTCCTGACTCTGTCGGTGACCGAGGATGAGGCGAAGGGTATCGGCGGCGAGAACCTGCTCGGTTTCTATTCGGCGATGAAATACTTCCAATCGCTCGATACGCCCCGCAACAAGGAGTTTGTGAAACAGTTCAAGGCGAAGTTCGGTGCGGACGCGCCCATCGGCGATGTGACGCAGGCGGCCTACGAAGGTCCGTGGCTGTGGAAGGCCGCTGTTGAGAAGGCCGGCAGCTTTGACACCGACAAGGTGGTGAAGGCCGAGGAGAGCGGGAAGATTACCTTCGATGCACCGGAAGGGATGGTTTACCTGGAGCCCAACCATCACCTGAGGACCCGTCTGCGGGTTGGCGAATGGCGCGCGGATGGTCAGGCCGACATCGTGTACACCTCCGACTACATCATGCCGAATCCTTTCCCCAAGGGCTATTAATCCAGTGTTGGCCATCCATCGTTCGACGAACGATGGATGGCCCGTTTGCTGAAACATATGACTGACTAGCGTCATTGGAGAGTTTGCATGGACGGTTATTCGCTAACGGATCTGTGGTCAATCCTGGTCATGCAGGGTTTCTCGGGATTGAGCTTGTTCAGCGTGCTGCTGCTGATGGCTCTTGGACTGGCAATCATCTTCGGACAGATGGGCGTCATCAACATGGCCCATGGCGAGTTCATGACGATCGGCGCCTACACGATCTACTTGTGCTCGAAGATCACGGAACAGTATTTCCCGGCGCTGATGCCTTATTACTTCGTGATCGCAATTTTTGCAGCATTCGCAATAGCGTTTGCGATCGGATACCTGGTCGAGTTTTCATTGATCAGGCACTTGTACAAACGTCCTCTGGATACGCTGCTTGCAACTTGGGGCCTGAGCCTGATCATGCAGCAGATATTCAGGTCGACCTTCGGCGCGCGTGAAGTCAGTGCGACCCTACCGGACTGGCTGATGGGGTCCTGGAAACCTACGCCGGACATCGACATTCCGCTCAACGGACTTTTCGTGATGGGTATTTCGATCATCGTAACCATCGCAGTCGTCCTGTTCCTGTACCGCACATCATGGGGACTCAAGGTGCGTGCCACCACACAGAACCGGGTCATGGCCGGTGCGGTTGGCATCAATACCAAGAAAGTTGACCGGATCACGTTTGCGGTCGGATGCGGGATCGCGGGCATCGCGGGCGCCAGTTTCACGACGATCGCGTCCACAGGCCCGACCAGCGGCTCCCTCTATATCGTCGATACCTTCCTGGTCGTGGTGTTCGGCGGCGCGTCAAGCGTGGTCGGCACGGTTCTGTCCGCGTTCTCCATTGCCCAGGCGCAATCGATTCTGACGTTCTTCATGACAGAAGCCATGGGCAAGGTGGTTACCTTGATGGCCATCATCGTCATCCTGATGCTGCGCCCGGAAGGTTTGTTCACCAGCAAGGTAAGAAGATAGGTCGAGTAAGGGAAAAATGATGAACGCTTTCTACAGTAAATGGTTGGGCGGAAAAAGAGGTGCCATTGAGCTCGCAGTGCTGGCTGCGTTCATATTCATCGTCATGCCGCTGTGGCTGGACATTTTTCGCCTCAACATGGTCGGCAAATACCTGACCTACGCCTTTGCCGCCGTGGGCTTGGTCATGGTGTGGGGGTATGGCGGGATATTGAGCCTGGGGCAGGGTATCTTCTTCGGGATCGGCGGCTATTGCATGGCCATGTTCCTGAAACTGGAGGCTTCCGATCTGGCGAGCACGGCCCGTCAGACTACGCCAGGCATCCCGGATTTCATGGACTGGAACCAGGTGACAAGCCTGCCGCTGATATGGGAGCCGTTCCATAGCCTGACATTCACGCTGATTGCAATCCTCGTGCTGCCATCCGTGGTTGCCTATGTGATTGGCGTGGCAATGTTCAAGCGGCGTGTCGGCGGCGTGTATTTCTCGATCATCACGCAGGCCATTGCGGCAATCCTGACGATTCTGGTCGTCGGGCAGCAAGGCATGACCGGCGGCATCAACGGCATTACCGACCTCAAGACGCTGCACGGCTGGAACATCAACACGAATTCAGCGAAATACATCCTGTACTACCTCAACGGCGCCTTGCTGATCGGCGCAATCGTGCTGTGCAAGTTTGTCCTGTCATCCAAACTGGGCCGCCTGCTGCTTGCGATGCGCGACAAGGAGGACCGGGTCAGGTTCTCAGGCTATGACGTGGCCAATTTCAAGATCTTCACGTTCAGCCTGGGCGCGGTAATTTCCGCCATAGGCGGGGCAATGTTTACCCTGCAGGTCGGCTTCATGTCGCCCTCGATCATCGGCATTGTGCCGTCGATCGAAATGGTGATTTTCGCGGCGATCGGCGGGCGCATGTCGCTGGTCGGGGCCGTCTACGGAACCCTGCTGGTGAACTACGGCAAAACGGCGTTCTCGGAATCGTTCCCCTCGCTCTGGCTGTTCCTGATGGGCGCGCTCTTCATCGGCGTCGTCATGGTCTTCCCCAACGGCCTGGCCGGTCTGTACGACACCTATTTGAAAGGACGGCTGGAGAAGGTGATGGCAAAACTCAGGGAAAGAGGCCCGCTCCGGAAGTTGAGCCCAGTTAAGGCGGGAGTCCAGAAATGAGCAACGAACTCGTATTGGCTGTTGAGGATTTGACGGTTTCGTTCGATGGGTTCAAGGCGGTGGACAAGCTGAACCTGTATGTGGAAAAGAACGAGTTGCGCGTCATCATCGGGCCCAATGGCGCCGGAAAAACCACGGTCCTGGATCTCATTTGCGGGAGAACGAAGGCGACCAGCGGCTCCATCAAGTTCAAGGACATCGAACTCACCAAGTACCCGGAATACAAGATCGTGCAGGTGGGGGTCGGCCGGAAATTTCAGACGCCCTCCATCTATGAAAATCTGTCGGTTCTGGAAAACCTGGAAATTTCCTTCCCCCGCGGGCGCGGCGTTTTCGGGTCATTGGTGTTTGCACGTACCCAGGACGTTGTTGACCGGATCATGGAAATCGCCGAGATGATTTTCCTGTCCGACCAGTTGGAAGTGCAGGCCGGGTTGCTCAGCCACGGGCAGAAGCAGTGGCTTGAGATCGGGATGCTGCTGATACAGGACCCGGAGTTGCTGATGCTGGATGAGCCGGTGGCTGGAATGAGCGTGTCCGAGCGTGAAAAGACCGCCGAGCTACTGAACAGGATATCGCAGGGACGATCGGTGATCGTGATTGAGCACGATATGGAATTCGTCAAGCGTATCGCACACAAGGTGACCGTGTTGCATCAGGGCAAGCTGCTGGCGGAAGGGAATATGGATGCGGTGCAAAGCAATCCCAAAGTCATTGAAGTCTATCTCGGGCACTGAGGAAATTCCATGTCAAACAGCATGTTTAGCGTCAACGGGGTCGACTCCGGCTATGGCCAGAGTCATGTGATTCACGATTTGAACCTCGATGTCGGAAAAAAGGAAATCGTTGCGGTGATGGGTCGCAACGGCATGGGCAAGACCACGCTTTTCAAGACATTGATGGGGATCATTCCGGCGACCCGCGGCAGCATTTCCGTGGACGGAAACAAGCTGGACGGTCTTGAATCTCATCAACGCGTTCAGCAGGGCCTGGCGTACGTGCCCCAGGGGCGGATGATCTTTTCCAACATGACCGTTGTCGAGAATATCCAGACCGGACTTCCGCCTTCCGCGCAGGGTGTCGTGCCGGAAGAGTTGTACGCGCTGTTCCCCGTGTTGTTCGACATGCGGGCGCGCAAGGGGGGAAACCTGTCCGGCGGGCAACAGCAGCAATTGGCAATCGCACGGGCGCTGGCCACCAATCCCAAGGTGTTGCTGCTCGACGAGCCGACCGAAGGCATCCAGCCATCCATCATCAAGGACATCGCAAAGAGCCTGAAAGAGATCCGCGACTTGCGCGATCTCACCATCGTGGTGTCCGAGCAGGTACTCAGTTTTACGCTGGATATCGCCGACCGATTTTTCGTCATCGACAAGGGCAAGTTCGTTTACGAGGACAAGCGCGCGAATGTCGACGAAAAGACCATTAGCCGATACCTGTCGATTTAAAGATTGATTTGATCCGAACCAGGCGCTGACCCAATTCCTAACACAAGGAGAAATTTCATGGCTGACACACTCATCAAGGTTGATCTGAACCAGTCCCCGTATGACAACGAGATGATCCACAACCGCTGGCATCCCGATATTCCCATGGCCTGTTGGGTCAATCCGGGCGACGATTTCATCCTCGAGACCTACGACTGGACCGGTGGCTACATCAAGAACAACGACAGCGCCGACGACGTGCGTGACATCGATCTGACGACGGTGCACTACCTGTCGGGTCCGGTCGGCGTGAAAGGTGCCGAACCTGGCGACCTGCTGGTGGTCGACCTGCTGGACATCGGCGCCAAGCAGGACAGCCTGTGGGGCTTCAACGGTTTCTTCAGCAAGAAAAACGGGGGCGGCTTTCTGACCGAGCACTTCCCGCTGGCGCAGAAGTCGATCTGGGACATCGAGGGCATGTTCACGCGCTCGCGCCACGTGCCGGGCGTCAGCTACGCCGGCCTGATCCACCCCGGGCTGATCGGCTGCCTGCCGGACGCGAAAATGCTGGCCGAGTGGAACAAGCGCGAACAGGAATTGATCGATTCCAACCCGACCGGCGGCCTGGCCAACCCGCCCTTCCCGGGCACCGCGCACATGGGCAAGCTGGTGGGCGATGCCAAAGCCAAGGCGGCAGCCGAGGGCGCCCGTACCGTGCCAGGCCGCGAACACGGTGGCAACTGCGACATCAAGGACCTCTCGCGCGGCGCCAAGGTCTATTTTCCGGTCTACGTGGACGGTGCCGGCCTGAGTGTGGGCGATCTGCACTTCAGCCAGGGCGACGGCGAGATCACCTTCTGCGGTGCGATCGAGATGGCCGGCTGGGTGCACATGCGCGTGTCGCTCCTGAAGGGTGGGATGGCGAAGTACGGCATCAAGAACCCGATCTTCAAGCCGAGTCCGATCACCCCGAGCTACAACGACTACCTGATTTTCGAGGGCGTGTCGGTCGACGAGCAGGGCAAGCAACATTATCTGGACGTCAACGTGGCATACCGGCAGGCCTGCCTGAACGCGATCGAATACCTGAAGAAATTCGGCTACTCGGGTGCGCAGGCTTACTCGATCCTGGGTACCGCACCCGTGCAGGGGCACATCAGCGGCGTGGTCGACGTGCCGAATGCCTGCGCCACATTATGGGTGCCGACGCAGATATTCGACTTTGACATCAACCCGAGCGCGGCCGGTCCGGTGAAGTATCTCGACGGCTCAATCGACATGCCGTTGTCGCAGGACAAGGAATAAGGCCATGCCGGTCTATGACTATCACTGCCCCGATTGCGGGACATTCGAGGTGATGCGCCGCATGGATAACCGTGATGCCCCGGCCGTATGCCCCCACTGCGGACTGACGGCGGGGCGGGTGATGCTCGCCACGCCGTCGTTCCCGACCATGGCCAGGGATACGCGGCGCGCCATGGAGACCAACGAACGCGCCCGCCACGAGCCGAAGTCGTCCTCGCAGCATCCGCGCGGCTGCAGCTGCTGCGGGCATAAATCATCGAGTCGCGCCGAGAGCGGTTCGCAGTCGCTTGCGCCGAAGTCGTTCGCCAACAGGCGGCCATGGATGATCAGTCACTAACCACGCGTTCCAGAAAGGATAGAAATGATTCACGGTGATATTTCCAGCAGCAACGACACAGTTGGCGTTGCTGTCGTCAACTACAAGATGCCGCGGCTGCATACCAAGGCCGAGGTGCTGGAGAACGCCCGCGCCATCGCGCGCATGATCGAGGGCATGAAAGTCGGCTTGCCGGGCCTCGATCTGGTGATCTTCCCCGAATACAGCACGCACGGGATCATGTATGACAGCAAAGAGATGTATGAAACCGCTTCGGCCGTGCCGGGCGAGGAGACCGAAATCTTCGCCGAGGCCTGCCGTAACGCCAAGGTGTGGGGCGTGTTCTCGCTGACGGGGGAGCGCCACGAGGAACATCCGAACAAGGCGCCGTACAACACGCTCATCCTGATGAACGACAAGGGCGAGATCGTGCAGAAATACCGCAAGATCATGCCGTGGGTGCCGATCGAGGGCTGGTATCCCGGCAACTGCACCTATGTTTCGGAAGGCCCCAAGGGCCTGAAGGTCAGCCTGATCATTTGCGATGACGGCAACTATCCGGAAATCTGGCGCGATTGCGCGATGAAGGGTGCCGAGCTGATCGTGCGCTGCCAGGGTTACATGTACCCGGCCAAGGAGCAGCAGGTGCTCATGGCGAAGGCCATGGCCTTCGCCAACAACACCTATGTGGCGGTGGCCAACGCCGCCGGTTTTGATGGCGTGTATTCGTATTTCGGGCACTCGGCGGTGATCGGTTTCGACGGCCGCACGCTGGGCGAGTGCGGCGAAGAGGAAATGGGCATCCAGTATGCCGCATTGTCCAAGAGCCTGATCCGCGACTTCCGCAAGAACGCCCAGTCCGAGAATCACCTCTTCAAGCTGCTGCATCGCGGCTACACCGGCCTGATCAATTCCGGCGATGGCGACAAGGGGGTGGCAGCCTGTCCGTATGAATTTTATGAGAAGTGGACGACCGATCCCGAAGGCACGCAAAAGATGGTCGAGCAGTTTACGCGTCCGATGGTCGGGACCGAAGAATGCCCCATTCCGGGGATACCGAACCCCAATACGGTGCGTCACCGTTAGTCCGGTTGGGTGAGCTGTATAGCCGAATCCATCAATTGCGCGGGCCACCCGGGTAGTGGTCCGATGCTTGCTTGTAATGAGTGGGGCAAGGCCGGCTGGTTGGCGAGTTTGGATCTGGAGTTCGGGCGCAGGGCGGATGCCACGATATTGGCGCGCAGGTCCCACCTGGGCCCGCTTCGGGTACAGAAGCCGTTTTATCCCGAAGGTGCCGAGGTGTGCCACACGCTGTTGTTGCACCCTCCGGCAGGTATCGCAGGCGGCGATGCGCTGGAGATCACCGCAACGGCAACAGGTGGTGCCCATGCCCTGCTGACGACCCCGGGTGCCGGGAAGTGGTATCGGAGTGTGGCCCCCTGGGCATCCCAGCGGCTGAACTTCGAAGTGGGTGCGGGAGGCGTGCTGGAATGGCTGCCCCAGGAAACCATCGTTTTCGATGGCGCTTTGGCGAGCATGCAGACGCGAGTTTCGCTTGCTGAAAAAGCCGGCTTCATCGGATGGGAAACCCTGTGTCTTGGGCGTCGTGCATCCGGCGAAAGCTTCTGTTCCGGGGCGATACGCCTGTTGACCCGAATCGAGCGTGAAGGCAAGCCCATATGGCTGGAGCGTGGCTTGCTGGAAGGCGGGTCGAGGCTGCTGCAGTCCGCTGCCGGGTTTGCAGGATATAGCGTGAGCGCGACGCTGCTGGCGACGGGAGAAGGCCTCGACGCTGCAGTTCTGGCGGCCTGCAGACAGCAGAGACCGGCAGAAGACCGGGCGCTCTGCGGGCTGACGCTACTGCCGGACGCGGATGTTCTGGTCGCGCGCTACCTCGGGCACTCCTCCGAAGCTGCCAAGGCCTGGATGATTGCACTATGGCGGCTGTTGAGGCCAGCCATGCTTGGCCGGAAGGCGGTGGAGCCGCGAATTTGGAAGACTTGATGGAGGAAGAATGATAGCGACGTCCCGCGAGAAAGGCAGGCTGCCCATTTTTACTGCCGCCTTGCTTGCCGAAAGGCGCAAGGAGTGTGATACGAGCGCAACTACTTGGGGATGGTTGCGCTTATCTCGGCCGCTGTCATGGAAGGGGCGCGCGACGGCAAAACAAAGCCATGTTATGGCTCGCGGCGGCAGACACCCGATAAGCGCGGGTTAGATGCATGTGAAAGACGACAGCCTGGTTGGCAAGGACAACGCCGTTCAGAACGTATTCAAAGTACGCAGGGATTACAACACCTGGGTCTCCAATGAAACCCTGGAAGATTATGCGCTGCGCTTCACTCCTCGCAGCTATCGCAAGTGGTCGGAATGGCAAGTTGCCAACACGGCTTTCAGTTCCGCCTCTTTCCTGGTGCTGGAGGCGATAGGCGCCACACTTCTGGTCGCTTGCGGTTTTGTCAACGCAGCTCTCGCCATTCTTGCCGCCGGGCTGATCATCTTTCTGGCAAGCCTCCCCCTGAGTCGTTACTCGGCCATTTATGGCCTGGACATGGACCTCCTGACCCGCGGTTCAGGTTTCGGGTATCTGGGTTCCACGATTACCTCGCTGATTTACGCCGCGTTTACTTTTATCTTCTTCGCGCTCGAAGCGGCCATCATGGCCTCAGCGCTGAACCTTGCCTTCCATATTCCGCTTGTATGGGGCTATCTGATCTGTGCCATTGTGGTGATTCCTCTTGTAACGCGAGGGATTACGGCAATCAGCCGGCTGCAGACGCTGACTCAGCCCATCTGGCTGGGCATGCTGTTCCTGCCCTACATCTTTCTGCTGGTGTACCGGCCTCAGGATATGGCGGGGCTGTTCGGCTACAGCGGCCATGGCGGGAGCGGTTTCGATATCCGCCTGTTCAGCGCAGGCGTGACCGTGGCGATGGCAATCATTGCGCAGATGGGTGAACAGGCGGATTACCTCCGCTTCATGCCGGAATGCACCATGCAGAACCGGCGTCGCTGGCTGGTCGGCGTTCTGGTTGGGGGAACGGGATGGCTGTTGCTGAGTGTCGTGAAGATGTTGGGCGGGATCGTGCTGGCATATCTGGCGATCCGGCATGGCGTGCCGGAAGACCTCGCGGTGGATCCGAACCAGATGTATCTTGCGGCCTACAGCAGTTATGTGTTCCCCGACATAGGCTGGGCCGTGGCTGCAACCGCAACATTCGTGATCGTCTCGCAACTGAAGATCAATGTCACCAACGCCTATGCCGGGTCGCTGGCATGGTCGAACTTCTTCTCCCGCCTGACCCACAGTCACCCGGGGCGGGTCGTCTGGGTTGTGTTCAATACGCTGATTGCACTCATGCTCATGGAGCTGGACCTCCTGCAGGTGATGGGGCGGGTGCTGGGCCTGTATTCCAACGTGGCGGTGGCCTGGATGATGTCGGTGGTGGCGGATCTGGTAATAAACAAACCGCTTGGCCTGTCTCCCCGCGGCGTCGAATTCCGCCGTGCCTATCTCTACGATGTCAATCCGGTAGGTTTCGGTGCGATGGGTATCGCATCCGCGCTGTCGATATCGGTTTATCTGGGACTGTTCGGCCAGGGGGTGCAGCCGTTTGCCATCTTCATTTCCCTCGGATTGCCGCTCGTCCTGTCGCCGCTTTTCGCATGGATCACCAGCGGGCGTTATTACATTGCCCGTCAGCCCGGGGCACTCAGTACAACCCCCGGTGCCAGAGTGCATACATGCTGTATCTGCAGTACCGATTTCGAGGCTGAAGACATGTCCACGTGCCCGGCGTACAAGGGCAACATCTGCTCGTTGTGCTGCACGCTGGATGCGCGGTGTCAGGACATGTGCAAACCGCAGAAGGCGCGCCTATCCGAACAATGGACAGGGCTGCTGGGGCAAGTCTTGCCGAGTTCCCTGAGGCCTTACTTGGCGGCCGGACTGGGCCAGTATGTGCTGTTGATGGCCGGATTCATTTCTTTCCTCGGCTTGTCGTTCGGCATGCTGTATTACCAGGAGAGTGTGTCACTGAACGCAGGCAATGCGATGCTGCTGCCTCATTTGCGCGATATTTTCATGCATATCGCGGCAGGACTGCTTCTGATATCGGGCGTGATCGCATGGTGGATGGTCCTTTCCAACAAGAGTCGAAAAGTTGCCCAGGAAGAGGCTAACCATCAGACCCAGCTCCTGCTGCAGGAAATCGATTCCCATCAACGTACGGACCAATTGCTGCAGAGCGCGAGGTTGGCTGCCGATCAGGCCAATCGGGCGAAAAGCCGTTATGTCATGGCTATCAGCCACGAATTGCGTACACCGCTGAACAGCATTCTCGGCTATGCCCAGATACTTGATGGGGACGTTGCCATCCCGGCCAATCGGCGTCAGGCAATCAGCGTGATCCGGAGAAGCGGTGACCACTTGTTGTCCTTGATTGAGGGCACCCTGGACATGGCTCGCATCGAAGGCGGCAAGGTGAGCCTTGTCATCAAGCCCCTGCATTTCCCGGATTTCGTGCAGCAGATCGTTGGTATGTTCGAGCTCCAGGCGCGCAACAAGGGTATCGATTTCCGCTACGAGCTGGCGGCAGAGCTCCCGGAACTGGTTCGCGCGGATGCGGGCAGGTTGCGACAGATCCTGATCAACATCCTGGGCAACGCGGTGAAATTTACAGCCCAGGGTGGGGTGGTCTTTCGCCTCAAATACCAGGGCGAGATCGCGACATTCGAAATTGAGGACACCGGTCCCGGCATTACACAGGAGGAACTGGACAGAATCTTCGAGCCGTTCGTCCGCGGTAGCGCGACACACATCGGTACCACCGGAGGTACTGGCCTGGGACTCACGATTGCCAAGATGCTGACCGATCTGATGGGCGGGGAGCTTACTGTGGAGAGTGGACTGGGTGCGGGCTGTCGCTTCCGGATACGTCTGTTCCTTCCGCATACTCGCCAGTCGGCAACCGTCGAAAGGGGGGAATCCCGTATCCAGTATGTCGGTTATGTAGGTGTGCGCCGTCGCATCCTGATCGTCGACAATGAAAAAAATGACCGGGATTTATTGGTAAACATGCTGGAGCCGCTCGGGTTCAAGTTGGCACAGGCTGCATCCGGCCAAGAGTGCCTGGAGTTGATCCCCCGCTTCAAACCGCATTTGATTTTCATGGATCTGGCCATGCCGGGCATTGACGGCTGGGAGACCATACGGCGAATGCACCAGGATGAAGTGACGGACTGCGAGATCGCGATTATCTCAGCCAATGCCTTTGAAAAAGGACGGGTAAACGATGTGGGCATTGTCAGCGAGAACTTTATTACCAAACCGGTGAACATCAACGATCTGCTGGAATGGATTGGCCGGCATCTGAAGCTGGAATGGATCACGCACGAAGCGTCCCCGGCCGTGGGCGAGATCTCCGTCGTGCCGGCTCAAACGCAATATCCGCACCGTGAATGTCTGCTTGATCTGGACAGGCAGATCGAGCTTGGCTATGTACGGGGAATACATAACAAGCTGGACGAAATAGAGAAGATAGACGGTACGTATGGAGAGTTTGTCGACAATATGCGTCAACTGGCGCAACGGTTCCAGTTTGATTCGATGAAGGTTTTTTTGCGCAAGGGGCTTGCCGAGGATCGCTATGGAGAATCTTGACGACGTAAACGGAGATGTTGTCCTGATCGTGGACGATGTTCCGGAAAATCTCTCGCTGCTCCATGATGCTTTGGACGAGGCCGGCTATACGGTCCTGGTCGCTACGAACGGCGAAACCGCCTTGCAACTGGCTCGGGTTAGTCGGCCCGATGTGATTCTGCTGGACGCGCTGATGCCCGGTATGGACGGTTTTGAAGTGGCCAGTCGCCTGAAGACGGAGTTTTCCACGCAGCATATTCCCATTGTTTTCATGACGGGACTCACTGAGACAGAGCATGTGGTGACCGCCTTTGCCAACGGTGTGGCCGACTACGTCACCAAGCCGATCAAACCCCAGGAGGTGCTGGCACGCATTGCTGCGCATGTGCAAAATGCACGTCAGATAAGGCAGGCTCGTACGGCCCTCGATGCATACGGGCAGGCAACTGTTGTTGTCCGCGAGTTTGATGGCCGGCTGATCTGGCAGACCCCCGGGGCACGCAAGCTGCTACACGAGTATTTCGATATGGATGGCGAGCAGGTGCACCAGTTTATGGCACCCTGGCTGGAAAAGGCCCGACAGGCAAACCTGGCAGGGCGAGACCCCCCAGCGGTGGCTGTTAGAGAGTCCGGGCGGCTGTTGGCCAGCCTACAGTCCCTGGAGGAACAGGGGCATGATGGGGAATGGCTGGTCGTATTATGGGAAGAGAACCACGCCTCCGTGATCGCGGCACTGGTTGCGACCTTTCACCTCACGGTGCGCGAAGCCGAAGTGCTTTACTGGGTGATCTACGGCAAGACCAACCGCGATATCGGAGACATACTGCAGAGCAGCCACAGAACGGTGAACAAGCACCTGGAGCATGTCTTCGAGAAACTGGGTGTGGAGACCCGCACGGCCGCCGCAGCTGTAGCCATGAAGAAGGTGCGTATTCCCATGTCCGGCTAACAGCGTATCGCCCAGCCTGGCCATGCATTCTTCAGTATCGGATTTCAGGCTGCCGGCGCCACTGCCGGCTTTCCACCACGAGCTCACCTTGAAGGTGTCCGTCATCTCGGACGTTATTTTCACGGCTGTCACGGGTTTGGGGGTGCCGGGCGAAGCCAGGACATGACCTTCTGCGCCTGTTCGATCGGCGGGGCTCCCGCCGGATCTTCAATTCTGCAATCGCAGGCATGACGGAGGCCTCCATCACTGGGGGCGGTATCCAGAGGTTCCTTTTGCCCAGGTCCTGAGCGGTCCAGCCGCTTTCGGCCATGCATTTCTCGGACGTAGCTGAGCGGGGTCCTTTTCCCGGCAGGACTGTCTCGCGGCTTCGAGATCGGCCGAATTGGCGCCGCGCCAGTAGAGGAGGCCTCCCTGCAGCGGCTGCACCGGGTTCTGCTCTGGGTGAAGTCGATCGCGAATGCGCCTCATGGACGCTTGCGCGTTCCTCATTCGAACCCGGAAAAGATTGCACCCATTTCCCCTGGCTGGGCACGCGGCCAGCCTACGTAGGATGACTTATTTCATTCCCCTGGCACGGTCGCTAATCTCGCTTCACGTTTGAAACACGAATGGGTTCGGGTGGCTGCAGTGCGATCGGCCACTTCGATTCGGTGGCGATTTTCTAATCAGGAGAGGAATTGAAATGAGTTTTGAATTCAAGAAAAGCCGGCTGGTTACTGCGGTTGCCGCTGGAATGCTGCTGCAGGCGATTAACGCCCAAGCGGGTGGCACGATCACATTTGGCGAAGACAAATCGGTTAGCCTTGGCTTCGGCGTGCGTGGCAGTTTCAGCAGCGTTGAAAATGCAGCGCCCGATGGCACGTCGTATTCGCAGGACTTCAGTCTGGACAGTGCCCGCATCTATCTGTCGGGATCCTTGAACAAGTACATCAAGGGTATGTTCACGACGGAAAAGGATATCGCCGGAGAAGGCTTTCAAGCTGTCGACGCCAACGTCCAATTCGTGCTCACACCCGAGCTGACCATTTGGGCGGGACGTTTTGTGTCGCCCAGCGACCGCGCCAACATGGCAGGCCCTTACTACTCGCTGGGCGGCGGCTACTGGTCGGGTATCGCTTCGCGGTATGGCTACAACGGCGGATACATCGGGCGTGATGACGGTATCGCTGCCGTGGGCAGTTTGCTGGGCGGCAAGCTCGGTTACGCCATTGGCGCGTTTGAAGGGAATACGGAATTCAAGATCGCCCCGGTTACGGTGGGGACACGCACGGGTTCGGATGGCCTGATGTATGCAGGCCGGCTTCAGTACGATTTCTGGGATGCGGAGCCCGGCTACTACGGCACGGGTAACTATCTGGGCACCAAGGATATCCTGGCAATCGGTATCGCAGGACGCACCCAGAAGAATGGTGCCTACTCGACTACCGCGACAGGCGATTACACATCCTACAGCGTTGATTTCCTGCTGGAGAAGAAAGGCGTCGGCCCTGGCGCGCTGTCGGTCGAGGCGGCAGGCTACAACTATGACACGAGCGATGTCTTCCTCAGCGAGCAAGGCAAGGCCTATTCCGCCGGCCTTGGCTACATCTTCGACCAGAAAGTTGGCTGGGGCCAGTTTCAGCCCTTTGCCCGGTATCAGAAATTCAGCCCTGACACCAATATTGATACCAAGAGGTACGACCTAGGCGTCAATTACGTTATCGACGGATACAACGCCCAGGTCAGTGGTTTCTATACAAACACGAAAGTGACCGGGGCGAGTGACGTGAACGCTTTCTACGTCACGGTGCAGGCGCAGTTCTGATTGGTCTGAATGTGCGCAACCCGGTGTTGCGCACATCGCCTTGATCATTGATGCATTTTGTCCCAGTAAGTGGATCTCTTTGTTTCCGATAGGGGTTCAGCATACGAACACGTCGTGGTCTCATCGAGATGATCGATTTTTCGGGCCAGGCAGGCTTGTTGAATCGCCCCAGGCTCGATGGGTGTCATTTGGGTCAAGTGCAGGCTGGTGATCCGGCCTTCTCGGCGAGTTGCCGGTAGGTGTTTGCTTCCGCCTCGACAGGCGGGATAGGGATTGCTGCATGTTCAGGTCAAGAAGGGCGATGGCGCTTCAGTGTGCCCCTGCTGCCCGCCGGCCCCAGATCGAGCCGGCCCTGACCGGATGCGAGACACCGCCCCGCGCATCTGGACCACCTGAAGGAAGGCATTGACATGGAACTGACCCCACGCGAGAAAGACAAGCTGCTGATCTTCACCGCCGGATTGCTGGCCGAGCGGCGCCGTGCGCGCGGCCTCGCGCTCAACTATCCGGAAGCGGTGGCCTTCATCACCGCCGCCATCCTGGAAGGCGCGCGCGACGGCCGCACCGTGGCCGATCTGATGAGCTATGGAACCACGCTGCTCATGCGCGACGAGGTCATGGAAGGCGTGCCGGAAATGATTCCGGAGATCCAGGTGGAAGCCACCTTTCCCGACGGCACCAAGCTCGTCACCGTTCATCATCCCATTGTCTAGGCCCCCACCATGATCCCAGGCGAAATGCACATCGAACCCGGCGAGATCGAACTCAACGCCGGCCGGGCCACGTGCGTGCTGGAAGTGGCCAACACCGGCGATCGCCCCATCCAGATCGGTTCCCACTATCACTTCTACGAGGCCAACGCGGCGCTGGCGTTCGATCGCGAGCAGGCGCGGGGCATGCGGCTGGACATCGCTGCCGGCACCGCGGTGCGCTTCGAGCCGGGGCAGACGCGGACCGTGCAGCTGGTGGCCTACGGCGGCGAGCGCAAGGTCTACGGATTCCAGGCACGCATCATGGGCGCGCTCTGATGCGGCATGACACACGAACACTGAACAAGGAGCGAAACATGAAACGACGCATTCTTCTGCTTGCCGCGCTGCTGTTGCCGGCTGTCGCCCACGCCCACCCGGGCCACGCCGACGCCGGTCTGGCGTCCGGCTTCATGCATCCCTTCAGCGGGCTCGATCATGTGGTGGCCATGCTTGCCGTCGGCGTGTGGGCCGCACGCAATGCCGGGATGAGGCGCTGGCTCGTACCGGCCGCCTTTCTTGCCGGCATGGTGGCCGGCGGCGCGCTCGGTCTTGGCGGCTTCCTGCCGTCGTTCCTCGAATCCGCGGTCACGGCCAGTGCCTTCGCGGCCGCGTTGCTGGTCCTGCTGGCCGTGCGCCTGCCGCTCGGACTGCAGGCGTCTGTCGCGGCTGCGTTCGCCGTCTGGCACGGCATCGCCCATGGGGCGGAACTGCCGGCTGCCGCGGCACCGCTGGATTTTGCCGTGGGCTTCCTTGCCGCCACCAGCGTGCTGCTGGCGCTGGGCTTGGCCCTGGGCAGGATGCTGCAGTGCGGCGAGCGCGGCCGCTGGCTCGGTGCCGGCCTGACCGCACTGGCAGCCTCGCTGTTCTGGGCCTGACGTGTCTAAGTGAGCGAGGGTGAAAGCATGGCTGTGAAAATCTCCCGCCAGGCCTATGCGGAAATGTTCGGCCCCACGGTCGGCGACCGGGTCCGTCTCGCCGACACCGCGCTGTGGATCGAGGTGGAGCAGGATTACACCCTCTACGGCGAGGAAGTGAAATTCGGCGGCGGCAAGGTGATCCGCGACGGCATGGGCCAGAGCCAGCGCGTCTCCGCCGAGGTCGCCGACACGGTGATCACCAATGCGCTGATCGTCGATGCCGTGGCCGGCATCATCAAGGCCGACATCGGCCTCAAGGCCGGGCGCATTGCCGCCATCGGCAAGGCCGGCAATCCGGACGTGCAGTCCGGCGTGACGATCGCGATCGGCGCCGGCACCGAGATCATCGCCGGCGAAGGCATGATCGTCACGGCCGGCGGCATCGACAGCCATATCCATTTCATCTGCCCGCAGCAGATCGAGGAGGCGCTGATGTCCGGCGTCACCACCATGCTGGGCGGCGGCACCGGCCCGGCCACGGGCACCTTCGCCACCACCTGCACGCCGGGGCCGTGGCACATCCATTCGATGCTGCAGGCGGCGGATGCCTTCCCGATGAACCTGGGTTTTCTCGGCAAGGGCAACGTCAGCCAGCCGGAGCCGCTGCGCGAACAGGTCCGCGCCGGCGCCATGGGCCTGAAGCTGCACGAGGACTGGGGCACCACGCCGGCGGCCATCGACAACTGTCTGGCCGTGGCCGACGAAATGGACGTGCAGGTCGCCATCCACACCGACACGCTCAACGAATCGGGCTTCGTCGAGACCACCCTGGACGCCTTCAAGGGCCGCACCATCCACACCTTCCACACCGAAGGCGCCGGCGGCGGTCACGCCCCCGACATCATCAAGGCGGCGAGCATGCCCAACGTGCTGCCGAGCTCCACCAACCCCACCATGCCCTACACGGTGAACACGATCGACGAGCACCTCGACATGCTCATGGTCTGCCACCACCTCGACGCGTCGATCGCCGAGGACATCGCCTTCGCCGAGAGCCGCATCCGCCGCGAGACCATCGCGGCCGAGGACATCCTGCACGACCTCGGCGCCTTCTCCATGATGTCGTCGGACTCGCAGGCGATGGGGCGGGTCGGCGAAGTGATCATCCGCACCTGGCAGGCGGCGCACAAGATGAAGCAGCAGCGCGGCACGCTGAAGGAAGATACGGAACGCAACGACAACTTCCGCGTCAGGCGCTATATCGCCAAGTACACCATCAATCCGGCTATCACCCACGGCATCGGCCATGTGGTGGGCTCGATCGAAGTCGGCAAGCTGGCCGACCTGGTGCTGTGGAAGCCGGCCTTTTTCGGCGTAAAACCCAGTCTCATCGTCAAGGGCGGCATGATTGCGGCCGCCGCCATGGGCGACCCCAACGCCTCGATTCCCACGCCGCAGCCGGTGCACTACCGGCCCATGTTCGGCAGCTTCGCGGGCGGCCTGAAAACGGCCGTGACCTTCGTCTCGCAGGCCGCGCTGGAGAATCCCGAGGTGGCCGCGCTGAACCTTGCCAAGCCGCTGGTGGCGGTGAAAAACACGCGCAGGGTGGGCAAGCGCGACATGGTGCTCAACAACGCCACGCCGGTCATCGACGTCGACCCCGAAACCTACGCCGTGCGCGCAGACGGCGAACTGCTGGTGTGCGAACCGGCGGCCGTGCTGCCGATGGCGCAACGCTATTTCTTGTTTTGATCATGATTCTCATCGAACAACGCGCTCCTGCCGACACCCCAGCCACCGAACGTCTGGTGCTGCCTTTCGAACTGCGCTGCAAGAGCCGACTGCGCACCCGCCTGCAAAGCGGCGAAGAGGCGGGCCTGTTTCTGGAACGCGGTGCGGTGATGCACGCGGGCGACCGTCTGCTTGCCAACGACGGCCGCGTCGTCGAGGTGGTGGCGTCCCCCGAGGCCGTGATGGAAGTGCGTAGCGACGACGCGCTGCTGCTGGCGCGCGTGGCGTATCACTTGGGCAACCGGCACGTGGCAGTGGAATTGCAGCCCGGCCTGGTGCGCTTTGCGCGCGATCATGTGTTGGGCGAGATGGTACGCGGGCTGGGGCTGGACGTCAGCGAGAACGAGGCGCCGTTCGCCCCCGAGCGCGGCGCCTATGGCGGTCACGGCGGCCACGCCCATCCCCACGGCCACAGTGCCGACGGCGAAGGGCGCGGCCCGCGCATCCACGACATGATGCTGATTGGACGTCGATGAGCCCCGCCCTGGTCCGCCTGCTGCATCTGGTGAGCCCGACCTTGCCGGTCGGCGCCTATACGTATTCGCAAGGCCTGGAGTGGGTGGTGGAAACGGGCGCCGTGAAAAACGAAGCCACCGCGCTGGCCTGGATCGACGATTGCCTGCAATCCGGCATCGCGCGTTTTGAAGCGGTCTATCTGGCGCACATGCTGTCAGCCTGGGAAAACGGCGACATGGCCCGATTGGCAGAACTGGATGCCGAATTCGTCGCCAGCCGCGAGAGTGCAGAACTGCGTGCCGAAACCCTGCAAATGGGCTTTTCCCTGGCGCGTTTGCTGACCGACCTGGCAAGCTTTTCGGCGCCGACCAAAATGGGGTTCGGCCAGCCGAGCTTTCCGCTGGCCTGGAGTTGTGCGGCAGCCGCTTGGGCGATTCCCGCTCACGATGCCATCGGCGGCTACCTCTGGGCCTGGGCCGAGAACCAGGTCATGGCCGCGGTGAAAGCCGTCCCGCTCGGCCAGACCGCCGGCCAGCGCATGCTGCTGGCGCTGGGGCAACGCATCCCGGCGCTGGCCGAGGGCGCCGCCGCCAGCTCGATCGAGGACACCCACAATTATCTGCCGGCGTTCGCCATCGCCTGCAGTCGCCACGAAACCCAATACACGAGATTGTTCAGATCATGACCCATCGCACCCAACCCCTGCGCGTCGGCATCGGCGGCCCTGTCGGTTCCGGCAAGACCGCCCTGACCCTGGCCTTGTGCAAGGCATTGCGCGATCGCCATAACATCGCCGTCGTCACCAATGATATCTACACGGAAGAGGACGCGCAGTTCCTGGTGCGCAACGAGGCGCTCGCCCCGGAGCGCATCATGGGCGTGGAAACGGGCGGCTGCCCCCACACCGCCATCCGCGAGGACGCCAGCATCAATCTCGAAGCGGTGGACCGGCTCAACAAGCGCTTTCCCGGTCTCGACGTGATCTTCGTCGAAAGCGGCGGCGATAACCTCGCCGCCACCTTCAGCCCCGAATTGTCCGACCTCACGATCTACGTCATCGACGTCGCCGCCGGCGAGAAGATCCCGCGCAAGGGCGGCCCCGGCATCACCCGTTCCGATCTGCTGGTCATCAACAAGATCGACCTTGCGCCCATGGTCGGCGCCTCGCTGGAGGTGATGGATCAGGACACGAAACGCATGCGCGGCGCGCGGCCGTTCGTTTTTTCCAATCTCAAGACGGAACAGGGCCTGGCGGACATCATTGCCTTCATCGAACGGGAAGGCATGCTGCAGGCGGCCTGACTATTCTTGCCGCACGATATCGACCGAGATCTCCACCGCCGGAATCGCTCCCCTGTTCTCAAGCCAGTGCAGGGTGTTCCTGTCCTCGGGCCAGCCCACGCCCGGCCCATAGTCCGTCGCGACGCCATTCCGATGGTCCGTGATCGTTCCTTGCAGGATGTAGACGGTGCCAGGCCGGTCCTTATGGTCGTGAAGCGGGCCGAAGACGCCGCCAGGCTCGATGGTCACCATGCGCATTCGAAGTTGGCGCCCGGCCATACCCTCGATCTCCGGACCCAGGTCAACCGTTGAAAGTAACTTCACCGTCACCCCTTTCGTTTCGGGTGCCATCTGTTCATTGCTCATCGTGCGCTCCTCTCTGTAATTCCAAGATCCATCATTCAAGAGACCCATAGGGCCGGATATTGATGAATATAGGGATGGTTATCACGGCGGGTTGTCTCGATGATCTATATCGGTCTTTTCAGTACTCTGTTTCTATATTAAGTATGAAAAAGGGACGGACAAGAGGCAGGGGCCGCTACTGATTGGGGTGTTTAACGAGCGACGATCTGTTGGGCATGGGATCGTGAATGGACCGCTTTCGCCGCATCGACGGTCATTCGATGAACACGCCCGAAGGTTCCTTCCGGGGCGGCATCCGCGATTCCTCAATCCCCAGCCATCAATTCAGTGCCCGGATCGACTGCATCGGCGGCACGCGCGTGATGTGACGCGTGGTGAGCCAGCCGCTCAGCCCGACCAGCAGCGCGCCGGCCACCGGCAGCGCGAGCCATAGCCACGGATGCAGGCGCAGCGGCAGTTCGAACAGGCGCTGGGCGATCAGCGCCATGGCGATTTCGGCGCAGGCGCTGGCGAGCAGGCCGGCCAGCAGACCCAGGGCTAGGAATTCGCTCCACAGGCTTTTGGCCAGGTAGGCGCGCTGGGCGCCCAGGGTGCGCAACAGGACAGCCTCCTGCTGGCGGGCGTCGAGGCTGGCCAGCAGCGTGGCGATGACGACGGCCATGCCGGCGGCGAGCAGGAATCCCAGCAGCAACTGGATGGCGCCGATGATCTGGGCGAACACCGCTTCGAGGTTGGCGATGAGCCGGTCCAGTGCGAGCACGGTGATGCCGGGGAACATCTTGATGAAGCTCGGCAATACGCTGGCCGCATCGGGGGGCACGTAGAGGCTGGCGATGGAACTGGCGGGCAGGGCGTCGAGCTGACCGGGGGCGAAGATGACGAAGAAATTCGGCTGCATCGAGTCCCATTTCACGCTGCGAATGCTGGTGATGCGGGCGGCGAGCGTCTGGTCGCCGATACGGAAACCGAGCCGGTCGCCGAGGGCCAGATGCAGGCGTTCGGCCATACCCGATTCGACCGAGATTTCGGCGACGCGGCGATCGCCGTGCCAGTGTCCGGCGAGTACGGCGTTGTTGGCGGGCAGGGTGGCGGTCCAGGTCAGGTTGAGTTCGCGCCGCAGGCTGTTGGCATCGCGCGCGTCCGGCGGCAGGGTGGACGCGATGGGGACATCATTCTTGGTGGTGAGGCGGCCGCGGACCATGGGATAGAGCGCAGAGGCCTTGAGATGGTGTTGCGACAGGTAGGTGGCGACGGATTGCTGCTGGGCGGGGGCGATGTTGATCAGGAAGTAGTTGGGCGCGTCTGGCGGCAATTGCTGGCGCCAGCCGGCAATGAGATCGCTGCGCACCAGTGCCAGCAGCGCCACGAGAAACAGGGCCAGGGTGAAGGCGCCGAGCTGCAGGGTGCTGTCGAAACGGTGGCGCAGCAACTGGGCGAGTCCGAAACGTACCGGGCCGTGACTCATTTTCTGGACACCGCGGCCGGCTGCCAGCGCCAGGCGCGCCAGCAGGGCCAGCACGACGATCAACCCGACCAGTGCGCCGACGAACACGCCGATCAGCCTGGCGTTGCCCGCATACCAGGCGATCAGCAGCAGCAGCGCCGAGCCACTGATCGCCGCGCTGAGCCACGCGGCGACCGGCAACGGCGGCAGATCGCGCCGCAGCACCCGCAGCGGCGGCACGCGGACGAGGCGCATCAACGCGGGCAGGCTGGCGCCAGCCAATGCCAGCAGGCCGCTGAAGACGGCAGCGCCCACGGGCGCCAGCCCGAGCGACGGCAGGCGGGTGACGGCATCGGGCAGGACCAGCAGCGCCAGCGCCTGCTGCATCAGCGCGCCGATCGCTACGCCGATCAGGCTGCCCAACAGTCCCAGCGTCAGTAATTGGACGGCATACAGCGTACGCAGCTGTGCCGTGGTGGCGCCGAAGCAGCGCAGCAGTGCGGCCTGGTCGTAATGCCGCAGCGCATGGCGATGGGCGGCGATGGCGATGGCGGCCACCGACAGCAGCAGGCTGATCAGCGCGGTGAGCTGGATGTAGCGGTCGGCATTGGCGAAGGCGCCGCGCAGGGTTTCGACGCCTTCGCGCGAGCCGATGAGGCGCTGGGTGCTGTCGAGCCGGGGTTTCAGCGCGGCGCCGAACGCGGCGAGCTGCGCCGGGTCGCCGGCAAACTGGTACAGGTAGGTCACGCGGCTGCCGGGCTGCAGCACGCGGGTTTTCGCGACGTCGTCGGCGCGCATGAAGACGCGCGGCGCGAGGCCGAACACGCCGCCGAGCTGACCCGGTTCCTCGGCCACGATTCCGGCGATGGTGAAGCGGGCTTCGCCGATCTGCACGCTATCGCCCATCTTGGCCGACAACAGCGGCAGCAGGTCGGGGGCGACATAGATCATGCCGGGCGGCGGCTGCGCGGGACGTGCGGTGCCGGTCGCGAAGGGGCGGTCGGCGATGCGCACGCTGCCGCGCAAGGGATAGGCCGCATCGACAGCACGCAGGGTGGCGAGCTGGAAGGCGTCGCCCTTGGCGAGCATGCTGGGAAATTCGAGCGCCTGGCTGCGCGCAAGCGGGCTGGCCGTGCCTGCGCTTTTTGTAACGGCGAGATCGGGCCAGTCTTCGATCGGCCGCGGGCTGGTGACCAGCAGGTCGGCACCGAGGAAGCTGGCACCCTGTTCGCTCATGGCACGCTTCAGGCGGTCGCCGAGAAAACCGGTGGTGCTGACGCTGCCGACGCCGATGATCAGCGCCAGCAGCAACACGCGCCATTCGCCGCTCGCGCGTTCGCGCCGCAGCAGCCACAGGCCGAGCCGGGCGAAGCTCATGCAACGGCCTCTTCGCGCGCGCGGCCCGCGACCAGGTGCAGCCGGCGCTGGCAGCGCGCCGCCAGCGCGTCGTCGTGGGTGACCAGGATGAGCGTGGTATGGGCGGAGGCGTTGAGGTCGAACAGCAGTTCGATGATGCGTGCGCCGGTGTCGGCGTCGAGGTTGCCGGTGGGCTCGTCGGCGAACACGATTTCCGGGTCGGTGGCGAAGGCGCGTGCGATGGCGATGCGCTGTTGTTCGCCGCCGGACAGCTGGCGCGGCGTGTGGGTGGCGCGCGTGGCGAGGCCGACGCGGTCGAGCCAGTGGGCGGCGCGGTCGCGCGCGTCGGGGCGCCCAGCCAGTTCCAGCGGCAACAGCACGTTTTCCAGGGCGGTGAGGGCGGGCAGCAGCTGGAACGACTGGAATACGAAGCCGATGCGGCCCGCGCGCAGGCGGGCACGGGCGTCTTCGTCGAGCGCGTCGAGGCGCTCGCCGAGCAGGAAGATTTCGCCGGCGGAAGGATGATCGAGTCCGGCCAGCAGGCCCAGCAGGGTCGATTTCCCGGAGCCGGATGCGCCGGTGATGGCGAGCGTCTCACCCGCTTTGACGGCGAGTCCGACTTCGCTGAGGATGTCGAGCATGCCGCCGGCGGTCGGTACGCGTTGGGACAGGTCGCGTGCCAGGACGACGGTATCGGGGAACTGCGCGCTGTCGGGTGGCGTCATTGGAATGGATCGGTTCAAGGTGAGTGAATGAATTATCGCGTGTGGTTGCTGTTGTTGCTGTGGATTCCGTGCTGGGCGGCGGCGAATCCCTGCTCCCTGTTGATTGTCGGCGACAGCCTGAGTTCCGGATACGGTCTGGCGAATGGCTCGAGCTGGGCGGACAGGCTCGACAGCCGCCTGAAGAAAGCGGCGCCGGACTGGCGCGTAGTCAACGCCAGCGTGAGCGGCGACACCACGCAGAACGGCCTGCAGCGTCTGCAGCCTGCGCTCGATCGGCATCGCCCGCAAGGCGTGCTGATCGAACTCGGCGGCAACGATGCGTTGCGCGGCACGCCGCCCGGAACAATCCGGCAGAACCTGGTGACGATGATCCGCCAGGCGAAAGCGGCAGGCGCCTGGGTGGCCTTGCTGGAGGCGCCGGTGTTGCCGAATTACGGCAAGCCGTATGCCGATGCGGTGGCCAAGCTGTACGTCGACGTGGCGCGCGAGGAAAAGATCGTCCGCGTGCCGTGTTTTGTCTGCAAGATTGCGGTCGTGCCGGGCATGATGCAGGCCGACGGTATCCACCCGAACGAAAAAGCCCAGGGCGCGATGCTTGATGCCGTGTGGCCGCACATCAAGCCGAAATTGCGCTGCACGGTGAACAAGCCATGAGCGCCGCACGCTGTCCGTGCGGATCGGGACGTCCGCTGGCGGACTGCTGCGGCCGGTTTCATGTTGGCGAGCGGGCACCGGACGCCGAAAGCCTGATGCGTTCGCGCTACAGCGCCTACGTGCTGGGACTGGAGGACTATTTGCGCGCGACCTGGCATCCCGCGACCTGTCCCGTTGCGCTGGGTCTCGACGCGGTGCCGCGCCCGCAATGGCTGGGGCTGACGGTGAAGGCGTATACCCCGCTGGACGAAACCCATGCGACGGTCGAGTTCGTCGCACGCTACAAGCTCAACGGCCGTGCTTTCAAACTACACGAAACCAGCCGCTTCGAGCGGGTGGACGGACGCTGGCTGTACGTCGACGGTGAGATCCGGGAGTGAAACGAACAAGGCCCGCTTGCGCGGGCCTTGTTCTGCTTCTCGTGAAACGGTGGGGTGGATGATGGGACTCGAACCCACGACAACAGGAATCACAATCCTGGACTCTACCAACTGAGCTACATCCACCATTGTTGTCGCCAGCAAGGCTGGCAACGAAACCTTGGCCTGCCCGACAGGAATCGAACCTGTAACCCCCAGCTTAGAAGGCTGGTGCTCTATCCAGTTGAGCTACGGGCAGAGACTCACTTCTCGGGCACTATCACTTACTGTCTGGGGGTGGTCGGGGTGAGAGGATTCGAACCTCCGACATCCTGCTCCCAAAGCAGGCGCGCTACCGGGCTGCGCTACACCCCGAAATCCTATCGGCGTCCGGCATTCCGGGCGCATTTCGGAGAGGCGAGACTATACCTTGGCGAATCGGCCGGGTCAATTTTCGCTTGAGTCGGAGGGGGGGTTTCCGGGAAAATCACCCTTTTGCTTCAGGGTTGTCTTGATGAGCGCACGTATCCTCGACGGCAAGGCCATGGCCGACACCATCCTCGCAGTGGTCCACGACAAGGTGGCCGAACGCGAGGCGCAGGGCAAACGCCGTCCCGGCCTGGCAGTGATCCTGGTCGGCGACGACGCCGCTTCGGCGGTGTACGTGCGCAACAAGAAGCGCGCCTGCGAGCGGGCCGCCGTCAACAGCGTGTCGCACGATCTGCCCAGCGCCACCACCCAGGACCAGCTGCTGGCGCTGATCGACACGCTGAACGCCGACCCGGCCATCGACGGCATCCTGGTGCAACTGCCGCTGCCGGCGCACATCGATGCCGAGACGGTGATCGAGCGCATCCGCCCGGACAAGGACGTCGACGGATTCCATCCCTACAACATCGGCCGGCTGGCGGTGAAGATGCCGACGCTGCGTCCGTCCACGCCGCGCGGCATCATGACGCTGCTGCGTGCCACTGGCGAGGAGTTGCGCGGCAAGAACGCCGTGATGGTCGGCGCCTCCAACATTGTCGGCCGGCCGATGAGCCTGGAGCTGCTACTGGCGGGCTGCACCATCACCGTGTGCCACAGCGCCACCCGTGACCTGGAAAGCTTCGTGCGCTCGGCCGAGGTGCTGGTGGTGGGGGTGGGGCGGCCACGCATGATCCCGGGCGACTGGGTTCGCGAAGGCGCGATCGTGATCGACGTCGGCATCAACCGCCTGCCCGACGGCAAGCTGGTCGGTGACGTCGATTTCGATGCGGCAGTCGAACGTGCCAGCTGGATCACCCCGGTGCCCGGCGGTGTGGGACCGATGACCGTCGCGACCCTGCTGGAAAACACGCTCGAAGCGGCGCTGATGCATAACCCCTGAAGGGGATTAGCCCTGGTGTAGCGCCCTTAAATACGCTACATCGACGAACGGCCGGCCGAGTTCGGCCCCGGCGAGTCGCTGGTTCGGCGCACCGGGTTCGCCGAGATCGGAGAGCACGACGGCCGCGCCGGTGAAATCGTGATCCAGCGTGTAGTCGTTGACCGTCACCAGCGTTTTCAGGCCGGCGCCCAGGCTCGCGCGCAGGCCATTCTCCGAATCCTCGAACGCCAGACAGTCGGCGGCAGCGAGGCCCATTTTCTCCAGCGCGTAGTGATAGATATCGGGCGCGGGTTTCTTCGCCGGCACGATGTCGCCCGCCGCGATCACTTCGAACCAGTCCTGGGTGCCTGCGCCCAGGCTATGTTCCAGCAGTACGGTGACGTTTTCCGGCGTCGTGGTGGTGGCGATCGCCAGGCGCAGGCCGGCGGCGCGCGCCTCGACCAGCAGACGCTTGACGCCGGGGCGCATGGGAATGCCGCCTTGCGCGGCCAGCGCGCTGTAAATACGGGTCTTGGCCTTGTGCAGTTCGGCCACCAGTTCGTCGAAATTATCCGGCTTCCTATAGTCCGGCCGATAGTGGTCGATATAGTGCTTCATCCGCTCCTTGCCGCCGGTGACGGCAAGCAGTTTGCCGTAGAGGGCGACGTCCCAGTGCCAGTCGAGACCGGCGTCGGCAAAGGCTTGATTGAAGGCGGGCCGGTGGCCGTCGCGCTCGGTGTCGGCAAGCGTGCCGTCCACGTCGAAGAGTAGGGCGTGTAGTGTCATATGGGTTGCGGCGCGTAAGCGATTCTGATATTAAGTCAGGTTGGGCTTGGCCCGGATTAGACCGAAATTTTCAAAGAGAACAGAGAACGAGATGGCTGAAACTTTGATGCGCTTCGAGCCTTACAAGGCCAAAAAGGGCGAAGAATACATGAATGCGAAACAGCTCGCGCATTTTCGCAAAATGCTCGAGGCCTGGAAAGCCGAGCTGTCGCAGGATATCGATACCACCCTGCATTCCATGCAGGACGAGCAGACGGTTTTCGCCGACCCCAACGACCGCGCCACCCAGGAATCCGACATGGCGCTGGAACTGCGCAACCGCGACCGGGAGCGTAAGCTGATCAAGAAAATCAACGAGACCATCGCCAAGATCGACGCCGGCGATTACGGCTACTGCGAGTCGTGCGGGGTCGAAATCGGGCTGGAGCGCCTGCAGGCACGCCCGACGGCGACGCTGTGCATCGACTGCAAGACGCTCGAGGAAATCCGCGAGCGCCAGGTCGCCAAATAACCACAAGAAGAAGTGGCGCCAGGTCGCCTGTTCAGGGCGGCCTGACGTGTAGCAGAATAAACCGGCGGCGTCCCGTCGCCCCACCAGACTCACTGCGGAGAGAGCCATGGCAGACATCGACGAATTCGACCGTTATTACAACGGGCTGCTTTACAGTGTGATGCGCTGGGACCAGTTGACGTCGTTCTGGCAAAAGGTGGATACCGGGGCGGGCTGGTATCTCTATGCGGTGGGGCAGGATGTTCCTGCGGAGCCGGCTGCTGCCGACAAGGTGCAGCAGTTCATGCGCGAACTGGATGAATTGCTGCGGCGCGAGCATCACGAGGATTACTGCGCGATTGTCTATGCGGACAACCTGGATGCGCCCAACTTCATCAAGATCTACGATCCCAACCATCTGGGAAGCTCGTGCGGATCGAGCGCAACCAAGTCATCGATCCTTCCAGGCTGGCTGATGAGCCGCACGCCACCGCGGGAACTCGAGATGCGCGGGGTGGTGACCGGCCAGCGCAAACGCTGGTGGCAATCGTTTCTCACCAGTCCGGCATAAAAAAACCGCGCCCGAGAGCGCGGTTTTTTAATCCTTGAAAGATTACTTCGCGGGTGCGGCCGGAGCGGCAGCTTCAGCCTTTTTGGCTTTTTCCGTGTGCTTCTTGGCGTGCTTCTTGTGGGCTTTCTTGGGGGCTGCAGCAGGCTTTTCGGCAGCGGTGGACGCGCCAGGTGCGGCGGGTGCTGCATCGGCAGCCATGGCGGACAGGCTGAAAGCGCCGGCAATCGTAGCGGCAACCAGGGAGGACAGCAGTTTGTTCATGAGTTTCTCCATATGATCAAGTGAAAGATATGCGGCCACTGATTGCGACTGCATGGAGGGCACTATGCGGCACCAGACTTACGTGAAGCTTACGAATCCGGCCTGGTCACGGTTTTTCTCGTGCCCGTCGACCAGGTAGCGCAACGCACTTTGTAGGAAATTGGGTGTAAAGATTTCACCCGTAAATGACGTGGCTGCAGGGCGATGTGATCACGACTCGGCAACCATGGGGATAAAAAAACCGCGCTCTCGGGCGCGGTTTTTCGTGTCCTTGAAGAATTACTTCGCGGACTCGGCCGGAGCGGCTGCGTCCGATTTTTTCTCTTCAGCTTTTTTGGCAGTGTGCTTCTTGACATGCTTCTTGACGTGCTTCTTGGCCTTGGGCGCGGCAGCGGGCTTTTCTGCGGCAGTGGCGCCAGCAGGTGCGGCGGGCGCTGCATCGGCAGCCATGGCGGACAGGCTGAAAGCGCCGGCGATCGTAGCGGCAACCAGGGAGGACAGCAGTTTGTTCATGAGTTTCTCCATATGATCAAGTGAAAGATATGCGGCCACTGATTGCGACTGCATGGAGCACACTATGCGGTGCGATACTTACGTGAACCTTACGAATTCGCCGGATCGGAACATTGTTATTCGCGATAGACTGAAGGCCGGATGGCCTGAGTTTGTGTCAGACTTCAAACATGAAAATCCTGCTCGTGGAAGATGATCCGACCCTGGGTGAGGCCGTCATGCTGGCGGTCCGGCAGGCAGGCTTCGCGGTCGACTGGAGCCGCGATGGGGTGCAGGCCGAGACCGCGCTGAAGACGTATGCCTACGATGCCATGCTGCTCGATCTGGGGCTGCCGCGACGGGAAGGCCTGGAGGTGTTGCGCAATGCGCGCAAACGCGGCGCAACCCTGCCGGTGATGGTCCTCACCGCACGCGATACGGTGGAGGATCGCGTCCGCGGTCTCGATGCGGGCGCGGACGATTATCTGCTGAAACCGTTTGCGCTGGATGAATTGCTGGCGCGGCTGCGCGCCTTGTTGCGGCGGGCGCATGGCGTGGCCGATACCCAGATTCGCATGGGGCGCTTCTGTTTCGACAGCGTGAAGCGGCAGGCCAGCGTCGACGAGACGCCGTTGGTGTTGTCGGCTCGCGAGGTGGAGGTGCTCGAAATTCTGCTGAGCCATGCCGGGCGTGTGACGGCCAAGGAGGCGATCGCGGATCGTCTGACGGGATGGGATGACGGCGTAGGCGACAACGCGGTGGAAGTCTATATCCATCGCCTGCGCCGCAAGCTCGAGGGTTCCGGCGTGGTGATACGCACACTGCGCGGCCTGGGCTATCTGCTGGAAGCCGAGCGTTGAACGGGGAAGGCCAGACAAGCCTGCGGCGGCAGTTGATCGTCCGCATGCTGTCGATGATGCTGCCGCTGTTCATTCTGTTGTGGGTGATCGCCTATTTCTCCAGCCAGTACTTCATCAATGCGGCGTTTGACCGATCGCTGATCCGGCGTACGTTCGCGCTGGCTGACCGGGTCGAGGTCATGCAGGGGCAGGTGCAGGTGGACCTGCCGGTTGCCGCGCGCGAATTGCTGGTGTTCGACCAGGAGGATTTGCTGTTCCACAGCATTACCAATCCGGCCGGACGTGTCATCGACGGCGAGCAGGACATGCCGCAGCTTCCTGGCCATCAGGATATCCGGCCGGGCCAGTTGATCGTCTATGACGGCATCAAGGACGGCGAGAAGGTCAGGGTGGCTGCTTTTGGACTCTCGCTCAAAGGCACGAGTGCGCGTGGGACCGCTCTGGTCCAGGTGGGTGAGACGCTGTCGCACCGTTCGGCCATGGCCGAACGCGCCACGCTGGCGATCGTGATTCCGATGTTGCTGATGACCCTGACTGCGGCGATCGCCATTGCCTATGGCGTGCGGAAGGGGCTCGAGCCGCTGAGCCGGCTGCGCGACCGGCTGTCGGCGCGGCAGGCGTTCGATCTGAGCCCGGTTCCTCTGGGAGAGACGCCCGCCGAGCTGCGCCCGTTTCTGGATGAAATCAATTCGCTGCTGCAGCGGCTGTCCGAAGCGGTGGAGTCGCAATCGCGTTTCGTCGCGGACGCCGCGCATCAGCTTCGCACGCCGATCGCGGGCATCCGTGCGCAAGCCGAGGCGGCGCTGGCCAGCGCGCGGCACGAGGATGCCCAGCATGCGTTGTCGCGTATTGCCCAGTCGACCCAGACCATGGGCGACCTGGTGCAGAAGCTCCTCATTCTGGCGCGTGTCGATGCGGCGGAAAACACCTTGCGCCTGAATCGGCTGGATGGCGTGGACGTGGTGCGGGAAGTTGCGCGGGAGTGGGTTCCGCAGGCCTTGGCCAGCGGGGTGGAGATCGGTTTCGACATGAAGGACAGCGAGGCCTGGGTGATGGGCGATGCGCAATTGCTGCGGGAAATGCTCGCCAACCTGATCGACAATGCCCTGCGGTATGGCGGCACGCGCATCACGCTGACGGTCCGGCGTTCCGAACAGGGCGTGATCTGGCAGGTGGCGGACAACGGGCCGGGTATCCCGGAGTCGCAGCGTGCCGCAGCCTTTTCGCCATTCCATCGGCTGTCGGGCAGCGTGGAGGGTGCCGGACTCGGCCTGACCATCGTCCAGCGAATCGCCCATTTGCATGGCGCACAGGTGAGCCTGGCAACAGGGGCAGAGGGTGTGGGCCTGGTCGTGAACGTCCTGTTTCCTGCGGCACCCGCACAGGCATAAAAAAACCGCGCCCTTGAGCGCGGTTTCTGTAGCGACACAACAGCGTGGTCAGCCTGCCGTTTCCGGCGTTTCGCTGTCGGTGGCGGCCGGTGCGTCCAGCAGTGCCTTCATCGACAGGCGCAGGCGGCCTTTCTCGTCGGCCTCCAGGATCTTCACCTTCACGATCTGGCCTTCCTTCAGGTAGTCGCCGATGGTGTTGACGCGCTCGTGGGCGATCTGCGAGATGTGCAGCAGGCCGTCGCGGCCCGGCAGCACGTTGACGATCGCGCCGAAGTCCAGCAGCTTGATGACCGGGCCTTCGTACACCTTGCCGACTTCGACTTCGGCGGTGATTTCCTCGATGCGCTTCTTGGCCAGTTCGCCGGCTTCCATGCTGGTGCAGGCGATCTTCACGCTGCCGTCTTCCTGGATGTCGATCTGGGTGCCGGTTTCCTCGGTCAGCGCGCGGATGACGGCGCCGCCCTTGCCGATGACGTCGCGGATCTTTTCCGGGTTGATCTTCATCGCGATGATGCGCGGGGCGTAGGCCGACATTTCATGCGTCTCGGAGACCGACGACTTCATGATGCCGAGGATGTGCATGCGGCCTTCCTTCGCCTGCGTCAGCGCGGCCTGCATGATCTCCTTGGTGATGCCGGTGATCTTGATGTCCATCTGCAGCGCGGTGACGCCTTTCTCGGTGCCTGCAACCTTGAAGTCCATGTCGCCGAGGTGATCTTCGTCACCGAGGATGTCGGTCAGCACCGCGAAACGGTTGCCTTCCTTGATCAGGCCCATGGCGATGCCGGCGACGTGCGCCTTCAGCGGGGCGCCGGCGTCCATCAGCGAGAGGCAGCCACCGCACACCGAGGCCATCGACGACGAGCCGTTGGATTCGGTGATTTCGGACACCACGCGCATGGTGTAGCCGAACTCTTCCTTGGTCGGCAGCACCGCCAGCAGTGCGCGCTTGGCCAGACGGCCGTGGCCGATCTCGCGGCGCTTGGGCGAGCCGACGCGGCCGGTTTCGCCGGTGGCGTAGGGGGGCATGTTGTAGTGCAGCATGAAGCGGTCGGAGTAGGAGCCTTCCAGCGCGTCGATGGTCTGCTCATCGCGCCCGGTACCGAGCGTGGTGACGACCAGCGCCTGGGTCTCGCCGCGGGTGAACAGGGCGGAACCGTGGGTACGCGGCAGCACGCCGGTGCGGATGGTGATCGGACGCACGGTGCGGGTGTCGCGGCCGTCGATGCGCGGCTGGCCGGACAGGATGCGGTTACGTACGACGCTGGCTTCCAGGCGGTGGAACGCGTCCTTGACGTGGTTGGCAGCGACGGTGTCCATGTCGGCGGTGATCAGTTCGGCGAAGGCCTTGCTGCGGACTTCGTCGACGGCGGTCATGCGCGCCTGCTTCTGCTTGATGTTGTAGGCGGCTTGCAGGCCTTCTTCGGCCAGCGCCTTGAGGCGTTCCACCATCGCCGTGTCTTCGGCGAGCGGCTGCCAGTCCCAGGCGTCGGCGCCGGCTTCGTCGGCCAGCTCGTTGATCGCGTTGATCGCGGCCTGCATCTGGGTATGGCCGAACACGACTGCGCCCAGCATGATGTCTTCGGGCAGTTCCATGGCTTCGGACTCGACCATCAGCACGGCGGTCTCGGTGCCGGCGACGACCAGGTCGAGCGCCGAGTTCTTCAACTCGGAGTTGGTCGGGTTGAGCACGTATTCGCCGTTGATGAAGCCGACGCGCGCCGCGCCCACCGGGCCGTCGAACGGCAGGCCGGACAGGGACAGCGCGGCGGAGGCGCCGATCAGCGCGGGAATGTCGGCGCTGACTTCGGGATTGGACGACATCACGGTGGCGATGATCTGCACTTCATTGAAGAAGCCTTCGGGGAAGAGCGGGCGGATCGGACGATCGATCAGGCGCGAGATCAGCGTTTCGCCTTCGGACGGACGGCTTTCGCGCTTGAGGAAGCCGCCGGGGATGCGGCCGGCGGCGTAGGTTTTTTCCTGGTAATCGACGGTCAGCGGAAAGAAATCCTGGCCAGGCTTGACTTCGTTCTTGGCGACGACGGTGACCAGTACCACGGTGTCGTCAACGTTGACGATGACGGCACCGGAGGCCTGGCGAGCGATTTCGCCGGTTTCCAGCGTGACCTGGTGGCGGCCGTAGGTGAAAGTTTTCTTGATAGCGCTCACACGAGTTCCTTTCAAAGCAAAAACGCCCCGCAGAAGCGGGGCGTGCGAAATTCAGGGGGCAATACGCCCCATCCACTGTGCCGGTGCAGCAGGGTGCCGGATCATCACAGTGGCTCTGCAGGGATTACTTGCGCAGACCGAGGCGATCGATCAGGGTCTTGTAGCCTTCGAGGTTGGTGCGCTTCAGGTAGTCGAGCAGCTTGCGGCGGCGGCTCACCATCTTCAGCAGACCACGACGCGAGTGGTGATCCTTTATGTTGGCCTTGAAATGGCCGGTCAGGTCGTTGATGCGAGCCGTCAGCAGGGCAACCTGCACTTCGGGCGAACCGGTGTCGGCGGCGGCGCGTTGGTAATCTTGGACGATTTGCGCTTTTTGCGCGGTATTCACAGCCATGGTGTACTCCTTTGAAATCGCGTGGCCTGCGGCTGAGCGGGACACGTTCGGGGGAAACCGCGTATTTTACGTGGAAAGAGGCGTGCAACTCAAGTCTGTTGGGTGGCGATCAGACGTCGCGGCACCAGCTGGCCATTGTTGGCGTCGGCGAGGCCGAGGAAGGCGTGCGGCGGCGCATACACGCGCATGAGCCCCGCACGTGCGTCCGGGTGCAGGACGCTGCGTCCCTGGCACAAGCTCAAGGCGCCGGCGGCATCGAGCTGGACAGCAGGCAGGTGCATCACCAGGCAGTCTGCGCGTAACAACAGGGCGTGGCGCTGGCTGGCGTCGAGCGCGTCCAGATTCGTCAGTGCGTGGGCCTGATCCAGACTGAACCCGCCGGCTGCGGTGCGCGTCAGCGCGGTGAGGTGGGCGCCGCATCCCAATGCGGCGCCGATATCCTGCGCCAGGGTGCGGATATAGGTCCCGGCCGTGCATTGCACATCCAGCACCACGTGCGGCGGGGCGCATTCAATCATCTCCAGCGCACGGATCGTGACCTTGCGCGGCGGGCGTTCGATTTCGATCCCGGCACGAGCATATTCGTAAAGCGGGCGTCCCCGATGCTTGAGCGCCGAGTGCATGGGCGGGATCTGCTCGATCTCGCCCAGGAAGCGCGGCAGCACTGCGGCAATGTCGTCACGGCTGACCGTCACCTCGCGGGTGTCGAGCACCTCGCCTTCCGGATCGCCGGTCGTGGTGGTGACGCCGAGTTGCAGCACGGCGCGATAGCGCTTGTCGGCGTCGAGCAGGTAGGCGGAAAACTTGGTGGCTTCACCGAAACACAGCGGCAGCAGGCCGTCGGCGAAGGGGTCGAGGGTGCCGGTGTGTCCCGCCTTTTTGGCGTTGAGCAGCCACTTGGCTTTTTGCAGCGCGGCGTTGGAGGTAATGCCGACCGGCTTGTTCAGCAGCAGCACGCCATCGACGATCTGGCGGGCGGGTTTCACTCGTCTTTCGGGTGTTTGGCGTCTTCGGCGACGGCCGATTCGATCAGTTGGGTGAGTTCGATGCCGCGTTCGACCGAGCGGTCGTACACGAAGGTCAGCTTGGGCACCACGCGCAGCTGCATGCGGTGCGACAGCTGCGACCGCAGGAAGCCGCTGGCGCGCTGCAGTCCCTCCAGGCAGGCGTCATGCTCGGCCTGGCCGCCCAGCGTGGTGAAGTAGACCTTGGCGAACTCCATGTCGCGGTTGACCTCCACCTCGGTGATGGTCAGCATGCCGACGCGCGGATCCTTCACTTCCTGCCGGATCAACTCCGGCAGTTCGCGCTGGATCTGGTCGGCGACTCTGCGTGCCCTCGGGAAATCCTTCGGCATTACAGCGAGCGCGCCACTTCCACCACTTCAAACACTTCGAGGATGTCGCCTTCCTGGATGTCGTTGAAGTTCTTCAGCGAGAGGCCGCATTCGAAGTTGGCCTTGACTTCCTTGACGTCGTCCTTGAAACGCTTGAGCGAATCGAGTTCGCCCTGGTGGATCACGACGTTGTTGCGCAGCACGCGCACGCCGGCGTTGCGCTTGATCATGCCATCCGTCACATAACAGCCGGCAATGGTGCCGACCTTGGAGATGACGAATACTTGGCGGACTTCCACCGTGCCGATGACCGATTCCTTCTTCTCGGGCGCCAGCATGCCGGACAGCGCAGCTTTCACCTCATCCACGGCTTCGTAGATGATGTTGTAGTAGCGGATGTCCACGCCGCTGGATTCGGCCAGCTTGCGTGCCGTTGCGTCGGCGCGCACGTTGAAGCCGATCAGCACCGCCTTGGAGGCGAGCGCGAGGTTGACGTCGGATTCGGTGATGGCGCCGACGCCGCTGTGGATGATGTTGACCTTGACCTCGTCGGTCGACAGCTTGCCCAGCGCATGCGCCAGACCTTCGTAGGAACCTTGGGTGTCGGACTTGAGAATGATGGGCAGATGCTGCACTTCGCCCTGGCCCATCTGCTCGAACATCGATTCCAGCTTGGCGGCCTGCTTTTTCGCCAGCTGTACGTCGCGGAACTTGCCTTGACGGAACAGCGCGATTTCGCGCGCCTTGCGTTCGTCCGGCAGCACCATCATGTCCTCGCCTGCTTGCGGCACATCGGACAGGCCCTGGATTTCCACCGGGATCGACGGACCGGCTTCGGTTACCGTCTTGCCGGCTTCGTCCAGCATGGCGCGGACACGACCGAATACCTGGCCGGCCAGCACCATGTCGCCGCGGCGCAGCGTGCCGGACTGCACCAGCAGGGTGGCGACCGGGCCCTTGCCCTTGTCCAGGCGTGCTTCGATGACGAGGCCTTTGGCGGGACCATCGGAGGCTGCCTGCAGTTCCAGCACTTCGGCCTGCAACAGGATGGCGTCGAGCAGGCCGTCGATGTTGGTATTGGCCTTGGCCGACACCTCGACGAACTGGGTGTCGCCACCCCATTCCTCGGGGGTGACGCCCTGTGCGACGAGTTCCTGGCGGATGCGCTCCGGGTTGGCCTCCGGCTTGTCGATCTTGTTCACCGCCACCACCAGCGGCACATTGGCGGCCTTGGCGTGGTGGATCGCTTCGATGGTTTGCGGCATGACGCCGTCGTCCGCCGCCACCACCAGCACCACGATGTCAGTCGCTTTCGCGCCGCGTGCCCGCATGGCGGTAAACGCTTCGTGGCCCGGGGTGTCGAGGAAGGTGATGACGCCTTTTTCGGTTTCGACGTGATAAGCGCCGATATGCTGGGTGATGCCGCCGGCTTCGCCGCTCGCCACGCGAGTGCGGCGAATGGTGTCGAGCAGCGAGGTCTTGCCGTGGTCGACGTGGCCCATCACCGTGACGACCGGCGGGCGGGCGTGCATTTCCACCTCGCTCGCCTCGCCCGTGTCGATCAGGAAGGCTTCCGGCGTATCAAGCGCGGCCGGCTTGCCGATGTGGCCCATTTCCTCGACTACGATGATGGCCGTTTCCTGGTCGAGCACCTGGTTGATGGTGACCATGCTGCCAAGTTTCATCAGGGCCTTGATGACCTCGGCGGCCTTCACCGACATTTTGTGGGCCAGTTCGGCGACGGTAATGGTTTCGGGCACCAGAACCTCGCGCACGATCGGCTCGGTCGGCGCAACGAAGGTGGTTTCTTCGTGGCCGGACTTGGACTTGCCCTTGCGGCCGCGCCAGCCTGCGTCAGGTGCAGCACCACCGCGGGTCTTGAGACCCCCCTTGCGGCGTGCGGCTTCGTCCTTCCAGGTACCCCCGGCTTTCTTGTCCGGACCCTTGGCGCCTTTGGTTGCGCTGGGTTTGTCCGGTTTGTGCAGTGTTTTTTCCGTCGGTGCAGCGGGTGCAGCAGGCGCAGCGGCTTTCTGGGCCTCCGCCAGCTTGGCGGCCTCGCGGGCGGCTTCTGCCTGCTTGCGCAGGGTTTCGCGTTCGGCGCGGGCCCGCGCATCCGCAGCCTGGCGTTCCTGCAGCGCCTGATGGCGGCGCGTCTCTTCTTCACGCGCCTTGACTTCGGCTTCGTTGAGGATCGAGGCCTTCTTGATGCGAGTGGTTTTTTTCACCACTGGTGCAGGCTCTGCGGTGGTCTCGACGGCCGCAGGCGGCACGGCTTCGGCGACGACCGGCTCGGGGGCGGCAGCGGGCTCGACAGCAACAGGCTCAGCCTCGACGGCCGCAGGCGGCGTGGCTTCAACGACCGGCTCGGGGGCAGGGGCTTCGACCTTGCGCTCCGCCACAGGCTGGGCCGGCACCTCGACCTGCGGAACAGGCGGGGTTTCGGCGGCCGGCTCGGCGGCCGGCTGGGCTTCAGCTGCCAGTGCAGCGGCATCGCGCTTGACGTAGGTGCGCGACTTGCGCGTTTCCACCGTGATGGTGCGCGATTTGCCGGTACTGTCGGTCTTGCGGATTTCACCGGTTTGCTTGCGCGTGATGGTGATCTTGGTCTTGCCGGTCTCGGTCCCGCCACCATGCATCTTGCGCAGGTAGTCGAGCAGATGTGCCTTGTCAGCCTCGGTGACAGAGTCGATCACATCGTTTTTATTGACGCCCGCCGCTTTCAGCTGTTCCAACAACAGCTGGGGCGGCAGTTTCAGTTCCTGGGCAAATTGTTCAACGTTCATGCAGTCCTCGTGGCGTATCAGCCTTGGGCGAACCAGGGCGCGCGTGCGGCCATGATCAATTGTTTGGCACGTTCGGCATCCATGGCGGCCATTTCGGTCAGCTCATCGACGGCCAGTTCGGCCAGATCCTCGGTGGTGTGGACGCCCTTGCTGGCGAGCGTGCGTGCGGTTTCGGCGTCCATGCCTTCGAGCGACAGCAGGTCGCCTGCAGAAGCCTCGACCTGTTCCTCGCCGACGATGGCCGCGGTCAGCAATGCGTTGCGGGCGCGGTTGCGCAGTTCGTTGACCAGGTCTTCGTCGAAGGCCTCGATCTCGAGCATTTCGTTCAGCGGCACGTAGGCGACTTCCTCCAGCGTGGAGAAGCCTTCGTCGACCAGGATCTGGGCGACTTCCTCGTCCACGTCGAGTTTCTCGATGAAGAGCGCGAGCGTCTTGCCGCTTTCGGCCGACTGTTTTTCGTCCGCCGCTTCACGCGACATGATGTTGAGCTCCCAGCCGGTCAGTTCGGATGCCAGGCGCACGTTCTGGCCGCCGCGGCCGATCGCCATCGCCAACTGCTCCTCGTCCACCACCACGTCCATGCTGTGCTTGTCTTCGTCGACCACGATGGAGCTGACTTCAGCGGGGGCCAGAGCGTTGATCACGTACTGGGCGGGATCAGCCGACCAGTGGATGATGTCGACGCGTTCGCCGGCCAGTTCGTTGGTCACCGAGGTGACGCGCGAACCGCGCAGGCCGATGCAGGTGCCGATCGGGTCGATGCGCGGATCGTGCGAGACGACGGCGATCTTGGCGCGCAGGCCGGGGTCGCGGGCAGCCGCCTTGATCTCGAGCAGGCCTTCCTCGATCTCCGGCACTTCCAGCTCGAACAGCTTCATGATGAATTCGGGCGCGGTGCGCGACAGCACCACCTGCGGCCCGCGAGCGCCGCGGTCGATGCGCAGCAGGTAGGCGCGCACGCGGTCGCCGACGCGCAGGTTCTCGCGCGGGATCATCTGGTCGCGATGCAGGAAGCCTTCGACGCGGCCCGACTCGATGATGGCGTTGCCGCGGTCGATGCGCTTCACCACGCCGTTGACGAGATGTTCCTTGCGGGCCAGGAAGTCGCTGATGATCTGCTCGCGCTCGGCATCGCGGATCTTCTGCAGGATGACCTGTTTGGCAGCCTGGGCGCCGATGCGGCCGAATTCGACGTTTTCCAGCGGCTCTTCGATGTAGTCGCCGATCTCGATGTCGGGAATCTTGTCCTGGGCGTCGATCAGCAGGATCTGGTAGCCCTCGGACTCCAGGTCGGCTTCGGACACGACCTGCCAGCGGCGGAAGGATTCGTAGTCGCCGGTTTCGCGGTCGATCGACACGCGCACGTCGGATTCTTCCTTGAAGCGTTTCTTGGTGGCGGAGGCAAGTGCCTGCTCCAGTGCTTCGAACACCACCTCTTTGTCCACGTTCTTTTCGCGTGCCAGCGCATCGGCCAGCATCAACATTTCACGGCTCATATTCCCTCCAGCCTGCCTTGCCTAAACCATGGGTTTCAGACGGGCAGCATCCACATTTCTCAAGTCAACCGACACTTCCGAGCCGTCGACGATCAATTTCACCAGTTCGCCATCCAGACCGACCAGCTGGCCGCTCAGGCGGCGCCGGTTGTCCATCGGCACCCGCAATTTCAGCGTCACCGACTCGCCGGCGAAGCGCGCATAGTCCTGCGGCTTGACCAGTGGCCGGTCAAGACCGGGGGAGGACACCTCCAGCCTGTCGTAGTCGATATTCTCGACCGTGAACAGGTGGGTCAGGTGATTGCTCACCGCGACGCAGTCGTCGATCGTGATGCCGCCCGGCTTGTCGATGAAAATACGGATCAGCCCGCGCCCGGCGCGCTCCAGCATCACCAGCTCGTAACCGAGTCCGGCAAGTACAGGCTCCAGGCGGGTGGGCAGATCCATCATCGCAAATCCATTGTTGTGCCGCTGTACGACCCGGTCAGGACGTGGCGCAGCACAAATAAAAAATGGGCGAACCGCCCATCGTGTTAATAATAAAGCGCAAAAATTATACCACTCGGGCCGGTGAACTGGAAGGTGGTGCCCGGAACCGGAATCGAACCGGTACGCCATCGCTGGCGAGGGATTTTAAGTCCCTTGTGTCTACCAATTTCACCATCCGGGCAAAGCGGACGGCTGAGCTTGAATCTGGAGGCGCGAGCCGGAGTCGAACCGACCTACACGGATTTGCAATCCGGTGCATAACCGCTTTGCTATCGCGCCGTCGCGGTAAAACGCTTAAACGAAAAGGGGAAAACGTCCGGGCTGTGCCATCTGTTTTCCCCAGAATGCTGGAGCGGGAAACGAGGTTCGAACTCGCGACCTCAACCTTGGCAAGGTTGCGCTCTACCAGCTGAGCTATTCCCGCGTTGAAGGCTGCGCATTATGGTGATTTCGGTTTTTTCTGTCAACACCTCAGGACGAAGATTTTTGCAGGGCGCGTGCGGCCATCACGAGGTAATACGCCATCGATACGAGGGTAAGCAGGGCGGCCACCCAGATCAGCAGCGTGCCGATCTGGGGGATGGGCAGGCCGGCGAGGGGCTTGAAATACAGCAGCAGCACGATGGCGATCATCTGCGCCGCGGTTTTCAGTTTGCCGACGAAAGAGACCGCGACGCTGGCCGACTTGCCTGCCTTGGCCATCCATTCGCGCAGGGCGGAAATGGTGATTTCACGGCCAATGATGATGAGGCCGATCAGCGGCGCCACGCGATCCAGGTCGATCAGCACGATCAGCGCGGCCGCCACCATCAGCTTGTCGGCCACTGGATCGAGGAAGGCACCGAAGGCCGAGGTTTGCCCCAGTTTGCGCGCCAGCCAGCCGTCGAGCCAGTCGGTCAGCGCCGCCACCCCGAAAAATGCTGCCGCCAGCAGGTTGGCATCGGACGGCGACACCCAGCCGTCGGGCAGGTAGAACACGCCCGCCATCAAAGGGATGAACAGAATGCGCAGCCAGGTGAGCAGATTGGGGAGATTGAGCGGCATCAGTGGAGCGCGTTATAAATGGTTTCCGCCAATTCTCGGCTGATACCGTTCACGCTGGCAAGCGCGTCGACGCCGGCGTCGCGTACGCCCTGCAGGCCGCCGAAGTGTTCCAGCAACTGTTTGCGCCGTTTGGGGCCGATGCCTGCGATGTCTTCCAGGGTCGACTGCACGCGCGTTTTTCCGCGTTTGGCACGATGGCCGGTGATGGCGAAGCGATGCGCTTCGTCGCGCACCTGCTGGATCAGGTGGAAGCCGGGGTGATCCTTGGCGAGATGGAGTTCGCGGCCGTCGGCGAAGATCAATGTTTCCAATCCTGGCTTGCGTGCCTCGCCTTTGGCCACGCCGAGCAGCGGCACGTCGTTCAACCCCAGTTCGGCCATGGCCTCGACTGCCATCGCGATCTGCCCCTTGCCGCCGTCGATCAGCAGCAGGTCGGGCAGCACGCCATTCTCTTCCACGCTCTTGTGGAAGCGCTTGATCAGCGCGGCATGCATCGCGGCGTAGTCGTCGCCGGGCGTGATGCCGCTGATGTTGTAGCGCCGGTAGTCGGATTTCTTCAGATCGTCGCCCTCGTAGACGACGCAGGAGGCCACGGTGGCTTCGCCCATGGTGTGCGAGATGTCGAAACACTCGATGCGGTTGAGCGTCGGCAGGTCGAGCGTGTCGCGCAACGCCGCCAGCCGCTGCGACTGGTTGGCGCGATCGGCGCTGCGGCGCTCGGCCGACAGGCGTGCGTTGGCCTGCGCCATGCCGATCCAGACCTTGCGTTCACCGGTGACGCGATGCAGAAGGGTGATTCTTTTGCCGGCCTGTTCGGTGAGCAGCGTTTCCAGTGCATCGGTCTCGATGGCTTCGCTCACCAGGATGCGCGCCGGGATGGGGTGGTCGAGGTAGTGCTGGACGATGAAGGCTTCCAGCGCCTCGGCCGGCGTCGCGCCTTCGCCGTGCTGCGGGAAAAAGCTGCGGTCGCCGAGATGCCGGCCGCCGCGGATCATCGTCAGGTTGACCGCGATCACGCCGCCGGCCCCGGCGACCGCGACCACATCCGCGTCCGCATCGTTGCCGGTGGAGTCGACGAACTGCTTCTCGCGCACGGCGGCGAGCATGCGCAAGCGGTCGCGCAGGAAGGCGGCCGTCTCGAAATCGAGCGCGGCCGCAGCGGCGTTCATCTGCTCGGTAATGTGTTCAGTCAGTGCGCTGGCCTCGCCGTGCAGCAGCTGGGCTGCTTCATGGACGTCGCGCGCATAGGCGTCGGGCGTGATGTGTCCAACGCACGGTGCGGTACAGCGTTTGATCTGATACAGCAGACACGGGCGAGAGCGGTTGGCGAATACCGTGTCCTCGCAAGTACGCAGTTGAAATACCTTCTGCAGCAACTGGATGCTTTCGCGTACCGCGTAGGCATTGGGGTAGGGGCCATACGCCTGGTCGCGCTTTTTGGGTGTGCCGCGGAAATAGGCCAGGCGCGGAAAGCGGTGCCCGGTCAGCAGCAGGTAGGGATAGGACTTGTCGTCGCGGAACAGGATGTTGAAACGCGGCTTCAGCCCCTTGATCAGGTTGTTCTCCAGCAACAGCGCTTCGGCCTCGGTGCGCGTGATCGTGGTGTCGATGTGGTCGACGCTCTTCAGCATCAGCTTGATGCGGGGGCTCTGGTCGCTTTTCTGGAAATAGCTGGAGACGCGCTTCTTCAAGTCCTTCGCCTTGCCGACGTAGAGCACGGCGCCGGCCGCATCGATCATCCGGTAGACGCCGGGCAGGGTGGGCAGCGAAGCGAGGAATTCCTTGGTGACGGCACTCAAGGTCAGAGCCTAATTCGGCAGGAATCATGCCCCGCGCCGGTTGCCTGCGGGATGCAGGGCAAGGCGCGGGGCGTGAAATTTGGTCGTTCCAAATGAACGACTCGCAACGCGGGACATGATTCCTGTCGAGTTAGTCGCTTATTCATCCTCGTCGAGCAGCTTGCCGGCGATTGCCCAGTTCTCGTCCGGCAATTCCTCGAACGCGATATAGGTATACGACGCGGGCTTGCCGGCGTGGCGCTCCAGCGTGGCGGTGATTTCCTCGGCGACTTTCTGCTTCTGCTCGCGGGTGAGGCTGCCGGCGAGCTTGATGGTGACGACAGGCATGGTCAGTCCTTCGCTTGAATCCGGGTGAATACGGCTTCGAACATCTCGGGGGTGAGGCGGCGCGTCTGGGTATTGTAGCGGGAGCAGTGGTAGCTGCTGACCAGCCGCCGGCCATCGGGCAGGTGATAGTCGCTGGCGTGGGCAAACGGGTAGTCCTTGAGCTTCAGTCCTTTCGCGCGCAGCACGGCCTGATGCGCGATCTGGCCCAGCGCCAGGATGCTGGCATGGCCGGGTAGGGCCTCCAGCTCGGCGGCCAGATAGCGGTTGCATTCGCGGATCTCGCCCGGTTCCGGCTTGTTGGCGGGCGGCAGGCATTTCACCGCATTGGTGATGCGACAGCCGGTGAGCGTCAGCCCGTCGTCTGCGGACAGCGATTGCGGTGCGCTGGCGTAGCCGAATTTGTGCAGGGTTTCGTACAAGAGCACGCCGGCGTAGTCGCCGGTGAAGGGCCGCCCGCTGCGGTTGGCGCCGTGCATGCCCGGGGCGAGGCCGACAATGAGCAGACCGGGCGCGGGATCGCCGAAGGCGGGCACCGGGCGGGCATGGTAATCGGGATGGCGGGCGCGCACCTCGTCGAGAAACGTGGCGAGGCGCGGGCAGGCGCGGCAGTCAGGGTCGAAGTGCATCGGAAGCAATAAAAAACGCCCCATGGCGGGGCGTTCATTGTACGCGCGGAGGCTCTCAGCTTTCGATCGGGCCGGCTGCAGTCTGCATGTAGTTCTGCTCGCCCATGCGTTTGATCAGGTCGAGTTGGGTCTCGAGATAATCGATGTGCTCTTCGGTGTCGGACTGGATGCCGACCAGGATTTCTCGCGAAACATAGTCCTTGACCGATTCGCAGTGCGCGATGGCTTCGACGTAGAGCGCGCGGCCGACCAGTTCGAGTTTGAGGTCGCATTCCAGGCATTCGACGACGTTTTCGCCGATCAGCAATTTGTTCAGATCCTGCAGGTTGGGCAGGCCTTCCAGAAAGAGAATGCGCTCGATCAGCTTATCGGCGTGATGCATTTCCTCGATGGACTCTTCGTATTCGTGTTTGCCCAGCGCAATTAGCCCCCAGTTCTTGTACATGCGGGCATGGAGGAAATACTGGTTGATGGCGGTCAGTTCGACCGTGAGTGCCTTGTTCAGGTACTGGATGACTTTCTTGTCGCCTTTCATGGTTCTCTCCTGAGAGTGGGCAAGCCCGTTTAAAGAGCCGTTGGCTGGGCGAATGCTGGCTAATAGGCGAATGGGACGCCTGTCATTCTAGGGGAAAAGCCGTGTGGGACAAGTATGGATCGCGGTCCGTGCGGAGCGGCCGCGGGTAGAGCGGGAATCAGGCAGCTGCGGCGAATGAAGCGTCCGCCGAGCATCCCTGGCATTCGGCGAGGGCTTCCTGGAGCACGTCTTTCGCGCAGCGGGCGCAACGACCACATTGGGTGGACACGCCGAGTTCGTCGCGAAGCTGGCGCATCGTGGTCACGCCACGATGGTGGACCATGCCGCGGATTTCGTGGTCGGTGACACCTTTGCAAAGACAGACGTACATGACGCACCTTCTGGTTTGGAACTCGGTAGCTGAATATTATAGATAATGAGAATGGTTGTCAATAACAAGATGAAGTGGAGTCTCAGTGCAAAAGAACGGCGAGGGAAATCCCCCGCCATCCGTGAATGTCCTGTTCGCCACTGTGTACGGCGAACAGAACCGGGTTACAGCGACTTCGTGCAGAAGTACCAGTCGGTGCACTCGTAGCCTTCGTTCATGCGAGCCTCGGCGGCGTTCACGTCCTGCGGCGGCGGGACGATGACCTTGTCGCCAGGCTGCCAGCCTTCCGGCGTGGCGACCTTGTTGGCGTCCGAGGTCTGCAGCGCCGCGACCAGGCGGAGGAACTCGGGGATCGAGCGGCCGTTGGTCATCGGGTAGTAGACCATCGCGCGCAGCACGCCCTTGGGGTCGATGATGAAGGTGGCGCGTACCGCGGAGGTGTCGCCGGCGCCCGGGTGGATCATGCCGAAGGCCTTGGCGACATCCATCTTCAGGTCTTCGATGATCGGGAAGGGAATCTCGATCCCGAATTTTTCCTTGATGTTGCGTACCCAGGCGACGTGTGAGTAGTAGCTGTCGATCGACAGGCCAAGCAGGTCGCAGTTGAGCTTCTGGAACTCGGGGTAGTGCCGGGCGAAAGCGGTGAACTCGGTGGTGCAGACCGGGGTGAAGTCGGCGGGGTGCGAGAACAGCACCAGCCACTTGCCCTCGTAGTCGGACAGCTTCTTGACGCCGTGGGTGGTGCGCGCCTCGAATTCGGGCGCGCGTTCGTTGATGCGGGGCATGGAGACGATTTCTGACATGACGGTTTCCTTTCGTGAGTGGATGTTTATTAGCAATTGCTAATGAATCGGTACTTTACGGATCGGACGGTTCAATGTGAAACGGATAATTCCCGTGTGCTTGATCGACGCTGTCAATCGCCCAGCGTCGTTTCCGGATGCGCGAACGGCGCGGAATGCGTGCCCCGTATCTTGTAGCCGGTGAGCATGGCGCGCGGCAGGTTGATGCGGGTTTTCCGGCTGACCCACGCCACGCCGGCCACGTGCAGCGCGACGCACGCGAGCAGAACGTCGGAGAGCGTCTCGTGCAGGTCTTCCAGCCATTCCTCGCCCCAGTAGGCGTCGGTTCCCATCAGCCAGCCTGTGACGCCCAGCGCGATGACGAGGCCGAGCATCGCGAACACCATCGTGGCGCCGAGCGGATTGTGTCCGCGCATGGCGACGCCGGGCCGGACGAGGTAGGCCCGGATGCGCGCCGGCGTGGGGAAAAAATCGGAAAAGCGGGCGTAGCGCGAGCCGATCGCACCCCAGACGAGGCGCCCACCCACCAGTCCCAGCGCCGCGTAACCCGCCCAGCGATGCCATGGGCCGCCGCCGTCGAGAATGAACGCGTCGAGCAGTACCAGGACGGCGAGGCTCCAGTGGTGCAGGCGGACAAAGCGGTCCCAGACGTACGCGCGTTCCACGACGTGCCCAGGCATCAGTCGAGATAGGCCTTCACGGGCCGGCCGGAGACGGTGTCCATGTAGATTTCGACGCGCTGACCCTTCTCGTTGTGGCCGTACATCTCGTAGCAATTGCCATCGACCTTGAATTTCTTGATGGTGTAGCCGGCATCCTTCAGTGCAGCCTTGAGGTCTTCCTCCTTCATCCATTTGTCTTTGGGATGGGCTTCGCAGTCGGCTGCGGCGTGCGCCAGAACGGGAACGAGCGCCAGGGCGGCAAGGGTGAATCGCAGACCAGTCATGATGAGAACTCCTTTTCTAAGGTGAATGAAACAGGGGGATTCAGACCGTCGCCCACATCCGCATCAGGTTGTGGTAGCAACTGGTCAAGCGTACGGCAGCATCGGTTTCGCCGTGTTCACCGCGCAGGGCGGCGATGCTTAAGTCCATTTCGTGCAGCAATTCGCGCCGTTGCGGTTCGCGCACCATGCTTTCCAGCCAGGTGAAGCACGCCAGCCGCGCACCGCGCGTCACCGGCTCGACGCGATGCACGCTGTACGAGGGATACAGGATCAGATGGCCCGCCGGCAGTTTGACCGCGCGGCCGCCCATGCCGTCCTCGATGATGAGCTCGCCGCCGTCGTAGTCCGATGGGTTGTTGAGAAAGAGCGTGAACGACATGTCGGTTCGCACATGCTGCGCCGTGGCCGGATGGGTGCGGATGGCGTTGTCCACGTGATTGCCGAAGGCGTTGGCTTCGTCGCCGTAGCGGTTGAACAGCGGCGGATAGATGCGCTTGGGCAGGGCGGCACTGAAGAAGGTGGGGTTCTTCGACAAGGCTTCCAGCACGATGGCGCGCAACTGCTGCGCTACCGGGCTGGTTTCGGGCAGTTGCCGGTTGTTCTTCACCGTGGCGGCTTGACTGCCGGCGGTGACGCGGCCGTCGGTCCAGTCGGCCTGTTTCAGCAGCGCAGTGCAGTGCGCGAGCGTGGCGGCGTCGAGAACGTTGGGTATGTGCAGCAGCATGGTCGGGTCTCCTGTCAGGGATAGGGCGCTGCGCAGGCAACGCCCTATCCCTGCCAATGGTTGGCAGGGAAGGCAGGCTCAGAACTTCAGCTCGCCGGTGAGGATGAAGCGACGCTTCTGACCGGGCACGGTGAACGGACCGTTGTCGTAGATCGAGTCGTAGTACGTCTTGTTGAACAGGTTCTGCACGTTCAGGCGGACGCCCCAGGTTTTCTGGTCATAGGACACCATGGCATCCCAACGCACGTAAGCCGGCGCGGTATTGGGATTGAAGCCGCTGGGCTGGCCGTTGGTGGTGAACTGCGCATTGGCCGAGGTCGACGACGGGTTGTAGCCGTAGCGTTCGCCTTTGGCCTCGGCGCCGCCGCCGACTTTCCAGCCGCCGCCCAGCTTGTAGGTGGACCACAGGTTGAAGGTATAGGGCGGCGTATTGCGCGGCCGTTTGCCGACGAAGCGCGGATCGCCGACGGTGCCGGTGGACTGCTCGGCGACTTCGAGGATGGTGGCGTCCATCAGCGCCAGCCCGGCGAAGACTTCCCAGTTCGGCGTGATGCGGCCGGCCGCTTCGAATTCGATGCCGTCGGTGCGGCGCTTCTTGGTCAGGATGGACGCGGTCGATTCGAGGTCGGTGTTGCGTTCCCAGTTCTTGATCGCACGATAGAGCGCGGTGCGGAAGGAGAGATCGCCGTCGAAGAACATCCACTTCGCGCCGACTTCGTAGACCTGACTGGTCTCGGGCGGCTGCGGTGTGGCGGTCAGCTGGTAGAGGTCGGCCGTCGGGCTGAACGAATCGCTGTAGCCCACGTAGTAGTGCGCTTCCTCGGTGGGTTGGTACGACAAGGCGGCACGATAGCTCCACTCGCCGTATTCCAGGTGCGGCGAGGCGGCACTGGAATAATCGGCATCAAGTTCGTCGCGGCGCACGCCCAGCGTGGCTTTCCAGTCCGGGATGAACTCGACTGTGTCCTGTGCATAGAGAGCGTAGGAATTGCCGGTGAAATTATTCAGCTGTGCGCCTGTATAGGACTCGACGTAAGGAAGGAAGACAGGCGGATTGCCGGCCGTGGTACCGCCCAGATTCTGCAGACCTGAGCGGTGGCTGTTCTCGTGCAGATACTCGACTCCGGTGAGGAATTCGTGCTTCATGCCCAGCGCCTCGAATTTCCGGCTGTAGTCGGATTGGAGCGTGAGCGTTTCGTAGTCCGTCGAGCGCGTCGGCCCAGCGTTAGGACTGGCGCCGTTGAGGCCGGTCGTGCCGGGCGCATCGGTGGCGCTCGGCGTGCGTGCCCAGTAGCTGCGTTCATAGTCGCCGTAGCGGACCGTGGTGCGCAACTGGCTGTCATCGGCGAAGCGGTGCGTCCAGGTGCCCGTGGTGACGTTCACGTCGCTGTTGTCGAAGTTGCGGTCGATGCCCCAGAAATAATCGACCGGGAACGTGGTATTGGGGCGGTGGGTGGCGTTGTCGAACGAGAAGCCGTAGTCCGGCGTGTCGCGGTTGCGCATATACAGGTGCGAGAAGGTGAATTCGTCGTCGGTGTTCATGCCGAGCGCGAGGCTGACCTGCGCACCGCCGCGATTGACATCGGGCTCCGCGCCGCTGGCGGGGTTTTCGCGCCAGCTGCCTTCGTCGCGTTTCATCAGATTTACGCGTACCGCGCTGTGTTCGCCCAGCTGCTTGTTGAGGTCGGCGGTGACTTCGGTGTAGTTGTCGGTGCCCACGCTGCCGGTCAGTTTGTAGACATCGGCAAGCTTGGGCGTCTTGGAGACGAGGTTGATGACGCCGCCGGCCTGGCCGCGGCCGAACAGCATCGAGGCGGAGCCGCGCAGCACGTCGACCTGCTCGAGGAAGAAAGTTTCGCGATTGTATTGCGCGGTGTCGCGGATGCCGTCGAGGTAGACGTCGCCGAAGGTGTAGAAGCCGCGCAGCATCATGTTGTCGCCGGCGCGGCCGCCTTCGGCGGCGTTGAAGGTGAGCCCCGACACGTTGCGCAAGGCATCGCGCAGCGAACCGACATGCTGCTCCTGCATCAGCTGCTGGGTCACGACGGTGATTGCCTGCGGGATGTCCTGCGGGTCCTGCTTGGTCTTGCCGACGCGGGTCTGCGTGCCCTGGTAGCCGTTATTGACCTCCATGGGGTCGGACGTGTCTTCCACCTTGACGGTCGGCAGCGTGGTTTGGGCGGTATTCGCCGGATCCGCAGTCTGCGCCAGTGCGGCGGGGGCCAGCATCATGAAGGCGAGCGAAGCGGCAGCCGGCATGGTGGCTGCGGGTTGCAGGCGCGCCATCAGCTGGCGCAGGATGCCCGAGGGCGGGCGCGGTCGTACGTGGGACATGGTTTGCTCCTGGTCTGAATGATCGACTGGCTGGCGGAGCAAACGCTTGGCTGGCTGGCGGTTGAAAAAAACGGAAGGCGGCAGGCATGGGTCATCCCCAACCCGCTGCGACGGCGAGGTGATACACGATGAAACACGCGAGCCAGGCCAGGCCGAACAGATAGCCGGCCATGACGAGCGGCATTTTCCAGCCGCCGGTTTCGCGCTTGACGGTGGCGAGCGTGGACAGGCACTGCGGCGCGAAGACGAACCAGGTCAGCAGCGACAGCGCAGTGGCGAGGCTCCAGCTGTGCGCGATCAGCGGTGTCAGGGCCTGCGCAGTGTCGTCGCCGCTGGCCGACAGCGCGTAGACGGTGCCGAGCGCGCTGACCGCGACTTCGCGCGCGGCCATGCCGGGAACCAGCGCTACGCTGATCTGCCAGTTGAAGCCGATGGGCTCGAATATCGTGGCAAGGCCGCGACCGAGCGTGCCGGCGAGGCTGTATTCGATCGCCGGGCCGGTCGCGCCGGCGGGTGGCGCGGGAAAGCTGGCGAGGAACCACATGACGACGGTGAGCGCCAGGATGATGCCGCCGACCCGCTTGAGGAAGATGGACGCGCGCTGCCACAGGCCGATGGCGACGTTGCGCGGCGTCGGCCAGTGGTAGGTCGGCAGTTCCATCATCAGCGGTCGCGGCAGGCCGCGGGTGGTGAGGCGCTTGGCCAGCCAGGCAATGCCCATCGCGCTGATCACGCCGGCGACGTAGAGACCGAACAGCACCAGGCCCTGCAACTCGAACATACCCGCGACCTCGCGCTTGGGGATGAAGGCGCCGATCAGCAGCGCATACACCGGCAATCGTGCCGAGCAGGTCATCAACGGCGCGATCATGATCGTGACGAGGCGGTCACGCGGGCTGGCGATGGTGCGCGCGGCCATGATGCCGGGGATCGCGCAGGCGAAGCTCGACAGCAGCGGGATGAACGAGCGGCCCGACAGGCCCACGCTGCCCATCAGGCGGTCGAGCATGAAGGCGGCGCGTGGCAGGTAGCCCGACTCCTCCAGGATCAGGATGAAGAAGAACAGGATGAGGATCTGCGGCAGGAACACCAGCACCCCGCCGGCACCCGCGATGATCCCGTCGACGAGCAGACTGCGCAGCCAGCCGTCCGACAATGCAGCGGTGACGCCATTGGCCACCCATGCGGTGGCCGCCTCGATCCAGCCCATCGGCGCCTCGGCCCAGGCGAACACGGCCTGGAACATCAGGAACAACACCACCATGAGCAGCGCCATGCCGATGACCGGATGCAGCACCACGCGGTCGATCCGGTCGGACAACGTGTGCGGCGCATGCATGTCGAGGCCGAGGCTGACAAGGATGCGCTGCACCGTGTCGTGGTCGGCTTCCACCGTGACGACCGGGGCGTCGGTTTCCGGTACGGGCGAGTGCGCTGCATCGCCGCGCCAGGCCTCGGCCGGCGCATCGAGCAGCGTACGCAGGGCGGTTGCGCCGTCCTTCCTGACCGCGACGGTCTTGACCACGGGCACGCCGAGCTCGAGTGACAGTTTGTCCACATCCACGTGGATGCCGCGCCGCGCCGCCAGGTCGGTCATGTTGAGCGCCACCACGCAGGGCAGGCCGAGGCGTTTCACGGCCAGGACGAGCCGGAGATTGCGCCGTAGGTTGGTGGCGTCGACCACGCAGACGACACGATCCGGGCGTTTTTCGCCACGCGCGCGGCCCATCAGCACGTCGACTGTCACCTGCTCGTCGGGCGAGCGCGGGTTGAGACCGTAGGTGCCCGGCAAGTCGAGCACGCGCAGCGCCTTGCCCGCCGTCGTGAGGTAGCGGCCTTCCTTGCGTTCGACGGTGACACCGGCGTAGTTCGCCACCTTCTGCCGGCTGCCTGTCAGGACGTTGAACAACGCGGTCTTGCCGCAGTTGGGGTTGCCTACCAGGGCGACCAGGGGCCCGCCGCGATGCACATGAACGACGGCGGACGGGGCGTGGTCGCGGCGGACCGAATCGTGGCAGGCGCTCATGCGGCCCCCGTCGCGTTATCCAGCAGCGTGACTTCGATACAGGCGGCCTCGGCGCAGCGCAGGGCGAAAGTGGATGAGCCGACGCGGACTACCAGCGGATCGCCGCCTGGCTGCGCGCGTGCCATCAGCATCACTTTCTCGCCGGGGATGAACCCCAGCTCCTGCAGCCAGTCGTGCCATTCCGGCGCATGCTCGGGCGTGTGGATGCGCTCGATGCGGCAAAGTTGGAAATCGTCCGAACGGTCAAGGGTGAACATGTCTATGGATCCCTGCGGTTCAATGGGCCGCGGTTTTCGGTTCGGTGACGAACCCGAGCTTGCTGAGTCCTGCGCGCGCGGCGTCGGACATGATCTGGGCGACGTTGCGATAGGCGAGATCGCCGTCGGCGCGGATGTGGATTTCCGGCTGCGGGGTCTGTTGTGCGGCGAGGTCCATCTTCGCCTGCCAGGCGGTCGCGTCCACGGGTTCGGCGTTCCAGAATACCGAGCCGTCGGCCTTGATCGACAGGTTGACCGTCTCCGGTTTGTCCTCGTTGGGCTGGCTGGATGCCACGGGCAGGTTGATCTTGACCGCATGCGTCATCAGCGGCGCAGTGATGATGAAGATGACGAGTAGCACCAGCATCACGTCGATCAGCGGAATCATGTTGATTTCCGCGTTGTCGCCGTCGCCGGCGTCGTTGAGCATTCCGCCGAAGGCCATCATGCACTCCTGACGGCCGGGGCGACGTAGACGCGCGGTACGTCGTTGTCGACGCGGGTGTTATTGCGCACGCCGGTGGACATGAAGGCGAACAGGTCGTGCGCGAAGCCGTCCACCTCGGACAGCATCTGGCGCTTGGCGCGATTGAAGAAGTTGTAGGCGAGCACGGCAGGGATGGCGACCGCCAGGCCGAGCGCGGTCATGATCAGCGCCTCGCCCACCGGACCGGCCACCTGGTCGAGGCTGCCCGAGCCGCTCATGCCGATGTTGACCAGCGCGTGGTAGATGCCCCACACCGTGCCGAACAGGCCGACGAAGGGCGCGGACGAGGCGATGGAGGCCAGCATGGTGTGGCCGTATTCCAGGCGCGCGGTGTCCTGGTTGATCGCGCGACGCAGGGCTCGGGTGAGGAATTCGTCTTCCGAACCCGACTCGATCAGGCGGGCGCCGGTCTTGCCGCGGAACTGCTCGGCTGCCTTGAGGCCGTGATGGGTGAGATGCGAGAACGGGTCGTTGATGCCGTTCTTCTGCAGATAGTCGCCCACGGCCGCCAGCCCGGATGCATTCCAGAAGCGTTCCAGGAAAGCCTGCGCGTTTTTCTTCATGCGCCAGTTGGCGATGCTCTTGGAGACGATGAGGTACCAGGTGATCACCGACATCGCCAGCAGGATGGCGAGCAGAAAATGCGCGAGCATGTCGGCCTGGGCGATGAAGTGTGCGAACCCCAGTTGAGCGGGGTGAGTGACGGTTTCCATTGTTTAGCTCCTGAGGGTGAACTGAATCGGCACGATGACCCACGCGGCCACCGGTTTGCCGGCCTGGCGGGCCGGCTCGAATTTCCAGCTGGACAGAACGGTTTTCCGGGCCGATTCGTCGAGCCGCGCATAGCCGCTGCTCTTGACGATTTCCAGTTGCGCGACACTGCCGTCCGGGTTGACCAGGATGTTCAGCCGTACGACGCCTTCTTCGCCGAGTCGCTTCGACAGCGCCGGATAGGGCGGTTTGGGATTGTTCAGATAGTCTGCGGGCCGGGGCGGTATCGGCGGCGGCGGGGGAGCGGGTTTCGGCGCTTCCGCGACAACCGGTGCGGGCGACGGCACGACCTCGGGCACGGGTTCAGGATCGGGTTTGGGCGCTTCGACGACGGGTTGCGGCGCGGGAAGCGGCTTCTCGGCGATCAGCACCGGTGGCGGCGGCAGCGGTTTGACGTGCGGCTTCGGCGGCTGCGGCCTGGGTTCGGGTTTGGGCTGCGGGTCGGGCTCTTTCACCTCGGGCTCGATCAGGCTGACCGTGATCGGCCGCGGCGGCGTGATCGGTTCGGGCGTGTTGGCGACGAACAGCAGTGCTGCCAGCAGGCCGGCATGCGCGAGTGCCACACCGGCAAGCGACGCGCGCGACAACCGGGCCGAATACGGCAGGGCGGCGGCGAAGCGGACTGAGTTTGGCAGATCGGCTTTCACGGCGGAGGGTGTGGTCAACGAGGGCGTCATCCCAGGCAAATCCAGTTCCATTCATGGTCTCGCCGAGCGATCGTCATAACGGGCCGTGTGGTTGTTAGCCGCCCGAAGCACGCTTGGACAAATCAAGTTACAGCGATGTAGTAACAATGCAAAGAATGATAATAATTCGCATTAAATAAGTCAATTGATTCGTTGCGGCCAAATATTCTTTCTCCCACCGCCAGGCGCGAAATCAGGCAGGGGGTGGCGCTCGGCGCCAGCATACGGCCTGAGCGGGTTCTTGCCGCGTGGAGGTCAGGCGGGGCGTTTGCCTGCTCGAAGGACGGGCCCCGTCCTGCCGATATGGGTCTCAATCGGCCTGGCGAACGCGTCACGCGCAAGGCCCATGCCGTTTACCATCCAGACACCGATCCAGGTACGGGTGAACCGCTCGAAGCTGGTTTGGTCATCCCAGGCCAGCCGCAGCGTGAAGGCGTCGCGCCGGTCGCGCGGCTCCACGAAATCATGGGCACGCAAGCCGACGGTATGGGTCAGTGCATCGCGCGCAGCCTGCCAGGCATGGCGGAACGTATCGCGATGGCGCGGCAGCACATGAAAATGATAGGCAATGGCGAGCATCAGACCCCCTTCCTGTGGAATGACGAAGACGATGGAGAGGCGCACCGACAGCCGCCCTTCAAGCCGTGCGCCTGGAGCGGTCTGGAAAACTGTGTAATCCGTCGTTCGGGGTTTGGCGCGGCATGCGTGCGCTGCGTTGCATTTATAGGTGCACGCACAGGCGCGGGTTCTGTGCGTTCGATGTCGAGATCGTCGGCGAGGGTGCGGCAGGCTTCGCGCTCGATGGGGGTAAGGCTGTCGTGCTCGGCGGCACGTTCGAGCAGCAGGCGGGCAGTGGCCTTGTTGCGCGCGCAGGGTTGGCGCAGTACGACCAGCGCGGCGACGAGGAGGGAGGCAACGGGCGAAGGGATCATGGCGAATTCCTCAGGCGGCTGCGACGAAGGACTGGCCGGGCTGCCACTCGCAGGCAGTGAGCTCGCCGCTTTGCAGGGCGTGCAGCAGGCGCAGCGTTTCGCGTGCCGAGCGCCCGACGTTGAGGTCGTTGGCGGCGATGCTCACGACCCGGCCTTCGGGATTGATGATGAAGGTGGCGCGTACCGCCACGCCGCTCTCGGCGAGGACGCCGAAGCCTTGCGCAAGGCTTCGCGAGACGTCGCCTAGCATGGGGAATTTCACCGTGCCGAGCCCGTGCCGCACCCAGGCGCGATGAGTGTGCGCGGAATCGACGCTGGCGCCGAGCAGCACTGCGCCGGACACGTCGAAGTCGTGGCTGAGGTCGGAATAGGCGCGTATTTCCGTCGGGCAGACGAAAGTGAAATCCAGCGGCCAGAAGAACAGCACCAGCCATTTGCCGCGATAGTGCGCGAGCGCAAGGGGTTCGATGCGGCCGTCCGGCAGATAGGCTTCGCAGGTGACGGCGGGGATCGTGTTGCCAATCGAGATCATGTGGGCTCCTTGTCAATCAGTGCAGGATGGGGGGCGTGGGACGCATGGGCGTGGCGGTCGAGACCGCGCGCCATTCGAACGACAGTCGCCGGCAGGCATCGGCCAGGCGGGGGCTGGTTGCACGATCGTGCATCCAGGCGAGATGTTGTTCGATCATGTGCGCGAGCTTTCGGCAGCCGGTTTGCTGGTAGCGATGCATCAGCCATAGCGTGGCGGCGATGACGATTTCGTGGGTGTCGTGCTGCTGCGATGTGTTCATTGCCAGTCTCCTTGCATGTGTGGGGCTGGCTGGCGCGGATGCGCGGGCGGGCGGGATTGGGGTGGCCTCGAGGCCGGCAGGCCGGGCCTGCGAACGGTTTATTTGGTCAGGATCAGCTTGCCGTTTTTGGTGATGCGCAGGCGATAGTGCTCGCCTTTGTGGCTGATCAGGATTTCCTGGCTGCCCTGGAATAAAAAGTCCGCCGGGATGATCCCGGGCGGACAGGTCCGCGTTCCAGGCTCGACCGGAAGACGGATGGAGGAGGAGGGCGCATTCGGCATGGCGTGAGGATCCTGTGCGTCGGGTTTGGGGTTCATTCGGGGAATCGCTAATTCGTGTGTTACGAATAATAACGATTCTCATTTGTATGTCAAGCGCTCACGGGAAGAAACCCGCATAGAAATGAAAAAAGCCCGCGCAGGCGGGCTTGATGGGGACTGTACGGTGCGCCGTTACTACGGCTTATCCAGATACTGATCGGCGCGCCTGGTTGATCAATCAGGTGCAGCTGCGCGGATCAGGGCGCGGTTTTGCCATCGACGCCGACGCGGGACGCCCATTCGCCCCGCATCAGCGGTGCGATGTTCAACACCTCGGGTTGCAGCGTGACGTGTGCGATGCCGTGCTGCTTCGCAAGCATGTCGCGGGCTGCGGCCAGAATGTGCAGCCAGTTGGCAAGATCGCGGATGTCGAGGTGCGCGGACAGGGCGACGGTACCTGACGACAGCGTCCACACGTGCAGGTCGTGCACGCGCTGTACGCCAGGCAGGGCGGCGAGGTCGTGGCCGACGGATTCGAGCTGGATCTGCAGGGGCACGCCTTCCATCAACACGTGTACCACCTCGCGCAGCAGCCGCAAGGCCGAGACCAGAATCAGCACCGCCACCAGCAGGGACAGCAGCGGGTCGATCGGCGTCCAGCCGGTGGTGACGATGACGATGCCGGCGCTGATCGCGGCGACCGAGCCGAGCGCGTCGCCCAGCACGTGCAGCATCGCGGCGCGGCTGTTGAGGGTGTGTTCGCCGCGGCTCAGGATCCATGCGACGAGCAGGTTGATGCCGAGACCGATGACGGCGACGCCGATGACGGTACCGCCGGCGATCGCGTGCGGGGAACTGAAGCGGTCGATGGCCTCGTGCACGATGTAACCGAGCAGGACCAGCATCATCAGGCTGTTGAACAGCGCAGCCAGCACCTCGGCCCGCACCAGGCCGTACGAGTGCCGGATGCTGGGCGGCCGCCGCGCCAGCCAGGCCGCCGCCGCGGCCAGGCCCAGCGCGGACGAGTCGGTGAACATGTGCGCCGCATCGGACAGTAGCGCGAGCGAACCTGACCACCAGCCGGCCAGGGCCTCGACGCCGGTGAACGACAGCGTCAGCAGCAAGGCGACGATCAGCTTGCCGTTGCTTCCTTCATAGGACGTATGCGCATGGGCGTGGTGCGCGCCGTGGCCATGACTGTGGTCATGCGCGCTGTGGGCGTGATTATGAGCGGCCACAGTAATCCGTCGGGTCGACCTGCAGGTTGAGGGTCGCGCTGTCCAGCCCCAGCCCGGCGATGTGGTGCAGCGCATTGGCATAGCGCGCCGACTCGCGCAGCTGGGTCAGGGTCTGCGGGTGCGGGTGGCCGTGCATCCGGGCCAGGCGTGCACGGGACGGAGCGGGCCAGTCGACCTTCAGATTGGCCAGCACGTCGTCGGCCAGATCGGGCCGGTTGCAGACCAGCGCCATGTCGCAGCCGGCTTCCAGCGCCGCCGTCACGCGCTCGACCACGCCGCCGGCCACGACGGCGCCCGCCATGCAGAGATCGTCGCTGAACACGGCGCCGTCGAATTCCAGCTGGTGCCGCAGCAGTTTCTGCAGCCAGACGCGCGAAAACCCGGCCGGCTTGTCGTCGACATTCGGGTAGATCACGTGCGCCGGCATGATCGCGGCCAGTCCGGCCTCGATCATCAGGCGGAACGGCACCAGATCGGCGACGGCAATATCGGCCAGGGTGCGATTGTCGACCGGAACGTCGACGTGCGAATCCGCCACCACGAAGCCGTGCCCCGGAAAATGTTTGCCGCAGGCCGCCATGCCGGCATCCTTCATGCCCAGCATCACGGCCTGGCCCAGCTGGAACACGGCATGCGGATCGGCATGAAAGGCGCGGTCGCCGATGACCGACGAGGCACCGTAATCGAGGTCAAGCACGGGCGCGAAGCTGAAGTCGACGCCGTGTGCGCGCAGTTCGCTCGCCAGCACGAAACCGGTTTCGCGTGCGAGGTGTTTCGCCTGTTGCGGATGGGTATTCCAGATTTCACCGAAGGTGCGCATCGGCGGCAGGCGGGTGAAGCCTTCTCGGAAGCGTTGCACCCGTCCCCCTTCGTGGTCGACGCCGATCAGCAGCGGCGCGGGCTTGAGCGCGTGGATCTCGGCGGTCAGTGCGGCCAGCTGGGCCGGGTCGCGGTAGTTGCGGGAAAACAGGATCACCCCGCCGACCAGCGGGTGGCCCAGGCGGCGGCGGTCGTCGTCGGTCAGTTCGGTACCTGCCACGTCGAGCATCAAGGGGCCCAGCGTCATGTCCACTCCAATAGGAACAGTGTCATGGTGTCTCCAGAATCACAAAAGCCAGGACGAGATCGCTTTCGTCGGACAAGGACACATGATGAGCGCTTATTCCGCGTGCTGCCAGCCACGCATCCAGTTCGGGCGCGCATTGCAGGAAGGGCTTACCCTGCGTGTCGCGCAGCACGGCGATGTTGCGCAGCGTCACCGGCGCACGCAAGCCGGTTCCCGTTGCCTTGGCGAAGGCTTCCTTGGTGGCGAAGCACTTGGCCAGGAAGCGTGCCGGGTCGCGGCTGGCACGATAGCCGGCGTGCTCGGCCGGGGCGAGAATGCGCTCCGCATAGGGCTCGCCGAAGCGGGCCAGCCCATTGCGGATGCGCTCGGCGTCGAGCAGGTCGGTACCGATGCCGTGGATCATGGCGACACCTTCACCGGCAAGCCGGCAGCCCGGATGGCATCCGCGAAGGTGTCGAGCCATGCGGCGGGCAGGGCAGACAGCCGGTCGGCCTGCGGCTGCATCGAGGGGCGCGCGAGGCCATAGAGCAGCACGCCCCGGACGGGAATCCGCTGCAGGCGGATGTGTTCCATTGCGTTCAGGTAGGCCGCCTGTTCGGCGGCGGATGGCGGTGCGCCGTCGCGTGCGAATACGCAGGTCTGCAGCCAGGTCGGACACAGGCGCGCGGTCGTGACCAGGCGTTCGAACTGCTTGTTCGGCGCGATGCGCGTCTGGTTGATGGCGCGCATGCCGCTGGCGGTCGCGCTGTCGAACTTGAACCACACTTCGCCGTTCAGCGCGGCCATTTTCCGCAGGCCATCCTGGACGCGCGGCCGGTCGGCCAGGCTGCCGTTGGTGATCAGCACCAGCTTGATTTTCTCGATCAGGTCGAAGTCCGCCATTACCCGGCCGATGCATTCGATGACCTGCGGAAACTCTCGAGCGCTGGTCGGTTCGCCGTTGCCCGACAACGCGATGTCGTTCAGGCGCCGTGCGCCCTCGGGCACGCGCGTCCGCATGAAATCGCCGCGGAGAATATCGGTGAGCAGCGTGCGCAATTCGTTTTCAAGTTGCGCCAGATCGATATCCGGCGCGGTACCGCGCGTCAGGTTCGGTACCTGGCAATAGACGCAGGCCCAGTTGCATGCGTTGTTGGGGTTGAGATTGATCCCGACCGACACGCCGCCGGCGCGGCGCGAGACGACGGGATAGACGTACGTCATCCCCGCGCTGTCGCGGTCGTGGTTGGTGGAGGTGAGCTGGGCAGACACGTTGCGGGGCGGGAATGTGCGAACGCCCATTCTACTTGAGCCGATGTCGAACCGGGCGCCGATCCGCCGCACGGGAAGATCTGCAAATCAATGCGGCCTGTGGGGTTTCCACATCAGCACGGCGTAGCGTTGCTGGCCCAGCTGCCGGGTTTTCGGGTCATATACGGAGTAGACCAGTTGCCGGGTCTGGTCGGGAGGGCCGAACAGCGTTCGGGCTGCGGCAGGGCAGGCGAGCGCGTCGGTCACGCCGAAACGCAGGGTCCCGCACACGGCAATCCGGTTGCCCGATTCCAGCGCGCGGGCGTCGATCCAGGGAGATTGGGTGAGGTCGGGCCCGGCGAGATCAAACCCATACAGGCCATGCGGATGGTCGGGCGAGTAGAAGCTCAGGATGTAGGGCAGGGGAAACGTCCCGGCTGCGTATTCGATGGGTTCGGCATAGGCTTCGTGGTACAGGCGCGTCGCGTCCTCGGCAATGCGCTGCGGCAGTGCGTAGGCCGGTTGCGCGGGATAGGCGCGGTACTGCCTGTCCCAGAGCGCGGCCGCAACAAGCGTCACCAGGAGATAGATCAGCCCGACCCGATAGATTCGTCGTGCGAGCCATCCATTGTCGAAACGGGCGGGCGTGAGATCGACCAGGGCCCAGCCGAGAAACAGCAGGGCTGGAATCAGCCAGGACGACACAGGACTGATCCCCTGGGCGAGCGCGGCCAGCATGGTCAGTGCGACGCTTATAGACAGGATGCTCAAGCCCAGCCGGGGCGGTCGCGGTGCTTGATCAAGCGGAACGGTGGGAAGTCGAACGAGGCTTGCGCCCCAGGCCAGCAAGGCGACGCTGCTGAACCCCAGCACGCCCACCAGGGCGACACCATAGGCTTTGGCGCCATCCGCTGCGCCGAGCACTTCATGCGCTTCGTGCATGTAATGCAGACTGGGCCAGCCGTGCCGGATGGACCAGGCAATATGCGGCGTGACCAGCAATAGGGCCGTCGCGCTGGCGATGGCCGTGCCCTTGAGCAGCATGGCAAGAGGCGGGCGCAGGGTGAGCAGAATGGCCAGTCCGATCGCCGCGAACAGCACGAGTGCATAGTATTTGGTGAGCAGGGCGGCGGCGGCGAACACACCCGCAAGAACGAACCAGCGGGTGCGGCCTTGCTCGACCGCATGCAGCAGGCTCCAGACGAATCCGGCGATAAAGGGGAGAAGGGCGGTGTTGGCGTTGTACTTGAACCCGCTGTCGGGGCCGAAATGGGTGCCGAGCGTGGTGAGCACCACGGCGACCAGCACCGCATCCCAGCTGAGGAGGCGTTTCATCGCCAGTGCCAGCAGGCCCAGCGCGATGGCCAGATTGGCCTGGTTGAGCAGGTAGTAGGCGCCGTCGCCGACCGGAAACAGCCTGAACCAGGCCGCCGTGATCCAGCCGAATAGCGGCGGATGCTTGTTGGTGCCCCATTGCCATTCCATGCCCCAGGCGTAGTTTTCCACCATGTCGGCGCCGTCCAGGTAATGACGGGTCGCGGCGAAAATGCCCCACCAGACGAGACAAAAGGTCAGGATGTACAGCAGGGTGCGACGGGCTGACGTGTAATTGGGGCGAACGTTCAACAGGGGGACGCCGGGCGGCGCGATCGGGGAGTCGGGCGCAGTATCCGGATCCCGGATTACGATTGGCTTACAGCATCGTCTTCGAACCGGAATTCGAACAGCGCGCCGCCCAGTGCGCTTTTTCCTGCGGTGACGACCGCGCCGTGCTTGCGCGCCACTTCCTGAACGATGGCCAGCCCGAGGCCGCTGCCTTCCGCGGTGCTGCTTTCCGGCGCCCGATGGAAACGTTTGAAGATGAGTGGCAATTCCGCTTCGGGGATGCCTGGCCCGCTGTCGGCCACGGAAAAGGTCGGCGGGAAGGCCTGGACGGATGCGGTGACCGTCCCGCCTTCCGGGGTGAACTTGAGCGCATTCTCCAGCAGGTTCTTCATGGCTTCCTGGATCAGGACGGCGTTGCCCCGCACCGGGATTGCCTGTTCCGTGCCCTCGAAACCGAGATCGATCCGCCGCCGCGCGGCTGCCGCGACAAACTCGGCCGTCACCTCGCGCGCCAGTTCGGACAGGTCGAATAGCGTATGGGTCGCGCTTTCATGCACTTCCGAGTGTGCCAACGCCAGCAGTTGGCGCACCAGATGGGTGAGCCGGGCGGCGGCTTTCTGCAGGCGGTCGTAGGTGGGCTGCGCGCACGGGCAGGTCGTATCCGAGCGGGCCAGTTCGATTTCCGCCATCAGCACGGCGAGCGGGGTCTTGATCTGGTGTGCCGCATCGGCCGTGAAGCGGCGTTGCTCTTCCTGTACCGCCCTGAATCGCATCAGCAGATCGTTGAGGGCGGTGACGACGGGCCGCAGCTCCCGCGGGATGTTGTCGACCGGGATCGCATCGAGGTCCTGGGCTGACCGGTGGGTGATGCGGCGGCGCAGTTCCTCGAGTGGGCGCAGCCCCCTGCTGATGCCGAACCAGACGAGTGGGAGCGAGAAGATGAGGGCGTATGCCTGCGGCACGAGCACGCCGCGGAGCAGGTGGAGGGTCAGCCGGTCGCGCCTGACCGTGGTTTCCGCCACCTGGATTTCGAAGTCCGGAAGTTCGTCCCGCTCGCCTTTCAATACGGCGCGCCTCAATGTCCTGCCGTCCAGAGAAATGGTGTCGAATGTCGCGCGTTCGTCGCCGCTGCTGCCGACCGGTACGCGGACCAGCCGGCGGTCCCCTGCCAGCAGCGTTCCGCTGGCGTCGTAAATAGCGAAATAGCGCTGGTCCCGGGCATCGCGGATGAGCACGCTGAATGACAGGGAGTCCGGGTCGATCTTGCGGTCGGCTTTATAGCTGGTGGAAACGAGTTCCTCTAGATCGTCCGTGATCTCTTCCAGGACGAGGTCGCGTTCCGTTTCCGCAAGATGGGAAGCATTGCGGTAGGTGGTATAGGCGCTGACCGCCAGCAGGACCACCAGCGGGATCAGCAGCCATCCCAGCAGGGCGCGGGTCAGGGTGGGGTCGGTGCGGCGCATTTCAGTCAGCGGGGCCATCGGACGACTCGATCAGATAGCCCAGCCCGCGCACGGTTCGGATGGTGATGCCTGCGGGTTCCAGTTTCTTGCGCAGGCGATGGATATAGACTTCAATTGCGTTCGACCCCACGGTCGCGTCCCAGCTGGAAATGGCGGAGGTCAGCGCTTGCTTGGAGATGACCTTTCCCGCCTTGTGCAGCAGGCTGGACAGGACTTCCCGCTCGCGGCTGGACAGTTCGATTTCTTCGTCGTCCAGAAAAACCTGCCGGCTCACAGTGTCGTAGCGCAGTTTGCCCAACTCCAGGCTGGCCGACGCCGCACCGCCATGATGGCGCCTGACGAGGGCGCGTAGGCGGGCCTGCAATTCCGCGAGGGCGAACGGCTTGGACAGGTAGTCGTCCGCGCCGCTATCCAGCCCCGCCACCCGGTCGGCGATTGCCTCGCGCGCAGTGAGGATCATCACGGGCAGGTGGCTGCCGCGTTTGCGCAGGCGCTTGAGCACGTCCAGTCCGTCCATGCGCGGAAGGCCCAGATCCAGCACCAGGGCATCGTAGGTTTCGCTGCTGAGGGCGAGATCGGCCGCCACGCCGTCGCTGACCCAGTCGACGCTGTAGCCTTCCTGCCGGCATGCGCGCAGGAGCAGATCCGCCAGCGCAGGATCGTCTTCGGTCAGCAGGATGCGCATCGAGACGTGTCGGGAATCGTGTAAGGAGTTTGAAAGGCAGTCAGGCGCATTCTGCATCAACCCATACTGGATGCGAAACCGGAACCGATGCGCCCATACAAGCTTCATTCCCACGATCTTTCCGTTCTGCCCGTTGCGGAATGGAAAACCCTCCCGTCGACGGCCGAGAAGAACATGGCCGATCGACAGCACTTTTCCGTCCAGCCGCGCGACTGGATTCCGGGACTGTCGATCGTCATCCCGTGCTACAACGAAGCGGAGAATCTGAACCGCCTGTTGCCCCGTTTGCAAAGCGTGCTGCAGTCGCTGGTGACGGACTGGGAGGTCATCCTGGTGGACGACGGCAGCCGCGACGCCACGCACGAAGTATTCGCCTTCTGGTCGGCCCAGCCGGGGTTCCAGGTCATCCAGCTGTCGCGCAATTTCGGCAAGGAGGCGGCGCTTACGGCAGGCCTGGAATCGGCGCGTTGCGAAACCTGCCTGATGATGGACGCCGACCTGCAGCATTCGCCGGAGCTGATTCCCGCGATGCTGGCGCAATGGCAGCAGGGCTACGACGTGGTGTACGCCGTGCGCGAACACCGCCGTGACGAAGGGATGTTCAAGCGTCTGGGCGCCCGCTGGTTCTACCGGCTGGTGAATGCCGGCGCGCGTTTCCAGGTGCCTGCGGATGCCGGCGATTTCCGTCTGATGGACCGGGCAGTGGTCGACGCACTGCTCGCCCTGCCGGAGCGCAACCGCTTCATGAAGGGGCTGTATGCGTGGGTGGGATTCAAGACATCTGAGATTGCCTACGTGCCGGATGCCCGCGGCAGCGGACGCAGCACCTTCAACCCGTTTCATCTGCTGCGGCTGTCCCTCGACGGCCTGACGGCGTTCACCACCTGGCCGTTGCGTATCGCCAGCCTGCTGGGCTTCATCCTGGCGTTGCTGGCATTCGCCTATGGCGGCTACCTGGTCGTCGACTACTTCCTGCGGGGGATCGCCGTTCCGGGCTGGACCACGATCGTGGTGGGCCTGATGTTGTTTTCCGGGATACAACTCATCGGTCTGGGCGTGCTGGGCGAGTATGTCAGCCGCATCTTCGAGGAGGTCAAGGGGCGCCCCTTGTACGTGGTCCGGCGTCGCGCCGGACGGGGCTTGCGGGATGCGCAGCCATGATCGCGGGATGGAACAGGAAGGAAGCGGGACTGTTCCTGCTGGCGCTGGCCTGGCTTGCGTTGACGCTGGGGGTCCGGCCGCTGGCCTTGCCTGACGAGGGGCGCTACGTCAGCGTGGCCTGGGAAATGCTGAGTTCGGGCAACTGGCTGTACCCCACCCTGAACGGCTTGCCCTTCTTCCACAAACCGCCCCTGTTTTACTGGATCACGGCGAGCAGCCTGGGCATGTTCGGTCTCCACGAGTGGGCCGCTCGCGTAGCGCCGCTGTTCGGGGCCGGAATCGCGGCCTTCACCCTGTATGGCTTCGCCTTGCGGCAAAAAGGCACGACGGTCGCACGCTGGTCTTTGTTGATCCTGGTGACCCAGCCTTTTTTCTTCGGCGCAGCCCAGTTCGCCAATCTCGACATGCTGGTGGCCGGCCTGATCGCCTCGACCATCCTGCTGGCGGCCGAAGCAGGACTGAATGCGGAAAGGGATCTGCCCTACAAGCGCCTGTTGGCAGGCGCGTATCTGGGCGCGGCGCTGGGCGTTCTGGCCAAAGGGCTGATCGGCGCCGTGCTGCCGGGAATGGTGCTGGTCGTCTGGCTGGCGTGGAATCGACGCCTGGTCCTGATGCGCAAGCTGGTCTGGCTGCCCGGCCTGGCTGTTTTCCTGCTGGTTGCCGTTCCCTGGTTTGCCGCCATGCAGGCGCGGTTCCCCGATTTCCTGAATTACTTCTTCGTCTATCAGCAGTTCCAGCGATTTGCCGAGGGTGGATTCAACAACCCCTTGCCGTTCTGGTTTTATCCGCCCGCCATCCTCCTCCTCATCCTGCCCTGGTCCTGGTGGCTGCCGGCCGCGTTGAAGCGTACGCGGCTGGAGGCCGAGACGAGGCCGACGATCCGCTCCCTGATGTGGATCTGGCCGGCCGTGATCGTGGGCTTCTTCTCCATTCCGTCCTCCAAGCTGGTGGGCTACGTGCTGCCCGTGCTGCCGCCGTTGGCCTATCTGATAGCCGAGGGGCTGGTACGCAAATGGGGGGATGTGCCGAACCCGCGTTTCCTGAAGGGGTTCGCGCTCGTCGCCGGGACGGTGTGCCTATCCGCGATCGTGGCCAACAACCTGTTCAACCACAAGACGGATCGGCACTTGAGCAGCCTGATCGCCGCGCAGCGCCAGGCAAGCGAGCCCATCATGTTCCTGCGGGAACAGTATTTCGACATGCCGTTCTACCTCGGGCTGACAGAACCGGTCGAAATATTCGACGACTGGAGTGTGGCCAATACCTCGAAAAACGACAACTGGCGCAAGGTCATGGCCGACGCGGGAAAATTCGACCCGGAAAGGGCGAACCGGTTGCTGATCGACCATACCCGCCTTGAGCATTACATCTGTAGCCACCCGGTTTCATGGCTGGTTGCGCCGAAAGGGACGGAGGGCGAATACCCTTACCTGCAGAACATCGCACCGCTGGCGACGCACAAATCGACCGTGGTCTGGCGGCTGACGCGTAGCGAGGTGTCGTCTAGGGGCGGATGCCGGCAAACGCCCAGCGACGACTCAGCAGATAAGTCACCACCGCTACGCACAGCAGGATGATCGCCAGCAGGAAATGATAGGGAACCCGGCTGGTGTGCAGCAGGATGGCATAGGCCGATTCATTGATGGCGAACCCCGCGGCGGACAGCAGCAGGAAGCGGCTGGCCGATTGCAGTACCGGTGCGTCGTGATCGGCAAAGGTGAGCAGCTGGTGGCCGCCGTACGAGACGGTGAAGGCACACAGCCAGCCGCCGACGTTGGCGACCAGAGGCGCGAGGTGAATCTTTTCCACCAGCAGGATGACGGTGAGGAGATGGACGAGTGCGGCGGTACTGCCCACCAGGATGAAGACAACCGGGCGGTGACGAAGCAGAAACATGGAAAATTCGCCTGGGAAGATTCCCGGCATTCTACGGGATGACGCCGCCGCTACAACCTGAACCGATATCCGCACGACGCGTCATCAGCGTGTGCGTGGACGACTTCGGCCAGCACGAAGGCATCAACCGGGCTGCGCTGGAACTGGCGGACCGGCGTCGTGTTTCCGCGGTCAGCTGTCTTGTCGACGGACCGACCTGGCCTACGGGCGCACGTGCGTTGCAGGCGCGGACGGACAGCGTGGAGGTGGGCCTGCATCTCAACTTCACCGAGGATTTCGGCCAGGGGGGATGCCATGCGCTGGCCGGTCTGATTGCGCGTGCCTATGGCCGCCAACTCGATCGCGTCCGGATCCGCACGGCGGTTGAGCGGCAGTTCGATCGTTTTGAGCAGGCCATGGGACAGCTGCCGGATTTCGTCGATGGCCACCAGCATGTGCATCAGCTGCCCGTGATACGCGACCAACTCATTGCAGTCATGGATCAACGGTATGGCGCGGCGGCCAGGCCCTGGGTGCGCTCGACGCTTCCGGCAGACGGCTGCCCGCCGTCCACTGCATTCAAGGCATGGCTGATCGGCCGGCTGGGTGCGAACTCTTTGCGCGCGCTGGCCGACCGACACAGGTATCCGCAAAGCAATCATCTCGTCGGCGTATACGGATTCGATCTTTCCGAAGCGGATTACCTGACGAAAATGAAAGCATGGCTCGCGTGCGCACGCGACGGCGACGTACTGATGTGCCACCCGTCGCTGCCGTGGCCGGGGGGGGATGGCTTGCAGGACGCGCGGAACCGGGAGTACCGGGCGTTGGCGGGCGAAGCTTTTTCCGCGTTGCTGGAATCCACCCGGCTGGAAATCGGTCCGCTGCGGGGCCGGGGTGGAAAAGAAGGGAATCGGTGCCAGCCGTAAATCCGGAATCTGGCGGAAGCGGTGAGATTCGAACTCACGGATGGCTTGCGCCATCGCCGGTTTTCAAGACCGGTGCCTTAAACCGCTCGGCCACGCTTCCACGGCGCGCATTGTAGCGGGTTCGTCTGACCTTGTGCGCGACACGAACCATCAGGAACGGGTTGACGTGGCTTCAACACGAGTTGTCGGATTTTCGTTAGCGCATGCTGCGCGGACGAGGCGCGGGTCGTTCAAACCTGAGCAAAACCAAGGTGTTGACCACGGCACCGGGCAGCCGCTTGTTTGGCATAAATGGTGCTGGTCTGCAGACGTCAGAAACAAGTCGACGCCAGCCATGAGCGATTTATTTGAGATGTTGAGTACGATCACCCGTCGCAGAAAAGCCGAGGCGGGATCGCCGTTCGCCTCCGTGAAGGCGACCGAGAAATGGCTGAAAAACCTGCATGCGGATTCGGACTACGATGCGCACCATGTGCTGGTCGAAGGCTTCGAACGGTTCAACGCAGAAAATGAACCGGCCACGCTCGGCCGGATGAAATCGCTGATGAAGCTGGAAGAGGCGGGGTTGCCCCTGCAGTCCCGCATCATCGAACAATATGTGCGTAACCAGGCCGCCTTCCGCCTGGCGCGCCAGGCGCTGTGGCGCGAATCATGGGTGTTCTGGTCGCTGCTGGCGGAAGCCTGGCTCTGCATGCTGAAGCAGGCATACCGCAATCCGGCCAGCGCCGAACTCAAACCGTTTGCCGCCGAAATGGCCACCCGTGCGGTGCGCTATGCCGGGCGGGTCATGCGCTGGGACTACCATCAGGCGCGCAATCCGGCCGCATCGGCGTGGCGCCGCGTGCACAAGATCTATCGCCTGATCGAGCGTGACGGGTTTGCCACCCAGGCGGTGCAGGTCGATGGACGGCCCACGCACTGCGCCCGCGAATACACGCTGGTCGTGCTGATGGGGCTGGTGCATCCGCTCGGCTACCGCGCGCAGGAAATCGAATCCATCGCCCGGCTTCTCGAACGCTACGAGCCCCTGCCGTTGCCCGCCACCGTGCCGCTGCGCGATGTGCATACCCATCTGGTGGATCTCTCGCTGAGCGAGGGGGCGGCCGTGCTGGAAAGCGAGTGGGTGCAGGGCCGCCGCCTGCGTTACTTTGCGTTGAGCCCGCTGGTCGATTACCTGAAATCGCTCGACGAGGCTGCGACGGAGGTCGACAGTGGACTGACCCGCCAGGTCGCGAGCCTGATCGAGCGCGGCGGCATCCGCCGCGGACGCCAGCGTACGAACCGTTTCGGGCGCGTGTGGGTGGCGGCCGGCATGGAGAAGATTCTGAGCGCGCTGTCCCATCCCGATTCGTCCAAGGGCAGTCCTGACCTCGAACCGTGGATGCTGCGCGACGAGAGCACCGAGGGTATGGGATTTTCCCTGGCCGAGTCGACGGCGTTGCCGCATGGCCGGCTGGTGGCCGTGAGTTGGGATCCGTCGGAGAACGTGTGGCAATTGCTGGCGATACGCTGGGACCGTGAGGAAGGCGGTCAGCATCTGGTGGGCACCCAGCGCTTGTCGCGCCATCCCAAGCGGGTGGAAGTCTATTTCGACGCGGAGATGCCGGGCATGACCCGCGAGCCGGCTTGGGCCGTGTTTCTGCCAATGACCCACACCGAGCAGGGCGTGAGCAATCTGCTGCTTCCGAAAACGCATTACCAGCTGGGCGCGCCGTTGATGCTGCGCGATGGCGACGTCGTCTATCGGTTGCGGCTGGGCGAAGTGCAGGAAGGCCACGAAGGCTGGCTGCGCGTCGGCATGGACGTGGTCGGGCGGGAGCAGTTCGTCGCCGCTGCCTGATGTGTCCGGCGCATCAGCGTGTGCGGATGTCGCCGAAATGAAAGTCGAATGAACCCGTGCGGCGGTCGTTGAAATACTGTTCCAGCGTTGCGCGTACCGTGCGGAAAGCGATGTCGTCCCAAGGGATCTCGGCTTCGGTGAAGAGCCGGGTTTCGAGCGATTCGATGCCGGGCTGAAAGTCGAGATCGAGCAGCCGGGCGCGGAACATGAAGTACACCTGATTGATATGCGGCAGGTTGTACAAGGTATACAGGCCGCCTACTTCGATGCGCGCGCCGGCTTCTTCCCAGGTTTCGCGCGCCGCGCCTTCGAGCGTGGTTTCGCCGTTCTCCATGAAGCCGGCAGGCAAGGTCCACAGGCCGTATCTGGGTTCGATGGCACGCCGGCACAGCAGTACCTTGTCCTCCCATTCGGGGATGCAGCCGACGACCATCTTGGGGTTCTGGTAATGGACGGTGCCGCATTCGGGGCAGACATGACGCGGCAGGTGGTCGCCGCTTGGCACGCGCAGCACCACGGCGCTGCCACATTCACTGCAAAAGTTCATGCTGCTTCCAATTCGGTCTGTGTGCAGGCACGGTATCAAAATCCCCCCACCTCGATCAAGGGTGAAACTGGATGCCGGCCGCCCGAGCGATTATCATTCAAGGCCTTACTGTTGTTCTAATTGGCCATGCGTCCCTCCCATATCGAAACCATCCTCAACCGCGAATTCGAGAGCGCGGCCGACGGTCATCACACGCCGGTGATGCTGTGGGGCCCGCCGGGCGTCGGAAAATCGCAGATCGTCGCCAAGATCGCCCAGCAGCATGGCGTGTCGCTGATCGACATCCGGCTGTCGCAAATGGAACCGACCGACCTGCGCGGCATCCCGTTCCGCAGTGGCCAGCTGGTCGAATGGTCGATCCCTTCGGTGCTGCCGGATGCCGAGCGCCACGGCCCGTCGGGCATCCTGTTTCTCGACGAGATCACCTCGGCCCCGCCGTCCGTGTCGGCTGCGGCCTATCAGCTGATTCTCGACCGTCGCCTGGGCGAATACAAAGTGCCGGACGGCTGGGTGATCTTCGCCGCCGGCAATCGCCAGGGCGACCGCGGCGTGACCTATGCGATGCCGGCGCCGCTGGCCAATCGCTTCACGCATTACGAGGTCGAGGTGAACCTGGACGACTGGGTGGACTGGGCGCACAGCGAGGACATCGACCCGCGCGTGATCGCCTTCCTGCGCTTTCGCCCCGATCTGCTGTTCAGTTTCGACCCGGCGCATACGCCGATTGCCTTTCCCAGCCCGCGCTCGTGGGAATACGCGCATCGCGCGCTGCAGAAATTCGATAAGACCGATCTGCTGGCCGATGCGCTGATGGCCTGCGTCGGACAGTCGGCCGGCCTGGAGCTCAAGACCTTCGTCGACAACATGGCGCAGATGCCCGACATCGATGCCATCATCGCCGGCGAGGTGGCGGACGTCCCCGAAGGGATCGACCTGCAGTACGGCGTCGCGGCCGCACTGGTCCGGCGCGCGCTGAAGGCAGCCGACAGCGGCAATGCCACGGCGGTGTACGGCAATATTCTCAAGTACGCGCAGCGTTTCCCGCAACGCGAGATGGGCGTGATGCTGGTGAGCGACCTGCATCGCGCGGTGGGGCGTCCGCTGTTCGCCGTGCCAGCCTTCGCGGAATGGGCCAACAGCATTACCGACCTCGTCCTGTACGAGCACTGATCCATGGCCGACCAGCCCGACGCTGCGCTCGAACCGATCCTGACCAAGCTCGCCGCGGCGCGCACACGACTTATCATGGAGCGCCCGTTTCTCGGCGCGCTGGTGATGCATCTGCCGCTGAAGGTTGGCGGCGAGGGATGCACGACCACCGGCACCGACGCGCAGGCCTTCTATTTCAACCCGAAATTCATCGACAACCTCAATCTTGCGCAGACGCAGTTCGTGCTGGCGCACGAGGCGATGCACTGCGCGATGGGGCACACCCACCGGCGCAACCATCGCGTCAAGCGGCGTTGGGACGTGGCCTGCGATCATGCGGTCAACCTGATCCTGATCGAGGAAGGCCTGAAACCGCCGCTGCACGGCATCCTTGCCGACCAGAATTACATGACGCTGTCGGCGGAGGAAATCTATCCGCTGATCCCCGAGGACACGCCGGAAGAGTCCTTCGACCAGCACATGTTCGACAACGACAACGACTCCGGTGCCAGCCCCGACGAGAACCAGCGCCAGGACAATCCCGATGCCGGCGAATCCGGGGGGCAGGGCAAGGAAGGCCAGAGCCAGGCCGAGGAAAAGGAGGGCAGCGGCAGCCAGGCCTCGCAGAAGCCGAACGAGTTGTCGCCCAGCGAGCGCGAGGAACTCGCCGAGCAGTGGAAGAATCGCCTGGCCGCCGCAGCCCAGGCGGCGCGCCAGGCCGGCAAGCTGTCGCAGTCGATGATGCGCTGGGTCGACGATCTGCTCGCCCCCAGCCTGCCGTGGCGCGCACTGCTGGCGCGTTTCTTCGCAGTCAACCAGCGCGACGACTATTCGTGGCGCCGGCCGTCGCGGCGCGAGGGCGACGCGCTGCTGCCGCGCCTGTCGAGCGAGGGCATCGACGTAGTGGCGGCGATCGACACCAGCGGCTCGATCAGCGACGAGGAATTGCGCGAGTTCGTCACCGAGCTCGATGCCTTGAAAGGCCAGGTGCGCGCGCGTGTCACCCTGCTGGCGTGCGACAACCATGTGGCGGAACAGGCCCCGTGGGAATTCGAGCCCTGGGACACCATGCAGCTGCCGACCGAGCTCTCAGGCGGCGGCGGTACCGATTTCCGCCCGGTATTCGACTGGGTTGAGCACGAAAACCGCAGCCCCAACATGCTGGTGTATTTCACCGATGCCGAAGGCGATTTCCCCAAAGTCCCGCCGAATTACCCGGTGATCTGGCTGGTCAAGGGTAAGGGCGTGGTGCCCTGGGGCGAACGGGTGCAGCTGAATTGAGCGCGCCGCCCGACCGCGTCCGCAGCTTCCTGTTCGAGCAGCTCGACATCCGGGGCGCCTGGGTACAGCTGGGCGGCGCCTGGCGCGAGATGGCGGCGGGGCGCGATTACCCCGAGCCCGCCCTCGAATTGCTGGGCCAGTTGGCGGGGGTGACCACGCTGATCGCCGCCAACCTCAAGCAGGCGGGGCGACTGACTTTCCAGCTGCGCGGCGACGGCGAAGTGTCGCTACTGGTGATGGACTGCGACGAGCAGTTGCGCCTGCGCGGCATGGCGCGCACGCCGCCGCATCTGTCCGCGGGCAGTTTGCCGGCCCTGCTGGGCGACGGTGCGCTGACCCTGACCCTCGATACCGCCGACATGCGCCAGCCCTACCAGAGCCATGTCCCCTTGCAGGGCGATACGCTCGCCGCCGTATTCGAGCATTACCTCGCGCAGTCCGAGCAGGCGCCGACCCGGTTGTGGCTGGCAGCCAATCACGAGACCGCGGCGGGCCTGTTTTTGCAGGCGTTGCCGGGCGCAGCCATGCGCGATGCCGATGGCTGGAATCGGGTGCAGATCCTGGCCGACACGGTGCGGGCGGACGAATTGCTCGGCCTCGGCGCAATCAAGCTGATCGAGCGCCTGTTCCCGGAAGAGGACGTGCGCGTGTATGACCCGCGCCCGATCAGTTATCACTGCCCGTATGATCCGGACAAGATCTATTCCATGCTGCGCAGCGTCGGGCGTGCAGAATGCGAAGACATCCTTGCCGAGCAGGGCGAAATACGGGTGCACGACGACATCTGCAACCACGAGTACGTGCTGGATGCGGCCGCGGTGGCGGCCTTGTTTGAATGAAAGGAGGGGCGATGCGGACAGGATGGATACTGGCAGGGCTGCTGATTTTCGCGAACGGGGCACAGGCGGAGGACGGACGCTACCAGGCTTTGCCGCTGGCCGGGGCCGAGGGCGGCAAGGGTGGCGGGCGGGCGCTCATTCTCGATACCCGCGACGGCCATGTGTGGATCTGGAGCGAGAACGAACTCATTACCGCGCCGGATGGCCACCGCCGTTATGGCACGGGCTTCATCTATCAGGGCAGGCTGCGCCCCGGCAACCAGGCGGGCGAATTCATCGAACAACAGGCCAAGTGAACGCGCGACCTCGCCTGGCGCCCGGTCTTGGGTGGGGCGGCAGTCGGCCTATGGCTTAAGGCGAAGCCTGTCCGGGCCGATATGTGCTCATACTTGCGCACCCATCCGAGAAAAAATGCAGACCGAGTCAGCCATCCAACCCGCTTCCCCTCAGGCCGGACGCCAGAAAATCCGCCTGGGTGACCTGCTCGTCGAGCAGAAGGTCATCTCCAGCGCCGACCTGGACATCGCACTGGCGGCGCAGAAGAAAAGCGGGCGCCGCCTGGGCCGCATCATCGTCGAAAGCGGGCTGGCAGGCGAAAACGACATTGCCCAGGCGCTGGCGCGGCAATTGAATCTTCCCTTCATCGATCTCAGGAAATTCAATCCGGATGCCTCCATCCTGCAGCTGCTGCCGGAAACGCAGGCGAGGCGTTTCCGGGCCATGCCGCTGGCGCGGCGGGATAACAGTATTTTCGTTGGCATGGCCGATCCGACCGATCTGTTTGCCTACGATGAAATCGCCAGGCTGATCCCGGACGATATCCAGCTTGCCGTGGTGGCGGAAGGCGACCTGCTGGCGGCCATCGACCGGATCTACCGGCGAACCGACGATATCCACGGCCTGACCGAGGAGCTCGCGCGCGACATGGGCGAGAGCGAGGCCAGCATCATCGGTCTGGAAGCGCTGGGTGAAGGTCAAGCCGATGCGCCGGTGGTGCGCCTGTTGCAGACCCTGTTCGAGGATGCGCTGCAGGTCAACGCGTCCGACCTGCATATCGAACCGCAGGAAAAACAGCTGGCCATCCGCTTCCGCATCGACGGCGTACTGCATCCGCAGACCCAGGCCGATCTCAAGATTGCGCCGGCGCTGGCTTTGCGGCTCAAGATCGTGTCCGGGCTGGATATTTCGGAAAAACGCCTGCCGCAGGACGGCCGCTTTGCGGTCAAGGTGCGCGGCCGTACCGTCGACGTGCGCCTGTCCACCATGCCGACGCAATACGGAGAATCCGTGGTGATGCGGCTGTTGAGCCAGGGCGACAACCTGCTTGCCGTCGACAGCCTGGGCATGCCGACCGACATGCAGGAACGCTTTCGCGCCATCCTGCACCGCCCCAATGGTCTGGTGCTGGTGACCGGCCCCACCGGCAGCGGCAAGACCACCACTCTTTATGCCGCGCTGGGGGAGCTCAACGACCCGGGCACCAAGATCATCACGGTCGAAGACCCGGTGGAATACCGGCTTGCCGGCATCAACCAGGTGCAGGCCAACGACAAGATCGACCTCAGTTTTGCCCGGGTGCTGCGTGCCATCCTGCGCCAGGATCCGGACGTGATCCTGGTCGGCGAGATGCGCGATGCGGAAACCGCGCAGGTCGCGCTCCGGGCGGCCATGACGGGCCACCTGGTGCTGTCCACCCTGCACACCAACGATGCGGCCTCCACGCCGGTCCGGCTGCTCGATATGGGCGTTCCGGCCTTCATGGTGGCGACGTCGGTACAGGGCGTGCTTGCCCAACGGCTGCTGCGCAAGGTGTGCGGCCATTGCAAGGCCCCGCATGTGCCGACGCCGCAGGAGCGCGTCTGGCTGGGGCGGGCCCAAGCCGACCAGGCCGACGACGGCTATGTCGCGGGCACGGGCTGCGACCGCTGCCATGGCACCGGCTATTCCGGACGCCGTGCCGTCCACGAGCTGCTCGAAATCAATACGACGCTGGCGGAAAGCCTGGCGCGCAAGAATCCGGCTGAATTCGTGGCTGCCGCCCGTGCGTCCATGGCCGGCCATACCCTGCGCGACCAGGCCATCGCGCTGGCACGGGCCGGCGTGACCTCGCTGGCCGAAGCGATGCGCGCCAGCGCCCAGGACGAAACAAGCTGATGCTGCGCTTTGCGTATACCGGCCGTACCCGAAGCGGCGAGAAGACCCAGGGCATCCTGGAGGCGGACAATGCCGCCGCATGCGCCAGCAATCTGCTGAAAAACGGTATTTCGCCGGTCACCATCCAGGAAACCGGGCAATCCGAGCGGCGCGGGGCGAAGAAGCCGAAAAGCCTCAATCTCTTCGAGCCTGCCGTCCAGCCCATCGACGTGCAGCTGTTTTCCCGCCAGCTCTACACCCTGATGCGCGCCGGCGTGCCCATCCTGCGCTCGCTGTCGGGTCTCCTCGAGTCGACCACCAATGTGGCCTTTGCCCGAGTGATTACCTCGCTGAAGGAATCGCTTGAAGCGGGACGCGACCTGTCGATGGCGATGCGCCAGCATCCCGCGGTCTTTTCGCCGTTCTATGTTGCGATGGTGCGGGTAGGGGAGGCGACCGGGCGCCTGGACGAAATTTTCCTGCGCATGTTCGAGCACCTCGAATTCGAACGCGAGACCCGCGCCCGCATCCGTGAAGCGCTGCGTTACCCGATTTTCGTCCTCATCGCCATGGTGGTCGCGATTGCCGTCATCAATGTGTTCGTCATCCCGGCTTTTGCCAAGGTCTATGCCGGCCTCGGGGCGGAATTACCGCTGATGACGCGCATTCTCATCGAAACCTCGCGCCTGACCATCGCCTATGGCTGGCTCATGCTGGCCGGGCTGGTGCTGGCCGTCATGGGATTCCGCCTGTGGCGCGCCACCCCAGGCGGACGCCTGCTGTGGGATCGCTTCAAGCTCAAGCTGCCGCTCACCGGCTCGATCATGCTGCGCAGCACGCTGGCCCGTTTCGCGCGCACGCTGGCCCTGTCCCTGCGGAGCGGCATTCCCGCGGCGCAGGCGCTGTCGGTGGTGGCGGAGGTCACCGACAATGCCTGGATCGCTTCGCGCGTCGAGCAGATGCGCAACGGCATCGAGCGCGGCGAATCGGTCCTGCGCACCGCGCAGAACGCGGCCGTGTTCAACCCGGTGGTGCTGCAGATGATCGCCGTCGGCGAGGAAACCGGCAGCATCGACGAACTCATGCAGGAAGTCTCCGGGATGTACGAACGCGAGGTGGACTATGAAATCAAGACCCTGGCCGCCCGCATCGAACCGCTGATCATCGTCGCCCTGGGCGGCGTTGTGCTGGTGCTGGCGCTCGGCGTGTTCCTGCCGATGTGGGACCTCGCTAGCGTCGCCATCAAGTGACGTCCTGATCGTAATTTCATGTTTTTGTTCAAGTCTCGGCCGAGTGCGCCGAAATAGGTCCTGTGGCTGCCGCAGGCGGCCGGCGCTTGAGACCAACCTATTCGAATAAGCGGGAGAACACTATGCACACCCTGAAGGACATGAAAACCAGGCAGCGCGGCTTCACCATGATCGAACTCATCGTCGTCATCGTCATCCTCGGCATCCTCGCCGCGGTGGCGCTGCCGCGTTTCACCAACATCCAGCGCGATGCCCGGATTGCCAAGCTGAATGCGGCGCGGGGCGCGGTACAGGCGGCGTCGGCAATGATCCATGGTGCAGCGCTGGCCCGGGGTGGGGTACCAGATACGGTCAACTGCGTGAACGTTGGTTTTGGCGCGAACCCGGCAAACAACACGACGGCTGTGTGTACGGAAAACGGGCGGGTGCAAATTGCAAACGGATACCCTGCTGCGACCGTACTCGGAATTGTGAATGCCACGGGCCTGACCACGACGTTCTTCCCCACCGGGACCGCCGTCGCAACGGCCAATACGACATTACAGCCCGAAGGCTACAGTGTTGCCCAGTCAGGAGCTACTGGCATGATTTTCAGGGTTAACGGCGGCGTTAACGTAGCGCAATGCGCCTTTACTTATACGGCTGCGGCGGCGGGGGGCGCGCCGACAATCGGCGCGATTGATACCAGGGGTTGCTGATTCGAGCCAGGACCATGCTGAAGTCAAACCGCGGCTCAAGCCGCGGTTTTACCATGGTGGAATTAATCCTGGTAATGGTCATAGCCGGCATCCTCGCGGCGGTGGCCGTCCCGCGCATGCTGGGCCGGACCGGCTTCGATACCCGCGGTTTTGCCGACCAGCTGGCCGCCACGGTGCGCTTTGCACAGAAACTGGCCGTCGCCCAGCACACCGATGTCCATGTTCGCCTGACCGCCAGCGATGCCACGCTGTGCTATGACGCCGCCTGCGCCACCCCGGCGCCGGGGCCGGGCGGCGAAAAGCCCTACACCGTCAGCGCGCCAACCGGGGTGGCGATTGCTAGCCCGGTCCCAACGCTCGACTTCGATGCCGGCGGGCGCCCTGTGAACCTTGCTGCCCGGCTCGACATCCAGGTCAACGGCAGCGGGACGCACCACGTGTTCGTCGAGCAGGAGACCGGCTATGTCCACTGACGAACGCGGCCTCAGCCTGATCGAGTTGCTGGTGTTCATCGTGGTGGTGGGCATCGCGGTGACCGGCGTGCTGTCGGTCTTCAGTCTGAACGCGCGGACCAGCGCCGATCCGGTGGTGCAGAAACAGGCGCTCGCCATCGCCGACTCGCTGCTCGAGGAAGTGCTGGCCAAGCCCTACACCTATTGCGATCCCGACGATGCCAATGTGGAGACGGCACAAAATGCATTGGTGGGTCCATTGGATTGCGCCACGACTCCGGAAGGCATGGGGCCTGAGGTCGCCCAGGGTGAGTCGCGCAATGCCAACCTAACGCCGTTCGACAACGTCAACGATTACAACAATTTCCAGATGCTGAACGGAATCGTCGACCCCAGCGGCAATGCGGTTCCGGATCTGAACGGCTATTCAGCCTTGGTCCAGGTGCAGACGCCGCCCGTTCCCCTAACGAATATCCCCGCCGGCGAAACCCTGCTCGTCACCGTGACCGTCAACGGCCCCGGCAACCACAGCGTCACCTTGTCCGGCTACCGCACGCGCTATGCGCCCAACCTCTGACCACGCCGGCTTCACCCTGATCGAGATGATCATCGTCATCGCGATCACCGCCATCGTCGGTTCGATGGTGGCGGTGTTCCTGCGCGCGCCGCTGGAAAGCTACGTGGCCCAGGACCGCCGCGCCCGCCTCGCCGACGCGGCCGACACTGCGCTGCGGCGCATGGGGCGGGACATCCGGCTGGCGCTGCCCAACAGCGTGCGCGTCACCACGGATGCGGCCGGCGTGGTGTACCTGGAGTTCCTCGGCACCCGCAGCGGCGGTCGCTACCGCGCGCAGGGCGGCGGCGACATCCTCGATTTCACCGTGCCCGACAATGGTTTCGACGTGCTCGGTCCCGGTATCGATATGAAGGCCGGCGACCTGATCGCCGTGTACAACCTCGGCATCACCGGGGCCGACGCCTGGGCGGGCAACACGCTCGCGGCTTATGCGGGTGCGCCCGGCAACGTGACTCATATCGCCATTACTTCCAAGCAGTTTCCGCTGGCTTCGCCCGGCAACCGCTTCCAGGTCGTCGAGGGGCCGGTGACCTATGCGTGCGCGCCAAACCCGGCGAATCCCGCGCTGGGTACGCTCACACGCTACTGGGGGTATGCCATCGCCGCGGCTCAGCCCACGCCGCCCGCTCCTGCCTCGAGCGCACTGCTGGCGACCAACGTCAGCGCATGCAGTTTTACGTACCAGCCCGGCGCCACCGAACGCGGCGGGCTGGTCAGCATGATGCTGAACCTGAGCCAGGCGGGCGAAACCGTGCGCCTGTATGCCACGACCCAGGTGAGCAACCAGCCATGAGCCGCCTGCCGCGCACCGAGACCGGATTCGTCCTGCCGACCGCGATCTTCCTGCTGGTCGTGCTGGCCGCGCTGGCGACCTACATGGTGTCGCTGTCGCGCACCAGCCACATCAGCAGCGCGCTCGACGTCCAGGGGACGCGCGCCTATCTGGCGGCGCGCGCCGGCATCGAATGGGGGGCGTGGCAGTTGCTGCAAAACCCCACGCCGTCGTGCGCGGCCGCATCCCCTCCGCTGGCGCTTGCGGGGACGCTCGCCGCGTTTAAAGTGAATGTGAGCTGCGTCCAGTCCGGTTCTTACACCGATGGCGCCGATACGGTCGGTGTCTATCTGATTACGTCGACCGCGACTTCGGGCGCTCCCGGTCAGGTGGATTATGTCGAGCGGCAGATTCAGGCGAGTTTTTCGAAATGAACAAGATGGAAACGCATCTCATGTCCGTTGTGCGTCAAATGCTCCGCCGCTTCGCATGGGTCAGGGTGATCGTTCTGCTGTTCGGCGGCAGCCCGCTCTGGATGGCACTGGCGAGTGGCCAAGCCGATGCGGCGACCTATTCCAGCATGGCCACGACGTCGAACTGGGTCAATCCTTCCGCGCATACGCACGTCACCTGGACGCACGGTGCATCCTGCAGTTCGGGCTACGCGGGCGCTCCCGTCGACGACGACATCACGGCGCAGCTTCCGCTGGGGTTCACGTTCAATTTCGGCGGCGTGAACTACACGCAGGTGCAGATCATGAGCAACGGCCGCCTGCAATTCAACAACGGATACTGCGGCTATGGTACCCAGACGGTAGGGCCGCCGCCGACCTATACCTATCCGTATCCCACCGCCAGCGTGTCCAGGACCATGCGCATCTATGGCGTGGACCTGGATGCCACGCCGAGCGGGACGTCGGGGGTGTGTCCCACCGCGACCTGCTATGTGAGCTACGCCACGGAAGGCACAGCACCCAACCGCCGTTTCGTCGTGACCTGGGTGAACGTCCCGGAGTGGGGCGCCACGACGCGTACCGGGAGCTTCAATCTGCAGATCATTCTTGAGGAAACGACCAACGAGTTCGTCTACCAGTTCGGCCCGAGCAGCCATCCCACCGGCGGCTCCGCGCAGATCGGCTGGCAGTTGAGCCCGACGGATTATGCGGTATGGTCTACGCCCGTCGTGCCGCCCACCAATTCGGCGGTGCGGTTCTACGTGCCGGGACCGATCGCCGAATTCCACATGGACGAGCCGATCTGGTCGGGTGCGGCAGGCGAGGTGCTGGACAGCGCCGGCCACGGCTACGACGCGACGGCGGCCAACGGTGCGGCCACCAGCAGCGCAGCACCGGCGATTGCGGGCACGCCAGGCACCTGCGGCTACGGCGTGTTCGACGGCAACAACGACTATGTCGCGATCCCCGCAAGCTTTCCCAACCTCGCCACGGACTTCACCCTGACCGCGTGGATACGCACCACCAACAACGCCAAGAGTGGCCAGCGCATTTTCATCGACGACCAGAACAATACCGGCGGCTTCGGCTTCAGCCTGGGCGACGGCGGTGCCGGCAGGCTGCGTTTCTACACGCGGGCGGTCAATCCGATCATTCTGGATACGCCCAACGTCATCCAGAACAACACCTGGTATTTCGTCGCGGCGGTGGCGGATCTCGGGGCCAAGACCAAGAGCCTCTATGTCTACAATCAGGCCGGCGCGCAGCTTGCCTACGTCACCCAAACCTACACCGGCACCTGGGGCGCCGATGCCGGCGCCGCGTCGATCGGTGGCGAGAACAATGCCTCCACGGAAAACGGATCGAGCTTCAGGTTCAGCGGCAATCTGGATGAGGTTGGCGTGTACAAGGGCGCAATGAACGCGGCGCAACTGAGCCAGGTGATGAGCCAGAAACGGCCGTGCAGCATCGTCACGGTGATCGCGCCCGCCGGATTCAACGCATTCGAGACCGGCACGCCGGCGGGCAGCGCAAGCGGCGTGATCCATACCAAGGTGTCCGCCGGCGCGTTCAACCTGGCCGTGGTCGCGCTCAAGAGCGGCGGCGCGGCCGTCGAAACCGCCTTCACTGGCAATGTGAAGCTGGAACTCGTCGACGCGTCGGCGGGCGCCAGTTGCGGGGCCTATGGCCTGATCCGCAGCCTGGGCACGCTGACGTTCGCCGCGGGCGATGCGGGACGCAAGACATTGGCCGGTATCGTCGAACCCAATGCCTGGCCCAACGCGCGCATCCGCATGACGTATCCGGCGAGCGGCGTGCCAACGATCGTCGCCTGCTCGACCGACAACTTCGCCATCCGTCCGGCCGGCTTCGGCAACGTGGCGGTGAGCGATGCCGACAGCGTCAACGCGGGCGTCTCGCGCACGCTTGCCAATACTGCGGTGTCCGGCGGCAACGTCCACAAGGCCGGGCAACCATTCCAGATCGTGGCGACGGCCGTCAACGCGGCCGGCGCCCCCACCACGAACTACAGTGGCAATCCCGCGGCCAGCCTGACGGCCTGCGTGCTGCCCGCCACGGGCTGCACCCTGGGTACGCTCGCGACCGGCATCTGGTCGGCCGCCGCCGGTACGGTGACGACCACCGGTGCCCGCTATTCCGAGGTCGGCGCCTTCGCCATGAAGCTCTCGGACGCCAGCTTCGCGGCGGTGGATGCCGCGGACGGTTCCACCGCGGTCGAACGCACGATCGAATCGGCGGCCTCCAACGTCGGTCGTTTCGTGCCCGACCATTTCGATCTGGTGAAGGCCGGCACGCCGGTCTTCAAGACCTTCAATGAAGTGGATGCGAATTGCCCCGCCCCAACCAAGCGTTCGTTCACCTATGCCGGCCAGCCCTTTGGTTATCTCACGCTGCCGCAAGCCACGATCACGGCGAAAAATGCCGCCGGCGCTACCACGGTCAACTATGCGGGCACGCTGTGGAAGCTCGTGCCCGCCGGCGCCGTGCAAACCTATACAGCCGTCACCGGCAACCTGGATATTGGCTTGCTGTTGGCGCCGACCGTCGCCGCAAGCGGCGGCGGGGCGGGAACTTTGGTGGCCAATGCGAACGACGCGATTGCATTGGTGCGCACCACCCCGGTCGCTCCCTTCACGGCGAACATCAGCCTGTCGATGGCCATCCAGGACATTGCCGAATCCGGCGTGTCCGGCAACGGCACCGTCGACACCCTCGCGCCCGCGCTGTTTTCGGGCATTGCCTTCGACGCCGGCAACGAAATCCGCTTCGGCCAGCTGGTCCTGAGCAATGCCCTCGGTTCGGAACTGCTCGGCCTGCCGGTGCCGATCGAGACGCGCTACTGGAATGGCAGCGGGTTTGCGCTCAACACGAAGGACTTCTGCACTCAGCTTTCTGCTTCCAATGTGTCACTCACCAACTGGCGACGCTATCTCAATCCCTGCGAGACCTCGGTGTCACTGTCCGGCCGTTTCAATGCAGGCCTTGGCAGCCTGCGGTTTTCCGCGCCAGGCGTGAACAACACCGGCAGCGTCGATCTCACCGTGCAGCTGGGTGCCGTGGCCAGCGGCAGTACGTGCGTGGCGGGCGCCGTGACGCCCGCCGTGGCGGCCTCGCAAAGCTGGCTGCAAGGCCACTGGAGCGGTGCAGGCGTGACATACGACCAGGATCCCGCGGCGCGCGCCAGTTTTGGCCTGAATCGCGGCAGCAAACCGCTGATCTATCTGCGTGAGATGTATTGAGCCAGATTAAATCCTTTGACAACAACGGCTTATTTATTTAAGTTCAGAAAAATTTTCAGGTCCGACCCATGCAGCTTTTCCGTCGATCGAGCGAACAGGGCTTAACTGCATATTTGCGTCTTCCCGGACGCATTGCGTATGCACGCGTCGACCGCAGGGTGGCCGTTCCCAGGCTGCTCGCTGCCGGCGTGGCGGCAGTCAAGGGCGACAACTGGGGCGAGGCGCTGGCCCAACTGCATGGAAAAGGGCCGGTCAGTCTCGTGTTGAAACCGGCCGATTACAGGCTGCGTTTGCTCGACGCGCCGAACGTACCCGCCGATGAACTCAAGTCCGCGGTGCGCTGGCAGATCCAGGACATGCTCGATTTCCACGCCGACGACGGCACGGTGGACGTGCTGGAAGTGCCGCATCCCGAGCATGTGAGCCATGCAAAGCAGATTTTCGCATCGTTCATCGAAACCGGTGGCCTGCTGACGCTCACGCTGGATGGCGAATTGTGCATGGCGCGCACGCTGGGCGTGAATCAGACGGTGCTCGACATCGAAGGCCCGGAGAGCGTGCTCGAACGTCTGACGCTGGAAATTCAGCGTAGCCTCGATCATTTCGACCGTCAGTTCGGCGGGATTCCCGTCGACCGCCTGCTGTTGGCGCCGATGGAGAATGTCGAAGGCCTGTGTAACGGCCTGGCCGGCAATCTTGCCTTGCCGGTCAAGCCGCTCGACCTGGCGGAAGTGTTGGATATCGCCGCCTTGCCGGAGGCGAACGCCTTGCCGCCGCACTGCTTCCATGCCATCGGCGCTGCCTTGCGGATGGAAGAGACCAAGCCATGAGCCAGCAGATCAATCTGATCAGCCCCTTGCTGCTCAATCAGCGCTATGCGTTCGGCCTGCGTGAAATGGGGTTGGGGCTGGGGGTGGTCCTGGCGGCCGCGCTGGCCTGGTCCGGGTATCTGACCTACCGGGCAAACACGCTGGAAAAAGAGGCGACGCAGCTGGAAAGCCAGCAAGCAATCGCGCAGCAGGAACTGGATCAATTGGGGGCTGCCGCGACCCGGCCGGCGAGTGCGCTCCTGTCCGGGCGCGTCAAGGCAGTACAGGCCCAGGTGGCACAGCGCGAGGCGCTGCTGGCGTCGATGAGCCGCACCATCGAAAGCACGTCAACGGGATTTTCTTCGCGCCTGCGCGCGCTCGCGCAAAGCAGTACCGAAGGTGTCTGGCTGAACGGCTTCACGCTCTCGCCGGATTACGTGGCACTCCAGGGCTCGGCGCTGAATGCCGGCCTGGTGACGGCCTACATGGATCGGCTCGGCAAGCAGGCAGCTTTTTCCGGTATGAAGTTCACCGGCATGAATGCCGAGCTTGCGCAGGCCGCAGGGGATAGCCAGGTTCGCTCCGACATCCCCGAGCACATCGACTTCGCCTTGTATGCGGGCAGCCGGAAGAACCTGGCGGACAAGGGAGAATCCGATGAACGCTGAAAAATGGCGCGAGATCGGCGTGCGCCTTGGCGCGATGAGTTTGCGGGAGCGCCTGTTTGTCTTTGCCGCAGCGGTGGTGGTGGCGGGGGCGCTGGTGCAGACCCTGCTGATCGATGCGGCGCAACGGCGCGTGCAGAATGCCGACGATCGTCTGCAAGGCGCACGTGCGGCACTGGTGCAGATCGGTCAGCAGCAGACGCTGCTGGCCCGCCAGGGAGGAAGGGATCCCGACCGCGCGATGCGGGAGGCGCTCGCCGCACAGGAAGCACGCCTGTCCGCATTGAATGCGGAGCTTGCAACCCGCGAGCGCGTGCTGATTCCGCCCGAGCGGATGGCCCAGGTGTTGAAGGATGTGGTGCGCAGTCAGGCCGGTATCCGGATCGTCGGATTCAAGACGCTCAGCCCGCGTCCCGTGTCGCTGCCGGATGCAGCCGAAGGAAGCCCGCCGGGGTTTTATCGGCACGGTTTCGAGATCACGGTCAGCGGATCCTATTCCGACCTGGTCGCCTATCTCGAGCGCCTGGAAGCCCTGCCCTGGCGTTTCAGCTGGGTCGAGGCGACGCTCGACACGTCTGCCCGTCCCGACCTGAAACTGACCCTCGTCGTCCACACCCTGAGCCTGGAGGAAGCATGGCTGCGCGTATGATGCTGTGTGCCGCGATTGCGTTGCTGACCTCCCCCGGCGTCTGGGCAGACCTGCCGGATCCCACGGCGCTGCCAGTTGCACCTGCCGCCGAGGGCGGGGCCAGTCCGGGCATTTCGCTCACGGCCATCAAGCGGCGCGGCAAGCAGAGACTTGCCGTCATCGATGGCCAGGAGGTGGCGGTGGGCGGGCGCTACCAGGGTGCCCGCGTGGTGCGCATCACCGAAAGCGAGGTGGTGCTGCGCCGGGGCGCGGACGTCACGGTGCTCGAACTGTATCCGCACGTCGAGAAACGACTGCGTGGCAAATAAAAAAGGGAGAAATTGCGGATGATGAAGCGCTACACCATGATCGTTGTCGGTCCGCTGGTTCTGCTGGGATGCGCAGGCCCCCTGACGCCGCGCGATACGCAGCAGGCGATCCGGCAGGAAATTGCCCAGGCGGCCCAGGCGCAGCCCGCGCCGCATGCGGTGACAGACGCACAGGCCCAGGCTGCGCTGCTGCCCCCGCTCAAGCTGGAACTGCCCAAGAATGCGGCCGAGCCGGCCGAGCCGCGGTTCGACCTGGTCGTCAACGGTGCGCCTGCGCAGGACGTGTTCATGGCGATCGTCTCCGGCACGCGCTACAGCATGCTGGTGCATCCCGAGGTGGCGGGCACGATTTCCGCCAACCTCAAGAACGTCACCGTGCCCGAGGCGATGTCCGCCATACGCGAACTGTACGGCTACGACTACACGATGGAAGGGCATCGCATCGTGGTGCGGCCATTGACCCCACAGACCCGCATCTTCAAGGTGAACTATCTTGCAGGGACCCGCACCGGTTCGTCGGACATGCGCGTGATTTCCGGTTCCGTCAGTTCCGCAGGCACCGGCGGCGCAAGCGGTGTAATCGGCGCGGGTCCGACGCAACAGTCGCTGGAAACCAGCCGGATCGACACGAAGCTCAATTCGGATTTCTGGGGCGAATTGAAGGCGGCGCTGGAAACCATCGTCGGCGAGTCCGGCAAGGTGATCCTCAGCCCGCAGTCGGGCATCGTGGTGGTCAGGACCACGCCGCGCACGATGCGGGATGTCGAGCACTTCCTCAAGGCCACCGCGCTGGCAGTCGAACGCCAGGTCATGCTGGAGGCGAAAATACTCGAGGTGCAGTTGAACGACGGCTACCAGACCGGCATCAACTGGTCGGTGCTGCACAACGGCCAGCATAAATACTCCTCGGGTGCCAACGCCGGCAATTTCGATCTGCTGACCGGTGCCGCCAGCGGCTCGCTGGCGGATGTGCTCGGCAACGGGCTGCCTGCGGCGTCGGGCACCTCGTCCGGCATCTTCGGCCTCGCATTCCAGACCAAGAGCTTCGCCGCGCTGATCAATTTCCTGGAAACCCAGGGATCGGTGCACGTGTTGTCGAGCCCACGCATTGCCGCGCTGAACAACCAGCAGGCCGTGCTCAAGGTCGGCACCGACGATTTCTTCGTCACCGACGTCTCGACCACCAGCAATACCGGTGGGGCCGGCACCACGACCACGCCCAGCGTGACGCTGCAGCCCTTCTTCTCGGGCATCGCGCTCGATGTCACGCCGCAGATCGACGAGAAAGGCCGCATCACGCTGCATATCCGTCCCTCGGTGAGCGTGGTGACGGAGAAGATCAAGAACATCGACGCCGGCCAGGCCGGAAAACTGACGCTGCCGCTCGCGTCCAGCGCGGTCTCGGAAACGGACAGCGTGGTGCAGGTGGAGGATGGCCGTATCGTCGCCATCGGCGGAATGATGAAGCAGTCTTTCGACGGCAGCGCCAACCGTGTGCCCGGGCTGGGTCAGGTGCCGCTGTTGGGGTACTTCTTCGGCAATACCAATCAGAGCTCGAAGAAGAGTGAACTGGTGATCCTCATCAAGCCGACTGTCATCGACAGCCAGGCGGACTGGCAGGCGGATGCGGAAGCGACCCAGGCTCGCCTCGACAAACTCGAGCGACAACCGGCGACGCCATGACGGCAGTGGCTTTCTCCAACGCCGATCATTCGCCGGGCGCAGCGAGCGGATTATCGGATGGCGGAAAGTCGATCCCTTCGACCGGCGGCCGCCACTCCCTCTCCTATCTTGCCCATTTCGGGCTTGCCGAAGCGCCTTTCAGACTGACCCCCGATACCGATTTCTTTTTTGCCTCGCCACCGCATCAGGAGGCGCTGGACACGCTCCTCTACGCGCTGGAAAGCGGCGAGGGCTTCATCAAGATCGTCGGCGCGGTCGGAACCGGGAAAACCCTGCTGTGCCGGACCCTGCTGGCCGAGTTGCCCAGGCGCTGCCGCGCACTCTATCTTCCCAATCCCGCGCTCGATCCGGTCGGTATCCTGTGTGCCGTCGCCGAAGAACTGGGCATCAAACTGACGGGACAGGAAAGCTATTACCGCGTCCACAAGGCGATCCAGTCGCGGTTGATCGCGCTGGCCAGGCGTGGCACCCGCGTGGTGCTGATTCTCGACGAGGCCCAGGCGATCTCGCTGGAGAGCCTGGAAACGATCCGGCTGCTGTCCAACCTGGAAACCGAGAAGCGGAAATTGCTGACGATCGTGCTGTTCGGCCAGCCAGAACTGGATGCGCGGCTGCAGGCCATTCCGCAGCTCAAGACCCGGATCAGTTTCCATGATCGTCTGCGTCCCCTGCAACGCGAGGAACTCGTTGCCTATCTGTCCCATCGCCTGGCGCGCGCGGGTTTCGAGCCTACTGCCTTGCCGCTCAGCCCGCGTGCCGTCGGGTTTTTGTACGAAGCCAGCGCCGGCGTTCCGCGCGTCGTCAATATCATTGCCCACAAGGCGCTCATGCTGGCATATGGAAAAGGCCTGCATCGCGTCGGCAGGCGCGAGATGCGGGAGGCTGCACGCGACACCCTGGCGGCCAAGGCGGTCAATCACACTGCACGATGGGTGCTGTTCGTTCTGGCGACGCTGGGGGCGGGCGCTGCAGCCGCAGGCTGGTTGTACCTGATTGCGTAGACCGTTCCATGCCGGATTTCGATTGAACGTATGAGTATCATCAACCAGACGTTGCGTGCGCTGGACGCGCGCCAGACCGATCGCGCGTCCCGCCGGACGCCGCCGCCTCCACCCGTCTGGGCGAAGCGGCCCCGGACGCGGCTGTGGGCCAGCGTTGCCCTGTTATCGTCACTTGCCGGACTGGCAATCTGGTTGGCCGCTGAACGTCGCCAGCCGCCACCCGTGGAAAGTGAGCGGCATGTCGCGATGCAGTCTGTGGCCGTGTCAGCGCCTATGCCGCATGCGTCGCCTGCCGTGCCCCCCACACAAATTTCGGTCAAGACATCCGCCACCCCCGTTGTCGCCGAGCACCAAGCCGGGCCTGTGGATGAGAAAAAAGACAAGCGACGGCCTGGATCGGACCCCCCGCCCAAACTGCCCGGACCCGCCGTGGCGGTCGCGACGGTGGACGTGTCGGATCACGCCGTGGCGCAGCAGCCGGTCATCCGTAAGGAAGCCAGCCAATCCACTCCCCGGGAAGCCGCCGACGAGCGCTATCGCAAGGCATTGACGCTCATCCGGGCAGGGCAGGCGGATCGGGCCCGGGCGCTGCTGGAAGAGGCGCTTGCATTGTCGCCGGAGCATGTCGCTGCGCGCGAGACGTTGGCCGCGTTGTTGAGCAATGCCGGTCGCGACCAGGAGGCCGAAAAGGTCTTGCGCATTGGGCGTGCAGTGAGTCCTGAGCATGCGTGGTTTGCGCTCAGTCTCGCCCGCTTGCAGGCAGCGCGTGGGGATACGGAAGGCGCCGTCGCAAGCTTGCAGAGCGGGATGGGCGGGCACGGGGTCGATGCCGATTACCATGCGACGCTGGCGGCGCTGCTGGTGCAGCTCAAGCAATATCCCGATGCCGTACGGCAATACGAGCAGGCGCTTAAGATGCAACCGGGCCCGGGAACCTGGTGGGTGGGCTTGGGACTCGCTCTGGCCGCCCAGGGAAAAAACGACGAAGCGCGGTCCGCCTACCGGCGCGCGCGCATGGCAGGCAATTTGCCGGATACGCTCGAAGAATTCGTCCGTGCCAAACTTGCCGACTAGCAATCGGCTGGCACGGTGAATCCCTTGAAATCACAGGGGTTGCGCGAACGCCGCCATGGCGCGGCGCATAGGCGTGTGGTAATTACACAACGCAAATTTTTCGCAATGGAAGAAAATTAATAGATTGTGGTTTTCTTTTGCCGATTTGTTAGAATTCCGCGCGTCGGCTGGATCTCAAGTCCCGGACCGATCTCTGGTGTGGGTTTTTATATTCGTAATAAAGGGAAATCAAATGAAATATTCCGTTCTCCTGGCTGCTCTGCTGGCTGTTTCCATGACTGCTTGTGGCAAAAAAGAAGAAGCCGCTGCTCCTGCTGAAGCTCCCGCTGCTGCTGCTGCTGCTCCGGCTCCGGAAGCTGCTGCTCCGATGGAAGCTGCTCCTGCTGCTGCTCCGGAAGCTGCCGCTCCCGCTGCTGACACTGCTGCACCTGCTGCTGACGCTGCCGCTCCCGCTGCTGCGCCTGCTGAAGCTCCTGCCAAGTAATTTCTGGCTCAGGAACGAAAACCGGCCTTCGGGCCGGTTTTTTTATGCCTGCAAGAAACGATCGAGCCGCGCCATGGCTTCGGCCAGCCGTGGCAGCGGTTGCGTGTAGGCGAAGCGGATATGGCGTGCTGAATGGTAGCTGCCGAAATCGATCCCGGGCGTCGCGGCGATGCCTGCTTCCTCGAGCAAACGATTGGCCAATACATGGCTGTCTTGGGTCAGGCGACTGCAATCGGCATACAGGTAAAACGCGCCCTGTGGGGTGGCCGGGATGACGAAGCCGCGCTCGCGCAAGGCCGGTAGCAGGTAATCGCGACGAACGCGCAGCTCGGCCTTGCAGGCTTCGAGCATGCCCAGGGTTGCGGGAGCGAATGCTGCAAGCGCGGCATGCTGCGCCGGGGTGGGGGCGGCCAGAAACAGATTCTGTGCGAGCCGTTCCAGTGCCGGCATGGCCCAGGCGGGGGCCGCCAGCCAGCCGAGCCGCCAGCCGGTCATCAGGAAGAACTTCGAGAAACTGTTGACGACAAACACGTCGTCCCAGTGGGCGGCGCTGTGTTCGAGGCCGTCGTAGGTCAGCGCCAGATAGATCTCGTCGACGATCAGGGCGATGCCATGCACAGCGCACCAGTCGTGGATGCGTTCGAGCTCATCCGCTGCCATGGCAGTGCCGGTGGGGTTGGACGGGCTGGCGATCAGCACCGCACGGGTGGCTGCGGTGGCGTGACGCTCGATCAGTTCGAGCGTGAGCTGGAAGCCGCTGTCGGCATCGACCGGCACGTTGATCGCGTGTGCTTCGCAAAAGCGGGCGAAGTGGCGATTGCAGGGATAGCCGGGGTCGGCCATCAATACGGCGTCGCCGGGCCCGGCCAGCAATCCCAGCGCCAGCAGCAGCGCGCCGGATGCGCCGGGGGTGACGACGATGCACCCGGGTTCGACCGGGGCCTGCCAGCGCGAGGCATAAAATCCGGCGATGGCCGCGCGCAGCTCAGGCAGGCCCAGGGCGCCGGTGTAGTGCGTATGGCCGGCACGCAACGCGGCAATGCCGGCCTCGACGATGGGCGGTGGCGTGGCGAAATCGGGTTCGCCGATTTCGAGATGGACGATATCGCGGCCGGCTGCCTCCAAGGCTTGCGCCCGCGCCAGGAGATCCATGACGTGGAACGGCGCGATGTCGTCGATGCGCGCGGCCGTTCTCGGTGGTTTCGAATTCATGCTTCTTCCCCCCGGGGATGCAGCGGATGCTGGCGATAGAACTGCCGCAACTGCCGGTAGACGGCCGGGTACTCCGCATCGAGCAGCGCCGGCGTTTCAAAAAACACCTCGGTGAGCACCGCAAAGAACTCGGCGGGGTCGGCCGTGGCATAGGGATCGATGGCCGTATCCTCGCCGGCGTCGATGCGGCTGCACAGATCCGCGTAGGCCGTGCTGAAGTCGCGTGCCCAAGCGCTCGAATCCATGCCGCGATGTAGCGGCGGAAACCCGTTGGCGTCGCCGTTCAGCATGTCGAGCTTGTGGGCGAACTCGTGCAGCACGACGTTGACACCGTCGGCCTGGCCGCTGGTCTCGACGTCGGCGAGCGACAGGATCAGCGGGCCGCCGTGCCAGGATTCGCCCGCCAGGATGTCGCGCGTATGGTGAACCACCCCGATCTCATCCACCTCCTCGCGGGCGCGCAGGAACTCATCGGGATAGAGAATGATTTCGCTCCAGCCGCGGTAGCTGTCCTCGCCGAGGTTGAGCGTCAGCAGGCAGGCCTGCAGGGCAATGGCGAGCCGGATGGCCGAATCGACCTCGGCGCCGCCCGCCGCGGAAAACGTCTTGTCGTGGGTGAACAGGCTGACGGCCTCGTGCAGGCGCGCCCGTTCCGAGGCATCCAGCCGGTGCAGGATCGGCAGGCGGGCGAGTGCGGCGTCGAAATCCCTTGGCGGGATGGCGTGCCGCTCAAGGATGCGGGCACGGCGCCAGCGGCCGAACCAACTCATTCGTCGTCATCGAGCAGGCGCGCGTTGGCGGCGTCCGGGTGCTCGAGCTCGACCCGCTCGATCTGCTGAAAGCGGCGGCTGATCTTGTCGCTGGAAATGCGCACCTCGCTCACATCCTTGTTGGCCTGCTCGATGTGGGAGGCGAGTTTTTTCATGCGCTCGTCGAAGCGGGAAAAATCCTTCGCCAGCTTGCCCAGTTCGTCCTTGATGACGTGGGCCATGCGCCGCGTCTCCGAATCGCGAATCACCGCGCGTGCGGTGTTGAGCACGGCCATCAGCGTGGTCGGCGAGGTGAGCCAGACGCGCTTCTTCTGTGCGTGCTCGACCAGGTCGGGATGGTAGGCGTGGATCTCGGCGAACACCGCTTCGGCCGGCAGGAACATCACGGCGCCGTCGGATGTTTCGCCTTCGACAATGTACTTGGCGGCAATGTCGTCGACGTGTTTTTTGACGTCGGCCTTGAACTGTCGTCGTGAGGCGTCGCGCTCGGCAGGCGGCAGGCTGTCGTCGAACATGCGGCTGTAGTTTTCGAGCGGGAACTTGGAATCGACGCAGACCATGCCGGTCGGGGCGGGCAGGATCAGGATGCAGTCGGCGCGGGCGCCGCTTTTCAGCGTGTACTGGAAAGCGTAGGCGTCCGGCGGCAGGCTGTTCCTGACCAGCGCTTCCAGCTGCACCTCGCCGAAGGCGCCGCGCGAGCGTTTGTCGCCCAGTATCTCCTGAAGCGAGACGACGTTGGACGCGAGGCCCTCGATCTTTTTCTGCGCCTCGTCGATTACCGCCAGCCGTGTCATCACCGAGGTGAAGGTCTCGTTGGTCTTCTTGAAGCCTTCGTCGAGACGCTCGGCGACCTTGCCGGAGATTTCGTTGAGCCGTCCGTCGACCGTCTGCGACAACTGCTGGACGCGCTCGTTGAAATGCGCGGTCATGCCTTTGAGCGTGTCCTGCAACAGGCTCTGTTCGGCGCGTCCCTGTTCGATTAGCTTTTCGAGCATCGCGGTCTGGAACAGGCTGAACTGGCCGGTGACGGTTTCGCGCGTTTCCGCCAGCCGTTCGCTCTGCGCCACCTGCAAGGCGGCGAGCTGGGTCTGCATGCGGTCGGATTGCTGTGACAATCCGGTGTGCAGGTCGGTCAGCACCGCGCGGTGACGGGCTTCCATGTCCTGAGCCAATAGCGCGGGCAATCCGAGTTGCTCCCGCCGCAGCGCGCCCAGGCGAAGCAGCAGGATGGCGATCATGAGAATGAGGGCGGCAAGGCCGGCGAGGAGGCCGATTTCGACAGGTTGCATGCGCGGATTTTACCTGTGCCGCCATAAAAAAACCCGGCAAGAAGCCGGGTTGGGTCAAACCAGTCCCGGCTCACGCCGGTACGGGATTACGCCGCCGCGCGGTTGGCGCGCTTGCGCTCGTGTTCCTGCAGGTGGCGCTTGCGGATGCGGATCGACTTGGGCGTGATTTCCACCAATTCGTCGTCGTCGATGAACTCCACCGCGGACTCCAGCGTCAGCTTGATCGGCGTGGTCAGGCGTACGGCCTCGTCGGTGCCGGAGGCACGCACGTTGGTGAGCTGCTTGCCCTTGATCGGGTTGACCACGAGGTCATTGTCGCGGCTGTGGATGCCGATGACCATGCCTTCGTACAGCTTGTCGCCGGGCGAGACGAACATGCGGCCGCGGTCTTCGAGTTTCCACAGCGCGTAGGCCACGGCCTCGCCGTTGTCCTGCGACACCAGCACGCCGTTGTGGCGGCCGGGCAGGTCGGCTTTCACCGGACCATAGTCGTCGAACACGTGGCTCATCAGGCCGGTGCCGCGCGTCATGGTCATGAAGTCGGACTGGAAGCCGATCAGGCCGCGCGCCGGAATGTGGTATTCGAGGCGGGTGCGGCCGCGGCCGTCAGATTCCATGTTGGTCAGTTCGCCGCGGCGGCGGCCGATCTCTTCCATCACGCCGCCCTGGTGTTCGTCTTCCAGGTCGATGGTGAGGTTTTCATACGGTTCGCACTTCTCGCCGTTGATCTCCTTGTACACGACGCGCGGCTTGGCGACGGCCATTTCGAAGCCTTCGCGGCGCATGTTTTCGAGAAGAATCGTCAGGTGCAGCTCGCCGCGGCCGGAGACGCGGAACACGTCGGCGTCTCCGGTGTCGTCCACGCGCAGCGCCACGTTGGTCAGCAGTTCCTTGTTGAGGCGGTCGCGGATCTGGCGACTGGTGACGAACTTGCCTTCGGTGCCGGCGAGCGGCGAGGTGTTCACCATGAAATCCATGGTGAGCGTGGGTTCGTCGACCCCGAGTACGGGCAGGCCGACCGGGTTTTCCTTGTCGCAGATGGTGACGCCGATGCCGATGTCGTCGAGACCCGAGATGATGATGATGTCGCCGGCTTCGGCTTCGTCCACCGGTATGCGGTCGAGGCCTTTGAAGCCGAGCACCTGGTTGATGCGGCCGGTGGCAACCTGGTCTTCGTGGTTCATCACGACGACCGACATGCCGGGTTTGATGCGGCCATTGAGTACGCGGCCGACGCCGAGGCGGCCGGTGTAGGTCGAGTAGTCGAGCGCGGCGATCTGCAGTTGCAAGGGCGCATCAGCCGAGCCGGGCGGGGTGGGAACGTGAGTGAGCACGGTGTCGAACAGCGGCTTCATGTCGGCCGCGCTGCCGCCCTGCGAAGGCGCGTCCTTGAGATCGAGGCAGGCCCAGCCGTTGAGGCCGGACGCATAGATGATCGGGAAGTCGAGCTGCTCGTCGGTGGCGCCGAGCTTGTCGAACAGATCGAAGGTCTGGTCGACGACCCAGTCGGGGCGCGAACCGGGGCGGTCCACCTTGTTGATCACGACGATGGGGCGCAGGCCCAGCGCCAGCGCCTTCTTGGTGACGAAGCGCGTCTGCGGCATCGGGCCTTCGACGGCGTCGACCAGCAGCACCACGCCGTCGACCATGCCGAGCACGCGCTCGACTTCGCCGCCGAAGTCGGCGTGGCCGGGGGTGTCGACGATGTTGATGTGGTAGTCACCGTAGGTGATCGCGGTGTTTTTCGCCAGGATGGTGATGCCGCGTTCCTTTTCCAGGTCGTTGGAGTCCATGACGCGCTCGTCAACCGCCTGGTTGTCGCGGAAGGTGCCGGACTGCTTGAGAAGCTGGTCGACCAGCGTGGTTTTGCCATGGTCGACGTGCGCGATGATGGCGATGTTGCGGAGCTTGCGGGACATGATGGGGGCCGGGATTCGGGGAAACCCGGCATTATAACAGGGTTTTGTGACGGAGCCCGTTTATTGGGCTAGGGGATGCGCGGCCAGCCGGGCGTCGATGCCCTGGATCACCCGCTGGTAGCGGGCGCTGCCGATGGGCCCGAAACGGCGGTCGAATTCGGTCTGCGGCATGAATTCCGGCAGGTTGCGGAAATCGGGCAGCAGATCGGTATCGCTGTGGGAGACGGCCAGCAGTTGTCGCACCCGAGCTGCGGCATCGCCGGTCGCATGGGTGCCGAGCTTCACGCCGGCACGATCGTTGGCCAGGTCGGTGAAACTGAAGCCCGAGCCCCGGTCGGCGTCCTCTTCTTCCTTCATCAGGCCGATGGCATTGGCCAGGCGACTGCCGCCGTTGGCCGATAGGGCGGCGGAAATCACGAAATGCTCGGCAAAGTCGCGCCGCCCGTGGATCGATAGCAGTACGCGTGGCGCCCGGCGGATCGAATGGCTGTCGCCCTCCAGCAACTTGGGCAGGCTGATCCCTCCCAGGTACGCCGCCAGTGCAGTGAGGGCGGCGCGGTTTTCCTCGCGCGCGTCGTTGCCGTTTTGCAGGGCGTAGGTAAACAGTGGGCCCACGATGCTCACCAGCGGCACCGTGCTGCCGCGCGGGTGGGGCTTCAGCAGCGTATCCAGCCGTTCTGCATAGGCCAGCATGCGGGCCTGGTCTTCCGGTGCAAGCAACAGTTCGGCGCTTTTTCGCTCGATCCGCGTCAGCAGCTCGGGACGCCAGCGGTAATCCAGCGTGGCCTGGTTTTCATCGAAACTCACCTGCGTGAACGCATCGGCCAGTGCCGCATAGGTTTTGTCGCGCCGCAGCCAGCGATGCGCCAGACGCGCCGTCCAGTCGGCCAGCGTACCTGGCAGCGGCAGGCTGCCGAGCTGCAGGCTCCGGATGCGGATGCCGCCGGGCACATCGGCCACTTCGGCGGTGATGTTGAGGTAGCGTCCAAACGGGTTCGACGGGACGGTCAGCGTGGCGGTAAGGGTGGCCAGTCCCGGCGTAAGCTCGGCGGCAATGCCGCTGACGCGGCGCAGTTCGACGGCATAGTTGAGCAGCCGGTTGAGCTCGGCCTCGTCGAGCTGGATGCTCTGGACGACATCGGGCGTCTGCCCGCGCGGGTCGTGCTTCTCGAACAGCGATTTGATCCAGGCGAGGTCGGTGCGGCGGAATTGCGCCGGCGGCTCGATGGCGGGTGCGTCATCCAGCGCCAGCCAGGGCAGCAGGGTAAGTGCGGCCAGCACAACGAACAGTCCTCCCCAGCCGATCAGCCGTTTCATGATTATCCAGGCTGGTTGCGCATGAAGTCGGCGGTCTTGAAGAAGGCTGCGGTCAACTCCTGCTGCATGGCCGCATCCACGCCGACGTCCTGCATGGCGCGGACCATGCAGCCCATCCACTGGTCGCGTTCGGCCTCGCCGATGGCAAAGGGCATATGGCGGCGGCGCAGGAAAGGATGGCCGAAGCGGTCGATATATTCCGGCGGACCGCCGGTCCAGCCGGACAGGAACCAGAACAGTTTGTTGCGCGATTCGGTGAGATCGGCCGGATGCAGCTTGCGGATGCCGTAGTAATCCGGGTCTTCGTCCATCAGGTCGTAAAATCGATCGACCAGGCGGCGAATGGTCTCGCTGCCGCCAAGACGTTCGTAATGCGTTTGCATCGTTCAGCCTTTCGCGGGTTTGACCGCGGCGGCGGCCGCCTTGGCGCGGTCGCGGGCATTATCGGTGGTCTTGGCCGTGGCAAGCGCCACCCCCATGCGGCGGCGGACGAAAGCCTGCGGCTTGCCGAACAGCCGAATATCGACACCGGGCATGGCGAGCGCATCGGCAACGCCATCGAACACAATACCTGTCGCGTCCATGCCGCCGTAAATCACCGCCGAGGCGCCGGGTTCGCGCAGCGAGACATCAACCGGCAGGCCGAGGATGGCGCGTGCGTGCAGTTCGAATTCGTTCTGCCGCTGCGTCGCCATCGTCACCATGCCGGTGTCATGCGGGCGCGGGCTGACTTCGGAGAACCACACCATGTCGCCCTTGACGAACAGTTCCACGCCGAAAAGCCCGCGCCCGCCGAGGTTGCCGGTGACGGCGGCGGCGATTTCCTGGGCGCGCTGCAGTGCGGCGGCGGACATCGCCTGCGGCTGCCACGATTCGACATAGTCGCCTTTTACCTGCACATGGCCGATGGGGGCGCAGAAATGGGTCTCGATCTCGCTCGAAGGCCCGCGTGCACGCACGGTCAGCAGCGTGATTTCATAATCGAAGTCGATCACGCCCTCGACGATGACGCGGCCCTTGTCCACCCGCCCGCCGCTGGCGGCATAGTCCCACGCCGTTTGCAACTGGCTGGCGTCGTCCACCCGCGACTGGCCCTTGCCGGACGACGACATCACCGGCTTGACGATCACCGGATAGCCCAGTTTCTCCGCTGCGGCCGCCATCTCGGCCAGGCTGTCGGCGAACACGTAGGGCGAGGTCGGCAGGTTCAGCGTTTCGGCGGCGAGCCGGCGGATGCCCTCGCGGTTCATGGTGAGGTTGGCGGCACGTGCCGTGGGAATGATCTCGGCCAGGCCGGCCGCCTCGATTTCCAGCAGCGTCTCGGTGGCGATGGCCTCGATTTCGGGCACGACCAGCTGCGGTTTCTCGGCCTCGATCAGCGCGCGCAGCGCCGAGCGGTCGCTCATGTCTGTCACGTAGGCCCGATGTGCGACCTGATGGCCGGGCGCATTGACGTAGCGGTCAACAGCGATGACTTCGACGCCAAGGCGCTGCAGCGCGATGATGACTTCCTTGCCGAGCTCGCCTGCGCCCAGGAGCATGACACGGGTGGCGGAAGGGGAAAGCGGGGTGCCGAGTCGCATAGGTCAATCCAGCAAAAACAGAAAAGCCGATTTTACCGTGGCTTACAGGTATTCCTCGATCGGCAACGCCTGCAATATGCGCAGCAGGCCGCGCTGGATCGGGGTGGTGTCGGGTTCGCGATCGAACGTGCGCGGGCTGCCTTGGTGCACGTCGGTCCATTGCAGGCGTCGCTCGATCTTTCTGTTGACGGTTTCGACGGCAAGTCGCGGCCGGAAACTGCGTTCGGGCCGCATCGCGTTCTCGGCCATGTCGGTGACCTCGCGGGCGAGTTCGGGCGAATGGATCACCAAGCCCATTTCGGTATTGAGCAGGGCCGAGCGCGGATCGAAGTTGAAGCTGCCGATGAACACGTGCTCGTCGTCGACTACGAAGGTCTTGGCATGCAGGCTGGCGCGCGAGGAGCCGCCGGGGAGATCGCGCAGGCGGCCGCCGATGGGCTCGGCCACCGGTTTCAGCTCGTAGAGATTGACGCCGGCCTCCAGCAACGGGATGCGGTAGTTGGCATAGCCGGCGTGCACGATCGGCACGTCGCTGGCGGCGTAGGCATTGGTCAGGACGTCGACCTGTATGCCCTGGCTGCGCCAGTATTCGAAATAGGCCATGCCCGCGGCGCCGGGCACGAAATAGGGCGATACGATGAGGACGTGCCGGGTGGGGTTGACCCAGAGTCCGGCGAGCTGGCCGACCAGCAGACTGGAAGGCGATTTGCTGCGCTTGAGTACTTTTTCCGGCGGGTCGACGATGAGATCGACGGGCGCAATGCGCCAGGGCGTGTCGCCTTTCAACAGTCCGGGAATGGGGTCAGCCGCGGTCAGGGCGCGGCCATACGCACTGTCGAGCTGCCGGGCGCGGAATTCATACAAACGCCGGGTGGTGCGCTGCAGCCGCTTGTCGCTGGGCGTGATCGGCAGGGCGGAGGCGGGTACGGCGGCCTCGCTGTTCCAGTAGGTGTCGAACGACTGCGCCAGCGCATTGACGATGGCACCGGCCGCGGCGACGTCGAGGTCGATGAAGGCGAGATCGTGGTCGGCACCGAAATATTCGTCGCCGATGTTGCGCCCGCCGGTGATGCCGACCTGGCTGTCGGCGATGAAGACCTTGTTGTGCATGCGGCGGTTGAGACGGACGCTTTCGCGCAATGCCTGCCAGCCCCTGACCAGCAGACTGGTACTGCGGGTGTGGAAGGGATTGAACAGCCGTACCTGGATATTGGGGTGGGCATTCAGCGTGGCGAGCCCCAGTTCCTTGTCGGCGGTGTCGATGTCGTCGATCAGCAGACGCACGCGCACGCCGCGGTCGGCTGCAGCCAGCAGCGAAGCGGCGACCATTTTGCCCGTGGTGTCGTTGTGGAACAGGTAGTACTGCACGTCCAGCGTACGGGTGGCGCGTTGTGCCAGCGCCAGGCGGGCCGCCAGTGCCGCCTGGCCGCTCTTCAGTAGATGAAAGCCCGATTCGCCGGACGGAATCCAGGCTGCCAGCTGGGTTTTCAGCGGGCTGTCGGCATGGCTGGATAGCGCCTGCGTGGGAAGGCGTCGGGCGTCGAGATTGAGTGTGGGCGCACAGCCGGCAAGCAGCAGCGCAAGCAGGCCGACGAAGACGAACGGATCAGGCCGTATGCGCATCCAGCCGTTGCCAGGCGAAATGGGGGCCGGGGTCGGTCTTGCGGCCCGGTGCGATGTCGCTGTGGCCCACGACTGCCTGGATCGGGTAAGCCGTTTTCAGTGTGGCCAGCAGCGGGATCAGGGCCGCGTACTGGGCCTCGGCAAAAGGCAGGTCGTCGCTGCCTTCCAGTTCGATGCCGATGGAGAAGTCGTTGCAGCGTTCGCGTCCTTGCCAGTTCGATGCGCCCGCGTGCCAGGCGCGCAGTGCGCACGGCACGAATTGGATCAGGCTGCCGTCGCGGCGGATGAAAAAGTGTGCCGACACCTCGAGACCTCGAATACCCTGGTAGTAAGGGTGGGCATCCCAGTCGAGCCGATTGGTGAAGAGTTCGATCACCGCATTGCCGTCGAACTGGCCCGGCGGCAGCGAAATGTTGTGGAGGACGACGAGCTCGATGGCCGTGCCTGCCGGGCGTGCATCGCAATTGGGCGAAGGCAGGTGGCGCGCGCCGATGAGCCAGCCGGAAGCGTCCAGTTTGTAGGGAAGCGGAGCGGAAATCGACATGGCGCAAGCTTACTCGACCCGCGCAAAGTCTGGAAACATCGGCTGACACCCCTTAGACTGCCGACTTTCCAGGAATCCCGGGTGCGACATGACAAGCTTGGACGCGCAACAACTGCTGGACCACGCCGAGTGCATCGCATCGGAGGACGAAGTGCAGTCCGTGCTCGACCGCCTGGCCGGCGAGATTGCACTGGGGCTGCGGGATACGTTTCCGCTGGTGCTGGCCGTCATGGGCGGGGCGGTGGTATTCGCCGGCCAGTTGCTGCCGCGGCTGCGCTTTCCGCTGGAGTTCGATTACCTGCATGTCACCCGCTATCGCGGCAAGACCGAGGGTGGCGAGGTGGAATGGCGGGTGCTGCCGGGACAGAACGTGGTCGGCCGCAACGTGCTGGTGCTGGACGATATCCTGGACGAAGGCGAAACCCTGGCCGCGATTCGCGACAAACTCGTCGGAATGGGCGCGGCGCATGTCTGGTCGGCGGTGCTGACCAACAAGGACAACGGTTTGGCCAAACCGATCCAGGCCGATTTTGTGGGGCTGAACGTGCCCAATCGCTACGTGTTCGGCTGCGGCATGGATGCATATGGATTGTGGCGCAATCTGCCGGCCATTTACGCTTTAAAGGACAAATAACATGCTGGGCATCATCGGCGGTACCGGTCTGACGCAACTGGCCAACCTGGAAATCACCCACCGCCAGGTGGCGCGTACGCCCTACGGCGAACCCTCGGGCGCATTGACCTTCGGCCGCATCTGCGGGCAGGAGGTGATCTTCCTGGCGCGTCACGGCTACGGCCATACCATTCCGCCGCACGAGGTGAACTATCGTGCCAACCTGTGGGCGCTGAAGGAGCATGGCGTCGACCGCGTGGTGTCGGTGGCCACGGTCGGCGGCATCCACCCCGAACTGATCCCCGGTACGCTGGCCATCCCCGACCAGATCATCGACTACACGCACAGCCGCGCCGCCACGTATTTCGCGGGCAGCGACAAGCCGGTGACCCATCTCGATTTCACCGCTCCCTATTGCGACGCCATGCGTACGGCGCTGCTGCAAGCCGCCACCCGAGCCGGCATCAGCCTGCGCGACGGCGGCGTCTACGGCGCGGTGCAGGGGCCGCGCCTGGAAACGGCGGCTGAAATCAATCGCATGGAGCGCGACGGCGCCGACATGGTGGGCATGACCGGTATGCCGGAAGCCTATCTGGCGCGCGAATTGGCGCTCTGCTACGCGACTGTGGGCGCAGTGGTCAATTATGCGGCTGGTCGCGGATTGTCGGCCGATGGCATCCAGATGGGCGAAATCCAGGCCGTATTGGGCGAAGTGATGCTGCAGGTACGGCATCTGCTGGAACAACTGGTGACCGACGACGCGGCCGGCTTGTGCACGTATTGAGCAGGGAATGGCTACTGCATGAAACTTTATCGCGCCCTGCAGTCGCAGGGGTTCGGCTCGCGCAAGGGCTGTGTGGCACAGGTGCGTGCGGGCGCAGTCGCGGTCAACGGCATGGTCTGCGACGATCCGGAGACCGAAGTCGACCCAGCGGGGCTGGAACTGACCCTCGACGGCGTGGCCTGGGCGTTTCGCGAGAAAGCCTACGTGCTGATGCACAAGCCGTCCGGCTACGAGTGTTCGCATCATCCCAGTCATCACCTCAGCGTGTTTTCCTTGTTGCCGGCGCCGCTGCTGCAGCGCGGGGTGCAATGCGTGGGACGGCTCGATCAGGACACCACCGGCCTGCTGCTGTTTTCCGACGACGGGCAGTTCATCCACCGCATGATCTCGCCCAGAAAGGGCATTGCCAAAATCTACCGTGCCACCTGTGCCGAGCCCGTGACCGACGCCATGCTGGATGCCTTGCGTCAAGGCGTGGCATTGAATGACGAACCGGCGCCGATTGCCGCGCTGGCCTGCGACAGGCTCGATGCGCGCACGCTGCGCCTGACGCTCGCCGAAGGCAAATACCATCAGGTCAAACGTATGATCGCGGCGACGGGTAACCGGGTCGAGACGCTGCATCGCGAAACCATCGGCAGTCATGCCTTGCCCGCAGACCTGCCGCCTGGCGGTTGGCGCTGGCTGGAGCCTGCCGACCTGCAACAGCTGGAGCAGCCATGGCCATCCGCGAGGTCCTGAAAATGGGCGATCCGCGCCTGCTCGTGCAGGCGCTTCCGGTAGAAGACTTTTCCTCGCCCGAACTGACGCAATTGATCGTCGATATGCAGGACACCATGCGTTCGTTGAACGGAGCGGGCCTGGCGGCGCCGCAAATCGGTGTCGGCCTGCAGGTGGTGATTTTCGAAGTTGCCGCCAATCCGCGTTATCCCGATGCCGAGAACGTACCGTTCACGGTGCTGATCAACCCCGTGCTGACCCCCTTGTCCGACGTCATGGAAGACGGTTGGGAAGGGTGTCTGTCGGTACCGGGCATGCGCGGGCTGGTGCCGCGCCACGTATCCCTGCGCTATCAGGGCTTCGATGCAGCGGGCCAGCCGATCGACCGCCGCGTGAGCGATTTCCATGCCCGGGTGGTGCAGCACGAAGTCGACCATCTGCGCGGCATTCTCTATCCGATGCGGATTCGCGACCTGCGCGATTTCGGCTTCACCGAGACCCTGTTCCCGGGACAAACCCTGCAGGACGATTGACGGGTTTTCGACGCTTCCGGGCATGCATTTAGCTTGCCTAAAGTTGCGACTGTCCTCGCCGCTAACTTGTAGCGTAACCGTGGGCGACGTGCCCCGGCACAAGCAGCAAGGACCCCCATGATCCCGGAACATCAGATCCAGCAGGCGCAGCGTCATATCCACCACGCCGACGTGATGATGGACGAAGCCGCCCAGCTCGACGACATTGCCGCCCAGTTGATGGCCGTGCAGCGGCACTGGACCGATCCCAGTCGCCCGCTGCGTCTCATGACAGCACTGGAAGCCAGCCGCAGCGTCTGGCACGCGATCCAGACCGGACTGGCCGAAGGCACGTTGGCGCTGCCGCTGGACGTGCAGCACAACCTGCTGATCCTGTCGGTGTATGCCGACAGCAAGATCGGTTTGTGCGAGGCCACGCCAGATGTCGATACGCTGGGCAGTCTCATCGCCTTGACGCGCACGCTGGCCGGCAGCCTCAAGGAATGGCGGGAGGCGGCATGAGCCTGTTTCAAGATTACGAACGGTATTCCGGTCTGAGTCTCGCCGATGTGGCGGGGGTCAGTACATCGGTTCGCCCTGGGCGCGGGCGCAATCGCGTCAAGACCGACGTGGATGAAAAGGTCAAGAAGCCGGCCGACGGCGTACGCAAGAAATCACCGCCTGCCCGCAAAACGCCGTCGCGCGGCCGCTACGTCGACGAATACGCGCGCCCGGCCGTCTAGAGCCCGACGCAGGTTACTTCAACGCTTCGATCGTCTCGGCTTCCAAGGCCTCGCGGCCCGCGGGCGTCTGCAAGGCGGCACCCCGGATCAGAAACGTATCCTCCACCCGCTCGCCCAGGGTGTCGATCTTGGCGGCATAGACGTTCACGTCATGCCGCATCAGCACTTCCGCCACTGCGAACAGCAAGCCCCCGCGATCCGCGCAGGTGATCGACAGCATATGGCCGTGGCCCTGTGCGTCGGCTTCCAGCCGTACCGTGGTGGGGTAAGGGTGGTGGCGCTGATGGCGTGACAGGCGGCCGCGCGGTACAAGCTGCATCGGTCGCGTCGGGTCGAGGTCGCGCGCCAGTTCGTATTCCACGAAATTCAGGAAATCGCGGTAATGGATGCCGCGATTGGCCAGGTCCATCACCTGGAAACTGTCCAGGGCATACCCATTGCGTGTGGTGTGGATCTTGGCTTCGAGAATGGTGTACTGGATACGGGCGAAAAAGCCGCAGATGCGCGCGAAGATGTCGGCCCGGTCAGGCGTGTAGACCAGCACCTGAATGCCCTCGCCGGCCGGCGACAGCCGCGCCCGCACGACGGCGTCGGCACTGTCGGTGCGGCGCCACAGCATGCGCGCCTGCCAGGCCATGTCGCGGGCGTCGAAGCGGACGAAATAGCGCTCGTCGAGATGCTGCCACAGCGCGTCGGCGGCGTCGGCCGGCAGACCATACAGGGCGAGGTTGACGCGTGCTTCGTTCTGCCGGGCGGCAATGTCTGCCACCGCGGCGTCGCTATCCGCCAGCCGGGCGTGGGTAGCGTGATACAAGTCTTCCAGTAGCTTGCCTTTCCAGGCGTTCCAGACCTTCGGGCTGGTGCCGCGGATATCGGCCACGGTCAGCAGGTACAGGGCGGCCAGCCGGCGCGTGTCGCCGACCCGGGCGGCGAAGGCGGCGATGACTGCGGGGTCGCTGATGTCCTCTTTCTGCGAAGTGCGCGACATCACCAGATGCATGTCCACGAGCCATGCGACCAGCTCGCTGTCCGCCTTGTCGAGCTGGTGCTGGCGGCAGAACCGTCGCGCATCGACGGCGCCGAGTTCGGAATGGTCGCCGCCGCGCCCTTTGGCGATGTCGTGGAACAGGGCGGCCAGGTACAGCAGCTCAGGCTTGTCGAACGCGGTAATCAGCCGGCTGGCAAGCGGGAACTCGTGCGCAAGGCCCGGCACGGTGAAGCGCCGCATGTTGCGGAGCACGGTGAGGATGTGCTCGTCGACCGTGTAGACGTGAAAGAGGTCATGCTGCATCTGACCGACGACGCGGCCGAATGCCGGGATGTAGCGACCGAGCAGGCCATAGCGATGCATCGCGCGCAGCGCCCGGGTGATGCCCAGCGGCTGGCGCAGCAGCGTCATGAACAGGGCGCGATGCTGCGGATCGGCGCGAAATGCGGCATCGATGCGCGTACTGCCGCGCCACAGTGCGCGCAACGTCGCAGGCTCGAAACCGGCGAGTGTCGGGTGCTGGGCATAGACGATGAAGGCGCGCAGCAGGGCATCCGGTTTGCGCTCGAACAGGTCGGCTGCACGCGCTTCGAGCAGATTGGCACGCAACTGGAAATCGGCATCGATCGGCTCGGGCGGCGCGGTCACCGGGAACAGACGTACGCGCAGCGACTGGATCAGGATGTCGTTGACGCGCTGGATCAGTTTGGCGGCCCGGTAATACCCCTGCATCAGGCGTTCGCCTGCGCGCTTGTGCGCTGTGGCGGCGAGTCCCAGGCGGGCGGCGAGCTCGGTCTGGTAATCGAAGGCGAGCCGGTCTTCGCGCCGTCCGGACAGGAGATGCAGGTGGATGCGCAAAGCCGACAGCGAATATTCCTCGCGCGCAATGCGGCGCGCCTCGGCAGGGGTGAGCAGGCCGGCGCGTGCGATGCCGCTCCAGCTGCCCTGGATGCCGCAGGCCTGCGCCAGCCAATGAATGGTGTGCAGGTCGCGCAGGCCGCCGGGGCTGTCCTTCAGGTTGGGTTCGAGCTTGTAGGCGCTGTCGTCGAAACGTGCGTGGCGGGCCTGCTGCTCCGCGAGCTTGCCGTCGAAAAAGTGTTGGGCGTCGAAACGTGCCTGGAAGCGGCGGCCGAATTCGTCGAACAGGCTTGCCGCGCCGTACACGAAGCGTGCCTCCAGCAGGTTGGTTTCCACCGTGATGTCCGCGGCCTCGGCCAGGCAGGCGTCGACCGTGCGCACGCTATGGCCGATCTCCAGCCCGACGTCCCAGCAGGCCTGCACCCAGTTTTCCAGCGTGGCCTGCTGGTCGGGGGTGGGATCATGGGGCAGTACCATCAGCACGTCCACGTCGGACCCGGGGAACAGTTCGCCGCGTCCGTAGCCGCCGACGGCCGCGAGGCAGAACGTGGGGGGCAGGGCGAGCCGTGCCGAGAGTTCGATCAGCACGCTGTCGACCAGCGCAGCGTGGCGGCTCAGGTAGTGGGTGGTGGATTTGCGCAGAAAGGCCGCAGCCAGATCGGCGCGGCCCGATTTGAGCCGCTCGCGAAGATCGGCGAACGGCGGTTTGCTCACGCAGCGTGACGGATGCGGTCGGGAACGGCCGGGGTGCCGGCCGAGACGGTCAGGACTTCGTAGCCGCTGTCGGTCACCAGGATCGTGTGTTCCCACTGCGCCGACAGGCTGCGGTCCTTGGTGACGATGGTCCAGCCGTCGGGCATCTGGCGGATGTCGCGGCGGCCGGCATTGATCATCGGCTCGATGGTGAAGGTCATGCCCGGTTCCAGCACGAGGCCGGTGCCGGGCTTGCCGTAGTGCAGCACCTGCGGGTCCTCATGGAAATTGCGGCCGATGCCGTGGCCGCAGAATTCGCGCACCACGCTGTAGCCGTGGTTTTCGGCGAAGCGCTGGATGGCGTGACCGATGTCGCCCAGGCGCACGCCCGGCTTGACGTGGTCGATGCCGACCCACATCGCTTCGTAGGTGATCTGGATCAGGCGTTTGGCCTGGATCGATCCCTCGCCCGCCACGAACATGCGGCTGGTATCGCCGTGCCAGCCATCCTTGATGACCGTGATGTCGAGGTTCACGATGTCGCCGTTCTTCAGGATCTTCTCTCCCGGAACGCCGTGGCAGACCTGGTTGTTGACCGAGGTGCAGATCGACTTGGGGTAAGGTGCGTGCCCCGACGGCGCGTAGTTCAGCGGCGCCGGGATCGTATCCTGCACGTTGACCATGTAGTCGTGACACAGCCGATCGAGCTCGCCCGTGGTGACGCCAGGTTTGACGAAAGGCGTGATGTAGTCGAGCACTTCCGAGGCAAGTCGTCCGGCGACGCGCATGCCTTCGATTTCGGCGCCGGTTTTGATGGTGACAGTCATGTTTGGGCTAGTTGCGGGGCTTAAAGCAGCATTCTAGCGCGCCCGGCAGGCGCTGGAAAAACCATGCTTATGACATGGTGGGCGCAACCAGGGATGCGGCAGCATGTCCCTGGTTGCGTGCTTGCCGGAAAACACACCGGCTAGCTGCGTCGTCCTTACTGCCCCGCGGCAGACCTTCCACCGCTACGGACCTGCTCGCGGGTTTCGGTGCGGATCTGGTCGCGCGTCTGGATGCGCTTCTCATCGCGGTTTTGGGTGCGCGTTTCCTTGCGTTGTGCCGAATCAGGGTAGGACATTCCGGTATTGCCCATTCCCATGCCGCCCCCCATCCCGGCGTGGCCGCCCTTGGCGTGGACTGCGCCGCTGGCCAGGCCGGCGGCAAGCAGGATGACGGAAAGAATTTTGGTCGATTTCATGGTGCACTCCTAAAGTTGGTGGAATTAACGACCCCGTCGCCCGGCGCCGGCGCCAGGAACGGCACCGGGACTGACGCCTGGCGCCGCCATGTCCTGATGGCGATGCTCGTAGCCTGTGCCATAAGGCAGGGGGGGCGGAGCCTGCTGACTGTCCTGGGTTGGCGCGGGCGCGCGCAGATTGCGCTGCACCGCCTCGTCGACCTGACTTGTGCCGGGGGGATGCGGGAGATCGCGCGGCAACGACAGGTTGAGGGGGCGAGGCTGCGCGCTGTTCGCGTTGCCCTGGCGTGCCTCGGCCAGTGCGGGCATGGCAAGGGCCAGGACGGACGGGACAAGGAGCAGGCTCAGGCGGGGCAGGGTCATGTACGGTTCGGGGTTCGTTGAGGCCGCGGGATTGCGGTGGAATGCAGTGTGGGCCGATTATGTCGCTGGGCGATGTCGGCTGGATGGCACTGCGTGCCAGTGTGTGTCCGTTTGTGACAGGCGGGCCGGAAAGGCCCTATTGTGGGGTAGGATAAAACTATCGGACGCAAGGCCCGAAAACCGTAACCCGCCACCCAATCCGGACGCCGTGTGATGCAATCGTTCAAGCCTGTTGTGCCCAACCCTGCCCGGAGTGTGTCGTGACGGCGCCCGCCGCGGCACGCATCCTGGTGGTGGACGACGACCCGGGGTTGCGCACCCTGCTGGAGGCGTATCTGGGCGACAGCGGATTCGCGGTGGAGACGGCGATGGATGGACCGGCGATGTGGCAGGCGCTGGAGCACGGCATGCCGGATGCCATCGTGCTCGACCTGATGATGCCCGGCGAGGATGGGTTGTCGCTGGCGCGCCGCCTGCGCAGCCAGTCGAACGTGCCGATCCTCATGCTGTCGGCGCGCGGCGAGGAAATCGACCGCGTGGTAGGCCTGGAAATGGGCGCCGACGATTACCTGGCCAAGCCCTTCAGTCCACGCGAGTTGCTGGCCCGTCTGCGTGCGCTGTTGCGGCGCAGCCAGGGCCAGGGTGAGCCTGTCTCTCAGCCGGCGCTGCCCAGCTTCGGGCCGTACCGGCTGGATGCGGCCAGCCACCGGCTTACCCGCGACGGCGTCGAGGTGAAACTGTCCACCGCCGAATTCGCCCTGTTGCGCATCTTCGTCGAGCACCCGCTGCGGGTGCTGTCGCGCGATACCCTGATCGACATGCTGAAAGGCTACGAGCGCGATCCGTTCGACCGCAGCGTCGATACCCGCGTCACCCGCTTGCGCCGCAAGATCGAGCCCGATTCCACGGAGCCCGTCTATATCCGCACCGTGCGTGGCGAGGGCTACCTGTTCAATCCGCGCGGCAACGAGGCGTGAGACTGTCGTCGCGCCTAAGCCTGACGCAGCAGAACGCCTTGCTGCTGCTGGCGTTCTTCATCCTCTTCGAGTTGCTGGTGGTATCGGCCATCACCTACTTTTTGATGGTGCCGATGGCGCGCCGTTCGGCGGCCGACCTGGCGGGTTTGATGACGTTGTCGGCACAAACCTGGAGCGAACTGCCGCCGGTCACCCGTCCTGCTTTCGAGATCGAGTTGGCACGCTCGCATGCGCTGGCGCTGCGCGCCGAACCGCCGCACAACGCCGAGCCACCGTCATGGCGAGAGCCCTATCTGCGCTTCCTGGTGGCGTCCCTGAGCGTGCGAGTGGGTGGACCCGTCGCGACCTCGCGCGAGGAAATCCGGGGGCAGGAATGGTTCTGGGCGTCACTACCTGCCGGCGATGGGCGTCTGTCGGTAGGATTTCCCCACAGCCGCATCGGCCCGCGCCCGATCCATGCCGTGCTGGCCTCGTTGGCCGGCGGCACGTTGCTGACCCTGCTTGCGGCCTGGTGGCTGGCCCGTCGGACCACCCGGCCGCTGCAACGGCTGCAGCAGGCGGTCACTTCGCTGGGTCGTGGGCAGACGCCGGAGCGCCTGCCCGAGACCGGGCCGCGTGAAATCGCAGCCCTGAGCCGCCGCTTCAACGAGATGACGAAACAGGTGGAAGAGCTGCTGGCTGCCCGCACGGTGCTGCTGGCTGGTGTGTCGCATGACCTGCGTACGCCGCTGGCACGGCTGCGGCTGGCGGTGGAAATGCTGGTGAAGAAGCCGAGCGCGGAACTGGCGGCGCAGGTGGAGGGCGACATCGAGGCGATGGACCGTCTGATCGGCGATGTACTGACGCTGGCACGCGGCTTCGGTCATGAGGCTGCCCGGCGGGTGGCACTGGCCGATCTGCTGGCCGATCTGGTACGGTCCACGCCCGGCGCGGCTGAGCACGTGCAGATCGAGGCGGCGGATATCACGCTCGACGTGCCTGCCGGCGCCTTGCGCCGCATTCTGGCCAATCTGCTGGAAAATGCCCTGCGTTATGGCGGCGGCCAGCCCGTGACCCTGCAGGCCGAGACAGGGGACGGGCTATGCCGCATCGGCGTGCTCGATCGCGGCCCCGGGATTCCTGCGACGGAACAGGAGGCCGTGTTCCGGCCGTTCTACCGGCTCGAAGCCTCGCGCAACGTCGGCACCGGCGGCTCGGGGCTGGGCCTGGCGATCGTGCGCCAGCTGGCGGCGGCGCAGGGATGGGACGTCAGCCTCGACGCGCGGCCCGGGGGCGGACTGGCAGTATGGCTGCAGATCGCCCTGCCGCCGGCGCCTTGAAATAAGTACCCATTCGAATTAGAATCGCGGGCTGTCCGGAATGGTTCGGACAAATTCGCACACCTGTCATTAAAGGGTGGCGGCGTGTTCAAACGTACACACGCGGCTGCTGACGGGTGGAGGCTCAACCCTTTAGGAGATTTTCATGTCTGTCACCATGCGCCAAATGCTGGAGGCCGGTGTCCATTTCGGCCACCAGACCCGCTTCTGGAACCCCAAGATGGCCCCGTTCATTTTCGGCCATCGCAACAAGATCCATATCGTCAACCTGGAAAAATCGCTGCCGATGTTCCAGGAGGCGCAGAAATTCGTGCGTCAGCTGGCCGCCAACAAGGGCAACGTGCTGTTCGTCGGCACCAAGCGCGCCGCACGCGACATCGTGCGCGAAGAAGCGCAGCGCGCCGGCATGCCTTACGTCGACAACCGCTGGCTCGGCGGCATGCTGACGAACTTCAAGACGGTCAAGCAGTCCATCAAACGCCTGAACGAACTGGAAGCCTCGCTGGCCGAACCGGGCCGTCTGTCGAAGAAGGAAATCCTCACGGTACAGCGCGAAGTCGACAAGCTGAACCGCAGCCTGGGCGGCATCCGTGAAATGGGCGGCCTGCCCGACGCGCTGTTCATCATCGACGTCGGTTACCAGAAGGGCGCCGTGGTCGAGGCCAAGAAGCTGGGCATTCCGGTGATCGGCGTGGTCGACACCAACAACAGCCCGGAAGGCGTGGACTACATCGTCCCCGGCAACGATGACTCGGCGCGCGCGATTCGCCTGTACGCCCGCGGCATGGCCGATGCGGCGCTGGAAGGCCGTGCCCAGGTCATCAGCGAGATCGTCGGTGGCGAGGAGTTCGTCGAGGTGGAAGAAGAGGGTGGCATCGCCGCCGAATAAACGCGACGTGCTCAATATCGCCGGGAGACATCCCCGGCGAACGTATTCGAGGAGGGGCGTTGGCCCCTCTTTCTGTATTGGCTGAATTTAATCGAGTAATTTGGGATAGGAGTTCGAAATGGCTGAAATCACTGCAAGCATGGTCAAGGATCTGCGCGAGAAAACCGATGCGCCGATGATGGACTGCAAGAAGGCGCTGTCGGAAGCCGGCGGCGACATGCAGAAGGCGGAGGAAATCCTGCGCGTGCGCTTCGGCAACAAGGCCGCCAAGAGCGCCGGCCGCGTGGCTGCCGAAGGGATCGTGACCATTGCCATCAGCGCCGACGGCAAGTCCGCCGCCATGGTCGAAGTCAACTGCGAAACCGACTTCGTGGCGAAGAACGACGACTTCATGGCGCTCTCCAACGCGCTCGCCGGCATGGTGCTGGAACAGAATCCGGCCGACGTCGCCGCGCTGTCCGCGCTGCCCTACAAGGGCGCCACGGTGGAAGCCTTCCGCACCGAGCTGGTCGGCAAGATCGGCGAAAACATGTCGGTGCGCCGCTTCGTTCGCCTGAACGGCCAGGGCAAGTTCGCCAGCTACATCCATGGCGGCAAGATCGGCGTGCTGGTCGACGTGACCGGCGACGAAGCGCTGGCGCGCGACATCGCGATGCATATCGCAGCGTCCAAACCGAAGTCGCTGGATGCCTCGGGCGTCTCGCAGGAGCTGATCGACACGGAACGTCGCGTCGCGATCGAGAAGGCCAAGGAAGCCGGCAAGCCGGAAGCCATGCTGGAAAAAATTGCCGAAGGTACGGTGCAGAAGTTCCTCAAGGAAGTCACGCTGCTGTCGCAGCCTTTCGTCAAGGACGACAAGCAGACCGTCGAGCAGGTGCTGAAGTCGAAGAACTCGCAGTGCCACGGCTTCGTGATGTACGTGGTGGGCGAGGGCATCGAGAAGAAGGTGTCCGACTTCGCCGCTGAAGTCGCGGCAGCCTCCAAGGTCTGACCGGGCATGGCGCCGGTGCGACGCATCCTGCTGAAGCTGTCCGGCGAGGCCCTGATGGGGCCGGACAGTTTTGGCTATCACGCCGGGACGATGGCCGGCTTCGTCGGACAGATTCGTGAAGTCGTGGCGCTGGGTGTACAGGTCGGCATCGTGGTCGGCGGCGGCAACCTGTTCCGTGGCGCCACCGGCGCGCTGTCCGGAATGAACCGCGCCACCGCCGATTCGATGGGCATGCTGGCGACGGTGATGAATGCGCTGGCGCTGAAGGATGCGCTGCAGCAGGCCGGGGTCGAGGCGCGCGTGCAGACGGCCGTGCACATCGCCCACCTGGGCGAAGATTTCGAGCGTGACGCGGCGGTGCGCGAACTGGAAGCCGGGCGGGTGGTGATTTTCGGCGGGGGAACCGGCAATCCGTTTTTCACCACGGATACCGCCGCTGCCCTGCGTGCAGCCGAGATCGGTGCCGACCTGCTGCTGAAGGCAACCAAGGTCGACGGCGTCTATACCGCCGATCCCAAGAAGGATGCGGATGCCCGCCGTTACGAGACCCTGAGTTTCGACGAGGCGATCGCCAACAATCTCGGCGTGCTCGACACCGCTGCCTTTGCCTTGTGTCGCGAACAGAAACTGTCGCTCGTCGTGTTCAACGTCTTCAAACCCGGCGCGCTGAAGCGCGTGGTGATGGGCGAGGACGAGGGTACGCGGGTAAGCAACCATTGAGGAGCTGAAATGGCTGAAACCACCATTGCTGACATCAAGCAGTCTGCCGAACAGAAAATGGGCAAGTCGCTGGAAGCGCTGAAGAACGATCTGGCCAAAGTGCGTACCGGACGCGCGCACGCCGGTATTCTCGACCACGTCATGGTCGACTACTACGGCAACCCGACGCCGGTGCCGCAGGTGGCCAACGTATCGCTGATCGATTCGCGCACGCTGGGCGTGCAACCGTACGAGAAAAACATGGTCGGCAAGGTCGAGAAGGCGATTCGCGATGGCGATCTGGGCCTGAATCCGGCGACACACGGCGACATCATCCGCGTGCCGATGCCTTCGCTGACCGAGGAGCGCCGCAAGGATCTGATCAAGGTCGTGCGCGGCGAGGCGGAAAACGCGCGCGTCGCGGTACGCAACATCCGTCGTGACGCCAATGGCACGTTGAAGGACATGGTCAAGGCCAAGACCGCGACCGAGGACGAAGAGCGCCGTACCCAGGACGACGTGCAGAAACTGACGGACAAGTTCATCGGCGAGATCGACAAGATGCTGGCCGAAAAAGAGAAGGACCTGCTCGCGGTCTGAGCAGTCAGGCGAGCATATCCGGCGTGTCTACCCGCAAGAAGCAAGCGACGCCTGCCGGCACTGACGTGCCGCGGCACATCGCCATCATCATGGATGGCAACGGTCGCTGGGCGAAGCGCCGGCTGATGCCGCGTGTTGCCGGGCATCGCAAGGGCGTCGAGGCGCTGCGCGGCGTGATCCGCGCCTGCGCCGAGCGCGGCGTGTCGCATCTCACCGTATTCGCCTTCAGTTCAGAGAACTGGCGACGTCCGCAGGAAGAAGTCACGCTGCTGATGGAGCTGTTCATGCGTGCACTGGAAAATGAGGTCGCGCGCCTGCACGAAAACGGCATCCGTTTCCGTGTCATCGGCGACCTGACGGGCTTTTCCGAGCGTATCCAGACCCTGATCCGCGATGCGGAAGCGCTGACGCGCGGCAATACCCGCCTCACCTTCACCGTCGCGGCCAATTACGGCGGACGCTGGGACATCGTACAGGCGATGAAGAAATTGATGGCGGCCGGCGTGTCGCCGGACGAAGTGGATGAAGCGGCGCTGGCGCAGAAACTCAGTATCGCCGACATGCCCGAGCCGGACCTGTTCATCCGCACCGGCGGCGAGCAGCGCATCAGCAATTTTCTGCTGTGGCAGCTGGCCTACACTGAGCTTTATTTCACCGATGCGCTGTGGCCTGACTTCGATCCGGCGGCGCTGGACGAAGCGATCGCCTCCTATCGAACCCGTGAACGCCGTTTTGGCCGCACCAGCGAGCAGGTGCGATCCGCGTCGTGACGGCATTCCGGAGACGCCATCCATGACGCCGCTTCTCAGCAGGATAGGCACCGCCGTATTGCTGTTGGCCGTGTTCGTACCGGCCGCATTGTGGGCGCCTGCATGGTTGTGGGGGATTCTGATGGCGGGCGTGGTGGGCATGGCGGCTTACGAATGGGCGCGCCTGAGCCATTTTTCGCTACTATCTGCGCGCGTCTACGCCATCGTGCTGACGCTGTGCGCGCTGCTGCTGCCGTATGGGCTGGCCGGTGACTGGCCGATTTTCCAGCGCGTCCTGATTGTTCTGGCCATCGTCTTCTGGTTGCTGGTTGCCCCCCTGTGGCTGTTGGGACGCTGGGAAGCATCCCGCGTGTTCGTACGTGCCGCGATCGGGATCGTGCTCCTGCTGCCGACCTGGGCGGCGTTGCTCTATCTGCATGCGCGCGGGCCTGCCGTGCTGCTGGGCGTGATGGCGGTCGTCTGGATTGCCGATACCGCTGCCTATTTCTCTGGGCGCCTGTTCGGGCGCCACAAGCTCGCACCCGCCATCAGTCCCGGCAAGACCTGGGAAGGCGTGGCGGGCGCGTTCGTGGCACTGGCCGTGTATACCGTCGCCTTAAGTCTGTGGAGCGCTCTGCCTGTGCGACCGTTGTTTTTCATGGTGTGCGGGCTGCTCTACCTGTCGGTACTGGGTGATCTGTTCGAGTCGTGGATCAAGCGCGTGTCGGGCATGAAGGACAGCGGCGACACGTTGCCGGGGCACGGCGGCGTGCTCGACCGGATCGATGCACTGACTTCCACCCTGCCGATCGCCACGGGCATGTGGATGTGGCTGGAGCATTCCCCATGAATGAAAGCGACATGAAACCGCGTGTCCTCACCATCCTGGGCGCAACCGGCACCATCGGCGTCAACACGCTTGATGTCGTGGCGCGCCACCCCGATCGTTTCAAGGTGTTCGCCCTCAGCGGTGCCACCCAGGTCGAGCGCATGGTGGGGCAGATCCGTACGCACCGCCCGCGCTTCGCGGTGATGAGCGACCCTGCCGCCGCCGCTGCCCTGCGCGATCGGGTGGCGGCCGAAGGCCTGGCGGTCGAGGTGCTCGAGGGGGCGGCCGCGCTCACCGAGGTGTCGACGGCGTCTGAAGTCGATACCGTGATGGCGGCGATCGTGGGCGCGGCGGGTCTGCCGGCGACGCTGGCGGCCGCCCAGGCCGGCAAGCGGATCCTGCTGGCCAACAAGGAGACCCTGGTGGTGTCCGGCCAGCTGTTCATGGATGCCATTGCCGCCAGTGGCGCCGAATTGCTGCCGATCGATTCCGAGCACAACGCCATTTTCCAGGCGCTGCCGCGCGACTTCGACGGCGACTTCCAGCGTGCCGGGGTGAAGGCGCTGTGGCTGACCGCGTCGGGCGGGCCGTTCCGCACCCTGTCGGCCGAGGCGATCGCCGCCGCCACGCCGGCACAGGCGGTGGCGCACCCCAACTGGGTGATGGGCAAGAAGATTTCGGTCGATTCGGCAAGCCTGATGAACAAGGGACTCGAGGTGATCGAGGCGCGCTGGCTCTTCAACGCGCGCCCCGAGCAGATCAAGGTGGTGGTGCATCCGCAGAGCATCGTGCATTCCATGGTCGAGTACGCCGACGGCTCGGTGATCGCGCAGATGGGCACACCCGACATGCGGACGCCGATCGCCTACGCGCTGGGCTTTCCGGAACGCATCGATGCGGGCGTGTCGGCGCTGGAATTGATGGGCAAGCAGCTGACGTTCGAAGCCCCCGATACCGCACGCTTCCCCTGCCTGCAGCTGGCGTTCGATGCCCTGCATGCGGGGGGTAATGCCGCAGCCGTGCTGAACGCCGCCAACGAAGTCGCGGTCGCGCGTTTTCTCGACGAAGCCGTTCCGTTCCCCGCCATTGCCGCCAGCATTGCCCATGCTTTGGATGCGCTGGCGGGCGGCCCGGCCGACACGCTGGATGACCTGCTCGAAGCGGACCGCCAGGCGCGCCGCGTGGCGGGCGCCTACCTGGAGACCTGCGGATGAGCGTGCTGCATACCGTCGTCTGGTTCCTGGTCGCCATCGCCATCCTGGTGGTGGTGCACGAATTCGGCCACTACCTGGCGGCCCGGTTGGCCGGCGTCAAGGTGCTGCGTTTTTCGCTCGGATTCGGAAAACCCTTGTTCAGTCGCCGTTTCGGCGGCGACCAGACCGAATGGGTGTTGGCCGCACTGCCCTTTGGCGGCTATGTGAAGATGCTCGACGAACGCGAAGGCGAGGTCCCGGCCGCAGAGGCGCATCGCAGCTTCAATCGGGCGAGCGTCTGGCGCCGCATCGGCATCGTCGCGGCGGGTCCGATCGCCAATTTCCTGCTGGCCATCGTGTTCTACTGGGCGCTGTTCCTGCACGGCATGCCTGCGATGAAGCCGCTGATCGGCGAGCCGCCAGCCGGCACGCCGGCCGCGCAGGCGGGACTGGTGTCAGGGGATGAAATCCGCCGCGTCAATGGCGCCGACACCCCGTCATTCCAGGACCTGAGACTGGAATTGCTACGCGCCGGTGTGGCGGGTGACCCGCTTGTGCTGGAATTGGCCGATGGCCGTAGCGTACGTCTCGACGCACCACCCATGGATACCGAGAATCTGGAACGGGACACCCTGCGTCCGCTCGGGATCGTGCGCTACGATCCCGAGATCGATCCGGTCATCGGCGAGGTGCTGCCCGGGGGCGCGGCGGCGCGTGCAGGCTTCCAGAGCGGAGACCGGCTGGTCGCCGCCAACGGGAAAGCTGTGACGACCTGGCAGGACTGGGTGAAACTGATCCGCCAGCATCCGTCGCAATCCTTGCGCATCGAATACGAACGCGAGGGGCAGATGCACATATTGACGGTCGTGCCCGATACGGTGGATGAAAATGGCCAGCGTATCGGCAAGATCGGCGCCGGTCCCAAGGTCGATCCCTCGTTGATGGACGACCTGATGACCGAGGTACGTTACGGCCCGATCGAGGCGCTGGGACGCGGCGCAGAAAAAACCTGGGACATGAGCCTGTTCACGCTCGAGATGATGGGGCGCATGGTGCTGGGGCAGGTGTCCTGGAAAAACCTGTCGGGCCCGCTGACCATTGCCGACTATGCCGGCCAGAGTGCCACGCTCGGGTGGATCAGTTTCGTCGGCTTTCTGGCGCTGGTGAGCGTGAGCCTGGGGGTGCTGAATCTGCTGCCTGTCCCGCTGTTGGATGGGGGGCACCTCATGTATTATGTTGCCGAAGTTTTGACCGGTCGCCCGGTGTCCGAGCGCACCATGGAAATAGGGAGCCGGATCGGCATGATGCTCCTGCTTCTGCTGATGTCGTTTGCCCTGTTCAACGATTTGCAACGCCTGATAGGCGGATGATAACAACCATGATCCTGAACCGTTTGACGCTTGCCCTTGCCGTCGTATTCGCCGCGCAGCCCGTGTTCGCAGCAGAACCCTTTGTCGTCAAGGACATCCGGGTCGAAGGGATCCAGCGTACCGAGGCAGGCACGGTGTTCAGCTACCTGCCGGTCAAGGTTGGCGACACGATGACCGACGAGAAGACCGCCGCGGCGATCAAGGCGTTGTATGCCACCGGCTTCTTCAAGGATGTGCGACTGGAAGCGCGCGACGGCGTGGTGATCGTCACCGTCGAGGAGCGTCCCTCGATCGCCAAGATCACCCTGACCGGCATCAAGGAGTTTTCCGAGGATGACCTGAAGAAGGGCCTCAAGGAAACAGGGCTGGCCGAGGGCCGCGTGCTCGACCGCTCCCTTCTGGACAAGGCCGAGCAGGAACTGCAGCGGCAATACTTCAACCGCGGCAAGTATGCCGTCGAGATCAAGTCCACCCTGACGCCGCTGGAGCGCAACCGGGTCGCCGTGCAGTTCGACGTGGTGGAAGGCAATAGCGCAAAGATCCAGCAGATCAACATCGTCGGCAACCAGGCGTTCAAGGAAAAGGAACTGCTGAAGCAGTTCACCTCGACCACACCGGGCTGGCTGACCTGGTATACCAAGAACGACCAGTATTCCAAGACGCGCCTGGCTGGTGACATCGAAACCCTGCGCTCGTTCTACCTCAATCGCGGCTACCTTGAGTTCAACGTCGATTCAACACAGGTATCGATCTCGCCGGACAAGCAGGGCATCTACATCACCGTCAACGTGACCGAAGGGCCCCAGTACAAGGTGTCCGACGTCAAGCTGGCCGGACAGATGCTGGTACCGGAAGCCGAACTGAAAAAGCTCATCACCATCAAGCCGGGCGAGGTGTTCGCGCGCGACCGTCTGACCGAGACGACCAAGGCCATTGGCGACCGTCTCGGCAACGACGGCTATGCGTTCGCCAACGTCAACGCGGTGCCCGACCTCGACAAGGAGAAGCGCACGGTCGCGTTCACGCTGTTCGTTGATCCGGGCCGCCGCGTATACGTGAATCGCGTCAACGTCTCGGGCAACACCAAGACCCGCGATGAAGTGGTGCGCCGCGAAGTACGCCAGATGGAAGGCGCGTATTACGACGCCGAGAAGATCAACCTGTCGCGCGACCGCCTCAATCGCCTGGGCTACTTCAACGAAGTGAACATCGAGACCCCGGCGGTGCAGGGCACCACCGACCAGGTCGACGTCAACGTGAGCGTGGCCGAGAAATCCACCGGCAGCATCATGCTGGGCGCAGGCTTCTCGTCGTCCGAGGGAATCGTTCTGTCGGGCTCGGTCTCGCAGAGCAACGTGTTCGGCACCGGCAACCGGCTGTCGGCGCAGATCAACTCGGGCAGCGTCAACACCGTGTATGCGCTGTCGTTCACCAATCCCTACTACACCATCGATGGCGTCAGCCTGGGCTATGACCTGTATCGCCGCGACGTCGATGCCACCTCGCTTTCCAACGTCGGCGCCTACAAGACCTCGACCTATGGCGCCGGCGTGCGATTCGGCCTGCCGGTCAACGAGCGCGATTTCCTCTCGTTCGGCCTGACCTACGAACAGACTTCGCTCACCACCTATTCGGACAGCCCGGTGCAGTACACGCGATTCGTCAACGAGTTCGGCAAGGACAACGATACCGTGCGTCTGGATACATCCTGGTCACGCGATACCCGCGACAGCTACCTGTTCCCGACCAAAGGCTTGATGCAGCGGGTGGCGGCCGAGGTGGGCACGCCGGGCGGCAGCCTGCAGTACTACAAGCTGTCGTTCCAGCACCAACAATATATCCCGCTGAGCAAGAGCTTCACCCTGATGCTGAATGGCGAGGTGGGGATAGGCGACGGCCTGTCCGGCAAGCCCCTGCCGTTCTTCAAGAACTTCTATGCGGGCGGCAACAGCTCGGTGCGTGGCTTCAAGACGGGCACCCTGGGACCCAAGGACGCGAACGGAGACGCGCTGGGCGGCGACAAGCGCGTGGTCGGCAATGCGGAGGTCTTCTTCCCCCTGCCGGGTCTCAAGGATGACCAGTCGCTACGCATGTCGGCGTTTGTCGATGCGGGCGCCACCTTCGGGCCCGACGACAAGGACAACCTGTACAAAACGTTCGCATTCGGCGACTTGCGCTATTCGGCGGGCATTGCCGTCCTCTGGGTTTCGCCGCTCGGCCCGCTCAAATTCAGCCTGGCGCAACCGATCGTCAAGAAGACGGGCGACAAAGCTGAAATGTTTCAATTCACCCTTGGCAATGTGTTCTGAGGGTAGGCCGTTACTGGAGTATTCATGATGAAGTTCAAGCAACTGGCAGTTTCCCTGATCCTTGCGTCTGCGTTCGCGGCCGCGCCCGTCCTGGCCGACACCAAGATCGGCTTCGTCAACACCGAGAGGCTGCTGCGCGAGGCGCCTCTGTCGATTGCCGCGCAGAAAAAGCTGGAACGCGAGTTTGCCGGACGCGACCAGGAACTGCAGAAACTGGCCAAGCAGGCCCGTGATCTGCAGGCGCAGCTCGACAAGGATGGCGTGACCATGTCGGACAGCGACCGCAAGTCGAAGGAACGCGATCTCAACAATCTCAATCTCGAACTGCAGCGCAAGGGGCGCGAATTCCGCGAAGACCTCAACCTGCGCCGCAACGAAGAATTGGGCCAGATCCAGGAACGTGCGCGCAAGGCGATCCAGGACATCGCCAAGACGGAGAAATTCGACCTGATTGTCGAACAGGCCGTCTACGTCGATCCCAAGAACGACATCACCGATCGCGTGATGAAGGCCCTGGGCGGGAAATAAACGTGGTCGTGGAAAATAAACTCGGCCGCGGAAGCTAAGCAGCCAATGGCCTCTACGCTGACCGAACTGGTTGCGCGTTTTGGCGGGGAGTTGCTGGGCGATGGCAGCGTCACGATTCGCCAGGTTGCGCCGCTGGACCAGGCGCAGGCGGACGAGATCGGCTTTGTCTCGCAAGCCAAGTACTTGGCTCAACTGGCCGGCACGCATGCCGCCGCCGTGATCCTGCCGCTGGAGGCGCGCGACGCGACGACGCTGCCGCGCATCCTTACGCCCAACCCTTACCTGTATTTCGCGCGCGTCTCGGCCCTGCTGAACCCGCCGCCGCGCCCGCCCGCGGGCATCCATCCTGCGGCGACGGTTGTCGGTGACGCCAGGATTGCCGCCGACGCCAGCATTGGTCCCGGCGCGGTGATCGGCGCCGGCGCCGTGGTTGGCGCACGCACGGTGGTCGGCCCCAACTGCGTCGTCGGCGACCATGCCCGCATCGGCGACGACTGTCTGCTGCACGCCAACGTCACGCTGTATCACCGCTGCGAAGTGGGTGATCGCGCCATCCTGCATGCGGGCTGCGTGATCGGCGCGGACGGCTTCGGTTTTGCGCCGAACGACGGCCGCTGGGAAAAAATCCCGCAGATCGGCCGCGTGCTGATCGGCGACGACGTCGAAGTCGGCGCCTGTACCACCATCGACCGCGGCGCCCTGGAAGACACGGTGATCGAGGAGGGCGTCAAGCTCGACAATCTGATCCAGGTGGCGCACAACGTGACGATCGGTGCGCATACGGCGATCGCCGCCTGCACCGGCATCGCCGGCAGCGCGAAGATCGGTCGCCATTGCACTATCGGCGGCGCGGCAATGATCTTCGGCCACATCGAGATCGCCGACGGCACCCGCATCTCGACCAATACGCTGATCACCAAATCCCTGCCGAAAGCGGGCACCTACACGTCGGCGCTGCCCTTCTCGGAACACGACGTGTGGCAGAAGAATGCCGTACACATGCGCAACCTCGACAAGCTGGTGAACCGCATCAAGCAGCTCGAAAAACGCCTAACCGAACTGGAAAGCAAATCATGATCATGGACATCGAGCAGGTCATGCAGTACCTGCCGCACCGCTACCCCTTCCTCCTGATCGACAAGGTCATCGAACTCGAACTCGGTAAAAGCATCACCGCGATCAAGAATGTCACCATCAACGAGCCTTTTTTCCCGGGCCACTTCCCGGGAGCGCCGGTGATGCCGGGCGTACTGATCCTGGAGGCGATGGCGCAGGCTGCGGGGATCCTGTCGTTCAAGACCAAGAATTACACGCCGGACCAGATCGGCATCATCTACTTTGCGGGCATCGACAATGCGCGCTTCAAGAAACCGGTCAAACCGGGCGACCAGCTAGTCCTCAAGGCGGAGATCGTGCGCGAGATGCGTGGCATCTGGAAGTACACCGGCCGGGCCGAAGTGGATGGCGCGCTGGTCGCCGAGGCCGAGCTGATGGCCACGTTGCGCGACAAGCCCTGACATGGCGACGATACACCCCACCGCGCTGGTCGCGCCGGGCGCACGGCTTGCCGACGACGTCGCCATCGGTCCCTACACGATCATCGGCGAGCACGTCGAGATCGGCGCCGGCACCACGGTCGGCGCCCATGCCGTCATCACCGGCCATACCCGGATCGGCGCACGCAACACGATCTTCCATTTCGTCTCGCTCGGCGAGGCGCCGCAGGACAAGAAATACGCCGGCGAACCGACCCGCCTGGAAATCGGCGACGACAACGTCATCCGCGAGTTCTGTACCTTCAACACCGGTACCGTGCAGGATCGCGGCGTCACCACCATCGGCAGCCACAACTGGATCATGGCCTACGTCCACATCGCGCATGACTGCGTGGTGGGCGACCGCACCATCTTCGCCAACAACGCCTCGCTGGCGGGCCATGCCGAAGTCGGCGACTGGGCGATCCTCGGCGGCTTCACCGGCGTGCACCAGTTCTGCAAGATCGGCGCGCATGTGATGACCGGCATCTCCAGCGTGGTGTTCAAGGACATTCCACCCTTCGTCATGGCGTCGGGCCAGCCGGCCGCGCCGCACGGACTCAACAGCGAAGGTCTCAAGCGGCGCGGGTTTTCCGCCGAAGCGCTGACCGCTCTCAAGCGTGCCTACAAGACGCTCTACCGAGAAGGCAACACCCTGGCCGAAGCGCAGGCCAAGCTCGCGCCAGAAGGCGTGAAGCATGCCGAAGTGCAGCAGCTGCTCGATTTCCTCGCACGCGCCGAGCGCGGCATCATTCGGTGATGTCCGCTTGGCGACATCATGAATTCACACGCCCTCGCTTGTCTTTTGGCTGATATGAACGATTTTGTTCAGTCGGACGTAGGGTCGGCTACGCCTCTCCTTCTCAAAATGTCCCTATCAACCCAAATCCTGCGCGATCATCGTGCGAATTCATGATGTCCCCAAGCTCGGCGTGGTCGCCGGTGAAGCGTCCGGCGATCTCCTGGGGGCGCATTTCATTGCCGCGCTGCAACAAAGCCGCCCCGATTTGCAGGCTGCCGGCATCGCCGGCCCGCGCATGATCGAGACCGGCGTCAAGGCGATCTACCCGAGCGAGAAACTGGCGGTCAACGGCTATGTCGAGGTACTGCGCCATCTGCCGGAATTGCTGTGGATCCGTTCGCGCATCACGCGTTATTTCCTGAACGAACGGCCGCGCGTGTTCGTCGGCATCGACGCGCCGGACTTCAATTTCACGCTGGAAGCGAAGCTCAAGCAGGCCGGCATCCCCACCGTGCATTTCGTCAGCCCGTCGATCTGGGCGTGGCGACCCGAGCGGATTCATCGCATCAAGCAGGCGGTGTCGCACATGCTGGTGGTATTTCCGTTCGAGGAGGAAATCTATCGGGGTGCGGGCATACCGGTCAGCTATGTGGGCCATCCGTTGGCCGACGTCATTCCACTGGAACCCGATACCGCCGGTGCACGTGCGGCGCTGGGCCTGCAGGCGGGACCGGTCGTCGCGCTGCTGCCGGGCAGCCGGCTGTCCGAGGTGACGCGTCATGCACGGCTGATGCTGGAGGCCGCCGTGCGCATCCTGCGCCATCACCCTGACGCGCAGTTCGTGCTGCCTGCCGCAAGCGAAGCCGCCAGTCGGCTGATCCGACAGGCCGGGCAGGGATTGGACGTGCCGCTGCATGTTCTGGCCGGGCAGTCTCATACCGCGCTGGCAGCCTGCGACGTGGCGCTGGTGGCGTCGGGCACGGCCACGCTCGAAGCCGCATTGTTCAAGAAACCGATGGTCATCACCTACCGCGTGCCCGCGCTGACCGCGCACCTGATGCGGAAAAAGGCACTGCTGCCCTGGATCGGCCTGCCGAACATCCTCGCGCGCGGTTTCGTGGTGCCGGAACGGGTACAGGAAGACGCGACGCCCGAGAACCTGGCAAACGACACCCTGGCGTGGCTCGACGATGCGCCGCGTCGGCGTGCCGTCGTCGAGACGTTCCGCGATATCCACTTGAGCCTGAAGCAGGATGCCAGCGCGCGCATCGCCGAGGCGGTTGCGCCTTATCTGGCAACGCGGACATGAAACCGCGTTCATCCATCGTTCTGCATGTCGGCCCGCTCGGCTTGTGCGGCGTCGATGAGGCGGGCCGCGGGCCGCTGGCAGGTCCCGTGATGGCCGCCGCCGTCATGCTCGATCCTGGCGACCCCATAGCGGGCCTGCGCGATTCCAAGAAACTGTCGGCCGCCGCGCGCGACCGCCTGGCCGCCGAGATTCGCAAACGGGCCATTGCCTGGTGCGTGGCCGAAGCCAGTGTCGCCGAAATCGACAGGCTCAACATCCTGCATGCCACCATGCTGGCGATGCAACGTGCCGTGTCCGGGCTGGGCCGCACGCCGGATGAGGTGCTTGTCGATGGCAACCGCTGTCCCGAGTGGCCGTGGCGTTCGCAAGCCGTGGTCAAGGGCGACGACAAAGTGGCGGCGATCGCTGCAGCTTCGATTCTCGCCAAGACTGCGCGCGACCAATTCATGCGCAACCTGCATGACGAATATCCCGTCTACGGCTTTGCCCAGCACATGGGCTACGGTACCGCCGCCCATCTCGATGCATTGAAGGCACACGGCGCCTGCCCGCAACACCGCAGGAGCTTCGCCCCGGTCAAGCTCGTGCTCGACCAGGTAACTTTGTTTTGAACCTGTTCTGAAAGGAAATCGCGTGAATCTGACCTTGTTGTTGCATGTTCTAGGCATCGTCGTCTGGGTGGGCGGCATGTTCTTCGCCTACATGGCGCTGCGTCCGGTGGCGGCCAGCGTGCTGGAGCCGCCGCAACGCCTGACGCTGTGGGCCGGCGTGTTCGGCAAGTTCTTTCCGTGGGTGTGGGTTTCGGTCGTTCTGATCCTGCTGAGCGGCTTGCACATGCTGATGAAGCTCGGCGGTGCTGCAGCGCCGCACTATGCGCTGACCATGCTGGTATTGGGCGTGGTGATGATGCTGATTTTCGCCCATGTGTTCTTCGCGCCCTACAAGAAACTCAAGCGTGCGGTGGGTGCACAGGACTGGAAAGCGGGCGGTGCGGCATTGGCACAGATCCGTAAACTGATCGGCATCAATCTCGCCATCGGGTTGCTGACGATTGCAGTCGTGTTTGTCGGGCGGGCGCTGATGTTGAACTAGATATACGATTCCACGCGTACTTTGGCACGTGCGTGGCTTCTAGGGCTCGTCCTGCGGCGACGCTGCGAGCAGTTGTTGCGCAACCTCCCGTATGGTCTCGAGCCGTGCCTCGCACTGCAGTTCGGCGTGAAATCGGCCATCGCGATAGAGATAGATCGTGGGCAGATGGAAGATGCCGAAGTAGCGCGCCACCCCGGTGGCCTCGCTGACGTCGACTTCGTGGAATTCGTCGGCCAGGCCGGCGAGCGCCTGCGGCAACACCTGTTTCCATGCCCGGCATGCACCGCAGTGCGGCGCGGTGAACAACACGACTCCGACGCCGGAAGAGCCGGCGAGACGAGCGTGGTAACTGCCTTCGGCCAGGCGTGAAAACCCAGCCGGGGCAAGCCGGTCCCGACTGGTAGAATCGCGGTTTTCCTCGCGGCTGCGTCTCATGCTGTTTCTCGAACTCTTCGGTTATCTGCTGCTCATCCTCGTGGCGGCGGAAGTCTTTGTCAACGCGCTCGAACACCTGGGCGAGAAACTGCATATCTCGGAAGGCGTGACCGGTTCGCTGTTCGCCGCGATCGGTACTGCCATGCCCGAAACCCTGGTGCCGCTGCTGGCGATCTTCGCCGGCACCGGCAACACCGTCACCAACGAAGAAATTGGCGTCGGCGCCATCCTGGGGGCGCCGCTGATGCTGTCGACGCTGTCGCTGTCGCTGATGAGCGTGGCCGTGCTGAAACGCCGTGGTATCCAGGGCCACCTCACGCCCGAGAAGACCGGGCTCAAGCGCGATCTGGATTTCTTCCTGATGGCTTTTCTGCTGGCGTTTGTCGCCATGTTCGTGCCGCACGGCGACGGCTTGGTGCGCGCCGCACTCGCCTTCGTCATGGTGATGATCTATTTCGTCTACGTGATGCTGACCCTGCGCGCATCGGCCAAACTGGTCGAGGACGGACATGCGACCGAGGCGGGGTCGCCCATGCTGCTCACACGTCTGGGCCTGCCGCAGAATCTGTTTTTTATCCTTGTGCAGCTGGCGCTGGGCCTGGCATTGCTGATTGCCGGAGCCAAGGGCTTTATCCACGGCGTCGAGCTGGCGGCGCCCATCCTGGGTATCTCCGCGCTGCTATTGTCGCTGATGATCATCCCGATCGCGACCGAGTTGCCGGAGAAGGTGAATTCGATCCTGTGGATACGCAAGCGCAAGGACACGCTGGCGTTCGGCAACATCACCGGCGCCATGGTGTTCCAGGGCACGCTGCTGCCCGCCATCGGGATTTCGCTGACCCCCTGGATGCCGCAAAAGGAAGTCCTGCTGGGCGTGGTGGTCACGCTGGTCGCGGCCTTCTGGTTGCGCTGGGCTGCCCTGAACGGCGGCTTGCGCGTGTGGCACCTGTTTGTCAACGGCGCGCTGTATGTCACCTATCTGACGGCGGTGCTGGCCTGAAAAATCGGCGCGTGCAATAAGAAACGGCGGGATTCCCCGCCGTTTCTTATTGGCTGCAACCGACGCTCAGGCCGTCCGCCGGCGTGCGGCGAACCCGACCAGACCCAATCCGGCCAGCAGCATCGCCCAGGTATCGGCTTCGGGCACAGCGGCGACCTGCCAGCCGATGTCCTGCATGGCGGCGAAGTCGAGGGCAGTGAAGTATTTGCGCTGGCCGTTGTAGATGGCGGGGCTCATCGCGGTTTCCTGGCTGATGCCATTGACGGTGCTGAGCGTGCCGTCCGCCCAGTGGCCGAGATCGGCGGACAGCGCGACCGAGCCTGTGCTTGCGCCAATGAAGTCGCTGCCGAACGTCAGGGCTTCGAAGGAATCGGAGGTGCCGAATCCGAGGACGTGGGCCAGTTCGTGCACGGCAACCGAGTAGAAATCGTATTCGGATGAATTGAGGCCGGCCGTGGTCAGGCCGAAGTACCAGTTGGTCGACGCGTTATCGAAGCTGATCGAGCCGCCCCACGGTGCGACATCGACGGCGTTGCGGGACAGCAAGGCGCCGTTGCTGTCGTACAGGTTCTGCGTTTCGCCCTGCCCGCGTTGCGTGTCGGTGTTGCAGAAACTGCTGAAGCCGGAGCAGTTGTATCCGCCCGGACCGCCGATTCCCAGGGTCGAGCCGCCCAGGTTGGCGGCGCCGGCATAGATGCGGATGACGTCGGTGGCCACGCTTTGGTTGCTCAGCGTGACATCGGCCCCGGGCGTGGACGGATTGAAGAATACCGTACTGAAATGGTTGGGCCCGGACGACGTGATCGCGGTCAGGTTGTCCGCAAAACGCGTCTCGAATACGGACGCGGCGGCATTCAGTGCGGCGACGCTGTCGGGGTTGGACGAAAAGAAATTGGACGTGTCGTAGCTGAAGTCGAACTGGATATCGATATTCGCCAGCGCGGGTTGCGCGGCGGCCAGCAGGCTCAGGCTGGCCAAGGTTCTTGCAAGCATGTTCCCCCCTCGGGTGGATCGGTTGATACACATCCGCTTATCGTTTTCCGCGAGTGTAAAACAAGTGCGCAGGGACAACCAGCGATTCAGCGGCCCGATGATGTGTCTTTCGGCGCGGCGGCAGCCGGCGGCTCGCGGCGGAACGGGGTCTCGAGTTCGTCCATGTAATGGCCGATGGCATCGGTCTCGCGTTCGAGGAACCGGTCGACCGCCTCGCGGAATTCGGCATTCTCCAGCCAGTGCCAGGAATGCGTGGCGGTGGGGACCAGGCCGCGCGCGAGCTTGTGCTCGCCCTGCGCGCCGCCTTCGAATACCGAAAGCCCATGCGCGATGGCATATTCGATGCCCTGCTGGTAACAGGTCTCGAAATGCAGTCCGGGCAGGTATTCCAGCGTGCCCCAGTGGCGGCCGTACAGGCGCTGGCTATCTTTCATGCAGAACGAGCAGGCGACGGGCTCGCCATCCTTGTCGGCAATGATGAGCACCAGATTGTCGGGTATCGTCGCGCGCAGTCCGGCAAAGAAAGCCCGATTGAGATGTGGTTCGCTGCGGTGGCGAGCGTAGGTGTCGGCATAGCAGCGATAGAAATGGTCCCAATCGGCATCCGTGCTCTCCGCGCCATCGACCCAGCGGAACGTTACGCCGAGGTTGGCGAGCTTCTTTCTTTCCTGACGGATTTTCTTGCGCTTGTCGTGTGTCATCGCGGCGAGAAACGCGTCGAAATCGGCATAGCCCGCGTTATTCCAGTGGAACTGGAAGCCGCTGCGGTGCATGAGCGGCGTCGCTTCGAGCGCGGCGTGGTCCGGCGCGGTCGGGAAGAGGATGTGAAAGGATGAAAATCCCAGATCACGGGTGAGCTTCAAGGCTGCCTGGATCAGCGTCGTGCGGTCCGCATCGTTGCCTGCCAGCAGGCGCGGCCCGGGCACCGGCGAGAAAGGGACGCAGCACACCAGCTTGGGGTAATAACTCAAGCCATGCCGGCGGTAGGCGTCGGCCCACGCCCAGTCGAACACGAACTCGCCCCAGGAGTGGTGCTTGACGTAAAGCGGCATCGCGGCATCGAGATGGCCGTTGCGGAACAGCGCCAGGTGCACCGGCTCCCAGCCGATGTCGGGCCCGACGCAGCCGGTGGCCTCCAGTGCGTGCAAAAAGGCATGCTGCAGGAAAGGCGAATCGCCGGCCAGGGCATTCCAGGCGTCGGCGGACAGTTCCGCAATGCGCGGAACGACGCGGATGACAGCTTCCGCATCGGAGGGGTTTGCTTCAAAATGCACGTTTTGGCGAGCTTCCATCGAAAAACAAATGAACCTGCATGAATATCAGGCCAAACAAATCCTGCGGTCAGGCAACATTAACACGCCGCGCGGCCTTGCAGCAGCGAGTGCCGAGGCCGCGGTTGGCGCCGCGAACGAACTGGGCGGCGACGCCTGGGTAGTGAAGGCGCAGATCCATGCCGGCGGGCGCGGCAAGGCGGGTGGGGTCAAGGTGGTGAAGTCGCTCGACGATGTTCGTGTCGTGGCTGAGTCTCTGCTCGGCAAGCCACTGGTGACCAACCAGAACGCGCCCGACGGCCAGCCCGTGAACCAGGTGCTGGTGGAAGAGACGCTGCCGATCGCGCGTGAGCTGTATCTGTCGCTGCTGGTCGACCGTGAAACCGAGCGCGTCGCCATCGTCGCATCCGCCGCCGGCGGCATGGACATCGAGGAAGTCGCCCACGCCACCCCGGAAAAGGTCCTGACCGAGGCCTGCGATCCCTTGCTGGGCGTGCAGGACTTCCAGTGTCGTGCCCTGGCCTTCGCGCTGGAACTGACGGGTGAGGCCTACAAGGATTTCTGCCGCCTGTTGCCGCAGCTGTATCGCGTGTTCCTCGCCAACGACCTTTCCCTGCTCGAGATCAATCCGCTGGTGGTGACGACCGACAACCGCGTGCTGCCGCTCGACTGCAAGATGAGCGTCGACGACAACGCCCTGTACCGCCGCAAGGCGCTGGCCGAGCTGCGCGACGACAGCCAGATCGACGCCAAGGAGGCGGCGGCCAACGCGGCCAACGTCAACTACGTCGCGCTCACCGGCAACATCGGCTGCATGGTCAACGGCGCCGGCCTGGCGATGGCGACGATGGACCTGATCCAGCTGGAGGGCGGCACGCCCGCCAATTTCCTCGACGTCGGCGGCGGTGCTACGCCGGAGACGGTGGCGCAGGGCTTCAAGATCATCCTGCTCGACCCCAACGTCAAGGCCGTGCTGATCAACATCTTCGGCGGCATCGTGCGCTGCGACGTCATCGCCGAGGGCATCATCCAGGCGGTGAAGGAGGTCGGCGTCAAGGTGCCGGTGGTGGTGCGGCTGGAAGGCACCAATGCCGAACTGGGCCGGAAGCTGCTGGCCGAATCGGGGCTGGCGATCCTCGCGGCGGAGAGCCTGACGCATGCGGCGAAACTGGCAGTGGAGGAGGCGGCATGAGCAGGGAGCAGGGTTCCCGCTTGCGGGACGCGACCGGCCGCGAATGCCGCCAGTCGCCGACGCGCAGCCGTATGGCTCTGTATGAACTTTTCAGAGGCGACGCCCAATGAGCATCCTCGTCAACAAGGACACCAAGGTCATCTGCCAGGGCTTCACTGGCAAGCAGGGCAGCTTCCATTCCGAACAGGCGATCGCCTACGGCACCCGCATGGTCGGCGGCGTGACGCCGGGCAAGGGCGGGCAGACGCATCTTGGCCTGCCGGTCTTCAACACGGTGCGCGACGCCGTGCGCCAGACCGGCGCGCAGGCCACGATGATCTATGTGCCGGCCGCGTTCGCGGCCGATTCGATCCTGGAGGCGGCCGATGCCGGCATCGAGGTCATCGTCTGCATCACCGAGGGCATCCCGGTGCTCGACATGCTGAATGTCAAGGCCGCGCTGCGTGCCAACGGCGCCAAACTCATCGGCCCCAACTGCCCGGGCATCATCACCTCGGGCGAATGCAAGATTGGCATCATGCCCGGCGTGATCCACCAGAAGGGCAAGGTGGGCATCGTTTCGCGCTCCGGCACGCTGACCTACGAGGCGGTGCACCAGACCACCCAACTGGGGCTGGGGCAATCGACCTGCGTCGGCATCGGCGGCGATCCGATCAAGGGGCTGGATTTCATCGACTGCCTCGAACTGTTCGAGGCCGACCCGCAGACCGAGGCGGTGATCCTGGTCGGCGAGATCGGCGGCAGCCGTGAGGAAGAGGCGGCCGAGTACATCCGCTCGAACATGAAGAAGCCCGTCGCCGCCTACATCGCTGGGCGCACGGCGCCCAAAGGCAAGCGCATGGGCCATGCGGGTGCGATCATCGCCGGCAGCGCCGGCACGGCCGACGCGAAGATCCGCGCGCTGGAAACGGCGGGCGTCGTCGTTGCGCTCAGCCCTGCCGCGCTGGGCGAAGCGGTACAGCAGGCACTCGCGGCGCGATGAAACCTACCCGATGAAGCTCGGCATTGCCCAACTCAACCTCACGGTCGGCGACATCGCCGGCAACGCGGCACGGCTGCTGGCCGCAGCGAAGGACGCGCATGCCGCCGGTGCCGATCTGCTGCTCACCCCCGAAATGTCGGTCTGCGGCTATCCGGCCGAAGACCTGGTGTTGCGCCACGATTTCACTGCGGCGTGCGCGGCTGCCGTACAGCAACTGGCTGCCGATGCGCCGCCCGACCTCGCTCTGATCGTGGGCTACCCCGAGCGTAGCGACGACGGATTGTTCAATGCCGCGGCATTGTTGCGCGGTGGCCGTGTCGAGCGGGTATATCGCAAGCACCATCTCCCGAATCATTCCGTATTCGACGAACGGCGCGTATTCGACAGCGGCGCCGCCGCGTGCGTGTTCAGCTGTGGTGGCGTGACGTTCGGCCTCAACATCTGCGGCGACATCTGGGAGCCGGGGCCGGCGACGCGTGCAATGGAAGCCGGCGCCGAGTGGCTGCTGGTTCCGAACGCCTCGCCCTATCATCTCAACAAGGAGCGCGAACGGCTTGCCGTCGCGCGCTCGCGCCAGCTTGAGGCCGGCCTGCCGATCGTGTACGCGAACATGGTGGGGGGACAGGACGAACTGGTGTTCGATGGCGCGTCCTTTGTGCTGGACGCCGATGGCAAGGTCGCGGCACAGTGCCCGGCCTGGCAGGAAGGCCTGTTCTATATCGATATCGCGGGTAGCCGCTGCAGCGGGCCGCAGCAGGCTTTGCCGGACGAGGAGGCCGCTGTCTACGACGCGCTGGTGATGGCGGTACGTGATTACTTCGGCAAGAACGGCTTCAAGGGTGTGCATCTGGGCTTGTCGGGCGGGATCGATTCGGCATTGACGCTGGCGATTGCGGTCGATGCGATCGGCCCCGACCGGGTACATGCGGTGATGATGCCGTCGGATTACACGGCCGGTATCAGCGTCGAAGACTCGCGCGACATGGTGAAACGGCTGGGCGTGCGCTATTCCGAAATCGCCATCAAGCCGATATACGAGGCGTTCGTGTCGCAGCTGGCCGGCGAGTTCGCCGGGCGGGCCGCCGACACGACGGAAGAGAACCTGCAGGCGCGCGCGCGCGGCACGCTGCTGATGGCGCTGTCCAACAAGTTCGGCACGCTGGTGCTGACCACCGGCAACAAGAGCGAAATGGCGGTCGGCTATGCCACCTTGTACGGCGATATGGCGGGCGGCTTCGCGGTGCTGAAGGATGTGGCGAAAACGCGGGTCTACCGACTGGCGAATTATCGCAACCGCCTGTCTGCCGTGATTCCGCAGCGGATCATCGACCGTCCGCCGTCGGCCGAACTGCGTCCCGACCAGACCGACCAGGACAGCCTGCCGCCCTACGACGTGCTCGACGCCATCCTTGCGGCTTATGTCGAACGCGACCTGCCGGCACGCGACATCGTCGCATCGGGATACGATGCCGCCGTCGTGCGCAAGGTGATCCGCATGGTCGATCTCGCCGAATACAAACGCCGCCAGGCCCCGCCCGGTCCGCGCATCACGCCGCGGAACTTTGGAAAAGACCGGCGCTACCCGATTACCTCGAAATACCGACCCGAAGGAGACCTGCCATGAAAAAAATCGAAGCCATCATCAAGCCGTTCAAGCTGGACGAAGTGCGCGAAGCGCTGTCCGATATCGGCGTGACCGGGCTGACCGTGACCGAAGTCAAGGGTTTCGGCCGCCAGAAAGGTCACACCGAACTATATCGCGGCGCCGAATACGTGGTGGATTTCCTGCCCAAGGTGAAGGTGGAAGTGGTCGTTGCAGACAGCCTGCTGGAACGCGCGATGGAAGCGATCACCACTGCCGCGCGCACCGGCAAGATCGGAGACGGCAAGATTTTCGTGACGGCGGTTGAGCAGGTGGTGCGCATCCGCACCGGCGAATCGGGCGAGGCGGCGGTCTGATCCCGATCCGAACACGGACCGGGATCAGCCGGACTCAATCCGGATTCCGGCTCACCAGAAGCGGTACCAGGCTTTTTCCTTGACGTTCACGCCCTTGAGATACTTGCTGTGGGGGAAGTTGAGCTTCAGCACGCGCAGCGCATCGTCGCGCGGCCCCGTGAGGTGCAGGTTGTCGTAGGCCACGACCATGATGCCCAGCGCCTCTTCCAGCGCGGGAGCCTGAGGGTAGTCAGTCAGCACGACCTTGGCACGGTTGGCGGCAGCCACCCAGGCTTTGCGTTTCAGGTAATACCGGGCGACATGGACCTCGTTGCTAGCCAGCGCGTTGACCAGGTATTTCATGCGGGCGGTCGAGTCCTCGGCATATTTGCTGTCGGGGAAGCGGGTGACCAGTTCCTTGAATGCCAGGAACGCATCGCGCGCAGCCTTGGGATCGCGTTCGCTCATGTCCTGGTCGACCAGGTTGCCGAGCAGTCCCAGATCGTCATTAAAATTCGCCAGGCCCTTAAGATAGTAGGCGTAATCGACGTTAGGGTGATTGGGGTGCAGCTTGATGAAACGGTCGCATGCGGCAATGGCCGAAATCGGTTCGTTGTCTTTGTAGTAGGCGTAACCCACTTCCAGTTGCGCCTGCTGTGCATAGCGTCCGAATGGATAGCGCGCTTCCAGCGTCTCGAACAGTTTGACCGCGCGTTCGTAGTTGCCGCTGTTGAGATTATCCTTGGCTTCGGAGTAGAGTTTTTGCGCCGACCAACCCGAGGTTTCGTCCTTGACCGCGGGCAACAGACCGCAGCCGCCCAGGGTGAGCGCGGCAGCGAGCAGCACACAACCCAAAACCCGATTGAATGCGGTGGAACCGGATGAACATTGCTTAAGCATGGGAAAAGACACAGAAAATTTGTCGGACGATTATAAGGGAAATACCGGGGACGGCGTCCGCGAGCTGGTAATCCCCGACGAGCAGGGGGGCCAGCGCCTGGATCAGGCCCTGTCGACCCTGCTGCCGGAGTTTTCGCGCAACCGCATCCAGAACTGGATCCGTGCCCGCAAGATCGCGGTGGACGACGCCTGGGCCACGACCAAGATGAAAGTCAGCGGCGGCGAATCGGTGCGGGTCGAGGTCGAACCGGATCCGAACGCCACGCCCGATGCGCCCGAGGCAATCCCGCTCGACGTGGTGTTCGAGGACACCATGCTGATGGTGATCAACAAGCCGGTCGGCCTGGTGGTCCATCCCGGCAGCGGCAACCGTCATGGCACGCTGCTCAATGCGCTCCTGCATCGCGTGCCGCAGGTGGCCGAACTGCCGCGCGCCGGCATCGTGCACCGGCTCGACAAGGACACCTCGGGCCTGCTGGTTGTCGCCAAAACGCTCAGGGCCCATACCGACCTGGTGCGCCAGTTACAGGCGCGCACCGTCAAGCGCGAATACCTGGCCCTGGTCTACGGCGAGGTCGACCACGCGGGCACGGTCGACGCCCCGCTGGCGCGCGATCCCCACAACCGCACCAAGCGCACCGTGCACACCATGGGCAAGGAGGCGGTCACGCACTATGACGTGGTCGAGCGCTTCCCCGGGATCACCCTGCTGCGCTGCAAGCTCGAAACCGGGCGCACCCACCAGATCCGCGTACACATGCAGCATATCGGCCATCCGCTGGTGGGCGAATCGGTCTACAGCGCCAGCCGCCGCAGCCATCTCAAGATTCCCTTCCCGCGCCAGGCGCTGCATGCGGAAAGGCTGGGCCTGATCCATCCGGTCACCCAGGAATTCATGCAGTGGGAATGCCCGCTGCCGCCCGACTTCGCCTCGCTCCTGGCGGCGCTGCGGGCAAACACCGACTGGGTCAAGTGAACCTGATTGTCCCCGACTGGCCCGCGCCCGCGCGGGTCAAGAGTCTGATGACCACCCGTGTCGGCGGCGTGAGCCGGGCTCCCTGGGCCAGCTACAATCTCGGCGACCATGTCGGCGACGATCCGGATCACGTCGCCGCCAACCGTGCGCACCTTCGCCAGCAGCTGCCCGCGGAGCCGGGTTGGCTCAGGCAGGTACACAGCGCCCGGGTGGTCGAGATCGGGCACGAGACGAATCCCGAAGCCGATGCGGCGTTCACGCGCGAACCCGAGCGGGTCTGCGCGGTGCTGACTGCGGACTGCCTGCCGGTGCTGTTCTGCGACCGCAGCGGCAGCGTCGTGGCTGCCGCCCATGCCGGCTGGCGAGGCCTGGCCGGTGGCGTGCTGGAATCCACGGTCGCAGCGATGCGGGCAGCACCGGGAGACATCCTGGCCTGGATGGGGCCCGCCATCGGTCCGCACGCATTTGAGGTGGGCGATGACGTGCGCGAGATCTTCGTGGCGTCGCACCCCGAAACCGCCGCCGCCTTCGCGCCGCATGCGCCGGGCAAATGGCTGGCCGACATCTACCGGCTGGCGCGCATCCGACTCCAGCACGCTGGCGTGCAGGATGTCTATGGGGGAGGGCGCTGCACCTTCGGCGAAGCGGACTGCTTTTATTCCTATCGTCGTGACGGCGTGACCGGGCGCATGGCCTCGCTGATCTGGCGGAGCTGAGCGCGGCCGCCCTGGCTAGGGAGGGCCGTCCTGCGCTACGATGAAAAAATGCCCGGCTAGGGGAGCTTATGGGGAAAAATAGATTAGAAGCCTTCAGCGACGGCGTACTGGCCATCATCATCACCATCATGGTGCTGGAGTTGAAGGTACCGCATGGCGAGCAACTGGATGTCCTGCTGCCGCTGGTGCCGGCCTTTCTCAGCTATGTGCTGAGTTTCGTCTACATCGGCATCTACTGGAACAACCACCACCACATGCTGCATGCCGCGACCAAGGTCAGCGGCCCCATGCTGTGGGCGAACCTGCATTTGTTGTTCTGGCTGTCGCTGTTTCCGTTTGTCACGGGCTGGATGGGCGAGAACCACTTTGCTGCCGTGCCTTCGGCATTGTATGGGCTGGTGCTGCTGATGGCGGCGATTGCCTATTGGGTGCTGGAGCAGGCGATCATCGCGTCCGAGGGCCCCGGTTCGGTACTCAAGCGGGCCGTCGGGCGGGACTGGAAGGGCAAGTTGTCGCCCGTTCTCTACGGTACCGCCATCGCCGCCACCTTCTGGGCCCCCTGGATTGCCCAGGCGATTTATGTATTCGTCGCAATCCTCTGGCTGGTGCCCGATCCTCGTATCGAACGGGCGCTGCATCGAGGGGAATCCTGAAACGCCAAGCTTGCCCGGCCATGCAGCCGGGCACCGTTTCTTCGATCGATTTGTAATAAAATACTTAAAAATCTTAATAGATCGAATTTGAGTCATGGCAGACCCCTACGACGATTTGCAGCAGAGCTACGGACGTTGCCTGCGCGGAAAGAATTTCATCGAGCGTTTCTACGAGATCTTTCTGGCCAGCCACCCGGACATCGCGCCGATGTTTGCCGCGACCGACTTCCAGAAGCAGCGTATGGCCCTGCGCCGGGGCATCAGCGCGGCGATCTCGCATGCGGCAGGCAGTTCGCTGACCAAGCGCACGATCGATCAAATGGCCACCACGCATTCCCGAGCAGGCCATGCGCCGGTGCCGCCCGAGCTTTATCGTTATTGGGTGGACAGTCTGGTCCAGGCCGTCAGCGAAATGGACCCCGAGGCCACGCCGGAATTGATGGCGCGCTGGCGACAGGGCATGGGCGCCGTGGTCGGTACGTTCATCGCGCAATACTGAACCGCATTGCGCCATCCTGGCCGGCGTCCCGGTTCATATTATTTTCCTCCTCGGGCATCCCCGGGAAATCCTCGCGCACGCGCAGGTAGCGCGGAAAGCGCGGCACGCCGCGTTTTGTCAGGTGCTGATAGCGATAGGTGATGCGCGTGCCGAGCGGCGGCGGCTGGCGGCGCAATGAATCGGAGAGTCCGCTGCCGAGGCGGAAGCGTGTGCCGTCCGACATTTCCATCAGCAGCGCGCCGGTCATGCCCTGGTATTTTCCCTGGCCGGGAATGTGGCCGACGACAATCGCTTCGGCGTCCAGCCAGGGCTTCAACTTCAGCAGTGCGTCGTTGCGGCCGGTGAGATAGGGCGCGTCGGCGCGATGCAGCATGAGGCCTTCGCCGCCTGTCCGTACCACGGCATCGAGTTGTTTCATCAGCGCGGCGCGGTCGGCCACGCGTGTCTGCTCGACGGCCTGCAGCCAGGGTACGCCGGCCTGCGCGACGAGCGTCCGTATCTGCTGGACACGCGCGCTGAAGTCGCCGGCCGCGCCGGGCAATTCGAAAACCAGATAGCGCACCCGCCGCCATTCGGCGTCCGCCGGCTCGATCCTGCGCACGATGCCCGACAGCGCGTCGAAGCGCCCGCGGCCGGTCCAGAGTTCGCCATCCAGCGGCGTCGCCGGGAAGCCGGCCGTGAACCACGCCGGCGCCGGCACGCGGCCGCCGCCGCGAAAGCGCAGCGCCTTGCCGTCCCACTGGGCGCGCACGCCGTCGTATTTCTCGCTTACCCAGTATTGCGTGACATCGACGTCGGCGGCATAGACCTCGGCCAGCAGCATCGCCGGAGCGGGATCGCTCCAGGCCGGGGTCGAGACCGGCAGCCATAGCGCCAGCCACAGCGTGGACAGGATGCGGCTCAGTCCAGCCACTTCTGCATGAACTGCGCATGGCCCATGGCCGGATCGAGCCGGTAGTCGTCGAAGCCCAGCCGTTCGTAGAGTCGGCGCGCGGCGTGGTTGCCGGAGAGCACTTCCAGCGTCAGCTTGCAGGCGCCGCGTTCGCGCGCGATGGCTTCGACCTCGGCGAACAGCCGTGCGGCGATGCCACGGCCGCGGTGGCTGGGCAGCACGACGACATCGTGCACGTTGACCAGCGGGCGGCAGGCGAAGGTGGAAAACCCTTCGATGGCGTTGACGAGACCCACCGGGAGCGCACCGTCGAACGCCAGCACGCTGAAGATGAAGGGTCGCGCGGCGAGTCCGGCGACCAGATTGGCGCGGGCGAAGTCGCTGAGCGCCTCGCCGCCGCCCGCGGGATCGCGCGCATAGGCATCCAGCAGGTCGACCAGCGCGGCGGCGTGGGCCGGGTCGTCGTAGCGCACGCGGGCAAGCTCGATCATGGCTGGATCACTGGGTCTCGATGCGCATCGACAGGTCGACCGCACGGATGTGCTTGGTGAGGCTGCCGACGGAAATGCGGTCGACACCGGTCTCGGCCACGGCGCGCACGGTGTCCAGCGTGATGTTGCCGGAGGCTTCGAGCAGGGCGCGGCCATGGGCGAGCCCAACCGCACGGCGCATGTCGTCAAGGCTGAAATTGTCGAGCAGGATCAGCGATGCGCCGGCCGCCAGCGCCTGGTCGAGTTCGTCCAGGCTTTCCACTTCGATCTGGACGCTGACCTTACCTGCGGCCAGCTCGAATGCGGCATCGAGTACCTGCGCGATGCCGCCCGCCGCCGCGATGTGGTTTTCCTTGATCAGGATGCCGTCGTACAGACCCACGCGCTGGTTCTGCCCGCCGCCCACCCGCACCGCGTATTTCTCGGCCATGCGCAGGCCGGGCAGGGTCTTGCGGGTGTCGAGGATGGCGGCATGGGTGCCGCGCACGGCCTCGACGTAGGGCCGAGTTGCGGTGGCCACCGCCGACAGGGTCTGCAGGAAGTTCAGCGCGGGGCGTTCGGCGGTGAGCAGCGCGCGCGCGTTACCGCTGAGTTCGACCAGCACGCCGCCGGCCGCGACCGGGGCGCCTTCGTTGACCCGCCAGTCGATGGCACAGCCGAGGTCGAGCGCCCGGAAGCAGGCGTCGAACCAGGGCCGGCCGGCGATCACGGCGGGTTCGCGGGTGATGACGCGGGCGCGGGCGGTCTGCGTCGCCGGGATGAGCAGGGCGGTGAGGTCGCCACTGCCGACATCCTCGGCCAGTGCGCGGTTCACATCGGTTTCGACGACGGAAGCAAGCAAATCGGACATGACTGGTCTTTAATTAAGACATGACGGGTTGAAATGGGCGGAAACGCCTCTATTTGGTTGCCATTGAATATAACCTAGCACGAGGTTACTTATGCGTTTCGACAAGCTCACCACCCAGTTCCAACAGGCGTTTTCCGACGCGCAAAGCCTGGCCGTCGGCGGCGACCATGCCTATATCGAGCCGCAGCACCTGCTGCTGGCACTGCTGAACCAGGAAGGCGGCGGCGCCGCTTCGATCCTGTCGCGTGCCGGCGTCCAGGTGCCGGCATTGAAGGCCTCGCTGACCCAGGCGCTGGATCGCCTGCACAAGGTCGAAGGCCAGGGCGGCGAGGTGAGCATCTCGCGCGAGCTTAATAATCTCTTGAACCTGACCGACAAGGAGGCGATGAAGCGCAACGACGCCTTCATCGCCTCCGAGCTGTTCCTGCTGGCGGCGCTCGACGACAAGGGCGAGACCGGGCGCCTGCTGAAGCAGCACGGGGCCCAGAAGGCCGCGCTGGAACAGGCCATCCAGGCCGTGCGCGGCGGCGAGAACGTGCAGTCGCAGGAGGCCGAAGGCCAGCGCGAGGCGCTCGCCAAGTACACGCTCGACCTCACCCAACGTGCCCGCGACGGCAAGCTCGACCCGGTGATCGGGCGTGACGACGAAATCCGCCGTTCGATCCAGATCCTGCAGCGCCGCACCAAGAACAACCCGGTGCTGATCGGCGAACCCGGCGTCGGCAAAACGGCCATTGTGGAAGGTTTGGCGCAGCGGATTGTCAACGACGAGGTGCCCGAGACGCTCAAGGGCAAGAAGGTGCTGGTGCTCGACCTAGCCGCGCTGCTGGCCGGCGCCAAGTACCGCGGCGAATTCGAGGAGCGGCTGAAGGCGGTGCTGAAGGAGCTGGCGATGGACGCCGGCCGCTATATCGTCTTCCTCGACGAAATCCACACCCTGGTCGGCGCCGGCAAGGCGGAAGGCGCGATCGACGCCGGCAACATGCTGAAGCC
>ERZ761602.214-NODE-214-length-140482-cov-33.378659_pt1 | contig 140482 bp, 143 predicted proteins | sample MGYA00512165_ERZ761602 | MGnify/ENA primary metagenome ERZ761602 (study PRJEB28899, sample SAMN02445085) | bioreactor sludge metagenome | biome: EBPR sludge; isolation source: Thorneside wastewater treatment plant | place: Australia: Brisbane, Thorneside... | reverse complement strand
TAAAAATTCCTCGACTTCTTCTTTTAATTTCTCTTTTAGCTTTGACCAGTACTCAACTTCATCGGCAATATGAGTTACCACCGTTTCACCTTTGCTTTTAATATACTCGGGAATCTTATCTCTGACCAGCTTATTGTATTTCATATTATTTTACCTCAATCCCCCGCAAGGCGGCGATACGCTCGGTTACGGGCGGATGGGTCATAAAGGCCTTTGTCCAAAAACCGACTTTCTCGCCCGCGTCTTCTTTAAAAGGCGAAGCGAAATACAAATGCGCGGTCGCGCGGTTCGCAACTTCCAAAGGCTCATGATCGCGGGAAATTTTTTCCAAAGCCGAAGCCAAACCTTCGGGATAACGGGTCAGCATTGCGCCGTCGGCATCAGCCAAAAATTCGCGTTTTCTAGAAATCGCTAGTTGCAACAGGGTCGCAAAAATCGGCGCTAAAATCGCCAGAATTATAGCAACAATTGTTACGACGAGTTGAAGCTGATTGGCTTCGCGGCTGTCAGAAGAAGAGCGGCGATGGCCGAAGAGAGAAAAACGCATAAAGAAATCGGCAAGCAGGACAACCACGCCGACCATAACGGTCGCGATCGTTGCGACTAAAATATCGCGGTTCCCGATGTGCGATAATTCGTGCGCAATAACTCCTTCCAATTCAACCTTATCCAATTTTTGAATAATACCCGTGGTCAGGGCGATTGCCGCGTGCTTCGGGTCTCGTCCCGTAGCAAAGGCGTTAGGCGCCGTATCATCAATAATATAAATTTTTGGAACCGGTAAACCGGCCGTGATGCACAAATTTTCTACTAATCTATACAGTTCCCTATTCTCTTCCATCTTTAATAAATGAGCACTGCTCATTGATAAAACAATTTTGTCGCTCCACCAATAAGAAATGAAACTCGAGATCATACTAAAGCCAACCGCAATATACAAAATCCCAGGCTCCTGCATGGCTTGCGAAAATACCCAACCGATCAAAATAACAGCAACAAAGAAGATTGTCATCAACAACCATGTTTTTCTTTTATTTGAATCGATGTGGGTATACAGTGAAGGCATAATTAAAATGGACCTAAGTTAAATTTTGGTTGAATCAAACCGTCATCTAGCATCTGAATAACTTTTTCACACGCTAACTTAAAATCATCATAAAAATCTTCAGCTACTAATACAAGCCTGCTTTCTGGATTAATGGACAAATTAGTCGCTCCATTCTTTCTTTCACTAAAACCAATTTTAGGGTTAGGCGTAGTCATATGATTAACCCCGCATCTCAATTCGGTATAAAGATCATGCGTAGAATTTTTTGAATTATATTTCTTATATTCTGCTGGGAATAGTTTATCAATTGCATCACGAAATCTTTTTTCACTTGTATACCTTCTAAAAAGACCATCATTATCTATACAATTACCCAATAATTCAATGGCTGATGCCATGAGTGTAAATGATAAAAAAGCATGGCGCTGAACAATATCCCCAATCTCTCCTATTAGAACATCTTGGATATATTCTTTTTGAGTTTTCATTAAATTAAAATGAAACTTTCACATTCTCCTTCTCTTCCGCCGCTGCTTCAAAGAATTCACGTGATTTAAAGCCGAGCATGTTGCCGATCATATTGGTCGGGAATACTTCAAGTTTCGTATTGAAGTCGCGGACATTGGTGTTGTAGAAGCGACGTGAAGCTTGAATCTTGTTTTCAGTATCGGAAAGTTCGCGTTGTAGTTCTAAGAAATTAGTGTTGGCTTTTAGATCTGGATAAGCTTCGGACAAAGCAAAGATGCTCTTCAAGGTTGAAGAAAGCATATTTTCGGCTTTTTCTAGTTCTTGACGATTGCCGGAATTCTGCGCGCTCATCGCGGCGTTACGAGCCTGAATTACTTTATCTAATGTTCCCTGTTCATGCGCAGCATAACCCTTAACCGTTTCAACGAGGTTAGGAATAAGGTCATGACGACGCTTTAATTGCACATCAATATCGGCCCAGGCTTCATCAACGCGATTCTTTAAGCGAATCAAGCTGTTGTATAAGCCGATAACAATCAAAATCAAAAGAGCGATAATAGCGATAATAATCCATGTTCCCATATAATTTTGTTAGTGAATAAACTATTTTGTCATCCCCCGCGTAGGCGGGGGATCTTTAGATTCCCCGGTCAAGCCGGGGAATGACACAGTTAATTATTTCCAATTTCCTAAAATCAAACCGAAAATTACAAACAAGACCAAATAATAGCCGGCCTGGATTAAGAAACGAGCCCAGGAGACTTTGCTTGAATCATTGTTCCACATAGCTCCGGCCGCGACGGTCGGGATGAGGAAGGCCGCCCAAATCCAGAGCGCGTTTTCCACGCCGCTGGCATCGGTCCAGCCTTTGATATAATAGGCTAAAACCCAAGCTTGAAAGAGCGCAAGAATAAAAGTCACAACATAAAGCGGGCCGGCGCGTTTTTGCATTTCTTTGCGTTTGGCTTCGTCCAAAGACGTTGCGCCGATAACGTGCATCCACTTTTTACCGAACAAAGGTCCATACCAAACAAAACCGAGAATCATTGCAGCGACGCCGCAGGCGAGCACCGCATAATAATTGATTGTTATATCCATATATTTTTTCCTGTGTCGTCCTGAACTTGTTTCAGGATCCATTATATCGTAGTAATTGCGGAATCATGGATCCTGACATTCGTCAGGATGACACGTGGATTAGACTTTGTTAATACTTAATAATAAAACCTTATTATTTACTTTATTCTCAACCATCTCCTCCACTTTTTCCATTACAAGCGTATCAGCCAAGACATCGGCTTTAATATCTTCGACGTATTGTTCCATTGTTTGTTTCACCACTTCATCATCCGAAGACCAGGCCAAGCTAATTCGGTCTTTAATCGTCAAGCCTTTTTCCTTTCTCATACCGTTAATCAAACGAACAACTTCGCGTTTTAAGCCTTCGCGTTCAAGTTCCGGCGTAATCGCCGTGTCTAACTCAACCTTTTCTTCCGCTCCGTCAATGAATATAACTTCTTTGACATTCAGTTCGTCGGTAATCAAGGCAATTAATTCTTTAGAATCTAGTTTGATTCTTGAAACAGTGATTTTTTGTAAAGGCTGACGAATTTTCATCTTAGCCGCATCGCGCGCCGCAAGCCCCATCTCAACTATCCTTCGAACCGTTCCCATCTGTGTGATAATTTCTTCATCAGCGGTATTGGCGGTCGGCCAATGTTCAAGATGAACGCTGGCTTTAGGATTAACAAATTCAAAGCCGCTTGCTTTTTGCCATAATGCTTCGGCGGTAAAAGGCATAAAGGGAGCCATAACCTTGGCCAATTCTATAAATACAAATTTCATCGTAGCTAAAGCCGCCTGCTTATCTTCGCGCCTGTCCTCGCGTAGGCGGGGATCAACTTTAAAACGATCGCGCGAACGGCGCAAATACCAAGTCGAAAATTCATCGATGAATTCGGTAATCGGCCGCATTGAACGCGGCAAATCATATTCATTCATCGACTTCGTCACCGTTTCAATCAATTGATTTAATTTAGCAATAATCCACTTATCCAAAACATTAACCGAGAAAATCTTTTCTTCAGAGGTTTCGGTGGCGTACATTTGATAAAAAGAATAGACGTTCCACAGCAACATGACATTTTTGCGCAAGGCTTCTTCAACGCCCTTTTCGGAAAAATTCATATTCTCGGCCTGCATCACCGGCGCTGACAACATATAGGCACGCAAGGCATCGGCGCCGTATTTTTCAAATACCACATTAGGATCAGGATAATTATTAAGCCGCTTCGACATCTTCTTGCCGTCTTCGGCTAAAACCGTTCCATTGACAATAACATTCTTAAAGGCCGGCTTGTTATACAAGGCCGTACCCAAAACATGCAGATAATAAAACCAGCAACGCGTCTGATCTATTCCTTCGGCGATAAATTCCGCGGGAAAATTATTTTCGAAGCGTTCTTTGTTTTCAAAAGGATAATGCATTTGCGCATACGGCATTGAACCGGAATCAAACCACGTATCAAGCACATCGGGAATGCGGCGCATTACTTTTCCGCTTTTTGAAGTAAAGGTGATTTTATCAACAATGTGCTTATGCAAATCAGTCACTTTTTGTCCCGAAGCCTCCTCCAGTTCTTTAATCGAACCGAAGACCATTGTTTCAGTTGCGTCTTCCGAGCGCCACATAGGAATAACGCTTGCCCAAAAACGCTGTCTCGAAACCGACCAATCGCGCGCGCCTTCAAGCCAGTTTCCGAAACGGCCTTCTTTGATATACTCCGGCGACCAATTTATTTCTTTGGCGGTTTCAAGCATGGCGTCTTTGAATTTTGAAACGGCGACGAACCAGGAGCTGGTCGCGTAATTTATCAAAGGCGTATCGCAGCGCCAGCAATGCGGATAACTGTGTTCATACTTCTCTTTGGCAAACAAGAGATTTTTCGCCGTCAAATATTTGATAATTTCAACATCGGTCGCGGTTACGTCTTCAATCGGCTTAACATGGCGTCCGGCAAAATCCTTTACCTCGGCTTTCATAACTCCGTCCATGCCGACATGCTGAATAAAAGGCAGATTTTTTTCTTTGCCAAGAGCCATGTCATCTTCGCCAAAGGCCGGCGCGATATGGACAATACCGGTTCCCTCTTCGGCCAGCACAAAATCGGCGGAATAAATTTTCCAACCGTTTTCGCGGTTTGCCAATGTTTCATCGGCCGAATAATAATCGAACAAAGGCTTGTATGACTTGCCGACCAAATCCTTGCCTTTCAAGGTTGCAATAACTTCAATGTCGGGAGATTTTTTTTCCTGTTCTGATTTTGACAAAATCAAAAGCTCATTATCTTTTTTTACCTTGATATAATCTAATTCCGGATTAACCGCTAAAGCGACGTTGCCGGGCAAGGTCCAAGGCGTCGTGGTCCAAGCCAATAAAAATGTTCCCGGCTCATCGGCTAATTCGAATTTCGCAACCACCGATAAATCTTTGATGTCTTTATAACCGTCAGCTACTTCGGTTTGCGACAAGGTTGTTTCGCAACGCGGACAAATAAACATTGAACGATAGCCTTCGTATACCAAACCTTTATCGTACAATTGTTTAAAGACCCACCAGACCGATTCCATAAAGGCCGGATCCAAAGTCTTATAATCGTTTTCCATATCGACCCAGCGGCCGAGCTTAGACACCATTTCCTTCCAAGCATCGACATAACTTAATACCTTCGAACGGCAAGCTTCATTGAACTTATCAATGCCGAGTTCGACAATCTGTCGTTTATTGGTAATGCCCATTTCTTTTTCAACGATGTTTTCAATCGGCAAGCCATGGCAATCCCAGCCCCATTTTCTTTCAACTCTAAAACCGCGCATGGTCCAATAGCGCGGTACAACGTCTTTCATTAAAGACGCCACGATATGTCCATAATGCGGCGTTCCCGTCGCAAAGGGAGGGCCGTCGTAAAAAACATATTCACCAGACGGCGCTTCTTTATTAACGGATTGTTCAAAAGTCTCAGAGCTTTGCCAAAAGTCTCTAATCTGGCCTTCTAAAGCTATATAATGGGGCTTTTCAGTCATATATGTCTTTCAAGTTTACGCTAAAAAAAGCACTCTGTCAAAGTGGTCCGAACCTTGAATTTGTAAAATTTAATTTTTTTATGATTATAATATTTACAATTTTTAATGCTTTTTTTGTATAATATTTTATTTAATTTTAGCCAATTTTGACTTATTTTGTAAAAATAGTGTAAAAGGGACTTGACAAATATTTTAAGCTATGCTAATCTGCAAAACATCAAAAGGAATTTAACAACAACATAAAAGACTTGTCGTGCCCCTCTCCCCCAATTTAATGGTTATTCTGGGTCTTTCCCTCTAAAGATTCAGAATAACCATTAAATTAAAAGGAGAAAACCATGAAAGCAATCGAAACCGCAACAAAGAGCAGCACAGTTACTTCGAATAAGGCTAAAACCTTATCCGAGGGGCAATTGTTCTTTAAGGGAACGATTGCTGCAGCGATGGAGGCTCTGGATATTTCCAGGTCTCAGGCGCTGGCTTTTACGAAAAGCCACAGCGTGACCAAATTGGCACGCGTGGTCATCGTAGCCAAGATTCTTACGCCAGCAATGGCTAAGACCATGCTCGACTCCAAACGCGGGGTCGATCATGTGAGAGTATGGTTCTCTCCCCGTCAGATTGAAGATCTGCGCGGGCCGAGAAACATTCTCGCCTTGGCTGCCCAGTTTCTCAGTATCCGCAAGGAAGCTGACAGACTGGCTGCCGAAGCTGAGGCGAAAGCCAAAGCTAAGGCAGAAGCCAAAGCGCTTGCTACGCAGCCAAAAGCTGCGTAGCCAACGCTAGTCGGTGCCTGCTGTGTCCGACGAAAAATAAACAGGTATTTTATGAAGCGGTATAGACCAGAGAAAATCGCTTCAATAAAATGATCTAATCATATAGTCATCGGAGCTATGGAGGAAAATCCGAAAAAATTTCCCGTATAAAAACAAAAAGGTTTTCTTAATTAGTTCCAACGCTAAATTCTTTCCTTTCAAAAAAGAATCCAAAAGTACCTAAAAACCTAAAGGCAAAAACAATTTTGCCTTTATTCCCGAGCCAGTAAAGAAATTTGCTGATTCAGGAATAAATAAAAATAAAAAAGGAGAAAAAATTGGGAGATTCATTAACAATTCATATTATTCCCGAAGAATCAATCAATAGATTCCAGGATAAAGATTTCCGAGTATCAGTGAGCGGCTGGTCAAAACCACGGCTAGTTCATTGGCGCAAGACTGACCTGTTTATGGAAATTACTGCCAAGGATTGCATATGCAATACTTGTATCAGGCGTTTTGAATCTGTTCTCTTCTCAATGCGAGATAGGCAGATCAATTACGAAGTCGGCTCCTGGAGCAAAGATTGTTCCGTCAGATTCAATAATCCGCAAGGGTTTGAAGAATCTGAGATTGCCGAATTTTTATCCGAGCAAATCGGCCTTCAAGTAGTAATACTTGAGGAACTACCAATTGAGCAGGGCGATAAACAATAGCCCTGCTCCTGAAGAAGTCAGATAAACCATTCGATAATTAATTATTCCAAGGAGGCGGAATGAATAAGTACGAATTCCTCGTCAATGGGATATTGCATGTCATTGAGGCAGCTAGTCTCTATATGGCAATGCAAATCCTCAACGAGGACCTCGGGATTTCCTGAGGTTGGAAAGATACAAAGTCGGTACCTGCTGTCTCCGACATAAAATAAACAGGTAAGAACAGCCATAGACCAGGCAAAACTGTTCAACGGCAATATAAAAATATATTGCCTTCTCTCCTCAAGCGATAGCCAATAGTCTCCTGCCATGCGCTATCGCCTGAGGAGAGAAGAATAAGAAAGTTCTTTTCATAAGTAGTGCCGGCGACCACCCGGCAAAAGAGAACTAGGTAGGCGCAGAAATGGCGAGATTAGTATGAGCAGTATTTACCTGACTCAGAAACTCCGCCAGCTCTAATATAAATTTAGAGCCGCTCATTCTTCAGACATACGAAGCTGAAGAACATACTAGCTCCGGAGCTAGCTATGCCAAAACTGGCGAGGTAAAAACGGTAACGATCGTACGTTGCTGCCTCTCTCTGGCGACAGAGAAAAAGTTCCGGGAAGTAGAGAAACTTCTACTTCCCATCTTTATCGGAATCTTGATTGTCAGAATAATCTGAAATCGAGGTTCAGTAGAGAGTGTACATAAATAAATAAAAATACCGCACGGAGGCGGATATTATGAAAACAATACTAATATCTTTAGTGATTGTGGCTATGGTTTTCGTTTCAGGTTGCGGAAAAGAAAATGATCTAAACACCAAGGCTCATGCCAAGGTACGACTCGCGGCCGATAATTCATTCCTGTATCTTGAAAATATTGATACAGTGAAATATCAACCGGGAGACACACTGACCTTCATGTATGACTTCGACGCAACAATATACGAAGCAGGCTGGAAAATCAGCCGACTGCCATATCCCGATACCACGCTTGAGCTAAGAAACCGTGAAATAATGTTCAGGCGCGGTGTGATTAAAGAGTTTAGATGACAAAACTCCGGCCTTCTGAGGCTGGGACTATCGGGGGTCAACCGATTGGGAAGGCGCGGATAATAATCCGCAGGAAGAAGCACAGATGCTGAACTTCCAGATTTACATCGGACACTGCTATTCTCCTTCTCCTAAAGGCGGGGTAGTAAACCAATAAATCGCCAAACAAATGACCGGGCAGAGAATGGATTACGCCTAGGAAACGTAATTCGCCTCCTAGAAATAGGAAAGTTTCTCATGGGGAAGTGAAAACACTTCACTTCCCCTCTTAATCGGAATCTTGATTGTCAGAATAATCTGAAATCGAGGTTCAGTAGAGAAAAGTTCTTTAAATCAAATTCATATAATAATGACCAAAGAAGAAATTCTTAATCAGCAAGCTAGCGATTTCCGTCAAAAATGGAATAGCGATACTCATGATTGGATCTTCAATGAAAGTTCGTTATTTTTTAACGATATTTTAATTGTCGCTTTCTGTCGTGAATACTCAGTTCATACTGATCAAAACGCTTATTCTATGGTTTATATCTTCAGAGAAGATAAAGAGCCAGCAAGAATTTATTACAATAAATTCTGGGACGGATGTCCGGAATGGCGTGATGCAAGCCTGTTTCTAAAAACGATTGTATCGGCTGAAGAAAAAGACGGAACAATTATTGTTGCCTTCTTAACCGAAGACAGCCAAAACAAAACATTGTCGTTTTCTAAGTAATTACTCACAGCTAGAAAATGAGTCCGGCGACTATCCGGAGCAATACAATAAGGACATCATTTGGACCCAATTCCCATTGGCTACCCAAATCCTTATTGAAGGAAAATTGGACAAATAAATAAGACCAATTTTCCCCTCAGCCTGATGAGCTGAGCTGCGCACAACTAGCGGGTAATAAACATCGCATGGGAGCGGTGCCCCTCTCTGGCAACGGAGAAAAAAGGGGAAGTAAGAAATTTTTACTTCCCTTCTTTATCAGAATCTTAACCATTATTAATTAAGGTTGAGGTTCAGTAGAGAACATTGATAAACGAAAAAATAAAAAAACAAATTGAGAAGATGAGAGTTTTTTCCGATATAGAATCTGGAGAAATCTTAAATCTCTCAAGCGATCAAATTAGGTTGAAAACGCATTCATACCGCCTGCACAACCGAAAAGCGATTAAGAAGGATCGGCCTATTGAAGCTGAAGTTTATCTTCTTATAAGCATACTATGCTCTCGCGTTTACTTACTCAAGAGTATCTCTGAAAACTTGAATAAGAATCTAGAGTATATTGGATCGCAAGGAAAAGCCCAAATAAAACTAGGTGAACACAGTAGCTTAGTCTCTGGCTAGGTGTAGCGACCTGAAACTGAATACGCTGCCGATTTATTTTAATCGGCTTCTGTCTTGAAGTGTAGAGCTTCAACTGATGAGCCGAAAACGGCGAAACAGAAAAATAAAATAACTAAGAAAATTAAAAAAATATAGGGAGAGTCGGACATGAGAAAATTGCTTGACGGTTTTACAAAAATTTTTGAAATCCTTTCTGATTATCCGGGTATCGGCGACATTATTAATCTTGTTGAGGCAAGGCAATTGATCGCCGGCCTTAAAAAGCTTCCGGAAAATGTCATCGGAATGATTATGAATGATACGGCCGTAGTAAGCGCCAAAGCGATTATGGATGACATTGCGCAGCGCGGATCCGATTGGCGGCAGGCTTTAGAAGATATCGGTTTCAATTTCTGGGAAATCGACGACCATGACGCTGCCAAAGGGATTGTATTTCAGGGTTCCGTCAATATCATTGACTTTACCGATGAAGATCAAGGATATCTATATATCCATTTCCGGGGCAACAATACTGCTGACTTTGCGCCTAATGACGCTCTTGAATCGCATATTGAACCGTTTGAGGGAACATGGATCGAAGTTTATAATAAAATAGTTGAACTAAAAGCCAACTATATTCCTCCTAGTCCCGAGTCTTAATTGTTTTAAAGGCGAGTCAAAAATGACTCGCCTTTTATGCTATAATACGGATATATGATTACCTATAAACAAATTATAGAATTCGGCCTGGACGAAAAAGAAGCCCGGGTATTTTTAGCTGCCCTAGAGCTTGGCGGCGAAAGCGTTTTAGCTATTGCTAAAAAAGCCGGCATTAACCGCGTTGCGACCTACGATGCCCTAGAAAGTCTCATTAGCCGCGGTCTAATCAGCACTTTTATCAAGGGCAAACGAACCTACTATACTTCCGTTGAACCGGATCAACTCGAACTTATTTTAGAAAAAGAAAAAGTTGAACTTGAAGCCCGGCATGAAAAATTAAAAACATTATTACCTGACTTAAATTCGATCTACAATTTTTCAAACAAAAAACCTAAAGTAAGTTATTACGAAGGAAAGGCGGGATTATTGGCTATCAGAAATACTTTTCTAAAAACTCCGGACAAACAACTCCGTGTAATTTATTATTATTACGATCTTGATAAAGTTTTCACTAAAGCAGAGCGCGATGATTATATTAATAAGCGCGTCAAAGTCGGACTTGAAGTAAAATCAATTGCCGTTCTTGGCGAAGATAGTCCAAAGGTTACGGAAAAGGTAGGTAATGTAAATCGTATTTATCTAGATTATAAAAACTTCCCTATTAAAAGTGACATAACTATTTACGGAAATAAAATTGCGCTTGTCTCAATGCGCGAATTATTCGGAATTATTATTGAAAATCAGGAACTTGCTGATACAATGAAAACATTTTTTGATTTAGCTTGGTCTCAACGAAAATAATAATTGGATATAAAAAAGGGGAAGATTATCTTCCCCTTGCTCTTGAAGCATCACTCTGTTTCTATTGGCATATTAGCCAGAAGCACAAAGTGAATTCGCCATGTAGTTGTGCATCGGATCTTCCTTTGGGTTACACTTGGCTTTATTGCCAAATGGTGAAGCTTTAGCTTAGTTGTCCCCCACAGGGATACCCTCCTTCCTGCTTTTTGTATAGTCGGAATCATGATAATTTATAACGTTTGGTCCGCTATAGCGCTGGACAGAGCTAATACTCTTTCTTTTTCTCTGTCCAGCTACGGAAAAACGTCATCCATCACCCATGATCACCTCCTATTTTGTTATTAAATAACTTATGTTTATTGCTTGTATTATATACTATATTCAAAATATTGTCAAGTCTAGGCAATTTTATATCATATAAATATACTAAAATTAGCTAAATTTTAATAAATATCTATTAAATGTTATATTAATTTTACAATTTTTCAAAAAAATACCCTATATTTATGCATTGTCTGAGCTCTCGGGCAATGATATAGTTAATCAACTATGTTTACTCTCCTCTCTCCATTTAAGCCTACTGGCGACCAGCCGGAAGCTATAAAAAAGCTTGTAAACGGGCTTTCCAAGGGTTTTGACAAGCAAACCCTGCTCGGTGTTACCGGCTCAGGCAAAACCTTTACAATGGCCAATATTATAGCCGAGGTCAAAAGACCGACTCTGATCATCTCCCATAACAAAACCTTGGCCGCTCAGCTATATAGCGAATTTAAACAATTTTTCCCGGATTCAGCCGTCCACTACTTTGTTTCGTATTACGATTATTACCAGCCCGAAGCTTATATTCCTCAAACCGATACTTATATAGAAAAGGAAGCGACAATCAATGAAGAAATCGACCGCCTGCGCCATGCCGCGACGCAATCTTTAATGAACCGCCGCGATGTTATTATCATTGCTTCGGTGTCATGCATCTATGGATTGGGTGAAAAAGTCGATTACATCGCCCTGAGTCAGAGCTTTGAAGTCGGACAGGTCATCAAACGCAATGAAATTTTGCGTCGGCTGATCAAAATCCAATATGTCCGAGATGACGCGCAACTTTCTCGCGGTCAATTCCGCGTCCGCGGCGACCGTATCGATATCCACTTGGCGACCGGAGAAGCGATTGTTCGACTCGGCCTTTTCGGTGACCAAATCGAAAGAATTCAAATTTTTAATATAACCCCCTCCAAGGTCGCGGCTTGGCTTACTGAATTGGACGATGAAGCGGCCGAGGAATTGGAACGCATTTCAATTCTGCCGGCCAAACATTTTATGACTACTGAACCGAAGCTGACTGAAGCTATCGGCGCAATTGAAAGTGAATTAACAGAACGCTTAAAAGAATTGCACGCCGCGGGAAGAATTGCCGAAGCCGATCGGCTCGAAAGAAAAACCAACTATGATTTAGAAATGATACGTCAGGTCGGTTATTGCTCGGGGATTGAAAATTATTCACGCCATCTGTCAGGCAGGGAGCCGGGCTCTCCCCCGGAAACTTTGATTGATTTTTTCCCCAACGATTATCTATTGTTTATCGACGAGTCGCATGTTACATTGCCGCAAATCCGCGGAATGCACGCCGGCGACCGCTCGCGCAAAGACACCCTCGTCGAATTCGGCTTCCGTTTGCCGAGCGCGCGGGATAATCGACCGCTGACTTACGAAGAGTTTAAAACCAAAGTCAACCAAGTCATTTATGTCAGCGCGACTCCGAGCGCTTATGAATTGAACCATTCAAAACAAGTTGTTGAACAAATCATTCGTCCGACCGGCCTGCTTGATCCTGAAATCGAAGTGCGTCCGAGCGAAGGACAAATTAAAGATTTAGTTCAAGAAATCGAGATACGAGTCAGGAAAAAACAACGCGTCCTTGTCACTACTCTGACCAAACGAATGGCCGAAGAATTGACCGATTATCTTTTAAACGAAGGCATTAAGGTCAATTATATCCATAGCGAAGTCGATACGCTTGAACGCGTCGAAATATTGAAAGAATTGCGCTCGGGCAAATATGACGTTTTGGTCGGAATTAACTTATTGCGCGAGGGCCTTGATTTGCCCGAGGTTTCTTTGGTGGCGATTCTCGATGCCGATATGGCCGGCTTTTTGCGCAATGAAACCTCCTTGGTCCAAACTATCGGTCGCGCGGCGCGCCATGAGGAAGGCAAGGTCATCATGTATGGCGATAAGATTACGCCGGCTATGCGGCTCGCTCTTGATGTCACTAATCGGCGCCGAAAGATTCAAGCTAATTATAATAAAAAACACGGAATCACTCCGAAAACCGCCGGCTTAAAAGAATACCAGCCGCTCGGCAGCGAGGATTGACAGGCAGTCGTTTTTTGTTTATACTCATAATATTCTCATTTTAACTTCTAAACACTTCTATGGCACATAAGAAAGCCGGCGGTTCTACAGCCCTCGGCCGAGACAGTCAAAGCAAACGTCTCGGCGTCAAACTGCAGGACGGCCAAGTCGCCAAAGCGGGCTCAATTCTTGTCCGTCAGCGCGGTACCAAGTATCACGTCGGCAAGAACGTTCGCCGCGGTAAAGACGATACGCTCTATGCGGTCGCTTCCGGTCTCGTTAAATTCTCGACGCGCAAAGTCCCGAGCTTTACCGGTCACCTGAAAACCGCCAAAGTCGTTTCGGTTGTTTCCGAAAAGAAATAAACCTAAAAAAACACCCGCCTTTCGGCGGGTGTTTTGTTTACCAAGCATGCAACATTACCGGCGCTCCCGACCGTTCCTCAATGCCCTTGGTTTTGATGTTGTAATCCGGATGGATAAGTTTTAAGAACCGCTCGATTTGCGCCGCGTGCTCGGCTTTGTGATAAGTTGTAATCGCTATCCGAGGCCGGTTAGCCTTAATTGTCTCTTTTGCTCCGGCAAGCATTTCCAATTCATAACCCTCTAAGTCGGCCTTAAGATATGTAATCGCTTTATTTTGTTTAAAAAATAACTCATCAATCGTTTCCAGGGGAACGCAAAGATTGGTTTCTGTTTCTGAAATTTCAGTTCGAATGCCGTCATTCATCATAAAGACGCGCCCCTTTTGCGCACCCAAGGCGACCGGGATAATTTCTACATTGCTCATATTTTCAAAAGTCTTTTCCAAGGCCCAGACATATTCCGGCAAAGGTTCAATCGCATAAACGCGCTGGCATCGTCCGACAATACTTAAACTGAACAAACCTTCGGCGGCGCCGCAGTCAACCACTATATCGTCCTTTCTAATCTCGGTTTCCGGAATCTCATAATAATGCCAATCGTCTCCTTTAAAAATTTCCGAGATAACCTGATAAAGAGAAGCCAGGCCAAAACTTTTAGGAATGAAGAGAGGACGGACAAATTTCTTAAAATGGACAATATAATAATCCCCTTCTTCCCTGACCTTGTTTATAAAAGGTTTGGCCTTCATTGACGAAACCGGCGCTATGATTTTTTTAAATAACTCAAAAAAACCGACGCCGTTGCGTCGGCCTTTAAGCCAATATTTTAATAGATTAAAACGTCGGGTAACGATCATAAATCAAGCTCATGGTTTCTGTAAATTGCTTTTTTATCAGAGAGACAACTTTGGCGTCATCAGAAAGCTCATCTGCCCGAACAATAATTTTTTTAACCAATTCCGGCTCAATCCCCAAGAAAGCAAAACGTTCTCTATAATCCTCGGGCTTATTGGGCAGATTATTATACATTTCAATAATACCGAGGTTATATTTTTTAATTAGCTCCGGATTCTCTTGATTGGGCAGTTCCATATATTCAAGATTTTTCAAATAGCGGTCAATTGGAAAAGCATGAATATCAAAAATATCTTGCAAAGTTTTTATCGCAGTCAGAGTAATCCAATCCTTACTAGCGTGAATTATTCCGGAATCTAAATTTTCAAATAAAAAACCAAGAGTATCGGCAAACGGCGTTTTTTGTGTTTCATCATAAATAAGATGAACAAACCAGCCCTTTTTAAAATCATCTTCTTGATAGAAGCTTGGTTTAATCTGATCTTCGCTATGAGTAAATTCACGCGCTAAACCGCTTACGTAACGACTGTCGGGGTAGACTGTTCCTGAAAAATATTTCTTTTCGTCGCTAATCAGGAGCTTTTCTTTTAACTCAAAGGCGGCGCGGAGATGAGTTCCGGGCAAAGCCATACTATTTCTTTTTCTCCCGAAGCTTCAAGCAGGTTTTAACAAATTCAACGAAAAGCGGGTGCGGATCAAGCGGGCGTGAAATATATTCGGGATGGAATTGAGTGCCGATAAAGAAAGGATGATCCGTGATTTCAATCGCCTCGACGATATTGTGGTCCGGCGACGTTCCGCAAATGGTGAGGCCCTTTTGTTCTAAGAGCTCGCGATATTTTGGATTGAATTCATAGCGATGGCGATGGCGTTCGGAAACAACTCTTTTTTTGCCGAATTTCTTTTCATAAATCTTGGCCATATGAGTTCCCGGAACAAGCCGGCAAGGCCAGCCGCCCAAACGAATCGTTCCGCCGTACTTGCCTTTCTTCAAATTCTCGATTTGCGATTCCATAACGTCTATAACCGGATGCGGAGTCTTGGGATTTATTTCGCGGCTCGAAGCGCCTTTCAAGTCGGCGACGTGACGTGCGAACTCAATAACCGCCATCTGCATACCGTAGCACAAACCGAAATACGGAACTTTATTTTCGCGGCAATACTTGATTGTTTTTATTTTGCCTTCGGCGCCGCGCGTTCCCCAACCTTGCGGAACTATAATGCCGTCGAATTTTTTCAAAAGTTTGGCGCCGTCTTTTTCAACTTCTTCAGAAGACAGCCAATGGATATTGACATGGCAATGGTTGGCCGCCCCGGCATGCTTAATCGCTTCTAAAACCGAAATGTAAGAATCGGTCATTGTAAAATTGCCTGAGACGAAATATTTGCCGACAATACCGACATTAATTTCTTTTTTGGCTGTTTTTATGCGGCGAATCATAGCCCGCCATTCAACCAAGTCTTTACGGCGCGGTCGCAAACCGAAACGGTCTAATAAGCGCTCGCCGAGCTTGTCCTTTTCAAAATTAACCGGCACGTCGTAAATTGATTCGATATCCGGAGCGGAAATAACGTCCTCGGCTTTAATATTGCAGTTAATCGCGATTTTCTCGCGGCGCGGCTGATCAATGTCGGTTGAAGAACGGGCAATAATGAAATCGGGTTGAATACCGGCGGCGTTAAGCGTATGAATCGCGTACTGAGTAGGTTTGGTTTTCATTTCGCTGGACAATGAAGGGACCGGCAAATATGAAACCATCACAAAGGCGACATCTCGGCCGTATGAGAGTTTCATCATACGCGCCGCTTCAAGGAAGAGTAAGTTTTGATATTCTCCGACCGTACCGCCGATTTCAATCAACATAATCTCGGCTTTGGTTTTTTTAACCGCGCGTTCAATGCGATCTTTTATTTCCAAAGGTATATGCGGAACGACTTCAACGCATTTTCCGCCGTAACCGAGATTGCGTTCACGCTCAATAACCGCCTGATAAACGCGGCCGGTCGTCATATAACTTTCTCGATAAATATTCGTGCCTAGGAAGCGCTCGTAATTACCGATGTCCTGATCGGTTTCATCACCGTCTTCAGTTACAAAGACTTCGCCGTGTTCAATCGGATTCATTGTACCGGCGTCAACGTTGATATAGGGGTCAATTTTAATCGCGCTGACCGAAAAACCCTTGCCGGATAAAATCCGACCGATTGATGCGGCCGCCACTCCCTTGCCGACGCCCGACATAACTCCGCCGACAACGAAAATATATTTGGTAGTAAACTTTTTCTTCTTTTTCATCACTGCAAATTAACAAAATTCAAATACCAGTGCACTATTTTTTCTCCGTATAAAAGCGTAATGGCGCCGGCTACGGACAAAAAAGTTCCGAGCGGCACCATTGATCCCCATTTCTTCTTCCCGCTTAAGAGCGCCGCTATACCGAAGACGGCGCCAAAGCCATAAGCTATAAAAATCGCAGCTAGAATATTCGGCCAACCTAGACCGACGCCGAGCAAAAGCCCGAGTCGGATGTCGCCGCCGCCTATCCAGCGTCCACGGGAAACAAGATATTGGATAAGAAAAAAACCTGTTCCTATTGTAGCAGAAATCAAGAGCCCCGACCACCCTATTCCCAGCCATAAATTGGCTCCGAGTACGGTTATAGCCGCCGGTAAAGTGACTTTGTCCACAATTACATACCAGCGGGCATCCATAACAAAAATCAAGACAAAGACGGCCAGTAAAAACCAATTACGCGCCAGCAAGAGCCAATCAAAGGGATTAAGCCAATAAGCCAACATGAACAAAAGAGCGGTAATCGCCTCGACCAAGGGATACTGCCAGGAAATCGGACTGGCGCAGTGGCGGCAATGGCCGCGCAAAAGCAAAAAACTCAATATCGGAATATTGTCATACCAATAAATAAGCTTCTGGCAACTGCGACAATGGGAACGGCCGTTCATCGACTCGCCTTCATAAAGGCGCCAGGCGGCGCAATTTAGAAAACTGCCGATAATCAATCCCAATATGCAACTAGCGACGAGAAAAAATGGTTCCATAAGAATGTTTTTCAAAAGTGATGGCCAATAATAAAACCGAAATAGGCACCAAGGGTATAAAGGCTCTGGACAAAGCGGTGTGGTCTAGTGCCCATTGGTAATTTTCCGTCACCATAAATATAACCACCAAAATCGCTACTACGCTTAACAGCATAAGCCAAGCGACTAAAAGTTCTTTGCGGCGCCAAATACGCAAACAAAGAACCAAGCCGGCGCCGATCACGATAAACCACCAAATATTCCAATTGTTGCTAATGAACAAGGCTTGGGTAAATTGAGGCAATGCATCGGGACGCCAAACCCAAGCCGCTTCGGTGTTGCGCAAATTAAGACGATTGATCAATTTGAATAAAGCAATCGGCAAAATCGGTATGAGCAAGGCGCCTAATGCATAAAGCGAAGAACGCCAGCGGGGTCGATGCAATTTGAAAAAATATGCGGCCGAGAAACCGACGGCCAAAGCGATAATATAAAAAGTTCCGTAATTTTTAATATTAAAAGTCCAAGCGACCAAGGCCGAAGACAAGAGCAAACGATTGATTCGGGAACGCTCCAACCATTCAAAGAAAAATCCGAAACCGACAGCGGCATAGTAAGCGACAATCAAGTCCGCATAATTATTGGACGCATGATAAAAAATAAAGGGCTGAGAACAAAAGAATAAAGCCAACAATAATCCCTTGACCTGCCCTAAATATTTGATTGAAAAATCAATTATGAACAAGGTCAGAGACATAAAATAAAACCAAGCCAGAAGATTGACCACTCCTCCGCTCGCGCCAAGCAGTCTGAACCAATATTCAAGCAAGGAAACATGCCAAGGGTAATTCGGATGATTATAAGATGCTAGATAATCCGGGCTTGAGCGATCGAAATTAACCGCGCCGTCAGCTAAAAGAATTTCAGCGCGAGTTGCCCAAAAAGCAATGGAATCAAAGGCTACCGGCGGTTTACCCAAGGCTTGAATCAAACTTAAAAACAATAAGGCGGCAATCAAACAGCCGAGCAGCCATGACAGCGGCTTAACCTTCGCGACATCGATCGTTAGCTGGTTTTTCCAAGGAAAGCGCAGGACGAAAACAAGCAAAGCAATCAAGGTCTGAGCGCCGAAAAACCACAACAGCCAAGGCGAAAAAGCTTGCCGGGCGATAACAAAATACAATAAGAGCTCAAAGGTAATAACCGCCGAACCGATGCCGTATACCAAAGAAAAAGCGCGCAAGCCGGAAATAAAACGAGGATACAAAAACGACAGGGCGGCCAAGCCCGGCGCTGATACAGAAATGATAATTAGAATAATCGGCCACATATTATTTTATTCTTTTAAAGATGGCTTGATTTTGAGCCAAGGAAACGATTAATTCAAACTTGCCGAGTTCGAGTCTCGGTTCGCCGCTCTTATAAAGAATTCCATTTTCATAAATATAAGGTACAACCGGACGGAATAAAACAAAATAATCAGCCGTCTGAGCAGGAGCTACCTTATATTCTTTAAATAAATAATACATCAGATAGGGGGCCAAGGCGGCGTCGGCATAAGCGACCGTCTTGCCCTTGGGAACGCTGGCTTTAATCTTTTCAACAAAGGGATAGAGTCCGCAAAATCCGCCGCCGAGCTTCTGGTTCTTATCAATGCGGCAATGCCGCCAAATAATTTGCTCCTCGGCCGTCGCCGATATCATAAACCAAGTTTCATTAAATTCCTTGGCACTGCTATAAACAAATTGCGTAAAAAGCGGCAGCCAAGCAATCGCCGCGGCTGATAGAATAATGGCTGACCAAGACCAAGTGCGGCGGAAAAATATAAAGCCGAGCAGCAGGGCTATTAAAAATAGAAGTCCGAAAAAAACTGTCGCCGGAACGGCGCCGATTTTCGAACCTAAAATAACATTGATTGTACTTAATAATTCCGGCTGGTGAGTGAAGAAGTTCATGGGCGGAGTCCAAGGTGTTTTTTAAAATATAGCATCTGAGAGCGGCGATAATATTTCTTGCGCAAACGCTCATCCGAGTTGCTCGCGCCGCGCTGATGAACAACGCTGGCCGCTTCACTTATTACAATATCATACCCGAGAGCTTTAGTCCGCCAGCATAAATCAACATCTTCAAAATACATGAAAAAACGCTCATCAAAGCCCCCGAGACTCTCAAAAATAACGCGCCGAATCGCCAAGGCAGCCCCGCTGACCCAGTCGGCGCGCGAAGCATCGGTTTTTAAATTGCCTCTTAATAATCCGAGCCAAGTCGGCCAACAACCAAAGGCAAAGGGCTCATCTTTGGCCGTCTCGTCAATTAACTTTGGCGCGGCAATCCCAACCTTGGGAGAACTTTCAAAAACCTCAGCTAAGGCTTTAAGCGTGGCTTCATTAAGGCGCGCGTCGCTATTCAAAAACAATAAAAACTCTCCGCTTGCGAGGCGGGCGCCTTGGTTGCAGGCCGCGGCAAAGCCGAGGTTGTTTTGATTAAGAACTTTTTTTATATTTTGACCGGCCAAAAATTCGGCGCTCCCGTCCTTTGAACCGTTATCAACCACAATAACTTCTAGACCGCTCGGCAATGAATCAAGGCAGCGGCCCAGTATTTCTTTAGTGTTATAACTGACTATAATAATCGACCAGAGCATATTATTTTTTCTTGCGCGCGACTATAAACAAATTATCTCCCGTTTTACTAAGCCAGGCAAATGCATAAATCAACAACTTAACAAGGCCTGAAAAATCAGCTGTTATTTTATGATACATGCTCAAGCCTTTCTTGGCGTAGATAACTTCAAAACCGGAGCGCTCTAAAATAAAAACAGCTCCGCGCCAACCGAATTGCCAAATATGCTGAGTCGGCGACATTCCGTACCAGCGGACTCCCAGCAAAAAACGCCACAAACTGAAAAATCTCGGCAGTTCAAGTACGAGTATTCCTTGGTCCGATAAAACTCTTTTTGCTTCACTTAATTCGCCAATCGGATCAACAATATGTTCCAAACAATGCAAATAAGTAATAACCTCAAATGATTCTGCGGGCAAAGCCAGAGATTTTAAACTTCCCACCGTCAAAGCTTCGCCCAATCCGAAATTATGTCGGCCAAGTTCAATCGCCGATTCGGATAAATCAATTCCTCGCGCGTCAAAACCGTATTTTTTCGCTTCAGCGACAAAAACACCGGCACTGCATCCGACATCCAGCAAAGATCCGGCGGAAAAATATTTTTTTATAATTTCCAAGGGCCGGTGGGAAAAGCTTTGGCGCAGAGGCAATTCATCAAACTTGGCTTGGTGGCTTGTTTGCGATTTGTAAAAATCGTCAATCGAGGGCAAGTCGATTGGCTGCGGCCAAGTTCGCGCCAAAGAACAGGCACCGCAAATTATGACCGAGAAGTCATTACCTGGGGTTTTATAATTATGAACACGGTATTTATTGGCGCCGCATAAACAAATCGGAAAATCAGGCATATTTAAATTTTTATTTTCTGCTTAAACATCATCCAATCTATCGCCGCCCGCAAAGCGGTAGTCATCAAGGCAACGCGAATAACAATCAAGCCTTCGTGCCAGCCGCTGGCCACTATCCTAAGAAAAACAATCAAACAATCAAAGGGCAGAACCAGAAGCGGAAAACGGCGCCGGAGACGGAATCTCAGAGTCCAATCATCGCTTTTTGAATTGAACTTGGGGAAAATAGAAAAATCAGCCGCGTACAGTTCGGCGCGCATGCGCGCCAAGCGAAGCCAACGGGTTTTAAAAACTCCGAAGGCGTAATTATCTTTTAAAGGCCGATGCTCTAGAGTGTAGTCGACTCGCTTGATAAGGCCGGCCACTTCCGTAGGCGCGTCCGGCAAGGCGACAAAGGAAATTTTATCTTTACGGAAAAGACAAATTTTTTCCGGCCAGCTTTTTGTCAGATATTTTTTTCCGTCAAACAGCGGCCAATTGAATTCATAGGCCGCAATCTTAGAATCACTTACTAAAGAAGGCAAAGCTCGGCGCAGGTCATCGGACAAAAATTCATCGGCATCAATTCGCAACAACCATTCTCCACTGGCCTGTTCATAAGCCGGCACCAAATGCGGTTCCATATAGCCCCAAAATTTACCAATTAAAATTTTGGCGCCATAAGCACGGGCGATATCAAGACTGGTATCGGAACAAGGTCCGTCATGCACAACGATGATTTCTTGAACAAGACCTTGCAAACTTTTAAGACAGCGCTCTATCAAAGCCGCCTCATCTTTAACCACTAAGATTGCACTTATGGTATTTAAATCAGCCTTCATATTGATTTTTACGGCTGCGAAATACCAGCCAATTGGTCAAAGCTCGGAAAAGACCCCACATAAAAACCACTCGCCAAGCAAACAAGCCTTCTTTATAAGCGCCCGAATAAAGATTCTTAACAATCACAAAGGCGACATCAAAAGGCGTAATCAGCAAAGGGTGTTTTATTCTCAATAATATTTTTTTCGACCAGCCGTCAGCCCGGTATTGGAATTTTTTAATGGCGGAAAAATCTCCGACATAGAGCTCAGCTTGAATTTTGGCGGCGGTCAACCATTTGGTGCAAAATTTTTTCCAAGTATAGTTGTTATAAGTCGGGCGATGTTCAAGCAATAAAGGCAGGCGCTTGACCTTGCCCGGAACGCCGACCACAAAATCATTGGGCGTACCTAAAAACGACATAACGGAATGTCTAAACATCGCCCGTTTAAAAGGCCAATGTTTGGTTCTATAGCGTTCACCGTCGTACAATGGCCATAAAAATTCATAGGCATCGACGTTTTTCTCTGCGGCGAGTTTTGGCAGAGCCGCTTGCAAATCAGGCGATAAAAATTCGTCGGCATCGATTTGCAGAATCCATTCTCCCCTAGCCGCTTCATAGCTCAGGGGGCGATTGGGCTCGGCCGAAGCCGCCCGTTCAGCGATAATTATTCTGGCACCGTAGTTCGCCGCAATTTCCAAAGTCTTATCGGCGCAAGGTCCGTCATGAACTATGATTATCTCGTCGGCAAGCGGCACTACGCTGTCGAGACAACGCTTAATGACTCCTTCTTCATTATGAGCTACCAGACAAACGGAAATGCTGTTTTTTTTAGTGTCGTTCATAGCGGGCGCTTTTCTTGGCGACGATTCTTATAATGCCCATATGCTCGGGAAAAAAGCGACTGCCTAATCTTTTTAAAAGACTGGCCTCGGGCAAATGCGGCACGCTTTGATATGAAATTATTTTCGCACCCAGAGATTCGAGAGTTAAACGCAAATCAATCGGATTAAGAAAAACGGTCGCGTCATTGTCCGCATACTCAAAAACCGGCGCTGGTTGACGGTAGATGAATTTTGCTTGATGAGTAATTGTTCTGCGCATCAACCAAGCGATATTGCGCAGGGCATCGCGCAACAAATCCCAGTTAGATTTATTGCCTTCAAAAGTTCGTCCGGTTTTAAGCCGGTAAGCATTATACATATGCTTGGCGCTCAGCAAATTCGGCGAATGAATCAGCAATAAGCCGTTCAATTTCAAAACTCGCAATGATTCGGTTAAAACCTTTGGTACGTCACTGACATGTTCGAGCGTATTGAAAGAAGCAACGACGTCAAAGGAGCCGGAAGAAAAAGGCAATTGCAATAAATCGCCGAGCTGGAAATCGGTTTCCGGAAAACGCTGTCGGGCATAATCGATAAATCTTTCACTGCCGTCGATACCGATAATTTTAAAACCGCGTCGGCGCAAAGCGTCAGCCGCTTGGCCCGTACCGCAACCCTGATCCAAAACCGTCGCTCCGGGGCGGGCGTAGTGAATAACAAAATCTATATACTCCTTGAAGCTTTCTTCAGGATGTTCGCTTAAAAGTTTGAAATATGTATCCGAGGTATTATAAAATTTTTTCTGCTCTTCATTCATAAGCTTTTTAATCGACTCGCTTGATTTCTTCCAACTTCTGCCGCGGCGAAGGCAGGGTCGGATCGATTTTCAGAGCTGTTTCATATTCGGCCTTAGCCTTGGCAAAGTCACCTTGGCTGTAATAACTCAAGCCCAGCAAATCATGAAAATAAGCCAATTGACGGCTAATTGCCTGATTGTGGCCGCTAAAAGGCGGTGCTTCATCGGGCGAAGGCGTAACGGCGATGCCGTCATTAAGCAAGCGTCGTCCGGTTTCATAATCGCCCTGCCATAACTTCATACGAGCGTAATCCTGATAGGTTACCGTAATATACTTATTTATGTCCAGTAAGCGCAGATAGGCCTTTTCGGCTTGCTCATAATATTTTGAATCAATATAGTAGCCGAGAATAGAATAGGCGTGCGCCAAATCTATCAGGGTGTAAAATTGAGTTTCCCGTTCCGGAATCGTCGCCGCTTGATCGATTATATTGCGGGCGATTTGCTGCCGGCTTTCTTCGCTTGAAGCGGCCGAAAAACAATTAACCGCATGATGCAAATAAATTCGCGCGTAATAATGGCTGACCGGATACCATTCCAAAACTTTTTCCATATTATCAAGCACCTGACGGCAATCGCCGCGGGCTTCAGCTCGTTTGACTTTCATATAATAAGCATCAGCCACCATCGGCCGCAAACTATAACCGTAAAATAAAACCCCCAGCAGAATAATCGTTCCCGAGGCGATAATATAACGCGAAGCAGGCTGAAAAAAGTTGAGCTTTAATTCCCTGTTCAAAGTTTGATGACCGTAATTAAGAGCCAGTGCCAGCAAAACATATAATAAGAAGGTCATGGCCGTTAATGAAAAACTGAAGAGATTATTGACGCCATAGGCTAGCAAAGAAGACATCAGAGCCAGTCCGAGCCAGTAATCTTCTCCTTTGGAACTGCGCCAGCGTTTGAAAAAGGGCTTCATTATAAAATAAAGCAAGAGGGTGAAAGTCGCCGCGCCGACCAAACCGAATTGCAAAAGAAAATCCAAAGGCGCATTATGAGCTCGATCGGGGAAAGAATTCATCCTTTCATAATAAGCCCAAATCGGTCTGTATTCGCTGACAAAGACACTGGCCTGCACATCGGGGCCAAAGCCGAAGAGCTGGCGCTCGAGAGGAGCGTTCTTAAAGGCCTGCCAAGCCGCTTGCCAATAGAATAAGCGCGTACCGGCCGAACCGATTTTAAAATCAAAGATGGTAACCAAACGAAAAACCAAGCCAGTCGGCTTATAATCAACGCTATTAAAAATAGCCGATCTGACCGGTGCCAAGCTTAATATGATGAAAATTATCAAAGCTGCCAAGGCCGAAGTAAGCGCAATTTTCTTGCGGCCGAAATACCATAAAGCGGCCAAGCCGGCGACGATTAAACTGACGGCGAAAGCGACCCAGGCACTGCGACTGTAGGTCAATACCAAACAAGCCAATTCCACAGCGGCAAGGATGGCGAATAAAATCTTATGCCAACAATGCCGAGCCAAGAAAACCGCCGCGTATATTGTCAGGGGCAAACAAACAACTAAATAATGCCCGAAAAAATTAGGCTGACCAAAGGTTGAGAAAATACGAAACAAAGAACTTTCCGCCCAACGCAGGAAGTCCAATCCCAAGGCCTGCATAAGTCCGTAAATAGAAGCCACAGCGGCCGCCGCAAGCAACCAAAACAAGAGATGATTGAATCGACGTTTGTTATTGATGAAAGTGGCGATTAAATAGAAGATCAAGAGATAAGACAAGAGATTAATAAAACCCTGTTGCCTTTCATAACTGCCGAGCCAACTGATATTGGGGTGCAGGGACAGCAAGGAGCTGACAAAAAAAGCAGCTATTAACAAGCCCCAAGCAAAAGCCAGCTGGCGCGAGGCAAAAAGCCTAATTTTACCTGACCGCGCCGCGAGCCAAAGCCAAGCCAGCAAAGCCATGCTGATGAAAAAACGCAGAGCGGCCGATTTGTTCAAATCAAAAACCGTATAATTTTCCTGCAAGAAAGCAAAATATATCGGGACGACAAAGACCGAGCCGTACAAGGAGGCGAGAATTATTTTCTTGAGAATTATTTCGGTTTTATTCATAAGCTATAAAAAATACAGACCACCACCAAAGGCAATGATCTGTATCTTAAAAATCTAAAAACTAGTTGGCCAAGCCGTTCGGCGTTGTTCGGTGCGTACCATCAGACAAGTCGCCAATATCGGAACCCAAGCAATACAGAATGGTGTATGAGGTGTTTGACGAAACGTTGGTATAGGTGTAGTTGGTGCTGGCCGGGCAGTTGCCGTCATTATTCGGACTCGGGTTGGACGGGACAATGGCCATGTAGGTGGTTGTATCATAAACCAAGGCCTGACCAGGGGTCACCAAGGTCGGATAGCGGCCGGCATCATTATAGTACAGCTCCAAAGCTGACATAAGCTGACGCATATCAGCCACACGTTTTGCATCGCGCGATTTGACACGAGCATTGCCCAAGGCAACAACGGCCAAGGTGGAAAGAATGCCGATAATCGCGATGACGACCAGCAATTCAATCAAAGTAAAACCTTTACGGTTTATCTTTTGTTTCATAGGGGATTTATTAATATGTTTATATTATAGCGAAAAAATAAATAGACCGCAAGCTAAAGCTGACTGACTACATTATACATCGGCAAAAGGATGGCCGCAACCATGACTCCGACTCCGATACCCATAATAACCATTAATGACGGCTCAATTAAAGACATCAGGTTGGCCAGCATGGTAGTTATCTCCCGATTATAGAAATTGGTCACTTTTTCAAGGGCAATATCCAATTTTCCCGTTTTTTCGCCGACTAACATCATCTGCGAAACCATGCTCGGAATTTCCTTGGTACGGACAAAAATGGTACAAATTGAATTTCCGCTCTGAACTTCGGCAATGGTTTCTTCAATAATTTTTTGGTAGTAATTATTATTAACAACTTCGCCCGCGACGCGCAAACTCGAAGAGATATTAACACCCCCGAGCACCAAAGTATTCATAGAACGGGTAAAACGGACCAAGTAAATCATCTGCAGAAGCTGGCCGAAAACCGGCAGCTTCAAAATCAAATAATCAAATTGATTGCGACCGCCCGTGCTCTTCAAATAAAATCGAAGCAAAATCACGAAGGCCGCCAAGGCAACAATAATCACCCACCAATAACCTATCAAAAAAGAAGAAATAGCAATCATGATTTTGGTGGCTGTCGGCAATTCTCCGCCGGTCTCGACAACAATGGCGGTTAATTTCGGAACCACGAAAATCATCATCATGAAACCGATGCCTATCATCATCAAGGTGACGAAAACCGGATAAATCATCGCTCCCCTGATTTTCGAGTTCATATCATAATCTTTTTCCATCTCGTCTGCGATATAATCCAAAGCATCATCCAATTTTCCGGATTGCTCGCCCGACTTAACAACGCTGATATAAAAGTTGGAAAAGAGTTCAGGGCGTTTTGCCAAAGAACCCGACAAGGTTCCGCCCGAATCGACTTCGTCGCTGACTTCGGCGATAACGCGTCGCATTTTCGGCTTGATAGATTGTTTGGCCAAAATTTTCAAAGCCTCGACCACTGGAACGCTGGCGCTGACCATGACGGCGAATTGTCGTGAAAAAGCCACCAAGTCTTTGGTGTTAACGCGGGAAATAAGATCAAGCAAACGCGAAGCGCCGTGAATCGAAACTTCTTTGAGAGAAACGATTTGAAAACCGCGGGCGGTCAGTGTGTCGATCGCCTGCGCTTCATCATAAGCTTCAACCGTGCCGGTTTCCTGACGGTTATTGCTCGGGTTGATTATTTTAAAATTAAAAGTTGTCATGCTTTAAGCAGTTGTTTGGTCTTGGCGACGACTTCGGAAGGATCTAAATAAGCCTTTATCCAATAATCTTCAGCGCCGCCTATCAAACCTTGTTCGCGATGAGAAGGATCGCTTAAATTGCTCAATAACACCACCGGAATGGCGGCGGTTGTCTTGCCGCGTTTCAAAGCCTTTAATACCGCAAAACCGTCCTCATCGGGCAGCATGATATCCAAAAGAATTATATCTGGCTTAAAGGCCTTAGCCTCTTCCAAAGCTTCAACCGCGGTCATGGCGCCGCGCACCGAAAAACCTTCGCTGACGAATTTAGCGCTGTACATCGAGAGAATAAAATGATCGTCTTCGACCAAAAGTATTTTTGCGGACTTGGCTTTCATAATTTAATTTTGGATAACGCGGAAGACTTCCTCAATTGTCGTGAGACCCATAACGGCCTTGATTATGCCGTCCTGTTCCATTGTTAAGAAGGGTTGATTCGACTGAACGTCTTCGATAGTCAAAGCGCCGCGCTTTGCTAGAATCAAATTTTTCATTTCATGATTGATATCAAGCACTTCGGCGATACAAAGACGGTCGCGATAACCGGTCTTGCCGCAATGGGAGCAACCTTCGCCATGATAAAACTTAATGGTTTCGTAACTGAAATCAGGCAAAACCATTTTAATGGTTTCAATCGGCACGGCTTTAAGTTTGGTTATGATTTCCTGTTTAAGAGTTTCCTCTACCGGCAGTTCGACTTTGCAGTAAGAGCAAATGCGCCGCGTCAAACGCTGTGCCATTGTCATATTCAAAACCGAACCGAGCAAAAAGGGTTCGACCTTCATATCGATCAAACGGGCGATCGTACCGAGCGCGTCTTTGGTGTGCAAGGTCGACAAAACCAAATGTCCGGTCAAAGCCGAGTGAATCGCCAATTCGGCTGTTTCATTGTCGCGAATTTCTCCGACCATGATAATGTCAGGGTCCTGACGCAGGATAGAACGCAAACCGGAGGCAAAGGTAAAATCCAATTCGGGTTTTATCTGAGATTGGTTGACGCCTTTGATAAAATATTCAACCGGATCTTCCAAAGTAACGATGTTGGCTGATTCGCGATTCAAAACGTTTAATAAACTGTAAAGAGTCGTGGTCTTACCGCTACCGGTCGGACCGGTCACCAGCATAATACCACCCGTCTTTTTAAGGCTGTTGCTGACAATTTCAAAGTTATGGCCGATGAAACCGAGTTTATCCATGCTGAAAATACCGCGGGTTGAGTCAAGCACGCGCATCACGATTTTTTCCTCGTTCAAAAGCGGCATTGAGGAAACACGGAAATCGATTTCCCGATTATTTATAACCAAACGAATACGGCCGTCCTGCGGAGCGCGGGTTTCGTCCAGCTTCAAGTTAGACAAAACCTTGATACGCGCCACAATGGCCGGATGAATATCTTTTGGCAAGACCAAGGAATTGTGCAATATACCATCAATACGGTATCGAACTCGGGTTTCTTTGGCCAAAGGCTCGATGTGAATATCCGAAGCGCCGCCTTCAATAGCATGACGAATAATAACTGAAACGATTTTGGCAACCGGCGCATCTTTGACAATACCTTCAAACTGCAAACTGTCATCCTGTTTGAGGTTGACTTCCTCCTTGGCTTCTTCTTTGGCTTTGACGGCCAAAGCGCTGGAAATTTCTTTGCTGAAATTTTTGTAATGGCTGAATGCGGCATTGAAGCTGAAAATTGAAATCAAGGCATAATCGACTTTCAATTTGTGTTTTTGAGCCAAGAAGTCCATCGCTTCAATGGCTTTGAAATTTTCCGCATCAACCAAGGCGACCTTGAGTCGGCTTTGGTCGCGGTCATAAGCGATCATGCGATAATGTTCGGCGACGTTCACCGGAACAATATTTAAAATATCTTCCGGTATTTCCCGATCGGCTAAGTCAATGTATGAAAAGTTTAAAAAAGCCGCCTTGGTTTTTACAAAATCTTCAACGTTGATAAGGTTGCGCTCGGCCACCACTTCGTCGATGGTCTTGCCGCTCGCTTCCACTTCGGCGCTGATTTCCGCCGCGGTCGAAGGACTGAGCAATTTGCGCTCGGACAAAAAGGCCAGCAGTTTTTTTTGTTTGTCTAGAAAATTCTGATTGCGTGGCATAAAGTTAAAATGGCAGGAATGGATTGGAACGCCTCAGTTCAATCGGCTGATTAATCGATGGTTTAGCCGTACCGCTGACTTCGCTTTCGGTCGTTTCTTCAACTATCAAATCGGTTTGATCTATAATCGGGCTCAAGGCGGTAAACTTTTGATCGCTCAAAACTCCGAAGCGCAAATCTCTTTCCGTAATCATGCCGCGCGAAGTCGGAGTAAATTCGCTTAATTTAAGTTCATCATCCGGGAAAAACCAATTGTTAAAATTAAAAATTACAACCACCAGCAAAGCGGCGACGATCAAGGTCGAGCTGTAAGTTAAAATTAGATTTTTGTTTTCCTGAGACATCATAACTTATTTCTCGAGATAATAAGTAACCAACTCTATGCTGGCTTGACGGGCGCTCGGTTCGAAAACCACCTTGGTAACGTCCATGACCCGCAAGCTGGTTTCAAGCCGACCCAAAAATTTCTGCAAACCATCATAATCAACCGTCTTTATTATAAAGGAAACCTGAACTAAGCGCAGCTTGCTGAATAAGGGGTTGCTGCTGGGCGCTTGGGCAATCGTAATGAATTTTGCCGACGAATTATCAAGCGGCGTAATCGCGATATTATCAACTTCCGCGGCGCGCTCCTTGCCGACTTGTCCGATTTCTCTCAAAAGAATGATTTTCAAGCGGTCCAAATCTTGTCGGGCGGATAACATAGCGTCGATTTTATCCTTGTCGCCTTGGCTGATTAATTTATACAAATTCTTGACTTCGTTGAGCTGTTTCAAATAATTGACCTTGTCTTCATATTCTCGTTCGCGGAAAGTCAATTCCTGATCGGAAGCGATAAAATCATATTTCGGCTTAATCAACCACCAATAACCGCTGACCAAGATAGCAAGACAAATAATGATAATGAACCAGCTGAAAAAATTAGCGAAAACATTGAACAAAACCACGCCGAGATTTTTGGCCCAGCGGCTGGTTTCAACATTGGTTTTGAACGTGACCTTCGCCATATGCTATTTCAAAAATATTTTCGGATCAAGCGACATCTCAAGATTAAAATTCACAGTGCTCGGTTCATTCGGTCCGCCGGCCGAGGCGCTGGCCGAACTGTATTGGACACTGCGCATCAGATTATAGGCTTTCATAACCTCGAGTTGTAAGGAGATGGCGTCTAAATCTTTGGCCAAAGCCGGAATCGAATAATTACCCGAGATATCACCGGAGAAACTCTGATAATAAACGCTCTTCAGAGTATTGGCCTCCAAGAAATCAAAGTAATTGGTCCAATGAACGTGATTGGCCAGGATAAAACTGACTACGTCCAGCTTGCGGTTAAAGGCGATAATTTCTTCGATTTCTTTTTCATTCTTAGCCACTTCGGCGTTAATCGCTTCAAAGTTAGCCAAGGTCGCTTCGTTATCGCTCAATCGTTCTTTTTGCCAAATCAACAAACCGACATAAACCAAACCGAGAGCCAGAGAACAAAGCACTAAGGCCAAAGCCAAAGTCAAACTGCGCTGGCGCCAATTAAAGAAAAGTACGCCTTGGTCTTTTACCAAGTTGGCTTTGACGCTGTTATAAGCCTGCCAAGCGCGGCCCTCAACTTCATTCTTGGTTTGAGCGGCTTCTTCTTGCTTGCGCTCTTCGGCCAATTTGGCCGCCAAAGAACTTTTGGACAAAGAAGAACGGAAGGAAAGTTGCAGGCGCCGCCATAAGGAGGCGTGGCGTTTTTTCGGCTCGACTTTAGTTTCAGTTTCAGTTTGAGTTGGAGTTGCAACCTTTGTTTCCGGAACTTCTTCAGTTTTTATTTCTGGTTTTATTTCTGGCTTGGCTTCTGGTTTTATTTCTGGCTTGATTTCTGCTTTGACTTCAAGGGGAGCTGAACTTGGTTCAAGCGGAGCGTTCTTGCGACGCAAAAGTTTTTCATAGAAACGGCGCTGCCTGAGCATCGCCGTTTTTTCTTTGGCGCGTTCTTGCTCAAGCCGACCGATATCGCGCTTGAGTGAAGCCCTTTTAAAAATTTTTCCCAAACGGGAGAAAAATGATTCCATATTTACTTGCGGTCAAATTCTCTCATTGCCAAGCCGATTGCTACCGCCAAACGAGGTCCGATTTTATCAAGAATCGGCTTTAACTCAAAAGGATAAGCCACTCTGAACCAAGGGTCGCCGACAATCGTGTTGGTGTTGAACAAATCAGACAAATGCGCCGGCAAACCGGGCATCAAGGCGCCGCCGCCGGTTAAAATAATTTTTTCGATGCGGCGATTGTCTTTGTTGCCGAAAACTTCCAAAATATATTTTATTTCGTTGATAATGGGAGCCAACGCTTCAACAATCATCGGCGGCATCTTGCCTTCTGCGTCGGTGCCGTTATGCATCATGTCATATTTAAACTGCTCGGCCTGTTGTAAACTCATATTAAGCTGAGCCGCGATGGCCTGAGTTATATTAATGCCGCCGACAGCGATACTTCGATTCATGACCGGCACACTTTTATCAACCACGAAAATATTGGTGGTGGTCGAACCGAGTTGGACAATCATAACCGAGGAACGATCATTGCCGAGCAAAGAACGAATCAAGGCAAAAATTTCTGTTTCCAAACTCAGAAGATTGAGTTGAGAATTTTTAAAAACATTAACATAGCTTTGAATCAAAGCTTTGGGAGCGCCGGTCAAAAGAACCTTGCTGCCGCCGGCGGCGCTCGGCGGTTCATCGATTACTTGCCAGTCAAGAATAATATCTTGCAAAGGCAAAGGAATAACTTTCTTGGCTTCCCAATTAATGGCCGCTTCCATGTCCTTTTTATTGACCGTATGATTGATGGAAATGATCGAAGAGAAAACCGAAAAGGTCGGCAAGGAGGCCAGAGCCAAATTGGAGCTGGTATGGGCTTTGGCGCAGATATTTTTAATCAAATCAGCGGTTCGCCGAACGTCGATCGGGGAACTTTCTTTGGGCGATGATTCGGTGAAGCGCTCGCTGAAACCGTAGGTAGCGAGCGTAACTTTATTGCCGTGCTTTTTCAGTTCGACCAATTTGACGCTAAGGGCATTAATATCAATGCCGAGATAACTTTGTAAGGATGATTTGAAAATTTCCATAGAAAAAACAAGCGACGTTCTACCCGTTTTGACACCCACAGATAAGACGTACTATAATTTAGAAAGATTGATTTTATTATACCACAAAAATGAATTATAAAAAAATCGCGATCTTAGTCGGCTTCATACTCCTGACAGCCGTTATCGGTTACTTCATTTTTGTCTTTTTCTTCAAACCCGAGACAGCTCCGGTAAGCGGTCCTGAAACGCCGCTGGAGGGCGTACCAGGCGGTCTGCCAGAGGCCGGCAGTGGCCAACCCTCGCCGATTGGTTCAGAAGAAGGCCAATTGCCTGACGCCGGCTCAACTCCGGGAGGAACGGGCGCTGTCAGCGGTGCCGTAACGGTTGAAGATGCCGCGGCCGATTTGGGTTCGGTAACAAACGCCGCCCTGTCCGCCAGCGGTCAAATGCGCTTCTTTAACGAAAGAGATGGAAAATTTTACGGACTGGATGCTAATGGAGCTCCGATAGCTCTTTCGGACAAACGTTTTGCCGGAGCGGAAAATATAACTTGGTCCAACACCTCGAACAAGGCAATTATCGAATTTCCTGACGGCTCAAAGGTCCGTTATGATTTTGACAACGAACAGCAAGTCACCTTGCCTAAGCATTGGGAAGATTTTGATTTTTCTCCCAGCGGTGACAAATTGGTTTCCAAAAGCATCGGCGTTGATCCGGATAATCGCTGGCTGATTATTTCTAATGATGACGGATCGCAGGCTCGGCAAATCGAAGCGCTCGGAGAAAACGGCGACGACGTTATCTCTTCTTGGTCGCCGAATAACCAAAGCGTGGCCATGTATGTCGAAAGCTTGGACTTCAATCGCAAAGAAATTTATTTCATCGGACAAAACGGCGAGAATTTTAAATCTATAACTGCCGAGGGCCGGGGTTTTCAACCGCAATGGTCGCCGAGCGGAAACGAACTCCTCTACAGTGTCTACTCTGCCGACAATGATTACAAACCGACTCTTTGGCTCGTTAATGCTCAAGGCGACACCATCGGCGATAACCGCCGGCCCTTGGGCTTAAATACTTGGGCTGATAAATGCAGTTTCGGTTCGGGAGCAATGTATTGCGCGGTACCGCAGAGCTTAGATCGCGGCGCCGGCATGTTCCCTGCTTTGTCCGAAGGACGGCCCGATTTTCTTTACCGAATCGATCCGCAAAGCGGGGCTAAAGAATTGGTAAATCTCGGCGGAGCCTCTTACAGTATGAAAAATTTAACGGTTTCTCCCGATGGTTCATATCTTTTCTTCACCGATTCCAGCACTAATCGTCTCAAAAAGATAAGATTGCGCTAGATGCTCTACAATTGTTCAAATTGCGATGCCCAATTCCCTAAATGGCAGGGACGTTGTTCGGAATGCGGACAATGGGGTACGGTCACGCTCGGCAACGATTCAAAAACCGGCGCATCAACTGCGGCCGCGGACATTATCAGTCTTAATGACGCTTCGCTCAAAGAAGGTTTTACTCGTTTACAAACCGGTCTAGAAGAAATCGACCGTGTCTTCGGCGGCGGAATAGTTTCCGGCTCACTAACTTTGCTGGCCGGAGAACCGGGCATCGGCAAATCGACCTTGGTCGCGCAAATCGCCGACCGCATTGCCTCCAAGGCGGAAATAATTTATGCCAGCGGCGAAGAATCTCTGCCGCAAGTCGCCTTGCGCCTTGAAAGACTTGGTTGCGATATCGCGCGTTTCAAATTTATCAGCGATACCGATATTGAAAAAATCGCCGCGGCGGCCGACAAAGCCAATCCTAAACTTGTAATTATAGACTCGATTCAAACCGTTCATACTTCAACCGTTGCGGGCGAAGCGGGCGGCTTGAATCAAATTCGCGCCGTAGCCGTGCGCTGTCTTGAAGTTGCCAAACGACGCAACATCGCTTTTATAATCATCGGCCATATCACCAAAGACGGAACCGTCGCCGGACCGAAATCATTGGAACACTTGGTTGATACGGTTTTATATCTTGAACAGGAAACAGCTCGCGGCTATCAGCTCTTGCGCGCTTCTAAAAACCGCTTCGGCTCAACCAATGAACTCGGTATTTTTGAAATGACCGGCCAAGGTTTCGTAACCGTTAAAAATCCCTCTTCAATCTTTCTGGAAAACGAACAAAGCCGCTCAAGCGGCTCCGTAATAAGTTGCATTGTCGAGGGGACGCGCCCCTTCCTGGTTGAAATACAGGCGCTTGTCACCAAGACTGTTTTTGGTTACCCGGTAAGAAAAGCTTCCGGATTGGATCTTAATCGTTTGCAGGTTCTGGCCGCCGTTATAAATAAGCGCACCAAAATAAACCTTAATGCCCAAGATATTATAGTCAATGTCGTCGGCGGATTAAGGATTGACGATCCGGGTATTGACGCGGCCGTTGCCGCCGCCATCATCTCCTCTGCCCTAGATAAGCCGGTTAAAAAAGATACTTTGGTTTTGGGTGAAATAGGATTAGGCGGAGAAATCAGACCGATAACCCAGAGAAATTTGCGCGTCAAAGAAGCCGCCAAGCTAGGGCTTAAAAAGACGATTGAAGCCAAAGATTTGTCCGATCTTATCGCCCAGCTTTTTTAAATTTAGTTTTGCTTTTGCGCCAATTTTCAATCTCAGCATGGTGTCCCGAAAGCAGGACCTTGGGCACGCGATAAGTTTTACCCCCGAGTTTAAGCGACTCGGGTTTTGTATATTGAGGATATTCAAGCAAGCCCGCTTCGGAATGCGATTCGCTGACAAGACTTTCGCTATTGCCCAATACGCCCGGCACCAGCCGCGCGATTGAATCCATTAGAGTCAAAGCGCCGAGCTCTCCGCCGGTCAAAACATAATCGCCAATGGAAATTTCTTCATCAATGAATTTCATCACTCGCTCGTCGACGCCTTCATAGCGTCCGCAAACAAAAACAATCGATGACAGTGAGTTTGAATATTTTCTAGCCAGCGCCTGATTCCATTTTTTCCCCTTGGCCGACAATAAGATGATCTTTTGATTTTTTGATTTTCTGAAAGACTTTAAAGCTTTGTAAATCGGTTCGGCTCTCATTACCATGCCGGCGCCGCCGCCATAAGGTTTGTCGTCGACTTTATTATGTTTATCATCGGCAAAGCGTCTGATATCTACGGCCTCGACTTTGATGATTTTTTTCTTCAAGGCGCGCCCCAAAACTCCGACCTTCATATAGTCGTTTATCAATTCAGGGAAAATTGTCAGAACGCGGAAGAGCATAAAAAACGCAAAGACGCGCCTTGGCGCGTCTTTACTCTTAGATAGTTAGATTTTCAATCTCAGAAACATCCATCGGATCTTCGAGACCTTCTTCCTTCATTGTTTTGCGTTCCGCACGTTCGCCGTGTTCACTGCGTTCGCGGCGCGGACCGCGGGTCGAACCTTCCGGTTCATGAATTTTCAAGTTAACGCGAGCGTTATTCTTGGCTCCGACGATTTTTAAAAGCGTGCGGATGGCCTGAGCGGTTTGACCGCGGCGGCCGATGACATAACCCATGTCTTCGGGGTTGATTTTAAGGGTAAGGAGGACTCCCATTTCATCAACGGTTCGGTCGACGACAACGTCGTCCGGATGGCCGACGATCGCTTTAACGATCGACTCCAAAAAAGCCTTGTCTTGCATGTCTGACATACGTGAAAAGTACTTAATAATAAGTGCCTACAATATAGCGCCATTTAAGGATTTTGTCAATCGCCTTTAGACCAAAGGAATCTCTAAACAAACCTTGAAACCGAAGTTTTGCCCCCGAGTTTGCGCCCAAATCCGGCCTTGATGAGCTTCGACAATCAGCTTCGCGGCATAGAGCCCCAAACCAAAACCTTCTTCGCTTGAGCGGGGCACATCACGGCGTTCGAATTTATCAAAAATGCGCTTAACATCTTTGGGATCAATGCCCGGTCCGGTATCCTCAACGCTAAGAATAAAATTCTTTTCACCAACTTCCAAAGCAAGGGTGATGGTGCCGCTTTCAGTATATTTAATGGCATTATCCAACAAGTTCAAAACTACTTGGCGCAACAGCAGGTCATCGGCGCAAAAGGCGGGATTTTTTTTCGGAATGATTGTCTTCAATTCCAAATTTTTAACAGCCGCCTTGGGTTTTATTTCTTTGACAACATCTCGAAGCATGGTCGTCAAATCAAATTCACGACATTCTATTTTCATTGCGGTTCGGTTCTCCAATTGCGAAACGCCGAGTAAATTATCAACCAAACGCAAGAGTCTTTCATTGGCCTGATAAACCGCCGTAACCGCCGCCTGCTGTCTTTTATTATCAATCGTCCCGAAATCACCGCCCAAAAGCATTGCCAGATAGCCACGCATAATGGTCAGCGGCGTGCGCAATTGATGCGAAGCAATTGAAACAAAATCGCTTTGCCGATCCTTGTTCGACGCCGCAAACTGCTGATGAGCCAGCAATATGACGACAATAACAAGCATGCCGGTTGTTATGATATCGAGCAAATTGAGTACAATATATTCCATATTTCTTATTATAACAAAAAATCCCCCGACACTTAAGCCAAGGGATTTTCTGTCAGCTATAACTTAGAGCGAAAAGCGAATAAATTTTTCAATCGTCGAGCCGTTCAAGATATCTTTGACCTTCTTTTTGTCGTCTTTGACGTATTCCTGATCGACCAAACAAACCTCTTCGTAATATTTATTCATTTTGCCCTGCAAAATCTTTTCCACCATCTCCGCCGGTTTGCCTTCTTTGCTGAGCTGTTCGCGGTAAACTTCTTTCTCTCTTTCCATTTCAGCCGGATCTACTTCGCTGGAGTTGAGATAGCGCGGATTGGCGGCCGCCGCATGCATCGCGATATCGCGGGCCAACTCGCTCATATTAGCCGAGCTGAGCGCGACTAGAACGCCGATATTGCCCTGCGGATGAGCATAACCGCCGACCGTCCCGCTTGAAGCAAGGCGGGCAAAACGGCCTAACTCAATTTTTTCGCCAATCACACCGGACAAGTGCTTAAGGGCTTCTTCGACATTGCTGCCGTCAGCCAAAGACAAAGCCAAAACGGCTTCGCGGCTGTCTGCCTTGGCCGCTTGAGCGGCTTGCATAATATTATTTTGCAAAGCGCCGAATTGTTCATTGCGGACGACAAAATCGGTTTCGGCGTTCATTTCCAAAAGATAACCTTCATTATTGGCTTCATTAACCGAGACCATAATGCGGCCTTCTTTGGCTTCGCGATCACCGCGCTTAGCGGCTTTGGCGATTCCCTTTTTGCGCAGAATATCAATCGCCTTTTCAAGATCGCCGCCGGCTTCGGCTAAAGCATTTTTACAGTCAACTATACCCGCACCTGTTCGGTCGCGGAGTTCTTTGATTTGTTCCATATATTTTTGTTTAAAAATTTCTAACTTATTCTTTGCCCTCGGCGCTAACTTCTTTCTTAGACTCTTCGGCGGCTTTACGGCCGGCGGCCACGGCGTCGACAATCAATTTCATAACCAAAGTGATTGCTTTGCTGGCGTCATCATTGGCCGGAATAATATAATCGATGCCGGCAGGATTAACGTTGGTATCGCAAACCGCGATAATAGGAATTTTTTTCTTCTTGGCTTCAGCCAAGGCAGTTTCTTCGTGTTTGATGTCCCAGATAAAGATAATATCCGGCGTTCGGTTCAAGCCGACTAAACCGCCAACACTCTCGGAGAGCTTGGCGATGCGACGATCGAATTGGATGCGTTCTTTTTTAGTATATTTTTCCAACTTACCGGCCTCTTTCTTTTCAAGCAGATCAACATAACTGCGGATCGAATTGCGAATTATGTGAAAGTTGGTTAGGGTGCCGCCGAGCCAACGCTGGCTGACATAAGGCAAACCGGCTTCTTTGGCCGCGGCTTCAAGCTGATCCTTTACCTGATTTTTAGTTCCGACCAGCAAAAGGTTCTTGCCTTCGGCGGTTGATCGGGCGATAAAGGCGAGCGCTTCTTCAAGCTTCTCGCGCGTCTTATCAAGATCAATAATGTGAATACCCTTGCGGGCTTCAAAAATAAAAGGCTTCATCTTCGGATGCCACTTGTAAGTGCGGTGGCCGAAGTGCATGCCGGCTTCGAGCATCTCGGCCACGGAAGGCAAAGACACTTTGTTATCGTTTTTCATATTTTCCTTTTATTCCTCTGCCCCTATCATCCGGACGGCTAGCGCCGCCTTCGGACAAGGAAAAACCAATGGGACATGAGAGGTTGTTAATAAAATTCAATCACGCCAGGCGGGATTGAGCCTCTATTGTAAGCTATTTAGGCCCTTATGTCAATATTGAAAAATAAAATAGGTTCTGATGTAATAATAGTATTGATTGAACATTTAAAAACGGAGGCTTTGATGCCAAAATCATTGGATATTCTTTTTTCCGGACAAAAAATCGACAATCCCTTTAAATCGCTGTTCGGGATTCATTACAAAGAAAGCACTAGCTATAACCTTATCGGGGATAAAGGCAAAAGATGGCAATTTGATACGCGCCAATCGGGACAAGAAAATTTCGACCCCGCCATATTTAACCGGATAAAAATTATCAACGATTGCCAGACGGTAATTTTTATCTCGCCAAAAATTGATCAGGAAGAAATCATTGCTTTCCTGAAAAAAAGACTGGGCATTCCGGTTCAAAAAGATCAAAAGAAAATTTCTCTGGCCAAATCCAGGGACATCAAACTTACCATTGAAGTCAGTGTCGAATCGACAACCGGCGGCATGGTCGTTTATTTTGATCAAACCTATGAGAGCAAATACGGCTTTGGCAAACGCTCTCCTAAAATAATTTTACATATCAAAAAGTTACGCAAAAATTTTTACGAACTTGTTAACGGTTCATAAAAACAAACAGAGCTCCTTAAGCTCTGTTTTTATTTTAAGTATTTTTTCGCTTTGAAATCTTTGGGCCAATAATCCTGCTTTTCTTTATAATCGAAGTCCGGAGAATATTTATAATCTTTGCCATAACCAAGGTCTTTCATTAACGAAGTCGGGGCATTGCGCAGATGCAGGGGGACGCCGAGATTGCTAGTCTGCCGCGCGTCGGCCGCGGCCGCTTGATAGGCCATATACAGATCGTTCGATTTTTCACACTTTGCCAAATAAACCACGAGTTGCGCGAGAATAACATTGCTTTCGGGCATGCCCAAAGAATGACAAGCTTGATAGGCGGCCATCGCCTGTTCCAAAGCTTTGGAGTTGGCCAGTCCGACATCTTCAGAGGCGAAACGTACCAAACGGCGCGCGACATACATCGGATCTTCGCCGGCTTCAAGCATGCGAGCCAACCAATATAAAGCGGCGTCAGGATCAGAACCGCGCAATGATTTATGCAAAGCCGAAATTATATTGTAATGCTCTTCGCCGTCTTTATCGTACAAGAGATGTGATTTTTGCGCCGCCTCTTTTATCAAATCCGAGGTAATAACATCGCTCAATAAGGCCGCCGCTTCCAAAATATTTAAGGCGGCGCGAGCGTCTCCTTGGCTGACTTGCACTAAAAATTTAATCGCTTCAGTGTCGGCCTTCACTTCAATACCCAAGCCGATTTTCGGTTCTTCCAAAGCGCGGCGAATAATTTGTTCAATCGCTTCGTTTGATAAACTTTTTAAAACCACGACGCGGCAACGCGACAATAAAGCCGAGCGGATTTCAAAGCTCGGATTTTCGGTCGTCGCACCGATTAAAATAATGGCGCCGGATTCAATGTGCGGCAAAAGCGCGTCTTGTTGCGCCTTGTTCCAACGATGGATTTCATCGATGAAAAGAATTGTTTTCTTATCCAGTAATTGATTGGAGCGGGCCTTATCAATGACCTTACGCAAATCGGCGACGCCCTGCGTTACCGCGCTGAAACGGACAAAGTCGGCGTCGATTGCCTTAGCAATAATCAAAGCCAGAGTTGTTTTGCCGGTGCCGGGCGGACCCCAGAAAATCAAGGACGGCAAAGAGCCGACGTCAATCGCTTTGCGAATCAGCGTCCCCTCTTTGATAATATCGTCCTGCCCGAAAAAGGCCTCGAGCGTTTCGGGTCGCAATCGATCGGCTAATGGAGAACGGTGGGTCGACATAGGTTTACGAAACCAGTTTAGCAAATAATTCCAAATATTGCTCGGCCGTTTTTTCCCAAGAAAAAGCAGCGGCTTTTTTTAGTCCCCTGGCCGATAATTCGCTTGCCAAGGCATTATCACTCAATACCTCCTTAAGCCCCTCGGCAATAGAGCTCGGATTATAGGCATCAACTAAAACAGCGTCGCTTTCAAGTAGTTCAGGCAACGATGAATTGGCCGCGGCAACAACCGGCGTACCGCAGGCCATTGCTTCTAAGGGCGGAAAGCCAAAGCCTTCGTAAAAGGAGGGATAGGCAAAAACTGCAGCGAGATTATAAAGCGCGGCGCGGTCCTTACTATCAATATAATTTAAAACTTTAATATCGCTAGAAAACTTCGCCTCTTTAATCGCTTTGAAAATCGGCGCCGCGCGCCAACCGCGTCCGCCGGCTAAGACTAATTCAAGATCAGGAAAATTTCCCGAAGACTTTAAAATATCAAAAGCCTTAACCAAGCCTTCAACGTTTTTTCTCGGCTCGAGCGTTGCCAGAAAAAGAATAAAGGGTTTGCGCAAACTGTATTTTTCTTTGACCAATCTCAATTCATCCGAATCTTTATTGATCGGCCGCAGGCTTTCATCAAGACCCGAGTAGATTGCCGTAACTTTTTGCGGCGCCGCGCCGCAGACTTCGATTAAATCTTGCTGAGTATATTTCGAAACCGCAACCACTCGATTAAAACGCTTTACCAATTTTTTGACATTGACAAAGCTATGCCAAGCGTTTTTCCGCCAGCTGAAAAATTCCGGATTAACCAAAAAAGATAGATCATGAATCGCGACAACGCTTTTAACGTTTTTGGAAACCGCTGCGAAATTGATATGGGGCATGAAAAAAATATCAACCTTTTCTTTAACCAACTTATCAAAACGCGGCCGGCCCCAAAACCATAACAGTGCATAATTAAAAATTTTGTTCGGGAAGCGGCGGCGCACGACTCTGACATTTTGATACTTGGAAAAGTCCGGTAAACGCCGCGACACATCCTTGAAGGCATTATAAAAAAGAATATAGCGGTTCTCGCTATCTCTTTCTAAAAGCGCGGTTAATAACCGGAACGTATATTCCCCTATGCCGCTATATTTTTCGTCCGTTAAAGGGCGGATGTCGAAGAGGATGGTCATGACTTTAAAATAAGGTCCAGTTCCTCCATGCACTGCTTTGAATCCTTAAAAATAATTGATTTAATTCCCAGCTTTTCCGCCGCTTCCACATTTTCTATTAAATCGTCGATAAAGACGGCTTCTTCGGCCTTAACTCCGAGCTGATCAAGGGTATATTTATAAATCTCGGGATCGGGTTTGCGCATTTTTACGTCATAGGAACTGACGATGACGTCAAAGAGATGATAAATTCTAAAAACATCTTGTAAGAAGCTTTGCAGTCCGACCGTAAAGTTAGACAATAAGGCGATCTTATATGTTTTTTTCAACTCAACGATATATTCGACCATTTCCGGACGAATATAGATTGCTTCATTTGATTCATCAAAAATTTTATTCAATTCATTGACGCTAAGCGCTATGGGGGGTCTTACTTCTTCAAGAAAATGCGTTAAAGAGCTATACTTTCCGGTCATAGCTTCATGAACGTATTTCTGCAATATGTCATGCAAGGCGCCGTCTTCAAGCTTATGGCTCTCTTCATATTTCTTATAAACCTCGAACATACCGCTAGCCCATTCGACAATCGGTCCGCCAAAATCAAAAATAATCGCTTTAATCATACTAATTCTTTTTTTAAAGCTTGGGCATATGGCAAACGTTCTTCCACTGTTGGTTTTGTTGAAACTGCCATATTCTCATGAAGTTTATCATTATCAAAGCGCGGGAACAAATGCATATGATAATGGAACGCATGTTGATTAGACGCCGGCTCATTATTTTGTAAAACCATCACTCCGTCACATTTTCTAGCAGATTTTAGTGCAATAGCAATTTTTTTTGAAACATCAATAATTCTATGTGCATATTCATCCGACAAATCATATAAATTCTCAAAATGCTCGTTAGGAACAATAATTGGATGTCCCGGATTATTGCCGACAAAAAACGAACCGATAAAAACTGTGACTAAATCATCTTGAAAAACTATGTCGGACTTTCGGATCATAGTTCTCTCATCCTCGATTCCCTTGATCCCTAAACAAATCGGGCAAATATAATCTTGTGGTGCGTGATTATGCATATTACTAGAAGATGAGCATGATTAAAGATTTTCTTGCAAAAATACTTTCAACTCTTCAAGCGGCCGCGTATCGTTATTCCAGAAATAAGTTTTAATTCCGACGCTTTCCGCGCTTTTAACCGCTTCTTGCTTATGCTCAAAATAAATTACATCTTCAGCCTTAAGTCCGAAATGATCAAGCATTTTCTTATAATACTCGGGGTCCGTCTTTTCAGGATTATGCTTTAACGTAAAAACCTCATATGGCATCTTGTCCAAACCGAATTCTTTATATTGTTCATCGTTAGCGCCGGTAAGAATAATTTTTTGGTTCGGAAAAGTATCAAGTAGGGCTTTCATCTCCTCAAATATCTCAAAACCTTTTTCTGTTTTAATTACGAACGCATCAACCGCGTCCACTAGAATTGTTTTCATATTTCTAAATTAAAACGCGCGGATCTCAATAATGATAAACATTATTTACTGTTACTAACTAATTTTTCAAACTCATCAATAAATTGTTGTCTTCGCTTTTCATCCTTGTCCATTAACACTCCATGTAAATAATTAAAAAGGCCTGTATGATTTTTTGCTTCATCTACAAAATGGTCAGGGCTCATAAAAATAAAACCAAGAATATCTTCGTATTCTTTACTTCCGCCTCTTTTTAATTCTTGTATAACGCTATTTTTTTTTGCTATTAAAGATTTTGTTATTTCTGCTATACTATGCACCTGTTCATTCTGTTTTTTAAGACTATCAATCGATCTTATAGCACCTTGTTGATATTCTAATTTTTTAGTTTCGTAGTGTTCAGTTTTATCTGGTCTCTCCTTTGAAAATTCATCAAAGGAAGCTAGAAGCTCAGAAAGGTTTTTATACTCTTTCCCCAATCTCTTCAAATTTATAATATTATTATCACTATCTACTTCTCCTAAAGCATCATATCCATGATCACCAGATGAATCCTCTATTCTAATTTTTTTGCTTAACTTATCTTTAACTAATTCTTCCATTTCTTGCATTTCTTTAAGAGTCTCTGGGCTAATAGTTGCATCATCAGCTTTTTTCTCACCATTTAATCGCTCAACATTATCTGGAATCTTTTGTGTTTCTTGTGATTCGTTAGGATTTTCATTAAAGCTATTTAATTTTTCTTGCGCCAATTCTGCGATGTCTTCATAACCTAAATCCTTCAGATCTTTAATAATTTGTTCGAGCTTTAATTGCTTATCAGGATTACTTACATTATTTTCAAAAATTTTATTTTCTTTAAACATATCCATTTTTTAGTTATGATAAAACTTTCTCTTAAACTCCTCCACCGCTTCTGTCATTTTCAATTTAAAATTCTCAACCGAATACTGCTCGGCTTTGGCGCGGATAACGTTTTGATTAAAGGTTAAAGTATTGAAACGCGCGACGGCGTCTTTTATCGACGCGACGGTCTGCTCGGAGAAAAATACGCCGCTAACGCCTTCTTCTAGGGTCTCGGTGGCGCCGCCTTTGCCGTAAGCGATTACGGGTCGTCCGGCCGCCATAGCTTCTACGACCGTGATCCCAAAATCCTCTTCCTGAGGATTTAGAAAAGCTTTACAGGTTTCAAAAAGTTTAATTTTTTCTTCTTCTGATACGCGACCTAAAAATTGAATATGCGGCGCTCCCCCCGCTATCTCGCGCAAGCGGTCTAGGTCAACGCCGTCCCCGAAAACTTTAAGAGGCAAACCGAGATCGCGGAAAGCTTCGACAACAATATCAACGCGCTTATATTTCGCCAACCGCCCGCCAATCAAAAAGAATTCGCCGCTTGAATTGCGCACGGCGTATTTATTAACTTCAACCGGCGGATAAATAACTATCGAATCGCGGTGATAATACTTCTTGATTCTTTTTTGGACGGTTTTGGAATTGGCGATAAAAAAATCAACCCGGTCGGCGGCCTGCCGGTCCCAGAGGCGGATATAATTCAAAACGAGCGAAATGACTTTTTTAAAATATTTATTGTAAGGCAGTTCGTCGATGTATTGATGAGTATAATCCCAAACGTAGCGCGTCGGCGTATGGCAATAACAAATATGCAAGGTATCGGTGCCGGTAATAACGCCTTTGGCAAAAGCCGAGGCATCGGAAATGACAAGGTCATAACCGTTAAGATTGAAAAACTCGACAGCCATCGGCATAAAGGGCATATACCATTGGTAATGCTTGATGCCGCCGGGCAAACGCTGAATAATCGAAGTTTCAATGCGGCGCGAAAACTTCTTCGCAACATCCGGCTCGGCCAGCAAAGTATAAATCGGCGCCTCGCGATACATCTCGGCCAAAACCAACAGTACCTTTTCCGCGCCGCCGTCTTGAGCCAAATGATCGTGAATCAAAGCAACTTTCATACGGCGCTGCCTTTTTTAAATGATAAAACCGCTAAAGGCGTTTTAAGTAGAATGATAAGGTCAAAAATAATCGACCAATTTTCAATGTAGTAAATATCAAGGCGCACTTCGTCTTCAAAGCTTAAATCGCTACGACCCGAAACCTGCGCCAGGCCGGTGATACCCGGCTTAATCGTCATAACTTTTTTATGACGGCTTTCATATTTTTCAACTTCTTCCGGCAAGTGCGGGCGCGGGCCGACTAAGCTCATCGTGCCTTTCAAGACCAAGAAGAGTTCGGGCAATTCATCGATTGAAAAACGGCGGATAAAGCGGCCGACGCGGGTAATGCGCGGATCGTCTTTGATTTTGACAATCGGTCCGTCGGAGCGGATATTGCGATCGGCCAATTCCTTATAACGCATTGAGTTCATTTTATTGAGCATCGAACGAAACTTGAGATAGCGGAATTTCTTGCCGCCTTGGCCGATACGATAAAGCGGCGCGTCATCATCGAGCTTGGAAAAGAAAATCGGGCCGCGCGAATCCAGCTTGATGGCAATCGCGGTCAGAATCATAATCGGGCTGGTCAAAATAATCAAAATCAAAGAACCGACTATGTCGACTAAGCGCTTCCAAACCCTGCCCCAACCGTCGAGCGGCGTCTTTTTAACTTCAACAACCGGCACGCCGGCCAATTCATCAACTTCAACGCGAAGCACTTTGGTCTCAAGCAAGTCAGCCGCGTATTTGAAAGTCAAATGATGTTCATCGGCGAAATCGTAAAGCCGCAAACGATCGGCTTTGGACAAGTTCGGATCGGCTTGAATGATTTCATCAACTTCCTTGGTAGCTAAATAATCTTCCAGCTCGGCGCTCGCCTCGGAATCAAAATCATCGAAACGTTTAACCACTGAAAAACCCAGCGAGCGACGCGTTGCGAATTCTTTGACAATGCGGTCAGAGGTCGCGCCGGCGCCGACGATGACGACTTTATGAACGCCGAGACCGTACTTATAAAAAAAGCGGCGCAGATAAGTAATCAAAATGCGGCCGATGGCCACGAAGAGAATGGATAAAAGCCAACCGGTCAAAACAATAAAACGCGAAGAGAATAATTCGCGGTAAAAGAAAATCATAATAACGACGGCAACCAATCCGAGCGAGCAACCGAAAACGACGCGCTTCAATTCCGTTTTCAAACTGCCGAGCTCGCGCAAATTATACAAACCGGCAAAGGCGAATATCACCAACCAAACAACGCCGATGACCGAAAGAATCTGCATATACTCGACGATCGGCAAAGAAAAAATAACCGGACGGATGTCGGTCGAAAGTTCGGAAAAACGCAAATAGTAAGCCGACAGACCGGCTAGGACAACCATTAAAAAATCAATCGGCAGAAGCAGAACGGAAAAAAATAATTCTGATTTTTTCATAGTTTTGTTAGAAGCCTTTTCTTGAAATAAACACCGGGTGCGCTGTAAGCCGGATTCTGTATTCCGCGCATTAGGGCGGAACGACGGCCATCTATCTTGATCCCCCATCACTGAGGGATTCGAGCGAGCTACGTTCCTCTTATCCGTTTTCGGACAAGGTTTGCTCTTGCTCCAAGCAGGGTTTACCGCGTTTGCTTCGTCACCGAAGCCCGAAGGTCATAGCCGTTTTGCGACACTGACCAACTTTTCACCTTTCTCCTCCAAAGCTTTAGCCAAGAAGGATAGTATTGTCTCTGTGGCACTTTCCCTAGGATTACTCCCGGTGGGCGTTACCCACTGCCTTTTACTGGAGTCCGGACTTTCCTCTAAGCTGTTTTTCAACTCAGCGACCATCCGCGTACCCGGCGCATACCTCAAGACAAGGCATACCATATTATATTGAAGCGTCTTACAAAAGTCAAGCCGAAATGAATCGAATTTTGCTTAAAATTAGCTAATATTCGGTAAGACTTTATTAGCCAAAACAACCAATTGATCGTGGTTGTCGTTCTCAGAGGTCTTATTTTTTATGATTTTGCCGCAACCTAGGCAACGATGGACAATAATCCACTCCTTACTTACCAAGAGCCCGATAGGCTCCATCAGCGCCTGGCAAATCGCCGCGCGGTCGCCAGGATTAATGTCGACGTGTTTGGACCAGAGGCAGTGCGGACAATGATTGGTATAACCGTCGCCCGCCACCTTTGCGCCGCAATGTTCGCAAACAAAGTCTTCGGCTACTTTTATAAATTTAGTATCGGACATGAAAATTAAATACCATGCACTTCGCCTTGGTCGTCGCTCTTGAGTTTCTTGGCTGAATCAAAGAGTTTGATTTTGGTCGCGGACCACAATTCATTGAACTCTTCGCTCTTCAACAAGGAACAAACCGCGAAATATACGAGTAAGCCGAAAAGTCCGGCCAAAGAACCTTGCAGTAAAATTCCCCAAAAACGAGTCATATCAACATAGGGCCAAATCAGCAATTTCATTGCCTGAATGGTCACGGCCATTCCTATGGCCGCGGCCGAACACTTGGCGATTGAAACGATAATTCTTTTCTCGTCCAAGCTCCGCAGCCGGCGATGCAAAATAATAAAGAGCAATAAGAAATTTAAAATCATGCCGGCGGAAAAAGCCAGGGCTAAACCGGCGACGCCCAAGCTCGGAGCGAGATAAACGGACAGCGCGACGTTGGCGACAGCGGAAAAAAGTCCGACGTAAAAAGGCGTTTTAGAATCATGTCGAGCGTAAAAGGCGCGCGCCAGCAAAGGAATCGTCGCTTGCGCAAAAAGCGAAAGCGCAAAATAACCGACCGTATCGATGGTCATAATGGTGTCTTCCCAACCGAAGTTGCCGCTGCCTAAAATAACGCGAACTATTTGGGCGCGCAAAATAATCAAAACGACCGTAGCGGGAATAATGCAAAATAGAATTTGTCGGAAAGTTTTAGAAAAACGATTGATAAAAACTTCATCGGACTCGGCCGTCGACAAAAGCGGAAAAACCGCGACCGCGAAAGAAATGCCGAAGATGCCGATGGCAAAAGATTGCAAATTGTTGGCGAGATTAAAAACGGCCAACGAGCCTTCAACCAAACCAGAAGCTAAAATAGTTATGACAATCAAATTCAATTGCGTAATCGCCAATCCCAAAGTTCGCGCCGTCATCATCGCGTAAACCGAACGCAGCGCCCGGTCGCGCAGATTGAAAATAAAACGGTATTGAAAACCCAATTTGGCCAAGGCGGGCAGCTGAATTGCGAAATGAACCAACGAACCGAGAACCACTCCCCAAGCCAAGCCGTAAATACCGTAGTCAGGCACGAAAAAAACTACGCCGGCGATAATGCCTAGATTGTATAAAACCGGAGCCAATGAATAAACGAAAAATTTATGAAAGGACTGCAAGATACTGCCGGCTATGCTCGAGAGACCGAGAAAAAAGGGCGAGAGAAACATAATCCGAGTCAAGATAGAAATCGTTTCCCGCTCCGAGGCCTTGAAACCAGGCGCAATCCATTGCGTTAAAGCCGGCGAAAAAATTATGCCCAATCCGCAAATAATAATCAGGGCAAAGGCAAGAGTATGAAAAATATTATTAGCCAAATGCCAAGCCGCTTGACGCTGATTTTTTTCAGCCGCCAATTTGGCGAATACCGGAATAAAGCCGGCTGACAAAGCGCCCAAAACCAACAAATTGAAAACCAAATCCGGCAAACGGAAGGCGGCGTAATACATATCAAGCGTCGTGCCGGCGCCGAAACTGGAAGCTAGAATACGATCTCGCACAATGCCTAGCAAACGACTGGCAATAGACAAGAGGCCGATAATAAAAGCGGCTGAAGCTACACTGGAAGCCGGAGTGGCGAAGAAACGGCGGAGAGTCGAGGGTACCATAAACTATTTGATTAGGTTGCGGCCGGTCATTTCCTTAGGAACTGTCAGGGCGGCCAATCTTAAAATCGTCGGAGCGATATCGGCCAAAGTGCCGATTGGATTAAGCATGCTCAAATCTCCGCCGACCGCCTCCGGCCAACCGAGATTATAACCTTGAAAACGTCGGCCGATTATATAAAGCGGAACCGGATTGTTTGAATGTTTTTTGGAAACGGTGCCAATGCTCGGATCGATCAAGCGCTCGACAAAGCCGTGCGTAGAAGTTATGAGTGCCGCGCCGCCGGTGCGTTCCAAAGCTTCCATCATTAAACGCAAAGAATTATCCAATTCTTCCAAACAGGCAATCAATTCGTTTTCTAAACCGCGATGCGCCAAAACATCAAGCTGTGAAAAGCCGACGGCAATAAAATCATAATGTCCGTTATGAACCGCTTCTATAAAAGCTTTGCGGGTTTCAATAATCGAATCAACCATGGCTTCGCCAATCGGCAAAGCGCTGGAAATCGGCACAAGTCGCCGATCAATCCCCTCATTAACCGATAGACCTCCGTCCAACCATAAAGAAATTCCGGGAAAGGCGCCCGAATCGGCCAAACGCAATTGTCGCAAACCGTGGTTAGCGATAACACTGCCGAGCGAAGCTTTGGGCTCGGGCAGAGAAAATAGATTCCTGGCTAAGGCGCCAACACCGTAATCGCTTAAAGTTACCAAATTCAATGAAGGCTTGGCTTTTTTCAAGGCGCCGATCAAGGCGGCAAAGGCGCGGCCGCTATGATTCCAAAATAAAATTGTCTCCCCTTCCTCAACCGGTTTTGCGTCGCCGAGTATTGAAGGAGAGAATTCTTCATCAAAAATTTTCTTTTCATAAGATTCGGCGGCGGCGCTGGAGGGGTTTTCAATAAGGCGACCTTCGCCGGCAATCAAAAGCCGCAAGGCCTTTTCGGTTCGAATCGAATTATAACGGTTATCAAGCGCGTAGAAACGCCCGATGATCGTCGCCAATCGGCAGTTGCCGAGCTGCTTTAAATTTTTTTCCAAATCTCGCAACAAACGCTCGCCCGCGGTCGGCGCGGCAACGCGACCGTCTAGGACAATGTGCCAAACCAGTTCTAAGTCGGGCAATTCCCGTCTTATTTCTTTTAACAAGATTTCAAGCTGAGACAAAGATGCTTCTTCTTCGGCAGTAGACAATAAGCCCATCAAATGAAGGCGGCGAGCTGGGCGCAAATCTTCTATTAATTTTTTAAATGAATTCAATTCACAAAATGCTTTTTTCGGCAAAGAGTCGTTAATCATTTCAAAAATATCAACTTGTTTGCGTCCCAAGCCGATAACGCCGTGCCCGCTCTCGCTTTCTTTGGTGGCCGATAATAAACCGGCCGGATAATCACCGGCCAAACGCTCGAAGTAAGGCGTCTTAGCTCGACTTACTAAATTACCTTCGCTGGCCGGCGCTGAGCCAAGGCCCTCGATGGTAATAAGAGTAATCGGTTTTGGACGCGAACGCTTGACTGATGAAGTCATAATTTAAGACTTTATTAATTTATCCAAACCGGGCATTGTCTGTCCGCTTAAATATGCCAAGGTTGCGCCTCCACCGGTCGACACCCAGCTGAATTTCAAATTTCCCACCGAAGCCGAAGTTTCGCCGCCGCCAATCAAAGAAAAAGCGCCGCCCTTGGTGAGCTTGGCGACTGCGCGAGCGATCGCTCGGTTGCCGCGGCTATAAATTTTATTCTCAAACATGCCCAAGGGGCCGTTCCAAATAATAGTTTTGGCCTTTGATAAACGGACAATGAATTCAGCTACCGTAAGCGGTCCGATGTCCAACATCTTTTTTAACTGCGGCCGTCCATCGCGCGGCAGTACAATATTCTTAAACGGCAATTTTTTGCCCATCAATTCATTGGCCAGCTGACCGCCGATTAAGACGGCTTGGGCGCGAGACGCCAAGGCTTTTAATAAAGGCAGTTTGGTTTTTACCTTAGCGCCGCCCATAATCAAAACCAAAGGACGACGGGGATTTTTAGCACGCTCCAAATGTTTTATTTCTTCAGCCAATAAAAGTCCGGCATAAGCGGGCAAATAATTTTTGACCGCCGCTACTGAAGCTTGAGCGCGATGCGAAACGGCAAAAGCGTCATTGACATAAACTTCAGCCAAACTCGCCAGCTCTTTGGCAAAGGCGGCACTGTTAGTTAACTCGCCCTTGAAACGGCGGATATTCTCAAGCATGGCCAAACCGCTGACCGGTTTGAGCGGATTTATTTTTTTAAAAATCGGCACCGTTACTTTCAACTTTCGGCTCAGCCATTGCGCCAAAGGTTTAACCGAAGGCCGGCCGTCTCCCAAATGCGTTACGATGACGATATGGCAACCTAGGCGCAATAAATAACGCAGCGTCGGCAAGACGCTGGTTAATTTGTAATCGTCGGCAATGCGGCTGCCCTTGAGCGGAACATTAAGATCAAGGCGCAATAAAATCCTTTTACCTTTAAGCGCGGAGCTATTGTTTCTGATTGACAGAAGCTTCATAGGCATCAAGCGTTATGGAGACATTTAATGTTTCGGTGCCGCGTTTGACCGAAAGAATGATTTGTTCGCCGGGTCGATATTCCTGCAAGAGCGAAGGGAAACTCGAAAATTCATTCAAAGCCGTTTCATCAATCGCCGTAATAATATCGCCGGCTCTAAGCCCGGCTCGATCGGCCGGACTATTCGGTATAACCGCGCCGTGTTCGGCATCAAGAGCCGTTAATAAAATTCCTGTTTCATTGCCAGAGGCTAAAGCTTGGGAAAGATTGAGAAAATGGACGCCGAGTCGAGACCGCTCGATTTTTCCTTCGGTTAAGAGATTTTCCAAAACGCTTTGGATTGAGTCCATCGCAAAAATTGTTTTTCCATCGGAAAGTCCGGCCATCTGCCCCGCGGCATCAAAAAAGTAAGCGCCGCGCGGCGTAAAGTCGCTGACCAGCAAGGTCGTCGGCTGGCCTTCGCTGGCGCGAACAACCGGAGTTTGGCGCGATAAACGTCCGACTTCAATCGAAGAATCGGGCGCAATCGAAATTAATGTTTGTCCGACCGACAACTGCGCGCTGGAAATAAAACCGCTGACTGAAAGATTTTGCGCTCGAGCTAGACGAATGAAGGACAGGCCGCTGACCGAATCAATCTCTATTTTTTCAATTGAAAAACGGCGACGGTCGGCGCTGACCGCTTCATAAGCGTCGAATGAATTGTTGGCGGCAGGCGTCAGTCGGGACGGCGTCACTATCCAACCGTCGCTGGTCATTACCGCGGCGGTCGCGACGGCATCCTTGATTTGATAAATTCCGTTCGCGTTACGCTTGAAAATTCTGACCATGCCGCGATCAGCCGAAGCAACGGTGGCGGCGATTCGATTATCCTGTTCGACAATTACTTTTTTAGCGTCGCGCACGATTACCGACGAAGAAGTCGGCGCCGCCAAATAATTGCCTCCGGGAATGCCGTAATACTTATCAAGCAAATAAATAAAAACCCAGTTGCCCAAAATTCCGCCGAAAAAAGCGGCGAATAGAATTCCGATTAAGATGAACCAAAACTTATATGATTCAGCGATCTTCATAGGTTTATATTGTAGCTTAAAACCAGCGCGCTGTCAGCAGGACGATAAACCAGGCCGCTAAGACCAAGGCGATTATCAAGCGCCATTTGCTCGAACTCAACTGCCCGGCGGCTTGCGCGCTCGATAAATATGACAAAGCGTACCAAACCGAGGCCAGCAAAAAACCGAGAATGTTAAAGTCAAAAGGCAAGAAACTTAAAACAACAAAAAATTCAACAGTTGCGATAACAAACATCGCGGCGTAAGAACCGGTATGCTTCCATTCGGCTTTTTGCACCCACATCCATTGATAGGCCAAACCGAGATTAACCAAAGCGATGCCCACCGTCAATTGCCAAGTCGCCAAATCCAAAAAAGTTTTCAAGCCGTATGCCGCCGAAGCGGAAAAGAAGGCGGTGACAAAACTTATATATCCGCTCAAGCGCTCGAGGCTGAAAGGACGATAGGCCGCGTGCTTGAAAGCGTACATATAAACCAAGCGCCAATAAGCAATCAAAGCCGCGCCGGTTAAAATCAAAATCGTCCAAGCGACCGATTGCTGGCTGATGATCAAAGCATAGGTCAAAGCGCTCCATAAGAGCAGAGCCGGCAAAAGAGCGAAACTTAACCAATCGCGCCTCGCTTTCATAACCCACCAAGCGGCCATAATATTTGCCAAAGCGGCAACGATAATAATCATGCCGAAATCGGCCGGTCGATAGTGCCACCAAAGCAATAAAGCGATTAAAGCAAAAACCGCTGTGGGAAGAAATAGAAAACGTGAATCCATAAATTAATTAAGACTAGCGGCTAAGCGGCAAATCAACCGGCATCGGTTTGTTCTCCGGCATAGCCTCGGCCGGCAAGGCGATTTTTTTGATTATCGCCAAACTGTCTAGGCTGTTGGATTGTATGAAGTTGGGAGAAAGAGTGTAAAGCGTATCGCCGACGTATAAACTGCGCTGAATCGAAATGGTTGAATCATGACCGATGCGACCGCGTTCGCTAACTTCGGTCGGACTGACTCGCAAAACAATTGCTCCCTGAAATTCAACATTATAGTTGGTTGAATTGGGCGCGGTTAAAGTCGCCGGTATAACCAGCAAATTCTTTTCAGCCGAGAACAAGAAGGCCTTATGATCGTAGAGAACCGAAGAATCGCTGCCGCGTCCGCCAATTTGCAAATTAGCAATCTCTTTCGGAGCGCTCATATCAGCGACATCAAACAAACTGATTTTAAGACCCTTGGTATCAACGCCTTGATCGCCGCGATCCTCGGCTTCCTTGCCGACGCCGATTAGGACGGTTTCATTATAGGGATGCAAATAACTTGAGAAACCGGGGATCTTCAATTCGCCCGCGACGCGCGGCGAGCGCGCATCGCTCAAGTCAATTACGAAAAGCGGGTCGGTTTGTTTAAAGGTAACGACATAAGCCCTTTTGCCCATAAAACGAGCTGAATAAATTCTTTCGCCTTGAGCCAAATTTTCAAGAGCGCCGATTTGCTTCATTTCCGAATCCAAAACAAAAACATTGTTATATGAAGGGCGCTGTTCCGAGGGCAAGGCAATCATCTTTTCGACAATAATCGGAAAAGGCATAAAGAAGGATTGGCCGCGCGTTGTTGCGATACGGAAATTGCCTTCAAATTCATCCATTGAAAATTGATTCAGAATCCTTCCGGAAACTTCTCCGGAACCGCGGTAAGCCACCTTATCGCCGTCAAAAGCTATTTTATGAACAACGGTCATTTCCAATTCTTTATAAAGCGCTTCGTAGCGGCGAGTAAATTCCTGATTCAATTCATTGAGAATGCCGTCGCGCTGGGCATCGGGCAAACGGTTGATATAAGACTCGATGACTTGATTGATCTTGGCGGCTTTTTCATCATCGGATAAAATCGCACCGTCAATTGAATTAATCTGGTTGATGCGGGAGCGTTCGCGGTCCGATAAGCGTCCAAACATCATTTCGCGAGCAACGGTCATGCGCAATTCATAGTCGCTTAGATATTTTGTGTAGGTCAGATAAAGATTTTCAGTCGAAGCGTAAACATTCTCCCCTGCCGGCATTAAATAAATGCTCGCGGCCGGCGCCTCTTCGAGTTCGTCTAATTTAATTAAGGAGACCGTCGTCGCGTTATAAGCCGAAGGCGTATCAATATAAAACACATCGCCGCTCGACATCAGCTTTTCAATGGCTGAGTCATCAAAGGGATAATAGTTGTATGTCGTTGTAATGAAATAGAGCCGCTGACCGATTAAACGCGAAGCCGTATAATTGCCTTCGAAACTCAAGCTCTTCAAAACCTTGGGCGCGGCGCGGTCGCTGATATCATAAACCATCAAAAAGACTCGCGGATTAATGGGATATATCATCGCGCGTCCGTCGTTAGCATAAACGCTTTCATCAAAACCAAAAACAACCAATTTATCGCCGCTGACATAAATCTCTTGCGGACGGCTGGCTAAGACAGTGGTTGAAACGATTGCCGCTTCTTTAGGGTCAAGGCTGGAAGCGATGACTAAATTTTTTCCGGTCACGAGGTAAATGAAATTACCGTCGGTTTTAACGATGTCAGCTTCATCGACGCCGGCCACCTGGATGTTAGTAGCGGAAAAACCGCCGCCTCCGCCAAAACCGGCGGTCGGCTGCGCCGTATCTTTACTGCCGGAGCCCAAACCAAAGGCCATGCTTTCGCTTCGATTAAGTGACATTGAAGTTGCCGACGCGCCACTGCGATCAGCAAAAAAAGCCTTCATTTCTTCAGGACTGGAGAATTTTTTCAAAACCGATTGCTTGGCAATCTTTTCGGATAAAGTATTGGCGGTAGAATCCGACGGAGCGGTATTTTCACCGCGTAGATTCAAATAAATGAAGGCGGCGCCGATCACTGCCACTAAGACTATGCCGAGAATATATTTTTGTTTCATATTTTTAGCTAAATAAATTATTGTCAAAAGGAATCCAATCATCAGTCGCCTCATCGTACTTGTAAACACCTAGCGAATAGGCTTTCTCCGTCGGCGAATAAACATTCTTAACGGTGGTTTCTGAGCCGATGCGTTTATGATACTTGGTTTTGGTTTCTAAGAGTTTCGCTCGGGTTTCGAATTCAAGCCGCAAACGGCCCAGGGGGCCGGAAAATTCTATATATTCGGTAATCGTCCCGCCGTGTTCCTCATCTTCGTAAACACCTTCGTCTTCGACCTCGAAACCGGCCTTAACTTTTTCTTTAATTTCTTCCCAACGTTCGGGCAACATAGTTTAATAATAAGTCGCCTGAGTCTCAAGATTGCGCTTGCGGCTGGCGGCGGTTTCAAAAGAAATAATACCCTGCTCCTGCAATTGTTCGATTGATTTGTTCATCGGCATCATGCCGTCCTTGCCGCTGGTTTCAATAATCGACATGATTTGGCTGATTTGATTGCGGCGGATTAAATTGGCGACGGCGCCGTTATTGACCAATATCTCTCGGGCGGCAACTAATCCGCCGTTAGCTCGGGGCAAAAGTTGCTGTGTGACTATGGCGCGCAAGCAAGCGGACAGCTGATTTAAAACTTGGGGTTGTTGATGAGCCGGGAACATATCGACAATGCGCAATATGCTGTCGGAAGCCGAAGCCGTATGCAAAGTCGATAAAACCAAATGTCCGGTTTCGGCGGCGGTCAAAGCGGCGGCGATAGTTTCCAAATCACGCATTTCACCGACCATGATAACATTCGGATCTTGGCGCAAAGAATATTTCAAAGCGTCGGCGAAGTTAAGCGTATCCGAACCAATTTCGCGCTGTTCGATTAAGCACTTATCGTTTTCAAAAACATATTCGATCGGATCCTCAATGGTAATAATATGGCCATTGCGGGATTTATTGATAATGTTGATCATCGCCGCGAGAGTTGTTGATTTGCCGCAACCGGATGGTCCGGTCAAAATAATCAGACCGTCGCGCAGCTTGGTCAAATTATTCATTGTTTCGTTAAAGCCGAGTTGGGCCGGATCGGGCGACAGGTTGGAAATTAAACGCGCCGATAAAGCGACTTTGCCGCTTTGATAATGGAGGTTGATACGAAAGCGTTTGCCGAAAAATTCATAAGAAAAATCCAATTCCTTATTCTCGGTAAAACGATGCCACATATTGGGGTCAAGCACATCCTGCAATTCGGTAATCAGCCGGTCATTATCAAGAATTTCCTCTTCTATATTCTCAAGCCGCGTTTCAACGCGGATGGCCGGTTTGGCCCCCGCCACCAAATGCAGGTCAGAGGCATGACGTTCAATGGCAAATTTAAAATAATCGCGTAAAGGCATAATAATATCTACGCCTTATTATAGCATAAGCGCTTTATTTAACGCTCAGGGCTTTATAAATGGCATCAGCCGCGACCGAACCTTCGCCAACGGCCGTGACGACTTGATGAAAATTATTAGAAGCATTGGATGAATCGCCGGCGGCGTAAACGCCCGGAATATTCGTCGACATATCCTCTTTAACTTTAATGTATCCGAAATCAGTGGTTTCAACGCCGAGTTTTTTCGCAAGTTCAGTCTGTGGAACCAAACCGATCTCAACAAACAAACCATCAACGCTGATATTGTCCGAACCATTATCAAGCTCGATCGCTTCAAGCTTTTCAAGGCCAATCAAACTCTTGATGTTGGCATTGGTTATAATTTTTACATTCTCGCGTTTCTTCAATTCTTCGCGCCATACCGGCTCACCTTTCAATTCGGGACCGCGGACAATTACATAAACCTGTTTGGCAATGTCCGCCATATAGAGGGCCGCGGAAATTACTGAATTGCCGCCGCCGACCAGCGCGACATTTAAGCCGCGGAAAAGCGGTCCGTCGCAGGTCGCGCAATAGGCTACGCCCTTGCCGGCCAATTCATCTTCGCGCGCAATACCCAAGTGACGATGTTTTGTTCCTGAGGTGAATAAAACAACCTTGCTGGTGAGAGTTTTTCCTCGCTTGGTCGTAACAGTAAAACCTTCGGGCTCTTTTACAACATCGGTTACAATATCGGATAAAATTTCTCCGCCTTCGGACTTAACATGTTTGGACATTTTGTCCATCAATTCATAACCGGTAATCCCCGGGTCGCCCGGCCAGTTATAAATCTTATGCGCTTCAGTCGTCGTACCTCCGAGAATATCGCCGATAACGACGTTTTTCAGCGTATAACGCGAAGCGTAAATTGAAGCGGTCATGCCGGCGGCGCCGGCGCCGATAATGATTAAATCGTAATCGTAGTTCATATATATATGTATAGTTCTCCCACTATAGCAATAGATTGTGCTTTTTCGCAAATCAGCTACAATAAAGCTATGGAAGCATTTTATTCATGGGCCTTCGGTTCCAAGCCACCCTACAAAACCTTAGCCGAAACGGTTTTTTCAATCCATCTTATTTGGACGATACTTTCGCCTTTGCAGATGGTATTTTTATTTTTTTTCGGAGCCGCGTATATTCCATTCTTTATCACCTACATTTTAATAAACATAACAGCGCCGATGATTTTCCGCGGCTGTCCGTTAACCAAATTAGAAAAGCATTTCCGCGGCAAAGCCAATGAGCCCTTTGATCCGAAATTAACCTTTGTCCAGTATATCAGTTCGCGCTGGTTCGGGACTTTGTTGCCGCGCTGGAAAGTACACATCATGCATGGTACCGGCTATGCCATAGCCATTCTCATTATTTGGTTCAAAATTTTAAACTAAAAGAAACGGCCATCAGCCGTTTCTTTTTTTGTAGCCCTAAGGGGAATCGAACCCCTGTTACCAGGATGAAAACCTGATGTCCTAACCACTAGACGATAGGGCCATGGCGCTTATTTAAAAAAATAAAACCGCAAAACCCAGTATAATAATAAAAAGAAGGATTGTCAAGAATGTTATTATCTTGACTCGATAGCCTTTATACGGTAGATTAACAGATTGAATTTTCATGAAAACGATTGAACAACAAATTTTAGAAACGATTGAAAAATCGGAACATATTCTGATTGTCTTCAACCGCACTTGGTCCGGCGACGCCGTCGCTTCGGCTTTGGCTTTGCGTCTTTGGCTTTTGCAAAACGGCAAAAAAGTAGATGTTGCCGCCAGCGAGCCGACCGCGGTTTCACCCTATGCCTTTTTACCGGGTTTTGATTTTATTAAAGCCAGCCTCGACAACCTCCGTAAATTTGTCATTTCTTTGAACATCAGCAATGCGACGGTCGGGCAAATCGAATATCAACTCGATAAAGCCAAGCTCGATTTTATCATCTCGCCCAAAGAAGGCTTTTTCACAAATAAAGACATTAGCTCCCGTTCTAGCGGCTTTGCTTATGATTTAATCATCACGCTTGATACGCCCGATCTTGAATCGCTCGGTGAAATCTACGATAGAGATACTCAATTCTTTTTTGAAACCACTCTTATCAATATCGATCATCAAGCGTCCAATGACAACTACGGTCAAATCAATTTAGTAAACGTCAACGCGGTTGCGGCGGCTGAAATTCTTTATGGTTTATTCCAAAGCAAAGGAACTAAACTCGACGCCGAGATTGCGACTTGTTTATTGGCGGCTTTGATTTCCGAAACCAAAAGTTTCAAAACAGCCAACGTGACGCCTAAAACTTTGGCGATTGCCGCAGACTTAATTGTTCATGAAGCCAGACGCGAAGAGATTATCAATGCTCTTTATCGCTCCCGACATATCAATGTTTTGAAATTATGGGGTTCGGTTTTAATGAATCTGCAAAGCGCCTTTGATAACCGCATTGTGTGGTCGATGATACATGCCGCCGATTTCAAAGCCACTGAAACAAAGCCGGAAAATCTGGATGATGTTATTGACGAATTGATTGTCAGCATGCCGCAAGCTCAGGTCATTGTTTTGGTTTACGAAATAGCAAGCGCCGATGGAACAAAAGAACTGCGGGCTCTGATTCACAGCGTTAAAAATTTCGATGTGCTCTATTTGGTTCAACCCTTGAAAGCCAAGGGAACGCGGGCTTCGGCCACCGTTTCTTTGAGCGACGGTTTGCCCTTGGCGGCGGAGGAGTTAATCGCCCGCATCGAAGAAAAAATGCGGCGGCTTGAAACTTAAAAAACTTCGTGTTAATGTGTTTACACTAAGACCGTTTAGCTCAGTTGGTTAGAGCGTCACGTTGACATCGTGAAGGTCAGTGGTTCGAGTCCACTAACGGTCACCGGTTTAGGAGGAAATCTCAAAAATCCATGCGCCTGTAGCTCAGTTGGTTAGAGCATCGAGCTTATACCTCGAGGGTCCTTGGTTCGAGTCCAAGCAGGCGTACATATGCAGGAGGGGCATATTTATCTGGTGGCCTTGAGCCATTTTCTGCGTTTCGGTCCGCGTCGACTGAAACTGCTGTTTGATTTTTTCGGTTCCTGGGAAACGGCGTGGAAATCTTCCGCGCAAGACCTTTTGCAAAGCGGCCTGAAAACACAAACCGTTTCTTTATTTCTGGAATTCAGAAATAAAACAAATCCTCAAGAACTGTTTGAAAAAATCATTGAAAGAAATATCAAACTTCTATTTTTCGAGGATGATTTATATCCGCCTTTATTACGCGAAATTTATGATCCGCCCTTATTGTTATATTATCGCGGCACTATAAATGAAAAGACTTGGAGTTTGCCCTTGGCCGTAGTCGGTACCAGAAAAATAAGTTCTTACGGCCGACAAGTCACCGAGGACTTAATCAAGGATTTAAGCTCGGATGGACTGACGATTATTTCCGGTCTTGCTCTCGGCGTCGATTGCCTGGCCCACGAAGCCGCCCTTGATTCGCTAGGACTGACTATTGCCTTTTTGGGTTCCGGCGTCGATGAAGTTTATCCGCGCAGCAATTTTAATTTGGCTCGCCGCATTATAGAATCGGGCGGAGCTTTAATCAGCGAATACCCGCCCGGCACCCCGCCTTTTAAAACCAACTTTCCACGCCGGAATCGTTTAATTGCCGGAACAACTCTGGGGACGCTAGTTATCGAAGCCCGAGAAAAATCAGGCGCCCTGATTACCGCGCGTTATGCGCTTGAAGAAGGACGCGATGTTTTTGCCGTTCCGGGTTCGATTTATTCCTTTAACTCGGCCGGCCCGAACAACTTATTGCGCGCCGGCGCGCGACCGATTACCAGCGCCGCCGATATTAAAGAAAGTCTTGGGCTTGAAGCGGCTAAAACCAGAGCGGCTCATCAGCCGCGCCTGCCTTTAACCAGCGAAGAGCTGACGATTATTGAACTGCTGGGCGCTGAAATTAAACATGCCAATCTGCTCGCCCGACTTGCCAAGCTTGACATCAATGTGATAAACAGTAGACTGACTATTATGGAAATGAAGGGATTGGTCAAGCATCTGGGCGGCATGAACTATGTCCGAGCTCGCCAACCCAAGCAATAAAAAAATGAAACTAGTTATCGTCGAATCGCCAACCAAGGCGAAAACAATTTCAAAATTTCTAGGCGCCGGTTTTACGGTCGAATCATCCTTCGGCCATATTCGCGATTTGCCGAAATCCGATATCGGTATCGACATTGAAAACGACTTTAAACCTCGTTATGTCATTCCGACCAAAGCGAAAAAGACCGTCACTAAGCTAAAGAAAGCCGCCGAGAAAGCGGCTGAAATCATTCTGGCCTCGGACGAAGACCGCGAAGGAGAGGCTATTGCCTGGCATTTGGTTGAGGCTTTGAAAATTCCCGAAAATAAAATTTCTCGCATCGTCTTCCATGAAATCACCAAAGAAGCCATTGCCGAAGCTCTGTCTCACCCGCGGCAGTTGGACCAACACTTGGTCGATGCTCAGCAGGCGCGGCGCGTCCTAGATCGTTTGGTCGGTTATGAGCTCTCGCCCTTCTTATGGAAGAAAGTCGCGCGCGGCTTAAGCGCCGGCCGAGTCCAATCGGTCGCACTCAGATTGATTGTTGATCGTGAACGCGAAATTGAAGCTTTTAAAAGCGATGAATATTGGAGCATTGCGGCTGATTTGAAAACCAAAGAGGGCGAAACTCTGACTGCCGAATTAAACAAGTTGTCCGGCAAGGCATTGGACAAGTTGGAAATAAAAGAAGAGACAGCCGCTAAAAAAATAGTTGATGAGCTGGCCAAAGCGGATTACATAGTCACCAAGGTGGAAAAGAAACGCACGGCCAAAGCGCCGGGAGCGCCGTTTACGACTTCCAGTTTGCAGCAGGCCGCCAATCGCCTTTTGGGTTTTTCCGCCAAACAAACCATGATGCTTGCCCAGCAATTATACGAAGGTATTGAATTGGGTGATGAAGGTTCTATCGGTTTGATTACTTATATGAGAACCGATTCTCTTAACTTGAGTGAAAAATTTTTGGGCGAGGCTCATGAATATATAAAAAACAATTTCGGCGATGATTACGCTCTCTCTAAACCGCGCCTTTTTAAAACTAAGTCTAAGGGAGCGCAAGAAGCCCACGAAGCAATACGACCTTCCGACGCTCAACGCAGTCCCGATAGTTTAAAAGATTTCTTGGCGCCCAACCAACTTAAACTTTACCGTTTAATCTGGCAAAGGGCCGTTGCAACGCAAATGGCTGATGCGCAACTAGACCAAACCGGCATTGATATTGAAGCCGGCGCGGGAGAATTTCGCGCCACCGGCCAAACCGTAGTCTTCCCCGGCTGGTTGGCTTTGTCTCCGGAAAAGAGCCAAGAAACTCTTTTGCCCGAAGTCCAAGAAAAAGATCAGCTTGAACTTATAGAATTGAAACCCGAACAACATTTTACCAAACCGCCGGCCCGCTACTCGGATGCGACACTGGTCAAAGAATTGGAAAAGCACGGCATCGGCCGGCCTTCGACCTACGCCCCGACTATCTCAACTATTGAAACTCGGCATTATGTCGTGCGCGACGAGAACAAGCGTTTGGCTCCGACCGATATCGGGAAAATCGTTACTGACCTCCTGGCCGAACATTTTAAATCGATTGTCGACTTGGCCTTTACCGCCAAAATGGAAGAAGAATTGGATGAAGTGGCTGAAGGAAAAATAAAATGGCAACCGGTCATTGCGGATTTTTATGAACCCTTTCATAAGAATTTGACCGAAAAATATGAAGCTATTAAAAAAACCGATATTATGCCAGAACAATTATCCGAAGAAGTTTGCGACAAGTGCGGTTCGAAAATGCTCGTCAAAACAGGCCGCTTCGGTCCTTTCTTGGCTTGCTCGAATTTTCCTGACTGCAAAAACATCAAGTCAATGACAAAGAAATCGCCCGAAGAAGATGAGAAACTTAAAGCTCTCAACGAAGCCCATAAAGATGTTGTCTGCGACAAGTGCGGCTCGCCGATGGCTGTCAAAGTCGGGCGCTTCGGTCCCTTCTTAGCTTGTACGGCTTATCCGAAATGCAAAAATATTAAAAACATCAGCGACCCGAATGCGCCGAAAATCCCCTGCCCGGTTTGCAAAGAAGGCAATATTGTTCAAAAGCGTTCGCGGCGCGGCATCTTCTGGGCCTGCGATCGTTATCCGGATTGCAAAACGGCTTTTAATTCTAAGCCGACCGGAGAGAAATGTCCGGATTGCGGCGAACCTTTGGTCGAGGGCAAAGATGGTCCGCGTTGTTCGAGTAAGGGTTGTGAGTACGGGAAGTAGGTTTATTCTTAAAAAAGCTCGGCGTTCGAAACGCCGGGCCTTTTTTATTGCCTACCTTGCCCCGTGAATTGCCTTTCATCTTATCTCAGTACGCTCATCATATAATCGACCGTCGTCGACCACATAATCCAAGCTACGGCAAAACCGATAACAAAGCCGGTCATGCCGATAATAAAATTACGGCTGCAGCTCCATTTTTGACGGCCAAATCCGATAAAATTGAATTTCATAGATATTACCAGTATAATGACAATCGAAGCAAAAATCAATATGAACGACCCGATTCTCATCCTAATTATAGTCGCCGGTTTTATTGTTATCGGCTTTCTTTTAATCCGCAAAACCAAGCCGGAAACCAGCCCCGAAATCAAAATATTATTCGAACAAAACAAAGAATTGCGCCAACTCTTAGACAACAAACTTTCCGAAACTCATGCCGTAACGCGCCAGCAATTCGGAGAAAGCGCCCAATTAATAAAAGACGTAACCGAAAAACTTACCAAACTAGACGAAACCAACAAACAAGTCATTAATTTTTCTTCGCAGCTGCAAAGTCTCCAAGATATATTGAAAAATCCCAAACAACGCGGCGTCCTTGGCGAATACTACTTAGAGACATTGCTGAAAAATTGCCTGCCGCCAGCGAGCTATCAAATGCAATATGGCTTTAAGAACAAAACCATTGTCGACGCGGTTGTTTTTGTCAAAGATAAAATCATTCCGATCGATTCTAAGTTCTCGCTGGAAAATTACAACCGCATTGTCGAAGCCGTTGATCAGGGTGAAAGAGAGCGTTATGAAAAAATATTCTTGAATGATTTGAAAAGCCGTATTGTTGAAACATCGAAATACATACAACCGGATCAAGGCACGATGGATTTCGCCTTTATGTTCATTCCGCATGAAGCGATTTACTATGATTTATTAATTAACAAAATCGGCGCAATTAGCGAGGATACGGAAAACCTGATTCAACGCGCCGCCAGCAAGTATAAGGTCATTATTGTTTCTCCGACTTCTTTTTTGGCTTATTTGCAAACGGTCTTGCAGGGCTTGCGCGCCATGCAAATCGAAGAAAGCGCCAAATCGATTATCGCCTCGGTTGGCAAATTAAGCCAGCACCTCGGCAGTTATGAAACCTATTTGCAAAAACTCGGCGCCAGTCTCGGTACAACCGTCAATCACTTTAACAGCGCTCATAAAGAATTCGGCAAAATCGACAAAGACGTAACAAAGATTTCCGGCGAAGTTGCCGGCGTCGAGCCAATCACCTTGGATCGTCCGGTCATGGGCGAGAATGAAGAATAATATGGAAGCAGGAAACCTAGCGCAGGCCATCAAAACCGTCGTTGCCCGTTTTGATATTTTTGACTATCCGCTGACTGATTTCGAAATATGGCAATTCGCCTCGGAGCCATGTTCCTATTTTGAAATCAGAAACATGTTAAAAAATCCCGCGCCGCTTGAACGCGCTGATGGTTTTTATTTTTTGCCCGGCCGAGGTGAAATTATCGAAACGCGCCAAAGACGCTACCGAGATGCCAAAAAGAAAATCGCTCTTGCCCGGCGCCGTTTGCGCTTAATCTCTTGGCTGCCCTGGATACGACTCATCGCGCTGGCTAACTCCATCGGCGCGCATAATCTTAAAGCCGAAGCTGACATTGATTTATTCGTCATTACAAAAAAGAACCGGGTCTGGCTGGTTAAATTCATCGCAACAATTATTTTAGCCTTGACCGGACAGCGTCCGAGCCGGCGCAAAACCGCCGATACGCTTTGCTTGAGTTTCCTAAGCGATGAGAGCGCGCTTGATTTGTCGCTTTGCCGACTGAACAATAATGATTGGTATTTCAGTTATTGGCTGGCCGGCCTCGTGCCGCTCTTCGGAGCTTCTGATGCCTATGAAAAATTACTGGCAGCCAATGCTTGGTTAGATCAAAAAATTCCGAATTGGAAAATCGCTTGTCCTGTTCCGCAGAAACGTTTCACTATTTCCAATCGATCAATTGAGTCATTATCTTTTTGGAATCTTTTTGAAAAAATAAGTAAAAAAATTCATCTTATTTTATTATCGCCGCAATTGAAAAAAGCCGCCGGCACTTCGATTATCATCAATGACCATATGTTAAAACTGCACAGTCTTGATCGTCGGGCTTATTTTATTAAAGCCGCCGAGGAACGGCTGGCCACTCTATGAAATACATCGCCGCCGCTTTTTTATTTCTCTTGCCCTGGCAAACCAGATTGATAATTTCTTCGGGCTCTCTTAATGGCGAATATTGGGAATATGGCACGATTAGCTTATATGCGATTGATATTCTGCTGATTGTCTTAATTGCCTTCTGTTTGTTTGGGGCAAAGCCATTAAGCAACAAAAAAATATTGTTGCCGGTCCTGCTTATCGGCTTGGCTTTAGCTAATATTTTTTCAAGCTTTAATCCTGCGCTGAGCGCCTTTCATTGGCTTTGGATGTTACTCGCTCTCGCCCTTTATTTCGCTTTGAAGCATCATGGCTTTGATTATAAAAAACTGGCCCTGGCCTTTGTCGCCGGAGCGGCCGTCGCCGGCATATTCGGCGTCTGGCAATTTTCAAGCCAAAGCGCGCCGGCGTCGAAGTGGTTTGGTTTGGCCGAACATCAACCGGCCGAACTCGGCGTTTCGGTTATTGAAGCTGTTGCGCCCGACGGCGTAATTGAACGCTGGCTGCGCGCTTACGGTCCCTTTGATCATCCCAATATTTTAGGCGGCTATCTGGCGCTGGCTTTGATTATCGCCATGCTCTTAGCATTAAAAATAAATCCCAAAGAAAATAAACCGGAGCATATTATCCTAACTGCTTCGATTATCGGTTTAAGCGCCGGCTTAGTCGCCTCTTTTTCCCGCGGCGCCTGGCTCGCGGCGCTCATTGCCATTATCGTTATTCTGATTCAATATAAAAATCAATTTAAAAAATTATTGCCCTTCTTATTAATTAGCATCATCGTCATTGGGCTATTTGTCACCCCATATTATTATTTGTTCGCTCCACGTCTAAATAACGACTCTCGATTGGAACAAATATCATCATCTGAACGTCTGGGCGGCTGGAAAGATTCCTTGGGTGTTGTTAAAAAGAATTTGCTTATCGGCTCGGGGCTGGGCACTTACGGCTTGGCGCTTGAACAAACAAGACCGAATGAACTTGTCTGGTTTTATCAGCCGGTTCATAATACCTTTTTATTGATCTTAGCCGAACTCGGTCTTATTGGCTTATTGCTGGCCGGATTTTTGTTTAAAAAACTGCCTCTGTCGATTTTAGGAGCTCTGGTCGTAATAGCTTTATTTGATCATTGGCTTTTAAGCTTGCATATCGGTCCTCTGGTTCTCGCGACCGTCGCCGCTTTGACAGCCGGGCTTCGCCGCGATACACTGATTTCATGAAGAAAACCGAGAAAAACGACTTGATGGATAAGATAACGTCGCTAGTAAAGCGGCGCGGTTTTATATTCCCCGGTTCGGAGATTTATGGCGGTTTGGCCAATACCTGGGACTATGGACCTTTGGGCGTTGAGCTTAAAAACAACATCAAGCAAGCTTGGTGGAAGCGCTTTGTAACGATGCGCGACGATATGGTCGGGCTTGATGCCGCCTTATTGATGAATACCAAAGTTTGGGAAGCCTCGGGACACGTCGCGACATTCTCGGATCCGCTGGTCGAATGCAAAAAATGCCATGAACGTTTTCGAGAAGATCAGCTCAAGGATATTGATACGGTCTGTCCAAAAGATAAAAAGAATCATGAGTTGACCGAATCTAAGCAATTTAACTTAATGTTAAAAACTTTTTTGGGACCGGTGGAAGACGAAAAAAACACGGTTTACTTCCGACCGGAAACGGCGCAGGGCATTTTTGTTAATTTCAAAAATATTGTCGATACGACGCGCAAAAAATTACCCTTCGGCGTTGCTCAAATCGGCAAAGCCTTCCGCAATGAAATTACGCCCGGCAACTTTATTTTCCGCACCCGCGAATTCGAACAAATGGAAATAGAATATTTCATTCCCGAGCCGAAGAAGGACAGCGAGTGGCAGGGACACTTCGAAGCTTGGCGCGGCGAAATGCATGAATGGATTGCGAGCCTCGGCATTAAGAAAAATGAAATCCATGAATTAGAAGTGCCGGCCGAAGAATTGGCTCATTACTCTAAAAAAACCATTGACTTCGAATACGAATTTCCTTTTGGCCGCAAAGAACTTTACGGTCTTGCTTATCGAACTGATTTTGATTTAACAAATCATAAACTTGATTACACCGACTCCGAAGGCAATAAATATACGCCGCACGTTATTGAGCCGTCGCTGGGCGTTGACCGCAGTGTCTTAGCGGTACTCTTATCGGCCTATACCGAAGAAGCGGACGGCGAGGACACCCGAGTCGTTCTGAAGCTTCCGGCCAAACTGGCGCCTTATAAAATCGCCGTTTTCCCGCTTTTGAAAAATAAGCCCGAGCTGGTTGCCGCGGCGCAAGAAATTTATCATTCGCTCAAATTAAATTGGGCCTGCGACTTTGATGATAACGGCAATGTCGGCAAACGCTACCGCCGCCAAGATGAAATCGGCACGCCTTACTGCGTTACGGTTGATTTTGATACGCTGGAAAAAGGCGAAGTAACGGTCCGCGATCGCGATACGATGAAACAAGAGCGAGTCAAAATCGACGAATTACAAAATTATTTTTCTGACAAATTTTAAACTATGTATAAACTCAAAAAGACGCCTTCGGGCTTGAATTTACTAACCGTTCCGATGGCCGGCGCAAAGACGACGGCTATTTTAGTCATGGTCGCCACGGGTTCGAAACATGAAACGCGCAAGACCAGCGGCCTTTCGCATTTTCTCGAACACATGTTTTTCAAAGGCACGGCCAAACGTCCCAATGCCCTAATCCTCTCTTCCGAACTTGATAAACTCGGCGGCGAATACAATGCCTTCACTTCAAAAGAATATACCGGCTATTGGATTAAAACGGCCGCCAATCAAATCAAACCGGCTATCGAGGTGGTCGCCGATATGTTGCTTAACTCCAAATTCGATGCCGAAGAAATCAAACGCGAGTCCGGCGTTATTGTCGAAGAAGTGAATATGTATCTCGACAATCCGATTATGCGCCTTGAGGATGTTTTTGAAGAACTGCTCTACGGCGATACTCCGGCCGGCTGGGACACGATCGGAACTAAAAAGAATATCTTGAGCTTTAAGCGTAAAGACTTTGTCGATTATTTCAAAAGCCAATACAGAGCCGAAAGCACCTTTGTTTGCTTGGCCGGAAAATTGCCGGCTGATTCCGAGAAACTTTTAGCTTCTACCTTCAAAGCTTACGCTAAGGGCAAGGCCAAAAAAAAGGTTGTAACTAAAGAATATCAATCTAAACCAGCGGTCAAAATAGAGTTTAAAAAAACCGATCAAGCTCATTTGTCTTTGGGCGTTCGGACAATGCCCTTCGGCGCCAAAGAGACCGTCGCGCTGAAAGTTATTGCCACTATTTTAGGCGGTTCGATGAGTTCCCGGCTCTTCAGCCAACTGCGCGAACGCAACGGACTCTGCTACTATGTCCGCTCGGGCAATGAAGGTTATTCAGACACCGGTTATCTCGCGACAAAGGCCGGCGTGCCCGTCGATAAGATTGAAAAAGCCATCGGCATCATCATCGCCGAATATAAAAGAATCGCCAAGGAAAAAATATCGGACTCAGAGCTTGAAAAAATCAAACAATTTATTTCCGGACGGATTATGCTAAGCCTTGAAAGCCCGGACGATATCGCCGGTTGGTACGCCAATCAACTCGTTATCAACCACCAACAGCCTAAAAAACTGAAGCTTGTAACCCCCGAAGATTTCCTTCACGAAATTAAAAAGATTAGCGCTAATGATATACAGAGAGTCGCGCAAAAAATCTTTGATCCGAAAAAACTGAATCTGGCGATTATCGGTCCCTATACGGACCCGAAGAAATTTGAGAAATTGCTGAAATAAAAAAGCCCCGGCATTTAGTCCGGGGTTTAAAATAACAATTCGCTTGTTAAATTTGCTTCTTTTCTTATAAATTTCTTGGAGAAGTTTTTTAACAATATCTATTTTAGTGCTTCTGCCAGTTTCAACAAGAGATTATTCTTTTTACCTGATGTTTCAATGAAAGTTGTAATCAGCTCCGTAACTTTCATTTTAATTTTTTGGGGGTCTGTATAAAAATTACCGCTCACATTAAGAGCCGAGCAATATGCAGCGTAAGCAACTGCTATTGCAAGATTGCATTCTTTATGCGGCGATCCGAAAAATGAAACAGCCATTCCGTTCATTGCAATAGCTCCTCTGAAAATTTGATAAGATTTAAGACCCACTTTTTCTTGATGGCCATTCGCCCACATTATTTGATTTACTGCTTTAGTGGCATTTATGGAAAAGAAAATTTTTTCTTCTTTACTAAACTCACCAGCCCCCGCGCATGCTACAAACCCAGTTTCAAAATCACCCAAGGCTAAGTAACCACCTAAATTTTTATACGAGCCCGAAGGAAGCAGATCAGCGGCAATTTTCATGATACGTGTTAATTCAGACAAGTAAAAACATTTATTTACCATTTTGTTAAAATTTTCCAAAGTATTCATTTTTCTCCTTTTTTAAAGTTCCAAATTATTTATTGTCCCTATTTCATCATAAAAAATAGTATAAGTCAATGAATTGCTGAACTATTAGCACCGTGTTAAGATGAAGCTATTATATGCCAAAATCCAGCTCAAAAAAGCCCGAATTTCTCAGCAATTTGAATAAAGCCCAATTAGAGGCCGTCACTCATGACAGCGGACCGATGTTAATCGTTGCCGGTGCCGGTACGGGTAAAACAACGGTTTTAATTAATCGGCTCGCCTATTTGATTCAGGAAAAAAATATCCATCCGGAACAAATTCTCTTAACCACCTTTACGGAAAAAGGCGCGGCGGAACTTGAAGAACGCGCCGACAAATTACTCCCCTATGGATACGTTAATTTGTGGATTTCAACCTTCCACGGTTTTGGCGAAAGGATCTTGCGCGATCATGCCCTTGATATCGGCTTATCCCCGGCTTTCAAGGTTTTGAATACGACTGAACAATGGATGTTTATCCGTAAGCATCTTGATGAATTTAATTTCGATTATTATAAGCCGCTCGGCGACCCGACCAAATTCATTCATGAAATCATCAAACTTTTTTCCCGACTCAAAGATGAAAACATAAGCACTGATGCCTATCTTGCTTTAGCCGAATCACTTAAAGCAAATTCGGATAAAATAATCAGCTCTGATGATGAAGCGGACGGTTTGGATGCTCAAAGAATCAGTGAACTTGCCAACGGCTATCATGTCTATAACCGCCTCTTAATCAAGGAGGGCTTTTTGGATTTCGGAGATCTGATACGATATACGATTAAGTTATTTGAAGAACGACCTAATATTCTAAAACGCTATCGCGAACAGTTTAGATATATCATGGTCGATGAATTTCAAGATACCAATACAATCCAATACGAACTCGTTAAACTTCTGGCGGCGCCGGACAACAATTTGGTCGCGGTCGGTGACGACGATCAAAGTATTTATCGATTCCGAGGCGCTTCTTTGTCTAACATCATGCAATTCAAAGATGATTTTCCAAAAGCCAAAGAAGTCGTCTTAACCGAAAACTATCGTTCGGGTCAAAAAATACTTGATCATGCCTATACTTTTATTTCCCATAACAACCCCAATCGCTTGGAAGCCAAACTGAAACTGAATAAAAAGCTAACTTCCAAAATAAAGAACAAAGGCGAAGCTGAATATTTTTTCTTTGATACTGAATTTGAGGAAACCAAGACCGTCGCCGATATGATTCGCGAATTGCACGATAAAAAGAAGTCGGAAAGCTGGGCCGATATAGCGATTCTCGTCCGTGCCAATGATACGGCCGATAAATTCGTCAAAGAATTAACGCGTCAAAACATACCAAACCATTTTGTCTCCCTCAAAGGGCTATACTATAAGCCGGTGATTCTTGATTCATTGGCCTACCTAAAATTATTGGATGATTACCATGAAACCGCCGCTCTGTATCGGGTTTTGCGATTGCCTCATTTTCGCCTTGAACACGACGACTTGCTAGAACTTAACAAATGGGGACGCAAAAAGATGTGGTCGCTTTATGAGACCTTGCAACATATTGATGCCGTCACCGATATTTCAGAAAAAGGACGCAATAATATAAAGAAATTGCTAGATTCTATCAAGCACCACAGCGCCTTAAGCAAGGACTCCAAGGCCTCTAAAGTCTATCTGCATATTGTCCGAGATTGCCTGCTCGCCTATTTAGACCAAGATAAAGATCAGGAATCTTTCTCTTTCCTGAACCAGTTTTACGCGAAAATAAAAAATTTCGAAGCGAGCGACGAGCACGGCAGTCTCAAAGATTTTCTTGCTTTAATTAATTTGGAAATGGAAGCCGGTGAAACCGGCGGCTTGCGTTTCAATTATGACGATGCCGATACGGTTAAAATCATGACGGCCCATGCCGCCAAAGGTCAAGAATTCTCTTATGTCTTTATTGTTAATCTGGTTGACAGAAAATTTCCCGTCGATAATCGCGGCGACAAACTGCCAATTCCCGAACAACTCGGCGTAATTAAAACCCAAGGCAAGGAAGCGCACCTTGAAGAAGAGCGGCGTCTTTTCTATGTCGCAATGACCAGAGCAAAGCAAGGTTTGTTCGCCACCGGAGCGCGCGATTACGGAGGACTGCGCGACAAAAAAGCGTCTCGTTTCGTTGAAGAAGCCGAATTGCCCAGCACCTTGACTCAAGCGGCGGCAAAAAGCGAATTGGAGCGAGACTTAGAGTCAATCGATACCGTGCCGCAAAGAATCCAATTTGCTCTGCCGGAAAAATTCTCCTTCTCTCAACTAAAAACCTTTGAACGTTGTCCTTGGGAATATAAATTCATCTACATACTTAAAATGCCGGAAGAAGATACTCCTTATTTTACCTTTGGACGCGTCATTCACAATTGCTTGCGCCAGTTTCTTTTGCCGCTTTTAGATGAAGCTTGGCGCCAACCAAGTTTGTTCAAGGGCGACAAAGCTGAAAATATCGATTTGAGCCTTAAGCGCTTATTGGCTCTCTATGAAGAATATTGGATTGATTCCGGCTATGAAAACCGCCAACAGGCTGATGATTATCGGGCGCGCGGTAAAAAAATGCTGAGCAGTCTACATGCTCAAGTAGACAAAGAAGCTCCCAAAATAAAATTTTTGGAAAAGAAGTTTTCCCTTCCCTTGGGCAGTGAAACCTTAACCGGCACAATCGATCGAGTTGATGACCTTGGAGATGGAACCTATGAAATAATAGATTATAAAACCGGCGAGAAACCAAAGAACTTCGGCTATGAAAATAAACAGCAGTTGCTTTTATATCAAGCCGCGCTGGAAGAAGTTTTCGGCCTCAAAGTTTCTAAATTGACTTTCTATTATTTGAAAAATGACGAGATGGTCAGCTTTACTGCAAAAGATGGCGAGGTTGAGAAGGTAAAGCAAAAAATGCTCGACTTGATAAATAAAATAAGACATTTCGACTTTACCCCGCGCGCCGCAATTATGTGTCAAAACTGCCCTTATAAAAAACTTTGTGAATTTACGCAGATTTAAGGAAGCAGTATAATATACTTATGACTCTAAAAACCTACCTTGCTTTAATGATTATTGCCACGCTCGTCGCCTGGCTCGGCTTTGGTATAGTAGTTTTGATGGTTGACCCGCAAAGCAGCAATTGGCTTGGCATTGTTTTGTTCTATGTTACACTTATAATGGCGGTTACCGGAACGGGTTCAATCATCGGTTTTATCATCCGCTTCCTTTTTCTAAAACACGAGCTGATCGTACGTTCCGTCCTAGTCGCCTTCAGACAGGGGTTTTTCGCCGCCATCTTGATCAGCGCCTTGCTCTTTATATTTTCTCGCGATATTTTCAGCTGGCTGAATCTCGGACTTTTAATCGTCTGTTTGACGGCTCTGGAATTTTTACTTTTAAGTCTTGAATCGGACCGCCTGCGGTCAAAATAATTTATGTCTTTTTTTTCTTCTTGGTTTGCCAAAAAAACCAAAACCACCCGCTTTCCTAAGGTTGTTGTCGGCAAGATTGTCGACATCGAAGCTCATCCCAATGCCGATCGCCTGCGCTTAACAACGGTTGATATCGGTCGCCGCTTGAAAATCGTCTGCGGCGCTCCCAACATTGCTATCGGGCAATTAGTTCCGGTAGCTTTGGTCGGCGCAACCTTGCCGACCGGCGCCGTTATCCAACAGGCCGCCATTCGCGGCGTTGATTCCGAAGGCATGCTCTGCGCCGCTGATGAACTCGGCGTCGGTGACGATCATTCCGGCATCATAGTTTTTGAAGAGGCCCGCATCGGCGAACCAATCGACGAATATATTAAACATTAAAATCATATGCAATTCATTTCCAACAGCCAAGACATACTTTTTCTAGTTTTAGCTCTCTGCGCTTTATGGTTAACCGCCTTTCTCGCTTGGTTTTTATACTATGCGATAATGACTTTCAAGCAAACCTATCAAGTCATTCATAAAGTTAAAGAAAAAATCACTTCAACCGCCTCTTATTTAGAAATTGCTTTTACCGGCTTGCGCAAAGCGATTGAATTGTTCTCTTCATCAGACGAAGAAAAAAAATCAAAACGCAAACGTTAAGCCGATTGACCGCAAACCTTCTTTATGGTATCATATGATGGTTTGCAAATTGTTATAAAGCTAATTATATTAGTAATAACATAAAACGGATAGCGGTAAGTTTACTGTTATCTTTGCTAAAATTGATCATCCACACAAAGAGGTTCATAACCGCTTTTTTTGTTATCATACTGGTAAAGCCGCTGGCTTGGGCGGGACAGCTTGTTTTTGACAAACTTTTGGTGCCGGCTTACCGACTCTATGTTTTAGCCGGAAAAAAAATTTCTTCTCCGCACGACGTGCCGGGAACTTCCCGCTTGGCGCATTTCCTGCACGGCCGTTTGACGATTCATATGCTGGTTGTGGCTATTGCTATAGTTATAGCCCTTTCGAATTTGATTTTTGATGCCGGTGTTGTTTCGTCTGACGAATTAGTTGGCAAAACCAAACTTTCGCTTTTAATTAATGAAGGCTCGGTCGAAGACGAACAATTAATTGAAGACTACCCCAACCTTGAAGTAGCTAAGTTGGAAAGGCGTTTAGCTCATGAGCATGCCGTGGTTGAACCAACTTATTCTCTTTTTACCAAAGAAACTCCGCCTGAGGCCGCTCCGGAAAAAGCTCCGGCGCGCACCGGTACCATTGTTTACACCGTTCAAACCGGCGATACCATCAGCGGCATTGCCGGACGCTTCGGCATCAGCATCAATACGATTCTTTGGGAAAACGATCTGCGAGCGACCAGCTTGATTAAACCGGGCAATCAGTTGCGCATCCTGCCCTCCTCGGGTGTAACCCATACGGTCAGCCGCGGACAAACTTTGGGACAAATCGCCCGACTTTATGATATTGAAGAGTCATCAATCTTAGAAACCAACGGTTTATCCAATCCCAATCAAATCGCCGCCGGAGCAAAATTATTGATTCCGGGAGGCAGCCAATTGGCCAGCGCAACGCCCGCGCAAAGCGTCAGTCGTCAGGTTACCACTGGTTTGAAACAAATTATAACTGATAAGAAGCCATCTTCGGTTATTCCTTCGGGCGGTAGAATGGTTTGGCCGACTGCCGGTTATCGCATAACGCAATACTATTCTTGGCGTCATACCGGCGTCGATATCGCCAACAAAATCGGTACGCCGATTTATGCGGCTGATGCCGGCGTAGTTACTACCGTCGGTTATAACCGAGGCGGTTACGGCAACCAAATCGTCATTGACCATGGCGGCGGCAAACAAACCCGTTATGCTCACTTATCATCTTTTGACGTCCGAGTTGGCAACCGTGTCACCAAGGGTCAATATATCGGCGGCATGGGCTCGACCGGACGATCGACCGGCTCACACTTGCACTTTGAGGTAATGATCAACGGCGCGCGTTACAACCCGTTGAACTATGTCAGATAATAAGTTATTTTTAAAGTATGAAATTCATTATAGGTCTTATCATGGTCGTGGTCGGCGCCTTAATTACCATTAAATCCGAAAAGCTTCTGGAGTTTTTCGGAAGAATTGATTTTTTTGAAGATAAATTGGGGACTTCCGGCGGCTCTCGCCTCGGCTATAAATTAATCGGGCTCTTGATTTTTTTCCTGGGAATGCTTACTATGACCGGATTGATTGGCGGTTTCCTGCAATTTGTCCTTTCTCCCTTGCTCAAATGGAGCAACCCCGAACTATAATACAATACTTGGGCCCTTAGCTCATTTGGTAGAGCACCGCGTTTGCAACGCGGGGGTGACCGGTTCGAGCCCGGTAGGGTCCACAAAATATGGTATAATATAAATGGCTCTTAGAGTACCTTAACAAAACAAAGGTCGACCCCTTATTTTAAAAACATTTTCATTCATATGAATAAAATGACTCCTCTCGGCAACGTAGCTTTTATACTAGTTGTCATCGGCGCCCTTAACTGGGGCTTGGTCGGCATTTTCAATTTCGACCTGGTTGCCTTTTTATTGGGCGATATGAGCACTTTGGCTCGTATCGTTTACGCCTTGGTCGGCCTAAGCGGTCTTTACATGATCGTCAACGCCGCCAAGAAGAATTAGTTTTCGGTTCTAAAACCCCGTCTCTCCGCCAATCGGCGGACGGACGGGGTTTTTTATGTATGATATAATGAGCTTATTATGAGCCCTAAAAAGAAGCCAAAATTCCTAATTATCGATGGTCATGCCTTAATCCACCGCAGTTTTCATGCCCTGCCTTTAAGCATGCGTACAACCAGCGGCGAGCCGGTTAATGCCGTCTACGGCTTTGCTTCATTTTTGCTTAAGGCCATTAAAGACTTGAAGCCGGATATGATTGCCTTGGCGCTTGATGAAAAAGGTCATAATTTCAGGCACGAGACTTATTCCGATTATAAGGCCCACCGAGTTAAGGCGCCGGACGATCTTTATGCTCAAATTCCCCGCGTCAAAGAATTAGCGGAAACTTTGAACATTCCAACTTTCCAAATCGGAGGCTGCGAGGCTGATGACGTAATTGGAACCTTGGTTACAAAAGTCAAAAACGCCGAAAAAATAATTGTTACCGGAGACCTTGATACCCTACAGCTGGTCGATAGCCATACCAAAATTTATACAATGAGCCGAGGTCTTTTGGACACCGTTGTTTACGACGAATCGGCCGTCCGTGACCGCTTCGGATTGGAAGTTGATCAAATGGTGGAATATAAAGCTTTGCGCGGCGACCCGAGCGACAATATTCCCGGAGTCAAAGGTATTGGAGAAAAAACCGCCATTGAACTTCTGCGCGACTTCGGCACGGTTGAAAAATTATATAAAAATATAAACTCCAAAAAAATCAGCGATCGAATACGCCAACTGTTAATTGATCATAAGACCGAAGCGCTGATGAGCCATGACTTGGCGACTATCCGGCGCGATATAAAACTCGATATCGATGAAGAAAAATTAAAATTCGGCGGTTTTGATCGCGATCAAGCCCTAAAATTATTTCAAGAACTTGAATTCCGCTCTCTTATTCCTCGTCTCTTAGCGCTTGAAACCGGCGGGAAAAAGGCTACGGCCGAACGTACGCTTGAAAGGACCGACGGAAAATTCAAACGTAATGACTCGACTTTGAAATACACCCTTATCAGCGATGATAAGGCTTTCGAGGCTTTTTTAAAAAAATTAAAACTGCAAAAACGCTTTGCCTTTGATACTGAAACAAGCGATCTTGATCCCTTTACCTCTGATTTGCTCGGCGCGAGTTTCAGTTGGAAGGCCGGCGAAGCTTATTTTGTTTCCCTGCGCCAAGCCTCGCTTAACATCAAGCCTAAAAACGATTTGTTAAGTTGGAACAAACAATCAAGCAATAAACCTCATCCTTGGCTTCTTAAGCTAAAAAGCATTATGGAAGACAAGGCGGTTAAAAAAGTCGGCCACAACGTCAAGTTCGATATTAAGATACTAAAACAATTCGGCATTGATGTCGCTGGGGCTGGTTTCGACACTATGATCGCCGCCTATGTCCTTAACCCCGGTAACCGCCAATACAGCCTCGATGCCTTGGCAATGCATTATCTTCAATTTGAAAAAATCAGTTCGAGTGAATTGCTCGGACAAGGCAAAACAAAATTGGAATTTTCAACGGTTCCAGTTGAGCGGCTCGGCTCTTATGCCTGTGAAGATGCGGATATAACCTTCCGTCTATTTACCATACTTGAAAAGGAATTAAAAAAACAAAAATTAAATGATTTGTTCAAACGAATTGAAATGCCGCTGACCGACTGTTTAATCGATATGGAACTTAGCGGCATCGGCCTTGATACTGCCTTCTTCGCCGAACTTGATAAAGAGCTTGATAAGGAAATTTCTAAAATAGAAAAATCCATCTGGAAACTTTGCGACATGCAATTTAATATTGCTTCGCCCAAGCAAATGCAAGAGGTGCTTTTCAATAAGCTAAAAATTTCCACTGCCGGATTATCTAGAACCAAAACCGGAATTTCCACCGGCGCCGAAGAATTATTGAAATTAAAGGGCGCTCATCCGGTCATTGATTTGATTCTAACTTATCGAGAATTAAGCAAATTATCATCAACTTATGTTAAAACTTTGCCACTGCTCGTCAATCCCGTCACCAAGCGCGTTCATACGACTTTCAATCAAACAATCGCCGCGACCGGAAGACTGTCATCAGTTGATCCGAATCTGCAAAATATTCCGATTCGCACTCAAATGGGAAGGAAAATTAGACATGGTTTTATTCCGCGCAAAGGCTATGAATTATTGAGCCTTGATTATTCGCAAATTGAATTGCGTATTGCCGCCCATCTTTCTAAGGACAAGGGGCTGATTGAAGCTTTTAAAAAGAATCAAGATATTCACACGGTTACGGCGGCCGCCATCAATCAAATTAAGCTTGATAAAGTCACGCCGGAATTGCGCCGCAAAGCCAAAGCGGTGAATTTCGGCATTCTTTACGGCCAAGGTCCCCACGGCCTAGCTCAGACAGCCGATATTCCCTATGAGGAAGCCCGGGCTTTTATCGACGGCTATTTTGCCGCCTATGGCAATGTCCGAACCTATATTGACTCGACCCTTGAGAAAGCTCGACGTGACGGCTATGTTGAAACTATCTTCGGTCGCAAGCGCTATTTGCCTGAAATTAATGCGCAAAATGCCATGATTCGCAAAGGTGCCGAACGAATGGCGGTTAACGCCCCGATTCAAGGCTCTAATGCCGATATAATCAAGCTTGCCATGATTGAAATAAAGAAAATGCTTGATATTTCATATCCGAAGACCGTCGCTATGCTCTTACAAGTCCATGATGAATTGGTCTTCGAGGCCGAACCCAAAGTGATTGATGAAGTTGTTCCCAAACTCAAGCGGCTGATGGAAAATGTTATAAAATTATCCGTACCGGTGGTTGTCGAAGCCAAACGTGGAAAAAATTGGGAAGTAATGAAAAAAATATGACGCTCAAGCAACTCAATCAAGAAACTATCGCCCTAATCGGCTTAGGCGCCGAGCATTATGCTCTGCTCGATTATTTATTGTCTAAAAAAATTACGGCGCCGATTACCGTTTTTGAAAAACAAAGCAAAGCTGAGTTGCAAAAACGCTTTCCTAAAATTAAAAAATGGCAGAATGTAAAATGGGAACATGATACCCGCTCAATTGAACATTTGAGTAAATTTTCTTTGATTCTTAAATCGCCCGGAGCGCATTTCAATTCTTCACTACGTCGCGCTTTAAACAAAAAATCAGTCACGCTGATTTCTCCGATGGAATTATTTATGCAATTATCTCCGAGCCAAAACATAATCGGCGTTACCGGCACCAAGGGCAAGGGCACGACTGCCAGTTTAATCTATCAAATCCTTAAAGCCGGCCGGAAGCGAGTTTGGCTCGGCGGCAATATCGGCGTAGCGCCTTTTTCTTTTATTTCAAAAATCAAAAAAACCGACTGGCTGGTTCTCGAGCTTTCGAGCTTTCAACTTGAGGACATGAAGACCAGCCCCAAAATTGCCGTTTTAACCAATTTCGGGCCGGAACATTTGAAGCCGGCCGACCCTAATAATCCGAATTATCATCCGACCCTAAGTCATTACTGGAAATCAAAATTAAAAATCTCCGACGCTCAAAGAAAAAGCGATTTGTTTATCGTCAACTATAAACTCAAATCCAAAATAAAAAAAACCGCCGGCAAATTGCTTTATTTTAAAACATCTAAATTACCGACCGCTTTGCCGGGTCAACACAACAAAGAAAATATTGCCGCGGCTGAATTAGCCGCTAAAGCCGCAGGCACTCCTCCTAAAGTCATCGCCACGGCGGTAAAGAATTTCAAAGGCCTCGAACATCGCTTGGAATTAATCGGCAAAAAAAAAGGGCTTACTTATTACAATGACAGCTTTGCGACTGTGCCCGATTCGACGATTACCGCGCTGGCTTCTTTTGATCAACCGATTATTCTTCTGGCCGGCGGGGCTGACAAAGGATCAAACTTCAATAAACTAGCCAGCTTAATTAAGCGTCGAGTAAAATTTATTGTCCTATTCAAGGGACAAGGTACGAATCGTCTCTTAACAGCTTTGAAAAAAGTTAATTGGCCTAAAAAAAATACTGTCGTTACCGACAGCATGTCCAAAGCCTTAAGGGCCGCCGAGGAAAAAGCCACCTCCGGCGACATTATTCTTTTATCGCCGGCCTGTGCTAGCTTCGGCGTGTTCAAAAACTATAAAGATCGCGGCCAGCAATTTAAGCAGGGCTTTCGTCTTCGCTAAGCGCCGCTAAAGTCAGAGGCGTCAGAGAAGTTATCTCTAAATCGGTCATGCAATTAGCACAGGTCACTAAATCGTGCTCATATGCTTCGTCATCGACGATGACGTCGCTATGGCACAAAGGGCACACGGCAGTGGTCATAGGTTAGTTAATAAACAATACCTATATTATAGCTTATATCCGCGATTATGCCTAAGAGTCGGACAATAGCCCATCAAAAAACGGATAACCAGGAGGGTAGTTAACCGTCTTACCTCCTAGGCACGAGCGCGAATATAAAAAACGGATGGTTATAGAATAACACATCCGTTTATGCTGTCAATAACTAAAAACTAAGAAAGTTTTTCACTGGCCAGCAATCCTTCAACCCTGACCTTGTCTCCGTAACGTTCGGTCGAAGTCTTTATTATTTTGACCAATTCATCCTTGGTTTTTGGCTCTTCTGCCGCGACTAAGATTAAGAAAGGATTTTCAGAATCAATGCGCGGACCGAAGGCATGATCACCCGTACCTATGCTGGTTAAGATGTCGGCCTCGGCGCCAATATATTCTTTTCCGGCAAATGAAGCCGCCTGGGAAATAAACATATTGGGCATACCTTCAAACAAAGAAGGATGAAAGCGTCCCGTTGCATCAACTACTATCCCCCGTTCATGATGAAGCGGATTAACAAATTCCTCAACTCCGATATGACGATACTCCAAACCGTATTGAGCCGCTTTTTTCATCGTCCAGTCCTTGGTAAAGTCTTCAGCATTATCAATACCTGCCGGAACAGTTCCCGCTGCCTGGGCTTTGGCAAAAGCCAACTTGCCCGCACCGCATTCACTGTGGCTGGTTAAGACTCTTAGGCTGGGATTTTGTTCGATCATGGCTTTGAATTCAGCGTCGGACAATAAAATTCCGGAACCGGCGATTGAAAGCTCATTGCCATGATGCGGACAGCGTCCATCGGAACATTGAATTTCATAGGGAGCCACCGCCCTGTCGGGACTATATTGACTCTCTATTATTGAATGAGGCGCTTGGCCCTTTCTCAATTGGCTAATAAAAAAAGACTCGTTTGATTTCTCCCACAATAAATCTAAGGAATTGTCTTTTTTCAAATTTGTTTCTTTTAACATGCGTGAATTTAATTTTTGTTATTGGATTATTGTTTAAATGAACTATTTATTGATCTATTTTTATTTTTCTCCAACGCTTCAAGGCGTGTGTTCGCGCGGTTTCCCGTTCGATCAAAGCGCTTAGGCGTGCAAACTCAACATCGTCTTGATCTTGAGCTTGCTTCTTAAGCGCTTCGGCGCGCTGATGCGCGGCTTCAATCGCGGCTTCGTCCATTTCCGCGGCGCGTTCCGCTGAGTCGGCCAAAATAACGACCTTATCGGCTAAAACTTCGACCAAACCGCCGGATACGGCCATTACATCGCGACCACCGTCTTCCAAAACCGCTTCGATAACTCCGGTTTTTAGCAAAGAAACCAAGGGAACATGCATAGGCAAAACCGTAATTTCACCCTCAACTGTCGGAATTGAAACTTGCCGAACGCTCGCCTTTAAAACGACCCGTTCGGGCGTAACGATTTCAAATTTAAAAAAATTAAGGGCTTGTGACATAAGGAGTTTAATTGACTTCGTCGATTGTGCCTTTCATGTAGAAATCATTTTCATTCTTGCCATCATGCAAACCGTCAAGAATTTCGGCAAAACCGCGCACCGTGTCAGCTAAGCTGACATATTTTCCGCTACGGCCGGTAAAGGTTTCAGCAACGAAAAATGGCTGGGAAAGAAAACGTTGAATTTTTCTGGCTCGGGTAACGGTTAATTTGTCTTCGCTTGATAATTCTTCCATACCGAGAATGGCGATGATGTCCTGCAAATCCTTATAGCGCTGTAAAATGCGCTGTACGCCGCGAGCAACTCGATAGTGCTCCTCGCCGACAATAGTTGGATCCAAAATCGTCGAAGAAGAATCGAGCGGGTCAACCGCCGGATAAATACCTAATTCAGTCAAGGCGCGGGATAGAACAACGGTTGAATCAAGGTGAGCAAAAGTCGTTGCCGGAGCCGGGTCGGTCAAGTCGTCAGCCGGAACATAAACGGCCTGAATAGAAGTAATTGAACCGTCATTGGTTGAAGTAATGCGTTCTTGCAGTTTGCCCATTTCAGTAGCCAAGGTAGGTTGATAGCCTACGGCCGATGGCAAACGTCCGAGCAGGGCTGAAACTTCAGCGCCGGCCTGTGTGAAACGGAAAATATTATCGACGAAGAAAAGAACGTCTTGTTTTTGTTCATCGCGGAAATATTCGGCCATGCACAAACCGGTCAAAGCGACACGAGCGCGCGCTCCCGGCGGTTCGTTCATTTGTCCGAAGACCATGGCTAATTTATCTATAACCTTGGCGTCCTTCATTTCGTGATATAAGTCGTTGCCTTCGCGCGTACGTTCTCCGACGCCTGCGAAAACCGAAACTCCGCCGTGGGCTTTGGCGATATTGTTGATCAATTCTTGAATAACAACGGTTTTGCCGACACCGGCGCCGCCGAAAAGACCGACTTTACCGCCTTTTAAAATAGGACAAATCAAATCGATAACTTTAATTCCGGTTTCAAGAATTTCCGCTCGCGTCGATTGTTCAGTCAATTTAGGAGCCGGTCGATGAATCGGATATTTCTTTTTTGCGGTCACCGGCTCTCCGCCGTCAATCACTTCGCCTAGAACATTGAAAATTCGACCGAGAGTTTCCGGTCCGACCGGCGCACTGATCGGAGCCAAAGTATCGCTGACCAAATCGCCGCGTTTTAAACCGTCGGTGGTACCCATAGCTACGGCTCGAACAGTATTGGCTCCGATGTGAGCCGCAACTTCTAAGGTTAAAAGTTCGCCGTTATTATCAGCCGTCAGCGCCGAGTTCAAAGCCGGTAATTGATTTTCAAAAGCTATGTCGACGACGACACCGACAACTTGCTTAACAACTCCTTGATGTTTGTGTACTGTCATAATAAAAAATTAATTAAGCGCGGCGACGCCGGCCGTAATCTCGGCAATTTCAGCGGTAATGGCCGACTGCCGGGCTTTATTGTAAGAAAGCGTCAATTCAATACCTAAATCCGTAGCGGCTTGAGTCGCTTGGTGCATGGCGGCCATACGAGCGCTATGTTCTGAAGCCAGCGATTCAAGCAAGGCTTGATAAAGTTGAATTTCAAGCAAGCGCGGAACAACTGCCGCCAAAACCACTTCAGCGCCAGGCTCAAACAGGTATTCAAAATTATAAAGTCCGCGCTGACTATGTTTGGCGGCTTTGGCTTCAATAAAACTCTGGCTAGAACCGACACGGTCTTCCGAATCTATAATGCCCAACTCCTTATCTTCTGAATCGGCGACTACCGGCAGTAGTTGTTTAAGGCGAGGCGTCTGCTTAGCGGCATTGACGAAGTCGGTATAGGCGACAAAAACGCGGTCATACTTGCCGCTCAAAAAACCGTCACTAGCTAAGCGCGCGATTGGCAAAACCGCCGCGGAATCAAGACCGGTTTCCGGATAAGGGAATTGCGCGGCAATCGTATAATGAGCCGACAAATTTTCTCCCTTTTTACCGATTAAAATAATATCGGTTGGAATCGAAACATCGCTTTGGCGCACTAAGCTCAGCAAGGAAGAATTGAAGCCGCCGCACAATCCCCGATCTGAAGTTATGACTATCAAAGCTTGGCGTTTGATCTGCGTTCTATTTTCCAATAGCGGATGGGTCGCGCCCGCTGAACCGCGGGTTAAATTAAGCAAGGTTTCCCAGCTCAAATTAGCATAACTGCGCGTTGCCAAAGTAGCGTCAACAGCTTTGCGCATTTTAGAAGCCGCCACCATTTCCATAGCGCGGGTAATTTTTTTAGTATTGCCAATCGACTTGATGCGTCGTTGAATGTCTTTGCTATTTGCCATAACTCAACTTGAAATCGGAAACGATTCTGGCTAATTCTTTTTCTATTTGTTCGGTCAAATCTCCTCCCGAGACGATTGCCGCCAAAGTTTTTGCTTCATTGGCCTTGGCATAAGCTCGTAAAGCGCTTTCAAAGACTTGAATTTCATCAACGGCAACATCATCCATATGGCCGTTCAATAATGACCAAAAAACCAAAACCTGTTCATCAACTCCCAAGGGCGCGTATTGGCCCTGTTTAAAGACTTCATACAAACGCTTGCCGCGTTCCAGTTTGTTTTTAGTGTCTTCATCCAAGTCTGATCCGAATTGAGCAAAGGCGGCCAATTCTCGATATTGGGCCGCTTCCAAACGAATTTTACCGGCGACTTTTTTCATAGCCTTAATCTGAGCCGCTGAACCAACGCGCGATACCGAGAGACCGGCGTTAATAGCCGGACGGTTGCCCTGATAAAACAAATCAGGTTCCAAATATATTTGTCCGTCGGTAATCGAAATAACGTTAGTCGGAATATAGGCGGAAACGTCTCCGGCCTGAGTTTCAATAATCGGCAAAGCGGTAATCGAGCCTCCGCCGTAATCTTTATTTAATTTACAAGCGCGCTCCAATAAGCGTGAGTGCAGGTAAAAAACATCGCCCGGATAAGCTTCTCTTCCCGGAGGACGTCGTAATAGCAAAGCGATTTCGCGGTAAGCAACAGCGTGTTTGGACAAATCATCATAAACAATCAAAACATCCTTGCCTTTATCTAGGAAATATTCCCCCATCGCGCAACCGGCGTATGGCGCAAAATACAATTGAGGCGCAGGAGCTGAAGCACCGGCCAAAACGACGGTAGTGTACTCAAGTGCTCCGGCCGCTTCCAGTTTGGCGAGAATACCGGCGATCTTAGATTCTTTTTGTCCGATTGCAACATATATGCAAATAACATCTTTGCCTTTTTGATTCAAAATCGTATCAATGGCAATGGCGGTTTTACCGAGCTGACGGTCGCCGATAATTAATTCGCGCTGACCCCGTCCAATCGGAATCATAGCGTCAATGGCCTTGATACCGGTTTGCAAAGGTGTATTGACCGATTGTCGAGTAATAACTCCCGGAGCAATTTTTTCAACCGGATAATGCGCATCGGCGGTAATGGCGCCCTTGCCATCAAGCGGTTCGCCCAAAGGATTAACAACGCGTCCGATTAAACCTTGTCCGACCGGAACTTCTAAAATACGTCCGGTCGCTCTGACTTCAGCGCCTTCGGCAATCAACTGATAATCGCCGAGCAAGACGGCGCCGACCGAATCTTCTTCCAAATTCAAAGCTACGCCGGAGATAAAACCGCTATCTGTTTTGAATTCAAGCATTTCCGACATGCGGACCGAGGCCAAGCCGGCGACCAAGGCAATACCGTCGCTGACTTTTAATACATGACCGACGGTCAATTCGCGCGCCTTAGGTTTAAAATCGCTAATGCGCTCTTTAATCTGTTCAACAATAAAATCTTTGGTTTTTGACATATTATTCTTTAATGCGAGCCGCCAAACCGGACACGCGGTCGGCCAAACTCAAATCGATTATTGAATCTTCATAAGCAATGATAGCGCCGCCCAGAATATCTTCATCAATCACTTCATTCCAAACCACGGTTTGTCCCTGGCTGCGTTTAAGCACCAAACTCTCAGCTTCTTTGAGCGCGGTCTTGGACAAGGGGCGAGCGCTGGTAATCGTAGCGCGGACAATGCCTTCGCTGGCATCGCTCAAATTTTCAAATTCGGCGATAATCGACTTGGCTTGGGACAAAGCATTGTTTGACTTCAATTCATTGAACAAGCGATCAACCGCCAATTTCGCTTCTGGCTTAGTGGCTTTGGCAGTTACTTCGAACAAAGCCTTGGCATAATGACGAGCTGAAATCGGCATATTATTTATGGTCTTTAATAATTTTAGCCAACAACTTGTCGTCAGCTCCCTTGGTCATTTTTTCACCAAGAATCTTATGCCAGCTCGCTTCAATCAAATCGGCGACTTCGGCGCGAATCTCTTTCAAGGTCGCGGCTTTTTCGTTTTGCATGCGGGCTTTTTCTCGATTAATCAGCACGCCAATTTCTTCCTTGGCTTTATCAATCAACTCTGTCTTGCGCAAATCCGCTTTGCGGTTTGCTTCATTCAAAACCGCGACCGCTTCTTTTTTGGCTTCGGCGATGAGCGCCGCTTGTTCGGCCTTGGTTTTAGCTAAGCGCTCTTCAATCTCGCGCGCTTCTTCTAAACTCTTGGCGATAGTCGCACTGCGCGCGCCGACAGTTTTGAAAAGCGGCTTGAAAATCAAAAAATATAAAATCAAAAAGACTACGGCAAAGTTAACCAACTGCGCGATAAGCAGTTTAAGATCGATATGAAAAGCGGAAATTAATGAATCCATAAATCTAGTGTCATTCCCCGGCTTGACCGGGGAATCTCACCAGATCCCCCGCTTTCGCGGAGGATGACAGGTGTGACTTATTTAATGCTAAAAGCGATAACCAAAGCGTAAATGGCGACGGCTTCGGCGAAAGCGCAGGCCAAAAGCATCGGCACCAAAATCTTGCCGGCGGCTTCCGGATTGCGGCCGATTGATTCCATGGCCTTAGCACCGATAAAACCGATGCCGAGAGCCGGACCGATCGAACCGAGACCGATGGCGATGGCTTTGGCGAGCATGACGTTTTCCATAGCGTTTAAAAATTAATTAACAAAATTGATTTGGACACTAATGTTCTTCAGCACTCGTGCTGATGGACACATAAATCAAAACCAATATAGCAAAGATAAGAGCCTGAATCAAGCCGACAATGACTTCTAAAAACAGAAAAGGAATAGGAATCGCAAAGGCCATAATGGCTGACATCGAGGCCAGCAAAACTTCACCCGCAAAAATGTTTCCAAAGAGACGGAAAGACAGACTCGCCACCTTGGCGACTTCGCCAATGATCTCAACTAAACCGACAAAGGCCTTAATCGGGTTAACCAGCAAAATCGAAGGGTCCTTTAAAACTTTTTTCGGAATTTCTAGAAAAGCTTTGATATTGATGAACTTGTTCAAATAAGTCCAAGCCCCAACGGCAACCACTCCGAAAATATGGGAAGCGACTACGGCCAAGCTGGCAAGGGCCAAAGTCGTATTCAAATCGGCTGTTCCGCCGCGCAAAAAAGGAACGAAAATTTCATGGCCGTCTTCGACGATGTTTTTACCGATTGAACCGACGCCGGGGATAATGCCGAGCCAATTGTTTACCAAAATCAAAAAAAAGAAAGCCAATACAAAGGGAGCGAATTTGACCGAACGCTCGCGCGAGCCGGTCACGGCATCAAAAATTCCCAAAAAATATTCAACCGCCATTTCAATGATGTTTTGCAATTTACCAGGCACCGTTTTCAAAGAAGCGCGGAAGCTTACTCCGAGAACTAAAATGACAAATAAGGCAATCCAAGATGTAAAGAGCGAATTCGTCACTTCAAAATGCCCGATTTCGAAAATCGGTTCGGCGTAAAGGGTGTGCTCATGCGTAGTTTCGGTCTGGACCTCGTGTCCGACTTCGGGAACTTCAGTCATACTATTTGGTAAATCTCTTCATTTCTTTCCTTGCCTGAATCACTAAGCCGACCATAGAAATAAGAAAGGCGACGCCGATGACGATAAAAAACCATTTCGGCTCGCTATCATATTTTCTGTCCAGCCAGCGGCCGAACAAGGTTCCGGCAATCAACGGCAACAACACCCAGCCGGATAAGCGGCTGAAGATGGACAATGATTCTTGCCACCAAGGTTGCTTTAACATATCGGGAAAAATAAAAACAAGGGCGGTATTCCCTGGTTTTTTCCACAGAAGTCCAATGGGCTCCCACTACGGATTGTATAGTAAAAAGAGGCTAAAGTCAACAGCTTCGCGAACTAGATTTTGAACAGCCGTTTGGCATTGGCTGTCGTAAATTCAGCCACTTTTTCAACACTGACTCCCCTGATTTCAGCCATCCGCTCAGCCACGAATTTGACCAGCACCGGTTCATTGCGTTTGCCGCGGTGCGGTTCGGGCGTCATAAAGGGAGAATCGGTTTCAATCATCAACTTATCTTCAGGGACTTTGCGGATAAGATCGTCCCAACGCTGACTGAAAGTTATCAGGCCGGTAAAGGAGATAATCAAACCGAGTTTAAAATATTCCCAAGCCAAGTTTTCATCGCCGGAAAAACAATGTAAAACACCCCAAGGCCGATCTTTTGGAATCAACTCCTTATGTGTCTTGCGGAACTCAGTGAGCAGAGGCAGCATATCGTCGTGCGCCTGACGGCAGTGGATTATGACCGGCAAATCGACGCGGCGCGCCAATTCAAGCTGTTTATAAAAAACTTCTTTCTGTATTTTTTTCTTGCCTTCGATATCGGAATCAAGTTCTCGCCAAGAATAATCAAGTCCGATTTCTCCAATGGCTACCGTCTTGGGAAATTTGGTCAACATTGAAAACATGTCGTAAGAAAAAGGCTCATCATAAACTTCGGTTGGATGAGCGCCAATGGCGGCATAAACTCCGGTCTGATAACGGTTGGCGATATCAATGGCGCGTTTTGATGATTTATAATCCGTGCCGGGAATAATTACAAAAGTATCTTCATTCAAGGCGCGCTTAACCACCGCATCGGCGTCAGCGGCAAAAGCCTCCATGTTGACATGGCCATGTGTGTCGATTAATTGCATATCAGATAAAAGATTGGAGTCGTCCGAAAATCTCCGGCAAGAAAGGCGCTAAAATTTTTGAAGCTTTTACCAGCCAAGGGGCAACGGTCGAACCCTCAATCCAATTGGCCAAAGGAAAGGCGGCCGGGGCATGTTTGGTTAAAATATAAGCCGCAATACCAAGCGATAAAATTCCCTCTATCAAACCAAAGGCCAAACCAAGCAAACGATTAACCGTCTTCAGGAAGGGAATGATAGAAATAAGATTGAAAACCTGTTCCAGCAAAGTAACCAACCAACTAATCAAACGGCTGATAATCGAAAAGCACAGTATAAAAACAATGATTTTCCCAATCTCCGGAGAACCGGGCAAAAAGCGGTCGAGATATTCGAAAACCGGCAGATAAATTTTAGAGGCGACATAGGCGCCGACAATCAAGCCGATTAAATCGCCGATAACGCGGATTAAGCCGAAGAAAAAACCATACCAGGCAAAACCGGCCAAGATAATAATGATTGTTATATCAAACCAAGACATAATTTAAATTTGCTCTTTTCTTTCACGAACATATTTGGTCCACTCCTCGGCGATTTCAACAAAAATTTTGAAAGGCGCCTCGATAATGAAATCCAAGACGAAAACAAAAACATTGATACGGGAAAATTTAGTGCTGAGCCATTTGCCGGTGGCGACTATCGGGGTCGAAAAGAAATCAAGAATAAAGCGGAAAATTGTATCGCGCGATTCAACAACAATCCATTCTTTGGCGCCGCGGCGGATGCGAATAATGAAAAAACTGACAAAGGCCAGGAAGAAGAGGAAAATAACGGTCGAAACCCAGCTGAAGTTAACCGCTTCCAACAACCAAACGATTGCTCCGAAAGAAATGAAGAAGGTAATGGTATAAATTAAGCCGAAGATGAAATTCATCACCTTGTTGCGGCCAATGGCTTTGCGCAAAACTATCGGTTCGGTTTTCTGTTTTTCATTAAAGACAATTTCTTCAATGCCGGCGATGATACGCTTGGTATTGTCTTCGCCCGGCAAACGGGTCACCGCAACGGCAAAGAAGAGCAGAACGGCCGGCATGGAAATGTTAATCGCCAAAATAGCCGGGTTGATAATCTCACCAAAGAGATTGGCGGCCGGAATTTCCAAAAGCACGGCAAAAATGGACTTTGTCAAAAGTATATAAATGATACTGCGCCAGGCAGAACGCCATAATTTTGTTTTGGCGCTGGCATAGCGCCGAGCGCAGGCCTGTTTGATACGGCGCGGAAAAGCTTTGGGATCATCGAAAAATTCATCATAAACAATAACCGGATCCTCCGAGACAACCTCTTTGAGAATATTAAAGTAAACCGTATAGCCGCCGACAACTCGGCTCAAAGGGCTTAACAAAGGATGGGCAAGCTCTTCTCGAATTAATTTGTGCAAGGCGGTAATATTCTTGGAGATGCGCTTGATTGTTTCCAAATCGGCGCTCTTCCATTCACCGTGGAAATAACGCATTAAAATCAACGACAACATTTCATCATCGTATTTCATGAGATGACGATGGATTGAGAGATAAAGCTGGATCGGCAATTCACGCTCGTAAGCCGACATTGAAGGCGGCAACTCCAAACGTTTTTCCAGCAAAGCGTACATCACCGATACCAAAGTAGTGGAAACTTCGTCCGGACTAATCAATTCTTCTATTTCGGCCGCGGCCAAACCAACCAACCAATTGGTCAAGTCGATACGACCTGAAAATTCCGCTCCGCTAGCGGCGGCGCCGAAAAAATTAACGCTGGAAGCGGCTTCGCTGGTCGCCAAACGGCGCAAAAGCAAATACTTTTCGATTATCCCGGCGACTTCGCCAATCTTGGTTTCCGGCAAAGTATTATTCGGCAAATAGCCGGCGCGAATCAACTCCACCAAAAGATGGCGAGCAGTCTCATTGACGTCCGTTCCGTTAAGTTTGATTGGACTTTCTATTAAAAGTTGTCGCTTAATGATGCGGGCGATAGCGTCCTTGCGTAGAAGATGTTCTTCTCGATAATGTACGGCGTTGCGGATCTTTTCATAATAAAAAGACATTTTCGAAATCAAATCCGAAACCGCCAAACGCGAGACTGAATCATCAAGAACGGCCGAGGCTCCGCTTTGCTCGCGATACATGGCCTTGAAAATCTTTTTTGCGCCCGGACTGACCGTTAATAAAGGCGTTTCTTGAGGTTTATGGAGAATTGAAGCAGACATAAGGTTATTTATATTCTACGCTCCAGTGTCCGTTTTCGCAAACTAGCCGACCGGGCAAATTAAAGCCCGAAGCGCGGCGATGCCCGCCGCCGCCCAAGGCCCGAGCTAGACGATTCAAATCAATATCATCCCGAGACGTACGCAAACTTCCCCAAACCATTCCGTTCTCATTGCGCAGAATCAAACTGACGGCCGCTTCTTTGATGCTTGAAATAAAACCGGCAATACCTTGAATACTGTCATAATCCGCGCCGGAATTTTTCAAATCATCTTCGTTTAAAACCGTAAAGGCCAAATTATAGCGCGGATTAAGTTGTAAGCGAGACAAGGCGATTCCCCAAAGCTTCAAAGAGCCGAGAGTTTTGGTGCGCATTGTTTGATCGCTTAAGCGGGACAAATTCGCGCCTTGGCTCAAAATCGAAGAAGCCGCCGCCAAAGTATCCGGCGTCGCCGTCGGATGGATGAAATTCGCCGTATCGGTAATAATGCCCGTCAACAATGCCTGTGCCATGGTCGGACTGACTTTTAAATCGGCCGCGGCCGCGAGTCGAAACAAAATTTCAGTGGTCGAAGCGGCTTCGGTCAAACGCAATTCCAAATCAGAGGCTCCTTCCAAGGAAGGATGATGGTCGATCTCAATAAAAAATTGTTGCTTTGAACGATTGGCGATTTCTTTGGCTAAATTTGTGCGGCTGACCGAACCGCAATCCAAGCTGACTATAAGATCAAAGTCGGCCATCGACAGGGAATTTTTATCGGTAATTATATTTGAAAAGCCGGGTAAGAATTCAAGGCTCTTAGGCAGAGGGCCGGCACAATAAAGCGTCGCAACCTTGCCAAAGCTAGCAAGCAGTTCTCCGAAAAAACCGAGTGAACCCAAGGCATCGCCATCCGGATTAATGTGCGTAACCGCTAAAACACGTTCGGCCGCCTTGAGACGGTCGATAACTTGCTGATAAATGACTGCTGTGGAATCGCTCATGAAGGATCTTTGAGAAGATTATCAATCGCCGTAACATTCGAAGGACCCTGATCAAAGTGCCAGACGAAAATCGGCATATGATGGAATTTTAAACGTTTGCGCAAATCATGCGCCAGCTCACCCGATATATGACGCAATTTTTCCAAAGCCGTTCCGGCTAAACGCTCAGGTAAAACCGAAACGAAAACTTTTGCTTCGTGCAAATCCGGCGAACAACGCACTTCGCTGACCGTTACGAGCGCTCCGGGCAAGTCGAGTTGACGATTTAAAGAAAGCGCCAATTCCTGGCGCAAGAGACTGTTGATTTGATCGACGCGTGACATATTAACCTACTTTTTTAATAGTTTGCTTTTCTTCATAGCACAACAAAATATCGCCGACTTCGACGACTGGAGCGCCTTCAAAACGCAAACCGCACTCTTGATTAGTTTCAACCGAGGGAACGTCTTGTTTGCCGGCCTGCAAGCTCGCCAAGTTGCCGGTAGAAATTATTTCCTCGCCGCGCTTTACTTCTAGCTTAGTATTGACCTTGATAACGCCGTCAAGGACGCGGCCGCCGAGAATCTGGACCTTGGCTTCAGTGCGGAAAACCGCCGCGACCTTAAGCCGGCCGAGATCAACTCTTTCAATTTCCGGTTTGACAAGCTCTTGAATTTTAACCTTGATGTCGTTGATCAAGTCATAAATAACCTTATACAAAGCGACGGTAATGCCTTTGTCGCGCGCCAATTCTTCGGCGCTCGGAGCGATTCGAACATTAAAACCGACCAGCATGGCGTTATTGGTTTCAGCGCGGACAATATCGCCTTCACTGATATTGCCCAAACCCTTGGAGATAATATTGACGCGAACGCCCTGGCTGTCGATTTTCGACAAAGAATTTTCAATCGCTTCACCCGAACCGAGAGTATCGCTCTTAACAATCAAATTGATAACCGGTCCGTCGGAATTTTCATTGTTGTCATTAGCCGCATTGGCGCTTTGATTGGAAAGTGAACGGCCTTTTTGTTTGACTCTTTCGCCTTCGCCGACTTCGAGAACGTCGCCGACCTCGGGAACAAACTTCAAACCGTTTAATTTTACCGGCATGCCCGGAATCGCCTGGCTGACAATCGAACCGGTATGGTCCTTAAGGGAACGGACTTTACCGCAGGCCAAACCATTGAAAGAAATCGGATCACCAACTCGCAAAGTTCCGTTTTGAACCAAGACCGTAGCGATTGGGCCCTCGCCTTTATCAAGACGGGATTCAATGATGGTTCCGACCGCCGGTAATTTTGGATCGGCCTTTAAGCCCTCGGCCACAACATCGGAAACCAATAAAATCATATCGAGCAATTCTTTGACGCCATCGCCGGTTTTAGCCGACAAGGGAACGCAAACTATCTTGCCGCCCCAATCTTCGGGAATGATATTCAGTTGCGAAGACAATTCCTGCTTTACTTTGTCCAAGTTTGCTTCGGGCTTGTCGATTTTGTTAATAGCGACGATAAAAGGAAGTTTGGCCGCCTCGATAATACGATAGGCTTCAACCGTTTGGGGTTTTACGCCGTCATCGGCCGCGACAACCAAAACGGCGATATCGGCAACTTTCGCGCCGCGGTTGCGCATCGCGGTGAAAGCTTCGTGTCCCGGCGTATCGATAAAGGTTACAGCTTTGTCATTATGCGTAATTTGATATGCTCCTATATGCTGTGTAATACCGCCGGCTTCGGTGTCGACGACATTGCTATGTCGAATCGTATCCAATAATTTAGTTTTACCGTGATCGACGTGTCCCATAATAACCACTACCGGTGGGCGGGAAGCTTGAGCGCTCGCATCGCCTTGCGACAATGTCGCTTTAATCTTGTCTTGCGCTGAAGCGGCCGCCTCTTCGCTGGTTTTTTCATCAAGTAAAGAAATTTCAACACCGAGATCGGCGCCGATAATTGCGGCGGTTTCAAAATCGATTTTTTCATTCAAAGAAGTGAAAACATTATTCTTCATCAATTCGCTCAACAGACGGTTCAAAGGCAGTTTCAAAAGCGCGGCAAAATCTTTGACGGTGATAAAGGCCGGAACGCTGGCCTTATCAACCGCCGGCTTAACAACCAGAGCGGCACGACCGGCATCGATTGTTTCTTTCGGGATGCGGCGGGACAAGGTCCCCCAGTTGCGGATAATCTTATTGGCGGTAAAATTATCAATCTTGATTGCCTTTTTGCCGATATCAAAACCGAGCTTGGGGAGGTGTTCCCGAAGATCGTTTGGGTTTATTTTCAGTATGCGCGCCAGTTCGCTGATATTCATAAAAGTTCTTTAAAATTACAATAATTTTAAAGAAAAGTCAATCCTTAATCAGCATTGCGTCACCATAACTGTAAAAACGATATTGTCTTGAAATCGCTTCTTTATAAGCCGCCATAATGGTTTTATGTCCCGCTAAGGCCGAGACAAGCAAGAGGAGGGTGGATTTCGGAAGATGAAAATTGGTAATCAAGGAATCTACAACTTTGAACTTGTAGGGCGGATAGATATAAATATCGGTTGAACCGCTCCAAGCTTTGCCCTTGGCCTTTTTCCAAGCGCTTTCTAAAGCGCGCACCGAGGTCGTCCCGACGGCAATGATCTTTTTCTTTTTTAATTTAGCTTTTGTAATTTCGTCAAAAGTTTTTTGGCTGACGCTCACCCATTCCGGATGCATGATATGCTCTTTAATATTGTCTGTTTTAATCGGCCGAAAAGTTCCTAAGCCGACATGCAGAGTTACGTTAAGAATTGTAATTTTTTTCTTTTTTAGTTCTTTAAGCAAGCGCGGAGTGAAATGCAGGCCGGCGGTCGGCGCGGCGACGGAGCCGTGATCGCGGTTATCGGCATAAACCGTTTGATAACGCTCGGCATCCAATTTCTTACCTGATGATTTTATATACGGCGGCAAGGGAATCAAACCGTAGCGGTTTAAGCGTGACCAGAATAATTTGCCCGAACAATTAAAACGCAGGATGTTTTTAGAAACCACCGTTGCAAAAAATGACTGGCTGAAAATAATTTTTTCTCCGGCGGCGGGAATGTTTTTTCCGATGACTTCCCAGCCCTCTTTTAAAGCTTGCGACAATAGAACTTCCACCTTGCCGCCGGAAGATTTCTTGCCGATTAAGCGCGCGGGTATGACTTTAGAATTATTCAAAACTAAAACATCGCCGGGCTTCAAATAATCTGCGATATCAGAAAATAATTTATGTTCAAATTTTTTAGTGTTTTTCCGAACAACTAAAAGCCGCGCAGAGTCGCGCGGCCGAGCCGGCCTTTGCGCAATCAGCTCCGGCGGCAAATGATAGTCTATTTCGCTCAGCTTCATGTCCCTTGTTGTTTAGTGGTTTCATGCTTCTCGGCGACAAGACGCATCAACATGTCGCGAATATGCTCGGGATGATTGACTTCTTCAAAAAAGAGTTTGTTTTGTTCGCCGGCGGTTTGCACAACTACGTTTCCGTACTTGAAGACTGTCGGGAAAAAACCGTGCGTCTCGCTGGAAACATCTTGAACTCGGCTGAGATGCATTTCAGAAATCGCTCGCGAAAAAAAACCGTTCTGCCGAATATCTATGATTCGCCTGTCGGTAATGACCCAGACATCGAGAAAATAATCAAGCAAGGAGAAAAAGAATAAAAGCCAAATAAACAAAAGATAGGCGCTCGAAGCCAGCAAGAGAAGCGGCCAAACCCAAACCACTTCTATTAAGGAAGGAAATAAAATGTTTACCATGGCGATAACGACAATCGGCAAGGCCAAGAGCAGGGCGAAAAAAATGACCCGCTTGATAGCTATGATAGCGTCGCGATGAATGACCGTTTTAACGCTTTCTCCGGGCAAGGCATCGGGCAAACGATAGGTTGATAACATAGGTTTATTTGAAGGAATTGAAAGAGTTGGACGGAGAAGAACTGAGATTTAAGAAATTGATATTCTCAAAAATCGAAATCTCGCTTTGCCAATCGATTTGATTAAGATAGCCGTAAGAAACATAAGCTATGACAATGACCCCGGCCAAATAAACTATGCCGAGGAAAAAACTGCCGAACATGCGGCTGCCGTAACTTATTAAATGATAAAGCCCCACCAAGCTCAAGGCCGCCCAAACAGCGGCAAAAACAAAATAGGCGTAAAGAAAATATACTAGCGGAAAGGTCATATGGTTTAAAACTTTTGTTGATAATCCCGGCCTAAATGCTTATAGGCGTGCGGCGTTGCCGTACGGCCGCGCGGTGTTCGATCAAGAAAGCCGATTTGCAAAAGATAAGGTTCATAAACTTCTTCAATCGTCGCCAGATCTTCGCCCGTAGCGGCCGCCAAGGTCGCGACGCCGACCGGACCGCCGGAAAATTTATCGATAATGACTTCTAAAATTTTGCGGTCAACGCGATCAAGACCGAGTTGGTCGATTTCCAAAAGATCAAGCGCCGAGTTGCACAGTTCGCCGGTCAATGCGCCGTCGCCCTTTACTTCCGAATAATCGCGCACGCGGCGCAGTAAACGGTTGGCGAGCCGCGGCGTTCGCCGGGCGCGTGAGGCTAAGGCCTCGGTCGCGGCATCATCAAGTTTAACAGATAAAATTCTGGCGCTGCGCCGGATAATTTTATCCAAATCTTCCAGAGTATAAAAATCCAAATGATGCGATACCCCGAAGCGATCGCGCAAAGGCGACGATAAGAGGCTGACTCGGGTTGTCGCTCCGATAATTGTAAAACGCGGCAAATCAATACGCAACATTTTAGCCGACGGACCTTTGCCGATAACGATGTCGAGGGCGAAATCTTCCATAGCCGGATATAAAACCTCTTCAACGGCGCGCGGCAAACGATGGATTTCATCAATGAACAATATATCGCCCGGATTAAGGTTGGTCAGAATCGCCGCCAAATCCCCCGGCTTTTCCAAAGCCGGCCCTGAAGTAATACGCAAAGACGCGCCCAACTCATTGGCAATAACATGCGCCAAAGTTGTTTTGCCAAGTCCCGGTCCACCGTAAAGCAGAACATGGTCAATCGCTTCATTGCGTTGTTTGGCCGCCTTCATCAAAATATCAAGGTTGGCTTTTACTCCGGCCTGACCGATATATTCGGCCAAACTCTGAGGACGCAATGTCTCATCGACAATAGCTTCCTCTTGGGAATTATTTTCAACCAATTCTGGGTCAATCAAACGCGGCATGGATTTAAAAATAAAAAACTAAATAAAGAAAGGCAATCAAACTATAACTGAAAACCATGAACCATTTATTGGACCAACCGATTCCGGAAAAATAAAAGTTGGAAAAAGGCCATAAAATATGAGTTGGGAAAGAATGTCGGCTGTGCGTAAAAATATCAATAACAATATGCAGCCCCCAACCGCAAAAGGCAATCGCCAACCATTGAAAGCCAAAGAGCCATAACAGCAGAAAAACAATTAACCAAATAATCAAGCTGTGGCAGATAAAATACAAACGCATTATATAAGGAGGAAAGAGCGAGTGCGGAGGCTTTTTGAAAAACAAAATCTTGCGCAAAAAAACGCTGTTGAACATACTGCCAAAGGCGACTAAATCGGGCAGAATGCCGAAAGCCGTGGCCAGCAGACGCTGGGAAGTCGGAGCATCTTTAAAAACCAAGTTGGTCAAGAGGGCATGAGAAATAATATCCATATCAGTTCAGGTTCGAATTTTTGAGAAAAGTCCGAACTACGTTCTTAGTATCTTCTGAAAAATCGGCTTGCAAGAGCCAGCGCAAAAATGTCGGATCGCTTTCGGCCACAGAATCGATGGTTCGGTCTTTGAATTTGGAAAAAGCAAAATAAATTTTGCCGTCCTGTCGATAAAACTTTCCTTCGAGGTCGACAAAGTCAAGAATTGTTTCTTCATGCAAGCGTTTTATTTCTTCTTTGCCGTAACGCTTAATCTGTTCGGCAATTATTTCGGCCGTGGCCGCGACATCGCCGGCGGCATCGTGCGCTTCAGCATGTTCTTTGCCGCAATAATGCTTATAGGCGGCCGATAAGGTTCGCGGTTCCATCGCGTGATAAATAACTTTGGCGTCAATAATGTCATTGGGACGAAATTGAAAATCAAAACCGGCGCGAGAAAATTCCTGTTTCAGCAATGGCAAATCATAACGCGCGATATTGAAACCGCTGTAATATGAATCTTTGAAAATTTCAAAAAGCCTGGCCGCTTCTTTTTGAAAGGTTGGCGACTGGGCGACATCGGCATCGCTTATGCCGTGCACGGCGGTTGAGGCGGGAGGAATCGGGCATTCCGGATTTAATAAAAGTGTTTCGCTGCTTATCGTACCGTCCGGTGAATGCTTAAGATAACCGAATTCAACAATCCTGTCCTTAACGACGCTTAATCCGGTCGTTTCAAGGTCAAAGACAATAATAGGTCTGTCTAAACCCAAACTAAGGGCAATATTTTCTTTCATAATTCAAGTATAGCATAGTGCTAAAACCTCGTCGCAGGACAACTTGCCAAGCCGCAAAGGCCATGATAGGATAAAAATCACTTACAAATACATTAATTATTACAAAGTGCTGTCCGCTCCGATGTGAGGATTGAATTGGAAGTTTTATGTCTAAAGTTAGCAAAAAATCAGCAAATCTCCTAAATCTTTCTCTTCTACTCCGGTCTTAAACCGGCTACTTTTGGCTGAATAAAGCTAAAAAACACCAATCCTTAATTCGGACGGCAACGCTCCTACGCGTATGTCGTATCTTTACTATATTATTATCGCGGCCGCGGCTTTTGCCGCCGGCTGGTGGATTCGCAAACAACGTGCCTTATCCGCCGCTAACAGCGCTGAGCTGCGCACTGAAAAAGTGCTGGCTGAAGCCAAAACAAAAGAAAAACAGATAATTCTCGAGGCGCAAGACAAGGCGCTTAAAATCATTGATCAAGCCAAGCAAGAGGCCGAGGGCCAACGTCGCGAAATCAACGAAACTCAAAAACGCCTTGAAGAGCGCGAAAATCTCTTTTCGCAAAAATTGCTTGAACTGCAAGATAAACAGCAGGCGCTTTATGACAAGATTTCCGAGATTGAAGATGCCAAAGAGCGAATAAAGAAAATTCATGACGAACAAACAGCAACGCTTGAAAAGATTGCCGGCTTGAGCCGGGAAGAAGCTGGCGAGCGGTTATTGGAAAGAGTTGAAGAAGAATACAAAGAAGCTGTTGCTTCGCGTATTAAAAAATTAGAAAACGAAGGCTCGGAAGTGATTGAAGAAAAAACTCGTGAATTGGTTAGCGGCGCAATGCAGCGCTTGTCATCCAACTTCATAGCCGAACTAACAACTACGACGCTCGATTTGCCCAACGACGAATTAAAGGGTCGCATCATCGGAAGAGAAGGTCGCAATATCAAATCAATTGAACAATTGACCGGTGTTGAAATTATCGTTGATGATACGCCGGGCGCGATTACCATATCGGGCTTTTCCGGCATCCGCCGTCATATCGCCAAAAAAGCTCTTGAACATTTAATCAAGGACGGCCGTATCCATCCGACCAAGATCGAAGAAGCCGTCGAGCAAGCCAAGCGAGAGTTGGCGCTTGATATTAAGAAAGTCGGCGAAGAAGCTCTCTATGAACTTGGTATTACCGGTTTTGATCCGAAGTTGATTCAAATTATCGGACGCTTGAAATACCGCACCAGCTACGGACAAAACGCTTTGAAGCACGCCGTTGAAGTCGCTCATCTTTGCGGATTACTAGCCGAACAACTCGGCGCCGATGTTTCAACCGCTAAAAAAGGCGGCTTACTGCATGATATCGGCAAGGCCGTCGACCACGAAGTTAAAGGAACCCATCCGGAAATCGGCGGACAGATTGCTCGCAAATTCGGCCTTTCTGAAGCGATTATTGCCCCGATTGAACATCACCATGATGATAATCCAAAGGACATCATTACGGTTATCGTCAAAGTGGCTGACGCTATCTCCTCGGCTCGACCCGGCGCTCGTCACGATAGCTTTGAACAGTATGTTCAGCGCTTGGAAGAATTGGAAAAAATCACGACTTCCTTTGAAGGCGTCGACAAAGTTTACGCTATCCAAGCCGGCCGTGAAATTCGCGTCTTTGTTAATGCAGAACAGGTCAGCGACATGAGAGCTCATGAGCTGGCGCGCGACATTGCCAAAAAAATCGAAACTGAATTGAAATATCCCGGCGAAATCAAGGTTAACCTCTTGCGCGAAACGCGCGTTATAGAATACGCACGATAATGTCAAAACCCTTATCGATTATTTTTATCGGCGATATCGTCGGCAAGTTGGGCCGCCGTGCGGTTGCTGAAATTGTTCCGAAATGGCGCGAGCAATATCAGCCTGATTTAATCATCGCTAACGGTGAGAATATGGCGCATGGCAAAGGCATTACCTTACTGTCCGCCAAAGAAGTTCTTGCCTCAGGTATTGATTGGCTGACTAGCGGAGATCATTGTTTTGATCAAAACAGCTCAATCAAGGAATGCTATGAAAGCGCTTTGCCAATTCTGCGGCCGGCCAATTATGCTGATGAGGCGCCGGGCAAAGGCTATGCGGAAATTAAAGTAGGTGATCAGGAAATTCTATTGATCAATTTGATTGGCCGCTCATTCATGCCCCGTCATTACAATTGTCCCTTTAGAACTGCTGAGAAAATTCTTAACGGCTTTACAGGTAAAAAGTTTTCTGCTATAATAATAGATATTCATGCTGAAACTACCGCCGAGAAAATAGCCCTGCGCCATTTTCTTAACGGTAAAGCCAGCGCTCTTCTCGGGACTCATACCCATGTACCGACTGCCGATAATCAAATTACTGAAAAAGGCACCGGTTACATTACTGATGTAGGCATGTGCGGCGACGCCGATGGAGTTATCGGCGTTCAAGCCGAAGCAATCATAGCCTCCTTTCTGACTCAGACAAAAGTCGGCCATACATTGGCTGATAAGGGACGAGCTCAAATTTGCGCCGTCCGATTGTCGATAGACCCCGTGACGGGCCGCTGTCTTGAAATTGCTCAACTAAAAGAGTTTATCGAATTCACATCATAATTATTGTGCTTATGCGTTTGTTGCGCCGCTGGCGTGCCGCTTCCCCGGCCTCTTCTAAAAATATCGACCAGAGCATTGTTTTGCATCTCTCAAAATCCCGTATTCCGGGATTGCGTCAGCTTAAATATGCCGGACGTTTTTTGTCTCCGCTTGAACGCGGCGCTCTTTACCTCTGTCTCTTAGTCGCCCTTGGCTCTTTGATATTCATGGCTGTGGTATTTTACAAAAACAACGTCGAGCTCGTACCGAGCGACGGCGGCCGTTATGTCGAGGGAATTATCGGCAATCCGCAATATATCAATCCGCTTTATGCCTCGCTTAATGACGCTGATGCCGATATCGAACGTTTGGTTTTTTCGCGTCTCTTTACCCGTAATGCCAAAGGCGAAGCAATCGGCGATTTAGCGCAAAGCTATGAAGTGTCTGCTGACGGCAAAACTTATACCATACATCTAAAAGACGCACTGTGGCATAACGGCGACCCGCTAACCTCCGACGATGTCATCATGACTTTTAATTTGATTCAAAATCCGGATTATAAATCAGCTTTGCGCGGACGCTTTATGGGAATCACGATTTCCAAACTAGATGATAAAACGCTTAGCTTCACTCTAAGCGAAGCATATCGCAATTTTGTACGCTTGTTGGATTTCGGCATTATGCCCTCGGCTTTTTGGCAGGCGGTCAATGCGCAAACCATGCCCTTGGCTGAACTGAACATTAAGCCGATTGGTTCAGGTCCCTACCGTTTTAAAACTTTAACCAAGAGCAAGGCCGGTACGATTCGTTCTTATACATTGGAGCGCAACGAATCATATTACGGATCCAAGGCTCACTTGGAAGAAATAACTTTTAAATTCTTTGCCAGCGCCGAAGAGATGGTTGCCAGTCTTAATAACGGACAGCTCAACGGCATTTCTTATGTTGACCAAGCCAGCGGTTCCACCATCGTCGCAAAAAATTCATTGGAATATCACCGCTCGGCTTTAAACGATCTTAACGCCGTGTTCTTTAATCTTAAAAGCAAGAATTTAGTGGCTGACAAAAACATTCGTCAGGCGCTCGCTTTGGCCATCGACCAAACTTCGATTGCCGAAGCGGCGGCCGGACCCTGGGCTTTGCCCGCCCGCAGTTTGACGCCCGCTTCAACTCCTGGCGCCAAAGATGTTTTTCAAACCGATAAAACCAAAGCCGAACAATTGTTAGATCAATCGGGTTGGAGCAAAAACGGTTCTGTTCGCAGCAAAGACGGCAAAGAACTGACTATCAATCTTTTGGCTCCGGAAAGCTATAAGACTGCCGCTGAAGCGGTTTTAAAAAGCTGGGAAGGTCTTGGCGTCAAAACGCAACTGACGCTTCAATCTGTTGAGGAAATAGAAAAGAACGCCTTGGCTAACAAAAACTTTGACGCTCTGCTCTACGCCGTCACTGTTACCGGCGCTGATCCTTTCTTGGTTTGGCGTTCAAGCAGCGAGGCGAATCTAAGCGCTTGGTCTAGAACCGATGTCGACCAATGGCTGACTGAGGCGCGCTTGCTTAATGACTCCGCGCAGGCGGCTAAACGTTATGAGGCTTTTTTGGCTGTTGCCGCCGACGATGTTCCCCTGATACCGCTTTATTGGCGGGCCTATGTTTATCCGCAAAATAAAAAAATCAAAGGTTTTGCATTGAATGAATTAGAGGATTCGGCCGAACGTTTTTCCAATGTGACCGACTGGTACATCAACGTCAATCGTCGACTCAAATAAAAATTGCCGAAGTGGCGAAACTGGTAGACGCGCAGCGTTCAGGTCGCTGTGAAGGCAACTTCGTGAGGGTTCAAGTCCCTCCTTCGGCACTAATTTTCGCTAAAGCTACGATTAGCCAGCGATATCTTATAAATTAATTTATTATTCTGAATATCATTCAGAAACTTATTACTTATGATCACAAAATATAAGAATACCAAGCAGCAGCGCTACAGTCGCCCCAAAGGCAAAGGCGCGCCGACTGCTCGACCGCGCCCGGTTTCAGCCGCGCCAGCGGTTAAAAATTTCGGCGACAGTCGCAACAAATTGCGCATCATTCCAATTGGCGGTTGCGAAGAAGTCGGCCGCAATATGACGATCTTCGAACATAATAACGATATCGTCATCCTTGATATGGGATTGCAATTCCCAGAAGAGGATCAGATGGGAATCGATTATATCATTCCTAATATTGAATATCTCAAAGGCAAAGAAAAGAATATCCGCGGCGTTATCTTCAGTCACGGCCACTTGGACCATATCGGCGCCGCGCCGATCTTGCTTGAGAAACTCGGCAACCCGCCGATTGTCGGCCGTAATTTGACCCTGGCTATGGTCAAACACCGCGTTGAAGACTATAAGCCAAACAGCTCAAAAAAACTTAAGACTATTTTGATTAAAAGTTTGAATGATAGAATTGTGCTCGGCTCTTTTAGGGTCAGCTTCTTCCAAATCGAACACTCGATTATGGATGCGGTTGGCGTAATTCTATCAACCCCTGAAGCCACGGTTATTCATCCGGGAGACTGGACTATGGAACGCGCGCCGGACGGACGTCCTCTGGTCGATTACTCACATTTGGCAAAACTACCGCGCCCGACCGTTCTTATGCTCGAATCGCTCGGCGTTGTTTCGCACAAACCGAGTCCAACTTCAGAAGAGCTTAAAAAGAACCTGACTGCTTTAATTTCTAAGGCACCGGGCCGAGTTATTATTGGCACCTTCTCTTCGCAAGTCGAACGGGTTGGCTGGATTATTCAAATCGCCGAAATGCTCGGTAAGAAAGTGGCACTTGACGGCTATAGTATGAAAACCAATATTGAAATAGCCCGCGAATTGGGTTATATAAAATGCCGTAAAGAAACGATTATTAAGGCCGATCAGATTCATAATTTCCCCGAAAATAAAGTAGTCGTTATCTGCCCCGGTGCGCAAGGCGAAGAAAATTCCGCCTTAACCCGTATTACCCAAGGCAGTCACCGACATATCAAAATCAAAAAGAACGATACGATTATTTTCTCTTCCTCGGTTATTCCGGGCAATGAAAGAACAATTCAGCGTCTTAAGGACAATCTTTATCGCCAATGCGACAATGTCATTCATGGCAATTTGATGGATATTCACATTTCCGGTCATGGCACCAAAGACGATATTGCCTATATGTTGAAAACCGTTCAGCCGGATTATTACATTCCGGTTTACGCCAATCACTACATGCTCAAAGAAGCTGAGAAATTGGCGCAGGGACTAGGCTTTAATCCGAAGCGCATCTTTGTTCCGGATAATGGTTCGGTTATTACCTTTGACCGCCAAGGCGGCCAATTAACCAAAGAAAAGGTTCCGGCCAACTACGTTTTTGTTGACGGCATGGGCGTGACTGATTCTTCCAACGATGTTGTTCTGCGCGATCGCAAGATGATGTCCGAAGACGGAATGGTCGTCGTTATTACAACCATCGACTCTAAGACCGGAGATTTAATCGGCTCACCCGATATTATTTCCCGCGGCTTCGTTCATATGAAAGAAAATCAAGACTTAATCCAAAAGACGCGACAGAAAATAAAGATGATTATCAAGGGTCGGCCAATGCCCCAACCCGGCGTTACCGAAGATGATTATGTTAAAAACAAAATTAGAACCGACATCGGCCAATTCCTTTTCCAGCAGACTAAACGCAAACCGATGTTATTGCCCGTAGTTATTAGAGTGTAATTAAAAAGAAGGCGCATGCTCTAGCATGCGCCTTCTTTTTTTTATTTACATAATGTTACCGAAAACCCGTTCTAACTTACTGCTTGGCGCTTTATTGCCGATTAACTGCGTGAAGAGTGATACCCAAGCGGTTGTTTGAACAACTGTTAAAATCGAACCGCCGATAACGACAACGGCAATCGAAATCAGGACGCCGAGCACGAGTACGGCCAGGAAGATCGGGAAAGAGCCAAAAACAACGCTCAAAATATACAACAAGGCGACCGGAATGGCCATAATCATAACCGCTAAAATAATAGCCAAAGAACCGATAATGCTGATAGCAAAGAGTATAAAGGTCATTTCAAGACTGACCAGCCAATTATCGCGGAACAACTTCCAGCCGGCGACAATTGATGACCCCATAGAGTGATTCTTTAAAACTATGAAGGCGATGGCGTATTTGGTAATAAAAGCCAATGTCAAAGCAACCGCTAATAGAACAATAAATATAATGAAATAAAGCAAAGACATCGCGACGCTCAGATTTCCTGGAGTAGCGATTGGAGCAATCGTCACTAAGGCCAAGAGATAAACCAAGGCCCGCACAATAACATTAACTCCGAGCAATTGCCAAAAATGTTTGCGGCCTTCTTTAAAGCCGGTCGAGGTATCGTGCTTTCGTTCGGTAGCCGAGGGCAAACGCGATCCATTGGCCAAAGCTTTTTGAGCATTGTTGACCAAGGCTCCCTGAGAAACCACCGACAACCAAAGCAAAGCTATAAATAAGGCGACTAAAACCAACAATACGACCAATAAGGAAATCGTGGAGCCGGTATCGGTCTTTAGCAATTCCAACATATTGCCCCAGGCGCGCGGACTGAATATTCCGGTTTGAGCCCAGCGTTCCCAATCATAAAGGGTTGCGCCTTGGCGGTTGGTAAAACGATTAATAAGTTCAATTTCAAAATTACTGGCCAACAAAGTCGCAAACAAACCGAAAACCCACAAGTATTTGTGTTTCCAAGCAATGATAAATGATTGCCGGACTATTGAACGATATAATGACATAGGCAATTGGTTAAAATATTCTGCCTACATTATACCACAAAAAAGCCTCCCAGCGGGAGGCTTTAGGCGGACATGAGCTGGCTGAACTCTTCTTGTTCAATAGTTTCCTGCTTTAATAAGAGTTGCGCGGTCTTTTCCAATTCGGCTTTATGTTGCTTAAGGATCAATTCGGCGCGGCGCCGGCCTTCGCTTATAAAGCCGGTAATTTCGGCGTCGATTGCCTCAGCGGCTTTTTCACTATAATCTCTTTGTTCATGTATTTCCCGGCCCAAGAAAATCATTTCTTCCTTTTCTCCGTAAGTGCGGGGACCAAGTTTATCAGACATGCCGAAATCAGTTACCAACCGACGCGCCAAGGCCGTAGCTCGGCGCAAATCAGAAGTCGCGCCCGTAGTCACGTCGCCGAAAATCATACTTTCCGCCAAATACCCGCCCAACAGAACGGCGATTTCATCAAGGAAGTATTCTTTTGTCTGCAAATGACGATCCTCGCTAGGCAATTTCAAAGTATAGCCGCCGGCACGACCGCGCGAAATAATTGAAACTTTATGGACCGGATCAGCATTGGGCAAAAAGTGAGCCAGAACGGCATGGCCCGCTTCGTGATAGGCCGTTACTTCTTTTTCTTTCGGAGTCAGAATGCGCGACTTGCGCTCAGGACCAAGCATAACCTTTTCAATCGCTTCCATCAACTCAATCATATCAATGATTTTTTTATTGTGGCGAGCCGCCAAAATGGCACCCTCATTTAAAACATTGGCCAAATCGGCTCCGGAAAAACCAGGAGTTCTTTCGGCGATTTTACGCAAAACAACATCTTTAGCCAAAGGCTTTTTGCGCGCGTGGATTTCTAAAATTGCTTCGCGATCGGCAATATCAGGTTCATCCAAAACTACTTGGCGGTCAAAGCGGCCGGGTCGCATCAAAGCCGGATCAAGAACGTCCGGCCGGTTGGTCGCGGCCATAACAATGACGCCGTCATTAACTTCAAAGCCGTCCATCTCAACCAAGATTTGATTCAAAGTTTGTTCGCGTTCATCATGCGAGCCGCCTAGACCGGCGCCGCGCCGGCGTCCGACTGCATCAATTTCATCTATGAAAATAATGCAGGGAGCGCTCTTTTTTGCGCGCTTGAACAAATCGCGTACTCGCGAAGCGCCGACACCAACGAACATTTCAACGAATTCGGATCCGGAGATGCTAAAAAATGGAACATTGGCTTCGCCGGCTACGGCGCGGGCCAATAAAGTTTTACCCGTACCCGGTGAACCGAGCAATAAAACGCCGCGGGGAATTTTAGCGCCTAGAGCGGTAAACTTCTGCGGTTCGCGTAAAAACTCAACCACTTCGCTCAACTCTTCTTTGGCTTCCTTAACTCCTGCCACGTCGCTGAAACTGACCTTGTCCTTGCCGCCGAGATTGGCTTCGCGAGGCTGTGATTGGCCAAAACTCAAAGCACGGTTATTAGCGCCTTGCGCCGAACGCATCATAAAATAAATCACAACGATAAGCAGTAGTACCGGCAGTAAGATTGGCAAGACGACGGACAAAATAGCTTCAAAGCCCGACGGTTCATCAACACTGATTTGAATAGCGCTGATTTTTTCCGAACTGACACCGAGACTGCTTAAGAGCTCGGTTAGGGGCTGGCCGCTTTCTTTGATGGCGACTTGCTTTCGGCCGTCTTTGAGAGTTACTTCCAGACGATCTTTGACAACGCTGATTTTTTCAATCGAATCTGATTGAGCCTGGGCGGCCAACTGAGCAAAGGCGATTTCTTCCGGTTTTGATTTGGTATTTCCCCAAAGCGAAAGCAGCGTTCCAAGCAAGAGGAACGCTACCAGCATGACAAATAGGTTGCGTAGCAAATTTTTCATATCGAAGGCAGTGTACTACGCCTGACGCTCTTAGTCAAGAAACTTGCGGACGGCGTGGACTTTGTAGGCAACGTAAAAAAGGCTGTAAGCAATCAACAAAATTACCAAGCCGACCAAGAGCCGCAAAACAACATCTGTCCAAACAATCAAAATTGCCAAAACCAGCATGATAATGCCGTTGACAACGAAAACGCGCTGTAAATCCGAAAGCTTACGACGCGCCATGTCTAAAAGATTTGCCATATTAATGAGATTAAATAATTATTTATTATTGTAATTATACCATAATAAAGCAGAGGTCTGCCATGGGCAGACCTCTGCTAAGGAATCTCATTAAAGATTAAGCTTCTTCGGATTTTTCTTCTGTCGCTTCGTCTTTCTTTTCCTTGTCTTCTTTGCTTTTCGACTTGCTCTTACTGGCCTTTTTGTCCTTAACCTTGCCGGGGATGGCAAGTCCGAGACGGTGTTCAACCGGATCAAGCGAAATGATGGTGAAATCAAGCGTCTCGCCAATCTTAAAGACATCTTCTATTTTTTCGCCGGTATTAACACCCAACTGCGAGACGTGAGCCAAACCATGAATATCGGAGTCAAGTTCAACAAACAAACCAAAGGGGTTGATTTTCAAGATGGTTCCCTTAACGGTTTGTCCGACAACGTATTTTTTCTCTACGCCCGCCCATGGATCCGGCAATAGCCGTTTGGCTGAGAGGAAAATTTTAGCGCCTTCAATCGTAATGATCTGCGCTTTAATCATATCGCCAACTTTATAAGCTTCATTGGGATCTTCAATGCGCTGCCAAGCCAATTCGGAAATATGGATCAAGCCTTCGAGGTTGCCCGAGAAATTAACAAAGACGCCGAAGCTAGTAACTGCGATGATGCGGCCTTCAACCGTATCGCCAACTTTGAACTGAGAAATAACGTCTTTCTGTTTTTCCTGCCAAGCGTCTTTTTCAGAGACAACGAGCTTAGCATCCTTCTTATCAAAGGTGATGATTTTTACTTCGGTTTCAGTACCGACCAATGATTTTAATTTTTCTAAAATCTTGGCTTTGTCACCGCCCGAGACGCGCGGATAGTTTTCAGGAGACAACTGCGAAACCGGCAAGAAGGCCGGGATTTGAGCGTAGCTGACCAAGAGTCCGCCGCGGTTGGCGGCGTTAATGCGAACCATGATCGGGCTCTTTTTGGCAAAGGCCTCTTCAAGATCAACCCAAGTCTTTTCTTCGCCGGCATGGCGGAAAGAAAGTTCCAATTCACCGTTTTCATTTTCAACATCGACAACCGTCGCCTCGACTGTATCGCCGATTTTCAAACCGGAATATTCGCCGGCTTCGAAATATAATTCGCGGCCGCGCACGACGCCGATTAAACGGCCGCCGATATCAAGGCGCACTTCGGCTTTTGAAGATGCAATTACCTTGCCCGAAATAGTATCGCCGACCTGAGGAATTTTAAATTCATCATCTTTAACCAAGGTAGCGAACTCGCTTTGATTGAGATTTTTTTCGTCTGACATAATAAAAAAGAAGCATTTAGCCATCAATAGCTCGCCAGAGCCAAGGATGGTTCTGTAGCCGCCGTACCTACAGATTTAGTTAAAGGCGGTATTCGATTTTATTGCTCACTATTTTTATCATAAATCCTTAAAAAAAGCAAGCATCCAAATAAAACATATTAGTGTTGACATTATGCATAGTATATGGTATTATCTATAATCAAAATAAAAATTTTTTTAACTAATGGTTCAAAAGGAAGGTGTTCATTGAAAAACTTAATTATAATATTAATAGCAGTCATATCTTTCTGCGCCTCTGGCTGCTTGAAAGAGAAAGATAAACCACAAGGACTCCGTTTTGACCTTGAAGGATTAAGTCAAGCAGAGGTCAAAAAATTGTTATTGGGCGACTCTGTGCCCAAAGTAATACCGGATCAAAACAATGGGAAATCAATTTTAAGCTGGCTTCCAATTATTAAGGCTGAAATATTTTATTACAAAGCGGATTTAATAATTCAAAATAATGAACTCATTATTGGCAAGCCAAGGAGAGAATCTGTGGTAAAAGATTTAACTGAGCTTTCATGCGTGATGTATATTTTCATGGTTATGATTTTTTGCATAAACCTAATCCAAAAAGATCGTGGTTTCGGGATATTCTTATCTTCAATATTTATCTTTTTCATAATGTCTTTTTTAATCAGCACCTTAAATACACTCTACTGGCAGCCGGCTGTAATCCTTATTGGAGCAATGACTCTTGGCTTACTTGTACGAACAATAATAAAAACAGAAGGGAGGTAAACATGCCAGAAGTTAATTTTTATGTTGATGACGGATCGTACCTTGGCAGAATCAATGGTCATATAGATACGATTAAAAAATACTTAGCCGAAGAACTTTCTTGCTCTGATAGAAAGCTCGAAGCGCATGAAATCACAGTACGTAGTTTTAAAATTGATGGAGGCGATATGATAGCTCCAATCGAGTTAAGCATCAAGGCTCATCATTACTCGGAAAGATTAGAGAGTTCCGACAAGCTTGCTGCGAATATCGCTCAGCGCATAAAAGATATCCTGAGCGTAAAGAAAGTTGAAGCCTGGCTTCAATTAAGCGAAGTTGGTCATAGCTTTAGTTAAAGCTAAAACAATTTTAATAAAAAAGACCGAGAAATAATCACGGTCTTTTTTCTTTTCGTAATTGTCAGCAGTCTAGGTCGCTGGAGCGCATTCGGCGGCATTGCCGGCCGCGGCCGTACCAGTGCCAAAGCCAGGCGCCGGAGTCGCGGCATCAAGCGTCGCTGAGCATTCTTCCGGAGCGTCCTCAAAGGCGGCGCAAATCGTTGCTAGCAATGAAGCTGAATCGCGATTGGATTGAACTTCCTTCCCATTAATGACCAAGGTCGGAGAACCTTGGACGCCATATTTGGTATTTTCAGCATCATGAATGGCAAACTTCGGGAAACTGCCGTTCCAAGTGCTCTTATCATTATAGCTTTCGGTAATCTTGAATTCTTTATCAGCCTTGGCTATACAGCTGGAAATTTTGGATTCATTAATACTGGCCTCTGTACCGCAAGCCGTCGCGTTGCCGCTCTTGGAATAGCAGGTCAGGTAAGAAATTAATTTGGAATCCTCTTCTTTATTAATGCAGTATTGGCGCAACTGTTCATCAACTTCTTTTTTGCCATGCATGGCGTAGTTTACAAACTTAACTTGAATATCGGCCTTATCGCCCAAAGTTTGCATAACCGGCAACATACCCTTCTGCATCTGCAAGCCGTAAGGGCATTCGCTCATAACAAACATTTCGACCACCGGTTTCTTGGTCTTCGGCAAGTCAGCCGGAATAACCGGCGCACTGGCCGCGGCAGTATCCGTTCCTGTGGCAGTTCCATTGGCGACCGCGTCTATATCCATAGCCTGCGGGAAAAACTGTTTACCGTCTTTGGAGATAAAAGATTCAATCTCATTATCGCCGACCTTAACGGCCAACTTATACAGCGCTTTGCTGTAATCCGTTACCGAGGTAACTGTCGCGGTCGTACCGGCGGCTACCAAATTAGTATTTATAAAATTTTCAGCTCTTGCCTTGGCTTCATCAGGCGAAATATTCTTAGCGCCTTTGAAGATATCGCCGCCGAAGTTGGCAACGGCTACAACAGCTAAAATAACGACTACCGCGCCGAGCGCGATCATCAAATTTGATTTGCCATCCAGCCTCTTGGCTTGGCGGCTGGTCGTGGTTTCGTGTTCCATATGATGGGGATTAATAATTAACTTAGTGTCATTATAAAGATTATATCCAGGTAACGCAAGCGACAATATCGCCGGCCTCTTTAAAACGCATCAATCGAACACCCTGCGTGTCTCTGCCCAGTTCGTTAACGGATTTAAAGGGCAATCTAATAACCTGACCCTTGGTTGAAATAATCATCATATCGCGGTCATTCATTGCTTCGGTATTGACGACAAAGGCGTTGGTCAAATCGCCGGTTTTATCGGTTACCTTGGCGGTCTTGATGCCTGATCCGCCGCGGCCCTGAACCTTATACAGATTCAATGGCGTTCGCTTGCCATAGCCATTGGCCATAACTGACAAAACCTGCAATTTCTTTAATTTCTCTTTGTCATCAGAAATTACTCCCATACCGACAACGCTATCGCCTTTCTTCAATCTAATACCCCAAACGCCGGAAGCGTTACGGCCCATTGGCCGAACATCGCTTTCTTTAAAGCGAATCGCTTGTCCCTTTGCGGTGATTAATTGAATTTCATCTTTGCCGCCGGTCGGCTTTGCCCAAATAAGCTTATCTTCCGGACGCATTTTAATAGCAATCAAGCCGGAGCGGCGTACTTTGGAAAATTCTTCCAAAGGAACCTTTTTAACAACGCCGCGTTCGGTGGCAAAGAACAAAAAGGCGCTCTTGGAAATTTTGTCTAAAGGCAGTACGGAGGTGACTTTTTCATCAGAAGGCAATTGCAAGAAATTGACAATGGCTTGACCCTTGGCTGTTCTTTGCGCGGCCGGAATTTCATAGGCCTTGAGCTGAAAGACGCGTCCCTTGGTTGTAAAGAAGAGGATATCATTATGAGTCATGGTCGTAAACAAGAACTCGACCATATCTTCTTCTTTGGTGGTCAGACCGATAACTCCCTTGCCGCCTCGCGCCTGAACTTTGAAGGTATCCGGCGGAATGCGCTTGATATAACCGTCGCGTGTCATCATGACCATCGAGTCTTCATTAGGAACCAAATCTTCAACTGAAAAATCTTTGATGCCATGCTCGACAATGGCCGTACGGCGATCGTCGCCGAATTTTTCAGTCAGCTCTATCAATTCCTGTTTGATAATGCCGAGCAATTTGGCCTTTGATTTCAGAATGCTTTCCAGCTCTTTGATTAAGGCGCGTTTTTCTTTCAATTCGTTTTCAATATTAAGGCGCTCCAAATTGACCAAAGAACCGAGTTTCATTTCGACGATTGCAAAAGCTTGGCGATCGCTTAATTTGAATTTCTTCATCAAATTAAGTTTGGCTTCTTCTCTGTCCTTGGAGGCTTTGATGGTTTTAATAACGGCGTCGATATTGTTCAGAGCGATCATTAAGCCCTCTAAGATATGCGCCCGATCGCGAGCTTTCTCCAATTCGAATTCGGTACGGCGTCGGACGACTTCATCGCGATGCTTAATATATTCCTCTAAGAAGGATTTCAAGTTAAGCACCTTCGGCTGAATACCGTCGACCAAAGCCAACATATTCATATGGAAGGTCTCCTGCAATTGGGTCTGCTTGTAGAGGCTGTTCAAAATCTTTTTCGGGAAGGCGTCTTTTTTCAATTCAATAACAACGCGAACTCCGTCCTTATCGGACTCATCGCGCAAGTCGCGAATGCCTTCTATCTTCTTTTCGCGTACCAAATCCGCAATCTTCTCGACAAGCGCGGCCTTATTAACCTGAAAAGGAATTTCCGTTATAACGATCGAGTATCCGCCCTGTTTAGTTTCAACGACTTCGGCAACTCCGCGCATAACAACTCCGCCCTTGCCCGTCGCGTAAGCGCGCATGATTTCCGAGCGATCGTAAATAATGCCGCCGGTCGGAAAATCCGGACCTTTGACAAAGTTGCCAAGATCTTCAACCGTCGCTTCCGGGTGTTCAATCAAATGGACAATGGCGGCAGAAACTTCGCGCAAGTTATGCGGCGGAATATTAGTTGCCATACCGACGGCAATGCCCATCGAGCCATTCAATAAAAGGTTTGGCAAACGAGCCGGCAAAACGCGCGGCTCTTGTTGCGAGCCGTCGAAGTTCGGAATAAAATCAACTGTCTTCTTTTCAATATCAGATAAAAGTTCCTCGGAAATCGGCGCGAGCTTGGCTTCGGTATAACGCATAGCGGCGGCATTGTCGCCGTCCATCGATCCGAAGTTACCCTGTCCGCGAACCAAGGGATAACGCAAAGAAAAATCTTGAACCATGCGGACCATCGAATCATAAACCGCGCTGTCGCCGTGCGGATGGTATTTACCAAGCACTTCACCGACGACCGTCGCCGACTTGCGGAACTTGGCGCCCGGACGCAAACCAAGACTCCACATCGCGTAAAGAATACGGCGGTGTACCGGCTTCAAGCCGTCACGAACATCAGGCAGGGCGCGCGCAACTATTACGCTCATGGCGTAATCGAGATAGGAACGGCGCATTTCTTCAACAATCGGTTGGGCTTCAACCGTACCGAGGTTGTTGTCAGTTACGATTTCTTCCGGTTCCTTGCTTGCTTTGGGTTTTTCTTTGGCCATACAAAAATTAATTAGGTAAGGTGTTTGGTAAAACGGTCGGGCTGACCGACGGCGTGGCGCTCGGACTTGTTTGTGTCAAAGCTTCGAATTGTTTCAAATCGTCCTTAACTTCGGAAAAAGCGTTTTGCAAATCATCGCGCAAAGCTTTCAAATCTTCAGCATCTTGTCTGGCCTCAGTCTTGGTAGAAAAAGTATCGGGTCCGATAACTTGGCTCAAATTCATAATCCAAGCGCCGACAATAACAACCATAAGAAGACTGATACCGAGCCACATAATCAAGCGCTGATTTTTATCAGCTTGATTCTTCTTTAAGCTGACTTCGCCCAAATGCAAAGAATGGCCATGAGCCACTGAAGGGCCGGCGGGACGCAATGGCAAAGCATGGCTGACCTTGGCCCGCGGTTTGCGAGAGCGGGGCGCTTTGGCTTTTTTAAGGGCGTGACGAGGCATAAATTAAAAAGATAAAACCACCACTTCCATATCGTCTTGCGGCAGTTCTTTTTTGGAGATTTTCAATTTTTCCTCATAGCGAGGTTTGATGGCAATGGCTTTTAAAAACTGGTCCAGCGTACCAAGATCAAATTTCAAACCTGGCACTTTATAATGCATCGGAATAATAATGCGCGGTTCAATTTGATTAATAACCGAAACGGCTTTCTGCGCGTCAATCGTATATACGCCGCCGACGGGAATCAATAATATGTCAGTGCCTTCAAGGCGCTCCAATTGCTTGTCATCCAATTCATGGCCAAGATCGCCGAGATGAGCAATGGAAATATCTTCGATTTCAAATCGATACATGATATTTTCTCCCCGCTCTGAACCTTTGTTGGCATCGTGAAAAGATTGTATGCCGTCGATAAAGACTCCCTTATATTCATATTCTCCGGCCTGCTCAACAAAGGTCGGTTCGCCCTTCACGGCTTCCCGATTATTGTGATCGTCATGATTATGACTGATCGTAACTATATCAGCTTCTAGCCGCGGCAACTTTAAGCCGGTTTTTTCGTTGGAATAAGGGTCGGTAACGACAGTAACGAGATCAGCGCCGACTTTGCCTTGAAGACGAAAAGCGGCGTGTCCCAACCAAGTGATTTGCATGAAATATGGTCTAAAAAATTAAGAAAGATACCTCTCAATTATAGGTCATTTTGAGCCGCTCGTCAATCACTCCAGACTTGATTTTTTTACTAATTTTTGGTTTATTTAGTGTATGTATAATAACGATCAAATGCTCCGCGACTTGGAGCGACTCAATCAGCCGGAAATGCACGCGCCTAAGCGTCGGCCCTTCTTAAAATTCTTACTTTATATCGCAATTTTCTTTGCTTTGATTTTTGCTTTCTTTTTTATCAAGAATTATTTTGCGCCGAGCGCTAAACAAACCTGGGTTGATAAGCTGCCCATCATCGGTACTGTAAAACATTTGGCTGAAAGCGCCGATCGGGAATTAAAAGGCGAAGCCCGCGATCGCATCAATCTTCTGTTATTGGGCGTCGGAGGCAAGGGGCATGACGGCGGACAATTAACCGATACTATTATCGTAGGCAGTGTTAAACCGACGACCGAGCAAGTTGCCATGCTGTCAATTCCTCGCGACTTAGCGATTCCGATTGAAGGCTCTGGCTGGCGAAAAATAAACAACGTCAACGCCTTTGCCGAAATGAGCGAACCGGGTTCCGGCGGCTTGGCCGCTTCGCAGGCCATCGGCGATCTTTTGGATGCGCCGATTGATTATTACTTGCGAGTCGACTTCAAGGGCTTTGAAGAAATCATCGATCAAATCGACGGGGTTGATGTTTATGTTGAAAATGCCTTTGACGATTACAGCTATCCGATTTTAGGCCAGGAAGATAACCCTAATTATTACAGCCGCTATGAACATCTTCATTTTGACGAGGGCTGGCAGCATATGGACGGCGCCTTGGCGCTTAAATACGCACGCAGCCGGCACGGCACCAATGGCGAAGGCTCGGATTTTGCACGAGCTAGACGTCAGCAAAAAATTCTAGAAGCAGTCAAAGAAAAGGCGCTCAAAGCCGGCTTTCTTTTGAACCCCAGAAAAATCAGTTCCATCATCCAAACGGTTGAAGATAATATTTCTACCAACATAAAAGTTTGGGAAATTATAAAACTCTGGTCTTTTGTAAAAGAGATTAAATCCGAAAACATCATCAACAAGGTTTTGGACAATAGCCCGAGCGGCCTCTTGGTCGACGGACGAGGCGACAACGGGGCATATATCTTAAGCCCGCGCTCAGGTGACTTTTCTGAGATACAATATCTTTTTGATCAAATCTTCGGCACTCCAGCAGAACAATCCAGCCCCAGCGCTGGCAAAAAGACTTCGCTAAAGGCCAGCATCAGCGTCTTGAACGGCACTTGGGTTAACGGCTTGGGCGGAAGAAAGGCTTTGGAACTTGAAAGTCTCGGTATGGAAATTATCGAAATCGGAAATTCCAGCCGTAAAAATTTTGAAAAGTCCGTTATATATGATTTGAGTTTCGGCGCCAAACGCGAAGCCTTGCAAAAACTCAAAGAAGAAACAAATGCCAATATCGCGCCGACCTTGCCGGATTGGCTAAAAGAAGAACTGGCTGCGAAAAATGCCGAACGCCGCTCGCAACAACCTGACTTTATTATAATTCTCGGTACCGACGCGGATAAAAATTCCTCGGGTACGGCCAACCCCAATTAAAATGACAAGTCCCAAAGCACCTCTTGTCGTAATTTTCGGACGCACCAACGTCGGAAAATCAACTTTATTCAACTGCTTGATCGAGCGGCACGGCGCGCTGGTTTCCGATATTCCTGGAACGACGCGCGATGCCAATTTAGGCAGTGTGGTTTGGCGCGGCCAAAGCTTCGAACTCGTTGATACCGGCGGGTTTATGGATTTTGATTTCTTGCGCTTAAGAAAAATCAAAGCCGAAACAATAGATGAACACGTTCAAAAGCAAGCCCGCGATTTTATAAAAAAAGCCGATCTGGTGCTTTTCGTGGTTGATGCGCGCGACGGACTTCTGCCCCAAGATAAAACCATGGCCGCAATTATCAAGCGCATTATTCCCGATCAGAAAAAAATCATGGTCATCGCCAATAAGGCGGAAAAAAAATCATTGCAAGCTTCTTCGATTGAATTTATGAAGCTCGGCCTCGGCGAGGTGACCGCCGTGTCGGCCGCGACCGGCGCCGGCACCGGAGATTTGTTAGATGTAATTTATACAAAAATTTCACCCTTGTCTTTATCCGAAGAAAAAGCTCCCGAGAGCAAGGCGGAAAATGTGCTGAAGGTCGCGATTATCGGCAAACCGAATGTCGGCAAATCAAGCTTAATCAACGCCATCCTCGGTTTTCCCCGAGTTATCGTTTCAGCGATTCCGCATACGACCCGCGAACCGCAACGCGAAATCTTTTCTTATAAAAACCGCTCGATTGAATTCGTTGATACGGCCGGCATAACCAAGCACGGACATAAAGTCGACACCCTGGAAAAATTCAGCATGGATAAAAGTTTGGCGGCGGTCAATAAGTCCGACTTGGCGATTTTGGTGCTTGATATTTCCGAACCCCTGACCAAACAAGACGCCCGCTTAATCGAAGAAATTACCGGTCGCCATAAAAGCTTGATTTTTGTCGCCAATAAATGGGATTTGGCCGAGGATCGGGATCCGAAAAAATTCTCCAATTATATTTACGGCGAATTGCCTTTTGCAACTTATGCGCCGATTCAATTCTTGTCGGCCAAAAACCGCGCCCGCATCAATCAACTTTTGGATTTGATTCTTGAAGTCGATGCCCAGCGCCATATTATGCTGCCTGACTCGGCGACCGATCGACTTTTGAGAACGGCCGTTAAGAAACATCGCCCGACCAAGGGCCGCGGCACTAAATATCCGCGCATTTTCGAGTTTAAACAAACAAGCACCAATCCGCCGAGCTTCATGGTGCAAATCGGACCCCGCCAAAGCTTGGCCGATTCCTATTTAAAATTTTTAGAAAATCAATTGCGCGCCAAATTCGGTTTTCTCGGCACGCCGATTTCAATGTGGGTGAAAAAGGGCCGCGATGTGCACGGCTTGCATGATTCATAATATACTATAGTTATGCGTATCATCGTCGGTCTGGGCAACCCAGGACAAAAATACGAGAAAACAAGACACAACTTCGGCTTTATGGCCGTTGATATATTGGCGCGGCGCAAAAACCTAAGCTGGAAAGATAATAAGAAATTCAAAGCCCTGATAGCGGAGGATTCAGACTATATATTAGTAAAGCCATTAACTTTCATGAATGATTCGGGCAAGGCTGTCGTGGGTGTTATGAGATACTCTAAAAGATTACCTTTTGCAGGAATTTTACCTCTTAGAAAAAATATAGATTTAAGTGATTCATTGGTAGTCATTCATGATGAGCTTGATCTTCCCTTCAATACTTTTAAACTTTCGACCAACTCGGGGAGTGCCGGACATAACGGCGTCCAATCGATTATTGATAGTTTGAAAACCAAAAATTTCAAACGTTTGAGACTCGGCGTCGCCAGCCCCGCCAAAGAAAAGATTCCCGGCGATAAGTTTGTTTTGCAACGTTTCACCCCTGAAGAAGAATCTCAATTAAACGCCTTAATAGATAGGGCACTGGCCGAATTATAAAAGTCCTCTGAAAAAACAGAGGACTTTTTATTATAATTGCCGCTTAATTTAACTGGCAATACGATAACCGAAATCTTTGCCGGTCAGCAACTCTTTGCGCCATGTTATTTCCACCTCATCAGGAATCTTATAATAGACTTCCTCGGGAACAGAGGTTTTGAATTTCACTCCACTTTCAAGACTTTCTATTTCTATTTCATATGAGACATGTTCAACTTCCACCGGTGGAGCCAGATAGGTACCGGGCGATTCAACATCAGGTAAAGCACTGAGAATTGGGATGTTTTCCTCTATTCGAGTGGCGCTTAAAAATCTACCCTTACCTTTTAAAACCGGCCCAGCATATTTATTAATCAGAGTCATAACCGGCCAAAAAAGAATGGCGCCGAGAACAAAGGTGATTAATATTATTTGCGGCAAATAATTTGTAATGTGCATTATCACTCCTTATCTTGTTTTGTTTAATTGCCAAATTTATCAGAAAAAATTAAAATTGTCAAGATTTATTCAAACTCCCCGCTCTCTTTGGCTTGTTTTTTATGCAGTAAATCCTGAATAACAACAACTGCCGCAGTCGCCACCGGAATGGACAAGAGGGCACCGATAACTCCGCCGATGGAAAAACCGACCATGATGGCCGCAATGGAAACTATCGGATTGAGTCCGACCGCCTTTTCCATAATCTTGGGAGTCAGGAAATTATTTTCAATCTGTTGAACTATGATATAAAGTATGGCGACAAAAATTGCCAGCGTCGGCGATTGAGTAAAGGCCAAAAAAACCGCCGGAACGCCGCCGAGAAAAGGGCCCAGATAAGGGATGAATTCAGTCAGTCCGGCAATCAGAGCGAGTATCAAAGCGTATTTAACTCCGAGTATGCTCAAGCCCAAATAAGTTAAGGCGAAAATTATCAGACATAGAATCAACTGACCGCGCAACCACAAACCCATTTTGCGTTGAACGCGATTAAAGAGGTCCATGATATATGACTGGTGTTGCTCAGGGGTCAAAGACCAAACCAGCTTACGTACGGCGTTCTCTTCAACAATCATATAAAAGGTAATCACCAAAACTATAATCAAGGAAAAGATGCCGCCGAAGAAGTTAAAAATCGCGGTAAAGGCATTGCCGGCCGCGGCCTGCAAATTCGAAGTGCTGGAGCCCAAGGAATTTTTGATATTATCCAACCAACCATGCGCCGCGGTATAATCGCGGAAGCGTGATAAGAATTCTCCTAAACGGTCAACATAAGTCGGCAAATCGCGCGCCAATTGATTGGCCTGCTCCATGATGGGCGGAATAATCAAATAAACCGCCGTACCCAAAACGCCGAGCATCAATAGATAAATCAAAGAAATTCCAAGCGTGCGCGGCAAACCTCGTTTCTGCATCCAATCAACCCAAGGATCAATCGCGCTGGAAAGAATAACGGCAATAAACAAAATCGCCAAAATGTCCTGGATTAAATAGGCAAAATAAACCAAGAGCAAAACGGCCAAAATCCTGACCAAACTAGAAGTGGTCAGGACTATGCGCATGGAGTTTTTTTCTTCGCTCATATTATTAGTAACGAGGGCGGCGCGGCGGACGGGAATTAAAGTCGCGGCGCGGCGCCGAATTGAAATCACCACTTTGTTTGCCTTTCTCTCCTACCCATAAGGCTTCATTTTCCGGCAAACCCTTCATCGTCAAATTAACGCGGCCTTTTTCATCTATCTCTTTAATCTTGACCGTAACCGTCTGTCCCAATTCAAGGAAAGCGTCCGGTGAAGAAACTCGGTAAGGCGCCATTTCGGAAACATGGACCATTCCGTCGCGGCCCGGCAATAATTCAACAAAGGCGCCGAAGTCGAGCATGCGCACAACTTTACCGGTATAAACTTCGCCCGCTTCAAATTCACGGATAATATTGTTAATCCATTCCAAAGCTTTCTTAACTCCTTCCGCGTCAGAACCGCAAACCATTACCAAACCGGAATCTTCAATATCAATCGAAACTCCGCAAACATCGATAATTTCATTAATGACCTTGCCGCCGCTACCGATAACTTCTCCGATTTTTTCCGGATCAATTTGCATCGTAGTGATGCGCGGCGCATACTTTGACAATTCCGGACGAGCCGATGAAAGCACTGAGTTCATAACTTCCAAAACCTTCAATCGAGCCGTCTTACCGTCAGTCAAAGTTTTTTCGATAATCGCTTTATCCAAGCCAATGGTTTTAGTATCGAGTTGAATCGCGGTGATACCGTCTTCGGTACCCGTAATCTTAAAGTCCATACCGCCTTCGCCGTCTTCTAAATCTTGCAAATCGGTCAAAACTTCCCAGCGGCTCATATCAGGCACAGAGGCCAAGCCCATAGCCACGCCGGCCACGGCTTTTTTAATCGGTACGCCGGCATCAAATAAAGCCAGAGAAGCGGCGCAAGTCGAGGCCATCGAGGAGGAGCCGTTTGAACCGAGCGTTTCGGCAACGACGCGAACCGTATAAGGAAATTCTTCTTTGGGCGGGATTAAGGAAGCAATGGCTTTTTCCGCCAAAGCGCCGTGGCCGATTTCACGGCGGCCCGCGCCGCGCATCGGTTTGGCTTCGCCGACCGAGTATGGCGGGAAATTGTAATGAAGCATGAAGCGCTTTTTGCCTTCGCCTTCAAGGCCTTCCAAAGATTGTTCGTCGCCGGGCGCGCCAAGCGTGACGACCGCCAAAACCTGCGTCTCGCCGCGAGAAAATAGGGCGGCGCCGTGATTGCGCGGCAACATTTCCGTATCAGCTTCCAGAGTTCGGATTTCATTCAAAGCGCGTCCGTCAACGCGGCGCTTTTCATCAAGAATCGCCCGCGTTACTTCGGCTTCAACCGCCGCCTCAACCAATTGTTTGATGGCGACTTTGCGATAATCGGCTTCATAACCTTTTTCCATCAAAAAGTCATCAAGCTGTTCTTTGATGGCTGAGACCGCGGCCTTACGCTCACCTTTGGTGTAATAAGTTTTATCAAATAAAATATTCTTTACATTGTCTTTCAACCAATCTCCGGCTGAGGCCAGAACATCAACCTTGGCTTGATCGATTTTCTCTTCAACTTTTCGGATAGTTCTCTCGTGTTGGACAACTTGCAATGACTTGGTCATTTCTTCAATCAAAGCGATTGCCGGAGACATGGCCTTCTGGCCCTCGAGAATAGCTTCTAAAATATCGGCTTCAGGAACTTCCTTGGCGCCGGCTTCAATCATTAAAACTCGTTCTCTGGTAGCGGCAACAATCAAATCCAAATCGCTTTCGACGCGATCCTTGTAAGTCGGATTAAAAATCAATTGACCGTTAAGGCGTCCGACGCGAATGCCGCCCAAGGGGCCCTTCCATTCGACTCCGGAGGCAGCCAAGGCGGCCGAAGCGGCCACCAAACTGACGACATCGTAATCGTTTTCTTGGTCAACCGATAAAACGGTAATGACGACTTGGACATCTCGGCGTGAAGCTTGGTCAAACAGGGGACGAACCGAGCGATCAATCATGCGTCCGGTTAAAATCGCTTCATCAGTCGGACGGCCTTCGCGCTTCACCCAGCGCGAGCCCTTGATAATGCCAGCGGCGTAAAGACGTTCTTCAAATTCAACCATCAAAGGAAAGAAATCCGTGCCTTCGCGGGCTTCTTTGGCTTGAACAACAGTTGCCAAAACAACCGTATCGCCGTATTGAACGGTTACCGCGGCGTCGGCTTGTTTGGCCAAACGTCCGGTCTTAAAAGTTAGCGGCCGGCCGAGCCAGTCGCAGGTAAACACATGTTCTTTGTTCATATTTTTATATGTGTCTGCCCGACAAACTAAAGGACTGGGGAATAACCGCAGTTCTGTCTGTTTGCCGGCCAGACTTAATTAATAATTAACGACCGATTAAAAACTTCCGGTTGTCGCTCAAGCTTGTGAAATCATCGACTTCCTCGATCAATTTCGAAGAGGTCGTCTGTCTGAAAGCCATAGCTTCAACTCGGCAGCCCTTAGCGGCCTGTAAATAATCAACCAAGGGAATATAATCTCCGTCGCCTGAGACCAAAACAATGACGTCAACATGATCGGAGAGCTTGATTGCATCAATCGCGATCCCGACATCCCAATCAGCCTTGCGCGCGCCGCCGGAAAAAACCTGCAAGTCTTTAATAATGACTTCAAAACCCTGATTGCTCAAAGCTTCGAAGAAATTCTCTTCTTCATCGTTTGAAGCGCCGCGTATTACATAGGCGATAGCGCGAACCAAGCGGCGGTCGGCGACAGCGGCTTTCAAAACTTCCTTGAAATTGACGCGGCGTTTATATAAATTTTTGGCGGAGTGGTACATATTGGCCGCGTCGACCAATACCGCTACGCGCTGATCTTTGTGTTTTGTCATACTAGCAAACGGAAGCGGACCATTAGCCCGCTTCCCGCTTTGATTAATCGTTTTTTTCGGCTTCCGCATCTTGAGCAATGTCATCAGACATCAATTCGGCTTCAATAGCCTTGCGCTCTTCTTCCTCTTCAATCATCTTTTTGGCAATCTTCAACTTAAGTTTCTGTGCCAATTCCATGAAAGATTTTTCATCCTCGCGTTGCAAATATTTTAGCAAACGGCGACGTTCACCGACCTTACGCAATAAACCGCGACGGGATGAATAGTCGTGCTTATGCATTTTCAAGTGATCGGTCAACTGATTGATTTCCTCGGAGAGGATTGCAATCTGAACCTGAGGAGAACCGGTGTCGGTGTCATGCACCTTATAACGGTTAATGAGCCGTTGTTTGGCTTTTTTGTCTAACATAGTTCAAGGCCCGTTTCCGAGAAAGGCCCTGCCGGGGCCATCTCCAAGATAAGGGACATTAATAATGAATAAAATTACTTTACTATAAATTGATAAAAAAATCAAGACGTCGTACAATATGAGACATGAGCGAGAAAACCGCCAAAAAAATAAATCAGCTCGACCGCGCCATCACGGATTTTTTGGAATATCTCGAAGTCGAACGCGGCCTGTCCAATCTCACCTTAAGAAATTACGGTTTCTTTCTCAAGCGCTTTGCTGATTTTGCCCGCCAGCGCGGCGTTGCGAAACCTGAAGCGATTTCAAAAATGCTGGTCCATCAATTCCGGCTCCACCTTAATCGCCTTCCGGCGCGCTTGCAAGACAACATTAAAAAAAATACGCAGAACTACCACCTCATCGCCTTGCGCACCTTTTTAAAATATCTGATTAAAAACGACGTAAAAACGCTTGAGCCGGAAAAGATCGAATTAGCCAAACAGGCGCCGCGCCAAGTTGATTTTCTCGAGGGTTCTGATTTGGAAAGAATTTTGGAAATGCCAATAGACCATGCCAAGGGCCTGCAACAGTTGCGTGATAAAGCGATGCTAGAAACTTTATTTTCCACCGGACTGCGCGTCAGCGAATTAGCTAAGTTGAAAGTTGAAGATATCAATCTGAACAAACCTGAATTTACGGTGCGAGGCAAAGGTTCAAAACTGCGCTTAGTATTTCTTTCCGATACCGCGCGACTTTGGATAAAAAAATATTTGGCCGACCGCACTGATCCGAATCCATTGCTTTTCCCGATTACGCCGCGCTCGATTGAAAGACTTGTTTCGCGTTATGCGCGACTGGCCGGAATTATGAAACGGGTAACGCCCCATACAATGCGCCACAGCTATGCTACCGACTTATTGATGAACGGCGCCGATATCAGAAGCGTGCAGGCGATGCTCGGACATTCGTCGATTACGACAACGCAGGTCTATACCCATATTACCGACCAGCAACTGCGCGATGTCTATCAAGCTTTTCACGGCAAGCGCAGAAAAAGCAATTGACAAAATGGCAAATTTTAGCTAATTTTACGAAACGTCCTCGTAGTTCAATGGATAGAACAGGAGACTTCTAATCTCTAGATGTAGGTTCGATTCCTACCGAGGGCACATCACTCCCATGCCAATCACCCGCTCAACATATATTTTGTTATTCTCTTTAATTTTCATTGAAGCGGCCGGGGGCGTGCTGTTTCCTCCCTTGGTTTCCCTGCAGGCGCGCCAAGCGAATATCGCGCCCATTGTCATTGCCTCATTCTTTTCTTTTTTATCGGCTTCTCTATTAGTAAGTTCCAGCATCGGCGGCTGGCTGTCGGATAAAATCGGCCGTAAAAAATTACTTATCAGTACGGCTTTGGCCGGCGCTGTCGCTTGGCTCTTAATGTCTCGTGCGCAAGCAACGGGCGACTTTATCATCGCGGCACTTTTCTTGGGATTGGCGGCTTCATGTTTGCCCATAGTCCAAAGCTATGTCGTTGTTGGAAAAGACGCGCAAAACGATCGCACCGTCATGCTGGGATTTATCGGAACCATAATCAGCGTTTCGGCGATTTTTGCACCGTTTGCAACCAGCTTGTTTGCCAATGAAAATTATTCCTTGGCCTATTTTATAATTGCGCTCGCCTTTGCTTTGATAGCGCTATGTATGCTGGTCTTTCTGCCCAATGAAGGCGGCAAAACAAGCAAAACAACTCGGATAAATTTTTCCTTGCGCGAAGAATTGCGAACTCACAAAATACTCATTCCGGGATATTTGTCTTGGTTCATTTTCGGTTTGGCTATGTCCGGCACCAACGCCATCTTCACTCTGTATATGAAAGATATTATGAATATTCCCTCCAGCGCCATCCTCGTTCTCTTTGCCGCCGGGGCTTTTTTGTCCGCCATTAGCCAAACGCCGGGCTTAAAATATTTTTGGCTGAAATTGTTAAATGAACATAAAATAATTTTTATTCTTCCGCTATTGATTGCCTTGTGCTTCTTGTTTATGGCGGCGCCAATGTACGGAATTTTCTTAGCCGGCTTCTTGCTTGAACAATTAATCAGACCGGCTTGGCGCATTACTATGATAAGCGACTTGTCGCATAAGACGGAAGAAAACAAACAAGGCGGCGCCCTGGGCGCCTTGTCGGCCATCAGCGCCCTTTCTATGATTATTGGACCGATTATGTTCGGTTATATCTTTTCGCTTACTCCTAGTCTGGCCTTGATCGTCGCCGGTGTAGTCAGTCTTGTCAGTTTTGTCTTTGCGGTAATATTTTTAGTTGAAGAAAAATATCGCCGCCGCCCCTTGCACTCGATTATCCGTTTGGCGCATAAAACTATCTTTGCTATACGCCACTCTTGATTTTTTAGAGAAAATATAGCATTATCAGAAAGCCGATGAGGCAATATATGGTGCCTATAGTTTAATGGTAGAACAGCGGGTTGTGGTCCCGTTAGCGAGGGTTCAATTCCCTCTAGGCACCCAAATGAAGCTAGAAGAAATAAAAATTATTAAATCTGATGAACGAGGCGTAATTTACGATTGCGGTAAGGCTAATTTTATTTTTCGGAAAAAAGGATCTATTAGCGCTAATCATCAACATGACGATCATGAAATTATTTATTTAGTTGCAGGAGAAATAGAATTAACAATTGGTGACGAAACACAAATAGTTAAAGCTCCGGTAAAATTCGAAATTCCTTCAAATACATATCATAAATTAATTGCTCTGACTGATATAGAAATTGTTATAGATAGAGGCAACACATAATTTTATAAAATAAATCCATCAACGACCCATAATATGAAAAAGTTTATCTTGTTTATAATAATACTACTTATAGTAGCGTTCTTTTTCCCCAAGAAGAGCGGGTCAGGCATCTTCAATCAAACTGATGAAGCAAGTCTTGCTGACTGTCGGTGTTTAGGCTACAAAAAATATAAAAATGAAGCATGGCTCAGTTTTAATTCTACCTGTTTTGGGGTCACCTATTCCTGTAAACAAGGAAGGGGGCTCTATGAAGACGGTCGGATAAATGAAAGAATACCTTCGGACTGTTGTGGAATAAAATAATTATAAGATAAATCCATCAACGACCCAAACACAAAAGCAGCCTTTTCGGGCTGTTTTTGGTATACTGATAGTATGATATATCTTATTGGCGGTTCGCCGCGGTCAGGCAAGACGCTTTTAGCCAAGCAATTGGCTAAAAAAATGAACATACCGTGGATTTCGACCGATACGCTCGAAACTATTGTTTCGCGATATGTCCCCCGAAACCGCTACCCGAAACTCTTTCCAAAGAACATACTGCGGGAAAGGACCCGACAGAGCAATGACAAGATGTATACTCGCTATACTGCCCTTCAAATATCCCGTGCATATATAACCCAAGCAAAAACCGTCTGGCCAGCGATAGAGTTGTTCATAGTCGAAGAAACGTACAACGAGCATAATTTCATTATCGAGGGTCATCACATCCATCCCCGGCTGGTAAAACGACTCATGAAAAAACACCAGAAACTCAAATCAGTCTTTCTCGGACGTGAAAATATAAACGAAATCGTAACATCGGCCCGCACGTATTCTTCGCCGACAGATTGGTTTGTTACAAAGACTAAGGATGAAAGAATATACTATAAAATCGCGGGGATGATATCGGCCTATAGTTCATATTTTAGGAAAGAAGCCAAAAAACAAAATCTGACTTATATAGATATGGGAAAGGATTTCAAAGAATGCCTATCAAAAGCTACCCGCTTATTTACAGTTATAAAATAAGTCGATTCACGACCCAAAAAATATACCTATGAATAATGAAAAATTTTGGAACCCATTCACTAAATCAGAAATTGAGTCTCAGATTAACGAAGGGCTACTAGAGGCTAATAATGAAAAAGAAAGCAGTGAAAAAAAATCTAAAGAATTTTCTTTAGTAGACACTGAAGAAATATATAAGGAAGTCTCCGTTAATGACATTTATTCCTGGTACTCTAGCGCGATGGAACGCCGTGGACGCGACCCGCTTCCTCAAGAAGCCTTTATCCGACATTTTTTTGAAAACGGCAGCACGGATAAAACATATGCCTTTGGAGATAAAGAAAAAGGCTTTATTCTTGGATTTAATAAATATAACGTATTTACGCCGACGCACTTTGCTCCTAAAACCATGCGAGGAGGCTATGACCTATTTCTTTCTCTTGGTAAAAGCGAAAAAATTCCCGCAGTACTAGCTATTACTGATGATTTAGCCGAAACCCTCCGTAAAATGCCCTGCTGGAATGAGGTTATAATAGATAAAAAAATATTATCGCAGTTCCATGGAGAAGTAGTGGAAAAAGATATCTTCTACAATTCTAACCCCGAAGTAAAGCAAATGATCCTCGGGTTATTGGTCGAATATATGAATAAGTCGAAAGAAGTCGAAACAACTGAAGATAACATAGACGAGAATTTCGACGAAATGGACCAGGCTGCCTAGCATCTTAATGCTTGATTATAAGATAAGTTCATCAACGACCCAAAACTTAAAAATATCCCCCTATATGAAATTTATTTTTTTAATTTTTTTTATTTTACTATTAAGTGCCTGCTCAACCAGCCGCGTTATTATTCCTGATGAGGCCCTTGAGCCGCTCGAGGCCTCAAAAGTGACGCTCTACTATTACTCTGCGGATAAAGATAAAGACGCGAGTGGTAATATTTTGTGCTCGGCGCAAGGTCTGGTCGGCGTTGAGAGCGTCATCGCGCCGAGCAATACGATACTGAAAGACACGCTCGATTTATTACTTAAAGGCGAGTTAACTGCCGCGGAAAAAGAACAAGGTATTACGACCGAATTTCCCTTGCCCGGCGTCCGTCTCGAATCATTTGATTTGACCGAAGGAGTTTTAACCCTTCGCTTCCTTGACCCGCAAAACAAAACCGGCGGCGGCGCCTGCCGCGCGGCGATTCTTTGGGCTCAAATCGAAGCCACCGCCAAACAATTCAACGGCGTTCAATCAGTCAGGTTCGAGCCGGAAGAATTATTCCAACCCTGAAAAATCAGCCGGTATTAAAAGCCAATATCAAGGCGGCGCCGATAGTAATCACCAATCCTAAAAATTGGTGTTTTTTTATTTTTTCTTTATTGATGAACAAACCGAGCATAGCCGCAAGGGCAATATAGCCTTCGCTGATGCCGGTCGCCAAGGCGATTGGGATATAAGTCATGCTGTAAGAATATGCAATCCAACCGAGATTATCAGCCAGTGATACGGCGGCTATTAATCCCGGTCGCCGTTTAATATCAACAATCATTTCTCTTAATTGACCCCTAAAAGCAATATAGGAAAAAGTTACTAGAGTAATAAAAACGCTGATAAACCAATTAACCATCAAGGCATCGGTCAAGCGCGCGCCCAAACCATTGAGAAAATTTTCCGCGCCCATTGCCAAAGTTGCAAAAATTGCAAAAATTATGCCCGACTCAAGCTTGATATTTTTAAAATGGGAAAAAGATTTAATTGAAATTAAAATAATACCGAGCACTAGAATACCAACGCAAATAAATTGCAAAGGAATAAGTTGCTCGCCTAAAAATATTCGGGCTAATAAGGCGGTGACAACAACTTCAAAAGCAAAGATCGGATCGATAATCGCAATCTTACCGCGCTTCAAACCTTCGAAAAGACATAAAGCCGCTATTGTAGAAACAATACTAGCTAATAATAAAATGCGCAGGTCGGGCAAAGTTTCAATCGCAAACAATTCCGGGATATCGCGATAAACAAAAGGAAATAAAATAATCGCCGCCGAAGCGGTAATGTAAAATAATGACAACCAATCGCCGAAACGACGCGTGGTTTTTTGAATTAGAAAGTCGCCTAAGCCCCAAGCGACAAAAGCAAGTAAAGCAAAGACACTGCCCATAAATCTAGGCTGTCTCTATCTCCACAAAATGTGCGAAGCGCTTATCATTTAACAAAGCGTCTTCAATTTCTTTTTTATAGTAATCTTCTCGACTGCTCTTAAATAAAGCAATTGCCTGTTTTATTTTATTATCATCTCCTTCAGCGCAGAGTGCCCAAAATTGATCTTCGACGATCTTGTCGTTCAAAGAAGGATTGTTGACCTGCGACTCGAAATTACTAAGTTCTGTTAAGTGCGAATCTTCAATATGTTGAAGATTTGACTTATCAAATGAAAGATTAAAGGTTTCGCTCATAGGGTGTATAATTATATAGCTATCTTAATATTAGCAAATTACCGTTCCAACGTCGATGAAACAATAGTAAGAGTTTTTCGTTTAATTTTCTGGGTTTATTAATTAAGCCATTTTGGCATTAAATTAAGCATATTATGAAAAAGAGTATCATCGCGCTTGTCGCGCTGTCCTTAATCGTCGGTTCAATCGCCTTGGCAAGGGAGAACGAACCCAATGACGATCGGGAAAAAGTTCCGGGTCCTTCACAAATTAAAGAGTTTAAAGATATTATCAAGCGCGGCAAAGATTTGTTTGGTCGCCGCCGCGACAACAGTTTTGTCTTGGTCCGACCGGAAGCCGCTGCCTGTGTCAAAACCGCCATTGAAACAAAGGATATTTCTCTTAAGGCGGCTATTACGGCCAATTCCAACGCCATGACCGCGGCGATTGATGCCCGAACGACTTGTCAAAAAGCGGCGATTGATAAAGCTACTGCCGCTGAACAGCGTGAAGCTAATCGCGCCTGTCTTGATACTTTCAAAAAATCAGTAAAAGCCAGCGCTGAAACAGCTAAAACAGCGCACAAGGCGGCTTGGACCAAATACAAAGCTGACCTTAAAGTTTGCGGCCAACTCCAAAGTACGACCGGTTCGAGCAATATAATGGTTGAAGACGGTCAGGATTCTTTATAAAATCCTTTCAACCAATTAAAAACGGGACTTCCTCTGGAAGCCCCGTTTTGTTAACCGCTATATATTAATAGTCGACTGACAAAGGTAGTTTGATTGTGTTGAAATAACGATCTAATAATTTCTCTGGTTTGAGTTTATACGTTTGGGCCCGCTTCATTAAATGAACTAGCTTGTCTAAGATTTTAATCCGGCTACCGTAAATATTTTTGGCTATGACCTTATTTTCTCCTAAAGTATGTTCGGGTTCAAGAAAGGCATAGTCTTCATTGCGATAAAAATGATAAAAAACAGTATGAACAAATTTGGGCTCATCTTCCATGCTGTCTTGATCATTTAAATGAAGCACCACTGATCCTTCGGCAATACAAGGTTTTAATTCGCTCCATGATCTAGTGTTATGAAACTTTTCAAACAAAACACGGAGATCGGATTCAAGCTCTTTACAAAGCTCTCGATCAGATGGCTTACGTCTATCCAGTCTTTTGTTTAGTTTTTTAAAACAGGCTTTGATTTCCACTATTATCTTATCGGCCTGCTTGGCTGCTTCTTGTTCCGGGCTAAGCATCTTTAAGATGTTGTCTGTTTTTTTCAAAAGAATCACCTCTATTTATTATTTTATAAAATAACTTATTTTCATTAGGAATCTAATTTATTATAAATCCTAGCATTTGTCAAGGTTTCTAAGCCTCTTGCCAAATTTTTTTATCTTTCCTATAATACCCCCATAGGGTATTAATATATTTTTTATGAAACAAGCTAAAGCTAAATTGGTGCGGCGTCTCAAAATTATCGAGGGGCAGGTCCGGGGACTGCAAGAGATGATTGCAAAAGATGTTTATTGCATCAATATCATCACGCAAACCTCAGCCGTTAAACAGGCGCTCTCCGGCGTCGAAGACGCTTTGATGGAAAATCATCTTTCGCATTGCTTGGTCCACCAAGTCAAAAAAGGTAAGGACAAGCAAGCCACTGAAGAAATCCTAAAAGTTTATCGTTTAAAACGAAAATAATTTAATTTTTAAATTTTTTTATGTCAAAAATGCCTTTGCCCCTTGCCGTATCTTTAATGATAATAACCGGAATTATCGGACTTAGCGTCGGATATTATCTAACGCCTGAATATCGTTTAACCATGTATGAAAAAAACAGCATGGATTTAGGCCGAGCCGACCGCTGGGTGGATCAGCGCTATATTAATGCGATGATTGCCCATCACCGAGCCGCCATGTTACTCGCCGAGCAAGCCGAACAAAATAGCCAGCGCCAAGCCATTAAAGATTTGGCAAAAAAAATTCTCTCTGATGAACCGGGGGCGATAGCCGAGCTTTATGAATGGAAAAAAGCTTGGTACGGCGATACTCGGCAGGTGGCCGACCCTTTGGTTTCGCAGTTGGGCACCTATGATGAAAAATATGATCTGAGGTTTTTAAATGCTCTGATTTCCCATCATGAAGAAGGCTTGCTTATGACCAAAGAAATATTAACGAAATCAAAGCGAACGGAAATTCTTAACAATGCCAACGCGGTTGATGTTTTTCTCAGCGATACTTTGAAAGTCTTTAAAGATTGGAGAAGCGAATGGTATAAAATTTAAATAATTCTATGTTACGGCAAACACTAAATGTCAAAGGCATGCACTGCGCGAGCTGTGCGGCCATAATAACAAAAAAAATATCAAAACTAGACGGTGTCAAGGATGTCTCGGTTAATTTTGCCACTGAAAATGCGACGGTTGAATTCGATCCCGCAAAAATTGCTGTTCACGATATGGACCAAGCAATAGGAAAGCTGGGTTACAATCTGAAAGCTCCTGATCAAAACGATCATTCCGCCCATACCGGCATCAATCAATCCAAAGAGGATAAAATGAAAGAGCTTTCAGCCTTAAAGGCTAAAACCTTATTTGCCCTGCCGATTACTTTGGCGATTTTTATTTTAATGATGTGGGATATTGCCGGACGAACTTTGTATTATGTTCCGAATTTGCCCCTGCCTATGGAGCTGTTCAATATTGTTAGCATGCTTTTGGCAACAGTGGTTTTGTTTTGGGTAGGACAGCCCTTCCTTCACGGCGTAATGACCTTTATCCGCCATCGCGTAGCCAACATGGACACGCTAATCGGCATCGGAACTTTGGCGGCTTATATTTACAGTCTTGTCATCACGCTTTTGCCGCAATTAAGATTGATATTCAAGCTTCCGGAATACACTTATTTTGATGTCACCATAGTCGTCATCGGTTTCGTTGTTTTGGGAAAGTATCTTGAAACGAGGTCAAAATTCCGCACCGGTGAAGCGATTGAAAAACTGCTTAATCTTCAAGCTAAAACGGCTTTGGTTTGGCGCGAAGAAAAGGAAATTGAAATATCAATCAATGAAGTTAAAATCGGCGAAATAATCATCGTCAAACCGGGCGCAAAAATACCGGTCGATGGAAAAATTATCGAGGGACAATCAACTATCGATGAATCAATGGTCAGCGGAGAATCTTTGCCGGTCGATAAAAAAATCGGCGATCTCGTAATCGGCGCAACAATAAACAAACAAGGCAGCTTCAAATTCAGCGCCACTAAAATCGGCGGCGACACCTTGCTTTCGCAAATAATTCGCATGGTTGAAGAAGCTCAGGGTTCAAAGGCTCCGATTCAAGCTCTGGCCGACAAAGTATCCAGTATTTTTGTTCCGCTTGTACTTGGCATCGCCTTGCTTACATTGGCGCTTTGGCTAACGCTTGGGGTTTCAAATCTCGGTTTTTCTACCGCTCTGTCTTATGGCATCCTCTCCTTTGTCGGCATCTTAGTTATCGCCTGTCCTTGCGCCCTAGGTCTAGCCACTCCTACGGCCATCATTGTCGGGGTTGGCAAGGGAGCTGAGTATGGCATCTTAATAAAGAATGCCGAGGCCTTAGAAAAATTAAGCAAAATCGATACTGTTGTTTTTGATAAAACCGGCACAATCACTACGGGCAAACCCGTCTTAAGCGACCTTGTCAGTCTTAACGACCAATGGACTGAAGCGCGCATTATAAAAATGTCCGCCAGTTTAGAAAAACTTTCCGAGCATCCCTTAGCTCAAGCGATTGTTAACAAAGCTCAGGAACAGTCAGCTTCTTTGCTTGAAGTAAAAAACTTTAAAGCTCTTGAAGGTGTCGGAGTAAGCGGCATCATCGACAATCAAGCTGTTATTATTCGTAAACCTAATCTGGAAGAAAGCAATAATGAAGTTATAAAATCCCTGCAAAGCGAGGGCAAAACCGTTGTGGTGCTTGAGGTCGAAAAAACCACGGTCGGCATAATGGCCTTAAGCGATACTTTAAAAAGTGAAGCCCAAAAAGCCATTGCTAAACTTCATGACAAAGGAATCAAAGTCGTGATGTTAACCGGCGATAATCACTTGGCCGCTAAATATATTGCTCAGCAAGCGGAAATTGACACGGTTATTGCTGAAATCTTGCCTCAAGAAAAGGCTCAAAAAATCAAAGAGCTTCAAGCCCAGGGCAGAAAAGTGGCCATGGCCGGCGATGGCATCAACGATGCGCCGGCTTTGGCGCAAGCCGATGTCGGCATTGCTATGGCAACCGGCACGGATATAGCCATCGAGTCGGCCGGGATTACTTTGCTTCATGGCGATATTGCCAAAATCTCGCAAGCCTTTGTATTATCAAAAGCCACTCTTAAAACAGTTAAGCAAAACTTGTTTTGGGCTTTTATTTATAACATAATAGGCATACCGATTGCCGCGGGGGTTCTTTTCCCGATCTGGGGAATTATTCTTAATCCGATTTTTGCCGGCCTGGCTATGGCGGGCAGTAGTGTTTCCGTAGTATTGAATTCCCTGCGTCTTAAAACCAAAAAACTTTAATATGGAACAACATTACATTTTCCCGGTTATCGGCATGCATTGTTCGGCTTGCGTGCTTTTAACCGAAAGCCAGCTTGGCGATATTGCCGGCGTTAATCGAGTCAAAGCCAATCTTGCAAAAAATGAAATTGAAGTTTGGGGAGTTTTTGATAATCTTTCCAAAAATGAGATTAAAAATATCTTCAATGAAGCGCTTGAACCGCACGGTTATAGCTTAAATGAAACAAAGGAATCTATAAAAAATAATGCCAGTGATTTTCAATGGGCCGTTCCGGCCGCAGTCATAGCCATTGCCGCTTTCTTGGGTTTGCAAAAACTCGGGGTTGGCAATTTGATTACAACCAGCAGTGTTAGTTTTGGAACAGCCTTTATCATTGGTTTGGTCGCTTCTATTTCAACCTGCATGGCCGTAGTCGGCGGTTTGGTTCTTTCCTTGTCCGCGACCTATGCTAAACAAAAAAAGAACTTACCGCATTATTTATTTCATGGCGGTCGCTTGATTGGTTTTTTCTTACTGGGTGGTGCCTTGGGTGCGCTGGGCGGAAGTTTGCAAATCAATGCCTTGGGTACTTCTGTCTTAAGTATTATTGTTGCCTTGATTATGATTATTCTCGGCTTAAATCTCTTGGAAATATTCCCTTGGGCCAAACGTCTGCAAATCACTTCGCCGCGCATCTTCGGCAAGCAAATTTTTAAACTTAAATCGGTCAATACGGTGGGACCGCTTTTGATTGGCGCCGCCACCTTTTTCCTGCCCTGCGGCTTTACCCAATCAATGCAGCTTTATGCTTTGACAACCAACAACTTCTGGACCGGAGCCGGCCTGATGTTTACCTTTGCCCTCGGCACCTTGCCGGTACTTGGTCTTTTGAGCTTTGGTTCGAGCGCCGCCGAACGTTTGCGCCGTCATTCCGGTGTGATATTCAAGACCATGGGACTGATTATTATGTTCTTTGCCCTCTTTAATATAATCAATAGTTTGGCCGCTCTAGGTTTGATTAACCCTGTTTTTAGTTTCTAATCTAAGCTATACTATTAAATATGAAAAAAATCATTATTTCCTTGGGCGTCGTGGCCGTTATCATTACCGCCTTTATTGCCTTAAACAAACCAAACTCTAAAACAACGGTTTATTCAGACAATTCCGAACCAAGCAGCAATGTAAGCCTGGAAAACGGCCAACAAATAATTACCGTCGATGCCAAGGGCGGTTATACACCGCGGACAACAATAGCTAAGGCCGATACGCCGACGATTTTACGCGTCAGAACCTCCGGAACCTTTGATTGTTCGTCTGCTCTGCGTATTCCGGCTATTAAATACAGTAAAAATCTGCCGCCGACCGGAACTACCGATATAGAGCTCCCCAAGCAAAGCGCCGGCACTACTCTCAAGGCCCTATGTAGTATGGGTATGTATAATTTTTCCATTCAATTTAAAGGTTAAAAAACGCAATTTAAGCTAAAAAAGCCTCCGTCAGGAGGCTTTTTGTTTATAAAGGCAACCACCATATATTGTGGTCTAATTAAAAACAAGACTCGATATGTGGTAGTTATGCACAGCTTCGGACTTTCTTTCAAAAAAACAAAGTGATATAATGGGTAAGCTTTATTAATTATTTTAAACCCTATGCCTCCCTCCCTCGCTCAAGTTATCAAACGCGACGGTACGCTCGCTCCCTTTGATCAGCATCTTATCGAGAACGCCGTTCTTAAAGCGCTTGAAGAAGTTTCCGAGGGCGGAAAAAATGAAGCGGAAAAAATTTCCCAAGCCGTCGTCGACAGCTTGAAGCAACTCGCTGAAGCCGGCAAGTTCGAAAACAAAGCGCCGGCCGTAGAACAGATTCAAGACATTGTTGAAGTTGAGTTGATGCGCGAAGGTTTTGTTAAAACCGCTAAAGCCTACATTCTCTATCGCAGTGAACACGCCAAAATCCGAAAAGCCACGCGACCGGTTCCCGAAGCGGTCAAACAAGTTGTCGCCGAATCAAGTCCTTATTTCAAAAGCTCCTATTCCGAATTCATTTTTTATCAAATGTACAGTCGCTGGGTGCCCGAGTTAGAGCGACGCGAAACATGGAAGGAAACCGTTCGCCGCTATATTGATTTTATGCGCGAACATGTCGGCGAAAAATTAAACCAAGCGGAATATGATGAACTCGAGCAAGCGATTTTAAAACAAGAAGTTTGTCCCTCGATGCGTTTGCTTTGGTCCGCCGGCAAAGCCGCGCGCGGCTCTAACGTTTGGGCTTATAACTGTTCTTATATTGCGCCAAGTTGTTTTCAAGATCTCGGCGAAATCATGTACATCTTAATGTGCGGTGCCGGATTGGGTTTTTCAGTAGAGTCAGAAAGCGTTCAGCAATTTCCTCAGATTCAACGTCAGAGCGGTAAAAAATTACCGACTCATATTGTCGAAGATTCCAAAGAAGGTTGGGCTGATGCTTTTGTCATGGCAATGAATACCTGGGCCAAGGGTGAAGATATTGATTTTGATTATTCACGTATTCGTCCCGCCGGCGCACGTCTCAACACTGCGGGCGGCCGCGCTTCCGGTCCGCGTCCCTTAATCGACTTGATGCAATTTGCTAAAACTAAGGTTTTCGCGCGCCAGGGCCGACGTCTGACTAATATTGATTTGCACGACATTATTTGCCAAATCGGCTTGATTGTCGTGGCTGGCGGCGTTCGCCGCAGTGCCCTTATTTCCTTATCGGATCTCGACGATATTGAAATGCGCGACGCTAAAAAGGGCCAATTCTACCTGACCGAAGGCCAGCGCGTTATGTCCAACAACTCTGCGGTTTATAATGAAAAACCGACGGCCGAAGAATTCCTCGATGAATGGACGGCTTTGGTTAAGTCCAAATCCGGCGAACGCGGCATCTTCAACCGCGGTGGTTTGGCCAAACAGGTTCCGCCTCGCCGTTGGGAAAAAATCAAAGATCAACGTTTGGTCGGTTTAAATCCTTGCGGTGAAATTTATCTGCGCTCTAAACAATTCTGCAATTTAACCAGCATCGTTGTTAGACCGGATGATACCGCTGAAACTCTGAAAAAGAAAATGGCGCATGCCACTATCCTTGGCACCTACCAATCAATGCTCACCAACTTCGGTTATTTATCAGAAGGATGGAAAAATAACTGCGAAGAAGAACGTCTCTTGGGCGTTTCGATCACCGGTTATTACGACAACGCGATTATCCGCGACGATAAAATGCTCGATGACTTGCGCGAAGAAGCCATTCGCGTCAACACCGAATACGCCAAACGTCTTGGTATCAATCAATCAACGGCCATTACCTGCGTTAAGCCTCACGGCAACTCCGGACAGTTGTTGGGCGTCGGCTCGGGCATGCACCCCTGGTTCTCACCTTACTTTATACGCCGTGTTCGAATTTCACACACCGATCCGATGCTCGCCTTTGCCAAAGAACAAGGCGTACCCATCTTCCCTGAAGTCGGACAGGCGCGAGAATCAGCCACTACTTTTGTTTTGGAATTTCCGGTCAAAGCTCCGGACAATGCGATTTGCAAAGAAGATGTTTCCGCTCTCGACTTATTGAAAGAATGGAAGCGCTTAAAGACCCGCTTTGTTGAACACAATCCTTCGGCCACAATTTATGTCGGACCGGATGAATGGTTGATGGTCGCTAACTTCGTTTATGAAAATTGGGATTTTGTCGGCGGTCTGTCTTTCTTGCCGCGCACTGATCACGTCTACCAACTGGCTCCCTACGAAGCTATCAGCAAAGAAGAGTATGACAGGCGTACTTCGGAAATTGGCAAGCTTGATTTCTCGCGCTTGATGCTCTACGAAATGGGCGATTCAACTACCGGCGCCAAAGAATTCGCCTGCGTTTCCGGCGCTTGCGAAATATAAAATATGCTCTTCACCGGCAAAGGGGACGGCGGTACGACCAAAACCTTGCGCGGTTCCGAACGCATTCCTAAAAACCACTCATTAATCGAAGCGCTCGGCGCCGTTGACGAATTGAACGCTTGGATTGGTTACTGCCGCTCCCGCAGTAAATCAGAAATTCTCTTGTTGGTTCAAGAAAACCTATTCAGCATCCAGGCCAAATTGGCCGGGGCGGAAATAAATTTTGGTGCGGAAAAAATAGTTGAACTGGAAACCATCGTTAACCGGCTCGAGGCTGAAATGCCGCCGATTAAAAGTTTTTTAATTGGCGGAGAATCGGAAATCGGTTCCCTCTTTGATATTGCCCGAACCGTCGCGCGCCGAGCCGAACGCGCCGTTATTGCGGCTCGCGGCGAACAGCCAATCGATGATATAGTAATAGCGTATCTTAATCGACTCTCCAGCTTATTGTACGCTTTCACCCGCTTTAGCGCCCACAGCGAACAAAGACCGGAGAACGCGCCTTCCTATCGATAATTTATGTTTAGTTCATCGCTTTTATCGCCGCTCATCGGTTTTGCTTATCGCGCCTTTGCTAAACCATTGTTATTTAAGCGTGATCCGGAAAAAGTACACGATGCCGCTTTAAATATCGGCCACTGGTTCGGCAAGTACGGCTGGCGGTGCTATATTGTCCGAACTTGTTTTCATTATCAAGATTTGATGCTAAGCCAAACCTTGTTGGGACTGAAATTCGCTTCGCCTCTTGGTCTGGCCGCCGGCTTTGATAAAAACGGATATTTAATAGGAACCCTGGACGGACTTGGCTTTGGTTTTGGAGAAATCGGTTCGGTGACTGGAAGACCCTGCGAGGGCAATGCCAAACCGCGCCTCTGGCGACTGCCGGCTTCTCGATCATTGGCAGTTTATTACGGATTAGCCAACGAAGGCGCCGCCGCAATCGCCGAACGCGTAAAAAAATCATCAAGAAAAATACCGATTGGTATCAATATCGCCAAAACCAATCATCTAGATACCAATGAAATCAAAGCCGGAATTGAAGATTATATCAAAGCCTATCGTGCAATCAATCAGGCGGCCGACTATATTACCGTTAATATCAGCTGTCCCAATGTCGGAGGAGGCGAACCTTTTAAAAATCCGGAAAATTTAGAATTGCTCTTATCGGCCATTGAACAAGAGTCCGGCCTTAAGCCGATTTTCATCAAACTCTCGCCTGATTTAAGCGAGTCTGAATTAAACGGCTTATTGTCGGTAATAGCTAAACATAAAATCGCCGGCTTGATTTGCTCCAACCTGACTCATAGCCGAGATGGGATTATCGAATCCGAAAAAAAACTTAATGCCCGCGGCGGTTTAAGCGGCCAAGCTGTTGCCAATCTTTCCAATGAGCTTTTATCCTCGGTTTATAAAAAAACTCAGGGTAAATACCTTCTGATCGGCTGCGGCGGAATTTTTTCAGCCGAAGACGCTTATGAAAAAATTAAACGCGGCGCCAATCTCCTGCAACTTATTAGCGGCATGATTTTCAACGGTCCGCAATTTATCAATGAACTTAATCGCGGCTTGGTTAAACTTTTAAAAAAAGACGGCTATGAGAATATTTCTCAAGCCGTCGGCAGCTACTATAAAAATTAAAAAGGCACTAAAAAAGGGTTTGGAAAATAATATTTCCAAACCCCTGCCGCAAAGAAAAAATTTATAAGAGAACTACGTAAGGCTTAGTTAAACTTAAGCTGCTAATTTCATGGCGATATATACCTGCTCATCATTGAGCTCTATTACCATGTCATCATCATTGATGTCGTAAATATACTCACAAAACATCTTCCAGTCATCGTCATCTTCAATATCGTAATCATACCACCAGTAAGGATCGATTTCTTCATACAATCTTTTAAGCTGGCGAGCGCGTCTGATTTCAAGTTTTTTGCTCTGAGCACGCTTGGAATTTCTGTAATGCTTCTGAGCTCTGTCATAATGACGGTCACTAACCTGATCGGCTGCGTTAAGATAAGTTGACTTTGAGGTAAAGCGATCATTATATTTATCGCTGTCCATGCCCTCAACCTCGTAAGTTGGCAGATTTATTTGTTTGTACTTATGATCATGAAATTTTGGCTCAAAAAGACCCTGATAAGCTTCGCCTGTTTCACTATGTTTATCATCCAAACATAATGTGAACCTACTGGCGTTTTTATTAAAGTGCCATGATGAGATCATTTTTCTCCCTTTTATGGTTTTATGTGTTTATTTGATTTTCAATGTATTTTATATTATATCATATATAAGCTTTTTTGTCAAGATTACATAAATAAGCTATAATA
>ERZ761602.213-NODE-213-length-141202-cov-16.150786_pt1 | contig 141202 bp, 105 predicted proteins | sample MGYA00512165_ERZ761602 | MGnify/ENA primary metagenome ERZ761602 (study PRJEB28899, sample SAMN02445085) | bioreactor sludge metagenome | biome: EBPR sludge; isolation source: Thorneside wastewater treatment plant | place: Australia: Brisbane, Thorneside... | reverse complement strand
GCGGGCGACGCGGCGTTGCCCTCGCGCACGAACACGCCGATCTCGCGGTTGTCGCGCAGGGACGTCGACGACATGTTGTGCGAGCCGACGAGCGCGACGCCGTCGGCGACGATCAGCTTGGCGTGGATGACGGGCGGGGTGAGGACGCGCACGGGCACGCCGGCGTCGCGCAGCGTCGTCGCCGTCGTGGCGTTGTCGGTCATATCGGCGGGATCGGCGAGCAGGACGCGCACGGCGACGCCGCGGGTGTGGGCCGAGATGATCGACGACCGCACCGCCGAATCGGCGATGTAGAACATCTCGACGTCGAGCGTGGTCTGCGCCGCGGCGATGAACGCCAGGATCCGCGAGCGGGCATCGCCGGGCGAGACCACGAGCCGCGTGCAGCCGAGCGTCGGGGTCTGGCCGCTCCAGTCGGCGGCGAAGATCGCGGCGAGGTCGGCGACGTCCTCGGGATCGCGCACGACGGCGGCGTAGTTCCGCTGGTCGTCGAAGCCGGCGAACGTGAAGTTGCTCGACAGGATGAAGTTGGTCGCGCCGTCGAGCACCATGAACTTGGCGTGGGCGTTGGGGAACGCCGAGGACGCGAGCTTCACCTCGACGCCGCCGGCCTCGAGCTGCGTGCGGGTCGACGAGGCCCCGACCTGGTTGGCGTCGAGGATGACGCGCACGGGCGCGCCGCGCTGATCGGCCGCGATCAGGCGGTTCGCCACCCGGTCGACGGTGAACGTGTACATGTGCACGTCGATCGAGCGGGTGGCCGCGTCGATCGCGGCCACCACCCGGTCCTCGAGCGACGCGGCGCCTGTGCCGGGCCCGACGATCACCTCCGGCGGCGTCGTCCGGGGCCGCGCCGGGTCGCACGCCGCACCGTCGCCGGCGGCGTCGATGGCGGAGCCGTCGTCGTCGGCACCGTCGTCTGCGCCACGACAGCCCGCGGCCGCGGCCAGCGCCGCGAGGACCGCTAGGAGCGCTCGTTGGGACATCGCTCGTCGACGCCGCGGGCCTTGGGGCACAGGGCGTACAGCTCGTGGCGGTGGCGGATGACGGCGAACCCGCCGAGCCGCTGCGCGATCTTCTCCTGCAGGCGCTCGATCTCGTCGTCCTCGAACTCGAGGATGAGCCCGCACTTGGCGCAGATCAGGTGGTCGTGGTGGTCGCCGGCGACCTCGAACCGCGCCTGGCCGTCGCCGAACTGGCGCTCGATCGCCAGGCCGCTCTCCACCAGCAGCTTGAGCGTCCGGTAGACCGTCGCGTAGCCGACCTTCTGGTGTCGCTTGCGCACCTTGGCCAGGAGCTCGTCGATCGAGATGTGATCCTGGGTGCGGAAGAACTGATCGACGATCGCCTCGCGCTGCGTGGTCGTGTTCAGCCGCTTCTCCAGGAGCCACGCCTTCCAGCGCTCCTTGAGCTGGCGTGCGTCGCTGTGGTGGAACTGGTTCGCCGCGGCCGACACGGTTTCATTGTATCATCGACCGATGGCAACGGCCGACGAGGACGGGTTCGATGCGGTGCTCGCGCGGCTCCGCAAGGTGGTGGAACGGCTCGAGAACGGCAACCTGAGCCTGGAGGAGTCCCTCACGGCGTACGAGGAGGGGGTCTCGCTCGCGCAGCGCGGCCACGTCCTCCTCGACGGCGCCGAGAAGCGGGTCGAGCTGCTCATCGCCGGCGGCTCGCAGTCGGTCCCGCTCGACGAGGCCGCCACCGACGATCCGCGTTGAGGCGCTGGTGAGTCTCGTCGCCGTCGTCGATGACGATCGCGAGGTGCGCGAGTACCTCGAGGCCGTGCTGCGCCGGGCCGGGTACGACGTCGCGCTCGCCGCCAACGGCCTGCGCCTCGTGTCCGCGCTGCAGGTCGATCGACCGGATCTCATCCTCCTCGACGTCAACATGTCGTGGATCGACGGCTTCGAGCTGTGCCGCGCGCTCAAGAAGAACCCGGAGTGGGCGAAGATCCCCGTCGTCTTCGTCTCCGGCCGCTCGGCCCCGGCCGACATCCAGGCGGGCATGGCGTGCGGCGCGGTCGACTTCTTCTGCAAGCCGATCGATGGCCGCGCGCTCGTCGAGCGCGTGCGCGAGCTGGTAAGAACGGCGTCGTGACCACCATCGATCCCGGCGCCGCGCCCGCGCGCGTGCAGTCGTTCCTCGCCCGCGTCGTCCCGGCGATCGAGGCCGAGCTCAGCGTCCGGCTCGACGCAGGCGGCGACGATCCCGGACGCCTGCGCGAGGCGATGCGCTACGCGGCGCTCGGTCCCGGCAAGCGGCTGCGCCCCGCGCTCGTGATCGCCGCGTCCGAGGCATGCGGCGGCGAGCTGACGCAGGCGCTGCCCGCCGCCGCCGCGATCGAGATGCTCCACGCGTACACCCTGGTGCACGACGATCTGCCGGCGATGGACGACGACGACGAACGGCGCGGGCGGCCGACCGCTCACATCGCGTTCGGCGAGGCGATCGCGATCCTCGCCGGCGACGGCCTGCTCACCGCGGCGTTCGGCGCGCTCGCCGATCTCGGCGCGGAGTGCGGGGCCGCCGTGTCCGTGCTCGCGGCGCGCGCCGGCGCGCGCGAGCTGCTCGCCGGGCAGGCGATCGATCTGGCGCTGACCGCGGCGGGCACGGCCGCGGCCGACTTCGCCGCGGTCGAGGACCTGCACGCGCGGAAGACCGGCGCGCTGTTCGCCGCCGCCTGCGAGCTCGGCGCGATCGCCGCGGGCGCCAGCCCGGCCGTTCGCGCCCGCCTCGCGCGCTATGGCATGGCGTTCGGCGTCGCGTTCCAGCACGCCGACGACCGCGACGACGGCGACCTACCGGAGCATGCGGCGGTCGCGAGCGCGCGCATCGCGGAGCTCGGCGGCGAGGCGGCGACGATCGCGCGCGCGCTCGGCCCCGGCGCGCAGCCGCTCGTGGAGCTGGCGACGTGGGTGCAGAGCAAGGCCTGAACCGCGCGCAGGTCGCGCGCGCGCTCGCCACGTCGCTCGTCGCGTGCGTCTTCGCCGGCGCCTGCGCGGGCGCGAGCGCGCCGGCGAGCCGCGTCACCCTCCCCGCGGGCGCGCGCGTGCTCGCGCGCGGCAGCCTGGCCTACGCCGCGCGCGCCGCCGGCGACGCGATCGTCACCATCGAGCTCGAGGAGCGCTTCGCGCTGGTCGTGCGCGACCCCGCGACGGGGCGCGAGCGCCGGCGCGTCGATCTGGGCCCGGCGGAGCGAGACCTCGTCGCGCTCGCGGTCGCGGGCGATCGCGCGTGGGTCGGCGGGGACGATCGCGCGGTGCGCACGATCGATCTCGCCTCGGGCGAGGTCGTCGCGACGTGGCCGGTCGGCGCCGACGTGACCGCGCTCCGCTGGCTCGCGCCGGGATGGCTGGCCATCGGCGACGCGACCGGCGTCGTGTGCCTGCGCCGCGTCGCCGACGCGGCGCTCGTCCAGTGCGCCGTCCTCGCCGCGGGCCCGATCGCGGCGCTCGACGGCGGCGGCGGCCTCACCGTCGTGGCCGGCGGCGCCCGCTCGACCTGGACGGTGCCAGCCCTTGCCGCCACGGCCCCTGCACCGCCGCCGAGCTGGCGCGGCAAGCCGGTCGCGATCGACGGCCGCAGGGTCGTCGTCGGTGGCGAGGTGGTGGCGGCGCTGGGCGAACGGGTGCGGAGCATCGAGGTCGGACCGGAGGGTGAATTGATCGTGGCCGCCTGGATCGCACGGCTCGATGATCCCTCCGTGATCGCCCTGCCGCAGTGATAGATTCAGTGCTTGTCCGAGTGGGACGTCGACACCAGCATCACCCACATCGCCGACGCGACCGAGGCGCGCGTCACGCGGCGTGACCGCGCCTGCCTGGTCGTCCTGTCGGGAAGCCGGGTCGGCGCGGTGTTCCGCCTCGATCGCGCCGTCACCGTGGTCGGCCGATCCAGCCAGGCCGACGTCAACATCGACGACGACGGCGTGTCCCGCAACCACATCCGCATCTCGCGCGAGGGCGACGCGCACGTCGCCCAGGACCTCGGCAGCCGCAACGGCACGTTCGTGAACGGCACCCGGCTCGGGGAGCGGCTGACGCTCGCCGACGGCGACAAGATCCAGCTCGGCCGCGGCACGATCCTCAAGTTCACCTTCCACGACTCGCTCGACGACTCGTACCAGCAGCGCATGGTCGAGTCAGCGCTGCGAGATCCGCTGACCCGCCTCTACAACAAGCGCTACTTCGACGACCGGCTCGACGCCGAGCTCCGCTTCGCGCGCCGCCACGGCACCTCGCTCGCCCTCCTGCTCATCGACGTCGATCACTTCAAGCGGGTGAACGACGAGCGCGGTCATCTCGCCGGCGACGCCACGCTCGCCGAGATCGCGAACACGCTCTCGGCGGCGGTGCGCAACGAGGACGTCGTCGCGCGGTACGGCGGCGAGGAGCTGGTCGTCCTGTCGCGCGCGATCGGCGACGACGGCGCCCACAACCTGGCCGAGCGCCTGCGCCGGACGATCGAGGCGCTGCACGTCAAGGTCGACGAGGAGCCGCCGGTCCGGGTGACCATCTCGATCGGCGTCGCCGTGTACCCGACGATCGAGGTCAGCACCGCGAACCAGCTCACCGCCGCCGCCGACCGCGCGCTGTACCAGGCCAAGGACGGCGGCCGGAACCAGGTCGCCGTCGCCGGCCCTGCCGTCGAACCCACCCGGCCGTGACCTCGTCGTTCGCGCGTCGCGCGGGGCCTGACCTGAGCCGGTCCCCGCGGGGCCCGGGTGCTACGCTCGGGGCGTGAACGAGGCGCCCTCCACACGACATGGCGACGTGCTCCTGACCGTGTGGATCGTCGTCGGGGCGACGGTGCTCGTGGTCCTGAGCCTGAGCCAGACCCTGCGGATGCCATCGCTGGCCCTCGCCGTCATCGGCGCGGCCTCGGCGGGGTACGGCGAGACCGTCGCGCGCGCGCTCCGCCCCCACGTGCGCTTCGTCGACACCGCGGCGGCGATCGTGATCGCGTTCATGCTCCTGCCGATCGTCGCGCGCTTCGGGACGGGGGGGTACGGCGACGACGCGATCGTCATCATGGCGGTCGGGACGCCGCTCGGCGTCGGCGCCGCCTGGCAGACGCGGCGCTGGAACGCGCGCCCCGGCAACTTCCCCCACACCGTGGCGGCGGTCTTCATCATCGCCGCGGCCGTGGCGCTCGCGGTCGTGTCGATCGTCTCGCTCGACGTCCTGCCCGGGCGCCACACGCTCGAGCTCGGCTTCCTGGTGCTCGCCACCGCGGGCGGGCTGACCTTCGGCGGCCTGGTGGCGGAGGCGCGCCCCGGCCACCTCGTCCTCGGCGCCCTGTTCGTGCTGCTCGCACCGCGCCTCATCTCGATCGGCGTCCTCCGCCAGCTCCCGATGTACGAGGTCGCGCTGTGGACCGGCGCGCTCGCCACCGGCGGCACCCTCGGGTGCTTGATCGGCGCGTCGCTGCGCAAGCAGGTCCTGGCGCGCACCGCGGCGGTGACCAACCTGCCGGTGGCGCGGGTCCACGACGGCGACGCCGGCGACCGCCGGCAACCGGGATAAGTTGGGCCGGTGCGCTCGTTCTGCGCTCACCAAGCTGATGGAGGACGAGGGCATCCGGCCCGACGAGATCAACTTCATCGAGATGGCGCGCGAGGAGCTTCTCGCCGAGAAGCCCGAGGTGGTGCGCGATCTGGTGCGGGGCATCGCCGAGTCGGGCGAGTGGGCCGAGCGCAACCGGAGCCGGCCCGGATCGGCGTCACCTCGGCCAGGTGAAATTTGCCGGGATCGATCGTCGTTGTTAGCCTCAACGAATGCGAGCCGTCACCAGGATCCTCGTCGGCGCCGTCGTGATCGCGGGGTGCTCGGGCGACGATGCCCGCAACCACCGCGTCACCACGCCGCCGCACCCGTCCACCGCCGGTGACGATCCCGCGAGCGGGAACCCCGCCGCACCCGAGGTCGGCGGCGCCGCCGGCCCCGCCGCGCCGGCGGTCGCCGCCCTCACCGAGGACATGGGGACGCCGTGGTTCGACAGCGGCGCCGGCAAGGCGGCGGCCGAGCGCTTCGCCCTCGAGGACTGGGCGGCGGCGGCCGACGGCTTCACCAAGCTGCGGGCCGCGTTGCCCGCCGGCGACCAGACGATGCGCGGGCGAGCGGCGCTCCTGGCCGCGATCGCGAACGGCAAGCTGGGCAAGTGGGCCGCCTCGGCCGACGGCCTCGCCGAGGCGCGCGTCGCCCTGCCGCTGCTCGCCGACTGGATCGGCTACGAGGAGGCGCGGGCGCGCTACTTCGCGCGCCAGCCCGACAAGGCGCTCGCCCTGGCCCGCGGCGTCTCCCCCGACTCGATCGCCGGGGCCGACGCCGAGCTCCTGGTCGGGGACCTGCTCCGCGGCCAGGGAGATCACGCCGCCATCGCCGCGCACTACCGCGACTACCTGACGCGCCGGCCCAAGGGCATCCGCCGCTCCGAGGCGCGGTTCCGCATGGCCGAGGCCGTCCTCGCGACCGACGCCGGCCCCACCGACGAGGCGATCGCGGCGCTCCGCGCCATCACCATCGAGGACCCGCTCTCGTCCTGGAGCAAGAAGGCGCAGGAGCGGCTGGCGGCCCTGGCCAAGGATGGCGCCGCCGCGGCGGACGCGCCGCTGACGGCGACCGAGCTCATCACGCGCGGCATGGCGTACTTCGACAGCATGCGCAACCCGGAGTCAGAGGCCGACTTCGCGGCCGCGCTCGCGGCGCCGGGCATCACGCCCGCCGAGATCTGCGTCGCCGCCTACCACCGCGCGCAGAGCCTGTTCAAGGCGCGCGATCGCCGCGCCGCCGCGCCGCGCTTCGACGAGGCGGTCGCGGCGTGCAAGGCCGCCGGCAACACCGACCTCCAGATCCGCGCCAACTACCAGGCCGGGCGCGCGTACGCGTTCCACGGCGATCGCAAGATCGCCGTCGAGCGCTACCGGGCGGCGCAGCAGGTCGATCCGACGCACAGCTTCACCGACGACGCGCTCCTGCGCGAGGCCGAGGAGTGGGCCGACCTCGGCGAGGACGCCAAGGTGACCGCGGCCCTCGAACGGCTGCCGCGCGACTTCCCCCAGGGCGACATGCGGGCCGAGGCGATGTGGCGCCTGGGCTGGCGCGCCTACCGCGACGGCGACGACGCGAAGGCGATCGGCTACTGGGAGCAGCAGATCGCGGTCGCGCCCATCGACGACAACTACTGGGCCGAGGGTCAGGCGCAGTACTGGATCGGCCGCGCGCAGGAGCGGCGGGGCAAGCGCGACCTCGCGCTCGCGTCGTGGCAGCGCGCGATCGAGACGTACCCGGTCTCCTATTACGCGATGCTCGCGCTCAACCGCGTCCGCGAGGTCGACCGCAAGAAGTTCGCGGAGCTGAACGCGAAGATCACCGCCGATCCGCCGGGCTACGATCCGGCGGCGCCCGCGTTCACCTTCCGGGCGCGCGCCGAGTACGCGACGCCCGGCTTCGCGCGCGCCGTCGAGCTCATCAAGCTCGGCCTGGGCGATCAGGCCGAGGCCGAGCTGCGCACGCTGGGCCTCGTCGCGCCCGGCCACAAGAAGCGCATCGACGACGCCGACACGATCGAGAAGCTCTGGGCGATGGCCTGGCTCTACGACCGCGCCGGCCGCTACGCGACGTCGCACTGGCCGACGCGCTGGCACATCCTCGACTACAAGCGCCAGTGGCCGGTCGGGGCCAACGCGGCCCGCTGGCGCATCGCGTACCCGCGCGCCTACCTCGAGCTCCTGACCGACCACGCGGCCCGGAACGGCGTCATCCTCGAGGTGCAGCAGGCGATCGTGCGCGAGGAGAGCGCCTTCGATCCCCTGCTCGAGTCGTACGCCAACGCCGTCGGGTTGACGCAGATGATCAACTCGACCGCGACCCGGTTCGCCAAGGGTACGGGGATCGCGCCGACGCGCGAGAACCTGCGCGATCCGGAGAAGAACGTGACGATCGGCTCGCGCTTCCTCGGCTTCCTGTTCGACCAGTGGGACGGCTTCGTCCACCTGGTGCCCGCCTCCTACAACGGCGGCGAGGGTTACGTGAAGCGGGTGCTCAAGGTGCGCGGGACGTGGCCCGCGGACGAGCTCATCGAGAGCATCGTCGACGACCAGATCCGCAACTACTCGAAGCGCGTGCTCGCCAGCTACTTCGCGTACGCGTGGATCTACAAGCAGCACGTCCCGGAGATGCCGAACGCGATCCCGACGACGCTGCTCCCGCGTTGACACGTAACGCCCCTCACGGGATGCTTGAGGTCGAGGCGTCCCCCCGGTGAAGCTCTACCTGGTCCGTCACGCCGACGCGGTGTCCGAGGACGTCGCGGGCAGCGACGATGTTCGATGGCTGTCGCCGAGAGGTCGCGAGGCCGCGCGCGGCCTGGCGCGGCTCCTGCGCGAGCAGGGGGTCGAGCTCGACGCGGTGGTGTCGTCGCCCTTGCCGCGCGCGATGCAGACCGCGGAGCTGGTGGCGAGCGGCCTCGACTACCTGGGGGTGATCGAGGCCCTGCCCGAGCTGGCGCCCGGCTGCCACCCGCGGCGCGCCGCCGAGGCGCTCACCACGCGCGGGCGCGCGGTGATGGTGGTCGGCCACGAGCCGACGATCTCGTCGCTCGGCGCGTGGCTCATCGGGCGGCCGTCGTTCCCTCCGTTCCGCACCGCGCAGTGCGCCGCCATCGAGTCGGGCGCGCCGACCTTCACGTCCCGCGCCGACATCATGCAGACCCATGCCCTCTTCGTCGAATAGCTTCGATCCCGAGCAGCGCCCGGGCTGGGCGAAGTTCCTCAGCGAGGAGGAATGGCGCGCGTTCGCCATCGCGCTGACCGCGGAGCTGACGCGGCGGCACGTCGCCTTCCGCATCGACGAGGGGGTCCTGTGGGCGCGCTGGGGCAGCGAGGAGGACGAGGCCCTGGGGTTGACCAACCTCGCGCAGCTCTGTCGCTCGGCGGGGATCGAGTCGTTCCCGATCGTCATCGCCTCGCACTTCGACGCGCTGGTCGCCGGACGCGGCGACCGCGAGCGCGCCGGCCAGCTCGGCGCCGACCTGGTCGCGGCGCGGCCGCACCTGAAGATGCGCCTGTACGCGCGGGACACGTTCACCGGGGGCACCGATCAGTTCGTCCTGCGCGACGTCGCCGAAGATCTGACGGCGGTGCTCTGCTACGACCTGCCGTCGAACGTCGTGACCGTGGCCGCGGACTCCCTGGGCAAGTGGAACGTGTCGCAGGAGGAGCTCTACTACCAGGCGCTCGCCAACCAGCGGCGGACCGAGCGCGCGCCGATCGAGGACATCGACGTCGGCGGCGCGGTCGTGCGGGCGATGACCGGCGAGAGCTTCTTCATCGCGTCGAACCTGCTCCTGCTCGGGGACTTCGTCACCGGCGAGACGCCGTTCGGGACGCTGGCGGCGGTGCCCAACCGCCACACGCTCATCTGGCACGCGATCACCGACCCGAGCGCCCTGCGCGCGATCGACGCGATGGTCGTGATGGCGTCGAACCTGTGCGCCGAGGGCCCGGGCTCGATCTCGAGCAACCTGTTCTGGTGCAAGGACGGCGCGATCAAGACGTTGCCCACCCGGGAGACCGAGGAGCACTACGAGTTCGTGCCGCCCGACGAGTTCGTGAACGAGGTGCTCGAGGCGCTGGCCGCCCGCGCCGAGCTGAATTGAGAAGGCCTCCGGGCCGCTTACTTCTTCAGCCGGCCGAACAGGCCCTTCTTCTCGGCCTTCACGCCCTCGTCCATCTCGGTCGCCAGCTCGCGCAGGAGCTCGCTCTGGCGCGACGACAGCTTGGTCGGGATCTCGACCTTCCAGCGCACGACCTGATCGCCGCGGCCCTGCTTGCCCAGCCGCGGCACGCCGGCGCCGCGGCGGATGACGTGGTCGCCCGGCTGGGTGCCCGCCTTGATCTCGACCGTCGCGACCGCCTCGCAGTTCTCGTCGAGCGTCGGCACCTCGACCTCGCCGCCGAGGATCGCCTTGACGAAGCTGACCGGGACCTCGGTCAGGATGTCGTCGCCCTCGCGCTGGAAGCGCTCGTCGCCGCGCACGTGCAGGACGACGTACAGGTGGCCCGCCGCGCCGCCGCCGGGCGGCGTCTCGCCCTTGCCGGCCAGGCGCAGCGTCTGGCCGTCATCCACGCCCGGCGGCACCGTCACCGACAAGGTCGTGGTCTCGACCTGCGTGCGCCGACCGTTGCAGTCGCCGCACGCCTCCTTCACGACGCGACCCTCGCCGCGGCAGCGCGGACAGGTGCTCTGCACCATGAAGAAGCCCTGGTTGTGCACGACCTGCCCGCGGCCATTGCAGGTGTGACAGGTCTCCGGCTTGGTCCCGGCCTTGGCGCCCGAGCCGCTGCACGTCGTGCACGACACGTCGCGCTGCACCTTGATGTCCTTGGTGACGCCCCACACCGCCTCGGCGAACGTGAGCTGCAGGTCGACGCGGACGTCGTTGCCGCGCGCCTGGCGACGCGCGCCGCCGCCGGCGCGGCCGCCGAAGAAGTCGCCGAAGATGTCGCCGAACGCCGAGAAGATGTCCTCGACCGAGCCGAAGCCGCCGCCACCGCCCATGCCGCCGTTGCCACGCAGCCCGTCGTGGCCGAAGCGATCGTAGCGGGCGCGCCGCTCGTCGTCGGAGAGGACCTGGTAGGCCTCGGCCGCCTCCTTGAACTTGTCCTCCGCGACCTTGTCCCCGGGGTTCACGTCCGGGTGGTACTGCTTGGCCAGCTTGTAGTAGGCCTTCTTCAGCTCCGACGCGCTCGCATCGCGCGAAACACCCAGGACTTCATAAAAATCGCGCATCGGCTGGTCGTTCATACCGGGAGTAGCAAAATCAAAGGCGTACGTAATGCGGCCCCCGGTGGTTGTCAAGGTATCGTCCGGGGGTGACCGGCCCGGGGCTCGTCGCCCAAATTGCTGAAAACGCACCGGATCCGGCCGATGCCGCGCGTCGCGTGGAGCGCTGGCTCGAGGTGTCGGGAGTCGACGCCGATTCGCTGTCGACCGCCGCGATCGACATCCTGGCGCTCTCGTGTCGGCTGGCGCCCTACCTCGCGACGCTCTGCACTCGCGACCCGTCGCGCCTCGAGCGCGTGGCCCGCGACCCGTACCTGCGGCGCGAGAAGCCGGCCGCGGTGGTCGCCGCGGAGGTGAACGCCTCGGCCGCGGAGGCCACCACGCCCGACGAGCTGTGCCGCGCGCTGCGCCGCGTGCGCGCCGACGAGCTGGTGCGCCTCGGCGCGCGCGAGCTCGAGATGGGGCTCGACACCGAGGTCGGCCGCGAGCTCGCGCACCTCGCCGACGCGTGCTTCGACGCGGCGATCCGCTTCCACGACGCGCGGCTGCGCGAGCGCTACGGCGCCCCCCGCTACGTCGGCGACGACGGCGTGGAGCGCGACGCCGGGCTATGCGTCATCGCGATGGGCAAGCACGGCGGGCTCGAGCTCAACTTCGCCAGCGACGTCGACGTCATCTACGTCTACAGCTCGGACGCCGGCGTGGCGCGGAGCGGCGACGGCGAGCTGTCGCTGCACGAGTACTTCGCCAAGCTGGCGACCGCGGTCACCCACGCGCTCGGCGACGCGACCGCCGACGACACCGTCTTCCGCGTCGATCTGCGGCTGCGGCCCGAGGGCTCGCGCGGCGCCATCGCCAACTCGCTCGCCCAGTGCGAGCGCTACTACGAGACGTTCGGCCGGCCGTGGGAGCGGCAGGCGTGGATCAAGGCGCGGCCGTGCGCCGGTGACCTCGCGCTCGGCGCCGAGATCATGACGACGCTCCTGCCGTTCGTGCACCCGCGCCACACCAAGCCCACGATCATCGAGGAGGTGATGGCCCTCAACCGCCGCATCAAGCGCGAGCTCGATCCGGCGGCGGGGCGCGCGGCCGGCGCGGCCGGGGCGGCGAGCTTCGACGTGAAGAACGGCCAGGGCGGGATCCGCGAGATCGAGTTCTTCGTGCAGGCGCTCCAGCTCGTGCACGCCGGCCGCGATCCGGCGCTGCGCGAGCGCGGGACGCTGGCCGCGCTCGACGCGCTGCTCTTCGCCGGCCTGGTCGGCGACGGCGAGCACCTCGTGCTCCACCGCGCGTACCGCTGGCTGCGCCACGTCGAGCACGTGCTCCAGCTCGAGGGCGGCCTGCAGACGCAGCGCCTGCCGCGCGACCCGGCGGCGCTCGACGTGTTCGCGCGCCGGATCGGCGAGCCCGACGCCGCGGCGTTCACCCGGACGCTCGACGAGCACACGTCGCGGGTCGCCGACCTGTTCGCGACGCTCGGCGATCCCGACGCCGCGAGCGAGAGCGCCGACGCCGAGGACGCGATCGGCCACCTGGCGCGCGGCGAGCTGGCGCCGGAGCTCGAGGTCGTCGAGCTGGCGGCGCTGGGCTTCGCCGACGCCCCGGCGGCGATGCGCGAGCTCGAGCGCGCGCGCAAGCGGCCGTGGTCCCCGTGGTCGCCGGCGGCGACCGGCGCGGTCGCGCGCGTCGGCGGGGCGCTGCTCGCGGAGCTCGCGCGCTCGGCGGACCCCGACGCCGCCCTGCGCCACGCCGCCGATCTCATCGGCAAGCGCGGCGCGTCGTGGTCGGTGTGGCGGCTGCTCGACGAGAAGCGCGCGCTCCTGCGCCTGCTCGGCTCGATCCTCGGCGCCAGCGAGTACCTCGCGCGGTCGATCGTCGACCGTCCCGAGCTCGTCGATCTCCTGGTCGAGGTCGGCAGCGGCCCGCGCCGCGATCGCGCGACGCTCGAGCGCGACGCCGATCGCCGGCTCGCCGCGGCCCACGCCGCCGACCCGGGCGACACCGAGCTGGCCTGGAGCGCGCTCGCCGAGTTCAAGAACGGGCAGGTGCTGCGCGTCGGCCTCGCCGACTTCGCGGGGCGCACCGGGCCGCTCGACGTGTGCGCGGACCTGACCGAGATCGCCGAGGTGTGCCTCGCGCGCGCGTACGATCGGGTCGCCGCCGAGCTGCGCCACCGCCACGGCGTCGTGCGCACGGGCGCCGGCGGCCAGGGACGACTCGCCGTGCTCGGGCTCGGCAAGCTCGGCGGGCGCGAGCTCGGCTACGCCGCCGATCTCGACGTCGTGTTCGTCTACGACGCCGGCGACGAGCCGGGCGAGAGCGACGGCGCGCGCCCGCTGCCCGCCGTCGAGTACTTCTCGCGCCTCGGCCAGCGCCTGGTCGGCGGCCTGCACGCGCGCACGCCGCGCGGGCGCCTCTACGAGGTCGACACGCGCCTGCGCCCGTCGGGCTCCCAGGGCCTGCTGGTGTCGTCGCTCGCGGGCTGGCGCCGCTACCACGCCAGCGAGGCGCGGCTCTGGGAGCGGCAGGCGCTCATCAAGCTGCGGCCGGTCGCCGGCGACGCGTCGCTCGGCGCCGAGGTCGCCGCCGAGGTCGCGACGTGGTTGTGGTCGAGCCCGCCACCGGACGAGCGCGCGGTCGCCGCCGAGATCATCGCGATGCGCGACCGCATGGAGAAGGAGCTGGGCAGCCCGAGCGACCTCAAGGTCGGCAAGGGCGGCATCATCGACGTCGAGTTCGCCGCCCAGTACCTGCAGCTCGCGCACGGGCACGCCGTGCCGGGCCTGCGCACGCCGTCGACCGCACCCGCCCTGCGCGCGGCGCGGGCGGCGCGCCGTGGCCCGCGCCACGACCTGGAGGTGCTCGAGGAGGGCTACCGGTTCCTCCGGCTGATCGAGCACCGGATGCGCGTCGTGCACGATCGGCCGGTGAGCCGGCTCCCCCACGACGAGACCGAGCTGGCCCGCCTCGCGCGGCGCTGCGGATTTCCCTCGGGCGACGCGCTGCGTGACCGTGTGGCCCGGTGGCAGGTCGACATCCGGGGTGCGTTCGAGCGTGTGCTCGGAGCGTGAACCGGATCTGTGCCTTGCTCTCGGCGCCGGCGGTTGGTACGACCGCACCATGGCGATCAAGAAGGTCGAATCGATCTGGATCGACGGGAAGCTCGTCCCCTGGGACGACGCCACCGATCACATGCTCGCGCACACGCTGCACTACGGTGTCGGCGCGTTCGAGGGCATCCGCGCCTACCAGCGCGCCGACGGCAAGACCGCGGTGTTCCGGCTGCGCGAGCACATCGATCGCCTCTTCGACTCGGCGCAGATCTGCACGATGGAGATCCCGTTCACGCGCGAGCAGCTGATCGACGCGTGCGCCGAGGTCGTGCGCACCAACAAGATGACGTCGGCGTACCTGCGCCCGCTGGTCTACCTGGGCGCGGGCGCGCTCGGCCTGGGCTCGTTCGAGCCGCCGGTGCGCACCGTCGTCGCCGCGTTCGAGTGGGGCGCGTACCTCGGGGACGAGGGCCTGAAGAAGGGCATCCGCTGCATCATCAGCGGCTACACGCGCTCGAGCTCGAGCTCGATCATGAACAAGGGCAAGATCTGCGGCCAGTACGTCACCTCGGTGCTCGCCAAGCGCCTCGCGCTCAAGAGCGGCTACGACGAGGCGCTCATGCTCGACCCGCAGGGCTTCGTCGCCGAGGGCACGGGCGAGAACATCTTCGTGGTCAAGAACGGCCTCGTGCGCACGCCGCCGCTGGGCGCCGCGATCCTCGCCGGCATCACCCGCGACACCGCGATCCAGCTCCTGCGCGAGCGCGGCGTCGAGGTCCGCGAGGAGATGATCGCGCGCGACGAGCTGTACACGGCCGACGAGGTCTTCCTCACCGGCACCGCCGCGGAGGTCACGCCGGTGCGCGAGATCGATCAGCGCCGGGTCGGCAAGGGCGAGTTCCCCATCACCAAGGGCCTGCAGGAGTCGTTCTTCGCCGTCGTGAAGGGCGGCGACACCAAGCACGACCACTGGCTCCACTTCGTCTGATCGCGCCGATCGCGGCGCCGCGGTCAGTCGGGGATGTGCGGAGGAATCTCGACGGTGACCTCGGTCGCCTGCGCCGCCGGCTGCGGGGTCACGGTGACCTGCTTGCAGTACGCCGCGAGCTCGTCGCCGTGGCGCTCGAGGTACGTCATCGCCTGAGGTCCGCCCGCCACCTCCGCCGGAATGGCGGTGACGCACGTGGTGTACACCCCGGGCACCAGCTCCTTGAAGGTCGCCGGCCGGCCCCCGAACATGATGCCGAGGCTCGACGTACCGCCCGCCTGCGCCGCCGCCCGCACGCTCAGCTCCCGTCCCGTCGCCGCGGCGACCACGCCCGAGAACAGCCACGCGAACCCGCCCTTGAACTCCCCGTTCGAGGCCTTCGCCGTCACGGTCAACGTGACGTCGCCCTTGCGCACGGTCAGATCCGCGCGCGCCTCCTTGCCCGAGACCACCGTCGCCTGCGTCGAGTGGAAGGTCATCCCCCGCATGGGCATCCCGAGCATCGCGGACACCTTGTAGGTGTCGGGTGCGAGCCTGTCGAAGCGGTAGGTGCCGTCGGGGCCGGTGGCGACCGAGTACATCGCGTTGTACGCCGTCACCGACTGCACGGTGATGATCGTGTCGGCGGCGGGCCCCTGCGCGTCGGTCGCCTTGCCGACGAGCGAGCCGAAGCCGGCGAGCGCCAGCACGAGCGCGCTCTCGTCGGCGGCGCCGCGCTGGAGCCGGATCGCCGGCGAGCGACCGAAGTCGGGGTGCTCGGCGACGACCGTGACGTCGGCGGGGCCGAGCCCGGAGATCTTGAAGGATCCGCTCTCGTCGGTCGTCGCCTCGCGGTTGTTGCTGCGGCCCGGCGGGCCGCCGCCGAAGTTCGCCGTGTTGCTCGAGCCGGTCCCGAAGATCTGGCGGCCGGCGAGCACGGTCGCGCCGGGGACCGGGTTGCCCTGGAACACCACCTTGCCGGCGATCGCGCGCCCGCGGGACACCGTGATCGTGCCGACGTCCGTCACCTCCCCTTCCTCGATCTCGACCGGCACCGTCTTCTGATCGATCGACGATCCACGCACGACGAGCTGGTACGAGCGGGGCGGCAGCCCGCCGAGCTCGAAGCTGCCGTCCTTGCTCGCGACCGGCTCCTGGGTGAAGCCGACGCCGATCGTGAAGGGCGTCGGCACCGTGCCGTCGGCGAACGCGACCTTCCCCTTCACGCTGCCGTCGGCGGGCAGGACGATGCGCAGGTCCCGGGTGCCGGTCTCGGCGCGCTCGCCGTCCATGCCGAACATGCGGGCGCGCCCGGAGGCCACGCGCGACGCGCGCACCATGTACGTCCCCGGCGCGAGGCCGGCGAGCTCGAAGCGGCCGCCGGCGTCGGTCAGCTCCTGCGGGAAACCACGGAGGCGGAACGCCTGCGGATCGAAGTTGCCGCTGCGGAAGTCCGGGATGGCGCCGACCTGGACCCCCTCGAGCGGCTCGCCGGTCTTGTCGACGACGACGCCGGCGATCGTGCCCTGGACGTCGACCGTGAGCCTGACGCCGCTGACATCACCCGCGCTCGCGTCGACCGGCACCGTCGCCGACGAGCCGCTCTCGGCCAGCGCCACCGCCTCGAGCGGCTTGCGCGGCAGGCCGGCGAGCGTGAACGTGCCGTCCTCGGCGGAGAACACCTGGCGCGGCTCGCTGCCGAGCATGCCGCGCGAGGCGACGCCGATGCGGACACGCGCCGCCGCGACCGGCGCGCCGCCGGCGTCGACGACGACGCCGCTCACGCGCGCGCCCTCGGCCATGCGGATCTCGACGCCGGCCTTGGCGGTGGCGCCGTCGAGGGTGACGATCGCGCTCGTGCCCGGCGCGTGCGCCGGATGGCGCGCGACGAAGCGGAAGCTGCCGGCCGGTAGCGCCGGGAACGAGAAGGCGCCGTCGGCGCCCGTGGTCACGCCGTCGCGGCGCGCGTCGGGCTGGATGTTCCAGTCCGACGCGCCGCTGAAGAGGACGATCGCGTCCGCCACCGGCTGGCCCGCCGCGCTCAGCACCCGCCCGCTCACCGGCGCGCCCGGGATGAGGACGACGTTCACGTCGACCGGGCCCGTCGACACGAGCGCCGAGGCGAACGCCGGCGCGAACCCGGGCGCCGACGCGACCACGTCGTAGCGGCCGGGCACGACCGACGCGAACGTGGTCTTGCCTTCGGCGTCCGCGCTCGCGGTCTGGGTGTCGATGCCGCGCAGCTCGACCACCGCGGTGATCGGCTTGCCCGCGCGATCGACGGTGGTGACCGTGACCGCGCCGCCGGGCGCGAGGCGGAGCACCACCGGATCGCTCTTGGCGGTGAGCTTGGCGGTGACCGGCCCGGCGACACCGGCGGGCGCGCGCGCGAGGAGCGTGTACGGCCGCCCGACGAGCTTCTCGAACGCGAACGCGCCGTTCTCGTCGGTCGTCGTGGTGCGCGGCGGGTTGGCCGAGACGACGACCGTCGCACCCTCGACGGGCCTGTCGTCGGCCGACAGCACGAGGCCCTCGAGCCGCAGCGCGCCCGCGGGGTCGTCGTCGACGAGCACCTGCACGTCGCCGCCGCCCCCGCGTTCACCCTCGGGCCGGCGCGGCTCCTGCTGGCGCGCGCTCGCCCACGGGTCCTCCTTGCTCGACGCCACCACGGGCTTCTTCGGAGCCGCCCCGTCGCCGCGGAGGAAGAAGTACCAACCTCCCGCAATGACAGCGACGAGAGCGGCGAGGACTGCGACGTGACGAGGCTTCATGGTTCTCCGGCTCGCGACTATGACAGAAGCCACGTCGGTGGCATTCCGACCGACATCCGATCCGACAACATGGCGACATCATCGCGACTGAGATTTAGGTCACCGACCGAAAGCGGACTGACCACTACCTTGTGAAACAGCCTCGACCTGCGTTAGAAAAGCGGGGTCCGATTCATCGACGCAACCTTTGGGGGATCTCCGATGAGACTAGTCAAGCGTTCTTCCGTCTGTCTCGTGGGCGCCTTGTCGCTCGGCCTCGTCGCCTGTGGTGGCGGCGGTGATGACGATGGTGGCGAGACCATCAACCCGGCGGGCGCCGATCACACGTTCGTCGCCGCGTCGCTCAACCTGCCCGAGAACGCGGCCGAGGCGATGATGCTCGGCCTCGACATCGACAACAAGCCCAACGACGGCGTCGACAACCAGCTCGGCATGGTGCTCGGCTCGATCGGCGCGCTCGCGCCGGACCTCGACCTGCAGACCGCGGTCGACGAGCAGGTCGATCAGGGCGAGATCATCCTGCTCGCCAACGTGAAGGCGACGGACCTGACCAACGCCTCGGGCGTCGGCTTCATCGTCTACCTCGGGGACAACCCCAACCCGGCGGCCTGCATGGACGCCAACGACACCGTCTGCCGCCGCCACCTGGCGGGCGGCGCGAGCTTCTCGATCGCGGCGGGCAGCCCGACAGACGCGTCCATCGCGGGTCGCATCGTCAACGGCAAGTTCACCGGCGGCCCCGGCACCGTCAACCTCCAGATCGCGCTCGCCGGCGGCCAGCCCATCGACCTGCCGCTCCAGCGCGCCAAGGCCGAGGTGAACGCGGTCAGCGCCACCGGCTGGATGACCGGCAAGATCGGCGGCGCGATCTCGCAGGACGACATCAACACCAACGTCATCCCGGCGATCGGCAACACCGTCCGCACGTCGTTCGACGACACCTGCGACACCAACACGCAGGGCGGCACGATGGCCAACATGTGCAACTGCCAGGCGGGTGAGACCGGCGAGACGCTGCGCGGCCTCTTCGACAAGACGCCGTACGACTGCAACATCACCGACGCCGAGGTCATGGCGGTCGTCTCGGGCTTCCTGACGCCCGACATCGACCTCGACGGCGACGGCACCAACGACGCCCTGTCGCTGGGCATCGGCGTGTCGGCGGTGGCCGCCACGTTCACGCCGCCCCCGCTCTGAGACGCACAGCCAGTCGACTGCCAGTCGGCAGTCAGGAAGAGGGCGCCGCGAGGCGCCCTTTTTTTCGTCCAGGCATCTTAGGATGCCGGCGACCATGCGGTACGCGGTGATCATGGCGGGCGGCAGCGGCACCCGGCTCTGGCCGGCGAGCCGGCGCGCGCGCCCCAAGCAGTTCCTGGCGCTCGGCGCGCCTGAGTCGTTGCTCGCGGCGACCGTGCGACGCGTGCGCGCCGCCGCTCCGGGCGTGATGATCGTGACCGCCGCGGATCAAGCCGCGGCGGCCGCCGTCGAGGCGCCGGGGGCGACCGTCGTCGCCGAGCCGTCGGCGCGCAACACGGCCGCGGCCCTCGGCCTCGCGGCCACGCACCTCGTGGCCCGCGATCCCGACGCGGTGATGGGGGCGTTTCCCGCGGATCAGCACGTCGGCGACGAGGCCGCGTTCGGCGCCGTCATCGAGCGCGCGTTCGCGGCCGCCGAGCGCGGCGACGTCATCGTCACCATCGGCGTGACACCGACGCGCGCCGAGACCGGCTACGGCTGGCTCGAGCTCGGCCCGCCGCGCGACGAGCTCGGCGCCGGCGTCGCGCAGGTCGCGCGCTTCGTCGAGAAGCCGGACGCCGCGCGCGCCACGCAGATGTTCGCGGCGGGCGGCTACCTGTGGAACGGCGGCATGTTCTTCGTCCGCGCCCGCCGGCTCCTCGCCGAGCTCGAGCGCCACCTGCCGGTGACCGCCGCGGGCCTGCGCGAGGTCGAGGCGGCGCTGGCCAGCGGCGACACGGTCGCCGCCGATGCGGCCGCCGCCCGCGTCTATCCCGGCTTCCCGGCGATCTCGATCGATCACGGCGTGATGGAAAAAGCCCACGACGTGGTCGCGATCCCGGGATCCTTCGGATGGAGTGACGTCGGCTCGTGGGCCGCGGTCGCCGAGCTCCTGGCGCGCGACGCCGCAGGGAACACGCGCCAGGGCGACGCCGTCGTCGTCGACGGGCGAGACAACCTCACCGTGACCGACGCCGGCGTCATCGCCGTGGTCGGGGTCTCCGGCGTCGCCGTGGTGCGCGCCGGCGACGCCGTGCTCGTGCTGCCCGCCGAGCGGGCGCAGGACGTACGAGCGGCGGTCGACGCGCTGACGGCGGCCGGCCTTTCGCGCTACTTGTAGGCTCGTGGCCGCGCCGATCCTCAACCCGCGCATCTTCCGCGAGTACGACATCCGCGGCGTCGCGAACCGCGATCTCGACGACGCGCTCGTCCAGGATCTCGGCCGCGCGATCGCCGCCCGCGTGTGCGAGCACATGGCGTGGAAGCGCCCGGTGGTCGCGGTGGGGCGCGACTGCCGGCTGACGTCATCGCGCCTGTTCGTCGCCCTCTGCGAGGGCCTGACCGAGCGCTGCGACGTGATCGACCTGGGCATGGTGCCGACGCCGCTCGTGTACTTCGCGTCGGCGACGCTCGACGTGGGCGGCGCCGTGATGATCACGGGCAGTCACAACCCGCCCGAGGACAACGGCTTCAAGATCATGGTCGCGGGCGCGACGCTCCACGGCGACGGCATCCAGGGGCTGCGGCGCGCGATCGAGGAGGCGCGGTCCGAGCGCTACACGATGAACGATCGCGGGCGCGGCATGATCCTGCCGCAGGACCTCGTGCCCGCGTACCTGGCCCACAACGAGACGTCGCTGCGACTCGGCGCGCGGCGGCCCAAGGTGGTCGTCGACGCCGGCAACGGCGCCGGCGGGCCGACGGCCATCGCGCTCTACCGCCGGCTCGGCTTCGACCCGATCGCCCTGCACTGCGAGCCCGACGGCCGGTTCCCCAACCACCACCCCGACCCCACCCTGCCCGAGAACCTCGCCGATCTGCAGGCGGCCGTCGCGGCGCACGGCGCCGAGGTCGGCCTCGCGCTCGACGGCGACGCCGATCGGCTGGGCGCCGTCGACGGCACCGGCCGCATCCTGTGGGGAGACCAGCTCATGATCCTCCTGGGCAAGGCGGTGCTCGACGAGGTGCCGGGCGCGCGCTTCGTGGGCGAGGTGAAGTGCAGCCAGGCGATGTACGACGAGCTCGAGCGCGCGGGCGGCAAGCCCGAGATGTGGAAGGTGGGGCACTCGCTCATCAAGGCGCGCATGAAGGAGACCGGCGCCGCGCTCGCCGGCGAGATGAGCGGTCACCTCTTCTTCTCGCATCGCTGGCTCGGCTTCGACGACGCGGTCCACGCGGGCGCGCGCCTGCTCGAGCTCCTCTCGCGCGGCGAGCGCACGCTGGCCGAGCACGCGGCCGCGCTGCCCGAGATGGTCAACACGCCGGAGCTGCGGGTCGACTGTCCCGACGAGCTCAAGTTCGACGTCGTCGCGCGTGTCACCGCGCGGATGCGCGCGCGGCCCGACGTCGTCGGGGTCGTCGACGTCGACGGGGTGCGCGCCCGCTTCGACCACGGCTGGGGCCTCGTGCGCGCGTCGAACACCCAGCCGGCGCTGGTCGTCCGCTGCGAGGCCGACGACGCGGCGCACCTGGCCGCGATCCGCGCGATCGTCGAGCAGGAGATCGCGGAGGCCCGCGCCGCCAGCGCCGGTGCGAAGGAGCAACCATGAGCGGCATCAAGACCCATCCCTGGGTGGTCGGCGTCGACCTCGGCGGCTCGAACCTGCGCGTCGCGGCGTACCGCGAGCTGGGGGCGGCCGCCGCGTCGTGCCGCGCGTCGGGCAAGCCGCTCGCGCAGGCGCCCGCGGCCGTGGTCAAGCGGCCGGTCGGCGAGGACCGCCGGGTCGAGGCGATCGTCGAGCGCATCGTCAGCTGCGTCCACGAGGTGCTGGGCCAGGTCGGCGTGTCGCGCGTCGCGGTCGTGCCGGTGGGCGTCGGCGTCGCGGCGATGCTCTCCGATCGCAAGGGCACCGTCGCCAACTCGCCGCACCTCGGATGGCGCGACGTCGCCTTCGGGCCCGCGATCGCCCGGCGGCTCGGGCCGGCGCGGCCGGTCGGCGTCTACAACGACGTCAACGCGATCACGTACGGCGAGTTCGGCGTGGGCGCGGGCGCCGGCGCGCGCGACCTGCTCTGCGTGTACGTCGGCACCGGCATCGGCGGCGGCCTGGTGATGAACGGCGAGCTCGTCGAGGGCGCGACCAACTGCGCCGGCGAGATCGGCCACGTGAAGGTCGCCTGGACCGAGGACGCGGCGCCGTGCAACTGCGGTCAGCGGGGCTGCGTCGAGGCCTACGTCGGCGGCAGCTACGTGCAGGCGCGCGTCCGTCGCGAGCTCGAGGGTGGCGTGCGGTCGCTGGCGATCGACCTGGCCGGCGGCGACGCCGCGGCTGTGAACCCCGGGCACGTCGACGCGGCCGCCGCCGAGGGCGATCCGTGGGCCCTCGCCCTGTGGACCGAGCTCGCGCCGCTCTTCGCCGTGGCGCTCGGCAACGCGATCACGCTGGTCAACCCCGATCGCGTCGTCCTCGGCGGCGGGATGCTCGGGCGCACGCCGACCTTGCGCGACCAGGCGCTGCTCGCGCTCTCGCTGGTGACGCCGCCGGCGCTGCTCGATCCCGTCGAGATCGTGATGGCGACGCTCGAGGACGACGCCGGCCTGGTGGGCTCGGCGCTCCTCGCCGACGCCGGCGTCTCGCTCATCTGAGCGTGCGCGCGCGGGTCACTCGGCGGCGAGCGATCGCGCCACCTCGCCCGCGGTGAGCGCGTCGTTGCCGGCGAGGACGTAGCGCAGGTTGCCGCCGCGGTCGTAGATGCGCACGTGGGGCAACGCGCCGACCTTGTGCTGGCGCGCGACCGGCGTGTCGCCATCGCCGACGTCGATCTTGCGCACGACGACCGCGGGCTCGTTCGCGATCGTCGCCATCAGCTGCTCGTCCACGACGACGCAGCCCGCGCACCAGGTCGCCCAGAAGTCGACGACCGTGACGTGGCCGGGGACGAGCACGGCCGCGAGCTCGACGGGCTGGCCGGTCGCGTTGACCTGCACCACCTTCTCCGGCGGCGGCGCCGGCGGTGCGGCCACCTTCGGCCCACACGCGCCGAGCACGGCGACGACCACGATCGCCAGGAGCCTCACCCCGGCCTCCACTCACCGACCGCCGCGCGCCGGGCGGCGACGGTCTCCGGATCGAGCCCGCCGTCGGACTCGAGCATGCCGACGGGCGTCACCAGGAGCGCCGCCCCGCTGACCAGCTCGGCGGCCGTGAGGCGCGGGATCCCGTCGGCGTCGACGGTGACGCTGCAGATCGCGACGACGTCGCCGGCCGGCGCCGCCGGCAGGTCGCCGAGTCGCCAGCGGCCGAGCGCGCGCGGTGACGGCCCGTGCTCCCACAGCTCGACCTCGAGCGCGGGCTCGTTGTCGTCGCGCGTCGTGAGCACCCGCGACTCGCGCGTCGGCAGGACCGCGCCCGCCGGCACGAGCGGCGCCGGCTCGCCACCGTGGGCGAGCGAGAGCGTGTTGGGGACGACGTCGACGACGAGGGCGACCGGCTCGGCCAGGAACATCCGTGCGAGGCGCGCGGCGCCCAGCGCGGCCGCGAAGCCCGGATCGGAGGGCAGCCGCGGCGCGCGCGCGAGCGTCTGTCCGAGGCGACGCGCCAGCGCCGCCGCGCGCGCGCCGCCGCCCGCGAGGACGACCTCGCTCAGCTCGTTCGTGGCGATGCCGGCGGCCGCGAGCGCGTTCGCGCACACCTCGTCGACCGTGCGGATCCGGGGCGCCATCCACAGCTCGAGCTCGTCACGCCGCGGCGGACGCAGCCCGCGCAGGTGAGGCGCGCCGTCGACGATCGCGGCCAGCGCCGCCTCGGCCCCGGTCGCGTTGCCGAGGTGCTCGCGCAGCGCGGCGGCGGCCGCGACGATCGCGGGATCGTCCGCGGCGGGGGCCGGCTGGATCGTGCGCGCGAGATGGTCGGCCACCACCCTGCCGAGCGCACGGCCGCCGAGGCCAGGCTCGTCGATCGTGGTCAACCGGTCGACCGCGCCGTTCGAGCGATCGATCACCGACGCGCTGAACGCCTCCGCGCCGGCCTCGCACACGAGCCAGCGCCCGTCGGGCGCCGACGGCAACGACATCGCGACCGCCACCGGCGACGCGATCAGCCGCGTGAGCGGGATGCCGGCGATCGAGGCGGCGTCGCGCACGGCACGCCGCTCGACCGCGCCGAGGCGCGCCGGCACCGCGAACACGGCGCCGAGCACCGGCCCGTGGGCCTCCTCGACGGCGAGCACCGCGGCGCGCACGAGCCAGGCGAGCTGCTCCGCGCTGGTGCCCGGCACGTTGCGCTGGGCCCCGGGCAGCGCCGCCGCCGCCCGGCCGATCTCGACGCGCGACCCCGCGGTGGCGAGCACCGCCGGGAAGGCCGTCACCGCCACCGGGCGGTCCTCGACCAGGGCGGCGACGCGCACCGTCTCGCTGCCCAGATCGATCCCGATCACGACGGTCATCGTCGCGTCCTCGCGCCGGCTCGCCCGCTCCGTCGCGCGCTCGGGGTCACGAGAACAACCTCTGGATCGCGGGCGCGGACGGGACGCCGACGCGGCGGAGCTGGTCGAGCGCGGTCGCCGCCTCGACGCTGCCCGGGTCGTGCTGGAGCGCGGTCTCGAGCGCGGCGATCGCGCCGGTCTTGTCCATGCGCGTGCATGCGGTCATCGCCTCGGCGACGTGGACGAGGCCGCGCAGCCGGCGATCGGCGCCGTAGAGGTGGAGCGCCGCCTCGGCCATCTCCCTGGCGCCGCCGGCGTCGCCGGTGGCCAGCCGGGCGCGGATCTGACGCACGAAGCGATCACCGGGTCCCGCGCGCCCCTGCGCGAGCGAGTCCTCGAACGCGATCGGCGCCTCGCCGCCCGTCCCCTGCGGACCGAGATCGAGATCCGAGAAGAGGTCGCTGGGCGTGGACCAGCGCACCGCGCCGCTCGCATGCGCGGGCGACGGCACCGCCGCCACGACCGGCGGCGGCAGGAGATCGTCGAGGGCCGGCAGCGCCGGCGCCGCCGCGGGCGCGGCGGCCGCGAGCTGCTCGGCGGGCGGAAGGCGATGGACGGCGCTCGTGTCGAACAGCTCGACCGCGTCGTCGACGGGCGGGGTGACCGCCTCGGCGAAGAACCCGGTCGCCAGCGGATCGTCGGCCGCGGTCCACGACGCCGGCGGGCGGATGCTCGGCCCGACCGACGTGCCGCGGTGATCGGCGACCAGCACCGATCGCATGCGGTCGTACGCGCGCGCGGCGAGGATCATCGTCTCCTCGGCGACCGAGCTGAGCGTGGGCGAGGCGTACCGCGCGACCGCGTCGGGATGCTCGCGCGCCGCGAGCGCGATCCACGCCGCCCGCAGCTCGGCCGCCGACGGATCACGCGGCACGCCGACGATCTCGTGCGCCGCGAGCAGGCGCTTGCGCCGGAGGTCCGCCTCGCGCGCGACCAGGAGCCGCCGCTCGTCGTCCATGCTGGCGTCGTCGGCCGCGACCGCGCCGCGGGCGTCGCCCACCAGCGCCTTGAGGCGAGCCAGGAGCTCCGACGAGAGGCCGAACAGCGTCACGTCGATCGACGTGCGCCCGCCCGCCGACGCGCCCACGCTGGCGACCGTCCCGTCGATCGCGATCACGATCTGGTTGGGCAGCTCGAGCCCGAGCGTGACCGGCGTCCCCAGCTCGCACTCGAACGGCACCTTCATCGAGAGCCGGCCGTTCTTGCGCAGCTTGCGGCGATAGAACGCCTCCACCTGCTCCCAGGTGGCGCAGCGGACGCGGAGCACGCGCGCGGACGACATCACGGGCTCTTCTTCGGCGGGGCCGGGACCAGGTCGACGCGTCGCTCGATCACCTCGCGCTTGGGCGCCGCCGACAGCGGCAGCGCCGGATCACCGCCCTGCCGCCACTCCTCGCCGGTGATGCGGACGTAGCCGGGGACGAAGCCGTCCTTCTGGACGCGTAGCTCGTAGGGCTGGCCCGCCTCGATGCCCTGGAGCTCCATCGTGTTGGTGACGCCCACGAGGAGCCATACCGCCGCGCCCTCCGGCTTGGACGTCGCGCGCAGCGAGCCCGAGCCATCGACCAGCCCGGCGCGATCACTCGCCGGCGGCTCCGGCGGCATCGCCGGCAGCGGCGGCTCGTTGCTCCCCGGCGTGAGCGTGACGTCGATCGACGCACGCAGCGCCTCTGGCTTGCCGGTCCATCCGGCGCCCCCGACGCGCACGTCCTCGGTCCGGTAGCCCTCGAGCTCGACCCGCAGCTCCCAGACGCTCATGGTCTTGAGCGAGATCGAGTCGAACGGCGTCCGCCCCAGGAGCAGCCAGACGGCGGCGCCATCGGGCATCGACACGACGCGGATCGAACCGGGATCCGCCTGCTCGGCGCGCAGCCGACGCTCGAGCTCGGCGCGCTCCTTCTCCTTCGCGGCCCGAACGTCCGCCGCCGCCTTCTCGCCCGCGGTGAGCTCCTTGCCCTGCTCGCGCATGGCGAAGAAGAGCGCGAGGCCACCGCCGAGGATCGCGACGAGGCCGAGCCACGCCCAGATCGGGGTGCGCTTGAGCGACGGCACCGGGACGTCGGCGACGTCGTCGGCGGGACGGACGAACTTCATGCGCGGCGGCTCGACGGGCTTCGGCGCGGGCGCGGGCCCCTGCGGGGGCGGCGGCTCCGCGGGCACGTCGACGAGCACCGGCGGCGGCGTCGCCTCCGGCTTGTGCTTGGGCCGGGTCTTCTCGACGAGCCGCGACGGCTTGGGCGCCGACTCGACCCGCCGCGGCGCCGCGCGCAGCCCCTCGGCCTGCGCCTCCCGCGTCAAGGTGCCAGGCTCGTCGGGCTGCGGCGGCGGCAGCGGCGTGCCGTCGGGATCGCCGTGGACCGTCGTGGGCGCGCTATCAGCGGCCTCCGCCTCCTCGAGCGCGATCAGCTCCGAGATGGGATCGCGCGCCGCCTGCCCCCTGGGCTCGTCGACCATCGTGAGTGGCCCGTCCGCGGTCGAGTCCTCGAGCTCGGAGAGCAGCGAGTCGATGCCGCCCGGCGCCGCCGCCTCGGTCGGGCGCGTGACCTCGACGGCGCCGCCGGAGAGGCTGGCGAGCAGGTCCTCGGTGGCCGCGTCGAGGTTGGTCTCCGGCGGACCGCCGACCTCGTCGACGAAGCGGCGCAGCTCCGCCGCGCTCGCGGTCTCCCAGCGATCATCCTCGAGCGCCTCGGCGAGGTTCTCCTGCAGCTCGACCGCGCTGGTGAAGCGGCGGCCGAGATCGGTGTCGAGGGCGCGCTGGACCAGCCGCTCGATCGCCGGCGTCACGTTGAGCGAGCCGGGCGGAGTCTCGCCGGTGAGCATGGCGAAGATCAGCGCGCCGACGGCGTAGACGTCGGACGCCGGCGACGGCTCGTCGCCGAGCGCGAGCTCGGGCGCGAGGTAACCGCCGAGCCCCTTGAGCGGGACGGCGTCGGAGCCGGCCGCGGCCGCGCTCATCGCGGCGTGCCCGACCGCGAAGTCGGTCACCCGGACGTTGCCGTCGCGATCGACGAGCACGCTGCGCGGGTGCAGCGCGCCGTGGACGATGCCGAGGCCGTGCGCGGTGGACAGCGCGTCGACGACCGCCCGCGCGACGCCCGCCGCGATCCGTTCGGGCACCTTGCCGTTGCGCCCCCGGACCCGCTCGAGCAGCTGCGCCAGGCTGACGGCGCCGCTGGTGTGGTCGGTGACGACGACCAGGCTCTTGCCGTCCTGGGCGACCACGATGGTGCCGACCACGGCGCGATGCTGGAACCCGCCCAGGAGCGGCGCGGTGCCGCGGGCCAGGGCGTCGGAGAAGCTCTCGTCGGCGGCGAGCCGTGGATCGACGACGAGCAGCGTGACCTCCTGCTTGCCCTGGGTCGCGCGATAGACCTCGCCGTAGAGCTCCGTCGCGAGGCGTTCACCGAGCGTGTAGCCTGCGAGCGTCCGGACCCCCGACGGGCGTGGCACGGGCCGACTATATCGCAGGCGGCCGTGCTAGATCCCTCCGCGGGATGAAGCAACGTATCTCGCAGGTCCTTGACGGCTCCGTGCCGGTCGGAAGCCGCGTCACGATCGAGGGCTGGATCCGCACCCGCCGCGACTCCAAGGCGGGGCTCTCGTTCCTCGCCATCCACGACGGCTCCTGCTTCGACGCCCTCCAGGTCGTCGCCCCGGCGGAGCTGCCCGAGTACGCCGACGTCGTCCTGAAGCTGTCGACGGGGTGCGCCGTGCGCGTCGACGGCGAGGTCGTGGCGTCGCAGGGCAAGGGTCAGACCGTCGAGCTGCGCGGCGAGCGCATCGAGGCCGTCGGCCTGGTGGAGGACCCCGAGCAGTATCCGATGCAGCCCAAGCGGCACACGATGGAGTACCTGCGCGAGGTGGCGCACCTGCGCCCGCGCACCAACGTGATCGGCGCGGTGACCCGCGTGCGCCACGCGCTGGCGATGGCGGTACACCGCTTCTTCCACGAGCGCGGCTTCTTCTGGATCCACACGCCGATCATCACGGCCAGCGACGCCGAGGGCGCGGGGCAGATGTTCCGCGTGTCGACGCTCGACGCCGCCAACCCGCCGCGCCTGCCGTCGGGCGCCGTCGACTGGAGCCAGGACTTCTTCGGCAAGCAGGCGCACCTGACGGTGTCGGGCCAGCTCAACGTCGAGACCTACTGCCTCGCGATGAGCAAGGTCTACACGTTCGGGCCGACCTTCCGCGCCGAGAACTCCAACACGCGACGCCACCTCGCCGAGTTCTGGATGATCGAGCCGGAGATCGCGTTCGCCGATCTCGCCGCCGACGCGCAGCTCGCCGAGGACTTCCTCAAGTACATCTTCGCCGCGCTCCTCGCCGAGCGGAAGGACGACCTCGCGTTCTTCGAGAAGTTCGTCGACAAGGAGTGCGTGAAGCGGCTCGAGGCGCTGGTGTCGTCGACGTTCGCGCGCATGGAGTACACCGACGCGGTGAAGACGCTCGAGCGGAGCGGCAAGACCTTCGAGTTCCCGGTGGCGTGGGGCATGGATCTGCAGGCCGAGCACGAGCGCTTCCTCACCGAGGAGGTCGTGAAGGGCCCGGTCGCCGTGATCAACTACCCCCGGGACATCAAGGCGTTCTACATGCGCCAGAACGACGACGGGAAGACGGTGGCGGCGATGGACGTGCTCGCCCCGGGCATCGGCGAGATCATCGGCGGCAGCCAGCGCGAGGAGCGGCTCGACGTGCTCGACCGGCGCCTCGACGAGATGAAGCTGTCGAAGGACGACTACGGCTGGTACCGCGACCTGCGTCGCTACGGCACGGTGCCGCACGCCGGCTTCGGCCTCGGCTTCGAGCGCGCGATCCAGTACGCCACCGGCATCGAGAACATCCGCGACGTCATCCCGTTCCCGCGGGCGCCGCGCCAGGCCGACTTCTAGATGTCGGACGACCCACCGGTCACCCTGAGCGAGGCGGAGCGTCAGCGACGCCGAGTCGAAGGGGGCGAAGCACGCGCGTGGCTCGACGCCGTCGAGGCCGCGCTGGTCGCGCGCGCGCTCGGCCGCGCCGCGCCAGAGGGCCCGGCGCTCACCGCCGGGCAGGCGCTGGCGGCGCGCGCGGCCGTGGCCGCCAAGTTCCTGGCCGTCGGCACGCCGCGCACGCTCGGCCTCGTGGGCACCGGTGACCTCGCCCCGCTGGTGGTCGCGGCGCAGCGCGCGTACGCCGCCCCGCGCGAGCTCCGGGTGTTCGAGGCCAACCCGATCGTGGCGGCGCGCGTGGCCAGCGACGTCGGCGGCCGCGTCGTGTCGCTCGCGGAGGGGTGCGCGTGCGACATCGTCGTGGCCGCGAGCGGTGTCAGCGTCCGCCGCGAATGGATCCGCGGCGGCACGCTGGTCACCGTGCTCGAGGAGGACGTCGCGCTCGATCCGGCGCTCCTCGCCGCCGCGCAGGTCTACGGCGAGCGCGCGCCGGCGGGCGTGCCGTCCTTGCGCCTGGTCGCCTCGCTGGGCGCCGTCGCCGCCGGGCTGGTCGACGGCCGCGTGCTCGACGAGATCATCATCTCGTTGCCGAGCTGATCGCGGAACCAGTCGAAGGCGGTGCGCGGGCGCAGGAGCGCGCGGACGACGGCCCACGGGTCGCTCGCGTCACGCGCGTTCGCCGCGGTCGCGTCCGACTCCTCCGCCGGCGGGCGCGCGTCGGCGCGTGGCTGCGTCGCTGCGTGGGTCGCGCGGCACATGAGGTCGCCGATCCAGGTCCTGGCGTTGCACGTCTCCGCCGGGCTCGCCGCCGCGACGCTCGCCGAGGTCAGCGCCAGCCCAGCCGTGATGAGCAGCGTTCCGATGCGCATGGTCGCCCCTCCTCAGCTCGCCTTGTCCTCGGCGCGGCCGGCCTCGAGGCCGAGCAGCCCCTTCACCTTGTCGACGACGCCGCCGCCCAGCTTGATCTGGCGCGGCTTCGCCTTGGGCGTCTTGGGCACGAGCACCGTGAGGACGCCGCGATCGAGCTGCGCCTCGACGTGGTCGGTGTCGAGGCCCTCGGCCAGGGTGAACTGCCGCTGGAACGCGTCGCTGTAGCCGCGCCGCGAGGTCTTGCCCTCGATGGTGAGCACGCGACCCGCGACGTGCACGTTCACGTCGTCGTCGGCGAGGCCGGGCACGTCGGCGGTGATGACGATCGCGTCGTCGGTGTGGGTCACGTCGAACAGCGGCCACTGCGCGACCGGCCGCGGCGTCCACGTCCACGCGGGGGTCAGCGTCCGCTCGAGGCGGTCGAGCAAGCGGTCCGGGGAGGAGAGGGCGGGCATGCCGCCCATCTCACGAAGCATGAGATCGAGCATGACGGGTCTCCTTTGGTTCGGGTGGTTGCGTTCCCGTTTCGACAGAAGGCGGTAAACACGCCCGGCGGGCGGCGCAAGGGGGAAACCCGCCAGGTGCGCGAACTCGCGAGGCTTCTCACCACGCGCCCTGGATGCGGGCCATGAAGTCGTAGGGGTAGCCGAGCTCGAAGGCGCTCGCGTCGTCGAGCCGCTGCACGTGCTCGGGCGCGAGCCGCAGCGAGGCCGCGGGCAGGTTGTCGTCGACCTGCGCCACCGTGCGCGCGCCGAAGATGACGCTCGTGACCTCGGGCTTGTGCAGGAGCCACGCGAGCGCCACCTGCGCCGGCGTCGCGCCCACCTCCTCGGCGACGGCCACGACCGCGTCGATGATGTCCCAGTTGCGCGGGGTGTCGTAGCGTCCCCAGCGCTCCTTCCAGACGTCGAGGCGCGTGCCCGCCGGCGCCGGCGCGTCCCGCCGGTACTTGCCCGAGAGGAAGCCGCCGGCGAGCGGCGACCACGGCAGGATGCCGAGGCCCCACTGCCGGCACAGCGGCACGTGCTCGCGCTCGAGCTCGCGGGCGACCAGGCTGTACTGCGCCTGCAGCGTGACGAAGCGCTCGCGGTGGATCGACTTCGCGAGCCACAGGCTGTCGACGAGCCGGTAGGCCGCGTAGTTCGAGCACCCGACGTAGAGCACCTTGCCCGCGCGCACCAGATCGTCGAGGGCGCGCAGGGTCTCCTCCTCGGGCACGGTCACGTCCTGCATGTGGATCTGGTAGAGGTCGATGCGGTCGGTCTTGAGCCGCCGCAGGCTGTCCTCGACGCAGCGGACGATGCGGTAGCGCGACGAGCCGGCGCGGTTGGGGCCGTCGCCCATGGTGAAGCGGAACTTGGTGGCGAGCACGACCCGATCGCGCTTGCCGCCGCCGAGGAACCACTGGCCCAGGACGCGCTCGGAGAGCCCGTCCTGACCGTAGACGTCGGCGGTGTCGATGAAGTTCACCCCCGCGTCGAGCGCGCGATCCATGATCGCGAACGCGGTGCGCTCGTCGCAGCTCACCTTGTGCATGAACGACTTCTCGTCGGCCTCGCCGAAGGTCATGGTGCCGAGGCACAGGGACGAGACCTTGACGCCGCTCGCTCCGAGATTCCGGTATTCCATCGGCGGCGAGTCTAATCCCACGCGGTGGCGCGCGGGAGGCTACTCCCGGGTATGGTGACGGCGTGGGCGCGACCTCGATCCAGGCGATCATCTTCGATCTCGACGGCACGCTGGTCGACAGCCTCGAGGACATCGCCGCGGCGCTCGGCGGCGCGCTCGCCGACGCCGGGCTCGCCCGTCCGCCGATCGAGCTGGTGCGCGGATGGATCGGCGACGGCGCGCACTCGCTCGTGCGCCGCGCGGTCGACGGCCGCGCCGATGTCGACGCCGTGCTCGCGGCGTTCCGCGAGCGCTACCGCGCGCAGCCGATCGTGCACACCCGCCTCTACGACGGGATCGCCGCCGCGCTCGACGAGCTCGCCGCGCCGGGCCGCTCGTTCGCCGTCCTCTCCAACAAGCCCCACGAGCTGACCCGCACGATCGCCGAGCGCCTGCTCGGCGGGTGGCCGTTCGCGGCGGTGCTCGGCCATCGTCCCGGCATGCCGCTCAAGCCCGATCCGACCACGGCGCTCGTGACCGCCGACGAGCTCGGCGTCGCGCCGACGCGCTGCGCCTTCGTCGGCGACTCGGCGATCGACGTCGAGACCGCGCGGGCCGCCGGCATGCGTGCCATCGCCGTGACGTGGGGGTTTCGCGATCGCGCCGAGCTGGAAGCGGCGCGCCCCGACGTCCTCGTCGACGAGCCGCGTCAAGTCGTCGCGGCGGTCGCGTGAAGCTGCCGCGCTGACCAAACCATGACAGAGCGCTGCCCGACCGCAAACAGGAGGCGCGCTAGACGAAAATCATGGACACCAGCATCACCGCGGCGCAAGCGCAGGCCCGTGGCTGGCGGGCGATCTACTTCAACGCCGCCTCCATCCCGTACTGGGGACTCCACGCCGGCGCGATCTACGGCGCCATCCACGTCGGCGTCACCTGGGCCGCGGTGCTCTGGGCCCTCGGGATGTACGCCGTGCGGCTGTTCTTCGTGACCGCCGCGTACCACCGGTACTTCTCGCATCGCACCTTCAAGACCTCGCGCTGGTTCCAGTTCGTCCTCGCGCTCGGCGCACAGGCGACCGGCCAGAAGGGCGTCCTGTGGTGGGCCGGGCATCATCGCCGCCACCACAAGCACTCCGACACCGAGCTCGACGTCCACTCGCCCTACCAGGGCGGCTTCTGGTGGTCGCACATGGGCTGGATGATGGGGCGCGACTTCGAGGGCACCGACGAGGCGGTGGTGAAGGACTTCGCGAAGTACCCCGAGCTCCGCGCGCTCGAGCGCTGCTGGTTCGTCACCCCGGTTGTGGTCGGCGTCGTGACCTGGCTCGTCGGCGGCACGTGGGCGCTGGTCTGGGCGTTCGCGGTGCCGCAGGTGCTCTCGTGGCACGGCACGTTCACGATCAACTCGCTCTCGCACGTGTGGGGCTCCAGGCGCTACGCGTCGGGCGACGACTCGCGCAACAACCCGGTGCTCGCCCTGATCACGCTCGGCGAGGGCTGGCACAACAACCACCACCACTACCAGTCGTCGGCGCGCCAGGGCTTCTTCTGGTGGGAGGTCGACATCACCTACTACGGCCTGAAGCTCCTCGAGAGCGTCGGGCTCGTGTGGGACGTTCGCGGGGTACCCGAGCATATTCGCGCAGGTACGCGCAAGGCCGCTGCAGAGGGTGATACGATTTCCCTCACGGGATGACCCAGCGGCAGGACGACACCCCGACCCGGCCGACTCCGTTCGCGGTCGCGGACGTCGACGCGTTCCGGAAGGATCCACGCGACGGGGCGCGCTTCGCGGCGCTGCGTCAGAGCCTGCGTGACGGGGGACAGGGCGCGGTGCTCGCCGAGGTGTGCGAGCTGCGCGCGCCGTTCGAGGCCAACCCGGTCAAGGCCGCCGAGATCTGGGCCGAGGCCGGCGAGGCCCGCGCCGTGCTCAACCAGGCGGCGCTCGCCGAGCGCGACCTGCGCGCGGCCTGCGCGCTCGACGCAGCGAGCGAGCGCGGCTGCGCGCGGCTGACCGAGATGTTCATGACCGCCGGCAAGTTCGCCGAGGCCGGCGACATCCTCGAGGCCGAGCTCGACGAGCTCGCGCGTCGCGCGGAGGCGCAGAAGGGGAAGGCGGACCGCGCCAGCGTCGCGCGCCGCGCCAACCGGCACCGGGCGGCGGCGCAGCTCTGGGACGAGCACCTCGGCCGCGTCGACCGCGCGCTCTACCACTGGCAGCGCGCGTGGCAGCTCGAGCCCGAGCGCACCGACGCGCTCGCCGCCGCGCGCCAGCTCTACGTCTCGCTCGGCGACGACGCGATGGTCGCCAAGCTCTACAAGGCCGAGCTCGACGTGCTCGGCGAGCGCGCGCCGGCGCCGCAGCGCGCGGAGCTGTGGACCGCGCTGGGCAAGATCGAGCTACGCCGCGGCGACGGCAGAGCCGCGGCGGCCGCGCTCGAGAAGGCGCTGCGCATCGACCCGGCGTCGCCCGGGGTGCGCGAGGCGCTGGCCGAGGTCTACAGCAGCGAGGCGTGGACGGGGAGCGCCGAGGACGCCGCCGCCGGCCCGCGCAAGGCGGCGGCGCTCTATGTCGAGCTCGGCAAGCATGCGCTCGCCGCCGGCGAGGGCGAGGCCGGCCTCGCGTTCCTCCGCCGCGCCGTCGGCGTCGACCCGTACGAGCGCAGCGCCGCCGCCGCGCTCGAGCAGGCGCTGCGCGCCGCCGGTCGCTGGGAGGAGCTCGAGCGGCTGCTCGGGCAGCGCGCCGCGCTCTCCGACGACGAGACCGAGCGCGCCGCGATGCTGCGCCGGCGCATCGAGCTGTTCGACCTCGAGCGTCCGGATCGCGGACAGCTCGTCGCGACCCTGATGGAGCTGGTCGAGCTCGAGCCGCCGCGTGGGCCGGCGGCCGAGCGCCTGCGCAAGCTCCTGCACGAGGACCAGCGCTGGCGCGATCTCGCGCTCCTCATCGAGCGCGACCTGGCCGCGCTCGAGGCCGAGCACGCCGCCGAGAGCGATCCGCAGGCGATGGTCGCCGAGATCCTCGAGCTCGCCGTGCTCACCCGCGAGCACCTGAACGACAAGGACAAGGCGGCGGAGCTGCTCCACCGCGCGCTCTCGATCGACCCGACCAACGAGGACGCGCTGGCCCGCTACGTGGAGCACTTCCGCGAGCGCCGTGACTTCCGGGGGCTCGCCGACCTCTACGAGTTCTCGCTCGAGAACGCGCGTGATGCCGGCGCGACCACGGCGGAGCTGATCCGCCGGCTCGAGGAGATCGCGCAGATCTGCGAGCTGCGCCTGGGCGACGTGCCGCGCGCGCTCGACACGTGGCGGCGGATCGAGGAGCTCGAGCCGGGCAGCCCCAAGGCGCGCGAGGCGGTCCGCCGGCTCTCGGCGCGCGCCAAGATGTGGGAGCAGCTCGTCGCCGTGCTCGACGGCGAGGCCCAGGCCGCGCAGTCGAGCGGCGAGCGCGCCGACACGCTCCGCCGCATCGCGCAGACCTATCGCGAGCGCCAGGTCGAGCCACGGCGCGCGATCGCGCTCTACGAGGAGGTCGTCGAGCTGCGGCCCGACGACGACGGCGCGCTCAAGGCGCTCGCCGAGCTCTACGAGCGCGAGGGCGACGACGCCGGGCTGGCGCGGACGCTGCGCCGCCAGCTCGAGCTCGAGGCTCGCCGCCTCAGCGAGGAGATGGCCGCCGCGGGCAAGCCGGCGACCGCCGCGCGCGAGTGGCCGGTGGGCAAGCGCGTCGAGCGCCTCACCGCGCTCCGCCGGCTCGCCGGCATGTGCGAATCGCGGCTGGGCGACGCCGACGGCGTCGTGTTCGCGTGCGGCGGCGTCCTCGAGATCCTCCCCGGCGATCGCGACGCGCTCGATCGCATGGAGCGCGTGCTCGAGCAGGCCGGCGACACCGACCGCCTGGTGCAGACGCTCGAGTACCACGCGGCGAGCGCGACCGGCCCCGCCGAGCGCGCGCGCGTCCTGCGCCGCCTGGCCAGGATGGCCACCGACGCCGGCGACGACGCCCGCGCCCTCGATCGCTGGGAGCAGGCGCTGCGCGCGGCGCCGACCGACGAGGAGATCCTCGCCGCGGTCGCCGATCTGTACGAGAAGGCCCAGCGCTGGGGTGAGCTCGCGGGCGTCCTCGAGCGCCTCGACGCGGTCCGCTATCCCAGCGCGGCGGCGCCGCCGGCGCCGGGCTCCGCGCAGGCCGCGATGCGCGCCAGCGACCTCGCTCGCTACGCCCGCGTCGTCGACGACAAGCTCGGCGACGGCCAGCGCGCGATCAAGGCGTGGGAGCGGCTGCGCACGGTCACGCCGCGCGATCGCGCCGCCCTCGAGGCCCTCGCCGGCCTGTACCGCTCGGCTGCGCGCTTCCGCGAGCTCGCCGAGATCCTCACCGTGCACGTCGACGTCTTCGCGGTCGATGACGTCGCCCGCGCCACCGCCGCCGCGCGCGAGCGGGCCGAGGTGCTCGCCGAGCGCCTGGGCGCGACGGAGGACGCGATCCGCCAGCTCGAGCGCCTGGTCTCGGAGCTCGATCCGACCGACCTCGAGGCGCACAGCATGCTGCGCCGCCTGCACGAGGCACGCGGCGACTACCAGGCGGCCGTGCGCGTCGCGGAGCGCGAGCTCTACCTCGCCGCCGAGCCGGCCGCGAAGGTCGCCCGCGCGCTCGAGATCGGCGTCGTGTGTCGCGATCGCCTGAACGATCCGGCGCGCGCGCTCCAGGCGTACGAGCGCGTGCTCTCGCTCGACCCGCACCACGACGAGGCGCTGGCCGCGGCCGCGGATCTCCACGAGCGGCTCGGCGACTGGAAGAACGCGGTCCGGGTCCTCGAGCGCCGGCTGGGACGCGTCGACGACGCGCGAGGACGCCGGACCCTGCTCGGCCGGCTCGCCGGGATCACCGCCGAGCGTCTCGGCGATCACAAGGGCGGCTTCCGCTTCTGGCGGCGCGCGCACGACGAGGCGCCCGACGCGAGCACGCTCGGCGAGCTCAAGCGGGCCGCCGAGGCCTACGGCCTCTGGCGCGAGCTGTCGGAGGTCTGGAGCGAGGAGCGCCGCCGCTTGCTCGCCGCCGGCGGCGGCGGCGTGCCGTCGGACGTCGAGGCCTACGTGTCCGCGAGCCGCGAGCTCGCGCAGGTGTGCGAGCGTCGCCTCTCCGACAAGGCCAAGGCGATGACCGCGCTGCACGAGGCGATCGCCGCCGCGCCGCGCGACGCAGGGCTTCTCGCCGACGCCGAGCGCCTCGCCGCCGAGGCCGACCAGCGCCCGCTGTGGAAGCAGCTCGCCGACGGCTACGACCTCGCGCTGCGCGCCGCGGCGGCGCCCGCGCGCGTCGAGCTCCACCAGAAGAAGTCCCGCGTGCTCGACGAGCGGCTCGGCGATCCCAAGGGCGCCGCGGCCGAGCTGGTGTCGGCGTTCGCGTGGGCGCCGGAGCGCGACGACCTGCGCGCCGGCATGTACAAGCTGGCGGAGAAGAACCGCACGTGGGCCGACGTGATCGCGGTCGAGGCCGCGCTCGCCGAGCGCGCCGACGGCGCCGACCGCCTCGCCGCGCTCCGCCGCAAGGCGCAGGTGGTGGAGGAGCACCTGAAGGACCTGCCGCGCGCGTACCGCGTGCACCTGGTCTCGTTCCTCCTCTCGCCCGAGGACACCGACACGCTCGCGCACCTGTGGCGGCTCGGCCGCGCCATCGGCCGCTACCGCGAGATCGATCGCACGCCCAAGCCGGAGCCCGCGTCCGCGGTCGTGCACGGCGAGCGCGACGGTGACGGCGCCGCGCCGTCGGCGCCGTCGGCAGGCGGCGGCTCCGCCGGGGTCGCGCTGTTCACGACCACGCCGCGCGCGCGGCGGCCGTCGACCGAGGAGCTCGGCGACCACGACCTCTCGCGCGGCACGCGGCCGCCGACGGAGGGGAACGACGGCGTCGACGTCGACGAAGAGAACCTCCGCGTCGGCGACTCGACCCAGCCCATCGATCTCGACGAGCTGATGCCGGCGACGAGCCCGCAGCTCAACGTCTCGTCGGCGAGCGGCACCGGCAGCAAGCGCCCGATCACCGTGGTCCCGAGCCGCGCCGAGCGCGCCGACAAGACCATGGAGCTCGACATCTCCGATCTCGCGCCGGTGCGCGGTGGCGGCAGCGGCGTCATGGCGCCGGTCGGCCTGCCCGGCGTGGGGCCGGGCCGCACGCGGCTCCCGCCGCCGCCGCCGCGCACGCCCAAGATCGAGCCGCGCGCGAGCGGCGGCCCACGCCCGACGCCGCCGGTGACGCCGGTGAGGAAGGCGCAGGCGTCGGTGCGATCGCCGTACCGCTCGACGCCGCTGCCGCAGCTCATCATCCGCGCGTTCGAGTCGCCCTGGGAGGAGCTGGCCGCCGCGTACGACTCGCTGCCCGCGGCCGACGCCCAGGCCCGCGCCCGCTGGCTCTACCGCGCCGCCGACGCGTGGGAGAACGGCGCGCACGACATCCCGCGCGCGTTCGACACGCTCGCCCGCGCGCTCGATCGCGTGAGCCAGCCGGTCGGGGGCGTGGCGCCCGCGCCGGGCAGCGACGCCGAGGCGCGCGCGCGCCTGCACCGCCTGGCCGGCGATCACGACGCGTGGGATCGCCTCGCCGAGCTGTACGAGACGCTCGCGGAGGACGCGCACACGGCCGAGGCCGCAGCCGATCTCCTGATGGAGGTCGCCGCGATCCGCGAGAAGCAGGACCAGCCCGCGCGCGCCGAGGCCCAGTACCGCCGCATCCTCGGCATGCGCCCGGACGACAGCGCGGCGCGCGCCAAGCTCGAGGCGCTGTATCGCAACGGCGGCCGCTGGGTCGAGCTCGCGGCGTCGCTCGAGGAGCGCACCGATCCGCGCCTCGGCACGGCGGCGCCCGAGGCCGAGCGCCCGGCGCTCCTGCGCGAGCTCGCCGCCATCTACGTCGATCACCTCGGGCACCCGCACGACGGGATCGACACCCTCGAGCGCCTGCGCCACCTGGCGCCGACCGACATCGGTGTGCTCAACGACCTCGGCGCGCTGTACGCGCGCGTCGGGCGCTGGAGCAAGGTGATCGAGACGTACTCGCGCATCGGCGAGATCGCGGAGGGCACACCGCAGGCGCGCGAGTCGCTGCGCAAGATCGCCGCGATCTACGAGACCGAGCTCGAGCTGCCCGAGCGTGCGATCGAGACCCACCAGCAGCTGGTCACGCAGTGGCCCGATGACGCCGAGGCGTTCGCCGCGCTCGATCGCCTGTGCGAGGCGCAGGCGCGGTGGGCCGACCTCGTCGAGGTCCTGCGCCGGCGCTCCGCGCTCGCGACGTCGCCCGACGATCGCGCCAGGCTGCTCGCCCGCCGCGCCGGCGTGCTGATGGAGTGGCTGAACGCGCCCGAGGAGGCCGCCTCCGCGCTGCGCCACGCGCGCACGATCCTGCCCGACGACGGTTCGCTCGCGGAGCGGCTGGTCTCCGCGCTCTACCAGGCGGCACGTCACCGCGAGGCGGCGGCCGTGCTCGAGGGACGGATCGCCTCCGCGGCCGACAAGCAGCTGGGGGATGGCGAGCTCGCCGCGCTGCACATCCGGCTCGCGCAGATCCGCGCCGAGGGCCTCGGTGACGCCGCGGGCGCCCGCACGGCGCTGTCGCGTGCGCTCGAGCTGGTCCCCGATCACCCGACCGCGCTCGCCGCGATCGCCCGGCTCACCGCCGGCGACGAGGATCCGCGCGCGTTCATCGCTGCCAAGCTGCGCGAGGCCGACGCCGCGAGCGACGACGACGTCAAGATCGACGCGCTCTACGCCGCCGGCGTCGCGCTCCGCGATCGCACCGGCGACCCGACGACCGCGCGCAGCGCCTTCGAGCGCATCCTCGCGATCCGCCCGTACCACGCCGACGCGATCTGGGCGCTCGCCGGGCTCATCGAGCAGGGCGGCGATCCCGAGACTGCCGCCAAGCTGCTCGAGACACGGCTCGACGGGGAGCTCGCGCCCGACGAGCGCGCCCGCGTGCTCACCCAGCTCGCCGCGCTCGCGCGTGCCGGCGGCGTCGAGCTGGTCGCCGAGCGCCGGCTCGCCGAGGCGCTCGACGCCAACGCCGGGCACGTGCCGGCGCTCATCGCGCTGGCCGACCTCTACGCCGACTCGTCGCGCTGGGACGACCTGGAGAAGTTCCTGAAGGACACGCTGGCGGAGGGCGTGCCCGACGCGACGCCGGCGACCACGGCCGAGCTCCACCGCCGCCTCGCGCAGGCGTACGAGAAGCTCGGCCGCGACGACGACGCCTACGAGACGCTGCTCACCGCCGATCGCCTGCACCGCGGACACCTGCTCATCAAGCTGGCGCTGGGCGAGAACCGCTACAAGGCGCGCCGCTGGCGCGAGGCCGCGCTGCACCTGTCGGCGCTGGCGACGCACGAGGACGCGCCCCGCCACGCCAGCGACGTCGCGGTCGGCATCTACCACGCCGCGCTCGCCGAGATCCGCAGCCTCCGCCCCGAGAAGGCGCCGCCGCTCTACGCGCGCGCCCTCGAGCTCCGCCCCAACTACGCGCCCGCGCTCCAGGCGATGGCCGAGCTCGCGATGGAGCAGAACGATCCGAAGCGCGCCGCCGACCTGCTGACGCGGCAGGCGATGGCGACCGACGATCCGGCCGAGCGCATGCGCCTGTTCGAGGCGCTCGGGGACATGGCGCTCATGATGCTGTCGGACGAGGAGCGCGCTCGCGTGTGCTACGAGGCCGCGGTCGCCGCGGCGCAGCCGCTCGAGGCGCGCCACCTCCCGCTGCTCGAGAAGCTGCTCGAGCGCCAGGATCTCGCCGGCGACAGCCTCGGCGCCGGCAAGACCGCCGAGCTGATGAGCGCGTTCGGGACCACGCCCGCCGAGCGCGCGGCGCGGCTCGGGCGTGCCGCCGCCGACTACCTGGCGGGCAACGACAAGGAGCGGGCGCGCGCGGCCGCCGAGAAGGCGCTGGCCGCCGATCCGTACGACCTCGGCGCCGTCGAGATCGCGTCGCAGCTCCAGGTCGAGGGCGGCGCCATCGACGCCGCCGCCGAGGTGCTCGGCCGTGCGCTGTCGGGCAAGGACGACGGCGACGACACGGTGCGCGCGCGCAAGGCGGGCCTGTGGCTGCGGCTCGGCGAGCTGCGCCGCGAGCGCGGCGACGCCAAGAGCTCGCTGGTCGCGTTCGAGCGCGCGATCGCGCTCGGAACCGACACCGACGCCGCGGTGACGGCGCGCCGCGCGCTGGCCGCGGCGTACGCCGGCGACGCCGGCAAGAAGGCGGAGCTGTGCGAGCTCCGTCGCGGCATCGCGGCGTCGACCGCCGAGGCGACCGACGTCGCCGCGTGGTCCGACGAGCTGCGCCGCGCCAGCCGGAACGACGCGGCGCGTGCCGCGCTCGATCTGGCGATGGCGATGGGGCACAAGCCCGACATCCACCAGAGCGCGTTCCTCTCGGTGCAGAAGGTGCACACGTGGGTCGCCGACGAGAGCTACCGCGGCACCGTCGACGCCGAGGGTCGCGCCGCGTACCTCGTCGATCCCGACGACGCGCCGCTGGCGCCGGTGTTCGCCGCCCTCGCGGAGGCGGCGTCGATTCTCTGGCCCGATCCCGAGGAGGCGCTCGCGCTGGCCGGCGTCGAGAAGGCGCGGCGCCTGACCGCGACCACCGGTGGCGCTTCCGCCATCGCCTACCCGCGCATCGCGGCGGCCCTGGGCACCGGCGCCGTCCTCCTCTATGCGGTCGACCACGCCGACGCGCCGGACGCACGGGTCGTGTGCGCGGCGACGCCGATCGTCGTGCTCGGCCCCCGCGTGGTTGCCGACGCGGGCTCGATCGACTCCGCCGCGCGCTTCGCCCTCGGCCGCGTCGCCGAGCTCTCGCGCCCCGAGCGTTTCATCGCCGCGGGCCTCGCCGAGCTCCACGCGTGCGCCGTCTTCGCCGCGCTGGTCCGGTGCTTCGCGCCATCGGCCAGCCACGACGCGGTCCGCGCCCTCTTCTCCGATCCCGACATCCAGCGCGTCCGCGACGACCAGGTGCGCGGCGCGCTCTCGGTCAAGCTGCGCCAGCGCTTCGAGCAGCTCTTCGCCTCGATCCCGCCCCTGGCCCTCGACCTCCGCCGCTACACCGCCGCGTGCCACCGCGTCGCCGATCGCGCGGGCCTCCTCGTCTCCGGCGACTGCGCCGCCGCCCTCGCCTCCGCCGCCGCCTCCGGCGCCGGCGCCGAGAGCATCGTCGCCGCCGTGACGACCCCCGCCTACGCCACCCTCCGCGCCACCCTCGGCGTCGGCGTCCGCTGACCGCCCCGCCAACCCACCGCAATCCCCGCCCTTTCCCGGGGACGGTGTCAACTTTGACAACTTCCGGGCTCCGCCCGCTAAGTTGTCAAAGTTGACACCGTCCCCAATGCGGCTTGCGGCTACGGCTTCTCGGGCGGCAGCGGCACCGGCGACACCTGCGGCCCGTCGCCCGCGATCGACGCGGTCGCCATCCGCATCATCACGCGGCGCACGCGGGCGACCGCGGCGGCCGTGACCTTCCGGCCCTCGTCGCACGACTCGAGCATCATGCGCGTCACGCCCTCGAGCGCCAGCAAGAGACCGCGAGTCAGCCACGGATCGTGCGGCGGCATCTTCTCGGTCAGGATGTCGACCAGCGTCGCGTGCGCCTCCATGCGCGCCGCGTGCAGGATCGACTCCTGGCGCGAGGCCTCGCCGCCGAGCACGAACACCAGGCGCCCGAGCTGCTGGGCGTTGCGCAGGTGGGCGTCGATGAACCCCTCGACGATGTGGATCGGATCGGTGCGCTCCTGGGCCACGCGCGCGCACTCCGTCACCAACCGATCGGTGCCGACCTTGTAGAGCGCTAGCAGGACGTCGTCCTTGCTCTCGTAGAGCCGGTAGAACGTCCGCCGCGAGATCCGCGCCGCCTCCAGGATGTCCTCGACCGACGCCGCGCGCGCGCCCTTCTGGAAGAAGACCATCGCCGCGCCCTGCATCACCATGCCCCGGGCCTGGGCCTCGCCGATCTGAACCCCTGTGGCACCGCGGGGTTTGGCTGCTGTCATCAACGGTCCAACTATACCCCGTTGACATGTCGGTATACATCGTGTTTCCCTTGGTATACAACATGTCTACCACCGGGCTAGATCTCTGGACTCACGGGGAAACCACGCTGGCGTACATGCACCGCGGCGCCCCGGGCGCGCCCATCGTGCTCCTCCACAACGGGGGCACCTCGCACGCGATCTGGCGAGACGTCGTTCCCCACCTGGTCGCGACCGGTCACGAGGTCTTCGCGCTCGATCTGGCCGGCTTCGGCGCCTCCACGCGCCCGGCCCACGCGGTCTCGCTCGAGCGTCACGTCGACCTCCTCGCCGCGTTCATCGACGCACACCGCCTCGCGCCGATCGCGCTCGCCGGCAACTGCATGGGCTCGGCGATCGCCCTCACCTTCGCGCGCCGCCGCCCTCGCGACGTCTCCGCGCTCGTGCTCGTCAACCCGCTGACCGAGGCGACCTTCGCGGCCGGCGGCCTCGGCGCCGCCCTCGCCCTCCGCCGCAACCTGCCGCGGCTCTCGCAGCCGTTCGTGCGCGCGCTCGGCGCCGCGCCGGTACCGCACGTCGCGCGCGCGTGGACGATGCGACTCCAGCTCGGCCGCCGCGGGCGCGCGCGCCCGATCGCGCGGACGGAGATCCACGCCGAGCTCTGCGCCTGCTACGACCAACCCGGTCAGGTCCGCGCCCTCGTCGGCGTGCTCGACGACCTCGCCAGCTACGGCGCGATCGATCGCTTCACGCCGCCCGCGGGTTTCCCGCCGATCACCACGGTCTGGGGACTCGACAACCGCGTCCTCTCGCCCGCCGCTGGCCGCCGCCTCGGCCGCACGCTCGGGCCGGTGCGCGAGGCGTGGCTCGAGGGCTGCGGTCACCTGCCGATGCTCGAGGCGCCCGAGCGCATCGCCACCATCATCGACGAGGCCACCGGCGCCGGCCTCGCGCTCTCTCGCCGGAGGGCCGTGCCATGACCCAGCGACCGACGCTCTTCCCCGACGACGTCTTCGACCTCGCCGACATCGCGCTCGCCATCGCGCGCACCGATCCCGAGCGCGTCGCCGTCGTCGAGCCCGCCGGACGCGACGCCCACGGGCGCCGCGCCTACGTCCGCCACACCTACCGCGAGCTGTCGCGCGACGTCGAGTCGGTCGCCGTCGGCCTGCGCGAGCTGGGCATCGTCGAGCGCACGCGCACCGTGTTCATGGCGCCGCCGAGCTACGGCGCCTGCGTCACCGGGCTCGCGCTCACCCGCGTCGGCGCGACGACGGTCTGGATCGACCCGTCGGTCGGCTGGCTCAACGTCGGCGAGCGCCTGCGCCGCCTCGATCCGGAAGCCTTCGTCGGCATCCCGCTCGCCCACCTCGCGCGCACCGCGTTCGGCTGGGGCCCGCGCTGGCTGGCGAAGTCGGTCGTGATCGGCGGCCCCGGCTTCCCCGGCGGGCGCCGCTGGGAGTCGCTGCGCCGCACGCCGCCGCCGTCGCCGCGCGCGCCCGACGTCTCACCCGACGACCCGGCGGCGATCATGTACACGACCGGCTCGACCGGCCCGGCCAAGCCGGCGCTCTACCCGCACCGCAACCTGTGCGGGATCTACCGCCTGGTCCATCACACGTGGCGCTTCGCCGAGACCCCGGGCGTGCCCGTCGACATGCCCGTCTTCCCGGCGTTCTTCACCGTCGGCCTGAGCGCGGGCGGCACGGTCGTCATCCCGCCGATCGACTTCGTGCGCGAGTCGCCGGCCAAGGCCGACCCCGAGGCGCTCCTCGACGTCATCAACGACTGCGGGGTGCAGACGCTGTTCGCGTCGCCGGTGATCCTCGAGAACCTCGCGCGCCTCGGTGCGGAGCGCGGCGTGAGGGCGCCGTCGCTCCGCACCGTGATCGGCGGTGGCGCGCCGCTCTACGCCCCCGTCATCGCGCCGATGCGCGCGCTCATGGGCGAGGGCGGCGAGCTCCACGCCGACTACGGCGCCACCGAGGCGCTGCCGGCGACGGAGATGCCCGGCGGCGAGTCGCTCGCCGAGACCTGCGCGGCGACGGCGCGCGGCGCCGGGCTGTGCGTCGGCCGCCCGTTCGACGGCGTCGAGGTGAAGATCATCGCGATCGACGATGGCCCGATCGCGCGCTTCACCGACGCGCGCGAGCTGCCGACCGGCGACATCGGCGAGATCATCGTGCGCGGCGCCCACGTGAGCCCCGAGTACGCGGACGACGCCGCGAGTACGCGCAAGAACAAGATCGCCGACGGCAAGGGCGGCGTGTGGCACCGCCTCGGCGACGCCGGCTACCTCGACGCGCGCGGTCGCGTGTGGTGTGTCGGCCGCCTCGGCCACCGCGTCGAGACGCCGCGCGGCCCCATGTTCCCGCTCATGTGCGAGCCGATCTTCGACGCGCACCGGCACGTGCGGCGCAGCGCGCTCGTCGGCGTCCCGACCGGCACCGGCACGATGACGCCCGTGATCTGCGTCGAGCTCGCGCCCACCGCGCGCGGTGCCGACCGCGACGCCCTCCGCGAGGAGCTGCTCGCGCTGGCGGTGGAGCACGCCGCGACCGCGCCGATCCGCCACGTCCTCTTCCACGCCCGCCTCCCCGTCGATCCGCGCCACAACTCCAAGATCGAGCGGCCGGCGCTGGCGCGCTGGGCGTCGACCCGGATCCCGTTCTCGGCCAAGGTCGGGCTCGCCGCCGCGGCGCTCCTCATCACGCTCCTCGGGCTCGTCGGGTGCGCCCCGTCCGCCGACGGCGCCGGCGATCCGTCGCCCGACGCACACACGACCGGCACGCCCGACGCCCGCCCCTCTCCCGACACCGGCGACGCCGGCGAGGACGTCGAGCTCGGCGATCCGATCCTCCTGCCGCCCGATCAGCTCGAGCAATGGATCTGGATCCCGATCCCGGAGATGCGCTGCGCCGACGACACGCCGGCCGGCGTCGGCGTCAACTTCACCAGCCAGAGCCGCGAGCTCGTCATCTGGTTCCAGGGCAACGGCGTCTGCTACGACTTCAAGTCCTGCGCGGCGTTCCAGAACCTGCTCGTCGGCATGGGCGACGACCCCATCCGCCAGCTGTTCTGGGGCGATCTCAACGTCGGTCAGGTCGGCATCTTCGATCGCAACGATCCGACCAACCCGTGGCGCCACGCCAACTTCGTCGCGCTGCCCCACTGCACGGTCGACGGCCACACCGCCGACAAGGCGTCGACGTACCCGCCGCTGCCGACCTACCAGCAGCGCGGCTACCGGAACGCGACCGAGGCGCTGCGCCGGATCGCCGCCTCGTTCACCGACGCGTCGCGCGTGACCGTCGCCGGCTTCTCCGCCGGTGCCATCGGCGCCACCGCGAACTACCACAAGATCGCGTCGACCTTCGAGGCGCTCGGCCACCCGCCGCCCTTCCTCGTCGCCGACGCCGGCCCGCTCCTGCGCGCGCCCTTCCTGTCCGAGATCGGCAGCGACGCGCTGCGCGCCGGCTGGGGCCTCGAGGACACGTTCGCCTGGTGCCCCGACTGCATCGAGAACGGCGAGAGCCACATCTACCGCGCGCTCGCCGAGCGCCACCCCGGGATGCGCGCCTCGATCATCAGCACCTACGGCGACACGGTCACGTTCAGCCTCTACCGCCTGCTCAACTACGACATCGCGATCTGGGACGGCGACTGGCTGCGCCGCGGCCTCGTCGATCTCGACGACGCGGTCCTCGGCTACCAGCCCGCCGTCGCGCCCAGCGCGCAGCGCTCGTTCCTCTACCCGGGTGACCGACACGGCGCGCTCGTCGCCGGGCCGCTGTCGTCCACGCCCGGGCTGCTTCCGTTCCTCCAGGCGCAGCTCGCCGGCGATGCCGCCTGGCAATCCGTCCGCAACTAGGAGGAGAGAATGCACCGTTCGTCCCGCCCCCTCACCGCCCTCATCGTCACCCTCACCATCCCCCTCACCCTCACCGCCTGCGTCGACGTCGTCCTCGAGGACGAGATGGGCCAGAGCCACGACCCCGTCGGCGTCTCGGCGCTGACCGTCGCGCAGAAAGGACCTCGCTACGCCATCATCCGTGACTCGGCGCGCGCGCGCGGCATCCGCAACGCGTACCTGCTCGCCGGCATCGCCAACACCGAGACCGGCCTCGCCCAGTGCTGGTCCGAGGCGACGTGGGCGTGCCAGGGCCCGAGCTCGCCCGACTGCGGCGGTGGCCCGGTGATCGCCGGCTCCGCCGACGGCCCGTGCAGCATCCGCGAGGGTGGGCTCGGCATGTTCCAGTTCGACGCCGGCACCTACAACCAGACGCTGTCGCGCTACGGCAACGGCGTCCTCACCGTCGACGGCCAGATCGGCGCCGCGATCGACTACGTCGTCAACATGGTCAAGATCTCGGCGTACACGACCAACGCCGAGACCGACGCCAAGGCGCGCGACTGGCTGAACAACTTCGACATCAACAACCCGACGCTCCGCGATCAGTGGGTGAAGACGGTCCTGCGCTACTACAACGGCTGCCAGCCGAGCTGGAGCTGCTGGACGCCGCGCTACCAGACGTACACCGACGGCATGTGGATGGCGGTGAACGAGGCCGGCGGCCTCGGCTTCTGGGAGGTCGCGACCGGCACGCGCTGCGGCGGAAGCCCCATGACCGTCGGCCAGATCGACGCGAAGTACCGCGCGCTCGGCGGCTGCACCTCGGTGCTGGGCAAGCCCGTGACCGAGGAGCTCAGCACGCCCGACGGTGTCGGTCGCTACTCCGTGTTCGAGCGCGGCTCGATCTACTGGACGGCGCAGACCGGCGCCTACGAGGTGCACGGCGTCATCCGCGACAAGTGGCGCGACGTCGGCTGGGAGGCGGGCGCGGTCGGCTACCCGATCTCCGACGAGAAGACCACGCCCGACGGCGCCGGCCGCTACAACGTCTTCCAGCGCGGCTCGATCTACTGGCACCCGTCGACGGGCGCGCACGAGGTCTACGGCCTCATCCGCGACGCGTGGGCCGAGACCGGCTGGGAGGCCGGCTCGCTCGGCTATCCGATCTCGGGCGAGTACGACGTCGAGGGCGGTCGGCGCAGCGACTTCCAGCGCGGGTCGATCACGTGGCACCGCGCCACCGGACAGACCACGGTCAACGGCCCGGCCGCGCCGGCGCCGCGCTGGAAGGTCATCCCGGTGTCCTACCAGGTGCAAGAGACGGGCTACTGGTGTGGCCCGGCGGCGACGCGCCACGCGCTCTCGGCGCGCATGGCGAACCCGCCGACGCAGTCGCAGCTCGCGCAGCAGCTGCCCACGACGACGAACGGCACCGACTGGATCGGCCAGATCACGACCACGCTCAACCAGCGCCTCGGCGTCAGCCGCTACCGCACGGTCGAGATGCCCAGCGATCCGCCGACCCAGGCCCAGCGCGACCGCCTGTGGAACGACATCCTCGTCAGCATCGACAACAACTACCCGGTGGTCGCCAACATCGTCGCGCCGCCGAGCAATCACCCGCCGGGTTACCCGTCGAACCAGACCATCTATCACTACTTCGCGGTGACCGGTTACAACCCCGAGACGCGGCAGGTCTACATCGCCGACTCGGCGAACTTCGGCGGCAACCAGCAGTACTGGCTCTCGTTCGATCAGCTCGCGACGCTCATCCCGCCCAAGGGTTACGCGACGTACGTGTGCCCGACCGGCATGACCACCGGCGCGATCGACGCCAAGTACCGCGAGCTCGGCGGCTGCCGCTCGGTCGTCGGCGGCGCGGTCTCGGGTGAGCGTACGACCCCCGACGGCGTCGGCCGCTACAACGTGTTCGAGAACGGCTCGATCTACTGGACGCCGGAGACCGGCGCGCACGAGGTGCACGGCGCGATCCGCGACCGGTGGCGCGACACCGGCTGGGAGGGCGGCAGCCTCGGCTACCCGACCTCCGACGAGTACGCCGTCGCGGGCGGCCGGCGCAGCGACTTCCAGCGCGGGGCGATCGTCTGGAACGCGTCGACCGGCGCGACCACGGTCGTCCCGTAGCGAGCCGCGCGCTACTCGCGCGAGATCGGCGAGCGCGCCGCGATGGTGACGACCTTGCTCGAGGTCGAGGCCCGCTTGCGCTCGGTGATGGGCGTGAGCCGGGCCGACGTCCACCAGGCGACCGCCTCGGTGGGCGTCCACGGCCCGATCATCGGGAGATCGTCGAGCGCCTTGGCCAGGGCCGTCGCGTCGCGGTAGCGGTCCGACGGGTGCTTGGCCATGCACGTCGCGATGATCGCCTCGAGCGCGGGCGGGACCTCGGCGCCGCGCCGCTGGCTCACCGGGACGAGCGGGTGCGAGGAGTGCGCGCGCCACAGCCCGGCGTCGCCGCCCGAGTCGTCGAAGGGCGGCCGCCCCGTGAGCAGGTAGTAGAGCGTCGAGCCGAGCCCGTAGACGTCGGAGGCCGGCGTCACGTCGGCGCCGAGGAACTGCTCGGGCGCCATGTACGCCGGCGTCCCCAGCGTCACGCCCTCGTGCGTGTCGTGGCCGAGCGGCCGCGTCAGCTCTCGGACCAGCCCGAAGTCGAGCACCTTCACGAAGTCGGGTGGGTCGCCGGTCGACAGCGCGAACAGGTTGGCCGGCTTGATGTCCCGGTGGACGAGGCCCTTCTCGTGGGCCTCGGCGAGCGAGCTCGTCGCCTGCCGGACCATGTGCACGGCGCGCCGGATGTCGAGCGGGCCGTAGCCGGCGACGAGGTCGGCGAGATCGAGGCCGCGCAGGAACTCCATCGCGATGTAGGCGATGCCGTCGTCGCTGGCGCCGTAGTCGAAGATCTTGACCGTGTGCGGCGACGTGAGGCTGCTCGCGACCTGCGCCTCGCGCTCGAAGCGCATCCAGCGATCGTCGTCGCCCTGCGGGGCGCCGCGCAGCACCTTGATCGCGACGTCACGGCCGAGCGTGTCGTCGCGCGCCAGCCACACCTCGTTCATGCCGCCGGTGCCGAGCGGCGCCTGCAGGCGGTAGCGGCCGAGGCGGCGCGCGCGATAGAGCTGCGCGCGCGACGCCCAGAGGAGGTGGCTCGCGATCGCCGCGAAGGCGAGCAGCGACACCTGGATGAACGCGCTCACGAGGTAGTGGGTGACGCCCTGCGTGCTCGCCCACGCCGCGGGCTGCGTGATCCACGAGGCGATCGTGACCGCGGCGAAGAAGCCGACGAAGACCGGGACCAGCATCGCCAGGGTCCGTCGCCAGGGTGACGGCACGAGCACCGCGATCGCGACGAAGTAGAACGACGTGGCCGGCACGTAGGGGCTGGCGAGGCCGCCGAGCTCGTTGGCGATGAGGCCGATCACGAGCGCGGTCACGCCCAGGACGATCCCGGTGGTGGCGACCATCGATCGCAAGGTCGCGTGGGTCGAGCGGGCGTAGAAGTACCAGCCGAAGAGGATGCCGACCCCCGCGACGCGGTACGCGATGATCCGGTCGAGGCTGGCCTGCTCGTAGACCAGGAGATAGAGGAGGACGTCGACCGCGGCGAACCCGGCGTACGCGATCGAGCCGATCGCCGAGGCGCGGCGGATGCCCTCGGCGTAGTCGGCCACCTCGGCCGACGCGCGCGAGCGGAGCCCCCGCGTACGGGTGCCACTCGTACGGTCACCGCCTGTCCGGACAGCGCTCCCCATCTCGATCCGAGCCATGGTAACACTGATGCCCTCATGTACCTGGGTGTCGTCACGGGTACCGTCGTGGCCGAGCGCAAGGCCAGCGGTCTCGAGGGAGCCAAGCTGCTCCTGGTGCAGCCCGTCGACGACACCGGCCGCCACACGGGCGACGTGCAGGTCGCCGTCGACACCGTGCGCGCCGGCGTGGGCGACCACGTGTATCTCGTAGGCTCGCGCGAGGCGGCCCTCGCCTGCGACCCCTGGTTCGTGCCCGTCGACGCCGCGATCGTGGGCATCGTCGACGAGGTCCACGCCCCGGAGCGTACGGTCATCCCGGAGCCGGTCGACGACGACCCGACCGAGGCCAACCCGTCGCCGCCGCGCAAGCGGCCGCAGGTGCCGGCGCGGGCCAACCGGGACAAGAAGAAGACGGGCGACGTATGAGGATGTGCCGCGTCCTCGGCAACGTCACCGCGTCGGCCAAGCACGCCGCGTACGCCGGCCGGACTCTCCTGATCGTGCAGCCGCTCGACGAGCACGGCGCCGACGCCGGCGACAGCTTCATCGCGATCGATCACGCGCAGGCCGGCCCCGGCGACCGCGTCCTCGTCCTGACCGAGGGCAACGGCGTGCGCCAGATCCTGAAGATGGGCGACATCGTGCCGATCCGGTCGATCGTCGTGGGCATCGTCGACGAGGTCGACGTCGCGCCATGAGCGCGAACGCCAGCCTCCGGGCCCAGCTCGCCGCGTACGCGCGCGAGCTCCACGCGCGCGGCTGGGTCGCCAACCACGACGGCAACCTGACCGTGCGCGACGGCGCGCGCTGGCTCGCGACCCCGACCGCGACGTCGAAGCGGCGCATCACCGAGCGCGGCATCCTCGAGCTCGACTCGTCGGGCAAGGTCGTCGGCGCCGGCAAGGTGTTCGGCGAGATCGGGCTGCACCTCGCCGTCTACCACCGCCGGCCCGACGTCGGCGCCGTCATCCACGCACACCCGCCGAACGCGACCGCGATCGCCTGCGCCGCCCGCGGCGGCGTCTCCGATCACCCGATCGCGCGCCCGTTCATCGCCGAGGCCTTCGTCTCGCTCGGCCCGCTTCTACCGCGCACGCCTCCCGCCGCGCCCGGCGAGCCCGCGGTCACCTCGCTCGCCCCGTGGTGCGAGGAGGTCGACGCCGTCCTGCTCGGCGGCCACGGCGTGATCGCGTGGGGCGCGGATCTCGAGCAGGCGTTCCTCCGCCTCGAGCTGGTCGAGCACCTGGCGCGCATCGCCGTCGCCGCCGCGCCGCTCGGCGGCGTCGAGCCGCTGCCCGAGGCGTGGGAGCCCGCGCTCCTCGCCGCGCGCGCGAAGGCCGGCCTCGGCAAGGCCGCCGACCGCGCCGTCGCGCTCGCCGAGGATCTGCGCACGCGCGGCACCGGCTCGCCGCGCCCGGTGATCGCCTGCGCGCCGGCGCCCCACAGCCCGGTGCCGACGATCGCCCCGGTCGCGTCGTCGCCGCGCCCCGGCGGGGCCCTTCGACAGGGACAGGCCGACCTCGCCGCCGTCGTGCGCGAGGAGATCGTGCGCGCGCTCCGCGGCAAGTGAAACGCTACGGCGTGGGCCCGGCCTGAGCGGGGTCGACGGGCGCCTCGTCGTCGTGGGCGAACAGCCAGCGCAGCACGCGCCCGTCGATGCGCGCCGCCTGCGCCTTCTGCAGCGCCGGGAAGTCGGCGCGGCCGGTGAGCGCGCCGCCGAGCCCCGACAGCGCCGGCTCGTGCCCGACGATCACGATCGCGCCCGACGGATCGTGCGCGGCGATCGCCGCCATCACCTCGCGCGTCGAGCCGGCCGGCGCCAGCCCGCGCACGCTCTCGATCGGTCCGTCCCACTCGAGCGCGCCGGCGACGAGCTCGGCGGTCATGACCGCGCGCACCAGCGGGCTGGTCCAGATCGCGGTCGGCGCGCAGTCGTGCCAGCGCAAGCGGCGCCCGAGCTCGCGCGCGGCGTGGCGTCCGTCACGGCTCAGGTGGCGCGCCTCGTCGGAAAGGGTCCGCGTCTCGTCCACCGCGTGCGCGTGCCGGACCAGGAAGACGTTCACGCGTGAAGCTTAACGTGGCAATGTCCCGCCATGGGGGATTTGCGCTGTCGTCTGCTCGCGGCCGCCGTCGGTGGCGCCCTCGGCGCGCTCGCCGCGTGCGGCGGTGACGACGAGGCGCGGCCGCTCGACGTCGACGCCAGCACCGACGCGCCGCTGCCCGACGCGGTCCCCGACGCGCCGATCGACGCCGCCGCCGGGGCGCCGATGCTCGTGCTCGATGAGGCGGCGTACACGATCGCCCCCGATCCCGTCCTCGTGAGCGGCGCCACGGGCGCCGCGGTCATGACGTTGCGCAACGATGGCACCGGCGCCGCCACCGACCTGGCGTTCACCGTCGCGCCGGCCACCGGCGAGCTCGCCGTGATCTCGAACTGCGGCACGTCGCTCGCGCCGGGCGCGTCGTGCACGGTGTCGGCGCAGCTGGATCCGTCGAGCGCCGGCATGAAGATGTTCACGGTCACCGTCGCCTCCGCCGAGGGCCCGGGCGACGCGGCGACGGTCTCGGGCGTGGGCGGCTCGCGCGTGCGCCTGGTCATCAACAACATCGCCGTCGGCGCGGCCACGATCGACGGCCGCGTGACCTCGGCGCCCGCCGGCATCGACTGCGGCGCCGGCATGACCATGTGCGAGCACATCTTCACCGCGCCGGGCCCCGTCGTGCTCACCGCCATCGACGACGGCGCCGGCACGCTGTCGGAGTGGGCGATCACGGGCTGTGCGGTCACCGATCCGTGCGTGCTCGACCTGACCCGCAACTACACGGCGTCGGTCGCGTTCACCGCGCCGATGTCGATCGCGAGCACCAGCGCCACCGGCACCTCCGACGAGGCCCACGGCGTCGATCTCGACCTCGACGGCAGCGTCGTCATCGTGGGGCGCCTCGGCACACAGGCCCTGCTCGCCCGCCACGACGGCAGCGGCATGTTCCTCGGCGGCGCGACCTTCGGCCCCGCGACGCGCCGTTCGCTCGACGTCTCGATCGCCGGCGACCGCATCATCGCCGTCGCCGGCGAGCAGAACGGCGACGCGACGCTGTCGCTCTCACCCGTGGATCTCCAGACCGAGTCCCCGCGCCACGTGATCCCCGGCGCCGGCGTCGATCGCAGCAACGGCGTCTGCCACGACCCGATGAACCGCATCTACATGGTCGGCGATCATGGCGATCGCATGTCGTGGGGCCGCTGGCCCGCGGGCTCGGCGACGCCCGAGTACCTGCTCGACGCGACGACGCCGCAGGGCGTCGCGCTCGGCGTGACGTGGGACGCCGACGTCCTGTGGATCGCTGGCGCGCTCGCCAACCAGACCGGCTGGCTCGGCAAGGTCGACGCCGCGACCGGCGCCCTCATGACCCCGACGACGGTGACCGGCATGATGCTCGCCTCGAGCGTGGCGGCGTACGGCATGGCCGCCGGCGGCGACCTCGTCGTCGTCGGCTGGACCACCGGCAACCTCGTCGTGCGGCGCTACACCTCGGCGCTGGCCGAGGTCTGGACCCGGACGTTCCCGTCGGCCGCCGACATCCACCCCGACGTCGCGATCGACGCCGAGACCGGCGCGGTCTACATCGCGTACGACACGGCCACCGGCTGCACCCTCCGCAAGCTCAAGGGCAGCGGCGCGCCGGTGTGGACGCGCGACGCGCTCGGCACCCACTGCGAGGACGTCGCCGTCGACGCCGACGGCGCCGTCGTCGCCGGCTGGACGACCGTCGGCGCCGACCGGAAGTACTTCGCGAAGAAGTTCTTCCACTGACGCCACGAGCATCGCCGCGACCGGACTACGCGCGGCCGCGGATGCCGGTGAACGCGGCGTTGACCAGCCCGGCGCTCTCGAGCGTGCGCGCGGCCTGCGCCTCGGTCGAGGTCAGCGGGCCTTCGTTGCCGAGCACGCGCACGACCGCGAGGATCATCGGGCCGTCGAGGCGGCGGGCGTCGAGCTGCGGATCGAGGAGCGCGGCGAGCGTCTGGCACGACGCCGACGGCATCGGGCGGAACGCGTCGCACAGCGCCTCGGCGACCGCGGTGTCGTGGTGCGCGGCGCGCACGAACGCCGCGAGCGACGACTCTGCGAACGCGAACACCTGCTTCTGCAGCGGCGCCACGGTGTCGACGCTGGCGGCGACGCGGAGCGCGTTCGACACCGTGCCCCACACCATCGCGGTCGGCGACAGGATCGCGTAGCGCACGTTGTCGTAGTAGCCGCGGATGGCGTCGTACGCGCGCCGCACCTCCGGCGACGCCGCGGGCGGCGCCGTGCCGGCCACGTCGCTCAGCTGCAGGCGCAGGACGCCTTGCAGCAGATCGTTGGCGCCATCGAAACGATCGCGCCAGGTGTCGAGGACGCGGCCGAGGCCGCTGCGCAGGACGTCAGATGAAGCGGCAGATCTCACAGCTTAAATGCTACGCCCCTGCCGCGGCGATCTGGAGAAATTCGTCGTGAAGAACCCTCAGGCCGTCACTTGGCCGTCCGGGTGACCTGCCAGGTCCCGGTCTGGATCTGGCCGGTCGCCCCGATCTTCGTCGAGAACTCGCCGCTGATGTTGTCGCCGCTGACGATGCCGAGGAAGCTCGTCTCGACCTGGCAATCGCAGTTCGGATCGGTGTACGGGGCGATGGTCCCCTGGATCTGGCCGCCCGCGACCTCGATGAACTGGATCTTGAGGGGGGTCTCGCCGCCCATGTAGACCTCGCCCTCGGCCGTGTGCCGGCCGAGCTGGAGCGAGAACTTCACGGTGCCGCTGCGACCCGACTCGCGGCCCTCGTAGGTGCCTTCCCAGTCACCGGCGAGCTTCGCGGTCTCGGTGTCCTTGCCCTTGACCTCGACGTCCTTCTGGCTACCACCACAGGCCACCAGCGGGCTGGCGGCGCCGGAAACGAGAAGCGTCACGAGGAGCATGCGCTTGAGCATGTTCGGGATCGTGCCACAGCTGGATTTCGCGGATCATCACTCCCGCGGGTAATTGTGGGCGGGCGGCGGGGCATCGGCGGGGGCGACGACGGGTCAGATGGGCTGGAGGCGGAAGGTCACGGCGACGCGGGCGCCGTCGCCGGTGAGGAGGACCGTGACGTCGCGGCGCCAGCCGGCCTCGAAGGCGGCGCGCGCGACCTCGCGGCCCATCGCGTCGTCGCCGCCGATCGGATCGTAGTCCCAGAGGTCCGCGCCGAGCTCGATCACCGCGCCCGGCGACGGGCGCACGTCGAGGATCGCCTCGGAGATGAACGCGCCCTGCGGCCACGCGGTGCCCTCGCGGATGACGACGTGGGTGCCCGGCGTCTTGTCGAGGAGCGTCGCCGCGGTCGTGCCGTGCGCCCACGCGCGGCCGAACAGCTCGAGGTCGCCGCCCGCGTCGCCCCCGGCGCTCTCGACGCGCAGGTTGACGAGCGTGACCTTGACCCGCTGGCTCACGCGCACGCAGTCGGAGACCTCGTAGTCGGTGGTGAGCGAGAGCCGCCCCGGCGCGTTGTCCTTCAGGTAGGCGAGCTTGTACGCGATGGGGGCGCCCGGCGACGCGCGCGAGTAGTTGCCGCCGTCCTTGATGAAGGCGATGAGCGCCTCGTAGCTGTCGATCGTGCGCGCCGCCTCGCCGCCCGAACCGCCGAGGATGAACGCGGTGATGCGCGAGCTGGAGATGATGTCCTTGTACGTGACCGACACGTCGCCCGAGACGTCGACGCCGCCGGCGTACGCGAACTCGAGCGCCGCGTTCAGCTCCTCGGCCGAGTACGCGGACTCGAACGTGAACACGACCATGCGGCCGTAGGTCACCGACGCGACGTAGAGCGGCGGGTTGCCGGCGTCGACCTTGGCCTGCACGTCGGCGAGCGTGACGCTGCCGGCGAAGAAGTCGCTGGGGCGCGCCGGCGCGTCGAGGTCGACGGTGTAGTAGGCCTGCGTGAACTTGACGAGGTAGCGGCTGCGCGTCTCCTCCTCCTGGAAGTCGAACGACGCCGCGATGCTGGCCGCCGAGCCGAGCCACGAGACCTCGGCGCCGAGCGCGAGCGCGAGCTGCTCCTGCGAGTGCACCTCCTCGATCTCGGAGTAGATGTTGGCCGGCGTCGCGCCGTCGAGCTCGCTGTCGAGGATGCCGGCGAGGGCCTCGCGGTAGCTGGCGAGGCTCGGCGCCTCGAGCACCGCCGACTTCCGGCCCGCGAGGTGCTCGAGCGAGACCGAGACGGTGAGCGGATCACGCGCGAAGCCGACCTGCGCGAACAGCCCGTCGTACACCGAGTCGCCGGCGACGATCGCGCCCGGCCAGAGCGCGTCGGAGTTGGCGGCGTAGGCCACGATGCGATCGAACTGGCGCGTCTCGCGGAGCGACTGCGTGGTGCACTGGTAGTCGCCCTGGCGCGCCGGCAGCGAGCGCTCGCCCTCGTCCAGGCCGGGCACGTCGGTCGGCAGGTACGGCAGGCCGCGCAGGTAGGCATCGATCGCGTCGGCGTCGCCGCGCGTGTCGGTGTCGCCGAGGGTCGTGGTGCACGCCGACGCGGAGGCCGCGACGAGCACGAGGGGGAGGACTCGCATGGTCCGACCTCTCCAGCAAGACCCACGCCAGAGGTCGGACCAGGATTTCAGAGCAGTTGAAGGCGCTTGCGCAGTGGCCACGGCAACTGCACTGTCCAGCCGTGCTCGCGCTGCTGCACGGGTTCGCCCAGACGCCGGCCTCGTGGCGCGAGGTCGAGGCGACGCTGCCGGCGTCGCTCGGTGCGCGCGCGATCGACGTCCCGGTCGGCGCGACGTGGGACGACACGATCGATCAGCTCGCCCGCAGCCTCGATCGGGACGTCGGGCCCGACGCGATCGTCTGCGGCTACTCGCTCGGCGCGCGCCTCGCGCTCGGGCTCCTGGCGCGTGACCTCGTGCCGGCCGCGATCCTCGTCGGCGTCCACCCCGGGCTCGCGAGCGAGGCCGAGCGCGCCGAGCGCCGCGCCGCCGACGCGCGGTGGGCCGAGCGGCTGCGCCAGGACGGCACGGCCGCGTTCCTCACCGCGTGGGAAGCGCAACCGACGTTCGCCACGCAGGCCCGCGCGTCGGCGGATGTGCGCGCCCGCCGCCACGCCGAGCGCGGCGCGCTCGATCCCCACGCCCTGGCGACGGCGATGGAGGTGCTCGGGCTCGGGGCCATGCCCGATCTGCGCGCCGCGCTCGTCGCCCGCGCCCACCGCGCCCACCTCGTGGTCGGCGGCGACGACGCCAAGTTCCTCGCCGTGGCGCGTACGCTGGTTCACCAAGCGCCGGCGCTGGTGATCGACGTCGTCGACGGTAGCGGGCACGATCCGACGCTCGAGCAGCCGGCGGCGCTGGCGGCGATCATCACGCACGCGGCGGCGCGGCTGACGTCAGCGGTCCTGTAGGAGACGTGTCCGCATTCCGGACAGCTCCCAGGATCATCGACACGCGCGCGCGAACGTGAGCCACGCGACGATCGCGCGACCCCGTTGATCGCGCTGTACGAAACGCGCACAAAGGAAATGATCGCGCGTCTCGCGCGTGGACGAGAGAGGGGACTTGCAGAGCTCATCGCCGAGAGCCCGCGCCCGGAAGCCGACGCTCGAGATGCTGCCCGCCGGGACGCGGCTGGGGCGCTACGAGCTGATCCGGCGCTTCGCCACCGGCGGCATGGCCGAGCTCTACCTGGCGCGCGCCGGCGGCGGCGCGGCGCTCGGCGGCTTCGAGAAGATCGTCGCGCTCAAGCGCATCCTGCCTCAGTACGCGTCGCAGGAAGACTTCGTGCGCATGTTCCTCGACGAGGCGCGACTGACCGCGACGATCCAGCACGCGAACGTCGCGCAGGTCTACGACATCGGCCAGTGCGACGATGGCCTCTTCTTCACGATGGAGTACGTACACGGCGCCGATCTGCGCGGCGTCCTGCACACGCTCGCGCGGCGGGCGCAGGCCATGTCGCTGGTCGACGCGCTGACCATCGCGATCGGCGCCGCCGCCGGGCTCCACGCCGCGCACGAGCGCACCGCGAGCGACGGCACGCCGCTCGGCATCATCCACCGCGACGTCACGCCGTCGAACCTCCTCATCTCCTTCGACGGCTGCGTGAAGCTCATCGACTTCGGCATCGCCAGGGCCGAGCGGCGGACGACCGAGACGCGGGCCGGCACGCTCAAGGGCAAGATCGCGTACATGTCGCCCGAGCAGTGCCTCGGCGAGCCGCTCGACCGGCGGAGCGACATCTTCTCGCTCGGCATCGTGCTGTTCGAGCTGACCACCGGCTCGCGCCTCTTCCCCGGGGACAACGAGTACGCGGCGCTGCGGCAGATCGTCGACGAGGACGCGCCGCTCCCGTCGAGCCGCCGCCCGGACTACCCGGCGGAGCTCGAGCTCGTCGTCATGCGCGCGCTGCGCCGCAACCCGGCCGAGCGCTACCAGACGGCGCAGGAGCTGCAGCTCGATCTCGAGGCGTTCGTGCAGAAGAGCGGCCTGGCGACGTCGACGGCGCACCTCGGCGCGTTCATGCGCGCGCTCCTGCCCGAGCGCGCCGCCGAGCCGCTGCTCGACGATCCGCTGCGGCTGCCGCTGCCACCGCCGCCGCTGGCGGTGGTGCCGACGGGCACCGGCGAGAACCCGGCGCTCGACGACGTCGCCAACCTCGCCGACGAGCTCGAGCCGTCGATCTCGATCGCCGCGTCGGATCCCGACGTGCCCGCCTCGGCCGCGGTGTCGGCGGTGTCCGCGGTGTCGGCGGAGCTGGCGCTCCTGCGCAAGCAGCGCAGCTCGCACCTCTTCATCGCGGTCGGCGCGGCCGCGCTCATCTCCGCGTTCGTCGCGGTCCTCGTCGTGCTCACCGTCGTGCGCGACCCGTCGCCACCGGCGCCACCCGCCCCGGCGGCCCCGCCGTCCGCCCCGCTCGTCCTGAGCGAGGACCCAGCGCCGGCGAGGGCCGAGTCGAAGGACCCGCCCGCCGCCCCTCCCCCGCTCGTCGATTCGCAGGACCCGCCCGCCGCCCCGCTCGTCCTGAGCGAGGACCGAGCGCCAGCGAGGGCCGAGTCGAAGGACCCGCCCAGGAAGAAGCCGCGCGCCAAACCCGCCAATCCGGCGAAGCCCGACAAGCCCGCGCGCCGCTGGAACCCCGACTCGGCGCTGCCGCCGATGTGACGTCGAAAGGACTCATGGCTCGACTCGCGATGCCCTCCCTCATCGCCCTCTGCGTCGCGGCGCCCGCGCTGGCCGCCGCCGACGACACCGGCCCCGTGCCCGTGGTGCCAGCCACCGACGTCGGCCCCGGCGCTGACGAGTGGCTGCGCGTCGGCCTCGAGCGCTACGAGCGCGGCAACCTGGTCGGCGCCATCGACGCCTTCGAGCGCGGTTACCAGCGCGAGCCTCGACCGACCTTCCTCTTCGCCCTCGGCCAGGCGCACCGCAAGCGCGGCGACTGCGACCGCGCCCGCGCCAGCTTCGACGCGTTCCTCGCCACGTCGCCGCCGAAGAAGCAGGTCGACGCGGCGATCCAGCAGCGCGAGGCGTGCACGCCCGCCGAACCCGCCGCCGCGACACCCGCGCCCGCCGCGCCCCCGCCGGCGTCGGCGCCGAAGATCCTCGTCGTCGAGCACACCACGCGCACCAGGGCCTGGTACCGCGATCCGATCGCGCTCGGGGCCGGCGGCGCCACGCTGGCCTTGACCGGCACCGGGGTCGCGCTCCTGCTCGCCGCCGATCGCGCCGCCGCCGGGGCCGCCGACGCCGATACCTACGATCGCCACGCCCAGCTCCGCGAGCGCGCGGAGGCACGCCAGCTCCAGGCCGGCCTCGCCTTCGGCGGCGCGGCCGTCGCCGCCGGCGTCACCGTCTGGCGCATCGCGCGCGATCGCACCGAGCGCGAGACCCGCGAGCACGAGCGCGGCGCGACGCTCACGCCGGTCGTCGGCGGCGGCCAGGTCGGCCTCTCGCTGGGAGGGACCTTCTGATGCGGCCGCTGCGCGCCATCGCCGCGGTCGCCGCCTTGGTCGTGCCCCTCGTCGCGCTCACCGCCTGCGCCGACGTCCCGCCCTTCCGCTGCGACGCCGACGAGCAATGCGGCGCCGGCGGCCGCTGCGAGGAGGACGGCGCGTGCAGCTTCCTCGATGACCGCTGCCACACCGAGCGCCGCTACGGCGGCGAAGGGCCGCCCGCCGTCGCCGACACCTGCGTCGGCGACGCCTCCGGCGCGATCGTCTGGCTCACCGCCGGCAGCGACTTCAGCTGCGGGCGCGCCGAGGACGGCCGGCTCTGGTGCTGGGGCGACAACACCAGCGGCGGGCTGGGCCGCGACGACGTCGGCAAGAGCGGCACGCCGGCGCCCGTCGCCGGCCTCGAGGGCGTCACCGACGCCGACGGCGGCGAGTTCACGAGCTGCGCGGTCGCCGGTGGCCGCGTCCACTGCTGGGGCCGCGGCAGCGGCGGTCAGCTCGGCGACGACACGACGGCGGACCGCTCGCGCCCGGCGCCGGTGATGGACATCGACGGCGCCGTCGCCGTCGAGCTGGGCGAGCACCACGGCTGCGCGCTCGACGACGCCGGTACCGTCTGGTGCTGGGGCTCGAACAACGACGGCGAGACCGGCGCGCCCGGCGAGGCGATGATGAAGCGCCCGAAGCGCGTCAACCAGCTGCCGGCGGCGACGGTGATCGCGGTCGGCGGCCAGGTGAGCTGCGCGCTCGCCGGCGACGAGACCTACTGCTGGGGCAAGAACACCAACGGTCAGCTCGGGCTCGGCGACACCAGCGCGCGCAACCGTCCCGAGGCCGTCGCCGCGTGGGCCGGCGCGACCGCGCTCGCCGTCGGCGGCGAGCACACGTGCGCGCTCCTCGCGGACGGCACCGTGCGCTGCGCCGGCGCCAACGACTTCGGGCAGCTCGGCGACGGCACGACGACCGATCGCTCGCGGCCGGTCGACGTCACCGGGTTGACCGGCGTCGTCGAGGTGGTGGCGATGGACTGGTCGACGTGCGCGCGCGACGGCGCCGGCGTCGTGCGCTGCTGGGGCCGCGGCGACGTCGGGCAGCTCGGCGGCGGCACGGAGAACCGGCGCATGGCGGACGGCGTCGTCGAGCTGGGTCGCCCCGCGGTGGGCCTCGCCGGCGGCGAGAACCACGCCTGCGCGATGACCGACGACGGCTGCGTGTGGTGCTGGGGGAGCGACGAGAAGGAGCAGCTCGGGGACGGGAAAGGAAGAGGGGGAGAAGGGGTCCGGCCGGTCATGCTGAGCTGCTGGTAGGCAGCGGAGATCGGGCACGGGCACGGGCACGGGCACGGGCACGGGCACGGGTGTGCGGGGATGGGTGATACTCGGGGGATGGATGTTCGAACGACCAGGGGGGCGCTCGAGGCCGGCACGCTCACGCCCGACGACGCCTTGCCGGTGCTCGTCGAGCTGGCGCGCGGCGCGCCCACCCGCAAGCAACGCGCCCTCGCCTACCGCCTCCTCGGTGACCTCGCGGGACGTGCCTTCGGCGCGCGCTGGGAGATCGCCGAGCGCGCCGCGTGGGCGCTGCTCGAGCTCGCCCGCATCGTCGACTCCACCGACGAGCGCTGCGAGCTGTGCCTCGCGATGGGCCGCGGCTTCCGCAACGTCTGGCTCCTGCCCTACGTCCACCGCCGGCTCTCCGATCCCGATCCGACGATCGTCGCCGCCGCCGCCGCCGCCGCGGGCGGCCTCGGCTTCCCGGCGCTCGAGGAGGCCATCGTCGAGCTCATCACGCCCGACGCGCCCATCGACCTGCGCCTCGCCGCGATCGCCGCGCTCGGCCGCATGGGCTCGGTCGGCACCGCCGAGCGCCTGCGCCCGCTCATCCTCGGCGACTCGCGCGAGGCCGCCGCCGCGCTGACCGCGCTCACCGAGATCCGCTCGCCGGTCGCGCTCGCCGACGCCGCCGCGCTCCTCGCCGCCGATCCCGAGCCCGAGATCGTCGTCGCCGCCGTGCGCTACCTCGCCGAGCTCGGCTCGCTGGACGTCTTGCCGTCCTTGCGCCGCCTCGCCCGCGACGACGACGCGGCGCTCCGCACCGCGGCCAGCTTCGCGTCGCGCGCGTTCAAGGCCGAGCGCGGCCGCGACGCGGGCGAGCGCTTCCTGATCGCGATGACCGAGCGCGATCGCGCCGTGCGGGCCGCCCTCGCCCGCCGGCTGCGCACGATCTCCACCGCCGAGATCCTCGAGCACGCCGACGTGCTCCTCGGCGACGACGCCGAGGGCGTCGTCCAGGTGCTCGCCGAGGTGCGCGAGGAGGCGGTCACCAGGTATCTCCTCGGCCTCGTCGCCCGCACGGAGCTATCCGAGCTGGTCCGCGCCCGCGCGGCGCTCGCGATCGAGGCCAACCTCCCGTGGGAGCGAGAGGCGCTGGGCGCGATCGTCGCCGACGCCACGCAGCCCGAGCCGGTGCGCGCCGCCGCCGCGCAGTGCATGGGCGCGTTCGCGAGCCTCGACGAGGTCTACGCGCGGATCGGCGCGCTCGCCGAGAGCGACGCGCCGGGCCTCCGCGGCTCGTTCCTGTGGGCGCTCCAGCTCGCGGCGCGCGTCCACAAGCTCGAGGGCGACGTGCGCGCGAAGACGATCGACGTCGTCCGCCGCCTGCTCGGCGACGCCGACGCGATGGTGCGCCGGCGCGCCGCCTACGTCGCCGGCAACCTCGCCCTCGACGAGCTCGCCGACGAGCTCATCGCCAGCGCGAAGAAGTTCCCCGACCCCGAGCAGCGCATCGCCGTGTTCACGGCGCTCGGCGAGCTGCGCAACCAGGAGAGCTTCCCCGACACGCTCGAGCTGGCGAAGAAGGCCGAGAAGACCGACACCGATCGCGTCACCGTCGCCGCCCTGCGCACGCTCGCGGGCATCGTCACGGCGCACGCCGACCAGCCGCTCGACCTGGGCGCGATCGCCGGACGCGTCAACAGCCTGCTCGGCTCGTCCGACGCGCTCGTGCGCGAGGCGGCGGTGCGCGTCGCCGGGCTCACCAAGGGCGCCGTCACCACCGGCGCGATCGCCAAGCTCGTGCAGGACCCGTCGCCGCGCGTGCGCGCCGAGGCCTTCACCGCGCTCGGCCGGCTGGGCGTCAAGAACGCCGAGCCCGCGCTCATCGCCGCGTTCCAGGACGCCGACCCGGCGATCCACGAGCGCGCCGCCCGCGCCCTCGTCGCGCTCGGCGGCAAGAAGGCGCTCGAGCAGGTCCTCGCCTACGTCGGCGGTGAGGGTGACGACCGGGCGCGCGCCCACGTGGCCGCGCACCTCGCGCTGCCGGCCAACGAGGCCGGGCACTTCCTGCCGCTGGTCGACGCCGCCCTCGAGCGCCTCGGCCCCGGCGACGCCGCCTACGAGCCGCTGCTCGGCGCCAAGCTCGAGCTGCTGGAGGCGCGCGCCGGCAGCGTGGCCCAGCCCGGCGACGTCGACAAGGAGATCGCGACCGTGTTCCCCTCGTTCGGCCACATCGTCAAGCTGCGCGGCTTCGAGGCGATGGTGAAGAGCCTGCGCACCGCCGAGGCGCTCTACCGCTCGACGGCGACGATCGCCGACGCCGACCAGTCGCCGCCGATCGTGCTCTGGATGAAGTGCCTCGAGAACTACGTCCACGCCTGGCTCGGTCAGCGCATGTCGGCGGTGCAGCGCGAGCCGGCGACCTTGTTCGCGTACGTCGACACGGTGGCGAGCGCGTGGCCCGTCTACCAGCGCTACGTCGGCGAGCGCTGGAAGGACAACGTCGAGCTCGGCAGCGCGCGCGTCGAGGTGCCGCTGCGCTCCTTGCCCAACGCGCTCCGCGACTTCCAGGAGCACAAGCGCAAGCGCCTCGACTCGCCGCTGTCGGTGACCGAGTGGGCGCGCCTCATCGTCTTCTTCGCCGTCGACCACGCGTCGGGGCCGAAGAACCTGTTCAAGCTGCCGGTGAAGGGCAGCGACCAGATCATCCGGCTGGCCCATCGCCTGCACACCCTGGCGGCGGTGCGCAACCTGGTCACCCACCGGGCGGCGGCCTCGGGGTCGACCCTGGACGCCTTCCGCAAGAGCTACTACGTGTCGTTCGAGGATCTGGCGCAGATGGCGTAGAGTCGGCGCCGATGCGTTCCGTCCTGGCCCTTGTCGTGGTCTCTCTCGTCTCTCTCGTCCTGGGGGTGGGGTGCGATCTCGCGCCGCGCGCCACCACCGATCCGTCGCGCGAGCAGTGGGAGGCGCTGGCGCCCACGCTCAAGGAGCGCCTCTCCAACCTGCGCGGCCGCCAGACCGTCGTCGGTGGCCGCGTCGCCGCGCTCGCCGTGCCGCCCGGCGTCGACGATCCGGCGCTCGCGCAGCAGATCTCCGAGCTGCAGGGCATGGTGTCCCAGCTCGACGGCGCGATCGCCGGCTTCGAGCAGGCGGTCACGCAGGTGAGCGGCGAGATCGAGACCGCGTTCGGCCGCCGCGACAAGATCGCCGCCCGGCGCCTCGTCGACCAGGCCCCGCAGCGCGTCGACCAGGCCCTCGCCAAGGCGAGCGCGCCCTTCGACGCGATCGAGCAGCGCCTCCCGCAGGCCGAGGGCGCGACCAGCCGTCACCTGGCGACGGCCGCCGCCGAGGAGCAGCGCCTGGTGCGCATCGCGAGCGAGGGCGGCGACTACGGCGCGCACGTGAAGTGGCAGGGCAAGGTGATCGACCTCGCCGACGGCGCGACCAAGACGGCGTTCGATCGCTTCGTGAGGCTGGGCAGCGCGTGTGATCAGATCCGCCTGCGCGTGGTCGCCAACGAGGACGCCCACGCCGACGACATCGCCAAGAAGATGGTCCTGGCCGGCGTGCCGGCGGAGCGGGTCTCGGCCGACGAGGACAAGAAGCTCCCCGCCGATCTCGTGAAGCTGACGGTCACCGCGCCGTGCCTGCCGATCGTGCCGGTGCCGGAGAACGCGAACGCCGCGCGCGCCGGCATGCCGCCGCCGCCCGTCGCCGAGCGCGTGCCGGCGCGACCGCTGCCGGGCCACGAGGGCCACAACCACTGACATGCTGCGCGAGCTCGCGCACTTCGCCCGCCACGCGCCGCACGCGCTGCGCCTCAAGCGCCGGCTGTCGCAGGCCGAGCTCTACGATCACCTGTGCGGCGCCGGCGAGGACGCCGGCATGGGCGCGTGGCGCGCGCGCCTGGTCGAGGATCTCACCGGCGACGTGATCGAGATCGGCTCGGGCACCGGCTTCATGTTCCCGTACTACGGCGCCGGCGCGCGCGTCACCGCCGTCGAGCCCGACGCCGCGTTCGCCGCCCTCGCCGCGCCGCGCGCCGCCGCCGCCGCCGCCGCGATCACGCTCGTCGACGGCAGCGCCGAGGAGCTGCCCGGCCCGCCCCGGTCGCGCGACGCCGCCGTCGTCGGCCTCGTCCTCTGCTCCGTCCGGAATCCGGACACCGTGCTCGGCGAGCTCGCGCGCGTCCTGCGCCCCGGCGCGCCCCTGCGCCTCGTCGAGCACGTCCGCAGCCCGCGCGTCGTCGCCGGCGCGCTGATGCGCGCCGTCAACCCGCTGTGGCTCGCCCTCAACGCGCAGGGCTGCAACATGCACCGCGATCCGCTGCCGCTCATCCGCGACGCCGGCTTCCTCGTCGACCGCGTCGAGCCCTTCCAGATCTTCACGCCCGGGATCCCCGCGTTCCCGATGCGCGCGATCTGGGCGCGCGCCGCGGGCTGACGATGCCTCCCGTTCACCCTGAGCGAGCGCAGCGAGTCGAAGGGCCCGCTCCGGCCGTCGTCGCCTACCACGTCCGCTCCGGCATCGTGAGCCTCAACGTCGTCACCGGCGCCCTCGCCGCCGCCGACGACACCGCCGCCACCGACGTCCACTTCGTCCGCTCCCCAAATGAGATGGCCGCCACCATCACCGCCCTCGCCGCCGCCGGCCGCCCCGTCCTCGCCGCGTGGAGCTTCTACTCCACCGACTTCACGCGCACCGCCGCCGACCTCGCCCGCTTGCGCGCGTCGACGCCCGCCGGCGCCGCCCTCCACGTCGCCGGCGGGGTCCACGCGACGAGCGAGCCAGCGGCGACGCTCCGCGCCGGCTGGGACCTCGTCGCGATCGGCGAGGGCGAAGCCACGCTCGTCGCGCTCGTGCGTGCCCTCGCCGCGGGCGAGTCACCGCGCGCCATCGCCGGCACCGCGCACCTCGCCGCGAACGACGGCGCGCTCACCACGACCGGCGCCGCGCCGCGCCTGCCCCTCGATACCTTCCCGCCGTTCAACGCGCGCGACGGCCGCTGGAACGCGATCGAGATCACCCGCGGCTGCATCTACGCCTGCTCCTTCTGCCAGACGCCGTTCATGTTCAAGGCGCGCTTCCGCCACCGCCCCGTCGACGACGTCGTGCGCTGGGTGCGCGTCATGGTCGAGCAAGGCGGCCGCTACGTCCGCTTCCTCACCCCGACCGCCCTCTCCTACGGCTCTCCGGACGAGCGCGTCGACCTCGCCGCCGTCGACGCCCTGCTCGGCGCCGTGCGCGCCGCGCTCCCCGCCGGCGGCAAGCTCTACTTCGGCACCTTCCCGTCGGAGCTGCGCCCCGAGCACGTGACCCCCGAGGCGATGGCGGTCCTCGCCCGCTGGGTCGACAACCGTCACCTCGTCCTCGGCGGCCAGTCCGGCTCGCCGCGCGTCCTCGCCGCCATGCGCCGCGGCCACGACGTCGCCGCCGTCGAGCGCGCCGTCGCGGTCGCGGTCGCCGCCGGCTTCGTCCCCGACGTCGATCTCCTCCTCGGCCTCCCCGGCGAGGAGCCCGACGATCAGGCCCTCACGATGCAGCTCGCTCGGCGCCTGACCGACGCCGGCGCGCGCATCCACAGCCACGCCTTCATGCCGCTCCCCGGCACGCCCCTCAAGGACGCGCAGCCCGCGCCCATCGTCCCCGACGTGGCGGCGGCGCTCACCGCGCTCGAGGGCCGCGCCGCCACCTACGGCCAGTGGCGCGCGCAGACCACGGCGGCAGCGGAGCTCGTCCAGCTCCGCCGTGGTCCCCGTTCACCCTGAGCGACCCGAAGGGGCGTCGAAGGGTCAGGGCGCCGCGGACGGCGGCGCACCACCACCACCCGGCGGCGGACCCGCGGGCTTGAAGTCGCTCTTCGGCACCTTGTGCTCGATCGGCGGGATCGACTTCACGAACGCGGCGAGCGCCTTGGCGTCGTCATCCTTCATCTGCGACCAGAGCGGCACGTAGAGCGCCATCGGCCCGAGGATCGGCGTCTTGTCGGGACGCACGCCGACCTTGACCGCCGCGATGATGTCCTCCTCGGTCCACTTGCCGATGCCGGTCTCCGGGTGGCTCGTGATGTTCGACGACCAGAGGACGCCGGTCCCGAACTCGGGCGGCACCTTCATCTCGAAGCCGCCCGCCCACATCTTGCTCATGTCGGGCCCCTGCGGGGTCATCGGCGTGTGGCACATCGCGCAGTGCATGAGCGACGCCAGATACTGCCCGTGCTTCACCGGGTCGGACGTGTCGTCGACGCGCGGCACCTGCGGCGCCGGCATGTCGGGCAGCTTGATGTCGCCCTTCTCGACCTTGTTCTCGATCGGCGGCAGCGAGCGCAGGAACGCGACGAGCGCCTTGCCGTCGTCGTCGGTCATGCCCGTGTAGAACGGGTACGGCATGATCGCCTTGATCATGGTCCCGTCCGGCCGCTTGCCGTCGCGGATGGCGGCGAGGATCTGCTCGTCGGTCCACTTGCCGATGCCCGTCTCCGGGTGCGGCGTGATGTTCGGGCCGATCCACGTCCCGAACTCCTCGGTGACCTTCATGCCACCCGCGTACGCCTTGGAGAAATCGGGCCCGGTCGGCCCCAGCGGCGTGTGACAGCCGACGCAACCCGCGAGCGTCGCGAGGTACTGCCCGCGCTCCACCAGCTTCGCGTCGGGCGCCGCGGCACTGCCGGTCGCCGCGCCACTTCCGCTGGCCGTGGCCGCGCCACTTCCGCTGGCGGTGGCCGTCGCCGCGCCGCTCCCCTTGTCCGCTTCGGTGTTCTTCTTCTTGCAACCGCCAAGCGCGAGCGCGCTGGCAAACAGGACGAGTCCGATCCTCATCGACAGATGCCTCCTCTGCGGGTCCCCCCGGACCCGCCTTCGCTAGGCGTTCGTGTATGCGCCTTTACGCCCCCGAGGTCAACTGAACCGCCCTCCGCGATACCAATCGCGCGGCGCCGCTTGACACCGCGGCCGCCGCCGGGTATCCGTTTGCTCCCCTCGTTTCCCAAACCATCTTGCGCGGATGGCGGAATTGGTAGACGCGCTAGTTTGAGGGGCTAGTGGGTAACACCGTGGGGGTTCGAGTCCCCCTCCGCGCACAAGAGATCGAGACGGGTCAGGTCGGCGGGCGGGCGTAATTGCCGAGACGGGACGATGCTCGGGGGGCTTCGTGCCTTTCCGCGTGCGCCCTACCAGCGCAGCTCGATGCCGTCGACCCGGATCGTGACGGTCGGACGCAGTGCATGTAGCTCGCGTGCCAGCGCCATTGCGCATCCCTTGTGGGGACAGCGCAGGTGGACGAGGTCGACGGATTCGAGCGACGGGATCGCTGCGAGCTGCGAGGCGGCGGGCGGCGAGACCTTCCACAACGACAGATAGCGAAGTCGATCCAGCTCACCGAGCGTGGCGTAGTCCACGAGGGTCTCGTCGATCGCCAGCTCGGTTGTCGACGGAAACCATCGGAGGCTGCGAGCGTCCAGCAACCGCGCGCGAGAGAGCTGGAGGTTGCGAATACCCGGAAAGGGCGCGCCGTCGGTGATCAACGCGGCGTTCTCCAGCGTGAGGCCTTCTAGCAACGAGAACGGACGGAGCTCCTCAAGCGCGAAAAAGAGACGCTGGTTGCAGACGAGGCTGCGGCGGTCGAGAGACCAGCGTTGCCCGCAGACTACCCGCGAAGGCTCGCCGTGGTACTCGCGCACGTCGGCTGGCTCTTGCAGGTCATCGTGTCCGCATGCGGCGAGCACCGCAGCGAGCACCGCAACGAGCAGCGCGGCGCTACCAGGTGAGGATCGGCATCGTTCCATACTTCACGTCCAGGCTCGTCGACCCGGGCACATCTTCGTTGACGTACGGCTGTGACCATACATCATGTTCGACGCGTCGAATCGCACCATCCTTGGAGATCGCGTGCATCGACTCGAACGGATGAGTGACATCACCGATGATCGGGAGGCCGTCGAGGAACGATGCCAGCTTTCGCTCCACCCAGTAGCGAGCCCCCGTTCCGACAAAGTAGACCTTGCGCGCCGTACGCTCGTCGCCGTCGTTCCATCGGTTCGCGTGCGGCGTGTGCGACGGAAAGGACCAGCCGATGTTCCCGGCCGACCAGGCGACCCTCGGCTGCGCTTTGGCCCAGATGCGCTCGACCCACGGCATCGTCCGACAACCATAGAAGAACGCGTATGCGTTGGGGTGCCAGCGAAAATCGATCGCCGCCCAGCCCGCCCGGGATAGTTGATTCTTGCCCTGGGCGTACGGCCCCGAGGTGCGATGGTCACCAACCGGGCCGTCGACGGGCCCGGAATGTCCGAAGACCGAGAGTTCGATCGTCCAACCGTACTCCTTCGGTACATTGGCGAGGATCGACTCGACCGTCTCCTTGAGCTTTCCCAGATCCGGTACGTAGAGATCGTAGACCGCGTCTGTCGTGAAGTCGAAGCTCGCTCGCGAGTGAATTGTCGAGACGCGCGTCGCGGCCGCCTTGCGATCGATCTCGCGGTCGTTCGTGCGAATGACGAAATAGATGTCCTTGCCATCGGGATCCCAGAACTGCACCGGGTTCTGCTCGACGTACTGGTACGGGTGCAACGCCCAAGGCCGCGCCATGAATCCCGGGTCCGGCGCTTTCACGGGTGGGTCCGGCGTGAGCCAGCGCGCGGTCTCCGGCGCCATCCAGCGCGCGCCGTGGTAACTCCAGCCGGTCGAGGGATCCGTCGGCTGGTTGTGGATGTTGTGCTGCTCGACCGCGAAGTCGACCGGACCGATCGCGCCACCGTCGCGGTACGCATCGACCGGCGCCCCGAACGGTTCATGGCGCCGCTCCTCGAGGATCGAACCGTCCGCGCGCGTGATCATCGATGGTCCAGCGCCAAGGCCCTGGTGAAAGTAGATCGTCTCGCTGGCCGACCACAGGGTGCTCTCGCTTCGGCCGAGCAAGCCGCAACCGAGAAATAGACTCGTCGCACCGAGTGCGCCGACGAACCGCCACCGCGCCGGTCGAGCCCGCCGACTCCGCAGAAGAAGCAGGCCCAGGATCGCGAGCGCGCTCGCCAGCGCCAGCGTCCCTGGCGCGATCGGCGCCAAGCCCACCGCCGCCCCGGTGCTCGCATCGCCCGGATCACCAGTCCACTCGAGCGAGACCCGCGCGATCAGGCGCTGCCCCAGACGCACGTAGTGCTCGCGCCGGCCGTCGATCTGCGTGATCCCCGGCGTGAACCAGAGCTGGGTCGATCCCGCCGGATCGAGAGTCCACACGCGCATCCCGTCGTAGCCGTAGCCGTGCGTGAGGTCGCCGCCGGGGAGACCGGAGACGCGGACGAGCTGGTCGAGGCCGTTGTAGTCCAGCGTGAGCGCCCCCTGCCGCGTCTGCCGGCCCGCCGCGTCATAGTCGAGCGCGAGAGGACCGCTGCCGTCGGGATGCGCCACCGACGTGAGCTGTCGCGGCCCACGCGCGGGTCCCCCCGGCACCAACGCCTCGCCGTAGCGATACGCGCCAAGCTGCACGCCGAGGGCCGCCGGCGTCGTGACGTGACGTGCGGTCATGTTCTGGAGCGCGTCGTAGGCGTAGGAGAGTCCGATCGTCGTCCCGCCCTCGGGCGCGCCGAGCGTCGCGCTGACCAGGCGTCCCGCCGCGTCGTAGGTGAACGCCGCGCTGTGATCGAGGCCGTGCTCGTCGACATCCGAGACGCCGGTAATGGCTCCGGCGAGATCATGATCGACGACGACGTCGTAGATCGACGTCCCCGAGCGCTCGATGCGGACGCGATCGAGCTGACCGACCGCATCGCGCTCGTATCGCTGCACGAGGCCGTTGCCGAAGCGCTCCGCCAGCACCCGGCCAGCGGCATCCTGGTCGAGCAACGTCCACAGATCACCGACGCGCACCGCCCGCCCCGCGTCGTCGTACTCGATGTCGACCGAGAAGCCGTCACGAAAGTCGACCTCGAGCAGGTCGCCGGACGACGAGTACGTGCTCACTTCGTCCGCGACCTGTCCGTTCACGGTCCGCCGCAGATGGCTCGCGCGGCCTGCGTCGTCATACCCGATCTCGACGGCGCCGGTCGGTTCCTCGACCCAGGCGAGGCGTCCCGCCGTGTTGTGGAACACCGACGGGGTGCGGGCGCGATCGTGGTGGTAGACGAAGCGGGGACCGTCGCTCGTGGCCACCGACGTGACGCGCCCCGCGGCGTCGTACTCGTACGTCACCTCCTCGCCGACGCCGTTGATCCGGGTCCGGACGCGATCGGCGTCGTCGTACTCGACCCATCGATCGCCGATGTCCGGATCGGAGGCGTGGCGGAGCCGACCCAGGCTGTCGTAGCTGTACGACAGTAGGACCGACGACGGAGTGCCACGCTGCAGCTCGAGCGAGGTGATCTGCCCGAGCGCATCGTAGACCGCATCCACCGACTGGAGATCTCCGCCGATCGTGCGCTCCGTGCGCACCACCCGACCTTGCCCATCGAGGATCGAGGTCACCGGCGCCCTGGCGTCGGCGGTGACCGTCACCGTGAACGCGGCGTGAGCGACGCGTTCGACCGCTCCGGTCGGCAGCGTTCGCTCGATCCGTCGGTCGTAGGCGTCGTAGTGGGCGCGATGCACCGTCGCCGCGGAGGGCAGCGAGACGAGGCGCGGATCGGTGCCCGACCACGAGAAGTCGTCGGCGCCGAGCACTGCGCGGCCGCGCTCGTCCCGCTCGATCCAGCCAGAGATCAACCACGTCGAAGCGCTCGCGCGGGTCGCGCCGTACAGGGATTCTCCGGCGCCGTCGCTGACGACGGCCGATTCCCGCCAGCCGCTTCCCGCCACGAAATCCGGCGGAGGCTCCGCGACGTCGGAGGCGGCACCGCCGTACGACCGCGTGCGGGTCATGGGTCGAGGCGCCGTCCACTCGTACGAGTGAATGACGTGGGGTGGTCGCGAACCAGTCGCCAGGGACTCGAGCCGACCGAGCGCGTCATACGCGGCGTGGGTGGGGATTCCATCGGGCCCCGTCACCCGGATGGGAAGGTCCTGAACCGGATCCCACACCATGTGGTGCACCTGTTCGCTCGGCGTACCCGGCGCGATGCGCTCGACCTCCACGTACAGACCGAGCGGGTCGTATGCGAGCGCGCGCTCGACCCCGCTGCCACGGACGAGGACCGGGTTCCAGCGTTCGTCAAAGGTCGTCTCGGCGCGCACGACCCAGCGGCCCTCCTCCGCGAGCCACGCTTCGAGCCGGCGTTCGAGCCCTGGACCGACCGTACACAGCGGAAACGCGGGACCACCGGGCGGCCCGAAGTAGTGCCGTGTCGACGCGAGCGGGACGTCACCGTCGCCCGGCCACACGGTCTCTTCGCACACGCGATCCCGCACCCAGAGCGTGTCGTCCGACGCATAGCGCCGAGTGATCCGCCGCTCGTCGCCGCTGCGATCGAGCCGGCCCGCCGAGTACTCCTCGACGATCCGGCCCTCGGCGTCGACCTCGAGGCGGGTGGCCGTGACGATCGGCGCCCCGGCGCCCTCGAGGTGACGGGTGAGCGTCGTCAGGGCAACGGCGCGGCCGAGCCTCGGCTCGTCGAGGCCGGCGACCGGGGCGACGACCCATTCCGTCGAGCTCTCGGTCAGCCCCGCCCCGAGTCCGTTCTCGATGCGCGTCCAGGTCGTCCGGCCGCGCAGCGCGCGCTCGGCGCCGTCGCCGGGGTGGTGCCTCGCGATCGTGACCTGCGCGCTCCCCGCGCTCGTCGCCGGCACGATCCGCCGCGTCTCGAGGAATCCCGCGAACCGCCGCTCGGCGGCGTCCCAGTGACCGTCGCGGACCGACCAGAGCTCGACGCGGACAGGCCCGTCTGACACCGCCACCTCGGACCGCACCGGCACGGGAATCGACACGGGCAACTCGCGCGCCCACGGCTGTCCGCCGGTTGCGGAAGCGATCGACAGGTGCGCGGATGCCGCGTATGTGAAGCGTGTCAGTTGGCCGAGTCCGTTGTCAATGGTCGCGAGCATCCCGGCGTTCGTGTCCCCTGCGAGGTCGAGGGTCCAGATTCCGCGCGGCGACGACCAGAGAAGATCGGCGGCGCCGTCGCCGTCGACGTCGCCGGTCGTCACCAGCGCGTCCGCGTCGATCGCATCGGGGCGAGTGACTGCGTAGGCTCCTCCGAATCCGTGGGCCCGGCCGGGGTAGAAGAGGACGTGGCCGGCCGTGACACGGACGAGGTCGGTCAACCCGTCCCGGTCGAGATCGAGAAGGAGCAGCTCGCGGGGTCGCAATGCCGCCGTACCCCATGGGTAGAACGCGCGACGCCACGCGACGAAGGTGCCGTCGCCGCGGCCGAGGAAGTACTTCATCCACGCGTCGGTGATCCACACGACGTCGGTGAGGCCGTCACCGTTCACGTCCACCCAGCGCACGTTGCTCGCGCCCGGCACGACGGTCGGGTCGGCCGCGCTGATCGGCGGACGCGCAAGCGCGCTCTCGAGACCGCCGGGGCCGCCCAGCCGAACCGTCAGCCCCGCGGTCGCGCCCTGCACGACGTCCATCCGCGCATCACCGTTGAGATCGACCACGACGCTGTCGTCATGCGGCGACACCCCGCGAGTCCCGGCCCACGTGACAGCGTCGATCCATGCCCGTTGTGCGGCATCCATCCTGGACACGCGCCAGGTGCCGTCGACGACGCGGACGAGGTCTCCCCGCGCGTCGCCGTCCACGTCGATCAGAGAGACCTCACCGAGGTCGAGGCCGGCGGCGCCCGTGATGCTCTGGCTGGGACCGAACCGGCCGCCCAGGTTCTTGCGAAACGCATGACCGCCGGCCTCGACGCGCAGGAGGTCGTCCGCGCCATCGCCGTCGACGTCGAACAACGTGACCCCACGCGTCCCCAGATGCCAGCCATCGGTGCCGCTGACCGCGAGCACCTCGCCTCCGCCCCGGGGCACGTAGCTGAACCGCAGCGCCGGAAGCATGCCGGCCCCACCGCGGCCGGTCATCGACACCTCGGCGAGGCGACTGACCGCGAGGGACTCGTCGTACCGCAACCGGTACGCGCGCAGCTCCTCGCCGGCCGCCCGGACTCGGATCGAGCGGACGCGCAGCGCTGCCACGACCTCGAAGCCGTCACGATAGCTCGGCAGCGCGTCCGGTCGCGGCTCGTGCTCCAGCTCCACGCGATAGCGATCGCTGGGTCCCCAGGTCGCCTGGGAGAGATACAGCTGCCCGCGATCGCGCACGTATCGGTAGCGAACGACGCGGCCGCTCAGGTGCGTCGTCAGCTCGGGGTACCACGCGGTGGTGCGAACGACGCCGTCGACGGCAGCCTCCTGTCGACTCCCCTCGGTCGCACCGAAGTGGTGGACCGAGCCGTTGGCGTCCAGGACGACCCAGCGATTGCCGGCGCGGATCACCCGCACGGTGTTGCCCGCCCCCTCCACGCGATACGTCCCGTCTGCGATCCGGAACAGCCGCCCGGACGCGACACCTTCGATCTCCAGCTCGTCGGAGTCATCGAAGCGGGGCACCCCAGCACGCACCGATCGTCGGATGACGGAAGTCGACAGCGACCACCCGATCCCGACGGGCCCGTTCCCGAGATCGCCGCGATAGCGCAGCCCGACACTCGGTGCCACGCCTGCGGTCGTGGGTACATCGATCGGCACGCTGTACTCGACCTGCGCCGATGGCGCCGCGATCGTCGCGCTGCTACCGAGACCGCGAACGGAGCCGGGCCGATCGGGCAACTTCACCTGCGCTGCCGGTGCGAGCTCGGGGCCGTCGGCACGAGCCCTGGTCGCGATCGAGGTCGTGAGGATCACGGCCGCGATGACAGAGAGCCTGGATGAGGACACGCCTGTACTCCTTGATGACGCTGCCTATCGAGCGCCGGTCAGCCGCCAGGTGCGCGCGCTGGAACCGGGCTCCTTCCACGTCACGGTGGCCACGAGTCCATCACCGACCACGCACGCGGCGTAGCCGAACCGGCACTGCGACTCGAAGTCGACCCCCGCCGCGATCTCCACGCAGCCCGTCGCGTCACGGCGCCCGAGATGGACGGCGCGGCACTCGGGACAATCGTCGTCGGTGTAGGCCAGCGTGGCAACGTTGATCGTCACGCGGCTCGAGTAGGTCAGCGCGGGCCGATGCAGTGCGCATCCGCCCACACACGACCATGTCAGCCGCCAGCCACCGTCGACGACACCCTCGTTCGCGATCACCGCGAAGCCAGGGTCCGGATCGCACGATCGCGACGGTGCATCGGACGCGGTCGCGTCGATCATCGAACCGATGGCGTCGGCCGAAGGCGCGTCGCCGGTTGGGGCCTCGATGACCTCGAACGCGCACGCCCCCAGCACGAGCGCACCCGCCGCCAGGAGTCGGTCAAAGCGCAACATCGTCCACCGACAGGAAGTCGAACCGCACCAGCACGTCCTCGATCCGATGGAGCGGGAAGTCGTTGCTGGCGTCGGCGTCGGTCCACTCGAGCAGCCCGGACTCCGGAAACAGCAGGATGTACTCGCCGTAGAGGCCGCGGCCCGCGAGCTCCTCGGACGCGCCGTCGACGTACGCGTCGCGGTACAGGTCGCTGCGCATCACGTTGAACCACGGCGAGATCAACGCCGACGAGTAGCCGTCGGACTCGCCGCTGTCGCCGAGGGTCCCATCCGGCCGGAACAGCTGGGTCGCGGGACGGATCGAACCGACCTGGTATGCACTACCGTCGCCGCGGCCCTCGCACCACTGGCTGTTGAACGTGTTGCGCTTGAGGACGATGAGCGGAACGCTCGGCCGGACCTCGTCGACCACATCGCCCTGGATCGTCGCGTTCACCCGCCACAGCCGCTCGGCGCAGCGATGGACCAACGCACCGCGCTCGCGCAGCGTGAACGGGATGCCCTGGCCGAGGTAGTCGCCACGATCGTCGTACACCGCGTAACGCGGCGACCTGAGCTGTTCGCCGAATCGACGCGCCGCCGACCAAGCCCTCTCGCCGGGTGGTGCCGTCGAGCGGTCATCGATCGCGAGTACGTCGTCGCGCACGCTCAAGACGACGCCGCCGTCCTCGGGCCGCCGTCCGTTGATCGTCCGTCCCGCCTGCGCTTGCTGGAGCTCGAGGATGACCCGTCGCAGTTCGTCGGGGCTGCCCGCGCGCAGGACATCGTCGTCGAGTGCGAGCGAGTACTGGAACTCGTATTCGATCGCGCGCAGGGCCAGGAACGTCAGACGACGGGCCCAGGTGAACTCACGCTGATAGCGCTCGATCCGGTCGTCGACCCAGTAGTGATGGGCCAGGCTCGGCACGTCCCGCGCCTCTTCGCGCGCCATCACCGCCCGTCCGTCCGCGACGAGCATGCGCACCCGGTCCTTCATCACGTCGAGCTGGGCCAGAGCGAGCTGGACATCGATCAGGCGTCTCTGCACCTCCCGGTACGAGACGTCGATGCCGAACTTCTGCTGGTCGGCCTCGAAGAAGCACCGCCGGATCGACGTGTCGATCGACCGAAGCTGCATGTTCGACTGAAAGTCGGCCTCCGCGTTCTGGATCTGGAGGTCGTACGCGGCCGCGACGGCCTCGGCCTGTGCGGAGAATACGTGCAGCGGGTTGTTGGTCGTGATCGACTGTGCCACCCCGCCCAGGAACCCCGCGATCGAGCCGGCTGCGAGCCGCTTCGAGCGCAACGCTCGCATGCGCTCGCGGTGCTTGATGATCGCCTCGGCATCCTCTGCGGCGCGCACCTGTTCCTCGCTGCAGAACGCGCTCGCGGCGTCGTATCGCTGCTCGGTGGCCTCGGCGCTGCCGCGCGCGACCTCGACGTCACGCTTGGCCGCGAAGATCCCTAGCACCGCCTTCCCGAGCTCACCGCGATAGCACCGCGCGTTCTCCCGGCCACTCGGCGTGTTGCAGCCCGAGGCGGCGACCTGGTAGCAGCTGTCGGCCGTCAACGTGCCCGCCGCGAACAGGTCGAGCACCTCGAGCGGATCCGTCGACGTCAGCCCGCACAGCTCGGCGATCGGCTGCGCGTACGCCAGCTCCAGCTGTTCGAGACGCGCGGCACGCGCGTGCACGCCGAGGAGCTCCTGGACCTCGCTCTCCCGCTTCGACAGCCAGGCCGAGCGCACGGCCTCCAGCGACGCTTCGGCCTGGGCGACCGCCGGTGCGGCCCAGGTCCCGAGCAGGTAGTCCGATGCCGCGAAGAATCGCGAGTTGTTGCCGACGACGTCACCGAAGAACAGCGGCAGCGCGGACCGCGACAGACCGAACGCATCGTCGCACGACACGATGGGCTCCACCGCGGCGCGCAGGGCTGCGCGCGCGGCATCGAGCTCCTGCCGGGAACGGTCGAAGCGCGTCTGCCAAGGGACCGCCACGGTCGCCTGCGCGCCGCTCGCCAAACAGATCGGCTCGCCCGTGATCGTCGCGTTGCAGACTTGCCCGCTTGCGCACGTGTTGCTGCCGAGCCCGCATCCTACGGTGGTCGCGCGCTCGTGCAGGCGGATCGCGAGCGCCTCCGCGGCCCACCCGTAGCGCATGGCGCGGCCATGCTGCTCGAGCGATCGGGTGCGAGACGACGAGCTCGCTTGATTGGCACATCCGGCCTGTGCCTCCCCGTGGCGGCCCCGCAGGTCGAGCTCGACCGCCCGCAGGTACGTCGCGGTCGTCTCGAGGAGGACCGCCGCCACGCTGTCGGGCTGGACGTGGTCGGCGTCCGAGGGAATGGCGAGCTGGGTCCTGAATGTGTCGAGCATCGCGTTGTCGCGCGAGCGGTCCTGAAAGGAGGCTGCAGTGAACCAGGCGTCGATGGACTCGTCCCAGAACACCAGCTCGTCGAGGTAGCCGCGGAAGCCCAGCATTCCGTACCCGCCGCCGGGCGCCAGGCTCGTGACCAGCGGATTCGAGCTCTGGCTGACCATCTGCAGCACACCGTTGACACTCGACCGGTACTCGCTGCGCCATGTGATGCCGCCGCCGGCGTTGACGTCGTGGATCGCCGAGCGGCTCAGGAGGAGATGAACCTGCTGGCCGCTGGTCAGGGGCAACCCGATCTGCACCGCCCCCACCGAGCTGGAACGCGGGCCGTGATACGCGTAGAGCACGGGCTGGTTGGACGCGTTGCCGAGGAAGTAGAACTGATAGAGGAAATTGACGTTGTCGCCGTATTCGACGACGACCTTCTTCTGTCCGCTGATGATCGTCGGCACGGTCAGCCACATCCCGATCACAAGATCGCCGTACAGCTCCGCGGGGCCCCGGGGGATCGACACGAACTGGTCGGAGACCGTCGTGATGGCCTCGCCGCTCCGAGCCGGGACCGTCGCGAACACGAGGTTGGCCTCGCCAGCGAGGTCCAGCGCGGTCTGACCGTTCATGTCGGCGGCGTCGAACGTGTAGTAGGAGACCGGCCGCACGTCCCGGTAGTCGGGGCGTCGCAGGATGTCACGTGGCAACGAGCCGAGCGCGTCGGCGGTGCGCGACGCGAGGACGAGATCGAGCACCGCTTCGTGGTTCGAGATCGACCGCGACAGATCCGCCGCCGCGGCAGGGCTGTCCGAGCTCTCGAGCGCACGAGCGAGATCGTGTTGCTCGACCGCCTGCTGGCCGATGAAGCTCGCCACACCGAGCCACCGGTTGAGCGCGTGGGAGAGCAACCGAGCCTCGACGCCGCCACGGTGGCGCTGCGCCCCCTGGGTCAACCACGCCCACAGCGGGAAGAACCGAGCCGGGCTCGCACACTTTGCCGCGGGGCTGAACCATCGGTTGGCCCGCGCGTTCGCATCGTTCGCGCCCGCGAGCGAGACCGGAGGCGCTTCGACTTCGTCGAGACACGCCGCCAGCAGGTCGTCGCCCGCCAGATTGATCGTCGCCCCTCCCATCGCGCGATCGCGTCCCAGCGCGAGAGGCGTGGGCTGCGCACACGTCTCGAGGCCGGCGAGGCCAGCGAGCTCGCCCGAGACCGCAGCGCTCGATTGGCCCGCGCGGTGCCGGAAGCCCGGCACGAACGATGCGCCGGCGCTGTACGTGCGGGCACCCGACGGAAAGCACATCAACGAGTAGCCGATGCCGCGCGGCCCCGGGACGTACGGGTAGCCGAAGACCCCCGGTGTGCTCGTGGAGAGCATCCATTGCGCCGCGGCGGACCACTCGTCGCCCTTCGTGGCGATCAGCGCGTTCGCGCTCGAGGGCGCTCGCCAGTCGGCACCCGCGACACACAGGCCCAGGCTCTCCTCGCAGTATCCCCCGCTGCACTGCCAGTCGGCGCTGCACCCGGGCGCGCTCGGGAGACTGCCGGTGCGAACGAGGTCGAAGCGGAAGGCCAACGTCTCGTTGACGAGCAAAGGGAGTCGAATCGTGAAGCGTCCGCCCGTCAGATCGCCGGTCGCAGCGCGAGCGGGCTGCGTGGTGACCTGCAAGCGACCGGTCATCGCCGAGCCGTTGGCGCTCGCGACGAAGGGAAGATCCGGCGTCGTGCTCCCGCTGAGGTGGAGGCCCAACCGACCCGACGGCGACAGCGCGCGGGACTCGTCGAAGAAGAGCACGAACGACGCGTTCGCCCACGCGGTGACGGGGATGCGGGTGAGCCCCCCAGCCGTGCCTTGCTCGGCGACCACCTCGCCACGGAACATGCCCGTGGTCGGCGTCGACACGTTCCAGTTCGGCGCGACGAGCAACGTGCGGCGGGCGGTCACCAGGTCACCACCGACGATCTCGATCGCCCAGGGTGCCCGGTACGGGTCGAGACCTGCGACCGGTGCGACGAAGACCGTCGCCCGCGCGACGGCGCGACCCGCTTCCAGCTGGACGTTCCATGTGGAGATCGTGAGCTCCGACAGGGTTGCCGACGCGGCCGTGCCGCCGACGCGAAGGCCCGCGGGCGCCCGGACGTGAACGGGCGGCGGCGCCGCCGCAACGGCCGCCGAGCTCGCCGTCGACAGCTCGATCTGGAAGCTCTGCGGCGCCCATGTGGTACCGGGAACCTCGAGGCGAGGCGGTGTGAGCGTCACGTGAAAGCGACCTTCGTCGGCCGTCATCGGAGCCCCACCGGGAGGGACGCAGCGCCCACTGCAGTCGCAGACGGTGCCCGCCGCGCATGGAAGCATCGGGTCGGTGGTACCGAGACACGTGTAGGCGCAGACGCCGCGGGCCGCGTCGCACGCCGAGCCGTAGGGGCAATCCTCGTCGAGGTTGCACGGGCGCGGGCTGTCCCCGACCGCGAGGAGAAGGGCACGATCGCGCGGACACGTTGGGTCAGCTGCGCCCGCATCGGGCACGCCACCATCGCCGTGACCGCCAACGCAGATGCCGTCGCACGTACAAGTCATGCCCGAACCGCAGTCGCTGTTGGCGATGCACTGCCAGGTGCACTGACCGCCCACCGGATCGCAATGACTGCCGACCGGGCACGTCTCGGTGGCGGCGCATTGGCGGGGCGTCGCGAGGAGCTGCAAGAGCGCCTCGCGATCCTTGTCGCAGACTCCGCCGTCGCCGCCGCCGAGGTTGCTCTCGGTGTTCGAACCATCGTCATTCCGGCAGCCGGCAGCGAAGCCGGCGAGCAGAAGCAAGACCACGATCGACATCCAGGACTTCATGGCTGGGGCCCCTACGCAAGCTCGGCGCCACATCACGAACGGTTGGTGGCGCCGCGGATATCGCGGGTCTGCGCATGCGCGAGGCCGCAGCCGTGCGGAATCAGCGCGGAGGAACCGTGTGGCGATTGCGCAGTGCGCGACGTTCGCGCAGGTCGGCCGCGCCGATGCCGAACTCCCTCATCTTGCTGATGAAGGTACGACGAGACATCTCCAGCAGCGCCGCCGCCGCGCTCTGGTTTCCAGCCGTGGCCGTCAACGCTTCGCGCATCCGTAGCTGCGTCAACTCGGCGAGCTCTCGCCGCAGCGGCCGGAACTGGACCAGCCTTTCGGGATGCTCCGGCTGCGCCGAGGAGCTCCACATCACGCGCCGCAGGAGACGCGGCGGCAGATGTGCGAGCTCCACGACGTCGCCGGACGCGGCGGCAGCCGCGTACACCATCGCGTCCCTCAACTCGCGTACATTTCCGGGCCACGGGTGCTGGCGAATGCAGGTCATCGCCATGTCCGACAGCCGCGCGTCCTCTCGGTGGAGCTCGCGGCGAGCCGCGCACAAGAACCCGCGAGCTAGGCGAGGCAGGTCGAGCGGCCGGTCCCGCAACGGAGGAACGACGAGCGTCGCGCCGCAGAGACGGAAGTAGAGGTCCGCCCGGAACGATCCAGCTCGCACGTGGGCTTCGAGGTCCCGGTTGGTCGCGGCAACGACCCGTACGTCGACCGGTTGCTCCGTTGTCGACCCTAGCCGTGCGATGCGGTTCTCTCCGAGCACGCGCAGGAGGCACGCCTGTGCGTCGAGGTTCAGCTCGCCGATCTCGTCGAGGAACAGGGTGCCGCCGCTGGCCGCCTCGAAGTAGCCGGCGTGCGGTCCCGTGGCGCCCGAGAACGCTCCTCGCTGGTAGCCGAACAGCTCGCTCTCCATGAGCCCGGCCGGGATCGCAGCGCAGTTGACACCGACGAACGGCCCCCGGTTCCGGGGCGACAGCTGATGCGCGGCGCGCGCCGAGATCTCCTTGCCGACGCCGGTCTCGCCGAGAATGAGGATCGGCAAGCGGGTCCTGGCCATGAGCTCGAGCTCGGCCACGACACGCTTCATCCCTGGGTCTGCAAATTCGTACCGCTGGTCTCCGAAAGAGAACACTGAGACATCGACTTCGTCTGTCATCATGGCGCCGCTATCGGAGGGGCAGGTTTGCCGTTGCCGATCCGGGGAGGCAAAAGGTGGCAACGCTGCGGCGACCGCCTGCCCGCGCGATACCGGGACGTCGACCAAAACCAATCCCTGCGGTCTCCTCTGTGCCGAAAGGAAATCGCGCGCCAACAAACTGTCGGCGCGCGGGGGCGGGCTGTGTCGTGGGACCGCTTCCGTTCCAAGCCCTCAACTTCATTGCGCGGAACCCATGTTGAGGGGCTAGTGGGTAACACCGTGGGGGTTCGAGTCCCCCTCCGCGCACAAGACAGACGCGACCTTCTGGAGGCGCGCGACATGCATGGTAGCGTCGGCGGGTGGCGACTCCTGGCGTCGCGTATCATGCGGTCGAGACCCTGGACGAGCGCGCTCGCACGCTGGCCGAGCTGACGGAGATCTTCGCGGAGGTCGGCGCCGAGCACGTGCTCATCGGCGGCATCGCAGTCGGCTACCACGGTCGGCTCCGCGCGACGGTCGACGCAAATCTGCTCGTCCCGCGTGACCGCCTGGAACCGCTCACGCGCGCACTCGAGGCGAGGGGCTACGACGTCGCCGCGACCGTCGACATGGTGCGCGTCTTCCGGCCCGGCTCCGATCCCGATGAAGACGAAGCGATCGCCGACCTGGTTGCGCGCGAGGCCAACCCGGTGCTGAGCGCTGCGGCGCAGCATCACGAACCTGCGACGGTCCTCGGCCAGCGTGTGCGGATCGTTCCCCGCGGCGTGCTGGTTGCGTTGAAGTTTCATGCCGCGGTCTCCCCGCGTCGAGAGATCGGCGACAAGTACCAGGACGTCGCCGACATCAGTCGCATCATCGCCAAGCGTTTCGACGCATCCGACGAAGCGCTCGCGCTCGAGATCGCCGCGCACGTGTACGACGGCGCACCGACCGAGCTCGCGACGCTGATCGACGACTTGCGCAATGGTCGCCCCGTGAAGATCTGAGCAGCGACTCAGTTGAAGCTGCAGTCGGGCAGGTTCAGGACCGTCGAGGCGTGGTTGTTCGACTCGTCGAGCTCGTCGAGCGAGCCGGCCGTCGGCGGCGCGGAGGTGCGGCCGTGGAACACGTCGATCCAGCCGCCCGCCGTGCGCGCGCCACGGTTCTCGACGCGGACCCGCACCGTCGGTTGGCCGCCCGAGCCCGTGCAGCCGGCCACGGTGATCGACACCACCCGGAGGTCGGGCTTCTGCGGCGCCTAGGCGGCCAGCCAGTTGCGCACCGACGGACGGCCCTCGCCGCCCGGGCCGAAGGTCGCGATGCCGTACGGCTCCCAGTGGCTGAGCTCTCCCATCACGAAGCCGTTCGAGCTGCCGAGCAGCATGGGCCTATGCCGCACGACGCCCGACGGTTCGCGGTCATCGACCGATCGGTGTTAGTGTCGCGGGGATGGTGCGGATCTCGATCGTGGTCCTGCTCCTCGGGGTGGCCGGGATGACCGCGGGCTCCGCAGCCGCGGACGAGGTGGCAGCGTGTCGTGCGCAGGTGACCGCCAACCTCGCTCGCCCCGGTTGGAGCCTCGAGCTGAGCGGCGATGACGGCGGCTTCTGCGGCACCTCGACCTGGCGCGCCTCCGTCGACTCGAGGGGCGTGGTGGTCGAACGAGGCGGGCGCCAGCGTACCCTCTCGGGGCGCGACCTGCGTCGGCTCCGCAAGGCCCTGATCGCAGGCTGCGCCCCGACGAAGCGACGTGTTCGCTCGTGGGATCTCGGCGATGACAGAGATCCTTCCACGAAGGTCATCTTCCGGAGAGACGGCGCGACCCTCCCCGCCCCGCCCAGTTTCCGCCCTCCGCCGGAGCTGAGACGGATCGTCGGCGACAAGCCGTAGGACGCGACACGATCCGGGGCTGCGTCAAGACGCCCACCGATACCATCACAGAGCTCCTTCGCTCGGGCGACAGAGGTATCCACGCCCGAGGTTGGTGCTCGTCAGGCCACCGCGCGGGCGGCGTTCGCCACCATCACCCCAATCCGGCGACGCTTCCGACGGAATCACGGTCGCACGTCGAAGCGCTGCAGCGCGCCGCCGTGGCAGCCGCGATAGATCTGAAGCTGAGTACCGTCGAGGTGCGCGCGGTTGGCGGGGACGTCGAGGCAGTACGCCGCGTCGCGATCCCACGAGAACGAGAGCCGCTCGCCGCCTGACAAGGCGACGACGTCGCGCTTCCGCCACACCGCCCAGTGGCCGTCGCACGGCCACTGCGACACGGAGATCGACTCCGGCGTGAAGCCCGGCGCGGACGCGCCATTGGGCCGCAGGCAGAGGTTGGTGGTGGTGTTCCGGATCTGCCATCCGGTGGCGGTCTGCCCGGGCACGCCCCACACCAGCTCGACGCGGAACCGCTGCGCCCCGCCGCCATGGCAGTTGAACTGGTTGACCGCCTCGCCCTGGCGGTTCGAGCCCCAGGGGATGTCGAGGCACTTCTGGCTCCACACGTTCTGGATGCTGGCGGCGAAGGCCGAGAGCTCCGCGCTCTCCTCGGCGAGCTCGAGATCCTCCTCCGGATCCTCGACGCAGCCTGCGGCGAGCGGCGCGACGAGGGCGAGGGCAAGGACGAGCAAGGACGCTTTCGGGGTGTTCACGAGATGACGGACCATGTGTTCCTCCGTCGCCACCCCATTCCAAGGATCGGGCCAGCCGCAGTGAACACTCGCCCTGCCGGGTTCGCCCACTTGGCGGGCACCCGACGGCGATGTCCCAGGGACATCGAGTGAGCGTCACGGGGACACGGGAGAGACCTCGGATGTCTTCCGTTCGTTGCCGACTCTTCCACCGCATGATCGAGCCGGCGTTACGTCCAATGGCGACATGGCTCGAACGCGCTCCTGGCTTGCTTTCACCCTGCCCGCCCTCCTCCTCGCGGCGACCGGCTGTCTCGGCGATGACGAGGTCCCGGGCGGAGACGAGGGCGCCCCGGAGACCACGATCACGGCCCGGCCGCCGGCGTTGACGAACCAGCCCAGCCGGTTCGAGCTCGCCAGCAGCATCGCCGACTCGACCTTCGGCTGCACGCTCGACGGCGGCCCCGAGACGCCGTGCGGCTCGCCGTTCGAGCCCGTCGTCGGCGACGGCGCGCACGTGCTGGAGGTCTACGCGATCAGCCCGGCGGGGGTGCGCGATGCGACGCCGGCCCGCGCCACGTGGACGGTCGACACGACGCCGCCCGTCACCACCTTGCTCGTCGTCCCGCCGGCGCTCGACAACAGCGTGAACGCCAGCTTCCAGTTCGAGAGCGAGCGCACGGCGTCGTTCGCGTGCGCCGTCGACGGTGCGCCGTTCACGCCGTGCGCCTCGCCGTACCAGACGCCGGCGCTGGTCGATGGCGATCACACGTTCGACGTCCGCGCGACCGACCTCGCCGGCAACGTCGAGACGCCATCACGTCGCCACGCGTGGACCACCGACGGCAGCACGCCCGACACGACGATCGACAGCGGGCCGTCCGCCGCGACCAGCGCCACGCAGGCGACCTTCACGTTCTCGTCACCCGACGCGGGCGCCGGCGCCTCGTTCACCTGTGCGCTCGACGCGCTCGCGGCCACGCCCTGCACGTCGCCCTGGATCGTCGACGGTCTGATCGAGGGCGTTCACACCGTGACCATCGCCGTGCGGGACGCGGCCGGCAACGTCGACCCGTCGCCGGCCACGCGCATGTGGCGGGTCGACACGACGCCGCCCACGACCACCTTGCTCGTCGTGCCGTCGGCGCTCGACAACAGCCTGAGCGCCAGCTTCCAGTTCGAGAGCGAGAGCGCGGCGACGTTCGCCTGCTCCCTCGACGGCGCGCCGTACGCTGCGTGCGCCTCGCCGTATCAGACGCCGGACCTGCTCGATGGCGATCACACCTTCGACGTCCGGGCGACCGACCTCGCCGGCAACGTCGAGACGCCGTCACGGCGCCACGCGTGGACCATCGACAGCAGCACGCCCGACACGACGATCGACAGCGGCCCCTCCGCCGTGACGAACGCCACCCAGGCGACCTTCGCGTTCTCGTCACCCGACGCGGGCGCCGGCGCCTCGTTCACCTGCGCGCTCGGCGCGCTCGCGGCCACGCCCTGCACCTCGCCCTGGACCATCGACGGTCTGATCGAGGGCGTTCACACCGTGTCCATCGTGGTGCGCGACGCGGCCGGCAACGTCGATCCGTCGCCGGCCACGCGCACCTGGCGCGTCGACACGACGCCGCCGACGGTGACGATCACCAGCGGCCCCGAGGGGTGGACACGCGACAACACCCCCTCGTTCGACTTCGTCCGCAGCGACGGCGGCAACCCGGTCACCACCGAATGCCGCATCACCGGCGGCGGCGCCACCGCCTTCGCGCCGTGCGCCCAGCACTACACGGCCGCCACCCTCCCCGAGGGCGATTCCACCTTCGTCATCCGTGCCCGCGACCAGGCCGGACTGGAGACCATCGTGGAACGCGCCTTCACCGTCGACACGATCGCCCCGGTGATCACGATCATCGACGCCCCGGCCGATCCCATCACCACGTCGGTGGCGACCCTCGTGTTCACCGTGACCGGGGCCTCGACCATCGAGTGCGCCTTCGACGCCAGCGCGTGGGAGCCGTGTACCGGTGTCTACGAGGTCCCGGTCCTCGTCGACGGTCAGCACCGGTTCCACGTGCGCGCCCAGGACTCCGCCGGGAACGAGACCGTTGTCCGTCACTGGTTCCGCCGTGACACCGAGCCGCCGACATTGACGATCGACGGCCCGGTGTCGACCGCCGACCGGACGCCGACCTTCTCGATCAACGTCCGGGACTCCGCCACGGGTGTCCGCACGACGTGCGTGCTCGATGACCTCCCCGAGATCTCGCCGTGCGGTGCGTTCATCGCACCGACGCTCGCCGACGGCGCTCACCTCCTGACCGTGACCGCGGTGGACCAAGCGGGTCACGTCACCACCGCCACGCACGCCTTCACGATCGACACGCGCAACATCGACGTCACCTTCACGTCGCTCCCGCCGTCGCCCGGCTCCGATCCGCAGCCGACGATCTCCTTCACCGTGATCGGCGCCACCGCCTCGGTCCAGTGCCGGGTCGACCAGGAGCCGTGGCAGGACTGCACCTCTCCCTGGACCGTGCCGACCCCGCTCACCGACGGTCAGCACAACGTCGCCGTGAAGGTCTACAACGGGTACAACGCGGTCGTCATCTCGACGTCCGCGTACTTCGTCATCGACACCACGCCCTGACGCAGGCCGCGCGCGCCGGGCTCACGTGGTTCCGCGCGTCAGGACGACCTGCTTGGCGGTGACGCGATTCTGCTCCATGTCGTCGTGGGCGCGGGCGATGTCGGCCATGGCGTAGGTCTGGACCGGCCAGGTGAGCTCCTCCCGGTGGATCGCGGCGGCGACGTCCTCGAGCACCTCCCGGGGAAGGTCGCTGGCATCGCCGCCGTAGGAGGTGAGACGCACGCCGGTGGGGATGAACTCGATGGGGTAGAAGCGGTCGACGATCCACTGGTTGGAGAGCATGCCGGTGAAGCAGGTGGTGCCACCGGGGCGGCAGGCGCGGAGGGTGTCGCGGAGGGTAGGGGCGCCCACCAGCTCGATCGCGCCGTCGACACCGCCGGGCACGAGGCGACGGACGGTGGCGGCGATCTCGCCATCGTCGACGACGACGTGGTGGACCCCCATCGCGCGCAGCACGTCGGCGCGATCGGGACGGCGCGTCGTGGAGATCACGGTGGCGCCGGCGCGTCGGGCGAGAAGCGCTGCCATCAGGCCGACCGACGACGTGCCGCCGCGGATCAGCAGGCTCCCTCCTCGAGGGAGGTCGACGCCCACGACCAGCGAGCCCCACGCGGTCTGCAGCACCTCGGGCAGCGCGCCGAGGCGCGCCCAGTCGAGGTCGGTGTCGACCGGGATCACGCACGACGCCGGCACCAGGGTGTACTCGGCGTAGCCACCGTCGAAGGCGCGGCCCATGCCGCCCATCATCGCCACCGCCTTCGATCCGAGCGGGAGATCGGTACCGGGCGCGGCCTCGATCACACCGGCGGCCTCGATGCCCAGCACACGCGGGAAGGTGACGTCGGGGCCGGCCAGTCCGAGCCGCGTGTGGAGCTCGGAGCGATTGAGCCCGAACGCCTCGACACGTAGCAGCACCCAGCCAGGTCGCGGCTCGGGCCTGGGGACCTCGCGCATGGTCAGGGCCTCGGCGGGCCCAGGCGCATCGAGCACGATGGCACGCATGGTCGTCATCCTAATCCGAGATCGAGCGCTCCTTCCGCTCGAGGCGGCCATCCGGGCTCCAGCGAAGCGGTGCCGACAGCCCGTCTCAGCGCGTCACCCGCAGGCGCACCCCCACGGGGATGTGATCGGTCTCGATGGCAGCGCAGCCTGCAGCCGTGCACGCCGTGTCGGTCAAGAGCATGCCGTCCTGCTGCTCGATCGACAGCGGGCGCTGGGGCGCATAGTTGCGGCGGCCGTCGAGGACGTTGGGCACGTCCTTGTCGTTGTTCGCCTCGTAGGGCGCGATGTCGACGGCGAGGACGCGCCCCTGGCCGTCCTTGATGGCGAAGGGCGAGTCGTACTGCACGGTCGTATGCATGACGATGTACTTGCGCACTGGATCGTCCTTCGCCCAGCCCTTGCCGACGAGCAGCACCGCGTCGTGGCGTTCGCGCTCCTTGCCTGCACCGTAGTCGGAGTCGACGCCGTGGTAGGTCGTTGCCCAGTACGGGAAGTGGTGGCTCCACTCGGGCCCCTGGCCCCACCAGAACTTGTACGCGAGGCTGGTGACGGGTTGCCAGTGCTCGCCCTCGGTGTACGGCGCAGGGAGGCCGTCGTCGGGAGACGGCGCGGCGCCTCGGAACGCGTGCATGTCGTAGAAGTTGGCCCACGAGTCCCGATCCGCCGCGGCGGTGTCGATGGCGTAGCCGAACTCCTCGCGCAGGCGTCGCACGAACCAGCGGTGCTCGCCGACCTCGTGAGGGTAGAAGTTGAAGTCGCCGGCGAGGATCACGCGGTGGCCGGCCGCGGTCGGCGAAGGGTCGCCGGCGGCGTCGCTCATGCCGGGCTGAGCGGCCATGTGTGCCTTGATCGTCGCGATCACCGCCTCGAGCTCGGCGCGGCGCTGCACGAAGCGATGATGCGGCTCGAGGATCACGCTGTAGACCAGGATCGGCGTGTCGGCGCCGGCGCTCCAGCGCCGCACGGCGACCCTGGCCGGCACGACGTAGGTATGGAACGGCAGCACCTCGGGGAAGCCACCGGTGATCACGGTGCCGTCGAGCCAGTCCTCGTTGTAGCACTCGGAGCGGTGGTCCGATCCGTTCAGCGGGCTGGAGCTCTCGCACTTGTCGGTGTCACGCGCCGTGATGTCCCCGGTCTTGCCTCCAGGGACGAGCAGCTCGTGGGTCAGCACGCTGTTGTAGGAGACGTACCCGACCTCGGGGAGGCGCTTGCCCGCCCCGAAGATCCAGCGCCAGTCCAGGTCGGTGTGCACCTCGGCCTCGTTGGCGACGATGCCGGTGACGAGCTCGTTCTCCATCTCCTGGAACATCACGATGTCGGCGGCCCACTCGAAGGGCGCCCAGTAATCGAGCTCGGCGACGGTGCGTCGCTCGGGCACGAAGCGGCCGCGCGTCGCCAGCAGGTTGGACATGTTGAGGAACTCGGTGCCGGTGGCCAGGCCGCCGCCTTGGCTCTGGTGCACGTTGACCGTGGCCACCTTGAGCTCCGAGAACGACGGGGTCTGTTCCAGGCGTACCGTTGCGCCGACGCCGATGCGCGAGTCGCGCATGGCGACGCAGACGCGCACCTGCGACGAGACGCTCAGCTCGAAGTCCTCGCGCAACGTGTCCCAGCACTGGCCGTAGCGGCAGCCGAGGCCGCCGTTGGCCACGGTGCGCTCGATCGTGCGCGAGCGCCAGAGGTCGTCGCCGTCGGCGAGCGCCTGTACCTTGAACACGAGCGCGCGCCAGTTGCCCTGGCCACGGAAGAAATAGTCGGGGTCGCAGGCGATGATGGCGTTCTCGTAGCTGAACGCGCTCATCAGCTCGCGCACCATCGTGCAGGCGGCGCCGGCGAAGCTGAACGCGGGGTTGCCCGTTCCGTACTCGTTCATGGAGCGCGCCGGGAAGGACGCGCCGTAGCGACCGGGGGCGAGCGCGACGGGCGTCGAGCAGGTGTAGTACGGGCTCGCCGACGGCACCGGCGGCAGCGCCGCTTCGACGATGCCGTCGGCGTTGCCGGACGCGTCGCGCGGCTCGCGCAAGACGTCGACCGTGGTCTCGACGTCGCCGGCCGTGGCCGGCGCGGGCACCCCCGGGGTCTCCTTGCCGATGAGCAAGAGGTGGCGAGCGGCGACAGGGATGCACGGGTCGAGGCAGTTCTCCAGTCGGATGGCGCCGCCGGCAATGTTGGGACCGATCTTCGGATCGATGTCGTAGGCCGGTGAGGTCTGGTTGGTCGCGAAGACCGGCGGCGCGGCCGAGCGATGCACGGCCGTCGATGACGTCGACGTGCCGCCGAGATCGAAGAGCAGCATGTGCGTGTTGGCAGCCAGCGCGGGCAGGTCGGTGTTGCTGGTCTCGCTCTCGAGCGTCTTCACCTCGAAGGCGTCGGCCGAGCCGCGCCGGACGGCGCCGACATCGACGAGGGCGCCGCCAAGGTCGGTCGGTCCACCCGAGAGGCTGCTCCAGCTGGTGCCGCCGTTGGTCGAGTAGCGAACGTCGCAGCGCGCGCGTGTCCGCTGTGCCGAGAAGGCGTAGACATCGTAGGCGGCGCCGGTGGTCGAGGCGCCGAGATCGACGCGGCTGCAGGTCGTGCAGGTGCAGCCGGTCTGCCCCTGGCAGTCGTCGTTGAAGGCGGCGTCGGTGACCTTCCAGCCGAAGAACTTCTGGTTGACCTTCTTGACCACGTAGAGGCCCGTGTCCCGGTACGGAGCGACGACGTTGGTCGGGCACTCGGTGCGGACGATCAGGTGGTGCGCTGCGGCGGGCTGGAGAGCGCCCTTCAGGTAGTGGCTCACGGGCAGCCGCGAGAGCTGATTGCCGTAGAGCTTGTAGGCGCCGATGCCGTCGGTGGGCGGTTCCATGGGATTCGCGGGCATGCCCGTGACCAGGGCCTTCTCGTCGCTGGCGAGCTCCTCCTCGCCGGGCGGCTCGAGACAGGCCGTGGTGAGGAGCGCGATGCATGCGGCGACGGCGAGGAGGAGAGGCGACGAGCGAACTGACATGCGTCGCGCTTCTGCAAGGGCGGCGCCACGGGTTCGCGCGTACGCGGCGGGCAAGGCGCCCCCTGCCGACCACGTCAGGGCGGCGGCGACGGCCAGGCTCGACAGTTCGCCCAGGCAATTCGGCTAACCGCTGGGGCGCGGCACGCCGCCGGGGGCGTGCGCCCGATTCCATCGAGCTGGTCGTGACCAGGGCGAACGCCGTGGCGCCCGACCGCCTCACCATCGAGCAGTGGCCGTCCGAGATCGAATGACACCGACGAGCGCGGTCCCGACGGGCGTGGGATGACGAGCCCGCGCCCGGGCGTTGGAAACGGACGGTCATGTGCAAGACTGGACGTATGACTCGCCTCGCACTGGTCCTGGTGCTGGCGCTGGCGGCTTGTGGTGGCGGCCAGCGTGGCCCCGCCGCGCCGGACTTCGACCTCGAAGCCCCGCCGCACGTCGCGACGCCGACGCCGACACCAACCCCAGCCGACGACACGTCGCCGGCCGCGCCCGCCGACGCGGCGACCACGGCTGCGCCGCCCGCCCCCGTCGCGCCCTCGAAGCCGGCGGCGCCGCCGCCGCCGCCGCCGCCACCGCCGCCGAACGCCGACACGATCGCCAAGCTCGAGTGGCCGGCGACCACGAAGTCGTTCGAGCTGCGCCGCGACGCGCACGCGTACACCGCGCCGGATCTGAAGTCGGAGCCGCTCGGCAAGATCGTCGGGGGCACCCGGCTGCCGGTCGGCGAGGCGGTCGACGGCGACAAGCGCTGCAAGATCTGGCTGGCCGCCGCGCCTCGCGGCTGGGTGTGCGCGCGCCACGCCAAGGCGAGCACCCGGGAGCCGCTGGCGACCGTCCTGCCGGTCGTCCCCGCCGGGCTCCTCGTCCCGCAGGACTACTACAGCATCGAGAAAGGCGCCAAGCGCTACGCGGACGAGACCGCCGCGCGCGCCGGTACCCCGCTGCCCGACCCCAAGCATCAGACGAACTACATGGTCACGCGGGACGAGGAGAGCATCGTCCGGATCAACGGTACTGACTACGTGAAGACCAGCGTCGGGTGGGTGGCGGTGAAAGACATGACCAAGTTCCAGCCATCGAGGTTCACCGGCATCGATCTCGTCGCCACGCCCCCGCCGTCGTGGCCGTTCGCGTGGGTGTACGCCGCCGACAGGAAGACGGTCACCGCGCGCGTCGCCGCCGACAAGAAGGCGGCGAAGGGCGAGACGTTCGCGCATCGCGCGATCGTGCCCGTCTTCGAGGAGAACGGCGGCTACGTCCGCGTCGCCGACGGCCAGTGGATCGAGCGCAAGAGCCTCCGCGTCGCCCGCACGCGCACGCGGCCCGGCATCGCCGACGCACACGCCAAGTGGATCGATCTCGATCGCGACGAGCAGGTGATGATCGCATACGAAGGCGAGACGCCGGTCTTCGCCACGCTGTTCTCGTCGGGTCGGCGCAAGAAGGACACGCCGCCCGCGATCTACCGGCTCCGCTCCAAGGCATCGCTCACCAAGATGTCGGCCGAGGAGCAGGAGAGCTCCCACTACGAGGTGTCGGAGGTGCCGTGGGCGACGCGCTTTCGCTCCGGCCTCTACTTCCACGCGGCGTACTGGCACGATCGCTTCGGCCACGTGAACAGCCACGGCTGCGTGAACCTGTCGGCGACGGACGCGAAGTGGGTCTACGACTGGACCGAGCCGGTGATGCCCCCGGGATGGAGCGAGCTCGAGATGCCGGTCGAGGGATCCATGGTGGTGCGCGTCTACGACGCCAAGCACTACGATCCCCCGGTCTTCGACTACGTGAAGGAAGCCCGCGAGCGCGTGAAGATCCGCGAGCGCGAGGAGAAGCTCCGGGAGCAGCGCAGGGGCGCCGAGGCCGCCGCCGCCGCCGCCGCCGCAGCCGCCCAGGCCGCGATGCCGCCCACCGTCACCCCGGCGCCGTGACGAAGGCCTGCTAACCTGGCCAGGATGAGCGCGCTCGACCGTCGTGACGCCCTCAAGCTGATCGCCGCCGGTGGCGCCACGGCGCTCGCCTCCTGTTCGCCGGGACGGCGCGCCGCCGCGCCGAGCCCGGTGCTCGCGACCCGTCCGCTCGGCGCGCCGCCGTGGCCGACGCTCGATCCGTTCCTGTTCTGCGTCCACCACGACGACCGCTACCCGGCGGGGAACGCGAGCTTCGGCCCCGACGCCTCGCTCGCCGGGCGCCGCCTCGGCAACGACTTCGCCGGCGTCGACGGCTGGCGCATGTACCACGGGCGCAACGTGCCCGGGTTTCCGTCGCATCCGCATCGCGGCTTCGAGACGGTCACGGTGGTGCGCCGCGGGTTGCTCGATCACAGCGACTCGCTCGGCGCGGCGGCGCGCTACGGCGGCGGCGACGTCCAGTGGCTCACCGCCGGCGCCGGCATCCTGCACGCCGAGATGTTCCCGCTGCTCGAGCGTGCGGCGCCCAACCCCGTCGAGCTCTTCCAGATCTGGCTCAACCTCCCGCGGGCCGACAAGTTCGCCGCGCCGCACTTCTCGATGCTGTGGAACGACCTCATCCCGCGCCAGACCATCGCCGACGGCGAGGGGCGCGCGGTGGAGATCACGGTGGTCGCGGGCCGGCTGGGCGCCTTGACGGCGCCGTCGCCGCCACCCAGCTCGTGGGCCTCGCGGCGGGAGAGCGACGTCGCGATCTGGACGGTGAAGCTGGCGCCGGGCGCACGCTTCACGCTGCCGGCGGCCTCCGCCGACGCCGCGCGCGCGCTCTACTTCTTCCGTGGCGCGCGCCTGCAGATCGGCGGGGTCGCGGTGGAGCCGGCGTCGATGATCGAGCTCGTCGCCGGGGTCGAGGCGCCGCTGGTGGCGGGCGGCGACGAGGTCGAGCTGCTGATGCTGCAAGGGCGCCCCATCGGCGAGCCGGTCGTCAAGCACGGACCGTTCGTCATGAACACGCGCGAGGAGATCCAGGACGCGATCGCCGACTACCAGCGCACGCGCTTCGGCGGGTGGCCGTGGCCGTCCGACGACAACGTGCACGGCGCCGATCCCCAGCGCTTCGCCCGGCACGCCGACGGCCGGCTCGAGCGACCGGCCTGACGCGTTTGCGGTCCGCTTCGACGAGATGTCCAGCCCGCCGGATCCCGCCGCGGCGACGCCGACGATTCCCCGTGCCAGTGAACACGGCGGTGACGACGGTTTCGCCGACAGCGCGGCGGAGCTGATGAATGCGCGGCGCGGCACCTAGATTCCGCGATGCGCTCGAGGTGCTCTCGGGACATCGGGTCGAGTACATCGTGGTCGGCGGCGTCGCGGCGGTCCTATCCGGCGCCCCTGTCTCCACGTTCGATCTCGACATCGTCCACGCGCGCAGCGGGGAGAACGTGGCGCGGCTCCTCGCGGCGCTGACCGATCTCGACGCGCGCTATCGCGACCCCGGTGGCCGCGTCCTGCGCCCGGAGGCGAGCGCGCTCGCCGGACCCTCGACGAGAGCCAGAAGGGCTGATTCGTAGCGACGCGCCCGGTTCAGTGGCCGGCGCACGCCCGCGAGCTCGGCGGCGTCGGCCTCGCCGGTACCGGCACAGAAGCGGCTCACGCGTCCCTCTCCCCGACAGTCACGGCTTGGCTCGTGACCACCACGATGCGGCCGCTGGCGCCGTCGGCGGACGGCCAGGCCAGCGCGAAGCGGCGGTTGACCGGATCGCGGGCGAGGAACGGCGGGCCGGCGATCGTCATGTTGACGCTCGGCTGCCACTGCGCGGGACCGCTGTCGAGCTCGTCCCAGCGGTGGACCATGCGACCGGTGGCCAGCTCGATCACGCGCGGCGGCCCGTCGAAGCCGACCACGTGATCCGCTCCCCACGCCATCAGCCGCGACGGTAGCTGGCAGCCGGGATCGATGGGCACGTGATAGCCGCGTCCGCCGTCGAGCGGCCCGACCGCGAGGCGATGATTCTCGAGGCTCGCGATCACGAGGCGATCGCCGACGATGGTCGCGCCGTCGGCTTCGTCGCCGAAGTCGTCGAGATCGATCGGGACGCCGCTGCCGTCGAGGTGGCCGGGCTCGGCCAGGGCGCGCGCCACGTCGTACACGCATGCGACGTTGTACGGTTGCCACACCCAGCCCGATGACAGGAGCCAGCGGCCGTCGGGCGTCACCTCCAGCCGCGAGTGAAAGATGTCGTCGGCCTTGCTGTTCCGCTGGGTCAGCGGCGTGCCGTCGAGCAGCTCGAGCTCGAGCGTATCGTAGCGGCGCGGGCAGTGAGCGATCGCCTCGCGGCCATCAGGCAACGCGAGGAGCGCGACGGGAAACGCGTAGTCATCGGCGTGGTAGTAGCTGCGATCGATCTCGCGTAGCTCGTCGATGCCAAGCGGCATCCAGCCCGGGCTGGGGAGCTTGCCGTTCCAGCGGGCGATGCGGCCCTTGGTGCCCAGCCGCTCGAAGCACACCCCGACGTCGCGCCAGCCGACGGCGGCGTCCATCCGGTAGGTCGAGCCGACGCCGAAGCGCTGGTGGCCGCCGGCGAGGGTCCAGCGATGGCCGCCGAGCCAGTCCACGAGGTCGTCGCCCCACCAGGAGAGCGAGCACACGGGGCCGTCGTTCGGCTCGACCGCGATCTCGATCACGGCGTCGCCACGAACAGGTCCCACGCCGCGCGGGCGGCCCAGCTCGGCCATCCATGCCCGCCGAAGGCCGTGTCGGCGTGCGCGCAGAAGCGGACGGTGCGGCCGCCGTCGCAGCCCGCGTACGCGACGCACGGCGACGGATCGATCGGCGTCGAGGCGGTGTCGCAGGACGCGTCGGCGCGCCAGAAGTCGCGCGAGGCTTCGCCCTGCGTGAACGGCACGACCGAGTCGTTCATGCCGTGCATCACCACCGCCGAGACCGGATCACCCGGGCACTGCCCGAACGGGCCGCCGCCGGCGACCGGCGCGATCGCGCGGACCTCGCCAGGATCGACGCCACCCCGGTAGCACGCGACGGCGTTGCTCATGTAGCCGCCGAAGCTGTGGCCCATGCTGTACGCCGGGCCGATGCAGTAGGTGTCACGCAGTCGCGCCGACAGCGCGTCGTAGAACGCGAGATCGCGCCCGTTCGCCGTCAGCTCCCAGCCGGTGTCGTTGGGGTCGGAGGAGACCGGCAGCCCTTGCGGATAGACGATGATCGCGGCGCCGGCGGCGGCGGCCTCGATGCCGAAGTACGCGCGCGCGTTGGCCGCGGTGCCGGTGCGCCCGTGCCACGCGAAGACGAGCGGCGTCGGTCGCATCGCGTCGTACCCAGCGGGGACGAACAGCACGTACGTGCGCGCCGTGCCGGCGACGTCGATCGTGCCGTTCTGCACGCCGCTCGCCTGCGGCGTCCCGCAGCCTCCGCTCGGCACCGCGTCGACCATCGACGCGTCACCGTCGCCGATCACGCCGCCGTCGCCGTCGCCGGGATCGATCGCGTCGTCGCCGCCTCCGCACGCGACGATGAAGGCCACGGCCAGGAGCGAGCTGCGCATGGGCGGGATGTTAGTGGCCCTGCGGGCGGAGCGGGGATTCATTTCACCGGCGGGGCAGGACGACGCTGGTGATCGCGACCCCGAGCGGCAGGTCGCTGGTGGTGGCGATGATCGTGGGCGAGGCGAACGACACCGCGCCCGGCTGCGAGGTATTGCGCCAGACCTCGACCCGCCGCGGCGCGTCCATCGCGGTCACCAGGTCCGGACGCCCGTCGTCGTCGACGTCGGCCAGCTCCAGCCAGCGCACGTAGAGGGTCGACCCGATCTCCACCGTGCTCGCGCCGCCGTGCGGTACGACGTACACGCCGCCGCCGCCGCGGAACACCACGTCCTGACCTCCATCGCCGTCGACGTCGACGCACGCCATCGGCAGCCGAGAGTCGCCGGTCGCGCCCGCCAGCGTCAGCGGCGCCGCGGTGTCGAGCCACTGGCCGGCCGTTCCCTGACCCCGGTTGGCGAACATGCGGAGCGAGCCGCTGCTGGCCGCCACCAGCTCCGGGTGCGGATCACCACGATGGTCGCACCACATGACGTTCTTGACGCCGAGATCGGTCGTGTCCACGACGTACGACTCGGACCACGACCCGTCGCCACGCTCGAGCACACGAACCCCGGCCTCACCTGCCACGGCCAGCTCGGGCGCGGGATCGTTGTCCCAGTTGCCCGCCGCCATCCCGTGCTCGCCGCTGGCCAGCGGTGCCTGCAGCGTGAACGCGCCGCCCGTGTTGGTGTGGAACGCCAGGTCGGGGTGACCGCGCACGACGTCGAGGTCGCCGTCGCCGTCGCCGTCGAACCAGGTGACGAGCGCTTCGTCCGTGTTGGCGGCTCCCGACTCCAGCTGAAGCGGGGTCAGGCCCAGGAGCCCGTCGTCGACGCGGGTGAGGCGGACGACGTACGGTCGGTGCCAGCAGCGCACCAGGAGCTCGGGGAGGCCGTCGGGATCGTCGGCGCCACAGCAATCGGCCCACAGACCGCGGTCGCAGTTGGAGCTCGGCGGCGAGGTCTCCTCGATCTCGGTCCACGTCGAGGTCCCGCGGGTGCGCGCCAGCACGCGCCAGCCGTCGTCGGCGACGCTGCCGTCGTAGCCCTGGATCAGGATGGCCAGCAGCTGGAGCTGGATGCCGTCGGGCGCGTCGAGGCCCACGTCGGTGCCCGCGTCGACGTTCGCGTCGTCGCCCACACACATCTCGTCGAACGGCCCGTCCGGATCGTGATAGGCCCAGCCGCTCGGGCACGCTCCCGACGGGAAGCTGCACCGGCCGTTGGCCTCGCACCGTCCGGAGACGCCGCCGCGCACGCAGTCGGTCCCGTCGCCGCACTGGTACGGCCTGGCGTTCAAGCAGCCGGAGCCGGTGAGCCCGGACGCGAGGACGAAGGCCAGCGCGAACACCCGGAGAACCTCGCGAGACATTCGCCGAGGCTATGCAATCTCGTGTGCGGCTTGCCTCGCAGGGAACGGCAAAGTCCTTACCGAGCCATACCGAGGTGCAGCTCTTGACCGCGTCTACCAGAGCCCGAGCTTGATCTGCCGCCTTCGACTTGGAATCCTCCCTGTCTTCCTCCCATGTCCACCGCAGCCGTCCGCGCCATCGGTCCCGGCTCCATGCTCGGCCGGTACCAGGTGCTTTCCCACCTGGCCACCGGGGGCATGGCCGAGATCTACCTGGCGCGCGCCACCGGCCTCGAGGGCTTCGAGCGCTACGTGGTGGTGAAGTGCATCAAGCCCGAGCACGCGCGCGACGATCGGTTCGTGCGCATGTTCATCGACGAGGCGCGCCTCTCGGCGCAGCTCCACCACCAGAACATCGCGCAGGTCTACGACATCGGTCAGGAGGGTGGCGCGTTCTACTTCGCGATGGAGTACGTGCACGGCGAGAACGTCCGCGAGCTGCTGCACGCGGTGGCGCTGCGCAAGGGACGGATCCCGCTCGAGCACGCGCTCACGATCGTCGCCGGCGCCGCCGCCGGCCTGCACTACGCGCACGAGGCGCGGAACAGCGAGCGCCGCCCGCTCGACATCGTGCACCGCGACGTGTCGCCGTCGAACATCATCGTCACCTACGACGGCGCGGTGAAGGTGGTCGACTTCGGCATCGCGAAGGCGGCGGTGCGCATGACCGAGACCCAGTCGGGCTCGCTCAAGGGGAAGATCGCCTACATGTCGCCCGAGCAGTGCCGGGGCGACGTGGTCGATCGCAGGAGCGACGTGTTCGCGCTCGGCATCGTGCTCTACGAGCTCACCACCATCACCCGGCTGTTCAAGGGCGACAACGACTACGTGACGATGCACAAGATCGTCACCGGCGACATCCCGCCGCCGTCGACGATCCGCGCCGACTACCCGCCGGCGCTCGAGGCGATCGTGATGCGCGCCCTGGCGCTCGACGCGATCGATCGCTATCCGACGGTGGGGGCGATGCTCGACGAGCTGGTCGCGTTCTCGACCGAGCACCGGCTCGCCATCAGCCCGATCGGGCTCCAGCGCTACCTGCGCGAGCAGTTCGGCGCGAAGCCCGAGCCGTGGCTCGTGCCCGGCCAGGAGGCGGTGATCGTCGAGGAGATCCTCCTGCCGCCGCCGGACGCGCCGTCCGCGAGCGGCGGATCGAGCGGCCCGACCGCCAGCACCGGGACCGTGGGGCCGGCCGCGTCGGGCATGACACCCGGACGCGTGATGCCGCGGGCGGCGTCGCAGGGTAGCGCGTCGAATGGCTCCGGCGGCTCGCTCGTGCTCTCGGCCGAGGTCCCCGCGCAGCCGCCGGCTCGACCGCAACGCGCGGCGCTGTGGCTGTCGATGGCCATCCTCTTCAGCGGCGCGCTGATCGCCGGCGCGCTGGTGCTCGACGGGCGCGGGACAACCAAGCGCGGTGCGGATGTGCCCGTGCCGGCAGACGCGGCCGCACCGGTGGTCACGATGCCCGGCGAGGTAACCGACGAGGCGACCGGCGAGGCGACCGACAGCGCGACGGCAGCGCCGCTCGACGCGTCGACCGAGCCGACCGCGGTGTCCGTGGACGCCGGCGCGGCGGCGATCGAGACCGTCACCGTCGAGCCGCCGCGTCCCGAGCCGCAACCGCATCCCAGGAAGGCGCGCGACCGGGCGAAGCCCGACGCGAAGCCCGACGCGAAGCTCGACGCAAAGACCGAACGAACCACCCCCTCCGTCGACGCCGGCGCTGGACCGCGACGAGACTCCACCATCCTCAAGCCCCCGGATTGATCATCATGACCGACCGCATCCCCGCCGCTGCCCTGCTCGCGCTCGCGCTGTGCGCCGCCCCGGCCGACGCCCAGCCTGCGCCCAGTCCAGCCGCGACGTCGCAGCAGCTGGTGGCCGATGCCATGACGCGCTACGAGGCCGCGGATCTGAGCGGCGCGCTCGACTTGCTCGCGCAGGCCTACGCGCTCGATCCGCGCCCCGACATCCTGTTCGCCAAGGGACGCATCCACGTCGAGCGCGGAGAGTGCGTCGAGGCCATCGACGCGTACCGCCGCTTCCTCGCCAGCAAGCCCGGCCCCAACTCGACCGAGATCGCCACCAGGGCGATCGCCGAGTGCCAGCGGATCCTGGCCGCGTCGGGACAGCCGATCGGCGATCCGCCGCCCGACGGGGACCGCAGCGGCGCCACCGCCGGCGAGGACGTGACGCCGCCGGGCGACGACGCAGGTCCGCCGCCACCCACCACGCGCACGCGCGTCCGCCCCTGGTACACCGACAAGCTCGGCGACGGCCTGGTGCTCGGCGGCGGCGCCGCCGGCGTCACCGCCGCCCTCCTCTACCTCTCGGCGCGCGGCGATGTGTCCCGCGCCGACGAGGGCGGCGCGGGCGGCGTCTCGCTCGAGGAGTACAACCGCCTCACCGAGCGCGCGGAGACCAAGCAGCTGTGGGCGGGCGTGGCCGGCGCCGCCGGCGCCGCGCTCATCGTCGCCGGCGTGGTCCGCTACACGATCGGCGATCGCACCGAGACGATCGCGATCGCGCCCGCCGCCACCGCCGGCGGCGGCTCGATCACGCTCGGGTGGCGCTTCTGATCAGGGCGCCGCGGCCGGCGTCGGGCCCAGGTCGAAGCGCTGGTTGGTGTTGTTCGGGTCCCAGTCGGGGATCATCGCCTCCTCGAAGGAGACCGTACCTCCCTGGGTCGTGTTGCGGAGGTACCCGAAGGCCCGGTCGGGGGCGTAGGCGTCGTTGACGATGATGTCGAGCCGGCCGTCGCCGTCGACGTCACCGAGCTCGATGTGGCGCGTGATGTAGCTCGCGGTCGAGGTGAAGGCCGCGGTGCTCTGGAATCCACCGCGGCTGAGGTACACCTCGACGGGTTCGCCGCCGTCACCGACCACCAGGTCGTCCCAGCCGTCGCCGTCGACGTCGCCGCAGCCGACCGGGCCGCCACCGTTGGGCAAGGGGACCCGTGCGCCCACGCCGCTCGTGGTCGGCGGGTAGACGCCGCTGCCGGCGACGACGTGGGCGCGACCCGGCTGGATCTGGCAGCGGGTGAGGTTGTCGGGGAACTCGGTGCCGATCTGCGCGCCGCCGTCGAGCGTGAAGTCGTCGACGCCGGCCAGGCGGTGGAGCACCAGCCGCTCGTCGTCGAGCGCCATCGTCGGGTTGAAGGCCACCAGCAGCTCGAGCGGCGGCGCACCGTCGACGTCGAGCGTGACCGCGCCCCACGTCGACTCGCTGGTCAGCCGGTGGACGGCGAAGCTCGCGCCCTCGTTCTCGGCGACGAACAGGCCGCTCGCGCCGAACACCAGCACGTCGAGATCGCCGTCGCCGTCGATGTCGGCCCACTCGACCTGGTCGACGGCGCCCACGCGGTCGCCGGTGAGCGGCACGTCGCGGGTCGCCAGGACGCCGCTGGTGAGGCCGATGGTCGCGCGGATCACCAGGCCGCTGTCGTTGCCCGCGGGCTGTCGCGCCGCGGCGAGATCGGCGCGGTCGTCACCGCCGATGTGGCCCCACTCGAGGTCGTACACCCAGTACTGGTTGCCGAACACGTCGTGCGGCGCATAGCTCACGCCGTCGAAGGAGCCGACCTGGGCGTGGGCGTGGATCGCCGCCGCCAGGTAGCCGGAGCAGTGCCGGCCGCACTTCACCTCGGCGGCCTGCGCGCACCCCTCGTCCCATCCGACCGCGCAGCACGACGGCCGCTGCTGGCACACCATCGCGACGCAGGCGTCGGTCGCGGGCACCGCGCCCCTGGGCGCGCACAGCTCGACGTACGGCGGCGGGGTGTCGATGCCAGCGTCGATGTCGCCGCCGCCGCCCACGCAGGCGCCGGCGAGCGCGCCGGCGCTGTCGCCGTAACGCCGGCCGCTCGGGCAGTCGCCATCGGCAACGCTGCAGCGACCGTCGGGCTCGCAGAAGCCCGCCGCGCCACCGGAGGTGCAGTCGGCTTCGATGGCGCAGGTGTACGCGCCGGGGCTGGCGCACGCGACGAGCAGCCCGGCGACCATGGCGACGACAGCGAACAGCGAGACGGGCACGCCCCACTCTATGATCCTGATCGGGATTCGCGAAGCCCCGCGCCGCCAACGTCGCGTGCGCGCGACCTGACAGGGGCGCTCGCCGCATTGTGGAATCTCTGACGCGTGGGCTCCCGGGTTCACGCACTTGGCGCGTGGCCCGACCTTTGAAGAGCACGTGGGCATGCGCCAGCTCGTCGCGGCCTCGATGATCGTGCTCACCTTCGCCGGGTGCGGCCGCACCGCGATGGCAACCGGGGCGGTGCTCTCGACCGTCGGCGCGCTGAGCCTCGCGGCCGGTGTGAGCAACGACGACGGCGATGGATGCAGCGGGAACAACACGCACGACTGCGTGGATATCGACATCGGCGCCGGGCTCACGGCGTTCGGGGTGCAGTCGATTCTCCTCGGCGTGTTGTTGATCGGCGGCGGAGTCGTGATCTCGAGACTCGAAGACGAGCGCGACCAGGAGCTCGCGCGCGACCACGCGGCGAGGTACCCGGCGGCGATCGCGCCCCTTCCCGTCCCGGTCGCCGTCGACGAGGAGTCGCCAGCGCCACCATCGCCGCCGCGCCCGCACGACCGCGGCGTCTGGCGCGACGTGCCCGCGGTCCCCGGCGACGACGGCGAGTGACGCCGGAGGTGGCACGGTTCCGAACTTTGCCGGCTCGAAGGAGCGCGGTGCGGTCATCCGCCGGCGACGCTCGTGGCTCTCATGGGCATGCGCTCCACCCCCGTCGTCGTCGTCGTGGTCATCGCCTCCTTCGCGCTCGTGGCCTGCGGCTTCGCCGGCGCCGACATCAAGGGCAACGGCAAGGCCCGGACCGAACAACGCACGCTGCCCACGTTCCGCGCCCTGTCGGTGTCCGGTTCGATCGAGGTCCGCGTCGTCGTCGGTGGCAAGCAGTCGGTCGAGCTGCGCGGCGACGACAACGTGCTGCCCGTCATCGAGACGCGCGTCACGCAGGACCGCCTCGTGGTGCACAGCACGGATAGCTACTCCTCGAAGGTGCCGCTCGAGCTGCGGATCACGGTGCCGGCGCTCGAGGCGCTGTCGGCGAGCGGCGCCTGCCGCGGATCGGTCAAAGGCATCACCGGCAAGACCTTCGCGCTCGATGCGTCGGGCGCGTCCTCGTTCGACCTCGCCGGCACGGTCGATCGCCTCCGGGTGGACGTGTCGGGGAGCGGCACCGTCCGCGCGCGCGGGCTCGTCGCCGCCAGCGCCCGGGCCAGCGTCTCCGGCGCCGGCGACGTCGAGCTGACCGCGACCAGCCAGCTCGACGCCAGCGTCTCCGGCGCCGCCTCGATCGACTACTGGGGCAACCCGGGGAGTGTGCAGCGGAGCGTCAGCGGGGCCGGCTCGATCGAAGCGCGCTGACGGCGCCACGCCGCGAACCGCTACAATCGCACGGATGACGATCGTCGACGCGTGGTGCCAGCACCCGACGCCCCAGTTCCTGCGCCACCGGATGTTCGAGTCGCTGCGGCGATGGATGCGGCTCGACGTCGTCCCCGAGGAGATCCCGCTCGCGTTCACGCTCGGCGCGCTCGACGCCGCCCGGGTCGATCGCGCGCTCCTGTCGGCCTGGTGGGGACCGACGGGTCCGCTGCTCTCGAACGACTTCGTCGCCGCGTGCGTGGCCCAGGCGCCCGCGCGCCTGGTCGGCATCGCGTCGGTCGACATCTCCGCGCCCATGGACGGAGTCCGCGAGCTGCGGCGATGTGTCCGTCAGCTCGGCTTCAAGGGCCTGCGCCTCCTCCCCTGGCTGTGGCAGCTGCCGCCCGACGACCGCCGCTACTACCCGCTCTACGCCGAGTGCATCGAGCTCGACGTCCCGTTCTGCCTGCAGGTCGGGCACGCGGGCCCGCTCATGGCGTCGGAGCCCGGGCGACCCATCCCGTATCTCGACCACGTGGCGGCGGAGTTTCCGGAGCTCCGCATCGTCGGCGGACACATCGGCTACCCGTGGACACAGGAGATGATCGCCATGGCCACGAAGTACCCGAACGTCTACATCGACACGTCGGCGTACAAGCCCAGCCGCTATCCGCCGGAGCTGGTCGCGTTCATGAAGAGCCACGGCGCGAAGAAGGTGCTCTTCGGCAGCAACCACCCGATGATCGCGCCGGCGGCGTGCCTCGCCGAGCTCGACGCGCTGGGGCTGAGCGACGCGCAGCGCGCCGCGTTCCTCGGCGACAACGCCACGCGCGTGTTCGCGCTCGGCTGAGCGCCGCGCGCTACTTGGCGCGCAGGTCGTCGAGCACGCGCAGGCTCTCGGCGACCCAGGCGTCGCGCGCGAGCGACGTCTTCCAGCGGGACAGGCGGTCGTCGGTCTTGCCGCCGGGCGTGGGCGCGGCCAGCGCTTCGTCGGAGAGCAGCTTGATGGTGAAGCGCGCCGGGTCCTTGTCGATGTCGCGCTCGCTGGCGGCGACGGCGTCGCGCTGGGCCTTGCGGTAGGCCTCGTACGCGCCGCGGGCGAGCGGCACGCGCGTCTCCTTCGAGCGGGCGGCGAACGTCCTGGCCAGCGCGGCGATCTGGGCGAAGCCCTTGTCCTTGGCCACGCGGGTCGCGCTGCGCGCGCTGAGCGCGGCGACGTCCCAGCGTCCACCCCACGGCGTGTACGACGCCGCGTCGATCTGCTTCCAGGGAACGGCATGGTCGAGCGTGCGCTCGCCGGTCTCGAGGTGCCCGAACGGATCGGGGAGGATCACGTCGGGCGTGACGCCCTCGCGCTGGGTCGACGCGCCGCTCACCCGGAAGAACTGCTGGATCGTCAGCTTGAACACGCCGAGGTCGCTGCCCCTGCCCGCGAACCGATCGAGATCGAGCACCGACTGGACCGTGCCCTTGCCGTGGGTCGCCGAGGTGCCGACCACCACCGCGCGCCGGTAGTCCTGGAGCGCGCCGGCGACGATCTCGGTGGCCGACGCGCTGAAGCGATCGACGAGCAGCACCACCGGCCCGTCGTACGCGGTGCCGGCCTCGTCGTCGGACAGCACCTCGCGGCGGCCCTTCGCGTCCTCGATCTGCACGACCGGCCCGCGGTCGATGAGCGCGCCGGTGAGCTCGACCGCGTCGCCGAGGTAACCGCCACCGTTGCCGCGCATGTCGATCACCACACCCTCCACCTTGCGCGTCTTCATCTCGGCGAGCAGCGCGCCGACATCGCCGGCCGCCGTGCGCTGGCCGGGGCCGCGGCCACCGTAGAAGCTGGGCAGGAAGATGTAGCCGTAGGCCGCGCGCGCACCGGGCGCCTGCAGCACCGCGCCTCGCGCGTACGCCTCCTCGATCACGACCACGTCGCGGGTGATGGCAACCGTCTGCTGGACGCCGGTCGGCTTCTGGATCTGGAGGCGGACCACCGTGCCCTTGGGTCCGCGGATCATCTTGACGACCTGATCGAGCGGCATGTCGACGACATCGACCGTGGCCTCGCGCTCGTTGGCGACGCTCAGGATGAGATCGCCGGGATCGAGGCGGCCGTCGCGCCAGCTCGCGCCGCCCGGCACCAGCTCGACGATCTCGATGTAGTGGTCCTTCTCGCGCAGCACCGCCCCGATGCCCTCGAGCGATCCCGTCATCTGGATGTTGAAGTTGGCCTCGTCGGCCGGGGGCAGGTAGCTGGTGTGAGGGTCGTACGCCGCGGCGACCGCGTTGAGGAGATCGGCGGCGGCGTCGAGCTTGCCGGGCGCGCGCAGGCGTGCGAACCGGCCGCTGTACGCCTGCGCGAGATCGGCGCGGGCCTTGGCCTCGCGCGCCTCGGGCGTCGCGGGGATGGGATCCTTGGGCGGCGGCGCGGGGGTGGGCTCGGCGGCGCCGGGGGTCTTGCCGGCCGCGCGCACCTCCATGCTGAAGACGCGCTCGAGGACCTCGAGCTCGAGGCGGCGGCGCCAGCGGTCGTGCAGCTCGTCGAGGTCGGCGGCGAGGGCGAGCTCGTCGGCGTCGAGCTCGAGCCATTCCTCGTCGGTGTGATCGAGCGGCGCGGCCAGCGTGGCCTGGACGAAGGTGTCGAGCTCGGCGAGCCGCGCGGCGAAGGTCGCCGCGCCCTCGTGCGCGAGCTCGAGCCGGCCGGAGCGCACCTGGTCGTCGATCGACGTCGCGTGCCGCGCCAGCCGGTCGGCGTCCTCGCGCAGGAGGAACATCTTCCCGGGATCGAGGCGCTCGAGGTAGAGCGCGAACGCCCGCTGCGAAAGCGCGTCGTCCATCGGTCGTCGCAGGAGGTGGCCCTCCTCCAGGAGCTCGCGGGTCACCGCGGCGAGCTTGACCTCGCGCGGATCCGGCGGCGGAAGGGCGGGCTCGACCGCGCCCGCCTGCGCGGGCGTCTCCGGCGGGCGCGGAGGAGGCGCCTCACCGCGGGGCGGCGACTTGGCCGAGCAGGCCGCGAGCGCGAGGAGCGCGAGGAGTCGTAGGCCGAAAGCCATGACCCCCATGGTAGCAGCGCCCCGGGCGCGAAGCCCACCGACGGTCAGGCGCGTCCGCGCGGGCGCCCGGTGTCGCCACCGCCGTCTTCCTCGGCGGGCTCGGACTCCTGCCCGGGACAGAAGTCGGGGATGTTGTCGCCGTCCATGTCGATGCAGTCGACGGGGCCGCCGGGGCCACCCACGCCGCCGCCGTCATCACACGGCGCCACGCGGATGAAGCACTCGAGCCGACAGGTCGGCTCGCCGCCGATGCCGATGGGTTCGCACACCTCCATGCACTCCTCCCCCACGATGCACCATTGCGGTGGCAGCGTCGGCGAGAGGCCACCGACACGCGCGAACGCGGGGGTGATGGAAGCGGCGACGAAGAGGATGCTGACGAGAGACTTGATGATCATGCCGCCCCTACGACCGTCGCCGTCTCGCGGATCGGTCGTCGTCCTGACGACGCGGTGGTCCGATCGACGACGCGCGCGCCGCACCACATCGCGATCGCAGCGGGTCGCGCCGGCACGACGGGTGCAGGAGCGCCTGTCATGCGCCCCGATCCAGAACAGACCCTCGGCGAGATCGCGAGCACGGTTCCAGCGGCGACGCGCGTGTTCCTCCGCCACCACCTCGACTTCTGCTGCGGCGGCGGCCAGACCCTCGCGGCCGCGTGCGCCGACGCCGGGCTCGATCCCCACGTGGTGGCCATCGAGCTCGAGCTCGAGGCGGCGCAGGCGCCGTCGGCACCCGACGCGTGGGCCCAGCAGTCGGCCGACGCGGTGATCGAGCACATCGAGCGCCGTTACCACGCGACGCTCAGGCGTGACGTCCCTCCCCTCATCGACGCCGCGCGCAAGGTGGAGCGCGTCCACCGCGGCAAGCCGGCGGTGCCCGTGGGGCTCGAGGGCGCGCTCGCCGACATGTGGGAAGAGCTTCGTCTCCACATGCAGAAGGAGGAGGACGTGCTCTTCCCGCTCCTCCGCGCCGGCGCCCGCGGGGAGCGCGTCGCGATGCCGATCCGCGTGATGCGCGACGAGCACGACGCGCACGGCGACCGACTGGCGATCCTGCGCGAGCTGACCGGGGACTTCGTGCCGCCGCCGCACGCGTGCGCGACGTGGCGGGCGCTCTACGACGGCCTCGCCCGGCTCGAGGTCGAGCTGATGGAGCACATCCACCTCGAGAACAACGTCTTGTTCCCGAAGGTGGCGAGCTAGCTCAGCGGCCCTCGGGAGGCAGGAGCACGCCGTCGATGACGTGCACGATCCCGTTCGAGCCTCGCACCGACGCGACGATCGTGGCGTCGTTGATCGTGTAGACGCCATCGACCACCCGGATCGTCGCGTTCTTGCCGTTGGCCATCCCGAGCTTCTGGCCATCCTTCAGGTGCTTGGTCTCGTAGACCGAGGTCGTGGCGTGGTACTTGAGGACCTCCTTCAGCGCCGCCTGGTTCTCGGGCTTGACCAGGTTCTCGACGGTGCCGGCCGGCAGCTTGGCGAACGCTGCGTCCGTCGGTGCGAACACGGTCAGCGGCCCCGGGTTGGCGATCGACGTGACGTAGTCAGCTGCTTGCAGCGCCGCGACGAGGGTCGTGTGGTCCTTCGACGCCATCGCGATGCTCACGATGTTGTTGGGATCGAGGGGCGGCGGCGCCGTGGGCTTGGGGGCCACCGCGGACACCGGTGAGGCCGTGGCCGAGGCGGCGGGTCCAGGCTCCTCCTTCTTCTTGCACGCGATCGACGCGGCGGTGACGGTGACGAGCATCGCAGAGACCAACCAAGAGACTCTCGACATGGGATCCTCCTCCCGCGCGATCACGCCGGCGTCACCGCGGCGACCCTCGCCGCGCGGACGGCCGCGAGCCGCCCCGCGATCAAGTGCCAGGCGGTGATCGCCACCACCCCGGTCACGAAGATCGTCACGTACAGCGTCCCGAGCTGCGGGTAGCTCTCGGTGTAGAAGTTCGCGATCTGCTTCTTGCCGAAGATCGCGGGCGTGAACGGTTCGACCGTGAGCGGCGCCTTGGGGTCGAGGTTGTGGCCGAAGACGTACAACTTGTAGACGAACCGGGCCATCGAGTAGGCGGCGACGAAGCTGGTGACGACGACGAGGTCGACCAGCATCCGCACGTTGCCGATCGCAGCGCACCGGAGCGCGAGCAGGGCCAGCGCGGCCAGCGCGAACGGGATCCAGTCCAGCTCGCTCATCTCGGCGCGATCGATCTTCCGCATGCCGATGTAGTGGTTGAGGGTGTTGATCTCCTGGATGTCTCGTCCCTGGTTGCCGCCATCGAGCTTGTGAGCGTAGACGTCGAGGTACAGGCCCTTGGGGTACTGCGGCGCGCGCATCGAGATGCGCCACAGGGGCGCCGTGAACGCCAGCACCAGCGGGATGACGAGCGCCGCGAGCAGGAGCCGGCTCCATCCGTAGAGCGGTCGGTCGAGGAACTCGTAGAAGCGTGCGAACGCGTCGCGCATGAGCGGCTCCTTCAGGTGATGTCGGCGCGGCGGAAGCCGAGGACGGCGCCGAGCCACGCGAGGGTGCCGAGCACGGCCGGCCAGGCGACGCCGAGGACGTACAGCGACGAGGCGCCCACCCGCGTCGAGAGATAGGCACCCACCGGCCCCAGCGTCCCCAGATCCGGCTCGAGGCCGGAGATGAGCGCCAGCCGTGCGTCCTGCACCGGGTTGAGCGCGGCCAGCGTGAACACCGCCTCGGGATGCAGGCGCCAGCGCACCATCACGCCGATGAGGCCGAGATCGAGCACGGCGACCGCGAGGGCCCAGGCGACGACGACGTAGGTGATCGCGCGGGCCTGGTGACGGACCCCGACCGAGATCGCGATCCCGATCCCGACGAACGCCCACAGGAGCGCCGCCGAGATCGCGAGCACGCGGCCGACGAAGCCCCAGGGGATCGCCTGACCTCGGGTCTGCGCGTAGAGCGCCATCCCCACGACCACCACGACCAGCGGCGCGAGCAGGACGACGAACCGGGTCAAGGTCACGCCGACCAGCCACGCGGTCCGGCGCATCGGATGGGTCAGCAAGAGCTCGAGGGTGCCGTCATCGCGCGCGCGCCCGACGACGAGCCCGGTCGCGGTCAGGGCGAGGAGCGGCAGCACCAGCACCAGCGCGTGGCTGAACGCGAGGAGCACGCGGCCCATGCCGGTGAACCCGAGGAGCGTCGACTCGCGCAGCCCGACGAGCACGAGCACGGCGGCGAGGACACCGTACGCGGCGACGCAGAACACGAGCCAGCGCGAACGGATCACCTCGGCCAGGTCGAGGCGGACGGCCGCGAACGTCTGCGCCACGTAGCTCATCGCGCACCTCCAAGACCGGCGCGAACGTCGGCGAGCGTGCGCGCCCCCGGGGTCGACGCCTCGACCGCGGCGAGGTTGGAGCCCATCGGCGTCGGGCCGGCGGACGGCACGAACCCGACCTCGTCGGCCGCGATCCACGCGTCGCCCTCGCCGTGGAACCACAGGCGGTGGATGGCGGGCGCGCGCTCGGCGAGGTAGCGCAGGGCACAGCCGACGTCGTCGAAGTTGGTGACGGCGCCATCGGTGGTGACGAGCTGCACGGCGTGGCGCGGCTCGCCCACGTGCATCTGGCAGTGCCCGCACACCTCGCGATCCCACGCCACCGGCACCGGCCGGTCGGGGATCCCGCCGCTGCCGCGAAGGACGACGACGACGAGGGTCACGATCCCCGCGACCACGGCCAGCGCCAGCGCGCGCGGCCCGGTCACGACGGGCCCTCCGTCCCCGTGACGACCAGGCGGTCGAGATCACGCACGACGACGTCGCGCAACGCCCCGCCGAGCGCCGCGAGCTCGGGGAGCAGTCGCAGCTTCTCGGCGTGATCGACCGGCCGGCTCCACCAGCCGGCGGCGGCGGCGGAGAACCCGCGCGCGCGCGGCCACGCGTCGTCGGCGTCGGGCGAGAGGAGGATCTCGACGACGGTGCGGGTGTGGGCGGCGACGTAGTCGCCGGCGACGCCGTCGTGGACGACGCGACCGTCGGCGAGCGCGACCACGCGGTCGACCATCACGCGCAGCTCGTCGAGCCGGTGCGAGCACAGGAGGACGGTGGCGCCCGCGAGCCGCTCGGCCGCCAGCGCGGCGAACCGCGCGCGCGCCGCGGCGTCGAGGCTGGCGGTCGGCTCGTCGAGCACGACCAGCCGCGGACGCCCGGCCAGCGCGAGCGCGATGAGCAGCTTCTGCTTCATCCCGCCCGACAGGCCGCGGAACGGTCGCTTGCGCACGGCGGCGACGTCGAGCCCGAGCTCGACGGCGAGCTCCTCGACGACCTTCGGCGAGATGCCCCGCAAGCCGGCGACCGTCGCGATCACGTCACCCGCCGGCGCCGCGAGCTGCGGGGCGACCTGGGGGACGTAGGCGAGCTCTCTCGCGCGCGCGGTGCGCACGGCCGCAGCGGGCTCGCCGTCGAGGCGCACCTCGCCCGCATGCTCGACGAGGCCGACGACCACGCGGGTCAGCGTGGTCTTGCCCGAGCCGTTGGGCCCGAGCAGCGCGACCCGCGCGCCCGAGGGCACGTCGAGGTCGACGCCGGCCAGGGCGTCCAGACGGCCATAGCGCTTGCGGATCGCTTGCAGCTCAACGCGCATCGAGCAGCTCCTGGGGGTCATGGGGCGTCATGCGCGGCGCCGGATCGACGAGCAGCGTCTGCGGCCGCCACAGCGGCAGGAGCGTCGAGGCCGCGTCGGCGATCGCCAGCGCGGGCGCGCCCCGGAACACCGCCAGCTCGGGGCGCGCGGCGATCATCGCCGCCGTCGCCGAGCGGGCCTCGAACGGCAGGTCGCCGCGGTCGTCGCCGTCGAGATCGTAGCCGGCGTAGTCGTCGAAGTAGTTGCCGGTCCACACCGCCGCGGTCGGCTCGAGGCCGGCGGCGACGCGGACGTGCTCGCCGTTGTCGGCGAGGTCGTTGTCCGCGAACGTGACCCGTCGCGGGCTCGTGTGGAACGACACCGCCGCGTCGCACTGACGCAGCACGTTCGCACGCACCTCCAGCGTCTGACCGACGCCGCTCGGCGTCTGATCGATGTAGATGCCCACCGTGTCGCGCACGATCACGTTGCGCTCGACGAGGACGTCGCCGGAGTCCTTGAGCCCGATCGCCAGCCCGGCGGCGCCCGACGCCTCCGCGATGACGTTCCGCCGCATGACGACCCGCTGGCTGTACATCACGAACACGCCGACGACGCCGTCGATGAAGCGGTTGTCCTCGATCGTGGTGCCGTGGCTGTACATGAGGTGGGTGCCGTAGCGGCCGCGCCGCACCTGGTTGCCGATCACGCGGTTGTCGCGCGAGTACCAGACGACCACGTCGCGGCCGTCCTCGACCCGGTTGCCCTCGACGAGCGAGTCGTGGGTCTCCCACAGCCGGATCGTGTCGCCGCGCATCCCGGTCGCCGCGCCGACCTCGCCGCGCACGTGGTTGTTGCGGACCGTCACCCGGCGCGCGCGCTCGACGACGATCCCGTAGACCGCCTGCTCGATCGCGACGCCCTCCACGACCACGTCGTCGGCGATGACGTGGACCGCCGCGTCGAACTTCTCGAACCGTCCGCCGCTCGCGTCGATCGTGACGCCGGCCAGCCGGGCGCCGGCCCCCGCGAGCGTGACGATCGTGCCCGGCGCCGCGGCCGCGATCACCGCGTCGCGACGCCCCCACACCGTCACCGCGCGCTCGAGCCGGACCGGACCGTCGTGCCGGCCCGGCGCCAGGCAGAGCGCGTCGCCGTCGCCAGCCGCCGCGAGCGCCGCCGCCAGCTCGCCGACCGCGACGGCGCGGCAGCCGCCGGGCGGCTCCGGCGGCGGCGGCCCGTCGGGCACGCTCGCGTGACCGTTGCCGCACGCAGCGACGACGACGACGAGGAGGACGGCGGCGGGGCGCATGGCGGCTCGCTCAGGGCTCCACCAGCAGGTAGCCGGCCATCTCCAGGTGCAGCGCCGAGCAGAACTCGGTGCAGTACAGCGGGAACACACCCGGGACGTCGGCCACGAACGTGACGTCGGCGTGCTCGCCGGGCTCGAGGCTGAGGTTGATGTTGTACGAGTCGATCGCGAACCCGTGCGTGGCGTCGTGGGCCTGCTCGATGTTGGTGATGTGGATGAACACCTTCTCGCCCTTCTTCACCCGCACGATGTCGGGCGTGAAGTGGCTGCGGATCGCCGTCATGTAGACGTGCACGCCGTCGGCGCGCCGCTCGATCCGCTCCTTGCCGCCCTCGACCGCGTGCTCCGAGACCGCGTCCTTGATCGGGTCGTAGCCGACCGGGGAGTAGATGTTCTCGGCCTTGATCTTGTCGCCCTTGATGATCTGGGCGTAGTGCGGTTCGCCGAGCGGGATCGGCAGGTCGTAGAGCAGCTGCATCTGGTCGGTCGAGATGTCGACGAGCTGGAAGTTCTGCGGCAGGAGCGGCCCGACGGGGGCGAAGCGGTCGAGCGCCCACTTGTTCATCGCGACCAGGTACCGACCGTCGGGCGAGACCGTGTCGCCTTCGGCGGTCGTGAGGTGACCGATGTTGTACGAGCTGGGCAGCTTCTGGGTGACCTTCAGATCGGCGAGCGACCACTTGGCGACCACGGTCTCGAGGAAGAGCGACGTGTAGGCGTAGCCCTTGTCGTCGAAGACGGTGTGGAGCGGTCCCAGGCCGAGCTCGGCCTGGCCGCGGATCGCCTCCTCGAACGCCAGGATGGGCACGCCGTAGGGGTCCTTGCCGGCGTACTTCTTCGCGTCGATGAGCGCCTTGATCTTCTTGAAGCTGTAGACCGTCGCGTGGGTGTCGAGCTTGCCGCCGACGACGATGTCATCGCCGTTGGGCGCGACGTCGACGCCGTGCGGGCTCTTGGGCTCGGGCACGAAGTGGAGGACGCCCTCGGCGGCCACGACCTCGAGCGGCAGCACCTTGAAGCCCTTGATGAGCTTGGTCTTGCCGGCGGCCACCAGCTGCTCGGCCTTCTTCCAGTCGATGACGTGTAGGTAGTCCATGTCGTTCTGCGACATGCCCGACTCCATCGGCGGGTTGCCCTCCAGCACGCCGCCGTACGCGAGCTCGGTGTTGATCGAGTTCATGAACACGAAGCCCTCCGAGCCGAGCTTGCCGGCGTCGGAGAGATCCTGGACGTAGGGCGGCAGCTCGATCAGGAACGACGCGGCCTCGTCGATGCGCCCCTTCTTGCGATCGAACTTCCAGAACACCGCCGCGCCCCGGTACTTCTCCTTGAACTGCGCGACGTCGGCGTACTCGCCGTCGCCGAGCGGCGCCGGGTACTGGCTCCCCTCGACGATGTACTCGGTGTTCGGGGTCACGAACGCGGCGCCGTGATCCGACTGCATCACGCGGCTCGTGACGATCTGCTTGGTGGTGAAGTCCTTCAGGTCGATCACGGCCACGCGCGCGCCGGCCTTGTCGCCGATGAAGAGGTACTGGCCGTCGTAGTCGCCCGCGGTCTCGGACAGCGCGGGGTGGTGGGTGTCCGCCCAGGTCTGGGGCTTGCCGTGGCGATCGCCGCCGGCGAGCACGGCCTTGGTCTGATCGTCGAAGCCGTAGCCCTGCCAGGGCTCGGGGGTGAACACGGCGATGTACTTGAGGATGCGCATCGACGGTAGACCGATCACCACGACCTGACCCGAGTGGCCGCCCGAGCCGAACAGGTAGTACTCGTCGGGGCGCCCCGTCGGTGTGTACGTCTTGAGGGCGGCGTTGACGTCGGCCTCGGAGAGCCCGCGCGCCTTCATCAGCTCGGCCACGGTGCCGCCGCCGGTCGCGGCGACACCTCCTGGCTTGCCGCTGCCCGACGAGCACGCGCCGGCGATGAAGCCGCCGCACACGAGCGCGAACGCAAAGAAGTGATGCCTCATGGTGCCTCCTTCAGTTGGTCGCGCCGAGCGACCGGACGTGATCCTTGAGCGCGGTCAGGACAGCGGGGTCGTTGAGGTCCGGGTTCGACGGCATCGCCGGCGACTTCCCCACCGCGGCGCCGCCGCTCTTGATGATGGTGACGATGTACGTGTCCTCCACCGACTTCTGCCACGCGGGGTCGGCGAGGTTGCGAGGTGGCGGCTGCAGGCTCGGCGAGGCAGGGCCGTCGCCCTTGCCCGCGGCGCCGTGGCACGGCACGCACCGCATGTTGAACAGCTCCTTGGCCTTCGCCACGGCGTCGCCGCCGCCGGCGTTCGCCGTCGCGGTGGCGGTGGTCGTCGCTCCCGCGGGCGGGTCCGACGGCGCGTCCTGGCTGGCGGGCTTGCTGCACGCCGCGGCGGCCATGGCGAGCGCGGCGATCACGAGCGCGCGAACGGTGCGCCATCGTGCGCGCCGCGGCGCGGCTGAGGTGGGAAGGGTCGGCATCTCGGCTCCTTTACGGGTGATGCCCTCCCCCTCAGCAACCCGGATGCCGTTTCAAAACCCGCAACTCTCGCGCGTCGCGTCGCACGCACGCGCAAGAAACGAGGCCCGCCGGTCAAGCCGGGTGCGACACGCCGAGCCGGCGCGCCAGCCGGTGCAGGTTGCCGCGATCCAGCCCGAGTCGCCGGGCCGCCAGGGCCCAGTTACCACTCGACGCGGCGAGCGCGTCCCGGATCGCGCCGCGCTGGAACTCGTCGACGGCGTCCCGTAGCGGCGCACCGCCGGCGAGCAGCGTGGTGGCGCCGGTGGGCGCCCGCGCGCGGACCGCGGGGACCTCCGCGCCGAGATGAGCCGGCTCGATCACCACCGGCCCGCGGCGGTCGGCGCCGGCGGCGCGCACCACGGCGCGCAGGATCACGTGCTCGAGCTCACGCACGTTGCCGGGCCAGGCGCGCGCCTCGAGCGCCGCGCGCGCAGCGTCCGAGATCCGGACATCCCCGACGCCGAGGCGCCCTTCGGCCTCCTGCAGGAAGTGGCCGACCACGGGCGCGATGTCCTCGCGGCGGTCCCGCAGCGGGGGCACGACGAGCGGATAGACCGCGAGGCGGTGGTACAGATCGGCGCGGAACCGACCGGCGGCGACGTCGGCCTCGAGATCGCGGTTGGTCGCGGCGATCACGCGAAGATCGACGCGGACGCTGCGATCGGAGCCCACCCGTTGCAGCTCGCCGAACTGCAGCGCGCGCAGGAGCTTGGGCTGCAGCTCGAGCGGCAGCTCCCCGATCTCGTCGAGGAACAGGGTCCCGCCGTCGGCGAGCTCCAGCTTGCCGGCGCGGTTCTCGATGGCGCCGGTGAACGCGCCGCGCACGTGACCGAAGAGCTCACTCTCGGCCACGCTCGCCGGCAGCGCCGCACAGTTGACGTGGACGAGCGGACGGGCCGCGCGCCGGCTCGCCGCGTGGATCGCGTGGGCGACCACCTCCTTGCCGACGCCGGTCTCCCCGGTAAGGAGCACGGCGAGATCGGTCGGCGCGCACAGGTCGATCTCGGCGCGGACCCGTCGCATCGCCGGGCCGCTGCCGATCAGGCGAGCGCGCGCCGGCTCGCGCGACCGCAGGAGGTCGATGGCGACATCCCCGGCGCGCCCCGCGTCTCGCTCGACCTGATCGACGAGCCCGCTGGTGCGGAGCGTCGCCGCGGCGAGCGCCGCCACCATCGCGACACGCTGATCGGGCACGTCGTCGAAGGCCCGCGGCTCGAGCGCGTCGACGGCGAGACATCCGATCACCTCGTCACGGATGCGCAGGGGGACGCCCATGCAGGCGTGAACCCGATCGCGCGGATCCCACCCGGCGATGAGGCCGTCGAACGGATCCGGCACCCGCGGATCGGTGAAGCGGACCGGTCCCGAAGCGCGCATGATCTGCGCGAGGCGCGGGTGCCGTGATGGATCGAAGCGCCGCGTCGCCGCCTCCGGCACCAGGCCGTCCAGGACGAGCGGGACCAGCTCGTCGCCTTCGAGCCGGAGGATCGCCGCGGAATCACACGGAATCGCCGAACGCACGGCGGCGACGAGTCGCTGGTACCGGACCTCCGGGCCGAGATCGCCGCACAGGTCGAGCAGCACCTCGATCATGGAGTCGATGGGGTCATCGCTGCGGTCGCGATGACGACGATGAGTCGCTTGGACACCGGGCATGGTCGTCGAAATGACACTGCAGCCCGCGTGCCGGCGCCGGCGCGCTACACGTCGATGATGTGCCAGCGCGCGCGCTCGGAGTCGGTCGGTGGCTCCCAGGCATCGGACGCCAGCTCGAAGAAGGCGGGCGGCACGATCTGCGTGAAGGGCGCACCGGCGCGATTTCGCGCGGCCACACGCTCGCGGCGGACGTCGCGCGGCGCATCGACCAGAGAGATCCGCAGGCCGACGCCCTCGGCGCTCACCTGCGTGTAGAACACCTCGCGCTCCAGCGCCGCGACCAGGCCGTACTCGAGGACGACGTCGGTGCCGCAGTCGAGCGCCCGCGACGCCACCTCCCAGATGAGCGCGCGGCACCGGTCGCGACGTTCGACGTACCAGGCCATCACGCCTTCGGCGGGTCGCGGGTCATCACCGTAGAGCCGCACCATCCACGCATCGAGGTCGAGGAACAGGGCCGACGTGCGCGCGCACAGCGTCCGCGCGTACGTGGTCTTGCCGGCCCCGACGGGGCCGATCAGGAGATGAAGCGCGCCGGCGCGACTCACGGCGACACCGCTCACGGACCGCGCAGGCGGTGCTTGTGGAGGAGCTCGATGAGGTGAGAGCGATCCATCTGCGAGATGCGGGCGGCGCGCGAGACGTTGTTCTGCGCCTCCGCCAGGAGCCGCGTCAGGTACTCGCGCTCGAACTCGGCGGTCACCGCGGCCCGCGCCTGCTTGTAGGGCAGCCCCAGGAATCCCGACGGCGGCGCCGCCGTCCCCGCCGGATCGCTCTCCGGCGGCCCCAGCACCAGCCTCGACTCGACCACGTTGCGGAGCTCGCGGACGTTGCCCGGCCACGGCCGCTTCGCCAGCTCGGCGAGCCCATCGGCGCCGAAGAGAGTGGCGGCGGGAACCGTGCTGCCGAGCTCGGAGAGGAAGTGGTCGATCAGCGCGGGGATGTCCTCGGGGCGGTCCCGCAGCGGCGGGATCTGGAGCACGACCACCGCCAGCCGGTAGTAGAGGTCCAGGCGGAAGCGACCGGCGTTGACCTCGGCGCGCAGATCGCGGTGGGTCGCGGCGAGCACGCGCACGTCGAGCGAGAGCTCCTCGCTGCCGCCGACGCGCCGGAAGCGACGTCGCTCGAGCACCCCCAGCAGGTTGGCCTGGATCTCGGTGCCGAGCTCACCGATCTCGTCGAGGAACACGGTCCCACCGCCCGACCGCTCGAACGCGCCGATGCGTTGCCGGTCGGCGCCGGTGAACGCGCCGCGCTCGTGACCGAACAGCTCGCTCGCGATGAGCGACGGCGGGATCGCGCCGCAGTCGACGGTCACGAACGGTCCCTCGGCGCGCGAGCCGAGCTGATGGATCGCCCGCGCCGTGACCTCCTTGCCGGTGCCCGACTCGCCCGTGATGAGCACCGACGCGTTGCCCGCGGACGCGCGCTGGATCGTCGCCATCAGGCGGCGCATGACCTGCGACTGACCGCGCAGCCCGGGCAACGAGTCGTCGTCGAGCAGCGCGACCCGCATCGCGCGGCCGGCCGAGATGCGCAGCTCGGAGCCGCCGATGCGCAAGATCGTCCCCGGCTGGATCCGCACGCGCTCCAGCCGGATCGTGTCGATGTACGTGCCGTTGGTCGACCCGAGATCCGTCACCCGGATCGCGTCGGCCTCGCGCGCGAGCTCGAGGTGGAAGCGCGAGACCAGCGGATCGCCCAGGACCAGCGTGTTGCCGTCCGCGCTGCCGACCGAGACCGTGTCGCTGTCGAGGAGCGTCGTGACCCCGGTCGAGGGTCCCGAGATCACCTCGACCCGCAGCGTGCCGGTGGCCGCCGACGTGCCGCGAGCCTGGACGGTGGTGGTCTGGTCCACGGGAGAGCGCGAGGCTAGCTCGGGCGGCGCGACGGGTGCAAGCCGTCACCTCACGGCGGCTCGCACACGGGCGCCGTCGGTGCGCGGCGGGGAACGCGCAGCGCGAGCACGCGGTCGCCGGCCCCGATGTGCACCTCGTCCGGGTCGATGGCAAGCGTGGTGAACGACTCGACCTGCGACGACGGGCTCACCGCGGTCCAGACGACGCCGTCGTGATGAAAGAGCAAGTTGTGATCGCCGGCGACGAAGACGTCGGACCCGCCCGTGCCCGCGATCGCCCGCAGCGTGGCCCCGGCGACGCTGCCCAGCTGCCCCGACTGGTCGATGACCTGGTCGTCCGAGAAGCGGACGAGACGCCCGCCGTCGCCGGCCAGCCAGGCGTGATCGCGATCCGCGGCCCACAGCGCGCGCAGATCGTCGCCGCCGTCCCACTGGACCCGCGCGCGTGCCGCACCCGAGCCGTCCAGCTCCACGATCCGGTTGGAGACGATCGCGCCGCCGGCGTCGCGCGCGACCACGAGCGCCAGCACGACGTCGGTCCCATCGGCGGGCGCCGCCACCTGCCGGACCTCCTCGTCGGTCGTCCACCAGACGTCGATCGCTTCGCTGGCGACACGACGGCGCGCGACCACGTATCGTCGTGGACAACCGGCGTCGCCGTCGCGACCGATCCGCGCGGCGACGACCGCCATGGTCGGTCCGGCGTCGAGGTCGGCGACGGCGAGCTCGCAGCTGGTGGCGACCAGCGCGGGCGCCGGATCGTCGACCGTCGACCACAGGCGAAGCTCGTCGCGACCGACCGCACCGGCCGCGATCCACTCGGTGTCGCCGCCGAAGGCCATCGCTTGCGGCACCCACGTCGCGCCGCCCAGCGCACGCGCCACGGGCTCGCCGTCGCGCGCCACGGTGCGCACCGCCCCAGGCGACGCGGTGACCAGCATCCACGTCGATCCGCGCGCGCGCCCGGCCGCGCTCGCCGTGCAGCTCGTGGCGCCGGCGGCGCAGCGCGCCGGATGCGTCGCGACACCCAGATCGTCGACGACCTCGAAGCCGTGGCCGTGCGAGACCAGCGCGGCGGCCGGCGTGGCCGTGACCATGAGGTCGCCGACGGCGACGGTCGCGCCGAACCCACGGCCGATGGGGTCGTCGAGCCGGCGCCAGCGCCCGTCGCGCAGCGCCAGCGCGTTGCTGCCGGCGGACACGTGCAGGGCACCGGACGCGTCCACCCAGCCGCGCTGGAGCGGCGCGGGCGTCGCCAGGTGCGCGCTCGGCGACGGTCCGTCGATCCCGCCCAGCCGATGGACGACGGACGGCACACCGGTCGCGCTCACGGTGACCTCGGCCACGATGCCGGTCACGCCGGCGTCCGCCGGGGTCGCGTTTCCGACGAGGTAGACCACCTCGTCGTCGACGAGCGCGGCCACGAAGTCCGGGCTGGCCGGAAAGCCGACGAGCTCGACGCAGCTCGCGGTGACGGTGGACGCGCCCAGGGCGGCGAGCGGCACCACGCCCAGCTGCGGGACCGACGCGACGAACACCACGACCACGAGGTGATCGCCGAGCCGCGCGAGCGCGTCGACCCGACCGACCGCGCCGGCGCCGCAGGACAGGCTCACCGGACGTGTCGTCCACCCACCGGCCGAGCCTTCGATCATCGTGAGCGCGCCCGCGGCGTGGCCGAGCACGGCCGAGCGCGCGTCGATCACCGCCGCCGCCTGGATGGCCGGCGGCGCCGGTTCGAGATCGATCACCTGTTCGCCCGAGATCACCTGCAACGCGGGTGGGTTGTAGACCGCGACGGCCTCCGTCGCGCCGAGCGCGAGCAAGCGCGCCGGAACGCCGGGCAGCGCGACGCTGGCACATGCGTCGCCGGAGATGCGGACCGCACGGTTGAGCCGGGTCCCGAACCACAACGTGTCGCCGGCCGCCGCGACCAGCGCGGGCTTGGGGACGTCACACGGCAGGCCGCCCGATCGAAAGCCGAAGCCGAGGCACGTCGTGACGTCGAGCTCGCAGGTGGCGGTACACCCCAGGTGCCCGAAGTCGCTGCCGATGGTCGTGCACGACCTGCCGGTCCAGGTGTCGCACTGCTCGCCCAGCTGGAGCTCGCCGTCGCCACAGGTGCGAGGCACGCACTGCGAGCCGCAGCAGGCAAGGTCACCGGGGCACACCTGCTCGCCGCACACGGTGGACTCGAAGGTCGTGCATGCGACGGCGGCCCACGCGGCCAGGACCGGGATGAGCCGCGATCCGCTCACAGCGCGCCTCGCACCTCGATCGAGACGCCGTGGGCGTCGAGCGCGAAGCCGACGCGCGCGTTCGTCCCCCGGACGACGCGCGGCTGGTTCAGGTAGATCAGCGCGAGCCCGGTGATGGTGACGGCGCTGCCGGCGGCGATGGCGACGGCGCCGAGGCGTTGCATGCGCTGCGCCCGGTCGACGCTGCGCGCGAGATCGTCGGGCACGCCGAGGCACGGCGTCGCACATCGCCGTCGCAGCTCCTCGTTGGCGCGGTCCATCCGGGCGTTGCCATCGACCAATGCCACCCCGCCGCCGATCGCGACGACCAGGCCGCCGCCCACGGTGAGCCACGGCAGCACCGGCGACCAGCGACGGACCACGCCGACGCGCGGCCGCTCCACGTCCACGTCCACCGCCTGCTCCTGGCCGGGCTCGAGCACGACGGTCTGCGACCACGTCTCGAACCCCGGCCGGTGACCCACGACCAGGTGAGAGCCGGCCTCGAGGAGGAGCACCGGCGACGACGGCTCCACGTCCTCACCGTCCACGGCGCAGCGCGCGCCGGCGGCGCAGCGCACCACGAGCGTGCTCAGGCGCGAGCGCAGGAGCCGGAGGTAGTTCCGCGCCTCCGCGGTCCGCTCGCCCAGTTCGTCGGGTCCCTGCAGCGCGCGCTCGAGGTGCACGACCGCCTCGCGCGCGCGATCGAGCTCGATGAGCGCGACCGCGAGGTTGAAGTGGATGATCGGGCGATCCCACAGCGCGAGCGCCGATCGATAGAGCTCGACGGCGCGCGTGAGCTCGTTGTTCTCGAAGCGCTGGTTGCCCGCGGCGAACAGCGCGCGCGCCTCGCGCCGGGCCGGCGAGTCCTCGTCGCCCGGCGGCGGCGATGATCGCGGCGCGGCCTCGTCCGCCGCCGCCGTGGCGCTCGCCACCACGAGGATCGCGAACGCGGTCAGCCCCGACCCGAGGCGCCCGCTCACGGCACCGCCTCCGGCGCTGCCTGTCGATCGGTCGTCCAACCCGGAGACGGGTCGGACGATCTGCGGTCAGAGAAGAACCGCTCGCTTCGCTCGCTCATGGCGGCAGCTCCTGGACGATGCGCGCGCGCCGCCGCGTCAGCTCGGCGTTGCGCTCGCGCTCGCGCGCCAGCGCGGCCTCGAGATCGTCGCGCAGCACCCGCTCCTTGGCCAGCGCCGCGTCGCGCTGACGCAGGATCGAGCGCGCCTCGGCGAGCGCGTCTCGCAGCGCCGCCTCGCCGAGCTCCACCTGGGCGCGCTGGCTCTCGACCTCGCGCCGGCGGCCGGCGGCTTCCTCGTGCGCGGCGGCCCGCGCCTGCTCGGCCGCCTCGAGCGCCCGCACCTGCTCGACGAGCTCGCGGCGCGCACGGGTCGCGCTCTCGGCCTCGGCGCTGGCGGCGCGCTCGGCGCGACGGACCTTCACCAGCGCCACGACCGATGCGGCGGCCACCGCCAGCGCGATCAAGAGCGCGGCGGCGATGGCCCCACGCCGCCGCCGCGCGGTGCGCGATCGCCACGCCAGGCTCGCGCGCACGAAGGCGACCTCCGTGACGGACAGCTCGATCTCGGCGCGCTCGACGAAGCGGCGCGCTTCGAGCACCGCGTCGCCCGACCACAGCAGCCCCGGGGGACGGCCCCGCTCGTCCCACGCCGCGGCCGCGTGGGCGATCCGCTCGCGCACCAGCCGATCCTCGCGCGACGACCGCAACCAGTCGGCGAGCAGCGGCCAGCTCTCGATCAGCACCTCGTGGACCAGCTCGACCGTCGAAGCCTCGTCGTTGGCCACCACGAGGCGCGCGGCCAGGAGCGCGCGCAGCACCCGGGGTGCTTCCGGGGCGATCGCCTCGATCGCGGCGCGATCGGTCGCCGTGCGCACGCCGTGCACGGTCACGAGGCGCAGGAAGATCTGATGCGCGATCTCGCGGTGGGACTCCGGCAGCGGCGCGATCACGGCGTTGGCGTAGCGAGCCAGCGCCCCGGCGACGCCGCCGACGGCCGCGATCGCGTCGCGACCCACGACCCGGGCTCGCTGATCGCGCCGCTCCCACAGCTGGACCGCGACCGCCTGGAGCACTGGCAGCGCGTGATCCTCGCCGGCGAACGCGTCGACGATCTCGTCGAGCGCCGCCGGGTCCTCGAAGCGGTAGCCGACCTGCTCGAGCGGCCCTTCGAGCGCGGCGCGCAGCCCGCCACGATCGAGCGGCGACAGGAGCTGCGTGCCCTCGACGATCGCGTCGGCGAACGCGGGATACGCGGCGACCGCGCCCAGGAAGTCGGAGCGGATCGCGAGCACCAGGCGCACCGGCTCGAGCACCTCGTCGGTCGCGGACAGGAGCGCCGTCAGATACGCATCGCGCTCCGGCGCCGGACCGCCACGCGCGAACAGCTCCTCGAACTGATCGACGGCGAGCGCGACGCGCCGGGCGCGGCCGTGACACCACGACCGCAGCCACTCACCCAGCCGACCGGGCTCGGCGGTGAGCACCTCGACCGCGTCCGCGGGCAGCGCGAGCCCGGGCAAGCGGCGCAGCGCGCCGACGAGCCCGTGCAGCGGCCTCGGGCCCGGTCGCACCACGACCACGTCCCAGCCGTCGTCGTCGGCGCGGAGCCGCGCGACCACGCCGGCCTGGACGAAGCTCGACTTGCCGGCGCCGCTGGGCCCGACGACCGCGAGCACCGACCGCGTCCGCAGGATCTCCATCGCGCGACGCAGCTCCGGCGCGCGGCCGAAGTAGCGATCGGCGTCGGCCTCGGTGAAGCCGGCGAGCCCGGGGTACGGACACGCGTCGCCCGCGATCCGCCGCGCACCGTGGCGGTCGAGCTCGTCGAGCCCGCGCAGGAAGTCGCTCGCCGACTGGTACCGGTGCTCCGGCCGCTTCTGGATCGCCCGGTCCACGATCGCGACCACCGCCTCGGGGACGTGGGGCGCGGCGAGCGCGAGCGAAGGGTACGGGCGGTCGACCTCGCGCCCCGCCGCCTCGAACGCCTGGGGCTGCGCGGAGCCCGAGGGGTGTCGGCCGGCGAGGGCGCAGTACGCGATCACGCCGAGCGCGAACAGGTCGGTGCGAGCGTCGACCGCGGCCCGCGCCCACTGCTCCGGCGCCATGAACGGCCGGGTCCCGACGATGCGTCCGTGGTCGAGGCTGTCGAGCGTCGCGCGGTCGCGGCGGATCGCGTCGTCCTCGTCGCGCGTGTCGACGAGCTTCGCGATGCCGAAGTCGAGCACCTTCACCACACCTCGCCGGGTGATGAAGATGTTCTCCGGCTTGAGGTCGCGATGGATGATCGCGGCCTGGTGGGCACGGGCCAGCGCGCGGAGGACGGAGCGCACGACCTCGAGCACGCGACCGGTCGGCAACGCGCCCCGGAGCATCTGCGCGCCGAGCGGTTCGCCGTCGAGGTACTCGAGCACCATGTACGGCAGGCCCTCCCACGACGCGACCTCGTGGATGACGACGATGTTCTCGTGCGTGCAGCGCGCCGTCGCGCGCGCCTCGATCACGAAGCGGCGCGCCACGACCTCGTCGGCGTCGGTGGCGAGGAACTTCACGGCGACGCGACGACCGAGGGTGAGATCGCGCGCCAGGTACACCTCGCCCATGCCACCCTTCGCGAGGCGTCGCACCAGCTCGTAGTTGCCGATGCGACGGCCGGGTGAAGGCGCCGGTGGATCGACGCTGGCGTCCGCGGACAGCATGGACTCGTCCTTCACTATCACACGTGTGGGTCATCGCGCGGTTCGCAATGCGTTGCCGGGGAAACCCGACAGCGCGTCGCCGGTCGAGTTGTCGGGTTAACCCGACAACCGCGGCCCATCTCGTGGAGATCGCGTGCGATCGCGACTGGTCGCGGCCTTGCAACGACGGCGCTCGTGATTCGACATGAGCTCGCGACGTGCGTGCTGCTCGGCGGGATGGCCGTCGCGGGCTGCGAGCGCGTCGAGCAGGTCGGCGACGACGTCGCCGTCGAGACCGCGTCGCTGCGCTGCGTGCCGCGTGATGGGGCGACGATCCTCGGCGTCGCACCGAACGGCGAGCTGTGGCTCTCCACCGCGAGCGGGACGCGGGTCCTCGATCTCGCCGGTGGTGATCGCACGATCGCGGCGAGCCTCGGCGACGCGACGCACGTGTTGCCGTGGGACGCGTCCACCGCATCCTTCGTGGCCGGCGACGCGCTGTGGTCGTGGCGCGACGGCGCGCGCGAGGTGGTCGCGTTGCCCGAGTCGGTCGGGGCCGTGCGCGACCTGTGCGGCGCACCCGACGACGAGCACGGGGTCTTCGTCGCCACCGATCGTGGCCTCTTCGAGCGCGACGGTCGCTGGTGGTGGCAGTGGTCGAGCGGCGGCGCGCCGCTGCCGCCGGGGCAACGAGTGTTCTCGCTCGACGGCGCGTGCGGCGGGCGCGACGACACCGTGTGGTTCGAGGCCGACGACGGCGAGCTCTGGCAGGTGAGCGCGGCGTCGGCCGCGCCCGTGGCGGACGCCCGCGAGCTGACCGATCTGGTGGGGCGCCGGGGCGGCGTCGCGGCGCGGTTCGGATCGACGCTGCGGCTGGGGCCCGACTGGCGCGACGTCGAGCTCGCCGGCGGCGAGGTCGTGGCCATGAGCGGCACGTATCGCCGCCTGTGGGTCGCGACCACCGCCGGCATGTACTCGCGCACCGGCGCGTGGAGCCGGATCGACGGCTTGCCGACGACACCACCCGCGACGATCGCGGCGCACGCCGCCGACGGCGCGTGGCTCGCGTACGACGACGAGCTGTGCCACGCGACGATCGCGCCGCCGATCCTGGTCCGGGGACTGCGACCGTTCGAGCGCCGCCGTGAGCGGACGGTCGAGCTGGAGCTCGCCTTCGTCGACCACACCGAGACCACGGCGATCGTCGCGCTCGACGGCGCGGAGGTGGCGAGCGCCGAGATCGCCGACGGCGTCGCGCGGCTCCCGGAGCTCGCGCTCGGCAACACCGGCTGGCACGCGCTGTCGGTGCGGACCGGCGACCACGAGCGGCTGCTCGACTACTACCTGCTCCCCGGCGCCAGCCGGAGCTGGGCGGCCGACATCGAGCCGCTGTTCCAGACCTACTGCGCGGGCGGCGCCTGTCATGGCCCGGCGCCCGGCGGCAATCGCCCCGATCTCAGCACGTACGAAGGCTGGCAGGCGCGCTACGCGCAGATCCGCAGCCGGCTCCTCGCCGGCACCATGCCACCGACCGATCCGCGCCCGACCGCCGCCGAGCTCGACGCGATCCTCGAGTGGATCGAAGGAGGAAGACTACCGTGAGACGCGCCCTCATCCCGTTCGCCCTCGTCCTCGTCCCGGTCCTCGCCGGCGGCTGCGCCGACGAGGCCGTCCCCGACCGCGATCCCGTCGGCCCCGCCGAGCCCACCGAGGGGCGGCGCATCCGCCGCCTCAGCGCCGAGCAGTTCCACCGCTCGCTCGAGGTCGCGACCGGCCAGACCTGGGCGCGCTTCGAGACCTTCGCCGCCGCGCTGGGGCGCCCCGACTTCGTCGATCTGACCGAGCAGGGGCTCGACATCTCGGTGACCTTCGACAAGCTCGTCCACGACGCGGCGCAGGAAGCCTGCGCCGAAGCGGTCGCCGCGGATCGCGCCGGCGGCGACACGATCCTGCGCGAGGCGTCGCTGACCGACCGCGAGGGCGCCCCGCTCGCCGCGAACCTGCGCTACCTGTACCGGCGCTTCCTCGGCTTCACCGTCGAGGACGACGGCGATCCACGCCTCACGCCCTGGTTGACCCTCCTGCAGGAGCCGGCGGCCACCACCGACAACGCGATGGCGGCGCGATGGACCGCGGTCTGTGTCGGCCTCGTCACCCATCCCGACTTCCTCACCTACTGATGGAGCCGCGATCATGAAGATCCTCTCGCTCGACCGACGTTCTCTCCTGCGCGGCGCCGGCCTCGGCCTGGGCCTCTTGCTCCTCGGGCCGCGCCGGGGCCGAGACGCCGCGGCGGCCGTCGACGACATGCCCCATCGCTTCGTGTCGGTCTACTTCGCCGGCGCGTGGGACGTGCTCCTCGGCGCCGACACGCGCGATCCCGGCCGCACCTACGGCGCGATCAACCTGGGCACGACGAGGCTCGCGCCCGAGTTCCGCGACCCCATCCCGGTCCAGCTCCGCGGCCGGGAGACGCTCTACGGCGCCGCGATGGCGCCGGTGGTGCGCCACGCCGACGTCACGACGCTCTTCCGGGGCATCAACATGAACACCGTGGCGCACCCGACGGGGCGCTCGTACGTCAACTCCTTCCTCTCGCCGCGCGGCTCGACCGTGCGCGGCGACTCGATCGGCACGACCGTCGCAGCGATCTCGCCGAGCGACGATCTCGTCCTGCCCAACGTGTCGATCGGGCTGTCGAGCAGCAACGTGAGCCACGGCAGCGAGGTGAACGCACTCACGCTGCGGCGCGCGACCGAGATCACGAGCGTGCTGCGCGCCGAGCGCCCGATCCAGGATCCCCAGCTCGCCGCGGCCCTCGCCGCCGCGCAGGACGCGAGCGCGAGCTGCATCTCGGATCGCTACCCGGCGCCGCGGCCGAACGACCAGCTCGCCGCCAGCCGCCAGCAGATGCGGCGCCTGCTCGCCGACGACACCAGCGCCGCGTTCGACTTCCGGCGCGCCGACATGGCCGCCTTGCGCGAGCGGTTCGGCATCACGCAGGCCGGCCTCGCCAACCCCAACGACGTCGGGGTCTCGGCCGCGGTCGCGTCCCAGCTCCTGCGCGCAGGCCTGTCGCGCACGGTGACGGTCATGCTCGATACACGCCTCGACACCCACGGCGCCGAGTGGGCGGATCAACAGCCGCTCCGTCAACGGCGCGGCTGGGAGGTCCTCGCCGCGCTCCTCGACGAGCTGCGCGAGGACGATCCGTCCATGAGCCACACCACCGTCATGGCCCACTCCGAGTTCGCGCGCACGCCCGGCATCAACGGACGTGGCGGGCGCGATCACTGGTTCGCCAACTCGATGGTGGTCTTCGGCAAGGCGCTCGCCGGTGGCGTCTTCGGGGCGACCACGGTCGACAACCTCGGCCTGGCCGCGGTCGATCTCGAGACCGGCCGCCCCGCCGCGGGTGGGACCGTGCTCCTGCCCGAGCACGTCGGCGCCACCGTCGTCGCCGCGCTCGGCGGCGATGCCAGCCCGTTCCGCGTGCAGCCCATCCACAGCCTCATCACCGGGAGCCCCTGATGCGTCGCCACGTCTCCGTCCCTGTCGCGCTCGCGCTCGCGCTCGCCACCTCGTCTTCCGGTGCCGCCCCGTCGCCGGAGGTCTGCGCGCCGGGCGAGCAGGTCGACTCGCTGCGCTTGCTCCGGCAGATCTCGCTCGACGTCCTGGGACGCATCCCGACGCTCGAGGAGTACGCGCGCGTGGAGGCCGCCGGCGCCGTCGACGCGGGCGTGCTCGACCAGATGTTCGCCAGCCCCGAATACCTGCGCACGGTCCGGACCTACCACCGCGCGCTGGTCTGGGGCGGGCTCGGCGACGACGCGCGCGTCGTCGGCAATCCGCGCCTGCTCAACGGCGGCGGCGCCACGCCCTACTTCGTCAACGGGCTCCAGACCCAGTTCCGCGGACGCAACGGACTGAGCTGCCTCGATCAGCTCCAGACCAGCTTCGACGCCGACGGTCGCCCCGTCCCCATCGAGCGGATCACCGACGCGGCGTGCCGCGGCGGGTTCGGCGGCGACGGCACCTGCGTACGCGAGGGCTACGTCATGGTGCGCCCGTACTGGAGCGACGTCGACGTCAAGGTCTGCGCCTTCGACGCCCAGAGCCTGGCGACGGGCATCGGCTCGCCGGCGCCGGCCTGCGGCGTGGCCACGCTCAACCGCGGTTGCGGCTGCGGCCCCGGGCTGCGGTACTGCGCGACCGAGCGCGACGGCGTCTCGGATCGGTTCCGTTCGGCGCTCGCCGAGGAGTCGGTGCGGATCTTCGAGGCGGTGATCCGCGACCAGCGCTCGTACTTCGACGCGTTCACCACGCGCGAGTCGTTCGTCAACGGTCCACTCCGGCACTTCTACGCCCACCTGGCCGGCGCCGCGGTCCCGCTCCGCGCCAACAACTTCGTGGGCTACGACCCGGCGCTCGGCAACCTGCCCGCGCTGGCGTTCGCCGACGAGGACACCTGGGTGCCGGTCTCGCGCGGCGAGGCCCACGCCGGCGTGCTCACGACCGCCGGGTTCCTCCTGCGCATGGCGTCCAACCGCAGCCGCGTCAACCGCTTCTACACGGCGTTCCGGTGCGAGCCGTTCCTGCCGCTCACCGACGGGCTCCCTCCCGAGACCGGCACCATGCCCGATCCCAACCTGCGGACGCGCGCCGGCTGCGCCGATTGCCACGAGCGCATCGAGCCGGCGGCGGCGCACTGGGGGCGCTGGCGCACCCAGAGCCAGTACGGTCACTTCCCCGAGGCGGCGATGTCGTTCACCGCGCCCACCGCCGAGTGCCGCACGTGCGGTGGCGCGGGGCAGCCGGCGTGCTCGGCGTACTGCAACGCGTACTTCATCACGCCCGCGACGAGCGCCGACCCGACGGAGCTCGCGGCGTGGCGCGGCTTCCCGCAGGCGCGGACGTACCTGAGCGCGGAGGAGGCCGAGGCCGCCGACGTCGGACCGGTCGGGCTCGTCGACTCCGACGCCGAGAAGGCGCGGGTCGCGTCGTGCACCGTGCGCACCCTGAGCGAGCACCTCCTCGGTCGCGGCCTCAGCGAGGAGGAGGTCGTGAGCTGGCTGCCGGAGGCGACCGCGGCGTTCGCGGCGTCCGGCTATCGCTTCACCGATCTCTACCGCTCGCTCCTCGCGTTGCCGCAGTACCGGAACCTGCGCTGACGCGGAAGTTCTCCTACAGGATTCGCACGCTGGCCAGCACGCGCTCGAGCTGCGGCTCGACGGCGGCCAGCTCGGACGCCGGCGAGCGATAGCCGAGGAGCACCGGTTTCCCTGCGACGGCGAAGCCGATGAAGACGAACACGCGCACGGGATCGCCCGTGGGGTGGGTGCCGCGAACCGGTGGCGACGTGACCCGCAGCTTCACGCGCCGCGCGGGCAGTCCGTCGACCTTCGTCGCCTCGTCGGTCTCGACCGCGCGCGTGGAGCCCGACCCCGTGCCGGTGTGGGCGAGCACGTAGTCGATCGTCGCGTCGGCACCCCAGCGCACCGAGATCGCGCCCTCGTTGGAGAAGCGCTGGTAGACGATCTGCTTCTCCTCGATCGTCGCCCAGCCGGCGCGGTGCTCGATCGAGACGCCGGCGTCGCGAAGCTCGAAGCGCGACCACTCGCTCGCGGATGGGGGCGGCGCGCTCGCCGTCGCGTCACCGCCGCTGCCGCCGCCGTCACCGTTGCCGCCGTTGCCGTCGTTGCCGTTGTCGGTGCTCGAGTCCATCTGGTTCGCCTCCGCCTCGACGGGTGGCTGGTTCCCGGCCTTCCCGCCGCGACCGCAGCATCCCACGCCCGCGACCAGCGCCACGAGCAGAAGCGGCCATCTCACGGGATCCCCATATCGGTCTTGAGCGTCGCCTTCTGCGCGCTGCTGGCGCCGGCCAGGTTGTCGACGAGATCGCGCCACGTGCGCGAGCCGGCGATGTACGTCTGATCGTCGGCGGAGAGCACGCCGCCGGGCGGCGCCGCGCCGATGCCGAAGAAGGACTGTACGCCGGTGCGGAACGTCGCGAACGAGCCGGCAAGGCCGGCCGCGAAGTGCGCGCGCAACGCCTCCACCGGCGCCGACAGGTTGAGGTTCACGCCGTCGGGGTGCAGGTACGAATCGACCTGCTCGCGGAAGCCGCTGGTGTTCGCGTCGTAGTTCGGCTTGCAGTAGGGGTACAGGATGGGGTCATCGTACTGCAGGCGGAAGATGCGGTTGGCGCGCGCCGACTTGGGCCCCGGCGCGGGGATGGTCGGATCGTACTCCGCGGGATCTCCCGACGACGCGACCAGGGGATCGCCGAAGCGGCCGTCCATCCAGTAGGCGCGGAACTCGCGCAGGTACCGATCCCACGGCGTCCCGCCGGTGCCGCGGTCCATCTCGTGCACCGCCTCGTGGATCGCGATGATCTGGAGGGTGTCGTCGCTGGCCTTGGCGCCCGACGCGACGTCGGAGGTGCGGTTGAGCAGCACGAACGAGCCGGGGTACGGCGCGTGGCCCCCGATCGACCAACCGCCGGCGCCGGTCGCGATCACCAACGTGTTCGGATCGGGGTGCGGCGCGTAAGGGGGCGTGGAGATCACGTACGCGCTGCGCGACGGATCAGGGATGCCGCCGTTGTCGGCGGCGACGTAGGCCGCCGAGTCGTGGCGCTGCACCATCGGGTGGATGTCGACCGGGCCGGTGGGATTGGCGACGGTGCGGATCAGGCCGGCGAGGCCGGCCGCGGGGCCCGTGCCCGACGCGAGGTGCGTGAGGAACGCGCCGTGCAGGTGGGTCTCGTCGTCGGTCCACGCGGTCTCGGCCGCGGTCTGCGTGTACGTCACCTCGGGACCGATCGACATCGGCGTCGTGCGCGCGCTCGAGGCGACCACGGCGCCGCTCGCGTCGACGAGCTCGGTGATGATGTCGAGCGGATCGCCGGTCGCCGGCACCGACGCGGGTGCCGCGATCGGGAACGTCATGAGCGTGCTCTCGGCCGCGTTGGCGGGATAGCTCGTCGTCTGGCTCGGGCCGATGACGGCGCCCGCGCGCTCGATGCGTGCCCGCACGTTGAGCGTCAAGCCGGGGTTCAGGTTGGGCGCGACCGGCATGGTGCCCTTGACGCCGATCGTCTGCGCGCCGCCGAGGTACGCGGGCGCGGAGCTGCCGGGGATGAACGTGTCCTGGAACTGGCCGTTGTTGAACTCGATCCCGGGCTGCCAGCCGGTGCCCATGTTGGTGAGCCGCTGGTCGTCGATCGTGAACGTCACCGGCGCGATGGGCGTCGACGGCGTGAGCCCGCTCGGCCCGTTGACCAGCGCGAGCTGCGCGGTGACCGACAGGCCCGGCGTGACGGCGATCTGCGGCGAGTACGGGACGCCGCTCGGGGAGGCGTCGGCCCACGGTGACGCCGGGGACACGTTTCCGCCGACCATGCTCGCCGCCGGCGTCATCGTGATCTGTGACTCGATCGCGACGGCCGGGTTGGGGTGCGTGCTCTGCGGCGTCAGCGTCACGCTGACCTCGCGATCGACCGCGGGCACGGGCGCGCTCGGGCCCGACAGCGTCACCGAGTCGACGAACGCCTGCGGGGTGACCGCGCCTCCCACCGGCGGCGGCGCGACCGGCGGCGGCGCGACCGGCGGTGGCGCGACCACCGGCGCGGGCGGCGTCGCGGTCCGGATGATGTCGCGGATCTCGTCGCGCCGCGCCTGCTGCGTGAGGTGGCGATCGATGAGGAGCCCCCAGTCGTTCGAGCGATCGACCTCGGCGCGATCCTCCGCGGTGAGCGTCTGCGCGGCGCTGGTGACCGCGGTCCGGAACGCCGGGTAGCTCGCCGACGGCACCGGGGCGCTGAACGTGAAGAACGCCTCGCGCAGCCGCTGCAGCCCGGGTGAGTTGAGCAGGTTGCGGCCCTCCGGGCCCATGTAGCGATCCACCCGCTCCTTGATGCCTCCAGCGTTGCCGTCGTAGATCGCCGCGAAGTTCGTGTACTGCGCCATGATCGCGTCGAACACGGCGCGGGCGCGCTCCGACTTGGGGCCGCGGCTGTTCATCGACGCGTCGTACTCGTCGGAGAGCGCGGCGAAGCTCGCCTCGGGGTAGAGCGCGTTGAAGCGCCCGCAGTACTCCTCGAAGGTCGTGATCGCGGACTGGGTCTGGCGCGCCCCGTGGGTGTGCGCGACCTCGGAGACCCCACGCAACACGCGGGCCTGGATGTCGGCCGCGGGCAGGAGGTTGTCGACGTCGGCGTGATCGCGCGCGCGGATCCACACCGTGTTGCGACTCGCGCCGACGAGGTGCTCGGTGGTGTCGATCAGCGTGGCCGATCCGTTGTAGTTCGCCGAGCCGGGGAAGAAGTTGATGGTCGACGCGCCGACGGTCGAGTCATGGCGCGGCGTGAGCGGACCCACCGTCAGGCCGAGCTGGGTGATGAGGCCGGGCACGTTGCGCGCGCGCAGCTCTGACGAGGAGCCGAGCGCGGTCACGGCGGCGCTGACCGCCGTCGCCGACGCGCTGGCAAAGGCGAGGGCCTCGGGCTGATCGGCGGGCAGCCGCGGGTCGGCGGCGTTGTGCTTGTCGACGGAGGCGTCGCCGCTCGCGCCCTGCTGCACCACGTGCGTCAGCTCGTGCGCGAGGAGGTGCGCGCCGGCGGCCGTCCCGGGCTGGTACTTGCCCTCGCCGAAGACGATGTGCGAGCCGGTGGCGAACGCCTCGGCGCGCATCGCGTCGGCGCCGCGCGCGGCGGCGGCGTCGGTGTGCACGCGCACGGCGCCGAGGTCGACCCCGAACGCGGTCTCGTGGTGCTGGCGCACGTCGTCGGGGAGCGCGTCGCCGCCGGCGAGCGAACCCGCGACGTCGCCGACGCGATCGTCGGCGACGTTCCAGCTCGATGTCGACGCCGCCGGCTGTGCCGGCGCCGCCCCTTGCCCGGCCATCCCGCCGAGCAGGTCGTGCGCCGACTCGCCGCGAACGACCCGGTCGGCGACCGCGTCGGCGTGCTGCTCGGACGATTCGCCCCCGAGGTACGGAAGCGGCGCCTCGTCGGGGAAGGCGGCGCCATCGCCCGCTCGCACGTCGCCGCCGTAGGCCTGCACGAAGCCGAAGCCGCCGGCGGGCGCGCTCGGTCGCGGCGCGGCGTTCGCCTTGCGCTGCACCGGGAGATGCTGGGTGAGCGTGGCGACGCCCGGCTTGACGCCGGTCGGATATTCCTCGCCAACCTCCTCGAACGGGTCGCGCCGCCACTCACGCATGTTCCACCCCGACTATACGCGGACGCACACGCGGAGCTTCCTCCGGAGAGGTGCCACGCGCTCGTTTCGCGAGTCGTCGCGAACTCGCCACCCCTGCAGGGTGAAGGCCACGCTACGGCGATGGCGCCGCCGCGGGTGCATGCCTCGGATCTGAAGCACGCGCTTCGTTCGTGAAGCACGGCGTGATCCCGGTGCGATCTCTGCCACCTGAGGTGCTGCGGAGACGAAGCGGGCGACGGTGGTGAAGGTCGGAGCACGAGGCGCGCCCTGTGCTTCCGGGCGCTTGCGGTCGGCACGCGAGGTGCTCCTTGCACGCGCCGCATGTCGAGCATCACGACGCATCCGGGCTCGCGCTACCGGCTCCTCGCCAAGTGGGCGAGCGGCGGCATGGCCGACGTGTTCGTGGCGCGCCACGTCGGCGGCGCGGGCTTCGACAAGATCGTCGCGCTCAAGCTCCTGCGCGAGCAGGACGACGGCGGCGGCTTTCGCGAGATGTTCCTCGAGGAGGTTCGCACCGCGGCGCTGCTGAACCATCCGTGCATCGTCCAGACCTTCGACGCCGGCCAGCTCGACGACCGGCTCTACATGGCGATGGAGTTCGTCAACGGCGAGACGCTCGGCCGGTTCGCGCGCGCGGTGATCAGCAGCGCCGGCTCGTTCCCCACCGAGCTCGCGCTCGCGATCGTCCGCGATCTGGCCAACGCGCTCGAGTACGCGCACACGTTGACCAACCTCGACGGCGTCCCGCTGCAGCTCGTGCACCGCGACGTCAGCCCTTCCAACGTGCTCGTGTCGTTCGACGGCATGGTCAAGCTGCTCGACTTCGGCATCGCGAGGGTCGCGACCCGGATGCAGATGACGGGCGCGGGCATCATCAAGGGCAAGTTCTCGTACATGTCGCCCGAGCAGGCGCGCGGCGATCACATCGACCAGCGCGCCGACATCTACTCGCTCGGCGTCGTCCTGTGGCAGCTGCTCACCGGACGCACCGCGTTCCATGCCGCGTCCGACGCCGAGCTCCTGCGTCTGGTGAGCTCGCCGCGGCTGGTGCCGCCGTCGCAGGCGGGCGCCGCCTGCACCGAGGAGCTCGACGGGATCGTCATGGCCGCGCTGGCGCCCAGCCCCGACGATCGCTACCAGACGGCGGGCGAGCTCTCCACCGCGCTGGCGCGTTACCTGACGCGGCGGGCGGCCGGGTTCGACGGGACCAAGGTGATCCGCGCCCTCATGGCGGTGCACTTCCGCGAGCGGCGCGAACGGCTGACCCAGCTCGTGCGCTCGTCGGAGCGCGAGGTGCCGCTCGAGGAGATCGACCGCCTGGCCAACCAGCCGTCCCTGCGCACGGCCGCGCCGCCGGTCGACCAGCGCAGCACCGGGCCGTCCAACACCCTCGACGCGATCGGCGTCCCGGTCACCGTCGCGCCGACCACCACGCAGGCGCGTGACGCGCGCGGACGCTGGCAGGGCTTCGCCCTGGCGGCCGTGCTCGTCCTCGGCGCGGGCTACGTCGTCCTCCGCGAGACCAGCCGGACGATCGAGCCGGCGCCGGCGGCGGCGCCGCCGCCGACCCTGGCCGCGGCCTCCGATGTCGCCTCGCCCGGGGCCGCGCTGCCGGCGGTCGCCACCACGGTGGTGACCGCGCCGGACGTCGTCGTCGCGGTCGACGACACCGACGAGCCGGGCGACGCGCGGCCGAGCACGTCACGAGACGCGGCGCGCGAGGCGCCGCGGTCGTCCACGCGGCGAACCTCGGCGACGCGCCCCGCCGTTCGTCCGCCGCCGAGCCGGGCGACCTCGACGCGGGTCACCGGTCCCGCCGCCGCGGCCGCTGCGACCGGCGGCCGGTCGGCCATCGTCGCGTCATCCTCGGCCCTCGGCGGTGAGGCGCTAGCGCCCGACGCCGGCGCGGAGCCTCGCGACGCCGCGGCGCCCCGCGCGAACGCGAGCGCGGACGCCAGCGTCGATGCGGGCGTGCCCCCTGCGGCGAAGCCGCGGCGCGCCCGCCCGGTCGAGGACACGGGCTCGCTCGACGCCGTCCCGCGCGTGAGCCGCGTCGCCGTCGACGGTTCGCTGCCGACCTCCGAGGTGCGAAGCGCGATCGAGCGCGTGCAGTCGTCGCTGCGCGACTGTTACCGCGGCGCGGCGCGCCGGGCGGCGCGGACCCCCGCCTTCGCGATCAAGGTCGGGTTCGAGATCGACGAGGCGCGTGCGGCGCGCCGCGTGCGGGTCAGCGGCGACGCGCTCGGCCTCGCTGGATGTGTCGAGGACGCGCTGTCGAGGATCCGGACACGCGTCGCCCCCGATGTCGGCACGGTCTCGGTGACGGCGTTCATCACGTTCGCCCCGGTCGACGACTGAACCAGACCAGAAGAGAGGATGCTCATGACTCCACGGACCCTGGCGATCGCGCTCGTCGTCGTCGCTCCCATGGCGGCGGTCCAGATCGCGACGCCGCAACCGACGCCACCGACGCCGCCGACGCCGCTCCCGGAGCCGGTGCCCGAGCCGGTGCCGGTGCCGACGCACGGGCCCGACCCGGCGGAGACCAGCCCCGACGCCGAGCCGGCGCCGGTGCCGCTCGACGCCGACCTCGGCATCGAGGACGTCGAGGAACCGGAGAGCGAGCTGCCCAGCCGCCCCGAGCTCCACCGCAACTTCGCCGGCTCGGTCCAACTCGACTACATGGCGGTCCCCACCGAGTCGCGCGGCCGCGACCTGGGCCTCGACGGCGCCACCGTCGAGGCGTCGCTCAAGCTCGCGATGGACTTCAGCAGCAACATCTCGGCGAGCGTCAAGGTCTGCGTGGCGTGCCACGGCTTCGAGGTCGGCATGGCGTTCTTCGACCTGCGCGTCGCCGATCAGCTCAACATCCGCGTCGGTCGCTTCTCGCCCGCCTTCGGCGAGTTCCCGCTGCGCCACGATCCGGCGAACCACCGCACCAGCGACAAGCCGCTGCCCTACGACATGGGGCGGATGCTGCGCATGACCGAGTGGAACCAGGGCGTGCTGCCGGCGCCGTGGGTCGAGAACGGCATCGAGATCAATGGGACCCAGTTCGCCGGCGACCACGTGCAGGTCGACTACGCCGCGTACGCGATCGGCGGCCCGCGCGCCGGCGCCGATCCCATGGACTTCGACTTCCGCGCCTCGCGCTCGGGCGAGAGCTACTACATCGACAACAACTCGCGCCCGGCGCTGGGCGGGCAGCTCGCGGTCGCGATCCTGTCGGGCGCCACCAGCGTCATGCTCGGCGGCTCCGTGATGCGGGGGACCTACGACCCCGAGGGCGATCACCGCTTCGCGATCTACGGCGCCCACGCCGTCCTGCGCGCCAAGGACGTGTTCCTGCGCGTGGAGTACCTGCGCCGGCTCACCGAGATGGCGCTCGGCGACGACCCGGCGGCGCGGTTCCGCTACGGCCCCGGCGCCGACGGGATGTACGACACGACGTTCGTCAAGGAGGGCGCGTACGCGGAGCTCGAGGTGCCGCTCGGGAAGCGGCTCACCGCGGTGCTGCGCGAGGACGGCTTGCGACGACGCGGCAACGTCGCGATGAACAGCGAGCTGCGCAAGGACAGCGCCGTCCTGCGCCACACCGCAGGGGTCGCGGTGCTCCTGCGGTCGTCGCTGCGCCTGAAGCTCAGCTACGAGTACTACGACTTCACCGACTTCTCCGACGAGAGCGTCGCTCACGTCGGCATCGCGGGTCCGTTCTGATCCGGAGGCTCTCATGAACGTCCAAGCTCCTCGCCTGCTCCTGGTCGCCGCGGCGCTCGGCGCCGGGTGCGACGCGCTCGGTCCGCTCGTCGACGACGATCGCTACGACGCCACGCCGCCGATCGACGCAAGCCTCGACGTCGACGCGATGGCGTCCCCCGACGCCGCCGGCCCCCGCTTCGTGCTGCCCGCCGGCAGCGCGGTTCCCAGCGTGGCCGACGACGCCGAGCTCCTCACCCAGATCCGGCTCAACGACGGCCTCAGCGACAGCGCGCTCGCCTCCAACGGTGGCGTCCTCGCGCGCAGCGCCGGCAAGTCCGGCGGCGCGACGGTGATGTACTGGAACTTCGGCGCCGCGCCGATGGCCGGGAACTTCGCGGTGACCGCGCCGCTCTACGTGCTCGTCGACAGCGACGGCAACGGCGGCTGGATCCCGCGCACCGATCACCCGTACCTCATCGACTCGATCCCGGGCGACGTGCGCTACGCCGCCATCCGCCGCGTCGTCTACGTGCCGGTGACCACCAGCTACGCCGGTGAGCTGCTCACCAGCGTCGACGCGCTGGCCGAGGCCATCTCCCTCGGGCTCGTCGCGGAGCCGGTACCGGCGGGGACCTGGCGCAACATGCCGGTGGTGCCGCCCGACACCAAGCTCGAGGTCGGCGGCGGGGCGCCTCCGGCGGAGCCGCTGGAGGTGTACGGACGCGGCTACCGGGTGACGCTCTTCCCGCTCGGCGGCGACCGCGGCACCCAGCCGCTGCGCAACGGGAGCATGCCGATCGGCCAGGAGTCGCGCCTGTTCTCGGGCGTCGCGACCGGCTCGCCCCCGACGTTGCCGGCGAACGCGGACGCGCAGCTCGTGTTCCAGTACGGGATCCCGGCGGCGCCGCCGACGACGGCGTTCAATTACACGCCGCTGGTCACGCAGCTCGACGTCCGCCTCGCGACCGGCGTCGCGCCCGCCGGGATCATGAGCGACGCGCAGCTGTTCGCGCGCAGCGGGACCGGCGGGATCACCGGGCACTACCTCGACACCGTCGCCACCTACACGCTCACGACCACGGTCTCGAACCGACAGCTCCAGTTCCAGGAGGGGCAACCATGACCCGGATCGCCTGCGGATGGCTCGCCGCGGTCGCGCTCGGCACGGCCGGCTGCGATCTGACCTACGAACCCGACGTGGGGCTCCTGAACGAGGCGGAGGAGGAGCGCCCCGACGCGTCGACCGCCACTGGCACCGACACCGGCGACGCCGCGGTCGCGGCGTTCGGGCCGTGCGTGGACAGCGATCCGAGCACACCGGTGAGCTTCCGCCAGCACGTTCGCCCGCTGCTCGGCCGCTCGCCGGGCGGATGCACCGGTTGTCACGGCACCTCGGCGACCTCTGGCTTCAACGTGACCTCGTACGACGCGCTCCGGCGCGGCGGGCAGGTCTCGAACGCCGCGATCGTCATCCCGGGCCGGCCGTGTGACAGCGTCCTCTACCAGAAGCTCGGACCGGCGCCGCCCTTCGGCGCGCGCATGCCCTACAACGGGCCGCCGTTCTACACGGCCGACGACCTCGCGGTGTTCCGCGACTGGATCGCCGAGGGCGCGCACAACAACTGACATGCACGACGCACGGCTCACGCTGGTCCGGAGCGCGCTGTGCGCCGTCGTGCTCGTCGCGTGTACGAGCGAGCGGCTCACCCTCGTGCCGGCGCCCGACCAGGCGCGCACGCCGCCCACGGTCCGCAGCGCATGCGCGCTCACCGAACAGAAATGTTCTCGCTGCCACGATCTCGAGCGCATCCGGCTCGCCCACCACGAGCTCGTCGACTGGCCGGTCTACGTCGATCGCATGCGACGCATGCCGGGTAGCGGGATCACGCTCGATGACGCGACGGTCATCGTGCGCTGTCTGAAGTGGGTCGAGAGCCTGCAGCGCGAGCGCGCGCTCTACTCGCTCGAGCACTGACGTGAAGCGCCATACGAACCGAACGCTTCGCATGGCGCGCACGTCCCGCGAGCGGTCCGGCGGATTACGGATCCGGACGCTGCAGAACACCCCACTTCACTCTCGACGCAGATCCGACGATGATCGTCACATGCTCAAGGGGGCCTCCCGCCCGGACCTTGCGGTCGACCCCTATCGGGTCGCGCCGCGGGTTCCTTGTTTCGTGCCCGTCGTCACGTCGAGTCTCGATCGCTCCTGGTCGTCGAACCTCAGCGTCACCGGCCTCGGTCTCACCGGCTTCGTCACCGGGCGGGGCGCCCCCGCGCAGGACAGCGATCTCGAGGTCGAGCTGCGCCTCGGCCCGGCGCAGGTGATCCGCGCGCCCGGTCGGGTCGCGTGGAGCACGAACGTCCGCCCCGACGGCCGCGTCGCGCTCGGCATCCGCTTCGACGACGCGAGCGCGCGCACGCGCGCGGCCCTCGCCCGCTTCGTGGCCGACCACCGGCCGCGGGTCGTGGTCGGACTCGCGTCGCCGCGCGAGCAGGAGCTCGTCCGCGCCGTGCTGCCGCACGTCGAGCTCGTGTTCGTCGATCACCGCGACGACCTGCGCGAGGAGGTGCTCCGCTCGTGCTCGTCGATGCTGGTCTTCGCCCACGACGCCACGACGCTGGGCGCGTACCTGAGCGCGGTGTGGCGCGCGCACGACGACGCCGCCTCGGCGCCGGGAGATCTGCCGCGCGCGCCGATCACGCTGTGCACGACCGTCGCGCCCGATCGGCTGCTGCCGCTGGTCACCGACGGTCGGCTGTTCGAGGTGCTGCGCCCGCCGGTCGACGGCCAGGCCCTGGCGGACAGCATCGCGCGCAGCTGTGACCGCTGGGCGATGCAGGTCGAGCTCGGCTGGGCGGCCATGCTCCTCGAGGGGCTCTCGTTGCGCCAGCGCGCGCCCGGCCGCTTGTCGGCGGCGACGCACGCGCCCCACATCGTTCGCGCGAGCGCGCGGATGCAGCGGGCCTACGAGCTGGTCCGCATCGTCGCGAGCCACGACGTCCCCGCGCTGCTCGTCGGCGAGACCGGCACCGGCAAGGAGCTGGCCGCCCGCGAGATCCACGCGCTCAGCCCGCGCGCGAGCACCGCGTTCGTCGCGCAGGACTGCGGCGCGCTCACCGAGACGCTGCTCGAGAGCGAGCTCTTCGGCCACGTGCGCGGCGCCTTCACCGGCGCCACCGCCGACCACCCCGGCCTGTTCCAGATCGCGAACGGCGGCACCATCTTCCTCGACGAGATCCAGAACACGTCGCCGGCGCTGCAGGCCAAGCTCCTGCGCGTCGTCGAGCACGGCGAGGTGCGCCCGGTGGGCGGCGCCAAGGTCCGCCGCGTCGACGTCCGCCTCATCGCCGCGTCCAACATCGACCTGCGCGCGGCGGTCCGCGAGCAACGGTTCCGCGCCGACTTCTTCTACCGCCTCAACCGCTTCCCGATCGAGCTGCCGCCCCTGCGCGAGCACCCCGACGACATCCTCCCGCTCGCGCGGCACTTCACCGCGACGCTGTGCGAGTCGATGCACCGCCCGCGTGCGCCCCTCGACCCCGCGTTCGAGGAGGCGCTGACGGCGTACGCGTGGCCGGGCAACATCCGCGAGCTGCGCAACGCGATCGAGCGCGCCATCCTGCTCA